>Ga0153982_1000014_pt1 | contig 210074 bp, 208 predicted proteins | sample TSGA066MetaG_FD_104743 | JGI IMG/M metagenome (GOLD analysis project Ga0153982, IMG submission 104743) | Attine ant fungus gardens microbial communities from Georgia, USA - TSGA066 MetaG | ecosystem: Host-associated > Fungi > Mycelium > Unclassified | place: USA: Georgia, Alexander Wildlife...
CTGCCAGAACGTCGTGCGTTGCGGCACGCAGGCTCTCGGTGGTGGCAGAATCCAGCGGCAGCTCGAGGGTGGTATCCTCGATGAAATCACCCAGATGCGAATCTTCATCGTCGCCGATCGGCGTTTCCATAGAGATAGGCTCTTTAGCGATCTTCAGCACTTTACGGATCTTGTCTTCCGGCATCAGCATGCGTTCAGCCAGCTCTTCAGGCGTCGGCTCGCGGCCCATCTCTTGCAGCATCTGACGGGAGATACGGTTGAGCTTGTTGATGGTCTCAATCATATGTACCGGGATACGAATGGTACGTGCCTGATCCGCGATCGAGCGGGTGATCGCCTGACGGATCCACCAGGTTGCATAGGTGGAGAATTTGTAACCACGACGGTATTCAAACTTATCAACCGCTTTCATCAGACCGATGTTACCTTCCTGAATCAAATCCAGGAACTGCAGACCACGGTTGGTGTATTTCTTGGCGATAGAGATAACCAGACGTAAGTTCGCTTCAACCATCTCTTTTTTCGCACGGCGGGCTTTCGCTTCACCGATGGACATGCGACGGTTGATGTCTTTAACCTGCTCGATGGTCAGGCCGGTTTCTTCTTCAATCTGCTGCAGTTTCTGCAGTCCGCGGTGAACGTCATCTGCCACGTCGTGCAGTTTTTCAGACCACGGTTTGTTCATCGCGATTGCCGCGTTGAACCAGGTTTCGCTGGTTTCATTGCCAGTGAACAGGGTGATGAAGTTTTTCTTCGGCATTTTGCACTGCTCAACGCAGAGCTTCATGATCAGACGTTCCTGAGTACGCACGCGGTCCATCATGACGCGCATGCTGTTTACCAGGTAGTCGAACTGCTTCGGCACCAGGCGGAACTGTTTGAACACTTCAGACAGCTTCTGAATTTCTTCCTGCGCGGCAGCATGGCTGCGGCCTTTCGCTTTGATGGTGTCGCGAGTGATTTCGTACTGAGTACGCAGTTCACCGAATTTTTCACGCGCTAATTCAGGATCGATGCTGTTGTCATCATCGCTGCTGTCGTCGTCATCTTCTTCATCTTCGTCTGCATCGTCATCCATCTCTTCCTGAGAGAGTTCAGAACCGACGTGTGTCGCCGTTGGCGCCATGTCTTCTTCCGCATTCGGATCGACAAAGCCGGTGATAAGATCGGAAAGACGCGCTTCTTCAGCTTCTACACGATCGTATTGCTCAAGCAGGTAGGTGATGGCTTCCGGGTATTCAGCAACGGAGCATTGAACCTGGTTAATCCCGTCTTCGATGCGTTTAGCGATGTCGATTTCGCCTTCACGGGTTAACAGTTCAACGGTACCCATTTCACGCATGTACATGCGGACCGGGTCAGTTGTACGACCGATTTCGGACTCAACGCTGGACAGAACCTGGGCAGCCGCTTCTTCCGCGTCTTCATCGGTGCTGTTGGAGGTTTCAGCAAGCAGCAGATCATCGGCATCGGGTGCTTCTTCCATCACCTGAATACCCATGTCATTGATCATTTGGATGATGTCTTCGATTTGATCTGAATCGACGATATCTTCCGGCAGATGGTCATTGACCTCGGCATAGGTCAGATAGCCTTGCTCCTTACCACGTTGGACAAGTAGCTTCAGCTGTGACTGCGGGTTTTGCTCCATAAGACGGTATCCACACTTAATTCGTTTGATTGGTGTTGGGCGGTAAAACCGCCAACGGCAAAACGAGGGCATACTTATATTTTGCCGCTGCCTCTCCGTGCGGCTGTCGGGGGCTTCCCGAGCGATATTCGGCAGTTAAGCCGTTAAATACTTTTGTCTTTCTGTTATTTCTTGGCCAGTTCCTGGTTCAGCGTCCAGAGTTCCCGGCGTTCTTCGCTGCTTAAACCGTGTGTGCGCTCACGAGCTATCAACTCTTCCTGGCGCAGCTCAAGCATTGAATCAAACATATGGTTGAGTGAGTCGGTGAAGGTTTTTTCTGCGATATCTTTATCTGCTATATCGTCCCACATCGACAGTTTTTCAAGGGTCGCAGCATCATTTGTGCCACGATAGTGTTCTAAAAGTTGTCCGGTGGTCAGACCTGGCTGAGCCAGACAAGTGTTGACCAGTTCTCTGAATAAGCCAAGTCCAGGCAGCTTATTGCTATCCAGTGCGCCTAACGGCGGAACCAGCGGGGCGAGGCCCGGGTTCTGTACCAGCAACCCTATAAGTATACGCATGGTCGTACGTTTTAGCTGTGGAACAGGGCGGGAAGCCCCATTTTCTGCCAGTTTTGGCATTAAACGTTCAAGCTGACTGTCATCCAGAATGCCGAGCTTGTTTCCCAACTCCTGTCGCAGATAAATGCGCAACGTTTCACCTGGTACCTGAGTAATCAGCGGTAATGCCAGCGTGCTGAGCTGTGCGCGTCCATCCGGGGTACTCAAATCCACCTGCGGCAACAGGCTGTTAAATAAAAACGCGGAGAGCGGCAGCGCCTGCTCCATCCGGGCTTCAAAGGCCTCTTTCCCTTCTTTACGCACCAGCGTATCGGGGTCTTCGCCGTCAGGTAAAAACATAAAGCGTAGCTGGCGCCCGTCTGTCATATAGGGCAGTGCGGTTTCCAGCGCGCGCCATGCTGCGTCGCGTCCGGCACGGTCACCGTCGTAACAGCAAATTACGTTGTTCGTCGCGCGGAACAACAGCTGGATGTGATCGGCGGTGGTTGACGTCCCAAGGGATGCCACCGCGTAGTTAATGCCATATTGCGCCAGCGCCACCACATCCATATAGCCTTCTACCACTAACAGGCGCTGCGGATCGGCGTTATCCTGCTGGGCTTCATAAAGGCCATACAGCTGGCGACCTTTATGGAAAATATCGGTTTCCGGGGAGTTAAGATACTTCGGCAGGGCATCGCCCAGCACGCGTCCACCAAAACCAATGACCCGACCACGTTTGTCGCGGATGGGGAACATCACCCGTTCGCGGAAGCGATCGTAACTGCGTCCCTGATCGTTGGTGACCAACATTCCCGCATCGACCAGCGATTTGCGATTCTCAGCATTGCCGCCAAACCGTTTCAGAACGTTGTCCCAGCCGGGTGGGGCAAAACCAATGGCAAAACGGGTGATAACGTCGCTACTTAATCCTCGCTTTTCCAGGTACTGGCGCGCGGGGGTAGCGGCGGGTTGCATCAAAGACTGTTGATAAAAAGTGTTCAGGCCGTCCATCAATTGATAAAGGCTTTGCCGTTGATGGCGCTCTATCTGACTCGGGCCACTGCCTGCTTCATAGGGCACTTCAAGGTTGTGCATTGCGGCCAGTTCTTCGACGGTTTCCACAAACTCGAGCTTGTCGTAGTTCATGAGAAAGTCGACGGCGTTGCCATGTGCGCCACACCCAAAGCAGTGATAAAACTGTTTCTCACCGTTTACGGTGAAAGAGGGGGTTTTTTCGTTATGGAACGGACAGCACGCGTGATAATTTTTGCCCTGCTTCTTCAGCTTTACCCGCGCGTCGATGAGATCGACAATGTCGGTTCTTGCCAGCAGGTCATTTATAAATACGCGTGGAATTCGTCCAGCCATATGCCCCGTTTATTTTTTTATGACTTATATACACAAAATCATTCAAGATGCTTCAAGACGGCAAGGGAGCGAATCCTCAGGAGCGTACATCAGTACGTGACTGGAGGGAACGACTGCAGCCAACGCAGAGGCAGCTTGAATGATGACGCGTATAAACGAAAACAAGCCGCGCATTCCTTCCGGAAGCACGGCCTTACAACTACAACTCTGTCTGAATTGAGAGCGTTGGCTCTCAATGGATTAGTACAGACGAGTACGGCGTGCGTTTTCGCGAGCCAGTTTCTTAGCGTGACGTTTCACAGCAGAAGCTTTAGCGCGCTTACGTTCGGTAGTCGGTTTTTCATAGAACTCACGACGACGAACTTCCGCCAGAACACCTGCTTTTTCGCATGAACGCTTGAAGCGACGCAGTGCTACGTCGAACGGCTCGTTTTCACGTACTTTAATTACCGGCATGTAACTCTCACCTTTATAAATTCGGTTTGCCGCTGGCATCAACGCCAGCTTATTTCAAAATGGTGCGGAATTTTACTGCAATTGCTGCTGCTTTGTAAAGCACCGACGCGATTTTGAAAGGGACTTTTATAAGGATAAGGAGTATACACGAGCGGAACTCCTGGGGCGAACAAAGTTTTACATCAACCCGCATTGGTCCTACACTGCGCGGTAATAGAGCGAGGTAAAACAAGTCATGCGTGTACTGGGTATTGAAACATCCTGCGATGAAACCGGCATCGCCATTTACGACGATGAACAAGGTCTTTTAGCCAACCAATTGTATAGTCAGGTGAAATTACACGCTGACTACGGCGGCGTAGTGCCAGAACTGGCCTCGCGCGATCACGTACGTAAAACCGTACCGCTGATCCAGGCCGCGCTGAAAGAAGCGGGACTGACGGCAAAAGAGATTGATGCGGTGGCGTATACCGCAGGTCCTGGTCTGGTTGGCGCGCTGCTGGTCGGCGCAACCGTAGGACGTTCGCTGGCGTTCGCCTGGGGCGTACCGGCAATTCCTGTGCACCACATGGAAGGGCATCTGCTGGCGCCGATGCTGGAAGATAATCCCCCTGCTTTCCCGTTCGTTGCGCTGCTGGTTTCCGGCGGTCACACGCAGCTAATCAGTGTCACCGGTATTGGGCAGTATGAATTGCTGGGTGAATCGATAGATGATGCCGCGGGTGAAGCGTTCGATAAAACGGCGAAGCTGCTGGGGCTGGATTATCCTGGCGGCCCAATGCTGTCAAAGCTTGCATCGCAAGGCGTTGAAAAACGCTTTGTCTTCCCGCGCCCGATGACCGACCGTCCGGGGCTGGATTTCAGCTTCTCCGGCCTGAAAACCTTCGCCGCGAATACCATTCGTCATAACGAAAATGACGATCAGACGCGTGCAGATATCGCCCGTGCGTTTGAAGATGCTGTGGTTGATACGCTGATGATCAAGTGTAAACGCGCGCTGGATCAAACCGGTTTTAAACGTCTGGTGATGGCGGGGGGCGTGAGCGCTAACCGTACGCTGCGTGCAAAACTGGCCGAGATGATGCAAAAACGTCGTGGCGACGTGTTTTACGCCCGTCCGGAATTTTGCACCGATAACGGGGCGATGATCGCCTACGCGGGCATGGTGCGTTTTAAAGCGGGTGCAACGGCGGATCTTGGCGTGACCGTGCGTCCTCGCTGGCCGCTGGCGGAATTACCGGCGGCATAAACACACAATATTATAGGCCCGGTAAGCGTGGCGCCACCGGGCAATACTCTACTCCCGCAGCATCCCTTTCTCTTCCAGAAATGCGATAATTTTTTCCAGACCCTCTCCGGATTTTAAATTACTGAACGTCCACGGACGCTCGCCGCGCATGCGTAGGGTATCGCGCTCCATCACCTCCAGCGAGGCGCCCACGTAAGGGGCCAGATCGGTTTTATTGATCACCAGAAAATCGGATTTGGTGATCCCCGGGCCACCCTTACGCGGGATCTTTTCCCCTTCGGCAACGTCGATCACATAGATCGTCAGATCCGCTAATTCCGGGCTGAAGGTGGCGCTCAGGTTATCGCCGCCGCTTTCCACAAAAATCAGATCCAGATTGGCGAATTTCTCGCTCAGCGCCTCTACGGCGGCCAGATTCATCGACGCATCTTCACGGATAGCGGTATGCGGGCAACCGCCGGTTTCCACGCCGACGATCCTGTCTGGCTCCAGTGCGCCTGCTTCGGTGAGAATGCGCTGATCTTCTTTGGTATAGATATCGTTGGTCACCACAGCCAGTTGATAGCTGCTGCGCATGGTTTTGCATAACGCTTCCAGCAGCGCCGTTTTGCCGGAGCCAACCGGGCCGCCAACGCCCACGCGCAGGGGATGCTTGTTGTTACTCATTTTTTCTCCTCAGGAGCGAAATAATCGGGAATATTGGGTTTCATGCCGGGCAGATGCGATGGCCGCCAACGGCGTTGCGGAGCCGAGACTGGCGTCAGGACACGCCAGCGCCTGTGCCAGACCTTGCGCATACCGATTGCAGAGCGCAATAATCAAACGCTGGGCCGCCTGCTGCCCAAAAGGAACCAGTTTGACGCCAGCCATCACTGCGCTCTCAATCCAGCTGTAGCCGAGGCTTAACGCCAGCTCCGTCAGGGGGATTTTCCAGCGCACGCCCAGCCAGGCCATACCGCAGAGTTGGCTGTCGACAAAAAGCGCGCGCCACTCCCGCGAGCAATCCGCTTCCCAGTCGGTGACCAACCGCGTAAATGCCGCGCCCCGACTGCGTTCTTCATCGCGTAGTTCTCGGGTTTCCCGACAGGCCAACAGGTAAGCGCTCCAGCGGCGCGCTGCGGTGAGATCGTCGTGCTCGCAGGCGCGATACAGTCTCGCCAGTAGCGGTAGGTCGACGGTAAAGAAGTTCTGCTCCATCTGCTGGATTTGCCAGTCAGAGAAGTCATCGGCGCTTTTCACCCAGCCGATTTCCACCGCCCACTCCAGACCCTGGGACCAGGTAAACGACCCCACCGGGAGAGCACTGCTGGCGAGCTGCATCAGACGCAGCTGTTGGATGTTATGCATCAGTGCGCATGGGCGTGATGATGCCCGTGTGATTCACTGGCATAAGCGCCTGCTTCCGGTTCAAACGGTAGTTGAGCGAATGTCACCTCCAGGCTCAACTGGCGCAACATGGCATCCAGCACATGATCGTGGTGGTAGCGCAACTCATCCGGCAGAATTTGCAGCGGAACGTGGCGATTGCCGAGGTGATAACAGGCTTTGGCGAGCAGGAAAGGATCGGCGCAGCGCACCACGGAAACTGACTCCGGCGCGGCGATCACTTCGATAACCTCGCTGCCATCTTCGGTGGTCAGCAGGTCACCACTGCGTAACAGTAAACCGCGCGGAAGCATTAGCCCGGCTTCGCGACCGTCGTTCAGCGTCACTCTGGCACGGCTTTTTACTCGAATATCAATGGGTAGCGTGACGCTTGCGGTGACGCGGTGGGCGTGGTCAAGGCGTTGGGTCAGGTAGATCATCGTCACTCCTCAAAACAGGAAATAGCGTTGCGCCATCGGCAAAACGTCAGCCGGTTCGCTGGTGATAAGTTCGCCATCAATGCGCACCTCATAAGTCTGAGCATCGACGGTGATATTGGGTTGCAGGTCGTTGTGGATCATGTCGGCCTTTTTCACCGTCCGACAGCCTTTGACGACGGCGATGGCGCTTTGCAGATTGAGCTGCTGCGGGATGTTTTGCGCGTGAGCGGCCTGCGAAATAAAGGTCAGCCGAGTACGATGCCGCGCCGCGCCAAGTGCGCCGAACATCATGCGGTAATGCACCGGCTGCGGGGTGGGGATCGAGGCGTTGATATCGCCCATCGGCGCACACGCGATCATCCCGCCCTTTACGATCGTCGCTGGTTTTACGCCAAAAAAGGCTGGGGACCACAGCACCAGATCGGCCAGTTTGCCTGGCTCAACGGAGCCAACTTCGTGGGCGATGCCGTGGGTTAGCGCCGGGTTGATGGTGTATTTGGCGACGTAGCGTTTAACGCGCTGGTTATCGTTGTCGCCTGTTTCTTCTGCCAGCGGACCACGCTGAACCTTCATGCGGTGCGCCACTTGCCAGGTGCGCAGGATCACTTCGCCCACGCGCCCCATCGCCTGTGAATCGGACGAGGTCAGGGAAAACGCGCCAATGTCATGCAGCACATCTTCAGCAGCGATCGTCTCCCGGCGAATGCGTGATTCGGCAAAGGCCACGTCTTCGGCGATATCCGGATCGAGGTGGTGGCAAACCATCAGCATGTCGAGATGCTCGTCGATGGTGTTGACGGTATAGGGCAGCGTCGGGTTCGTGGAGGAGGGCAGAATATTCGGATGCGCGCAGGCGGTGATGATATCTGGCGCATGGCCGCCGCCCGCGCCTTCGGTGTGGAAGGTATGAATGGTGCGATCGCCAATCGCCGCCAGCGTATCTTCAACGAAACCGGACTCATTGAGCGTATCGCTGTGCAGCGCCACCTGGATATCCATCTCCTCTGCCACTTCCAGGGAACAGTTGATGGTGGCTGGCGTGGCGCCCCAATCTTCATGGATTTTCAGGCCAATTGCGCCTGCGGTGATTTGCTCGCGCAGGGCGTCAGGGTTTGAGCCGTTGCCTTTGCCCAGCAAACCGATGTTAACCGGCAACGCGTCTGCCGCCTGCAGCATGCGCGCGATGTACCACGGACCCGGCGTGCAGGTGGTGGCGTTAGTTCCTGCTGCCGGGCCGGTGCCGCCGCCGATCATCGTCGTTACGCCGGAAACCAGCGCCTCCTGTGCCTGCTGCGGGCAGATCCAGTGAATATGCGTATCCACGCCGCCCGCGGTGACGATCTTGCCTTCCCCGGCGATGACTTCCGTTCCCACGCCGATCGGGATCGTGACGTCGGGCTGAATATCAGGATTACCCGCTTTGCCGATGGCGAAGATCCTGGCGTCCTTGATGCCGATATCCGCTTTCACGATCCCCCAGTGATCGACGATCAGCGCGTTGGTTATCACCAGATCCACACACGCTTGCGCGCGCATTTGTCCCTGACCCATGCCGTCGCGGATCACTTTCCCGCCGCCAAATTTGACCTCTTCGCCGTAGATGGTGAAGTCTTTTTCCACCTCGATCCACAGCTCGGTATCCGCCAGGCGTACCTTATCGCCGGTGGTTGGGCCAAACATGTCGGCGTACGCGTGCCGTGAAATTTCACTCATCATTTGCCTCCAGCGCGCCCATCACTTCGCTGCGAAAACCCACGATCCTTTGCGCGCCAGCGACGCGCACCAGTTCGACTTCGCGTTTTTGTCCCGGCTCAAAACGTACCGCTGTCCCCGCAGGAATGTTCAGACGAAAGCCGCGTGCAGCCCGCCTGTCAAAGCGCAGCGCCGGGTTTACTTCGGAAAAGTGATAGTGCGATCCCACCTGGATGGGTCTGTCGCCATGATTTTCCACCACGATCGTGCAGGTTTCCCGCCCCTGATTGAGCGCGATATTGCCTTTGGCTATCTGATATTCACCTGGGATCATTGCCGCTCCTTAAACGATCGGGTTGTGGACGGTGACCAGTTTCGATCCGTCTGGAAACGTCGCTTCAACCTGAATATCTGGGATCATCTCCGGTACGCCTTCCATCACCTGATCGCGGCGCAGGACGTGACGCCCGTCTTCCATCAGCGAGGCCACGGTTTGACCATCGCGCGCCCCTTCCATGATGAAAGCGCTAATTAGCGCCACCGATTCCGGATAGTTCAGCTTCAGCCCGCGGGCCAGGCGACGTTCCGCCACCAGCGCGGCGGTAAACAGCAACAGCTTGTCTTTTTCTCTGGGGGTCAGTTCCATACGGGGTCTCTTAGGTTTGCCAGATTCGCGGTAGGACGGGCGGTTTGTGTGTCAAAAGCGGGCGCAGAAATTGCCAGATGTCACGCATAACGCGCTGAACAATCAGGTTGTCGTCGGCAAGAAAGCGGATCGTTAGCAGTGAGTCGTTAAGTGTTGCCCCGGCGTAATCGCCAAGCGGCGTCAGCCGCTCGCGCGTGCCTTCCAGCATGTTTTCAGTGGCCGGATAACACAGCAACGTGCCGACCCAAGGATGGTGCGCGACGCCGCTCAGCTCCCCTTTCTGCAACTGCAAGCGCTCTATCAGCAGTGGCTGCCCATCTCGCCACACTTCCAGACGGTTTTGCAGCGTGCCGTGGCTGAAGGACTCCTGCATAACCGGTCGCCCGAGGCACAGCAGATCCCAGGCCAGCAGGCGACTCTCTGACGTGATGTGAAAGACGGACTGGATAGTGGCGTTGGCGCCGGGAAAAAGGATTGTATCCTGGGGTAGCCACTCCAGCGTGGCGTGCGGGGCGAGCGTGAAATGTTGGCGCAGCAACGCCTGTGGCCCACCGCTGCGATAAAACTTTCCCGCGCCGGGCTGGGTGATTAACGCATGACTGTTTTCGTGGAGAGTTACGGCAATGTGTAGTTCATCCCCGCCGACGATCCCCGCAGGTGGATGAAGCAGATACAGGTGGCAGACGTCCTCTTCCGGGTAAAACGGACGCTGAACCGTTAATGGGCCATGATGACGCGCCGAGGCGAGCACCGTGTTGTGCCCGGTGCGGGTGAAATGCAGATCCAGTTCGGCCTGCCAGCCCCGTGTGAGTGTCTCGTGCGCTACCGTGTCCAGAGCGTTTCCCTTATCAGCATGAGGGTGTTTGCATACAAAAAAGTATGCCTCAGCGCATCGGGAAATCGATCATATGAGAAGCTTATGGATAAAGGGGCGACAATATGCCGCCCCGATGGGGTTTTACAGTAAAACGAGGGGCATCCAGACCAGACCGGTAATCACCAGCAGCACAAGGAAAATCAGGCCAAAAATAGCACCGAGTCGCCAGTAATCCACCGTCGGCAAATAGCCGCTGCCGTAGTAGATAGGGCTAGGACCGGTGGCATACGGGGTCAGAATGCTGCCGAGACCAATGGCTGCACCGACCATCAGGCAGAAGACCGGGAGTGGGATTTCCGGCATTGCCAGTGCGGCGGCAATCATCATCGGTGCCAGGGCGGAGGTATACGCCGTGGCGCTGGCAAAGAAGTAGCGCAGCAGATAGAACACCACAATGAGCGCCACCATCACCATCATCGGCGAATAGCCGCTCAACCCGTTTGCCAGCAGCTTGCCGAACCAGGTAATAAAACCGGTGTTATTGAGCCCGGTCGCCAGCGTTATCAGCGAGGCCAGCCAGAAAAAGACGTTCCACGCGGCTTTATTACTGACGATGTCATCCCAGCTAATGATGCGCAGTACCAGCATCAACGCCACTACGCTGTATCCGACCATCGCGGCGTCAATGTAATCGCCGCCGAAAATCCACAGCACCAGTGCGCCGACCATCAGCACCAACATCTTTTTCTCGCGTGCGCAGAGCGGTCCCATTGCTTTTAGCTCTGTATCCGCCCAGCGCGGAACCTGATCACCGGATTTCAGCACCGGTGGATACAACACGTACGCCAGCCAGGGCACAATCAGCACCAGTAAAATACTCAGCGGCAGCATGCCTAAGAACCAGTCGCCCCAGCTCAGCGCCGTGTGGGACGCGCCTTTCATCAGGCCGATTAACAGCAGGTTCGGCGCCATCGCCGTTAAGAAAATGGCGCTGGTGACGCAGTCGGCGACAATGCCCATCCACATAATGTACGAGCCAATGGAGCGAGAACTGGCGCTATTGGGCTGCGAGTTATACAGCGGCGGCAGGTTGCGGATAATCGGGTAGATTATTCCGGCCCCGCGCGCGGAGTTGGACGGCGTGACGGGAGCGAGGATAAGTTCAGAGAACATCACCGCATAGCCGAGAAACAGCGTCCGGTGCCCCATCTTTTTCACCAGCATCAGCGCGATACGTCGACCGAGCCCGGTTTTCTCATAGCCGGTACCAAACATAAAAGCCGCGAAGATAAGCCAGATTACCGAGTTTGAAAAACCAGAGACCGCCCATGACAGCGATTTGGCGGTAAATTTAAAACCGTCCTGCGCGAGTTGCTCCGGGCTGAACAGCAGCCACGGTGAAAGGACGGCGATGATCGAAATGCCAATCATCGCCACCACCGCGCCCGGTACAGGTTCCAGAATGAGCCCCACAATCACACCGGTAAAAACGGCAAAATAGAGCCAGGTGTGGCTCTCAAGGCCGTTGGGGACGGGCAGTACAGCTATAATGGCGATGACCACCAGCGGAGCCAGGTATCGCCACCAACCAGCTAAAGGTGCCATTGTTGTATCCCTACGAAAAGGGAGAGGCGCAGCGCCTCTCCGGGAGGGTTATTTGATATAGTGCACGTGCTCGCAGATTTCATCGACGATAGGATCGCGACGTTCAGCGAACAGCTTTTTGTTTTCGGCGATCAGGTTATTGCCGTGGGTATCGATGGAAACGATCAGCGGGCCGAACTCTTTCACCCGACATACCCACAGGGATTCCGGCATGCCAAGTTCGGTCCAGTGTACCTCTTCGATCTCTTCAACCTGGGTTGCCGCCACGACCGCACAACCTGCCGGGAAGATTACGTGCAGCGCTTTAAACTGCTTGCAGCCTGCTTCCGTTAGCGGTCCCATGCCGCCCTTGCCGACCACCAGTTTGACGCCCGTCTGCTCGATAAAGTCTTTCTCAAACGCTTCCATACGCATGCTGGTGGTTGGGCCAACGGAGACCATCTCCCATTTTTCACCGTTCTTACGTACGATGGGCCCCGCGTGGAAAATGGCTTTGCCGTTCAGGTCATAAGGAATCGGGCGCTTCAGTTCGATCAGGCGGCGGTGACACACGTCACGGCAGGTCACCAGCGTACCGGTCAGGTAGATGACATCGCCAACGCGAATGTCGGCCAGATCTTCGGCTTTGATCGGGGTTGTGAGGATCTTTTTCATAACGCGCTCCGGGTGTGAGACATGTTTTCGAAGGAGAGGTCAGCATGAACCAACAGCGTGCCGCGACGGTGTGCCCAGCAGCCGGTAGAAACGGCAACGCCGATAGTCGACGGATGGCGTGCGGCGGATTCGATATGCACACCCATCACCGAGCTATTCCCGGTCAACCCTTGCGGGCCAATGCCCAGACGGTTCAGCCCTTCTTCCAGACGCAGTTCCAGTTCGGCCGCTTTTGGATTCGGATGACGTGATCCGATAGGACGTAGCACCGCTTTACGAGAAAGTACGGCGGCGGTTTCCACGGAGGTGGCAATACCTACGCCCACCAGCACCGGCGGGCAAGCGTTGACTGCTAACGTGGAGATATTTTCGAAGACAAATTTCACCACGCCCTCGTAGCCTTCAGAAGGCATTAACACTTTCGAACGTCCCGGCAGCGTACAACCGCCGCCTGCCATGTAGACTTCGATTTCCGCGTCGTCGTTATCAGGGATGATGTCCCAGGTGACCCAGGGCACACCGGTACCGGTATTTTTGCCGGTATTCACTTCGTCAAAAATCTCGACCGCGTTATGGCGCAGCGGCGCTTTTACCGTGGCGTCTTCAACGGCCTGTTTCAGGATGCTTTGCAGTTCGCCCAGCAGCGGAAAACGGGAGCCGACCTTCACAAAGAACATAATCTCGCCGGTGTCCTGACAGGCCGGACGGTTCAGGTCGATAGCTTTCTGCATGTTGTCAAACATGGTGTGGTAGATGATTTTACCCATCGGCGAAGTTTCGCCTTCACGCAGCTGTTTTAATTTATCTACGACGTCGTCAGGCATGCGGGTAGAAATCATGGCGGTAAAATCGGCGACAATGTTTGTCAGCGTAGTTATCGCATTTTGGTTATTTTGATTGCTCATCTTGTTAACTCCAGTTCTTTTATTTATCTGGAAATAAATTCTCCGCCACAAACTACCACTAAAAATGTGGGTTTATATTATTTGCCACTGTGAATATCCAATTAACAGATCGTGAATGATGTTCAGATAAGCAATAAAAATTGCGCAAAGGCAGGGTTTAATACGCATGAGGGAATTACACTGCAGTTAACAACTTTACGGATATACCGATCATGCTGAACACGTATCCCCTCGCGAAAGACCTGCAGGTGCTGGTTGAAATTGTTCATAGCGGCAGCTTCAGTACCGCCGCCGCGGCGCTGGGCCAAACGCCCGCATTTGTGACGAAACGCATTCAGATCCTTGAGTCCACGCTGGGGACGACGCTGCTAAGCCGCTCCGCGCGCGGCGTGACACTCACGGAGAGTGGTCAACGTTGTTATGAACATGCGCAGGCTATTCTTGCGGGCTATCAGCATCTGGTCGATGACGTCACGCAACTCAAAACACGCCCGGCAGGGATGATTCGTATCGGCTGTAGCTTTGGCTTTGGGCGCAGTTATATTGCACCGGCTATTACCGAACTGATGCATAGCTATCCTGAATTACAGGTGCATTTTGAACTTTATGATCGGCAAATTGATTTGGCGCAGGATAATATCGATTTGGATATTCGTATTAATGACGAGATTCCGGATTATTATATTGCGCATTTGTTAACGAAAAATAGAAGAATATTATGTGCAGCGCCGACGTATTTACAAAAATACGGTGAGCCGACAACGCTGCAGGAATTAAGTCGTCATGATTGCCTGGTCACTAAAGAACGCGATATGACGCACGGGGTGTGGGAGCTGGACAACGGCCAGGAGAAAAAGTCGGTCAAGGTGGCGGGACATCTTTCCTCCAACAGCGGTGAGATTGTGTTGCAGTGGGCGCTACAGGGAAAAGGGATTATGCTGCGTTCCGAATGGGACCTGCAGCCGTTTCTGGCAAGCGGTGAACTGGTGCGTGTGCTGCCGGACTATGCGCAAAGCGCCAATATCTGGGCGGTTTATCAGGAGCCGCTGTATCGCAGCGTGAAGCTTCGGGTGTGCGTGGAGTTTCTGGCGACGTGGTGCCAGAACCGATTAGGCAAACCGGTGGAGGGGTATCACATTCCCCACGCCGGATAAGACGCTGTGGCGTCGCTATCCGACATTAAAATCACTCTGGGTCTCTTTCGCGTTTTTTCTTCAGCTTGGTCCAGATCTTTGGCTCCTGACGACGCCACAGACGCTGAATGTTGTCATGGTGACGTAGCAGAATTAAGCACGACAGCATGGACACCGGGAAAGTGAACTGGGGATTGAACCACCAGACGTAAAAGGGGGCGATCAGCGCGCTGACGATAGCACCTAACGACGAATAGCCACTTAATAAGACGGTCAGCAGCCAGGTTCCGGCCATAACACCGGTTAAATCCCAACCAATCGGTGCAATTGCACCAAAGGCGGTGGCAACGCCTTTCCCGCCTTTAAAGCCGAAGAAGACCGGCCAAATGTGTCCCAGACAGGCGGCGATCGCGATCAATCCCAGCCAGAAGGGGCTGACGCCTAGCGCATAGGCACCCCAGACGGGTAACATACCTTTCAGGACGTCGAAAATCAGCACCGCGACGGCGGCTCCTTTGCCACCGATACGCAATACGTTTGTCGCGCCCGGATTCCCAGAGCCGCTGTCACGCGGGTCCGGTAATCCAGCAAGGCGGCATACCAGAATAGCACTGGAAATTGAGCCACAGAGGTACGCGAAGATAATCATTCCAGGCGCGATTGCACTCATAAGCTGTTCCGTTTTGAAAATGTCGTGTAAAACGCTACTTCTGTGGATAATACGCATATTTCGCCGGAAGTGGTATCCGGGTTAGCCAAAAAGCAGGCAGGTCGTGATGGATATTGTATTTATAGAGCAACTTTCTGTAATCACCACTATTGGTGTTTACGACTGGGAACAAACGATCGAACAACAGTTGGTGTTCGATATCGAAATGGCGTGGGATAACCGTAAATCGGCTAAAAGCGATGATGTAGCTGATTGCCTGAGCTATGCTGATATTGCACAAACGGTTGTTAATCATGTAGAAGGCGGGCGCTTTGCGCTGGTAGAACGCGTGGCGGAGGAGGTGGCGGATTTGCTGCTTAGCCGCTTTAATTCTCCATGGGTGCGGATCAAACTCAGTAAACCTGGCGCGGTAGCACGTGCGGCGAACGTCGGGGTTATCATTGAGCGTGGCAATAATCTGAAAGAAAATAATTAACTTAATAATATCTAAACCAAACGGGTATAAAAGGGTCTTTATGTCGGCTCGTTTTCGCCGTGGTTTCTCTACCTAGAGGTTCATTAATGAGTGATATGCACTCGCTGCTGGTGGCGGCAATTTTGGGTGTGGTCGAAGGATTGACGGAATTTCTACCCGTTTCCAGTACCGGCCATATGATTATTGTTGGCCATCTGTTGGGTTTTGAGGGTGACACCGCAAAAACATTTGAGGTGGTTATCCAGTTGGGCTCTATCCTGGCGGTCGTGGTGATGTTCTGGCGACGTCTGTTTGGCCTGATTGGCATTCACTTTGGTAAGGTCCCACATGAAGGCGCTGGTAAAGGTCGGCTGACGCTGGGACATATCCTGTTGGGAATGATTCCTGCCGTCGTACTGGGACTCATTTTCCACGACACTATCAAATCGTTGTTTAACCCGATCAACGTGATGTATGCGCTGGTGGTAGGGGGCGTGCTGCTGATTGCCGCAGAATGCCTGAAGCCGAAAGAGCCGCGTGCGCCAGGTCTGGATGATATGACCTATCGCCAGGCGTTTATGATTGGCTGTTTCCAGTGTCTGGCGCTGTGGCCGGGTTTTTCTCGTTCCGGGGCGACGATTTCTGGCGGTATGCTGATGGGAGTAAGCCGTTACGCGGCCTCTGAATTCTCCTTCCTGCTGGCCGTGCCGATGATGATGGGCGCAACAGTGCTGGATCTCTACAAAAGCTGGGCGTTTCTCAGCGCATCAGATATTCCGATGTTTGCAGTTGGTTTCGTGACGGCGTTTATTGTGGCGTTGGTGGCGATCAAAACCTTCCTGCAGCTGATTAAGCGCATCTCGTTTATTCCGTTTGCGATTTACCGCTTTATTGTGGCGGCTGCCGTTTACGTCGTGTTCTTCTGATTTTGCTAGCTTGCCGGATAGCGGCGTTAACGCTTATCCGGCAATGCACTGTCTATGCTTTCGGGCAACGTTGTTCTTTCCAGGCGGCCACCGCCGCGATCCGACGCCGGGTCAGTTCCTCGCGAATAGCCTGACCTTTGAATCCCGCCTCAACGACATCTTTCGTGGGTACCGCCTGCGCAACCTGCCAGGCTTCACGCAATAGTCTGCCTTGCGGATAATCCGCCGCTTCAAAACCGGTTCGCCCACGCACGTCGGCCTCGCTGGTCAGGGCAATTTGCTCCACGCGCTGCGGTTTGCGCCAGGCATCGATGGAATCAAACAGCTTAACGATGGTTTTCGGCTGCAGGATCGGGAAAGTATGAATGAGGTCGTGGAACTCGGCTACCAGTTTGGCTAAATCACGGATGTCATTCGGCACACGCAGGCGTTGGCACAGCTGCTCCACCAGCTTAACGCCAGCCGGACCGTGACCGTGGTGGCGTGGCCACAGCGCTTTTGGCGTCAATGCCTTGCCAAGATCGTGGCACAGCGTGGCGAAACGCACGTCGACCTCCGGACTTAACATGGCCGCCATCGACAGCGTCATCAGCGTGTGAATACCGGTATCAATTTCCGGGTGCCATTGCGCGGGCGCGGGAACGCCAAACAGGGCATCTACTTCCGGAAACAGGACGCGCAGTGCGCCGCATTCGCGCAGGACCTGAAAAAATACCTGTGGGTTACGGGTGGTTAAAGCACCTTCCGTTTCTTTCCATACCCGCTCTGGCGTCAGGTGTTCCAGTTCCCCTGCGGCGTTCATATCGCGCATCAGCGTCATGGTTTCTTCAGCGATACGAAAACCGAGGTGCGCATAGCGGGCAGCAAAGCGCGCCACGCGCAGCACGCGCAATGGATCTTCGCTAAAGGCGGGGGACACATGGCGTAGCAGACGGTTTTCCAGATCGTCGCGTCCGTTATACGGATCGATAATCTCCCCGTCGTCATCGCGGGCCATTGCGTTGATGGTCAGATCGCGACGCTGAAGATCGGCCTCCAGCGTCACATCCGGCGCGGCGTAGCAGGTGAATCCGGTATACCCCGAGCCTGATTTGCGTTCGGTACGCGCCAGCGCATACTCTTCCCGGGTTTGCGGATGCAGAAACACGGGAAAATCGCGGCCGACCTGCTGGTAGCCCGCGTCGAGCATCTCTTGCGGCGTGGCGCCGACAACAACCCAATCTTTATCTTTAATCGGTAGCCCTAATAACGCATCCCGAACAGCACCACCGACCAGATAAATCTTCACGCCACTTTCCTTTTGAAATTATCATCCCTTAATCATATGTCAGTGTGGCGGAGAAGGCGATTCAGTTCATCCAGCGATCTTTACGTTTACGGCTGGGGATCATGTGTGGCAGAACCAGACCGAGCAACAAACCAAGACCCAGCACGCCGCCGCCGTACATAAACCACTGCATGATGATGGTGCGCTGTTTGTCATCAAGCTGAAGGTTGGCTGCGCTGACCTTCTTTTGCGCCACGATAAGCTCGTTCCTCAGCTTCTGGTTTTCTTGTTTCAGCCCGTCGATCACGCTGTCGCTTTGCGACACTTTTTGCTGCATATCGGCGGTGCGCTGATTCCACGTGGTATCAATATTATTGAGCTTATCGGTCAAGGTCTTAACCTGGTTTTCCAGATCGGGAACGCGGGTACGCAGGCTCGGCGTACTGTTCAGCTCTTTCAGTGGAATCCAGGCGGTACGTCCGGTGCTGTCTTTCACCTGGGCGTAGTTAGTGTTGGCATCGGTCTGTAATAGCGTGACTTCCTCGCCGGCGTTAACCGTACCCACGAGGCGATAATTATCTCCCGGACCGCTGCGGACCCAGGTGTTCAGTTCGTCAGAGACATAGCGCTTTTCTTCGGCATGAGAGACTGCGGTGGCGCTAAGTGCGAGTAAAGTTAATCCAATCAGGCGTAATTTTGGCATCAGGCTGTCGTTATTGTCATAGAAAGTGGAACGATAGTAGTGGCATCAGTGTCTCTACGCAAAGCATTCGACATCAATCGGAATCATCTGTGTCCTTTTTGCCACCACTCGAAACTTTTACGCCCGTCAAATTGCTCGTTGCATGGCAATTTGGCGCAAAATACTATCTACTGACCATAAAGAACGAGCTTAGTTCGCAGTCAGTTTTCTCAACTGTGACATAACCCATAAGTACAAGACCATGGCCCAGGAAATCGAATTAAAATTTATTGTCAATAATGACGCTGTAGATGCGCTACGTGAACGTCTAAATACGCTGGGGGGAGAGCATCATGCGCCCAGCCAGTTGCTGAACATCTACTACGAAACGCCGGATGCGTGGCTGCGTGGTCACGATATGGGGCTGCGTATTCGCGGTGAAAACGGTCATTACGAAATGACCATGAAAATTGCCGGACGAGTGACGGGCGGCCTGCATCAGCGGCCGGAGTTTAACGTTGCGCTGAACGCGCCAGAGTTGGATCTCACCCTGTTCCCAACGGAAGTCTGGCCTGATGGCGAACTCCCCGCTGAACTTGCCTCTCAGGTACAGCCGTTATTCAGCACTGATTTTTACCGTGAGAAATGGCGCCTTGATATCGACGGCAGCCGTATTGAAATGGCCCTTGATCTCGGGGAAGTAAAAGCGGGCGAGCTGGCTGAACCTATCTGTGAGCTTGAACTGGAGCTGCTAAGCGGCGATACCCGTGCGGTATTGAAGCTGGCAAACCTGCTGGTAGCGCAAACCGGTTTACGCCAGGGGAGCCTGAGCAAAGCGGCGCGCGGCTATCATTTGGCTCAGGGGAATGCACCGCGTGAACTCAAACCGACGCGCATTTTGAAGGTTCCGGCAAAAGCGAGTATTGAGCAAGGGCTGGAAGCGGCGCTGGAGCTGGCATTATCACAGTGGCAGTACCATGAAGAGCTGTGGGTGCGCGGCGTCAAAGGGGCGAAAGCCGAGGTGTTGGCAGCGATGGGCCTGGTGCGTCACATTCTGATGCTGTTTGGCGGTAATGTGCCGCGAAAAGCGAGTGCTCACTTGCGTGATTTGCTGACCCAGTCGGAAGCGATCATTGCGTCTGACGTTTCGGCTGTTTCCGCGGTTTACAGCACGCAAACGGCGATGGCCAAGCTGGCGTTGACCGAATGGTTGGTGACCAAAGGGTGGCAGCCGTTCCTTGATGCGAAGGCGCAGGGGAAAATTGCCGACTCCTTTAAGCGTTTTTCAGATACTCATCTCTCGCGTCATGCCGCTGAACTGAAAACAGCTTTTGCTCATCCGCTGGGCGATCAGTACGCCGATCAGCTTCCGCGCCTGACGCGCAACATTGATAGCATGCTGATGCTGGCGGGATACTACGACGAAAATGTCGCATCGGAATGGATCGCCTCCTGGCAGGGTTTACGTCACGCCATTGCGGCCAACCAATATATTGAAATTGAACACTTCCGCAACGAGGCGATCGCTTTGGAACCATTCTGGCTGCACAGCGGTAAACGATAATCAGGGTTGAGGCCGGGATGCCTGATGGCGCTGCGCTTATCAGGCCTACGCGATGGGCGTAAGTGTCATGCAGGTCGAATAAGGCAATATGCCGCCACCCGGTACTATTCAAAGGATAATCCATAAATGAAGCAGCTCTCTTCACCGTTACAGCAGTACTGGCCGACCGTTGTTGAGCGGCTGCCAGCAGTTATATCTGAGTCCTCGCTTAGCGTGCAGGCGAAGTCAGTGCTTACATTCAGTGATTTTTTTCGCGACAGCATTATTGCCCATCCCGAATGGCTGGTCGAACTGGAAAGCGCGTCACCTGGGGCGGATGAATGGCAATACTATGCCGATTGGTTACAGCAAGCATTGGTCGACGTCAGCGATGAAAACACGCTGATGCGTGAGCTGCGCCTGTTTCGCCGTCGCATCATGGTGCGTATCGCCTGGGCGCAGACGCTGTCGCTGGTGACGGAAGAGAGTATCTTGCAGCAGCTAAGCCATTTGGCTGAAACGCTGATTGTCGCTGCGCGTGACTGGTTATACGCCACCTGCTGTCGCGAATGGGGTACGCCCTGTAATCCAGAAGGTGTTGCGCAACCGCTGCTGATTTTAGGCATGGGGAAACTGGGCGGCGGCGAGCTGAATTTTTCTTCTGATATCGACCTGATTTTTGCCTGGCCGGAGCACGGCTGTACGCAGGGCGGACGTCGCGAGCTGGATAATGCGCAGTTCTTTACCCGTATGGGCCAGCGGCTCATCAAAGTGCTGGATCAGCCCACAATGGATGGGTTTGTCTACCGGGTGGATATGCGTTTACGCCCGTTTGGCGACAGCGGCCCGCTGGTGTTGAGCTTCTCCGCGCTGGAGGATTATTACCAGGAACAAGGGCGCGACTGGGAACGCTATGCAATGGTCAAAGCTCGCATTATGGGCGATTCCGACGGTACTTACGTCAGTGAGCTTCGCGCTATGCTGCGGCCTTTTGTCTTCCGCCGCTATATTGATTTCAGCGTGATCCAGTCTCTGCGTAACATGAAAGGGATGATTGCGCGCGAAGTGCGCCGCCGTGGCCTGAAAGACAACATCAAGCTGGGGGCGGGCGGTATTCGTGAAATCGAATTTATCGTGCAGGTATTCCAGCTTATTCGCGGTGGGCGCGAGCCGTCATTGCAATCCCGCTCGCTGTTACCCACGCTCAGCGCCATCAATGCGTTGCACCTGCTGTCAGATACCGACGCGGAACAACTGCGCGCAGCCTATCTCTATTTACGCCGTCTGGAAAACCTGTTGCAAAGTATCAATGATGAGCAGACCCAGACGTTACCAGGCGATGAACTGAATCGCGCGCGGCTGGCGTGGGGGATGAACGTCGATGACTGGCAGCAGTTAATCGATGTGCTGACCAGTCATATGGACAACGTGCGTCGGGTATTTAACGAGCTGATTGGCGATGACGAAGCAGAAACCCAGGAAGAGTCGCTCTCAGAACAGTGGCGTGAACTGTGGCAGGATGCATTACAGGAAGATGACACCACGCCAGTGTTGACGCATCTGGCGGATGACGATCGCCGCCGCGTGCTGTCTCTGATTGCCGATTTTCGCAAAGAGCTGGATAAACGCACCATTGGCCCACGTGGACGCCAGGTGCTGGATCACTTAATGCCGCATCTGCTGAGCGATGTCTGTTCACGTGACGATGCCTCAGTACCGCTGTCGCGCATCACTCCGCTGCTGGTAGGCATTGTGACCCGTACGACCTATCTGGAGCTGCTGAGCGAATTCCCCGGAGCGCTTAAGCATCTGATTTCGTTATGTACCGCCTCGCCGATGATCGCCAGCCAGCTGGCGCGGTATCCGCTGTTGCTCGACGAACTGCTGGATCCGAACACTCTGTATCAACCCACCGCGACGGATGCCTACCGTGATGAACTGCGCCAGTATTTGCTGCGCGTACCGGAAGATGACGAAGAGCAGCAGTTGGAAGCGCTGCGTCAGTTTAAGCAAACGCAGCTGTTGCGCATTGCCGCGGCAGATATCGCTGGTACGCTGCCGGTGATGAAGGTGAGCGACCACTTAACCTGGCTGGCGGAAGCTATTATTGATGCGGTAGTCCAGCAGGCATGGATGCAGATGGTCGCCCGCTATGGGCAACCCACCCATCTTGACGAGCGCGAGGGGCGCGGTTTCGCCGTCGTCGGGTATGGCAAACTGGGCGGCTGGGAGCTGGGTTACAGTTCGGATCTCGATTTGATCTTCCTGCATGACTGTCCTATGGACGTGATGACGGACGGTGAGCGTGAGATTGACGGGCGACAGTTCTATCTGCGTCTGTCGCAGCGCATTATGCACCTTTTCAGTACCCGCACCTCATCCGGTATTTTGTATGAAGTGGATGCGCGGCTGCGTCCGTCCGGCGCGGCGGGAATGCTGGTGACATCAACCGAGGCTTTCGCTGATTACCAGCGCAACGAAGCCTGGACGTGGGAACATCAGGCACTGGTGCGTGCTCGGGTGGTGTACGGCGACCCGCGGTTAACCTCTCAGTTTGATGCGATTCGTCGCGATATTATGACCCTCGTCCGCGATGCGAAAACCTTGCAGACCGATGTGCGCGAAATGCGTGAGAAAATGCGTGCCCATTTAGGCAATAAGCATCGCGATCGTTTTGATATCAAAGCGGATGAAGGCGGCATCACCGACATTGAGTTTATTACGCAATATCTGGTGTTGCGCTATGCGCATGAAAAACCAAAGCTGACGCGCTGGTCGGATAACGTGCGCATTCTGGAGTTACTGGCGCAAAACGACATTATGGATGAGCAGGAAGCGCTGGCGCTTACCCGTGCTTATACGACGCTGCGCGATGAACTTCATCATCTTGCATTGCAGGAGCTTCCGGGCCATGTGGCGCCGGAGCACTTCGACGCTGAACGTACGCTGGTGCGTGACAGCTGGCAGAAGTGGCTGGTTGCCGAGTGAAGTGTGCTATTATCGCGCGCAAATTTTAAGACCCTCAGAGAATCTCTCAGGAGACAGGAATGAAAGTAACGCTGCCAGAGTTTGAACGTGCAGGAGTCATGGTTGTCGGTGATGTGATGCTAGATCGCTACTGGTACGGTCCTACCAGCCGTATTTCACCTGAAGCGCCGGTTCCGGTGGTGAAGGTTGATACCATTGAAGAACGTCCCGGTGGCGCAGCAAACGTGGCGATGAACATTGCCTCTCTGGGAGCGAATTCGCGTCTGGTGGGCCTGACTGGAATTGACGACGCGGCGCGTGCGCTGAGCAAAACACTGGCGGATGTGAACGTAAAATGTGACTTCGTTTCTGTGCCAACTCATCCGACGATCACCAAACTGCGCGTGCTTTCCCGCAACCAACAGCTGATTCGCCTGGATTTCGAAGAAGGTTTTGAAGGCGTGGATCCGCAGCCGCTGCATGAGCGTATCAACCAGGCTCTGGGATCCATTGGCGCGTTGGTGCTCTCCGATTACGCCAAAGGCGCGCTGGCTAGCGTGCAGCAGATGATTGCTCTGGCGCGTAAGGCCGGGGTGCCAGTGCTTATCGATCCGAAAGGGACCGATTTTGAACGCTATCGTGGCGCAACGCTGCTGACGCCGAATTTGTCTGAATTTGAAGCGGTGGCCGGTAAGTGCAAAAGCGAAGATGATCTGGTTGAGCGCGGCATGAAAGTGATTGCTGATTTCGACCTTTCCGCGCTGCTGATCACGCGTTCTGAACAGGGTATGACACTGCTACAACCGGGCAAATCGCCACTGCATATGCCAACGCAGGCGCAGGAAGTGTATGACGTAACCGGTGCGGGCGATACGGTGATCGGCGTGCTGGCAGCGACGCTGGCGGCAGGGAACACTCTGGAAGAGGCGTGCTATTTTGCTAATGCCGCCGCTGGTGTTGTCGTCGGTAAACTGGGGACTTCCACCGTTTCCCCGATTGAACTGGAAAACGCCGTGCGCGGTCGGGCCGATACTGGCTTTGGCGTGATGAGCGAGTCTGCGCTGAAACAGGCCGTTGCCAGCGCCCGCAAGCGTGGTGAGAAAGTGGTGATGACCAACGGCGTGTTTGACATCCTGCATGCGGGCCACGTTTCCTATCTGGCGAATGCGCGCAAGCTGGGCGATCGTCTGATCGTGGCGGTAAACAGTGATGCTTCGACCAAACGTCTGAAAGGCGAAACGCGCCCGGTCAACCCGCTGGAACAGCGCATGATCGTGCTGGGTGCATTGGAATCCGTCGACTGGGTGGTCTCTTTTGAAGAAGACACACCACAGCGTCTGATTGCCGGCATCCTGCCGGATCTGTTGGTAAAAGGCGGCGACTATAAGCCGGAAGATATTGCGGGCAGCAAAGAAGTGTGGGCGAACGGCGGTGAAGTGCGGGTGCTGAACTTTGAAGATGGCTGCTCAACGACCAATATCATCAAGAAGATCCAAAAAGATAGCGATAAATAACACATGCTGGAAACGTATCGAACTTTTGTATTCGATACGTTTCTTGCTATTGATGCTGCTGTTTTTTTCAACCTAAAGTAAAGCAATAAGGGGATTTCTCTCCCCTTATTGTTGGATCGTCCACGCCACACACCGCTCCCTGATAGTGTCAAAAGTAATGGTTTCACCTCTTACTTTTACATGACGTTACAATAACATGCGCCACGCTGACCTTAAATCTGGCCCCTCTTAGGTTTCGTAGGAAACTGTGAATTAACGCAGTGAATTTACGCACAATATGTACAGAATAACTTCGCGTCCAGGGAAATACTGAAATTAGAAAAAGCATATGGCCTTAGCAGATATTCAATAACTGGAGGGTATGCTCATGAACAGCAATATGTATTCAATGAATAATTTCGATTTCCTGGCCCGTAGTTTTGCCAGGATGCAGGCTGAGGGCCATCCCGTTGATATCCAGGCGATTACTGGGAATATGGATGAAGAACATCGTAGCTGGTTTTGCAAACGCTATGCACTGTACTGCCAGCAGGCGACAGAGGCCAGGAAGCTGGAACTGGAACACTAACAGAAAAACGGGCCTTGCGGCCCGTTGTCGTTTTACTCTTGTGGATCGACTGACGGGATCGCGGGAGCTGGCTTAACTTCAGCCGTTTTTTCACGCGATTCCAGCTCAGTCAGACGTTGCTCAAGCAGCGCCAGCTTTTCACGGGTACGCAGCAAAACCTGAGTCTGTACGTCAAACTCTTCACGGCTTACCAGATCCAGACGGGTCAGCTGTGACTGCAGCGTTTGACGAATTTTCTTCTCGACGTCTTCGCCAAACTCGCGGATCCCTTTCGGCATCGACTCATGAACCTGACGAGCAATCTGCTCAATTTTTTTCGGGTCAATCATTGTGGTTTCCCTGAACTGGTACGTGTTGCTGCTTATTGTAGTGCGAACTGGCACAGGCATAAACCAGAATTGTGTGAAGCTAAGACGAGCAAAGGCGTTGATGAAGGTAATCAATAGCGTTATAGTTAACCCGCTTATTCTCAGGGCGGGGCGAAATTCCCCACCGGCGGTAAATCAACTCAGGTTGAAAGCCCGCGAGCGCTTTGGGTGCAAACTCAAAGGTCAGCAGATCCGGTGTAATTCCGGGGCCGACGGTTAGAGTCCGGATGGGAGAGAGTAACGATCCAGTCGGGCATGGACCCGCTCACGTTATTTTTTTGCCGCTTAGACGGTACTCCTAAGACTGCCCTGATTCTGGTAACCATAATTTTAGTGAGGTTTTTTTACCATGAATCAGACGCTACTTTCCTCTTTTGGTACGCCTTTCGAACGTGTTGAACTTGCGCTGTCTGCGCTGCGTGAAGGACGCGGTGTGATGGTGCTTGACGACGAAGATCGTGAAAACGAAGGCGATATGATTTTCCCGGCAGAAACCATGACCGTTGAACAGATGGCGCTGACCATCCGTCATGGCAGCGGTATTGTATGCCTGTGCATCACTGAAGACCGACGCAAACAGCTCGATCTGCCAATGATGGTGGAAAATAACACCAGTGCTTACGGTACCGGTTTTACCGTGACCATTGAAGCCGCAGAAGGCGTGACCACCGGCGTTTCCGCTGCGGACCGAGTTACTACGGTGCGTGCGGCAATTAAGGATGGCGCTAAACCTTCCGATCTTAACCGCCCGGGGCACGTTTTCCCGCTGCGTGCTCAGGCAGGCGGCGTGCTAACCCGCGGTGGTCATACTGAAGCAACCATCGACCTGATGACGCTGGCAGGGTTTAAACCGGCAGGCGTGCTGTGCGAACTGACCAATGATGATGGCACCATGGCGCGTGCGCCAGAATGCATCGAATTTGCCGGCAAGCATAATATGGCGGTGGTTACTATCGAAGACCTGGTGGCTTACCGTCAGGCGCATGAGCGCAAAGCCAGCTAATCGCAAATTACCACGTTAGTCGCGGTAAGTATAAAAAACCGAAGCCAACTTCCCGGCTTCGGTTTTTTGTTTCTTGCTCTGATTATTTGGTTCTGACCCGCTTTAATGCCCATGCGCCGCTCATAATGACGAGCAACAATAAGCACAAACTAAAGGCCAACAAACAGGCCTGCGCCATGTTCATAAAATGCCACGGCGGGATCAGATACCAGCCTTCTGACTGCTGGTACAGATCGACAAACCACTTTTGCGTACTGCTGAGCGCCACGCCGTCGGGAACGATGGGGGCGTCATAGCCGCAATCTCCTGTGGGTTTAAACCACTCCGGAGCCCAGTTTGCCAGAGACAAATTAAAAGGGAATGTCGGATCGGTGGAGCATCCCTGTACGCCAAACAGCGAATCCGGGTCTGGGTTATGTACAGCATAATGAATGCCGTTAAGTTTAATGGAGAACGTAATACCCATGATGCTGCCGTAAAATGCCGCGATACAACCAATGAGCTTCAGAACAACATTTTTGGGGTTAATTGCCGCAATCAATCCGCCAAAAACCATTACCAACATGGCAAAGCGAATGTAGACACATTGCTCGCAGGGGGCCATGTAGAGATAGATTTGGAAGAACGAGTGCGCCAGAATAATCAACCCACCCATTGCGCAAGCCATCAACAGCCACAGAAAGCGCTGTTCCTGCCATCTCACCAGGGTATCAACCGGTGTGGTACATAAGTCTCGCCACAATCCTTTTATGCAAGCCATACGCCGGGTCCCTGTTTATTTTGCGGCCAGCTCTCTGACAAGCTCAGCCATGGAATCAATGGATTTGATGCTTTTGGTGTAGATCAGGTATTTGCCGTTAACGACGTAAGCCGGAACGCCCTGAATTTTGGCGACATCATAAGCCGCTTTCCATTTTTCCAGCGTTTGCTGGACGGCAGGATCCTTCAATGCCGCGTCAAAATCAGCCTGGCTCATGCCCGCTGCATCCAGACCTGTTTTGATGAATGAGGCGGGATCTTTACCTTCTGACCAGCGCTCTTTCTTGTCGTGGTAGGCTGCGTAATAAGCGAACTTGGCTTTTTTGAACTGTGATTTTCCGTCAAACAATGAAATCCCTGCCGCCTTGTCTTTTGCCATCATTACCGCAAAAACTTCGCTGGCCTGTTTACCGTATTCCCCTTTGGTTTCCAGATGAAACGGAGTGAAAGTAACGACGTCGGCGACTTTGTCTGACACGGGCCCTGTCACGGCTTTATCATATTTGTAGCAAAATGGGCAGGCGTAGCTGAATACTTTGATCAACGTCTTATCAGCATTGGGAATTGGTTTTTCCAGAACCCTATAATCAGTGCCTTCAGTAAAAGCTGATGCTGCAAACGGCGAGGCAAGCATGGCGGTTAGTACCACGCTTTTAAATAATGAAGTGATCCATTTAGATGACATAATTAATCCTTAATCTAACGTGATTATTTAAACATATGACGTGGATGAACCAGCAATGCACGGTAGTGAGTTTGATTTGGCTTATCCGACAGGATATTAATCTCAACTTTGACTTCTTTTGTTTTGTAGTCAATTTCGTTGATTTTGCCGATGGTTGGCTGTCCAACATCAAATAAATTAATCGAACCACCAAAGCCAAACATGGTGTCGCGATCTTTTTGATATTCGATTACTGAAGTGATCGGGCTATAAAAATCATAGCCGCGCTCTTTTCCGTACTCCCAAATTTGCTGGACGGTGCCTTTTTTCTCGTCAATTTTATATTCGACGAAACGGGAGTATTTCATCGTTGGTAAAGCCGGTTGTTCGAGTCCGCGGCCATCGCCGTTGTCAAAGATGGTTAGCGTTCCCTTGCTGGAGAGCCATGCGGTGTGTTGGGTGTAGGTAAAATCGAAATCGGTATTCTCGCACTTGCCGTTTTCATCACATTTCAGCGCGTTGCCTTGATCATCAACCGGTTTTAACAGCTTGCTTGCCAACGCCTTATTCCAGCCTTTAGAGGGTGCAAGGATCCACTTCACCTGTTTATCACGACCGATTTTGACAACCCCCTGATGGCGGGAAGAGATAATAATGGCGTCATCTTTGGCATCATAGGCGATGGAGTTGACGTGCGCCCAGTTACGACCCGCACCTACACCGAGGGCATCGCCGTAAGGTGTATCAGGCTCCAGTTTCGCTTGCTGGCCGGCATGAGCGAGGTCCACGTTGACGCATACCGCGCCTGCATCCAGGGCACCCAGCAGCGCGTCTCGCATGGGGTCAAGAATTTTGGTCAGATCCCATACGTCAACAACACGACCGGATTTATCGACTTCAATAATCTGGTCGCGGATGGTTTGTACGTGAATGCCATCTTCCTTGCGATAATCGCGTTTACCCACGCGAAGCAGTACGGTGCCGTTCACCGTTTCGACGGACTCATGCGATGCGTCGAGGAATCCGCGCGGCAGCTTATGGTCAGCCAGAATCTGGCCCATCATATCGAATTCATACCAGTGCTGGCCCTGTACGGCGGTGAAGGTACCGCGCGGTGTCTCCCGTATGCCCATCAGGTAACCGCGCTTGTTGATATCCATATCATGGCCGTCGTAGAAGGTATCCTGATCCAACCACCAACGATATTCGCCTTCCGTATCGACGACAAAGGTAAAGGGTGCGATATCAAAGGGTAATGCGCCACCGGCCGGACCTGCATCCAGGATGCCGGCATTTTTATCTTTTTCACCATGCCAGTGAAATTCTGCGCCCTGTGCGGTAAAAGTGTGGGTATTCACCAGATAGAGACGGTCTTCAAAGCCTGGCGCGACCTTAATAACGTTTGTTTGCTGTAAATCGGAAATAGAACGGTTATCCATGTAGTGATTAACGATGGCGGAAGTTTGCACCACGTAATCTTCCTTCATGGCTTTGCCATTTTCTTTATATTCAACGGTAACCTTATTAGCAAACTTTTGATAAAGGCCAAAAATAGGTATGCCATCGTAGGTGGTGAGGGATTCTTTGCCGACGGTATAGGTAATTGGGACTCCTTTTTCACCTTTACCATGAACGGTAACTTTAACATCCGAAATAACGTGACTGTCTAATTCAACCAGTGCGGTAAGCGGGGCGTTTCCGTATGGGTCAACGACTATTGCCCCCAATTTCCCTGCGGGCTGGGCCGGTTGGAAACCTGCGGCAAATGAATTTCCTGCGGCAAAGCCAAACGTCAGTGCCAGCGTTCCGGCAAGAAGTGTTTTTCGGTATTGTGTAAACATGGATATATCTCCTTATATTATCTTTAAATATAACAGTGCTGAATATATTATGTTTTTACGATATGAATAAAATAAAAAATGGTATTGCTGATGCTACTTTTATGGCGAATATATTAATATTGATGAAGTGTATTATTTTGCAGATGCTAATTTTTATTATTTTGGGGATGGTATGAGTGCGTTATTTTAAGGGCAATATTTATTATTGCGCAGTGTGATCTTGTCGACATTGTTTTATTTTTTATGGCGGTATGAGCTATTTGCGTAGCTGCTGGTTTATATGATCAAAATCATATATTTGTTTCTGGAATATGCCACTATAGGAGTATGTCAGAATAAGGTTGTGTAAAATTTTAACGTTAAATGTTTAATGATGTTAAATTTTAAGGGTAAAAGAATGTTTATCGCCTGGTACTGGATTGTATTAATTGCACTCGTTGCAGTTGGTTATTATTGCCATATGAAGCGTTATTGTCGGGCATTTCGGCAAGACCGGGATGCATTACTCGAAGCGCGAAACAAACTCTTTCGTCGTTCTGGCGAAGATAACAGCGTGGTTAAGGAACAGGAATAGTTCTTCACGTTCTGCTATGGATGAGCGGATGCTGTAAATTAGCAGGGTGGCATCCGCCCTCTGAATTAGCCGATTCCCATGGACTGGAGGATGACGAGACTTAACCCCATCACTGACATTTCACAAAGTACCCCATAGCTGGGATTATTATTCGGGTCGATCTCTTTTGCCAACGGCATTAGCTCATCGACGGACAGCGCCACCATAATTCCTGCGACTGCTGCCATTATTGCCGCCATCACCACCGGTGAGATCAGGCTCCCCAGAATTAACCACGCCAGTACGCCACCCAGGATTTCCGCCATGCCCGAGATCCCGGCCCAGAATATCGCCGTACGTTTGGATCCTGTGGCTGCATAGACTGGACCCGCAACGGCTAATCCTTCAGGAATATTGTGTAATGCGACGGCAAGGGCAATACCAAAGCCCAGCTCGAGGTTGCTACTGGCGGTAACAAACGTCGCTATCCCTTCCGGGAAGTTGTGCAGGCTGATGCCAAGCGTTAATAAAATCGCGGTACGTTTAATGGATCCGGGTAGAGGCTGCGTTGTTTTCTGCACCAGATCCTGAGGGTGCGCATGCGGCAATAGGCGGTCCAGGCCAAAGTATCCCAGTAAGCCAACGATAAACATTCCGTAGCCCAATACCGGCGACATGCCTTCAGCATCCAGGGCGGCAGGGAGCATCTCCATCAGTGAGATCAGTAACATAATCCCTGCGGCGAAGCCTAAAGAAAAGGCGAGCACGCGGTTGGAGGGTTTTTGCCCTAACACGCCGAGAAATGCGCCGATAAACGTGGCGGCACCTGCCAGTAAAGTCAGAAGTAAAGGTACTGACATCGACAAATAAAACTCCTTATCAATCTGCTGTCCGGGTCGGATCGTCAAAATAACTGATGATCTTCATCATGGTTATCTGAGTTCTTCATCAGCCGAATAAGCGTATTGTGGTGGTATCAAAATGACACCCTCAGTAAGGATATCATCATGTCTTCAACGCGTATGCCAGCATTGTTTTTGGGCCACGGAAGCCCGATGAATGTTCTGGAAGATAACGTTTATACCCGCGCCTGGCAGCAACTGGGGAAAACGTTGCCGCGCCCGAAAGCCATTGTAGTGGTTTCGGCGCATTGGTTCACCCGTGGCACGGGCGTGACGGCGATGGAAGCGCCTAAAACGATCCACGATTTTGGCGGGTTTCCGCAGGCGCTGTATGACACCCATTACCCGGCTCCTGGATCACCGGAACTGGCGCAGCATCTGGTTGACTTGCTGTCCCCGGTGCCCGTTACCTTAGACAAAGAGGCGTGGGGTTTTGACCACGGTTCATGGGGCGTGCTGATCAAGATGTACCCGCATGCGGATATTCCGATGGTGCAACTGAGCATTGACAGTACTCAATCTGCGGCCTGGCATTTTGACATTGGCCGCAAGCTGGCGGCACTGCGTGATGAGGGCATTATGCTGGTAGCCAGTGGTAACGTGGTGCATAACCTGCGCACTGCGCGTTGGCACGGTGAGAACACGCCATATCCGTGGGCGACCTCATTCAACGATTATGTCAAAGCAAACCTGACATGGCAGGGACCGGTTGAGCAGCACCCGCTGGTGAACTATCTCGATCATGAAGGGGGATCGTTATCGAATCCGACACCGGATCACTATCTGCCGCTGCTGTATGTATTAGGTGCCTGGGACGGCAAAGAGCCAGTGACTATTCCTGTTGACGGGATTGAGATGGGAAGTTTGAGTATGTTGTCGGTGCAGGTCGGATGATAAATGCGCCGATGGCTCAGCGCTTATCGAGCCTACAGTTCGTACTGTAGGCCGGGTAAGGCATAGCCGCCACCCGGCACTCTCAGTCATTCGACAAAAATATGCGGATAGAAACGCGAGAGATCCTGCGTGATCAAGGCGCGGTCTTCGCGAATGCCGATGCCAGCTGGTTGATCGTTGATTAGCCAGCTGCCGATCAACATATAGCTGTCGCCAAACTTCGGTAGCTGATGGAACTGCTGCACGATCATACCTTCTTCGCCGTACGGCCCTTCCACAGCTTCGATCGTTTTACCGTTTTCGATAATGGAAACGTTCGCGCCTTCACGTGAGAAGATCGGCTTGACGACGAATTTATCCATCTGAGGATAGTCATCTTCGGCGAAATACGCAGGCAGCAGGTTCGGATGATCCGGGAACATTTCCCACAACAGCGGTAACAACGCTTTGTTGGAGATGATGCTCTTCCAGGCGGGTTCCAGCCAGCGAACGCCGGCGTCTTCCAGCTTGGTGGAGAACATTTCACGCAGCATGAATTCCCACGGATAGAGCTTGAACAGATTAGCGATGACCTGATCCTGCATATCCGTGAACTGACCTTTTTCACCAAGACCAATATCTTCGACATAGAGGAATTCAGTGGCGATTTCAGCTTCGGCAGCGCAATCCTGCAGATACTGGATCGTTCCGCGATCTTCCACCGTATCGCGACAGCAGGTCAGATGTAGCAACTGAAAACCATACTGCTCACGCAGCTCGGCGAAACGCTCGATCAGCTTTTCCTGCAGACTGTTAAACTGATCGCTGCCTTCCGGCAGGTTGCCAGCATTGAGCTGATCTTCCAGCCAGATCCACTGGAAAAACGCAGCTTCGTACAGTGAGGTTGGCGTATCGGCGTTGTTTTCTAACAGCTTAGGCTCGCCCGTGCCGTCCCACGCCAGATCGAGACGCGAATAGAGCGACGGTTGCTGTGTCTGCCAGGACTGGCGGACAAAGCCCCAGGTATGCTTCGGAATGCGAAACTTGGTCATCAGCTCATCGCTGGCGATGACCCTTTCCACCACTTTGAGGCACATTTGATGCAGCTCTGCGGTGACCTCTTCCAGCTTTTCGACCTGAGCAAGCGTGAGCTTATAATACGCATCCTCACACCAGTAAGGCTCGCCGTACATAGTGTGAAAGTTGAAACCGTATTCGGTGGCTTTTTCGCGCCAGTCCGGGCGCTCAACAATACTGACTCTTTCCATGACGATCAGCCGCCCATTGAACGTGTGGTAGTACCGCCTGCGCTACGCTGCATGGTGCTCTGTTTAGCCACTGATTCACCAAATCCACCGCGAGTTACGGTCGAGGTGGTAGCCGGTTTCGGCGCCATGGCAGTTTTTGGTACCGTCATGGTGCGACCCGGCGTTGCTGCGCCGTAGTTTTTGCCGCTGGCGTCAGTGTATTTGCCGTATGCAGGGCTGGCCGGGTTTTTCGAGCTGAACAGTGGTTGCTGAGCGCCCATTCCGCCGCCCATCAGTCGGCCCATCATGTAGCCAGCCATCAGCGGCATCCAGAAGCTGCCGCTGCTTTGATTCTGCGCCTGAGCCTGGCCTTCACCGGTCGGCGCCATACCCGCTTGCGCAGGGGCTTGCTGGCACTGGCCTTCGCCGAATTCAGCAATACAGTCTTCACGAGTGGCGTATTTTGGCGCAGTGCGTTCAGCTTCTTTCAGCGCATTGTTGAACGCGGTGGTACATTCGGCGCTTTTACCCGGATTAGCTGCAGAGCAGTCGTCCGCGTTTTGATAAAGCGAAACCGTTTCGTCACTCTTTTCACAGCCCGCGAGCATAAACACAGCGGTAACTGCCAGAGCGACAGGAGTCAGGTGGCGCGCGCTCCAGCTTTTGCGGAACGAGGCGTGATGTATAGATTTTGTCCGTTTCATTTATGTCTTCCAGGACCCAGTGGTAACTCTGCTCAGAATAGAGGATGACTGGTCGAAATTGAAGCGGGAAGAGGCGAGAATGCGGAAGAAGGGGCGGATCTTTACGTTGCCTTACGTTCAGACGGGGCCGAAGCCCCGTCTCAGCATCAGTTACGGAACGGATTGTTACCGTTGCTGCTGGTTGAACGTGCAGCCGTTGGTTGAGCTGCAGGCATATTGCCGTTGCTGTTAAAGTCATTCACAGCGGCATCTTGCTGCGGATTTTGCGGCGCTACGTTATCCGGAGAAGTCGGGATCGGTTTACCCAGCGTATTGTTCAGCGCCACCAGATCCTGCTCGTTCAGCGTACCGAGCGCAGATTTGACGTTAAGCTGGTTGATAAGATAGGTATAACGCGCATTCGCCAGTTGCTGCTTGGCGTTGTACAGCGTGGTGGTGGCATCCAACACATCCACGATGGTACGGGTACCTACGGAATAGCCTGCTTCCATCGCATCTAAAGAGCTTTGGGCAGAGACAACCGCTTGTTTGTACGCGTTAATGCTACTGATAGAAGCATTAATGTTGTTGAACGAAGAACGCACGGTTTGCACCACGCTACGGTGCGCGCTTTCCAGTTGTTCGCTCGCGCCAACAAAGTTGTACTGCGCTTGTTTCACCTGCGAGTTAACCATGCCGCCCTGGTACAGCGGCAGCGAGAAGTTCAGACCGATTTTGTTCTGGCCCATGTTGCTGTCGTCGTACTGAGGGCCGGTTGCACCATGGGTTTTAGATCCACTATAAGAAGTGTCAGAAACGCCGGTAGAGGCGGTCAAACCCAGCGTCGGTAAGTGACCATCCTGCGCCAGACGAATCTGCTCACGCGCCAGATCCTGGCTCAAACGCGCCTGCAATAATGTGAGGTTGCGGTTTTCTGCCTCTTTCAGCAGCGCGTTCACCGCCTGCGGTTTTGTGGTTTTAAAGCCATCAACGTTGAGCGAAGCCAGTTCCGGGTAGTAGTTACCGGTCACCTGGCGCAACTGTTCTACCGCGTTGTCCAGATTGTTACGCGCGGTCACTTCGTTCGCCAGCACGGTATCGTATTGCGAGCGGGCGTTCTGCACGTCAGTGATGGCGACCAGACCAACGTTAAAACGCTGTGTGGTCTGATCTAACTGACGATAAACCGCATCTTTCTGTGCCTGAGTGTAAGACAGCACGTCAATCGCGTTCAGTACGTTAAAATAAGCGGTAGCGGTATTCAGGATCAGCGTTTGCTGATCGGTCTGATACGTTACGTCCTGGATGCCTGCTGATTTTTCTTGCAGCGTCAGGGCACGCCATTTAGACATGTCGAACAGCGTCTGAGTCAATTGTAATGACGCGCTGGTAGCGTTGGAGTTGACGCCATTTGCATCACGGTAGCCATTGCTGTAGGTGTAATCGGCACCTAAACCCAGTTGCGGCAGTAATGGACTACGCGCTTCGTTAATTTTTTCGAATGCAGCATCGCGATCGGCGGCGGATTTGCGCAATTCCGGGTTGCTCAGGCGTGCTTGCTGATAAACCTGCATCAGGTTTTCTGCCTGGCTCAAAGTACTGAACCCCGACAGGCTCAGGCCGATAAGGATGGGGAGCAATTTCTTCATTTGCATTCCTTGTTGTGAAGCAGTATTTAGCGCTGATCAAATTGTAAAAATATTTGCTGATTCTAGCAGAATCCGCCACCTCAAAAAGTTGGCGTTACGTGCCATACGGCGTTAATTTGCATCAATTTAACACAAGGGCGTTCAAACATCAGTCAAACGGCCTTGAAATTCACATTTTAATCACTATTGGTTTCAGGACAGCACAATGCGTAAACCAGATAACTTGCCAATGACTTTCACTAAAAATGATGTAGAAATTATTGCACGAGAAACGCTATACCGCGGTTTTTTTTCACTGGATCTTTATCGCTTCCGCCATCGCCTGTTTAACGGCGGTATGAGCGGTGAGGTAAAGCGCGAAATTTTTGAGCGCGGACACGCGGCAGTCTTGCTACCCTTTGACCCTGAGCGGGACGAAGTTGTACTGGTCGAGCAGATCCGTATCGCGGCGTTTGATACCAGCGAAAGCCCGTGGCTCCTGGAAATGGTGGCCGGAATGATTGAAGAGGGCGAAACCGTTGAAGATGTGGCTCGTCGTGAAGCGATGGAAGAGGCCGGGCTGGACGTTAAACGTACGAAGCCCGTTCTGAGCTATCTGGCAAGCCCTGGTGGCACCAGTGAGCGTCTGTCTATTTTAGTTGGCGAAGTGGACGCCACGACCGCGAGCGGGATCCACGGTCTGGCTGATGAAAACGAAGATATTCGTGTTCATGTGGTGAGCCGGGAGCAGGCTTATCAGTGGGTAGAAGAGGGGACAATCGACAACGCGGCTTCTGTCATCGCCTTGCAATGGCTACAGCTGCACTATCAAGAGTTAAAAACTGAGTGGAAAAAATGAAGCGTTACACACCTGACTTCCCTGAAATGATGCGCCTGTGCGAAACCAACTATTCGCAATTGCGCCGTCTGCTGCCGCGTAATGACGCAGCCGATGAAACAGTGAGCTATCAGGTCGCAAACGCACAATATCGGTTAACGATCGTTGAATCGACCCGATACACTACGCTTGTCGCGATCGAACAAACGGCACCCGCGGTCACTTACTGGAGCCTGCCGTCATTGACCGTCCGCCTGTATCATGATGCGAGGGTGGCTGAAGTGTGTTCGAGTCAGCAGATCTTTCGCTTCAAAGCGCGGTATGATTATCCAAATAAAAAGTTGCATCAACGCGACGAAAAGCATCAAATTAATCAGTTTCTGGCCGACTGGTTACGGTACTGTTTAGCACATGGAGCGATGGCGATTCCGGTTTATTAGCGTCGTGAAACCTAAGGACACCATTTGGAAAGCCTGTTAACCCTTCCTTTGGCTGGTGAGGCCAGAGTCAGGATCTTACAAATTACAGACACTCACCTGTTTGCTGAAAAGCATGAAACGCTGCTGGGTGTAAACACCTGGGACAGCTATCAATCTGTACTGGACGCAATACATGCAGAGTCGCCTGAATACGATCTGATCGTCGCGACTGGTGATTTGGCGCAGGATCAATCCGCTGCGGCCTATCAGCATTTTGCTGAGGGCATCGCAAGTTTTCGTGCGCCCTGCGTTTGGCTACCGGGCAATCACGATTTTCAGCCGGCAATGTACAGCGCGCTACAGGATGCGGGGATTTCACCCGCTAAACGCGTCTTTATTGGCGAACAGTGGCAAATCCTGTTGCTGGACAGCCAGGTGTTCGGCGTTCCCCATGGTGAATTAAGCGAATTTCAGCTCGAATGGCTGGAACGTAAACTTGCCGATGCGCCCGAGCGCAATACTTTGCTGCTTTTGCATCATCATCCTCTGCCTGCAGGCTGTAGCTGGCTCGATCAGCATAGCCTGCGTAATGCCGCAGAGCTGGATAACGTGCTGGTGAATTATCCTCGAGCCAGGTATCTGTTGTGCGGGCATATTCATCAGGAACTGGATTTGGACTGGAACGGACGCCGCCTGCTGGCGACGCCGTCGACCTGTGTGCAGTTTAAGCCGCACTGTTCCAACTTCACGTTAGATACCATTAGCCCTGGCTGGCGGACGCTGGAGCTTTTTGCTGACGGGACGTTGCAGACTCAGGTACGCCGTCTGCAGGGTAATCGGTTCCACCCTGATACCGCTTCAGAAGGCTACTGATGTCTACGCTTCTCTATCTTCACGGATTTAACAGTTCTCCTCGTTCGGCGAAGGCATGTTTGCTGAAAAACTGGCTGGCGGAGCATCATCCGCACGTTGAGATGATCGTACCACAGTTGCCACCGTATCCGGCCCAGGCCGCAGAGATGCTGGAATCGATCATTCTTGAACATGGCGGAGAGTCGCTGGGAATTGTCGGTTCCTCGTTGGGAGGCTATTACGCCACCTGGCTGTCGCAATGTTTTATGCTGCCCGCGGTGGTGGTGAACCCTGCTGTCCGACCTTATGAACTGCTGGTCGACTATCTCGGTCAAAACGAGAACCCCTACACGGGGCAGCAATATGTGCTAGAGTCACGCCATATTTACGATCTTAAAGTCATGCAGATTGACCCGCTGGAAGCGCCGGATTTGATCTGGCTGCTTCAACAAACGGGCGATGAAGTGTTGGACTACCGCCAGGCGGTGGCGTATTACGCCTCCTGCCGCCAGACAGTTATTGAGGGCGGAAACCACGCATTCACGGGCTTCGAAGATTATTTCAACCCGATTGTCGATTTCCTTGGACTGCACAGTTTCTGACGATCAATTCGAATTGCTTAATTAAACCATGACGCAAACTTATAACGCTGATGCCATTGAGGTACTCACTGGGCTTGAGCCGGTACGCCGTCGCCCGGGGATGTACACCGATACAACCCGTCCGAACCATCTTGGACAGGAAGTGATTGATAACAGTGTGGATGAAGCACTGGCGGGCCACGCAAAACGCGTGGACGTGATTTTACATGCCGACCAGTCTCTGGAAGTTATTGATGATGGCCGCGGCATGCCAGTAGATATTCACCCTGAAGAGGGTGTTCCGGCGGTAGAGCTGATCCTCTGTCGTCTGCACGCGGGCGGTAAGTTCTCCAACAAAAACTATCAGTTCTCTGGTGGTTTACATGGGGTGGGGATCTCCGTGGTCAACGCCCTGTCAAAGCGTGTGGAAGTGAACGTGCGCCGCGACGGGCAGGTGTACAACATCGCGTTTGAGAACGGCGATAAAGTGCAGGATTTACAGGTTGTCGGCACCTGCGGTAAACGCAATACCGGAACCAGTGTGCACTTCTGGCCGGATGAAAGCTTCTTTGACAGCCCGCGTTTTTCCGTTTCGCGCTTAACGCACGTACTGAAAGCCAAAGCGGTGCTGTGCCCGGGCGTTGAGATCACCTTTAAGGATGAGGTCAATAACAGCGAACAGCGCTGGTGCTACCAGGATGGTCTGAATGACTATCTGAGCGAAGCGGTGAATGGCCTGCCGACGCTGCCGGAAAAACCGTTTATCGGTAATTTCAGCGGTGAAACAGAAACCGTAGACTGGGCGCTGCTCTGGCTGCCGGAAGGCGGCGAGCTGCTGACTGAAAGCTATGTGAACCTGATCCCCACCATGCAGGGCGGTACACACGTTAACGGCCTGCGTCAGGGTCTGCTGGATGCAATGCGCGAGTTTTGTGAATATCGCAATATTCTGCCGCGCGGCGTGAAGCTGTCGGCGGAAGATATCTGGGATCGCTGTGCTTACGTGCTGTCGGTAAAAATGCAGGATCCGCAGTTTGCCGGACAAACCAAAGAGCGTCTCTCTTCGCGCCAGTGTGCGGCATTCGTCTCTGGTGTGGTGAAAGATGCTTTCAGCCTGTGGCTGAACCAGAACGTGCAATCAGCTGAACTGCTGGCTGAGATGGCGATTTCCAGCGCTCAACGTCGTCTGCGTGCAGCGAAAAAAGTGGTGCGTAAAAAGCTGACCAGCGGTCCGGCGCTGCCGGGGAAACTGGCGGACTGTACCGCACAGGATCTCAATCGCACCGAACTGTTCCTCGTCGAAGGTGATTCGGCGGGCGGATCGGCTAAACAGGCGCGCGATCGTGAATATCAGGCGATCATGCCGCTGAAAGGTAAGATCCTCAATACCTGGGAAGTCTCTTCCGATGAAGTGTTGGCCTCGCAGGAAGTTCACGATATCTCGGTGGCGATCGGCATCGATCCGGACAGTGATGATCTGAGCCAGCTGCGCTACGGTAAGATCTGTATCCTGGCGGATGCGGACTCCGATGGTTTGCACATTGCCACGCTGCTGTGCGCGCTGTTTGTGAAACACTTCCGTACGCTGGTGAAACACGGTCACGTCTATGTGGCGCTGCCGCCGTTATACCGTATCGATCTCGGTAAAGAGGTGTATTACGCGCTGACAGAGGAAGAGAAAGCAGGCGTGCTGGAGCAGTTAAAGCGCAAGAAAGGTAAGCCGAACGTGCAGCGCTTTAAAGGTCTGGGTGAAATGAACCCGATGCAGCTGCGCGAAACCACGCTGGATCCGAACACCCGCCGTCTGGTGCAGCTCATTATCGATGACGAAGACGATCAGCGTACCAACGCAATGATGGATATGCTGCTGGCCAAGAAGCGTTCTGAAGATCGCCGTAACTGGTTGCAGGAGAAAGGCGACCTGGCGGATCTCGAAGGGTAATTGAGCGTGAATGCCTGGTGGCGCTGGGCTTACCAGGCCTGAGGATTGCAGTATAAGCCGGATACGTCTGTTTATGGCGTTATCCGGCAAATCGACAATCTTAAATGCCGGACTCCAGAATACGAATACTCATATCCAGCACGTCGCCTTTCACGGCTTCGCTATAGGCTTTCATATGCGGTGTCTGCAAATGCGCTTCAAGATGCGCAATGCTTTCCCACTGTTCAACCATCACAATTGAGTCCGGGGCTGTGGTCTGAAAACTGACGCCAGCAGCATGATCGACCATCGGCGCGTAGCCGTGGCAGCCTTCCTCTTTCAGTACGGTTGGAACGATTTTAGCGAACTGATCCAGTACCGCCTGGCGGTGATGTTGACCTGGACGTGTACGGATTTCTGCAATAACGGTAAGCATGGTTAACTCCTTCTAATTCCAGGTTACCAGTTAACCAAAAATTTCGTTCAGATGCTTGCGATATTCTGCGATATAACGCGGGACGTCCGGCATTTTAATCACGTCATTGGTGATAAAGGTCGGCAGCGCTTCCATTCCCAGGAACTGGTTTGCTTTATGGAACGGGAGATAAACGCCATCAACGCCAACGCCATGGAAGAACTGATCTTTTTCAGTGAATGCTTCCATCGGTGCGTTCCAGGTCAGTGACAGCATGTATTTTTTGCCCTGAATCAGCCCACCGGAGCCGTATTTTTTAGACGCATCTGAACGTGTGCGACCATCGCTGGCGTACAGCGTACCGTGACCTTCGGTAAACACATCATCAATGTATTTTTTTACGGTCCACGGCGCACCCATCCACCAACCAGGCATTTGCCAGATAACCACATCGGCCCAGACGAAGTTCTGTACTTCGGCAGGAATGTCATAGTCGCTGTCGGCGCGCACGATTTTAACATCATGCCCGAGGTCGCGCAGAAGGCCATCCGCGACCTCGGTCAGGGTGTCGTTTAACTGACCGTTGGAGTGGGCGAATTTTTTCGCACCATTGATAATCAGAATGTTGCTCATTTTGTGTCCTCAAGGAAATACGTTTGAGGACGATTTTACCCCCACCAGCGGGGTGGTGAAATTAGCAAAATGTGCAAAGTCTTTTGCTATTTGAGCAATAATAACGCTATTACCAACTGACTTTAGCTTCAAACCCCCCTTCCGGAGCGTTGCCAAACGAGGCTGACATTCCATGCAATATTGCGATACGGCGGACAATCGACAGACCGAGGCCGCTGCCGGTCACGCTTTGTCCCGGTGGACGATAAAAGCGTTCTCCGATGTGCGTAAGAACTTCCGGTGCAACGCCTGGTCCATTATCTTTGACACTAAAATTGCGGGCGTTGAGCGTTACTTCCACAATGCTACCCCGTGGGCTGTAGCGGATCGCATTATCCAGCAGATTTCGCACCATCAGGCTTAGCAACAGCGGCTGCCCTGTGCGCATGATGTTGTGCGCGTTAATCTGCAAACGCACATCAATATGCGCCTGCTGGGCCGGATGGTAAATATCCATCACCGCGGATTGCAGCAGCTCCTCCAGCGAGATTTCGGCCACATCCTGAAGATTGTCTAGGGAGTCGAGGCGTGAAAGCGTCAGTAGCTGCTCTACCAGTCGGGTGGCGCGCTCAATTCCCGCATGCAACTGTACCAGCGCTTTTTCCCGCGTTTGCGGGTCGTCGTCTGACAGTTGCACCACTTCGGTTTGAACTTTCAGTGCGGTCAACGGGCTGCGTAGCTCGTGAGCGGCATCAGAAGTGAAGCGCCGTTCGCGGACCATCATGGAATGGGTGCGGGTAAACAACTGATTGAGCGATTCAACCAGTGGGCGCACTTCGCTTGGCACACCTTTCGGGTCGAGCGGCTCTTCCGACTCCGGCGAGCGCCAGCGCAGAGCCTGTGCCAGTTTTTTTAGCGGCCTGAGTTCACGGCTAATCATGACCACCAGGACTAGCAACATCAGCGGCAGCGCAATCAACCACGGTGTTAACTGGGCGGTAACGATCGACAGCGCCATATCCTCTCGATATTCCCACTCCTGGCCGACCACAATGCGGTATTTGCCGTCAGCGGAATTAAGCCAGAGAAAACGCCATGCGTCCTTGTCCCCTTTGAGTTGGCCATCAGTAAAGCCTTCGCGGGTGTAGCTATAGGGAATGTCCTGGCCGTTGTCGCCATCGTGCAACACCATTTTGCCGTCAATGGTGAAGATGGCAAACGTCAGCGCGTCGTCATCAATATGCCCGTGTTTGAGCTTCTTTGGCGTGCGGGCCATATTGCTTGAGGTGGTGACGTCGCTGATATCCAGCGTGCTGAGTCGCTTGGCGAATAGCACCAGTTGCGTATCAAACAGCTCATCGACATTGTCGGTGGTCTGCTTCCAGGCTACAAAGCTGGAAACGGCCCAGGTCGCTGATGCCAGAATCAGAAAAATAAGCGTTAGCCTGATGCGCAGGCTGAGGCGTTCTGTGAGTTTCATGCGTCACCCAGGGTGTAGCCAATGCCATGCACGGTGCGGATAAAGTCGCTGCCGAGCTTACGGCGTAAGTGATGGACGTGTACCTCAACCGCATTGCTGGAGACGTTTTCGTCCCAGGTATACAGTTTTTCTTCAATCAGTTTGCGGGGCAGGACGCGACCCTTGTTACGCATCAGCAGCTCCAGCAGCGCGAATTCTTTAGGTTTGAGAGACAAAGGCTCATCCGCCACAGTGGCAACCAGCGCGCCGGGATCGAGTGTCACCTGGCCATGGCGCAATATGTTGCTGGCCTGGCCGCTGGCACGGCGCACCAGCGCCTCCAGCCTGGCGGCAACTTCGATCAGCGCAAAGGGTTTGCACAGATAGTCATCCGCGCCGAGGCGCAAACCCTCAACGCGTTCCGCCAGCGCGTCGCGCGCGGTCAGAATCAGCACTGGCTCCTGCTTCCCGTTGGCTCGCCATTCGCGCAAGATGTCCCTTCCGTCTATGCCTGGCAGCGTCAGGTCGAGGATCACCGCATCATAAGGGGCGCTGTAGAGCGCTTCTTTCCCCTGTCGACCCTCGGTAAACCAGTCGATGCTGAAACCCATTTTACTCAGACCTGTTTTCAGGCCGTCGCCGATCAACGTGTCATCTTCGATCAGTAAAATACGCATATGTTCTTCCCTGCAGCCGCTCTCATTAGCGCCAGTAAACCTTGTGACTACAGCCTCTGTACAGCAAAAAAGTATCTTTTTTTGCCTTAAGAACTTGTTAAGGATTAACTTATTTAATAGTCGTAAACCAACATGAAAGGGAGACATGACGATGAAAAAATTAGCTGCAATGGTTGCCGTAATGGCACTGTGTTCCGCGCCAGTTCTGGCAGCGCAGCAGGGCGGCTTCTCTGGACCGACCACCACCACGCAAAGCCAAAATGGCGGGTTTGTCGGCCCGAATGGTAGCAGCGCGACGGTAGAAAGCGCCAAATCACTGCGTGATGACACGTGGGTTACTCTGCGCGGGAACATCGTTGAGCGTATTTCAGACGACCTGTATGTGTTTAAAGATGCGACCGGCACGGTAAATGTGGATATTGACCACAAGCGCTGGAACGGCGTAACCGTCACACCGCAGGATGTGGTTGAAATCCAGGGTGAAGTGGATAAAGACTGGAACTCCGTTGAAATCGACGTGAAACAGATTACCAAAGTTGCCAAATAATCCCCATCAGGGCCGCACTCGTGGCCCTTTTCTTTGTGACTCAACACGCCAGATAGGGTAGTATCTGCGGCAATATTGCCCTTCAACAGAGGGGTACAAAGTTGAGGAACCACGATTAATGAGCGATATGGCAGAGCGCCTGGCGCTGCATGAATTCACGGAAACCGCCTATCTGAACTACTCCATGTACGTCATCATGGACAGGGCGTTGCCGTTTATTGGCGATGGTTTGAAACCCGTTCAGCGTCGCATCGTGTACGCGATGTCCGAACTGGGACTGAATGCCAGCGCCAAATTTAAAAAATCCGCCCGTACCGTCGGTGACGTACTGGGTAAATACCACCCACACGGTGACAGCGCTTGTTATGAAGCGATGGTGCTGATGGCGCAGCCGTTCTCTTACCGTTATCCGCTGGTTGACGGGCAGGGGAACTGGGGGGCGCCGGACGATCCGAAATCCTTCGCGGCGATGCGTTATACCGAATCCCGCCTGTCTAAATATGCGGAAGTTCTGCTGGGTGAACTCGGCCAGGGAACGTCGGACTGGGTGCCAAACTTCGACGGCACCATGCAGGAGCCGAAGATGCTGCCTGCGCGTCTGCCAAATATTTTGTTGAACGGCACGACCGGTATTGCCGTTGGTATGGCGACGGACATTCCGCCGCACAACCTGCGTGAAGTGGCGAAAGCGGCGATTACCCTGATTGAGCAACCGAAAACGACGCTGGATCAGTTGCTGGACATCGTGCAGGGGCCGGATTACCCAACCGAAGCGGAGATCATTACCTCGCGGGCGGAAATTCGTAAGATATACGAAAACGGGCGCGGCTCCGTACGTATGCGTGCGGTATGGACGAAAGAAGACGGCGCGGTGGTGATTTCCGCGCTGCCGCATCAGGTTTCCGGGGCAAAAGTGCTGGAGCAGATCGCCGCTCAAATGCGCAATAAAAAGCTGCCGATGGTAGACGACCTGCGCGACGAATCGGATCACGAAAACCCGACCCGTCTGGTGATTGTCCCGCGCTCCAATCGTGTGGATATGGAGCAGGTGATGAACCACCTGTTTGCCACCACCGATCTGGAAAAAAGCTACCGCATCAATTTGAATATGATCGGTCTTGATGGTCGTCCGGCGGTGAAAAATCTGCTGGAGATCCTCACCGAATGGCTGGCGTTCCGCCGCGACACCGTACGTCGTCGCCTGAACTATCGTCTGGAAAAAGTGCTTAAACGCCTGCATATCCTTGAAGGTTTGCTGGTGGCGTTCCTCAACATTGACGAAGTGATTGAAATTATTCGTCATGAGGATGAACCTAAGCCTAAGCTGATGTCGCGGTTTGGCATTTCTGAAACCCAGGCTGAAGCCATTCTTGAGCTGAAATTGCGCCACCTTGCCAAACTCGAAGAGATGAAAATCCGCGGTGAGCAGGATGAGCTGGCGAAAGAGCGCGATCAGCTGCAAGGCATTCTGGCTTCCGAGCGTAAAATGAGTAACCTGCTGAAGAAAGAGCTACAGGCTGATGCTGAGGCCTATGGCGACGACCGCCGCTCTCCGCTGCAAGAACGTGAAGAAGCGAAGGCGATGAGCGAGCACGATATGCTGCCGTCAGAGCCGGTGACCATTGTGCTGTCCCAGAGTGGTTGGGTGCGTAGCGCGAAAGGCCATGACATTGATGCGCCGGGATTAAGCTATAAAGCAGGCGACAGCTTTAAGTCTGCGGTGAAGGGTAAGAGCAACCAGCCGGTGGTGTTCGTGGACTCGACCGGACGCAGCTACGCCATCGACCCGATTACGCTGCCGTCGGCGCGTGGACAGGGGGAACCGCTGACCGGCAAGCTCACGCTGCCGCCGGGCGCGACGGTTGAGCACATGCTGATGGAAGGTGACGATCAGAAACTGCTGATGGCATCCGATGCGGGTTACGGTTTTGTCTGCACCTTTAACGACCTGGTAGCACGTAACCGTGCAGGTAAGGCATTGATTACGCTACCAGAAAATGCGCGCGTTATGCAGCCGGTTGTGATTGAAGATGAAACCGATATGCTGCTGGCAATCACCCAGGCCGGTCGCATGTTGATGTTCCCGGTAAGCGATTTGCCGCAATTGTCAAAAGGCAAAGGGAACAAGATTATCAATATCCCTTCAGCGGAAGCGGCGAAAGGCGAAGATGGCCTGGCGCAGCTCTACGTGCTGCCGCCACAAAGCACGCTGACTATCCACGTCGGTAAGCGCAAAATTAAACTGCGTCCTGAAGAGTTGCAGAAAGTGACCGGCGAGCGTGGCCGTCGCGGTACGCTAATGCGTGGTCTGCAGCGTATCGATCGCATTGACATTGACTCGCCTCGACGCGCCAGTCACGGCGACAGCGAAGAATAACGCTACCGTCCGGCTCTCCCTGTTTTAGCTCAGGGAGAGCCAACGTTAAAAATTCCCGTGAAACCGTTGTTTATTCGTGCGTTGCGATTAACAATACGCTTTTCCAGAGAGCCGCCCTTAACAAAGCCCTAACCTGATACTGCGTGATAAATCAGGTGACGTAAAACGCCAGGCTCTTAGGCCTCAGAGGTTGTTATGCTATATATTTTTCGTTTAATTATTACTGTTATTTACTGCGTTCTGGTCTGTATTTTCGGTTGCATATACTGTCTGTTCAGCCCACGAAATCCAAAACATGTCGCAACGTTCGGTCATATGTTTGGCCGCCTGGCTCCCCTTTATGGCCTGAAGGTTGAGTGCCGCATGCCGGCAGGTGCGCAGAATTATGGTAATGCTATCTATATTTGTAATCATCAGAACAACTATGACATGGTTACCGCTGCGAATATCGTTCAGCCGCCGACGGTGACGGTAGGTAAAAAAAGCCTGTTGTGGATCCCGTTCTTCGGGCTGCTGTACTGGTTAACCGGCAACCTGCTGATTGACAGAAACAACCGTACCAAAGCGCACAGCACCATTGCGGCCGTGGTAAATCATTTCAAAAAACGTCGTATTTCTATCTGGATGTTCCCGGAAGGAACGCGCAGTCGTGGTCGCGGTTTACTGCCGTTTAAAACCGGCGCGTTTCATGCGGCGATTGCGGCGGGTGTCCCGGTTATTCCGGTGTGCGTTTCAACCACCTCGAACAAGATAAAACTCAACCGACTCAATAACGGTCTGGCGATTGTAGAGATGTTGCCGCCGGTAGATATTAGCCATTTTGGGAAAGATCAGGTTCGTGAACTGGCAGCGCATTGCCGTACGCTGATGGAACAAAAAATCGCAGAACTCGATAAAGAAGTTGCTGAGCGGGAAGCCGCCGGTAAGGTTTAATCCGCGCAATTCGGGTTTGTTACAGGAAAAGATTTCCTGCGTGTTAATCGCCAGTTTTTCATGGAGTTTATATGTCATTCAGTCGGCGTCAGTTCATTCAGGCATCGGGGATCGCACTGTGTGCAGGTGCTGTTCCGCTGAAGGCTAATGCTGCCGGTCAGCAACAACCGTTACCCGTACCTCCACTGCTGGAGTCCCGTCGGGGGCAGCCGCTATTTATGACGCTGCAACGCGCCCACTGGTCCTTCACGCAAGGCACGCGCGCGCCTGTCTGGGGGATTAACGGTCGCTACCTGGGACCGACGATCCGCGTCTGGAAAGGGGATGACGTCAAGCTTATCTACAGCAACCGTCTGACTGAAAATGTCTCGATGACCGTCGCCGGATTACAGGTGCCAGGCCCGCTGATGGGCGGCCCGGCACGCATGATGTCCCCTAATGCAGACTGGGCACCAGTGCTGCCGATTCGTCAGAATGCCGCTACGCTGTGGTATCACGCCAATACGCCGAATCGTACTGCCCAGCAGGTTTATAACGGTCTTGCCGGGATGTGGCTGATTGAAGATGAAGTGAGTAAATCACTGTCTATTCCCAACCACTACGGCGTGGATGATTTTCCGATCATTATCCAGGACAAGCGTCTGGACAACTTTGGTACGCCGGAATACAGCGAACCCGGCAGCGGTGGTTTTGTCGGTGATACGCTGCTGGTCAACGGGGCGCAAAGCCCGTATGTCGAAGTCTCTCGCGGCTGGGTGCGTTTGCGTTTGCTGAACGCTTCAAACTCGCGTCGTTACCAGTTGCAAATGAGCGATGGCCGCGCGCTGCATGTGATTTCCAGCGATCAGGGATTTTTACCTGCGCCCGTTTCGGTGAAGCAGCTCTCGCTGGCACCAGGCGAGCGTCGTGAGATCCTGGTGGATATGACTAACGGAAATGAGGTCTCTATCACCTGTGGTGAGGCGGCCAGCATTGTCGACAGGATCCGCGGATTCTTTGAACCTTCCAGTATTCTCATCTCCACGCTGGTATTGACGCTGCGCCCGACGGGTCTCCTGCCGCTGGTGACCGACAGTCTGCCAATGCGCCTGCTGCCAACGGAGATCCTCAGTGGGGCACCGATTCGCAGCCGTGATATCAGTCTGGATGACGATCCCGGCATCAACGGTCAGCTGTGGGACGTCAACCGCATGGATATTACCGCTCAGCAGGGCTCCTGGGAGCGCTGGACGGTACGGGCGGATATGCCGCAGTCTTTCCATATTGAAGGCGTCTCGTTCCTGATCCGTAATGTGAATGGCGCAATGCCGTTCCCGGAAGACCGAGGCTGGAAAGATACCGTCTGGGTCGACGGCCAGGTTGAATTACTGGTCTACTATGGACAACCTTCCTGGGCTCATTTCCCGTTCTACTTTAACAGCCAGACGCTGGAAATGGCGGATCGTGGCTCGATTGGACAGATGTTGGTGAACCCGGCGCCGTAATGCGCCGGAGTTTCTGTTACGCCCGCCAGAACATGCGCGAGAACAGGATCAGAATGGGGTAAATCTCCAGACGTCCCATGATCATGGCCGCGCACATCAGAAGTTTTGCCTCCTCGTTTAAGGTGCCAAACGTCGTTGCGGTGATGCCAAATCCCAGCCCCATGTTATTGATACAGGCGGCAACGGTGGCGAAAGAGGAGAAGAGATCGTAGCCCATCAGATTGAGCGCCCAGATAAAAAAGCTGGTAAATAAAACGTAGAGAAAGAAAAAGCTCCATACCGAACGCACTACTCGGTCGCTCACCACGCTATTGCCCACTTTGATATTCAGCAGGGCGCGAGGATGCGCGAGCTGGTGTAACTCCTGACGGCATTGCTTGAACATAATCAAAAAACGCAGCACTTTAATCCCCCCGCAGGTCGAACCCACACAACCGCCGAAGAAACTGGCGCTGAGCAGCATGAAGATCGTGTGCGAGGGCCACTGCGCGTAATCCGCCGTCGACAGGCCATTATCCGTCAGCATGGAACTGGCCAGAAAAAAGGCATGTACAAGGCTGTCCGTTATCCCGTACATACCCGCCCGCCAGACCTGCCAGGTGGCGATCAGGGTGATAACCAGCGCAATAAGCAGAAAGAAACGCAGTTCGGCATTGTGGCGAAAGGGCTTAAAGGTACGTTTCACAATAGCCACGTACCAGAGGGTGAAGTTAAACGCAGACAGCAGTGAAAATAGTCCGGCGACTAACTCAATAGCGTGGCTGTTATAAAAGCCGATGCTCTCGCTACGGGTGGAAAATCCGCCGAGAGAGACTGTCGACAGCCCATGGCATAAGGCATCGAAAAACGGCATTCCGGCAACCCAGTAGGCCAGAGTACAAATAAGGCCCAGAATGACGTAGGTCAGCCACAGCGTACGTGCGGTATCGGCAAGCCTTGGTGTGAGGCGTTCTTCTTTAAAGGGACCCGGCATTTCAGACTGATACAGCTTCATACCACCAATACCCAGCAGGGGTAATACCGCCACCGCAAGGACAATAACCCCCAGTCCGCCAATAAAATTGAGCTGAGCCCGATAGTACAGATACGATTTCGGCAAGGCGCTGACGTCGTGAATCACCGTTGCGCCCGTGGTAGTTATCCCGGACACCCCTTCGAACAGGGCATCGGCAAAGGAGAGATTTAAGCCATCGTCCATCCACATCGGCATTGCGCTGATAAACGAAAACAGCAGCCAGAACAGCACGATAATGACGAAGCCATCCCGGGTTCGTAGTTGAATTCCTGCATGTTTGGTTGCCAGCCACGCTCCACCGCCGAGGGTAAAGAAAGTCATAAATGTGCTGAAAAAAGCGAAAAAGCTCCGCTCTTTATTTAACAGAGCAATGGTCATCGGCGGCAGCATGGAGAAGCTGTAGAGAAGAACCAGAAATCCGCACAGGTGAACAACAACCCGTAACTGGGAAATATGCAGTGAATCGTTGAGTCGCAATGAAAAATCCCCCGCCGAAAAGAGTTATCTCAGCTGGCCGGCATGGTGTTAATTATGAATGATAAAAATGGGCAGCGTAAAATATAACAAGTTATATCACTTTCTACTTGTCTGACTCAGACTCCACTTCATTTCTTGCCGACATACAGCGTATAATCCCCGGCCTTTGATTATTTTTTTACCATTTTTGGAAGCACTATGAGCGCAATATCCCTGATCCAGCCGGACAGAGACCTTTTCTCCTGGCCGCAGTACTGGGCTGCCTGTTTTGGCCCGGCACCATTTTTGCCGATGTCACGCGACGAAATGGACCAACTTGGCTGGGATAGCTGCGACATCATTCTGGTTACCGGCGATGCATATGTCGATCATCCTAGCTTTGGCATGGCGATTTGCGGCCGTATGCTGGAAGCGCAGGGCTTTCGTGTTGGGATTATCGCCCAGCCGGAGTGGAACAACAAAGACGATTTTATGCGTTTGGGTAAACCGAACCTGTTCTTTGGTGTAACCGCAGGCAACATGGATTCGATGATCAACCGTTATACGGCCGATCGCCGACTGCGCCATGACGATGCCTATACGCCAGACAACGTGGCGGGCAAACGCCCGGACCGCGCCACGCTGGTCTATACCCAGCGCTGTAAGGAAGCATGGAAAGATGTGCCGGTTATTCTCGGCGGTATTGAGGCCAGCCTGCGCCGTACCGCGCATTACGACTACTGGTCTGATACCGTTCGTCGCTCCGTGCTGGTGGATTCAAAAGCCGACATGCTGATGTTCGGTAACGGCGAACGTCCGCTGGTGGAAGTGGCGCATCGTCTGGCGATGGGTGAAACTATCGATCAGATCCGCGACGTGCGTAACACCGCGATTATGGTTAAAGAAGCGCTGCCGGGCTGGAGTGGGGTGGATTCTACCCGTCTCGACACGCCGGGAAAAATTGACCCGATCCCGCATCCGTACGGCGAAGATTTACCGTGCGCCGACAACAAACCTGTCGCACCGAAAAAGCAGGAAGCGAAAGCGGTAACCGTACAGCCGCCGCGCCCGAAACCGTGGGAAAAAACCTACGTGCTGCTGCCGTCCTTCGAAAAAGTGAAAGCCGATAAAGCGCTGTATGCACATGCGTCGCGTATCTTGCACCACGAAACCAATCCCGGCTGTGCGCGGGCACTGATGCAAAAGCATGGCGATCGCTACATCTGGATCAACCCGCCAGCCATTCCGCTCTCTACCGAAGAAATGGACAGCGTCTTTGCGCTACCGTACAAGCGCGTGCCGCATCCGGCGTATGGCGACAGCCGCATTCCGGCCTATGAAATGATCCGTTTCTCGATCAACATTATGCGTGGCTGTTTTGGCGGCTGCTCGTTCTGTTCGATCACCGAGCACGAAGGCCGCATTATCCAGAGCCGATCTGAAGATTCGATCATCAATGAAATCGAAGCTATTCGCGACACCGTTCCAGGCTTTACCGGCGTGATTTCCGATCTCGGCGGCCCAACGGCGAACATGTATATGCTGCGCTGTAAGTCACCGCGTGCGGAGCAAACCTGCCGTCGTTTGTCATGCGTCTATCCGGATATCTGTCCGCATATGGATACCAACCACGAACCGACGATTAACCTCTATCGCCGTGCGCGTGATTTGAAAGGTATTAAAAAGATCCTCATCGCTTCAGGTGTGCGCTATGACATCGCGGTTGAAGATCCGCGCTATATCAAAGAGCTGGCGACCCACCACGTCGGCGGCTATCTGAAGATTGCGCCAGAGCATACTGAAGAAGGCCCGCTATCGAAGATGATGAAGCCGGGTATGGGCAGCTACGATCGCTTTAAGGAATTGTTCGACACCTACTCTAAACAGGCCGGTAAAGAGCAGTACCTGATCCCGTACTTTATTTCTGCGCATCCAGGGACGCGTGACGAGGATATGGTTAATTTGGCGCTGTGGCTGAAGCAACGTCGTTTCCGTCTGGATCAGGTGCAGAACTTCTATCCATCGCCATTGGCAAACTCCACAACCATGTATTACACCGGGAAAAACCCGCTGGGTAAAATTGGTTACAAGAGTGAAGACGTGGTGGTGCCGAAAGGCGATAAGCAGCGTCGTCTGCATAAAGCGCTGCTGCGTTACCACGATCCCGCCAACTGGCCGCTAATCCGCCAGGCGCTGGAAGATATGGGTAAAAAGCATCTGATCGGTGGTCGTCGCGAATGTCTGGTTCCGGCGCCTACGCTGGAAGAGATGCGCGAAGCGCGTCGCCAGAACCGTCATACCCGTCCGGCGTTGACCAAGCACACGCCTGTAGCGCATCAGCGCCAGACGCCTGCCGCGAACAAAAAACGTGGGAAAGTAGCAGGGCGCTAAGCTGTTTTGCCCGGGAGTGAAAGGTCTACCGGGCCTGAAAAACCGTTGTCAGATAAGGTGCTTGCACCACCATCCGGCAGAAGTGCTCAGTATTTATGCCTCACGAATTCTGGCCGCTAATGCGGCCAGTTTTGCATCATCCGCTCGTTCATGATCGTGTGACGACAGATATCCTTCATACTGCTCGAAAAATTTGTTCTGCCGTGATTCAATCGGTTTCCAGTGAGGCAGATCGCCAGTGCCGTGCATGGGGCTCAATTTGCTGTGTACGTGGTCTACGCCGAAACCTTCGAAGAACATCCCCGTACGACTGACATCCGGGAAAGCCTTATCCAGTTTCTTAGCTACTTTTTGGGTTGCCAGCATCAGGTCAGCCAATGCCTGGGGCGGCATATCGAAGGCATAGCTGGGGTAATGCTTTTTTGGGATAACCACGGTAAAACCGTCGGTGTTCGGGAAAATCGACAGAAATGCAAGGTGATGATCGTCTTCCCAGACCTTATGGCAGGGCGCTTTGCCTTCAACAATTTGACAAAAAATACAGGTCATTCCTTTTCTCCGTAGGTAAGGGATTTGTCAGGACGCAGTCAGTTTAGTACAGACCCAACACCTTCCACCACATCAGACCCACGGTGATAAAGACCGCCTGGTTAAACAGGCTGATGATAAAGCCTGTACGCCACCAGACGCCCGTTGGAACGTACCCGGCACCAAACAGGATTGGGCCGCGAGCGTGGGTGTATTGGGTGAGTGAGCAGTACAAACTGCTGGTGAAGGCCAACATTAACGCCGTAGGGGCTGCGGGAATATTCAGATGCAGACCGACGCCGAGGAAAACGGCGTACAGCGCAGCTATCTGCGCATTACCGCTGGCAAAAAAGTAGTGGGTATAGAAATAAGCGGCGTTCAGCAGCAGCAGGACGATCACCCAACTGGTACCGTGCATGGTACTGCTCAGGCTATCGCCGATCAGATTGCCAAACCAGGTAGTGAAGTCCAGCTTTTTCAGCTGGTTCGCCATCATCAGCAGCGCGGCAAACCAAATCAGCGTGTCCCATGCGCCTTTCTCGCTTTTCACATCTTCCCAATTCAGAACGCCGCTTAGCAATAAAATGGACAGTCCCACGAACGAGGCAGTGGTGGCGTCGACGCCTAATGTATCGCCAAAAATCCACAGCACCAACAGCACGCCGACGGTAGCCAGCATCAGCCATTCATCGCGAGACATCCGGCCCATTTCCGCCAGCTCTTTACGCGCCAGGTTCGGGGCATCCGGCGTGTGTTTAATTTCCGGGCGCACAATCCAGTAGACCAGCAGTGGAACCAGCAGTAAGGAGACCAGGCAAGGCAGCAGCGCCGCCATAAACCAACCGCCCCAGGTCAACGTGACGCCTGCATTGGCCGCCAGCTTCATCGCTAACAGGTTGCCGGTATAGCCGGTCATAAAGAGCGCTGCCGTGACGTCGTTGACGTTACTAATACAGGTGATAAGAAAGGTACCGATTTTACTACGGGACTCATCTTCCGGGTTCGAATGGAAACTGCGCGCCAAAGAGTCGGCAATCGGATAGATGACGCCGCCGCAGCGTGCTGTATTACTCGGCATTGCAGGAGAGAGGATCAGATCGGCAAAGGCCAGACCGTAGGCCAGTCCCAGCGTGCGCTTGCCGAGCAGACGGATCATTTGCAGGGCAATACGTCGTCCGAGGCCGGTTTTGATAAACCCGCGGGCAATCATAAAAGCGACAACGATAAGCCAGATAAGCGAACTATTCAGTTCACTTAGCGCCGTGGTAATAGCACCATTGGCGGTTTTATCTCCGGCAGCGTAGGCGAGCGCAAAAACCGTAATCCCAATAATGCCGACCGCGCCAATGGGTAAAACTTTCGCCACGATAGAGGCAATGGTGGCGACGAAGATAATAGCCGAATGCCAGGCTGGCTCACTTAATCCTGTAGGCGGGGTAAGCTGCCACAGTCCAGCAGAAATGAGTATTATAAGAATTAATGGGAGCCATTTGACGCTGCTGCTTTTTTTTTCAGTCACGGTTACGCACCTATAGGTGTGATATATACATTCGTAGAATGAATATATCTATTTAATAATTAACAGGTTATGTTGCGTAATACTGCTCCAGAGACCATAAAAAATACATCAGTATATATGCGTGAAGTGTTTCCTGATATTTCAAATCAGTAAAGGCCCGACGAGAGTGTCGGGCTGGAGAGAGGGGGTTAACCGCCGAACTGGTCCGGGTCTGGTCCCAGACGTTTGCCCTGATCGAGCTTTGCGATTTCGCCTAATTCATCTTTATCCAGGCGGAAGTCCCAGACGTTAAAGTTTTCCGCGATACGCGCAGGGGTGACTGATTTCGGAATAACCACCAGGCCGCTGTCCAAATGCCAGCGGATGACAATCTGCGCCGGTGATTTGCCATATTTCTCCGCGAGATCGCGGATGATCTTTTGATCAAAGACGTCTTTGCCGCCCTGCGCCAGCGGGCTCCAGGATTCGGTCTGTATTTTATGCGTTGCGTTCCAGGCATGCAGCTGGCGCTGCTGCATAAGCGGATGAAGTTCGATCTGGTTAATCACCGGAGGTACGCCGGTTTCATCCATCAGCCGCTGGAGATGATTGATCTGAAAGTTACACACGCCGATGCTCTTAATCAGCCCTTCTTTTTGCAGATCGATCATGCTTTCCCACGCTTCAACGTAGTGGTCGATCGCCGGAACCGGCCAGTGCATCAGATAAAGATCGAGGTAATCGAGCTGGAGTTTCTCCATGCTTTCGAGCAAGGCTTCCCGAGGGCGTTTCTGGTCATCATTCCACAGCTTGGTGGTGATGAATAACTCTTCCCGCGGTACGCCTGCATCGCGTATTGCTTTGCCGACACCTTCTTCGTTTTTGTACGCCGCAGCGGTGTCTATTGAGCGATACCCCACTTCCAGCGCTTTATGAATGGCGGTGATGACCTCTTCGTTACTTGCCTTCCAGACCCCCAGGCCCAGCTGCGGCATGACGTTACCATCCTGTAGTTTAATAATGGTTGGACCGGTCATAATTCCTCCCCTGAATTGAGTTTACCGAGGCAAGCCCCGGTAAGTTAGGTGTGACTTAAGTCTGGCCTATCCTCGTCATACTTCAAGCTGCATATGCGTTGGCTTTATTACTCGGCCCATTCAGTGCCGCTGCAAGCAGCGCTCAAATCTACTCCCGGCTGGTTTGTCGTTCACCCCAGTCACTGATTTATGTCAGCTCCTGGGGATTCTCTCCTTTGCCGCCTTTATGCAACTCGAATTATTTAGAATATAAATACCCAAAAATGAAAGGCGGAGGTGAAAAAACCTTAGCGGGCAGCTTCGTAAATCCGGCGGCTGACCTCGAGCGTAATGTCCTGATGTTCGCCCAGTTTCGTACCGCCGTGCGCCTGCAGTTTTTCCAGCAGCGCCGGGATGGAGCTACCGTCCAGGCCGTAGTCAGACAGACGAGTCGGTACGCCCATTTGTTCGAAGAAAGCGCGGGTTGCGGCAATAGCGGCGTCGATGCGTTGGTCATCGGAACCTTCGGTGATATTCCAGATACGCTCTGCGTATTGCAGCAGTTTGGCACGTTTGGTATCGCGTTTTTCATTCCACAGCGCTGGTAAAACGATAGCCAATGTTTGCGCATGATCCAGACCGTGCATTGCAGTCAGTTCGTGGCCCAGCATATGCGTTGCCCAGTCCTGTGGTACGCCTGCGCCAATCAGGCCATTCAGTGCCTGGGTTGCCGCCCACATAACGTTCGCACGCACGTTGTAATTTTCTGGCTCCTGCAATGCTTTCGGGCCTTCTTCGATAAGCGTCAGCAGAATGCCTTCGGCAAAGCGATCCTGAATTTTCCCGTCTACCGGATAAGTCACATACTGCTCAACGGTATGCACGAAGGCATCTACGACACCGTTAGCAACCTGACGCGGCGGCAGGGTATAGGTGTAAACCGGATCCAGAACGGCAAATACCGGCTGCACAAATGGGGTCATAAAGGCCAGCTTATCGCCAGTGGTTTTACGCGAAATTACCGCGCCGGAGTTAGATTCAGAGCCGGTTGCTGGCAGGGTTAATACGGAGCCCATCGGGATGGCGCTTGTTACGTCGTTGCCGTGGGTTTCCAGAATGCGCCATGGATCAATGTCTTCCGCGTATTGTGCCGCAGCCGCGATGAATTTGGTGCCATCCAGCACCGAACCGCCGCCTACCGCCAGCAGGAACGTCACTTTCTTATCACGCACGATTTTTACCGCGTTCATCAGCGTTTCATAAGACGGGTTTGGCTCAATACCGCCAAACTCCAGCACGTCCAGGCCTTTCAGCGCATCCTGAACCTGTGCCAGGACACCGGTTTTTTTCACGCTACCACCGCCATAGGTAACCAATACGCGAGCATCCTGAGGGATTTGATCGCGCAGCTCAGCAATCGCGCCTTTACCAAACAGAATACGGGTTGGGGTATGGAGATTAAAGTTGTTCATTGCTCGTTCCCTTATGTGGGTAAAAAAAGAGGGCAGGAGAGTGTCTGCCGGATGATGAACATTGTGGTCGTCAGCCGCGCTGCTCTCAATGCTCATTTCTGCCGATGTCTTGCCCATTTCTACAGACTGCTGGAGAAAACGGATAAATCTGCGCATTATGCCAGTGTCGCAAACCGATGATGAAATGGTGCTCTATGAACCGTGATGAGATCTGCCTTCTGCTGACAGATAAAATTAAGCAGCTGAAAAACAATGAAAATAAACTCAGCGAACTGCTGCCAGATGTCCGCCTGCTGCACGGCACTGAGCCGGCAGCGCGTACACCGGTAATGTATCAGCCAGGAATCATATTTCTCTTTTCGGGACATAAAATTGGTTATATCAATGAACGTGTATTTCGTTATGACGCCAACGAATACCTGTTGCTAACCGTACCGTTACCCTTTGAATGTGAAACGTATGCAACGCCGGAGGTTCCCCTGGCCGGTATCTACCTGAATGTCGATATTCTGCAATTGCAGGAGCTGTTGATGGACATTGGGGAAGATGAACTGTTCCAGCCCGCCATGGCGGCCAGCGGGATCAACTCAGCGACGCTTTCTGACGAAATTCTTTGCGCCGCTGAGCGTCTGCTGGATGTAATGGAGCGACCGCTGGATGCGCGTATTCTGGGGAAACAGATAATTCGCGAGATCCTCTACCATGTGCTGACCGGGCCGCGCGGCGGCGCGTTACTGGCGCTGGTCAGCCGCCAGACGCATTTCAGTTTAATAAGTCGGGTACTGAAGCGTATTGAAACCAAATACACTGAAAATCTCAATGTCGAACAGCTGGCGGCAGAAGCGAATATGAGCGTGTCGGCGTTCCATCATAATTTTAAAGCGGTGACCAGCACGTCGCCGCTGCAATACCTTAAGAGCTATCGCCTGCATAAAGCCCGGATGATGATGATCCACGACGGGATGAAGGCCAGTGCGGCTGCCATGCGCGTCGGCTATGAGAGCGCATCGCAATTCAGTCGGGAGTTCAAACGTTTCTTTGGCGTAACACCGGGGGAAGATGCGGCCAGAATTCGCATGATGCAGGGGAATTAAATGTGCTCAGCTCTGGCCTGATTAGCGAAACGTCATCAGGCGAAAATGCCGGGGGTTACCCCGGCCTACGGTGAATACTCAGGCGCTACCGTATTTTTTTTTAATCACTACAAACAGGGTTCCCAGCAGACCCGCGGTTAACAGGACAATCGGCAGGATCATTAAAAAGGTCATCACCTGATCTTCATGGCGTTTGACGAACGGGATCATGCTCAGCGCATAGCCGAAGCTGGTGACGACGGTGACCCACAGCAGACCGCTCAGCCAGTTAAAAAACTGGAACCGACGGTTTGGCAGGCCTGAAATTCCCGCCATTGTTGGCAGCAAGGTACGAACGAATGCCAGGAAACGCCCTGCCAGCAGAGCCATCAGCCCGTGTTGATCAAACATGCAGGTAGCGCGCTGATGATATTTTTCAGGTAATTGCGCCAGCCAGCCTTTTACCGTCCGTGTGTTGCCCAGCCAGCGTCCCTGAATGTAGCTCAGCCAGCAACCCAGGCTGGCTGCGGCAGTCAGAATAGCTATGGTAGGTATAAAACTCATCACGTCCTGAGCGATCAGCGCCCCTGCCAGCAATAACAGGCTGTCTCCGGGTAAAAAGGAGGCAGGCAGCAGGCCATTTTCTAAAAACAGTGTGGCGAACATTACGAAGTACACCACGCTCACAACGTGCGGATCCGCCAGCGCGGCAAAATCGTGTTGCCAAAGCGCGGAGACAATATCTTGAATGACTACCATGGACTTTCCTGTGGAACAGCGTTTATGTGTGGATTGTACTCCTGAATTGTCCGGGATGCCTTGATCCCGGACGCAACAATTGCAGACTTTTCCACCAGAAGTGTCTGCATATATGTCCATCTATGGCAATTTTACTCGATTCGGGCAAATCCTGCGGCCAAATCGGCAATCAGATCGTCAACATTCTCTAAACCGATATGCAAACGGATGAGTGTTCCGCTGAAGTCTACCTCGCCCTGAGGACGGATTGCCGCAATGTGTTCCGGCTGATTAGCGAGAATCAGCGACTCAAAACCGCCCCAGGAGTAGGCCATGCTAAACAGGCTGAAGTGATCCAGATACGCGGCCAGCGCTTCATTATTGAGTTTCTTATTCAATACAAATGAGAACAGACCGCTGCTGCCGGTGAAATCACGCTTCCAGAATTCGTGGCCTTTACTACCGGGTAGCGCGGGGTGATTCACGCGGGCGACCTGTGGATGGCTGGCCAGCCACTCGGCGACCTTTATGCTGCTTTCATGATGTTGGCGCAGGCGAACGCTTAGCGTACGCAGTCCGCGGCTGGTCATATAGGCGGTATCGGCGTCCAGCATTTGTCCCATCAGATAGGCATTTTCGCGCAATTGATCCCAGCAACGGGCATTAGCTACCGCAGTGCCGACCATGGCGTCGGAATGGCCAATCAGATATTTGGTACCAGCCTGAATAGAAATATCGATGCCAAAATCCAGCGCTTTGAACAACACCCCGGCAGCCCAGGTGTTATCAATTATGATGATCGCATCCGGCGCGACGCTTCTGACGGCGGCAACAATAGCAGGAACATCATGTACTTCCATGGTGACAGAGCCGGGAGATTCCAGAAATACGACTGTGGTGTTCGGCTGTATGTGCTTCACGATATCGGCGCCAACCAGCGGATCGAACCATCCGGTGGACACGCCGAGTTTGCCGAGAATTTTGGTGCAGAAATCCTGGCTGGGTTCATAGGCGGTGTTGGTCATCAGCACATGATCCCCTTGTTCCACAAAGGCGAGGATAGTGTTGGCAACGGCCGCCGCGCCGCAGGGGAATAACGCACAACCCGCGCCGCCTTCCAGTTCACACATTGCCTCCTGCAGGGAAAAATGCGTCAGGGTTCCGCGACGTCCATAGAAAAGCGCACCGTTAGCACGGTTGTGCGTAGCCTGCTTTTTGGCCTCTACGGTGTCAAACACTAGCGAAGAAGCGCGCTGGATCACGCTATTTACCGCGCCCAGCGTGTACTTTTTACTGCGTCCTGCGTGAACGAGTTTGGTTTCAAGTTGCTTATCTGCCATGTCGTCTTACCTGTTTTTATACGTCTGGATGTCTAAACTACCATGAATCAAAGATGACGCATCCTGCAGAACGGTCATACAGTAGAAAATAATCTCAAAATGCTTCTGGTGACTTTTTTACTGCGTAAGCGCAAGGAAAAGAAACCAAAGGTGCGGCAATATGTAAATAGTAATGAGAACGACTATCAATTCGACGTCGTTTTGATATCATTACGCTCAGATTTTGTGATTTGCGTCCTGGAGATACAGAGTGGGTAATAATTTGATGCAGACGGATCTTTCCGTCTGGGGTATGTATCAGCACGCCGATATCGTGGTTAAGTGCGTGATGATTGGGCTGATTTTGGCATCAGTGGTCACCTGGGCTATCTTCTTTAGTAAGAGCCTTGAGTTCTTTACTCAGAAACGCCGCCTTAAGCGTGAACAGCAACTGCTGGCGGACGCCCGCTCTTTAGACCAGGCAAATGAGATTGCTGCAGGATTTGATGGCAAAAGCCTGGGCGCACAGTTGATTTACGAAGCGCAGAACGAACTGGAATTGTCAGAAGGCAGCGACGACAACGAAGGTATTAAAGAGCGTACCGGCTTTCGTCTGGAGCGTCGTGTGGCGGCGGTAGGTCGTCATATGGGACGTGGTAACGGCTACCTGGCCACCATCGGGGCTATCTCTCCATTTGTGGGTCTGTTCGGTACCGTATGGGGCATCATGAATAGCTTCATCGGGATTGCACAAACCCAAACGACCAACCTGGCCGTTGTTGCGCCGGGTATCGCAGAAGCGCTGTTAGCGACGGCGATCGGTCTGGTCGCGGCAATTCCTGCGGTCGTTATCTATAACATTTTTGCACGTCAGATTGGCAGCTATAAAGCGATGCTGGGCGATGTCGCGGCCCAGGTATTGTTGCTGCAAAGTCGCGATCTGGACCTGAACGCCAGCGCTTCTGCGCATCCGGTACGTGCTGCGCAGAAATTACGTGTAGGGTAATGTTCCATGGCAATGAGCTTTAATGAAAACCTGGACGATAACGGCGAAATGCATGAAATCAACGTGACGCCGTTTATCGATGTTATGTTGGTTTTATTGATCATCTTTATGGTGGCCGCACCGTTGGCAACGGTGGATGTGAAGGTGAATCTCCCGGCTTCCACCAGCACGCCGCAGCCGCGTCCGGAAAAACCGGTTTATCTGTCTGTCAAAGCCGATAAGAGTATGTTTATTGGCAACAATCAGGTGACGGATGACACCATGGTCAGCGAATTAAATACGCTGACCGATGGGAAGAAAGACACCACGATTTTCTTCCGTGCGGATAAAACCGTCGATTATGAAACCATGATGAAGGTTATGGATACGCTGCATCAGGCGGGTTTCCTGAAGATTGGTCTGGTCGGTGAAGAGACCGTGAAAGCGAAGTAATTCTCATTGCCGGGTAATGGTTGTTACCATACCCGGCTTGTCGTTGGTGATTCAGCTCCCCCCACACGCCCTTATCTGTCCTCATCCAGTGCGACGGTCGTTATCCTGGTGGGTTCGTAGTTCCCTTCAGACAGTTTACGCGTCAGGCGTAAGGTGGCGGTTTCTCGACTGAGTATATGCTGGTATGTGCTCTCCAGCCGGGCCATGATTTTGTCCCGTAGTTCTGGTTGCTGCTCCATAATGGCTTCAATCGCGGCGCCGTAGATCTCCTCTTTAGCCTGTAGCGCATAAATTTCGCGACGATTTTGCCATTTCATCCGCACCAGTGCGGCGGGAATAGAGACCATCTCCTGGGCAACGCTTTCCAACGTTGCGTTTTTATTGGCAATCAACACGGCCAAATTTTGCTTTAAGACAAACTCATCGCTTTTATGGTCATCTAAAGCTAAATAAACATTATTATCCTCAACATCTTTCATTTTATTTCTCTTCCAGAGAATAAAAAATAGGGTCGTTGGTCTCACGCGTAATTAAATTAAGCCAAATTTTATTGCCCTGTTCATTTACGCTGGCTGTTTTTGTGGATAAGATTTTACTTAATTCTTGAGCGTTAATGTCGCCTTCCGCTTGTAGTGAATTGAGCAGGCGCGTGAATGACTCAATTTTCGCGGCGCGAAACAGGCGTTCTTTTAAATGGCGATCGCACTCTTCAAATAACATATTGCGTGCCTGGCCGTTAGCGGTAGAGCTAATCAAAATATCGGGTTCGTAATCGCTTAGTGTTCTCTTTCCCTGAGTCAAATTTTCACTATTATCTGCGGGACTGGTATTGGTAGATGAGCTGGATAAGTGAAAACGCGAGGGAACAAGATGCTCGGGAAGCATGTTGAAATATCCTTTGATGCCAATGATATGTTGTTTTAAATAAACCAGGCTGCGTTGACAATAGCATGGCGTAATTTTAAAATCAAAAAAAATGGAGCCAGTATATGAACAGTATATTTTATTCTGTTATTACCCTGCTATTGCTTACCTGCGGTATACTTTTGTTGATGCACAGCGCAAATAAAAACCGATATGCAGAAAATGGACACTCTGAAAACCAGCCGGAAATGCTGAGTAAAGAAGAGGGGGAAGATCATTTTTCGGTACTGATGAATTCGATTACCCCAGTATGGTATTGGCGCGTTAATCACGAATATATCGATTTTATCCACTCAACCATCAAACGGATGACAATGGTGGAGCTAAATGAGACGCCTGGGCTATTTGATGCACAGCGGCGTTGTAGCGATCTCAACTCTGCGGTGTATAAATATTACGACAATATAAAAAAGCGCTGTCTGAGTGGTGAGAAAGTCCCGCATGCCGATCTGGATGTGCTTAACTTACGCCAGTGCTTCAGGGAGTTCAGCCTGGAGGCTTATCCTGCGCTTGTCGCGCTGGTGTGGCCGGAATTTCAACGTCCGGAGATCAAAGCGGAAGAGGTGTGAAGGGGTTGGCTGGCCTTGTTACGTGCCGGGGAGGCTAACGCCGCTTCCCGGCACAGAGCTACAAACGGCTATTTGTCTGATGAGGCCTGCCACAGGTTCAATTTACCGTCCGCAACGTGCTTATCAATCTGCATCAGTTCTTCGGCGCTGAACGTCAGGTTAGCCAATGCCTGAACGTTCTCCTCCAGTTGCTCCGGTCGGCTGGCGCCAATTAATACCGAAGTCACCCGATTGTCTTTCAGCAGCCAGCTTAAGGCCATTTGCGCCATCGACTGTCCACGCTGTTGCGCCATCTCATTGAGCAAACGCAGGCTGTTAAGGTTTTCTTCCGTCAGCATATTTTCCGTCAGCCCACGAGCTTTTTTCCCTTCACGCTGCATGCGTGAACCTTCCGGAATGCCGTTGAGGTATTTCCCCGTTAGCAGCCCCTGGGCCAGCGGCGTAAATGCGATGCAGCCCATACCGTTGGATTCCAGCGTATCCAGCAGACCGCTGCTGTCTACCCAACGGTTAAGCAGGTTGTAAGAAGGCTGGTGGATCAGCAGCGGAATTTTCCATTCCCGCATCAGCTCGGCCATTTTCTGCGTACGCTCCGGGGAATAGGATGAGATGCCGACATAAAGCGCTTTACCGCTTTGCACCGCATGGGCCAGCGCTGAGGCGGTCTCTTCCATTGGCGTATTTTCGTCAACGCGGTGTGAGTAGAAGATATCGACATAGTCGAGGCCCATGCGTTTCAGGCTCTGGTCGAGGCTGGCGAGCAGGTATTTGCGCGAACCACCAGAACCGTATGGCCCTGGCCACATGTCATAGCCTGCCTTGGTGGAGATGATCAGTTCATCACGATAGTGTGCAAAGTCCTCGCGCAGTAATCGGCCAAAATTCTCTTCTGCGCTACCCGGAGGCGGCCCGTAGTTATTGGCTAAATCAAAATGCGTGATGCCTAAATCAAATGCTTTACGCAGCAGGGCGCGCTGTGAATCCAGCGCCTGAACGTGCCCAAAACTGTGCCACAAACCCAGCGATAGCGCGGGTAAACGTAAACCGCTGCGCCCACAGTAGCGATAGAGCATCTGCTCATAACGTTCAGGATTGGCAAACCAGTCCATGAGATCTCCTTAGTGCAGGTGAATTTCGAAACAACGTTTCTATTCTAGCGGGTTCAGGGTGAATATCCCGTTCACCAGGTCACACTGGAATGAAAAACTGGGCAAAACAGACCACTGTGCCTTGCTTAAAAAAACATCATTCTGGAATGTTGCCGTGCCGCGTCTAACTGCCAAAGACTTTCCGCAAGAATTGCTCGACGACTATGACGATTACGATCATGGCAAAATAACGAAACGCGAGTTTCTCAATCTTGCGGCGAAATATGCAGGCGGTGGGATGACGGCGCTGGCATTATTCAATGTGTTAAAACCCAATTACGCTCTCGCAACGCAGGTGGAGTTCACCGATCCCGATATCCCGGCGTTAATCATGGTTTTCATAATGACACGACACCGCGTTATGATAAGGCTGCTGCTGATTTAGCCTGGGAGCGTACTCTTGCATGGTTTAACAAATATTTACGATAGAAAACAAGAGATTGTTTAATGCTTTAGGTTAATTATCTGAATAATAATGCTCGCTATTTTCATTAGCATTCATGTTGATATAGTGTAAATAATATTGGATGTAGTTAAGAAACTAAAAAAATAAAGAATACATTATATCTTCTCTGTTGCCTGCCGATAACAAGGATAAGTATCGCCTGATGGCGAATTCCTCATCAACGGCAAGGAAATTATTATGCGTTTGCTGAAAAACTTCACTATTCGTATTGTCATGTTGGCAATACTGGGACTTTTTTGCCTGCTCTGGTCGGGCGTGGGTTTATTCAGTCTTCATTCTTTATCAAAAATATCTGAAGGCAATGATATTGACCGCCATCTCGTCCATCAGATGACGGTGCTCAGTCAGGGGAACGATCAGTATTTTCGCTTCGTAACGCGCTTAAGTCGCGCCATGGATGTCAAAATGAGCGGCGGAACGCCTGATTTTGCACCGGCGCAGCAGTCCCTGGAGAATATGAGCAAAAAGCTCCAGGAGATGAAAACGTTGTCTCCGGGGCCTATGGATCCGGACGTTGCCGCGGCGGTACTGACAAAGTGGCAGGCGTTGCTGGACAATGGCGTGATCCCGCAAATGCAACTGGCGCAGCAGGGCACACTTACGGCCTTTGCGGAGCATGCCAGCACCGTTACGCCAGCGCTGAGCCGTGAATTTGGCGCCAGTGCCGAACGTTTTAACGCCACGGCAGGTGAGCGGCTTGATAGCACGCGCGTCATGGTCGATGGCAAAACGTCTATCATCCGGACGCTGATTATTACCGCTGTGATCCTCGGTATTGCCCTCCTGTTCTTCACTGACCGTTACCTCGTTGCCATGATGGTGAAACCCCTGGGACGTATCCGCCAGCAGTTCCAGCAGATTGCTCAGGGCGATCTCAGCCATCCAATCGAAGATTTTGGCCGTAACTGCGTGGGCCAACTGGTGCCGATATTGTGCGCGATGCAGGACAGCCTGCGCGAAGCCGTCAGTACAATTCGCTCAGGTAGTGACAACATCTGGCGAGGGGCTACGGAAATTTCCACCGGTAATAACGATCTCTCATCGCGTACTGAAGAGCAGGCTGCGGCGCTGGAAGAGACCGCTGCCAGCATGGAGCAATTGACCGCAACGGTAAAACTGAATGCCGAAAACGCGCGTGAGGCCAGCCAACTTGCCGATACGGCAACAGAGACGGCAGGTAAAGGGAGCAGCCTGGTTTCAGAAGTGGTTGAGACGATGGACGGCATTGCCGCCAGCTCTAAACAGATCGCGGAAATTACGTCTGTTATTAATAGCATTGCCTTCCAGACCAATATTCTGGCGCTGAATGCGGCAGTTGAAGCGGCCAGAGCTGGTGAGCAGGGGCGTGGTTTTGCCGTTGTTGCCGGTGAAGTGCGTAACCTTGCCAGCCGTAGCGCCGGGGCGGCGAAAGAGATTGAGACGCTGATTGGCGAATCGTCACGTCGCGTCGATCAGGGCGCTCGACTGGTTAAAGAGACGGGATTAACCATGGAGGCGATTCTGCGCGGAGCCACCGAAGTGACCGTCATCATGAAGCAAATTGCTTCTGCCTCGGAAGAACAGAATAAGGGCATCTCGCAGGTGAGCGTGGCGATCACGCAGATGGACAGCGTAACGCAACAGAACGCCGCGCTGGTAGAGCAAGTTTCCGCCGCGGCTGTGGCGCTGGAACGGCAAACGGAAGAGCTGCAACGCTCGGTACAACAGTTCCGCCTTTCTGCGAACGATGTGCAGTACGCCGCCAGTACCGCTTCCCCTTCAGCAGACAGCAAAACGTCTGCGGCCGCTAAAAAGGATGAATGGGTGTCCTTTTAAGCGGGCATAAAAAAGTACGTGATACCGCTGGTCTTTGCTTAAAAAATCGATATATAATTTATTATATATCGATTGGAGGTTATGCATGGACAACCATTTTGGAAAAGGCCTGATGGCTGGATTAAACGCGTCAAGCGCGGATAGTGCACGCACGGCGGCCAATTTTTGTGCTGATTATAAACGCGGTTTTGTGCTGGGATTTTCTCATCGAATGTTTGAAAAAACGGGCGATCGACAGCTCAGCGCGTGGGAAGCGGGAATCCTCACGCGTCGCTATGGACTGGATAAAGAGATGATTATGGATTTCTTTAAAGAGAACCAGTCCAGTACAACAATTCGTTTTTTCATGGCTGGCTATCGTCTCGAAGCTTGATCCGAAAGGGGTATTATCTTGCTTTAATTAATTACACTATTGACCTACGCCTTCGTTTTGTTGCTCCGCCGAAGTATTATAATGCACATAACCATATAAAAAGTGTGGTAAATGGCGCGCCGATCGCAGTATGCAACATGCGAAAGGTGCAAAATAAAAGCCAGGTCTTCGCAACGGAATAACTATAAAATGACTGGAGATAACTCTCTCATCAATTCGAACGGCATCAATCGCCGTGATTTCATGAAGCTTTGTGCAGCACTGGCCGCTACCATGGGGCTCAGTAGCAAAGCCGCCGCAGAAATGGCCGAATCAGTTTCTCGTCCTCAGCGTCCACCGGTTATCTGGATTGGTGCGCAGGAGTGTACGGGTTGTACTGAATCGCTACTTCGCGCGACACACCCTACAGTGGAAAACCTCGTTCTTGAGACAATCTCTCTGGAATACCATGAGGTACTCTCTGCCGCCTTCGGCCACCAGGTCGAAGAGAATAAACATAACGCTCTGGAGAAGTACAAAGGGCAATATGTTTTGGTTGTAGATGGTTCTATCCCACTGAAAGACAATGGTATTTACTGCATGGTTGCCGGTGAGCCGATCGTAGATCACATCCGCCGGGCCGCAGAAGGCGCTGCCGCTATCATTGCCATCGGCTCTTGCGCCGCGTGGGGTGGTGTTGCTGCTGCTGGCGTTAACCCAACGGGTGCCGTCGGCTTGCAGGAAGTTCTGCCAGGCAAAACCATCATCAACATCCCAGGCTGTCCTCCTAACCCGCACAACTTCCTTGCCACGGTCGCGCATATCATCACTTACGGTAAGCCGCCGAAGCTGGATACCAAAAACCGTCCGACATTCGCCTATGGTCGTTTGATTCACGAACACTGCGAGCGTCGTCCGCACTTCGATGCGGGTCGCTTTGCTAAAGAGTTTGGCGATGAAGGTCACCGTGAAGGCTGGTGCCTCTACCATCTGGGCTGTAAAGGACCAGAAACCTACGGCAACTGCTCAACACTGCAATTCTGCGATGTTGGCGGCGTGTGGCCGGTGGCTATCGGTCACCCATGCTACGGCTGTAACGAAGAAGGCGTCGGTTTCCATAAAGGTATTCACCAGCTTGCTCATGTGGAAAACCAAACACCGCGTTCCGAAAAACCTGACGTCAATATGAAAGAAGGCGGCAATATTTCTGCCGGGGCGATTGGGCTGCTTGGTGGCGTAGTAGGACTGGTTGCCGGTGTCAGCGTGATGGCGGTTCGTGAACTGGGGCGTCAGCAAAAGAAAGATAACGCTGACTCACGGGGAGAATAACCGTGAACAGACGTAACTTTATTAAAGCAGCCTCCAGCGGGGCATTGCTGTTGGGCGCTGCGCCGTCCATCAGCCATGCGGCTGCAGAAAACCGTCCGCCGATCCCTGGTTCTCTTGGGATGCTCTATGACTCGACGCTGTGCGTAGGCTGCCAGGCCTGTGTCACCAAGTGTCAGGATATTAACTTCCCGGCGCGTAACCCGGAAGGCGAGCAGACCTGGTCGAACAACGACAAACTGTCACCGTATACCAATAACATCATCCAGGTGTGGCGTAGCGGAACAGGCGTTAACAAAGACCAGGAAGAAAATGGCTACGCATACATTAAGAAACAGTGCATGCACTGTGTCGATCCGAACTGCGTCTCCGTTTGCCCGGTCTCCGCGCTGAAGAAAGATCCGAAAACCGGCATCGTCCACTATGACAAAGATGTCTGCACAGGCTGCCGTTACTGCATGGTCGCCTGCCCGTACAACGTGCCTAAGTATGACTACAACAACCCGTTTGGTGCGCTTCACAAATGTGAACTGTGTAACCAGAAAGGTGTTGAGCGTCTGGACAAAGGCGGTTTACCGGGTTGTGTTGAAGTGTGCCCTGCCGGTGCGGTGATTTTTGGTACGCGTGAAGAGCTGATGGCTGAGGCGAAAAAACGTCTCGCGCTGAAGCCTGGCAGCGAATACCACTATCCGCGTCAGACGGTGAAAGCAGGTGATACCTATCTGCATACGGTACCGAAGTATTACCCCCATCTGTACGGCGAGAAAGAGGGTGGTGGTACACAGGTTATGGTACTGACGGGTGTTCCTTACGAGGATTTGGATCTGCCGAAACTGGATGATCTTTCAACCGGTGCGCGTTCCGAACATGTTCAACATTCCTTGTACAAGGGCATGATATTACCCCTGGCTGCGCTGGCGGGCTTAACCGTGCTGGTTCGTCGTAACACGAAAAACGACCATCACGATGGAGGAGACGATCATGAGTCATGATCCTAAACCGCTGGGCGGAAAAATAATCAGCAAACCGGTCATTATTTTTGGGCCGCTTATCGTCCTGTGTATGCTCCTGATCGTGAAACGTCTGGTCTTCGGATTGGGCTCAGTCTCCGATCTGAACGGCGGTTTCCCATGGGGTGTATGGATCGCGTTTGACCTGCTGATTGGTACCGGCTTCGCGTGCGGTGGCTGGGCGCTGGCGTGGGCGGTGTATGTTTTCAACAGAGGACAATACCATCCGTTGGTACGTCCGGCGCTGCTGGCGAGCCTGTTTGGCTACTCGCTGGGTGGTCTGTCGATCACCATTGACGTCGGTCGTTACTGGAACCTGCCGTATTTCTACATTCCGGGCCACTTCAACGTGAACTCGGTACTGTTCGAAACGGCGGTCTGTATGACCATCTATATCGGCATCATGGCGCTGGAATTTGCTCCGGCTCTGTTTGAACGTCTGGGGTGGAAAGTCTCTCTCAAACGTTTGAATAAAGTGATGTTCTTTATTATTGCCCTTGGCGCGCTGCTGCCAACTATGCACCAGTCTTCAATGGGTTCATTGATGATTTCTGCGGGCTATAAGGTGCATCCGCTATGGCAAGCTTATGAAATGTTGCCGCTTTTCTCCGTATTAACCGCTTTTATTATGGGCTTCTCGATCGTCATCTTTGAAGGCTCGTTAGTACAAGCCGGGCTGAAAGGTAATGGTCCGGACGAGAAAAGTTTGTTCATCAAGCTGACGAATACCATCAGCGTGCTGTTGGCGATTTTTGTGGTTCTGCGCTTTGGCGAACTGATCTATCGCGACAAGCTGTCCTATGCGTTCTCAGGCGATCTTTACTCCCTGATGTTCTGGATTGAAGTCGTGCTGATGGTCTTCCCGCTGGTGGTGCTGCGCGTCACTAAGCTGCGTAACGACTCGCGCATGCTGTATCTGTCTGCGCTGAGCGCATTGCTGGGTTGTGCGACATGGCGTCTGTCCTATTCGCTGGTGGCGTTCAATCCTGGTGGTGGCTACCACTACTTCCCGACTTGGGAAGAATTGTTGATTTCTATTGGTTTTGTGGCTATTGAGATTTGTGCATACATCGTACTCATTCGTCTACTGCCGATACTTCCTCCTTTAAAACAAAACGATCAAAATCGTCATGAGGCGAGCAAAGCATGAGCCAGAGAATTACTATTGATCCGGTAACCCGTATTGAGGGTCATTTACGCATCGACTGCGAAATCGAAAATGGCGTGGTATCTAAAGCATGGGCTTCCGGTACCATGTGGCGCGGCATGGAAGAGATCGTGAAAAACCGTGATCCGCGCGATGCCTGGATGATTGTGCAGCGTATCTGTGGCGTTTGTACTACCACTCACGCTATCTCTTCCGTTCGTGCAGCAGAAAGCGCGCTGAATATTGATGTTCCGGTGAACGCACAGTATATCCGTAACATCATTCTGGCCGCGCACACCACGCATGATCACATTGTTCACTTCTATCAGCTCTCTGCGCTGGACTGGGTGGATATCACCTCTGCACTGAAAGCAGATCCAGCGAAAGCGTCTGCCATGCTGGACGGCGTGTCCTCCTGGCACCTGAACAGCGCAGAAGAGTTCACCAAGGTTCAGAACAAGATCAAAGACCTTGTCGCCAGCGGTCAGTTAGGCATTTTTGCCAACGGTTGCTGGGGGCACCCGGCAATGCAGCTGCCGCCAGAAGTCAACCTGATTGCGGTCGCTCACTACCTGCAGGCACTGGAATGCCAGCGTGATGCTAACCGTGTTGTGGCGCTGTTGGGCGGTAAAACGCCGCACATTCAGAACCTGGCGGTAGGCGGGGTTGCTAACCCAATTAACCTCGACGGCCTCGGTGTGCTGAACCTTGAGCGCCTGATGTATATCAAGTCCTTTATCGATAAGCTGAGCGACTTCGTTGAGCAGGTTTACAAAGTTGATACCGCGGTTATTGCTGCGTTCTACCCTGAGTGGCTGGAACGGGGTCAAGGTGCGGTTAACTATCTGAGTGCACCGGAATTCCCGACTGACGGTAAAAACGGCAGCTTCCTGTTCCCGGGGGGTTACATTACCAATGAAGATCTGTCGACCTATCGTCCGATCACCTCTCACTCCGATGAGTACCTGATCAAAGGGATTCAGGAGAGTGCGAAACACGCGTGGTACAAAGACGAAGCGCCTCAGGCTCCGTGGGAAGGCACAACGGTTCCTGATTACACTGGTTGGTCAGATGACGGCAAGTACTCCTGGGTTAAAGCACCGACCTTCTACGGTAAAACGGTTGAAGTGGGTCCGCTGGCCAACATGCTGTGTAAACTGGCGGCCAAACGCGAGTCTACCCATGCCAAGCTGAATGAAATCATCGCGATTTACACCAAGCTGACCGGTAAAACTATCGAAGTGTCGCAGCTGCACTCTACATTGGGCCGTATTATTGGCCGTACCGTTCACTGCTGTGAACTGCAGAACGTTCTGCAGGATCAGTACAACGCGCTGATTGTGAATATCGGCAAAGGCGACCACACCACCTTCGTGAAACCGGATATCCCGGCAACGGGTGAATTTAAAGGTGTCGGTTTCCTCGAAGCGCCGCGCGGTATGCTGTCTCACTGGATGGTGATCAAAGATGGCATTATCAGCAACTACCAGGCGGTAGTACCGTCAACCTGGAACTCTGGCCCACGTAACTTTAATGATGAAGTGGGACCGTATGAGCGCTCGCTGGTAGGTACGCCGATTGCCGATCCAAACAAACCGCTGGAAGTGGTGCGTACCATTCACTCCTTCGACCCTTGTATGTCATGTGCGGTGCATGTGGTGGACGTTGATGGGAACGAAGTGGTCTCAGTTAAGGTTCTGTAATGCGGATATTAGTCTTAGGGGTCGGCAATATTTTGCTGACCGACGAAGCCATCGGGGTACGTATCGTTGAGGCATTAGAACAACGGTACGTCCTGCCAGACTTTGTTGATGTTCTGGACGGTGGTACGGCTGGGATGGAGCTTCTCGGTGATATGGCGAACAGAGATCATCTGATCATTGCTGACGCCATTGTATCGAAGAAAAACACGCCAGGTACGATGATGGTCCTGCGGGATGAAGAGATCCCGGCGCTGTTTACCAACAAAATCTCACCGCACCAGCTTGGTCTGGCCGACGTATTGTCGGCCCTGCGTTTCACCGGCGAGTTTCCGAAAAAGCTGACGTTAGTCGGTGTTATTCCGGAATCGCTGGAGCCGCATATCGGGCTAACGCCAACGGTTGAAGCAATGATTGAACCTGCGCTTGAGCAGGTTCTTGCCGCGCTTCGCGAATCAGGCGTTGAAGCGATCCCGCGGGAGGCGGCTCATGTCTGAGGAGTTTGTCGGTTTTCAGACCGCCCCGAAGATGCAGATTCAGGCAGCGTTTGAAGAGGTTGCCCGGCGTTCAATGCACGATCTCTCTTTCCTGCATCCGAACATGCCGGTATATGTCTCTGAATTTACGCTGTTTGAAGGACAGTGGACGGGGTGTGTTATCACGCCCTGGATGCTCAGCGCACTGATTTTCCCCGGGCCAGAGCAGATCTGGCCGGTGCGTAAAGTCAGCGAAAAAATCGGACTGCGTCTGCCATATGGCGAGATGACATTTACCGTTGGTGAACTGGAGGGCGTATCGCAATACCTTTCCTGCTCACTGATGTCGCCGCTTTCGCACAGTATGTCGGCGCAAGAAGGCATACGTCTGACTGACGATTGCGCGCGAATGCTGTTATCGCTGCCGGTTAGCGATCCGAATGCGCCGCAGATAAATCGCCGTGCGCTGTTGCTGGGTCGTCGGAACTGCGAAAATGCATGAGCTGTCCCTTTGTCAGAGCGCGGTTGATATTGTTCAACAGCAGGCAGAGCAGCACGGTGTCAAACGTGTAACCGGTGTTTGGCTGGAAATCGGAGCGCTCTCCTGCGTTGAAGAGAGCGCTGTTCGTTTCAGTTTCGACATCGTCTGTCAGGGGACGCTGGCTCAGGGGTGTGAACTGCATATTGATTACAAGCCAGCCCAGGCATGGTGCTGGGATTGCAGTCAGGTTGTAGAAATCACCCAGCATGATGCGCAGTGTCCACAATGTCAGGGCGATCGTCTGCGGGTTGACGCGGGCGATTCACTGAAAGTGAAAAGTATTGAAGTCGAATAACCCATAGGTTGCTATGGGGCGGAGTCAGATATGTGTATTGGAGTCCCTGGTCAGGTTCTGGCCGTTGGTGAAGATATTCACCAGCTTGCGCAGGTTGAAGTGTGCGGCATCAAACGTGATGTCAATATTGCCCTGATTTGTGAAGGTGATACAGCTGAGCTGGTCGGGCAATGGGTGCTGGTGCACGTAGGGTTCGCCATGAGCATCATTGATGAAGATGAAGCTAAAGCCACGTTAGACGCACTTCGCCGCATGGAGTACGACGTCACCAGCGCGTGACAAATCCTGAATGAAATTGCCGGATAGCGGTTTCCATCCGGCAATTTATTTTAGTTCTGGCGCTTATCTTCGGTTTGGGTATCGAAGTCGCTGGCGTCATGGCGTTCATGAAGCTGCTCGTTCAGCGGTCCGTTAGTGCGGTTTACAATACGACCACGCTTAACCGCCGGACGCGCTGCAATCTCTTTTGCCCAGCGTTGTACGTGCTTGTAGCTTCCTGCGTCAAGGAACTCTGCTGCATCGTAAACGTTGCCCAGAACCACATTGCCAAACCATGGCCAGACCGCCATATCGGCAATGGTGTATTCATCTCCGGCCACAAACTGATGCTGCGCCAATTGTTTATCCAGCACGTCGAGTAAGCGCTTGGCCTCCATGGTGAAGCGATTGATAGCGTACTCAATTTTTACCGGAGCATAGTTATAGAAGTGGCCAAAGCCTCCGCCGAGGAACGGCGCTGCGCCTTGTAACCAGAACAACCAGTTCAGCGTTTCGGTACGTTTTGCCAAATCCTGCGGCAGGAAATAACCATATTTTTCCGCCAGATAGAGCAGGATTGCGCCAGATTCGAATACGCGAACCGGTGGGTTTTGCGAGTGATCGCGAAGCGCCGGGATCTTCGAGTTCGGGTTCACCTCAACAAAGCCGCTGGAAAACTGATCGCCATCGCCAATGCGGATAATCCAGGCATCGTATTCCGCGCCCTTCACGCCCTGCGCCAGCAACTCCTCCAGCATAATCGTCACTTTCTGCCCGTTTGGTGTACCCAGCGAATAGAGCTGCAGCGGATGTTTGCCAACCGGCAGCGTTTTCTCGTGGGTGGCACCGGAAACCGGGCGGTTGATATTGGCGAATGCGCCCCCGTTTGATTTTTCCCACGTCCAGACTTTCGCGGGCTGATAGGTATTGTCTGACATATTGACCTGCCTTCTGAGTGGTTGTGTTGATGCAGTGTAGCAGTTAGGTAGAACTCAATTTAACAGATTGGGACTTTATGTCGTGTTGTGCTGAAAGGGGAAGAGAAATCTAACCCGTTCATTGTACCCAGCCCGTACTCCATGAAGAAGAAATCAATGTTGGACGGAAATTGCTACCGTATTCAGGATTAAAAATTGGTGGTGAATAAGCAGTAATAATGAAAAATGGTGTTCCAGGAGTAAGCGGTTATCAGGGCCCGGCGGGTGGGGGGGCGCGGTAAAAGCCGTCACTGCTTCGGTTTTTTCGCAAAAGACTGTCGCCCGCGACATTATTGCGATGTTCAAAATGAACCAGGTGAAAGAGTTCGACTGGCCGGGCTGTGCGTGGCCGGACCCAGGGCACCGTGCGCCAATGGAGCTGTGCGAAAATGGCGTTAAGGCGGTCACCTGGGAGACAACCAGTAAAAAAGCGTACCGGTCACCCTGACAAAAGCGTCGTTCCTGCTGTGAATTTTTCGCCTCTGAGCGCCAGCCGCTGCGTTGAGGTGTATGATGATGTTGACCTCTGTCCGGTTAGTGTCGCAGAGCAGGCAATCAGAGCGAAAAATTCACGCCAACCTGCTCAGGCTGTATTGTTTTGAGGTAAGGTGCATGAGCAAAGGAACGACCAGTCAGGATGCCCCATTCGGGACATTATTGGGCTACGCCCCAGGCGGCGTAGCAATCTACTCTTCAGATTACAGCTCCCTCGACCCACGGGACTACGACGATGATGCTGCATTTCGCAGCTATATCGACGACGAATACATGGGCCACAAATGGCAGTGCGTAGAGTTCGCACGCCGCTTTCTCTTCCTTAACTATGGCGTGGTTTTCACCGATGTGGGCATGGCCTGGGAGATCTTTTCCTTACGCTTCCTGCGCGAAGTGGTGAATGACAATATCCTGCCGTTACAGGCATTTCCGAATGGTTCACCCCGCGCGCCGGTAGCCGGTGCTCTGCTTATCTGGCAAAAAGGCGGTGAGTTTAAAGATACCGGCCATGTGGCGGTCGTCACCCAGTTGCTGGAAAACAAAATCCGTATTGCCGAACAGAACGTGCTCCATACGCCGTTGCCTCCCGGACAGCAGTGGACCCGCGAACTGGAGATGGTGGTAGAAAACGGTCGTTACACCCTGCGTGATACCTTTGACGACACCACCATCCTTGGCTGGATGATCCAGACCGATGATAGCCGTGACAGCCTGCCGCAGCCGGAGATCGCCAATGACTCGCTGAGAATTGGCGGCGCGCGACTGGAAGATAACGGGCAATTTGACGGTAAATGGCTTGATGAACAGGATCCGCTGCAGAAAGCCTACGTGCTGGCGAACGGCCACGTGATTAATCAGGATCCGCATCAGTACTTCACCATTACCGAGAGTGCAGAGCAGGAGCTGATCAAGGCCACCAACGAGCTGCACCTGATGTATCTGCACGCGACCGACAAAGTGCTGAAAGATGACAACCTGCTGGCGCTGTTCGATATCCCGAAAATCCTCTGGCCGCGTCTGCGCCTTTCCTGGCAGCGTCGTCGGCATCATATGATTACGGGGCGTATGGATTTCTGTATGGATGAACGCGGACTGAAGGTGTATGAGTACAACGCCGATTCCGCATCGTGCCATACCGAAGCCGGTTTGATCCTCGAAAGATGGGCCGAACGGGGCTATACAGGGCAGGGACACAACCCGGCTGAAGGATTGATCAACGAACTGGCGGGGGCCTGGAAGCACAGCCGTGCGCGTCCTTTTGTCCACATCATGCAGGATAAGGATATAGAGGAAAACTACCATGCTCAGTTTATGCAGCAGGCGCTACGTCAGGCCGGGTTTGATAGCAAAATTCTGCGTGGCCTTGATGAACTGCGCTGGGATGACGCCGGTCAGCTGATTGACGGGGACGGTCGTCTGGTGAACTGTGTCTGGAAAACCTGGGCGTGGGAAACCGCGATTGAGCAGGTGCGAGAAGTCAGCGAAACGGAATATGCCGCGGTACCAATTCGTACCGGGCATACGCAGCAGGAAGTGCGTTTAATCGACGTATTGCTACGCCCGGAAGTGCTGGTCTTTGAACCTCTGTGGACGGTGATCCCTGGTAATAAAGCGATTCTGCCGATCCTGTGGCAACTGTTCCCACATCACCGCTATCTGCTTGATACTGATTTCACTGTTAACGAAGAGCTGGCGCAAACCGGTTATGCAGTGAAACCTATTGCAGGACGTTGTGGCAGCAACATCGATCTGGTGAGCCATCAGGAAGAACTACTGGATAAAACCAGCGGTAAGTTTGCCGAGCAGAAGAACATTTATCAGCAGCTTTGGTGTCTGCCAAAAATTGCCGGTAAATATATTCAGGTTTGTACCTTCACCGTAGGCGGTAACTATGGTGGGACCTGCCTGCGCGGCGATGAGTCGCTGGTGATAAAAAAAGAGAGCGATATCGAGCCGCTGATTGTGGTGAAGGAAGAGTAATCTTTTTGCGTGTTCTTGATTGAAATGCGAAAAGCCGGAGTCTATCTCCGGCTTTTTTGTTTAGAGTTAAATTGGTACTGGTTATATTAAAATAAGTTACATGGCATATTTATATAATCTCAATCATTATTTGAATCAATTTTTCATAACTCAAAAACATTCACTCGGTGAATTTTCTAATATTAATTAATTTCCTCTGCTTGTATTAGATAATATACTTTCTTAATTTTGTTTATAGATGAAAAATACTAATGTATTATTTTGTGTATTAGTGATATTGATCATATTTTCTCACGTGTAATATATCGGATTACGTTGGCATACTAATTATAATCGTTAATTGTCATTAACAGTCGTTGTTGACTGCCCACAGAAATGACGATGTAAGAAACACGTTGAGCGATTGGAAAATGCTCCGTTAGGAAACGATAAAATATCGGCAGCAATCGCCGGTCTGAGAGGGACGTATGGGTGACAGTTTTCAGAATGAAGTGCCGACAGCACGCGTTAATATTAAGTTAGATTTACATACCGGAGGCGTTCAGAAAAAGGTTGAATTGCCGTTAAAACTTTTAACAGTGGGTGATTTTAGTAATGGTAGAGAACAACGACCATTATCAGAGCGCGAAAAGGTTGATATTAATAAAAATAATTTCAATGATGTGTTAGCTAAGTTCGCACCAGTTGTAAATATGAGTGTTAAAAATACGTTGGCTGGTGATGACAGACAGGACGATATTAACCTTACCTTTAAAAATATCCGCGATTTTGAACCTGAGCAGGTTGCACGAAATATCCCACAATTACGCGTTCTGTTGGCTATGCGTAACTTACTGCGCGACCTGAAATCTAACTTACTCGATAACGCTGCTTTTCGTCGCGAGCTGGAAATCATCCTTAAAGATCCAGCCCTGAGTCAGGAACTGCGTAATGAACTGGCAACCATGAAGCCAGAAGAGATTTAACGCTATACAGGGTTTCCTCCGCTTAATTGGCAGGAATCGTAAAGGATCATAAAAGGAATATGTTGATGTCTGTTCAGGAACATACCTCTTCAGTTGCGACCACCACGACCAGTGAACGCAGTATTTATCAATCCCTCTTTGACAAAATTAATCTTTCCCCGGTATCGACATTAAAAAATGTAGATGCGTGGCAGAGCGATGCAGCGCTTTCTGATGCCGCTCCGGCTGAGCGCGTAACCGCTGCTATTCAGGTTCTGGTCTCTTGTCTGGCGGATGCTGCGCAGCCAGTAGAACGCCTGGATAAAACGCTGCTCGATGAGCAGATTGCTCGTCTGGATAAGCAGATTAGCGACCAGGTTAATGAAGTTATGCACCATGCTGAATTTCAAAAACAAGAATCGCTCTGGCGTGGTTTGCACTCGATGATCTCCGGCATCGATTTTCGCCAAAATGTCCGTGTAGAAATCATGGATATCAGCAAGGATGCGCTGCGTGATGATTTTGACGACGCGCCGGAACTTATCCAGAGTGGGTTATATCGCCATGTTTATATTGAAGAATATGATCAGCCTGGCGGTGAACCCATTGCAGCAATGATTTCAGCATACGAATTTGATAACAGCCCACAGGATATTGCACTGCTGCGCAATATTTCTGGCGTATCGGCTGCTTGTCATATGCCGTTCATTGGTTCCGTTGGGCCGAAATTCTTCCTCAAGGAAAATATGGAAGAAGTCGCGGCCATAAAAGATATCAATGATTATTTCGAACGAGCTGAATACATCAAGTGGAAAGCATTTCGTGATAGCGACGATTCACGCTATATCGGACTCACTATGCCGCGTGTACTGGGCCGTTTGCCGTATGGTCCTGATACCGTGCCGGTACGTAGTTTTAACTATGTTGAAGAAGTTAAGGGTCCGGATCATGAAAAATATCTGTGGACCAGCGCATCTTTCTCTTTCGCCGTAAACATGGTGAAAAGTTTTATCAAGAATGGTTGGTGCGTCCAGATCCGTGGACCACAGGCGGGTGGTGCGGTGAAAGATTTGCCTATCCATCTGTACGATCTGGGTACAGGTAATCAGGTGAAGATCCCGTCTGAGGTGATGATTCCGGAAACCCGGGAGTTTGAATTCGCCAATCTCGGCTTTATTCCACTTTCTTATTATAAGAATCGTGATTACGCCTGCTTCTTTTCCGCTAACTCGGCTCAAAAACCTGCGCAGTTTGATACAGCAGAAGCGACGGCTAACAGTCGGATTAACTCACGTCTACCGTATATCTTCCTGCTTTCTCGTATCGCTCACTACCTGAAAATCCTGCAGCGAGAAAATATTGGTACGACCAAAGATCGCCGTCTGCTCGAGCTTGAACTGAATAACTGGCTGCGCAGTCTGGTAACCGAAATGACCGATCCTGGCGATGACTTGCAGGCTTCACACCCGCTTCGTGACGGACGTGTTGTGGTGGAAGATATTGAGGATAACCCAGGTTTCTTCCGCGTGCGCCTGTACGCCATTCCGCATTTCCAGGTTGAAGGTATGGACGTCAGCTTGTCGTTAGTTTCACAAATGCCTAAGTCGAAATCTTAACGACGCAACGCACAGGAGGTGCGATGAAAATCTATCGCCCGTTATGGAGCGAGGGGGCCTTTCTGGCTCCCCAGCAGTTTCAGCAACAGACACGTTGGGATGCCTATGTAGCCGACGTTGTGGCTCATATGTCACTTTCATCACCGTGGGGCGTTATCAGCGCGGAGTTTGATGAAAGTGCTCTAACGGTTTCCCGTTTGAATCCCGTTAATCTGGTTGTTCGCTTTCCTGACGGTACGCTAGTGGATACAGGTATTTCAGATAATCTGCCCCCGGCGTGTGATTTATCGCATCTTACTGGTTACAGCAGCGTTGATATCGTCCTGGCGTTGCCGCTGCTTTCGGCTAATGGTGGCAACCTTTCGTCAGGCAACGGCGTTAGCCGTCCGTGTCGCTGGCAGCAGGAATGGCTGCCAGTGCAGGATCTCTCTGGTCAGGAACGGACTGATATGGCAGTGCTGCGGCATGCTATCACCCTCCGGTATGCCCACGATGATAACAGCGCTTATCTGACCTGTCCGGTAGCTTGCCTGACTCGTAATGCTCAGGGGCAATGGGAGCTGGGACGCGATTTTTTACCGCCATCGCTTTCACTCTCAGCCAGCCCCTTATTAATCAATTCTCTCAGTGATTTGGTGCATCGCATCCAGGCCCGTTGTCGCCGCCTGATGGCCTTGCGTCGTGAAAGTAACGAACGAATGGCGGATTTTGCGGTAGCAGATGTTTCGTTGTTTTGGCTGCTGAATGCGCTTAATAGCTCGGAGCCTGTACTGAGAGAAATGCTGCAAAATCCAGGCCGCCACCCCGAACTTTTGTGGCGTGAGCTGGCGCGGTTAGCGGGCAGCCTGCTGACCTTTTCATTAGAAAATGATGTCAGCGTTGTGCCTCCATACCAGCACGCAAATCCGCAGCAAGTATTCCCTCCACTGTTTGCATTGCTGGTGGAACTGTTGGAAGCCAGCCTGCCATCTCGTGTTGTCGCTATTGAACTGACGCAGGAGAGACAGTTCTGGAATGGTGCACTGTCGGATGCTCGACTGCGTGACGGCGCTGATTTTTACCTGTCCGTTCGTTCGGATCTCCCTGCGCATGTCCTGCTGACGCAATTCCCACAGCTCTGTAAAGCAGGGAGCCGGGCAGACGTGTCTGATGTAGTCAATGTAGCACTCAGTGGAATTCCATTAAAACCGCTGACGCATGTACCCGCAGCCATCCCATTACGACTGGAAAATCAATACTTTGCTCTTGAGATTAGTCATCCAGCAGCTCAGGCCATGCTGGACGCAGGTAATTGCGCCTTCTATGTGCCGGGAACGCTGGGAGAGATTCAACTCGAGTTATTCGCCGTATTAAGGGATTGAAATAAATGAATAAGGATATTGATCAGGTGTTCTGGCCAACCTGGCTTGCTGTAAGCCAGCTACGTGGCGGGTTGGAAGTCGACGATGGGGCTGCTTTTTATCGCCGGGCCTGCCAATGGGTTGATTCTGCGCGTAATGCATTGCGTGACCTGGGGTACAGCGAGCACAGCGTTGAACATATGCTCTACACCCAATGTGCGTTACTGGATGAAAGCGTGTTGAACCGTAACCGGCAGGATAGCGGTTATATCACCTGGCTTGCGACACCCTTACAGGCCCGCTATTTCAATACCACCAATGCCGGGGAAGAGCTCTGGGAGCGCATCCGTAACGTACTGCGCGAGCCCGTTCCTGATACCGCCGTATTAACCTGCTTTTATCGCGCAATCACGCTTGGTTTTGTGGGTCGCTATCGTGAGCAGGGTGATGAACGTCGTGAAGATGTTCTTGAAGCGCTGTCAACTCAGGCGATGCCTTTTAAGTTAAAACACGATTCACCAGTAATCATGCGGGCGTCCGGCTTCTCTGGCGGTAAGCGCCGCTGGTGGCTGGCATGGATTGTTGGCGTGCTGGCGTTGGGGGCTTTGTGGCTAACATTTTCTCATGTCTTACAAGGGCAGATTGCTCAACTGATTGGGCAGGGTTAAGACATGGCCCAGTTGCGAGGGATCGTTAACTATGTGCTGGCGGCCGTACTGGCTTTGCTGTTGGTCTGGGGATTCAGCCCAGTAAGTGCGGGTATCCGGGGCGGCCTTACCGTCATTGTTTTATTGCTTTCCATTCCAGGGATCGTTTATGGCTGGCGTCAGTATGGTCGATTGAAGCCTGAGCATTCTGCTCATGAAGTTGCGCTCCCTCCGGAGAGTTTCAGTGGGCCTGTCGTGCTGGTGTGTGGCGACAATGAGCCATTGTTTGCCGGACGTAGCGATTCTTGCGAGAGTTCGCAGGGCTGGTATTTATCTGTTCATTCCCCGGAACATTTTATTGCTCTGGTTCGTCAGATAGCTGTGCAGCGTCCGGGGCTTCTGATGCGCGTGTCCGTGATGCTGGCATTGATTCCAGAACGGCATAAAGATGAAGATGCGCTTAAGCACATGCTGCTCAGTTGGCGGCGTGTGGTCACCCAGAGTCGGCGTTGGTTATCAGGTATACCGCCGTTTTGGCTGTGCTGTTGGGTGAATTCTCCTCAATGCAATGAGACTGCACGTTGGTTTATTCGAACCCCTCAGGATGCAGAGGTGCAGTCAGCTACGGGATTAGACGACTTTGCACCTTTCTCTTCGGAAGAGCGCCCGGCTCGCGATTCTCATCTAACACATGCAGTGTGGTTAGATAATTTACTGGGCTGGCTGAAGAAGGTGCAAGGCGATACCGAGCGCCATGCTCCGCCTCTTTTCTCTGCTTTACGGGTTGTGTGTTTCACCTCATTAGCGGTTTGCGAAAATAATCTGTGGCAACGGCATATCACTGCTCAAACAACGCTTTCTCCTGCGGCATCAGCAGCGCCCGTACTGCTGCCTTTTCCTGATTTAGCGTTGCCTTTTTTATCCCGCCGCCGGGCACTGACAGCATTTCAACGAACGCTGGGCGTAAGTGGTCTGCTATGCGGCATTTTTGTCGGGCTGGCGATGACGTGCAGCTTTATCAATAACCAACATCTCATCAGGATCACAAACGATCATCTGATGTTATATCGCCATCTTACCGGCACTCCTGCCGAGCCAAAGATTCAGGCCCAGGAACAGCTTCGTCGTGATGCGCAGCGGCTTGATCGCTGGTATCAGCGTGGTGAGCCCCTTTCTCTTTCAATGGGATTGTATCAGGGGATGAGATTGATCCCGCCTTTGCAGGCCGCTATCAGCGACTGGATGCCAACTGAAAAACCGAAAGTGATCTCCCCGCATACCGTTCGACTGGACAGTATGTCGCTGTTTGATACGGGCGAATGGGCGTTAAAAGCGGGTTCAACAAAAGTACTCATTCGAGCTTTGGTCAATATCAAAGCCAAGCCCGGTTGGCTGATAGTCATCGCCGGACATACCGATGATGTGGGGGACGATAAATCTAATCAGCAGCTCTCTCTCAAACGTGCGGAATCTGTTCGCGACTGGATGCGTGATACCGGTGACGTCGCGGAGAGCTGTTTTGCTGTTCAGGGTTACGGCGAATTACGTCCCTACAAAACCAACGATACGCCGGAGGGGAGGGCTGCCAACCGCCGTGTAGAGATCAGTCTGGTACCGCAGGCTGATGCCTGTCGGGTGTCGGGCATGAAGGAACCGTCACTGCAAGGCGGTGACGCATTAACGAAGTAAAAATGGAGAAAGAGTTATGGCAATTCCAGTCTACCTTTGGCTGAAAGACGACGGCGGCGCGGATATTAAGGGCTCTGTTGATGTGAAAGACCGCGTGGGCAGTATCGAAGTAGTGGCTCAGGAACATAACCTGTACATCCCTACCGATAACAACACCGGTAAGTTGACCGGGACGCGTATCCATACCCCGTTTCTTTTCACGAAGGAAATCGATGCTTCCAGCCCGTATTTGTACAAGGCTGTAACCACGGGTCAGACCCTGCGTCAGGCAGAGTTCAAATGGTATCGCATCAATGATGCAGGTCAGGAAGTGGAATACTTCAACACCACTCTGCACAACGTGAAAGTGGTGAAAGTAAATCCTGTGATGTACGACATCAAAGACCCGGCTAAAGAGAAGCATAACCACCTGGAACAGATTGAACTGCGCTACGAGAAGATCGTCTGGACGTATAAGGATGGCAACATCATCCATTCTGACGCCTGGAACGAGCGTACCACCGCGTAACGCACTAACGGATGAGGATTTCCTCATCCGTTTTTTTATGCCCTCTGCTGAGTATCCGGGGCGGGGATTTAGCAGAGAGCATCAACGTCACTATTACCTTATGGGCATTGGGTTACGGCCACGGGCGGTAGCGTGCCTGAATACAGGGAGTCAGGAAGCAAATGGAACACCAGTCAGCAGTGTTATTACGACGTCTCAACCCCTATTGTGCTCAGGCGCTTGAAGCGGCGGCATCGTTATGCCAAACGCGTGCGCATGCAGAAATCACTCCCGAACACTGGTTACTGAAGCTATTGGAACAGGGGGAGGGCGATATTACTGTCATTGCACGTCGTTATGAATGGGATATCGACAATCTCTGGCAGTCGCTGCTGGCGCATCTGGATGTTCAGCCTCGTTCCGTAAAAAGCCGCCCGCAGTTGTCTGATGTACTCCTCTCTTTAATGCAACAAGCGTGGCTGTGTGCAGCCACGGATGAAAATTCGCAGATACGTGGTGTGCATCTGCTGATGGCGCTGGTGGGAAAGCCATCGCTACTGAAGTGTGACGGCCTGTGGCCTCTTCTGAGCGCAGGACATACTCAACTGGAAAGGCTCCTGCCGCTATTAAATGTTCAGTCGGATGAACGTCCTGAAAGACAGCAAGAGGCCGCTCTGGCGCAGTTTACCTCTGATGATGAACCGGGTCGAAATCTGGCCCAGTCGACTTTGTCGCCCGCATTACAAGGTGTGCTCGATAAATTTACATTAGACGTGACCGCAAAAGCGCGTGCCGGTGATATCGATCCGGTATTTGGACGTGATAATGAAATTCGGCAAATTGTGGATGTGCTATCTCGTCGTCGAAAAAACAATCCAATTCTGGTTGGGGAACCCGGCGTCGGCAAGACCGCTTTAGTGGAGGGGCTGGCGCTGCGTATTGCTGAAGGTAACGTGCCGGATAGCCTGAAATCAGTAACCTTACGTACGCTGGATCTTGGGCTGTTGCAGGCAGGTGCTGGAGTGAAAGGTGAGTTTGAACAGCGATTAAAAAATATCATTGATGCCGTTCAGCAATCGCCAACGCCTGTTCTGCTCTTTATCGATGAAGCACACTCCATCATTGGGGCTGGTAATCAGGCGGGGGGAGCTGACGCAGCCAATCTGCTAAAACCCGCTCTCGCCAGAGGTGAATTGCGAACCATCGCAGCGACCACATGGAGCGAATATAAACAGTATTTTGAGCGAGATGCTGCGCTGGAGCGGCGTTTTCAGATGGTTAAAGTAGATGAACCGGATGATGACACTGCCTGTTTAATGCTGCGTGGTCTGAAATCACGCTATGCAGAACACCATGGCGTTCATATCACCGACGAAGCGGTTAAAGCTGCTGTTCTGCTCTCTCGCCGCTATCTTACCGGGCGGCAATTACCCGACAAAGCCGTCGACCTGCTGGATACTGCAGGCGCAAGAGTACGGATGTGCCTTGATACCGTACCTGAACCACTTACGCGCTTGAAGTCGGAGATCACCGCGCTTGAAATTGAAAAACAGGCGTTGCTTGCAGACCTCGCAGTAGGAAATGGTCAGCATGATGAAAGGCTGGCCAGCATTGAACAGCATGAAAATCGCCTGCTTGTCGAGCTTGATGAACTAGAAACCCAGTATGGCCAGGAAATAGCGCTCACTGAGCAACTGCTGACCAGCCGCCGTGATATTTCTCGTCAGGCGGAAACGATTGAATTGCAGCAACAGCTTAGTGTGCTTCAGCAGGGCCATCCTTTACTGTTTCCGGATGTAGACGCGCGCACAGTTGCTACGGTGATCGCCGACTGGACTGGTGTACCTTTGTCTTCACTAATGAAGGACTCCCAGACAGACTTGCTGACGCTTGAAACCCAGATGGGAAACCGCGTTGTCGGGCAGGATTACGCGCTAAATACTATCGCACAGCGGTTGCGGGCATCAAAAACAGGACTTACGCCGGAAAACGGCCCACAGGGTGTTTTTCTGCTAACTGGACCAAGCGGAACCGGGAAAACGGAGACGGCGCTGGCCCTGGCTGACATTCTCTTTGGCGGTGAAAAGTCGCTGATCACGATTAATCTGTCTGAGTATCAGGAGTCGCACACCGTGAGCCAACTCAAGGGCTCACCTCCGGGGTATGTGGGTTATGGTCAGGGAGGGATCCTGACTGAAGCAGTGCGAAAACGCCCCTATAGCGTGGTATTGCTGGATGAAGTAGAAAAAGCGCATCGCGACGTCATAAACCTGTTTTACCAGGTATTTGACCGCGGTTTCATGCGAGATGGTGAAGGCCGAGAAATTGATTTTCGCAACACCGTTATTTTGATGACTTCCAATCTTGGCGGCGACGCTGTGATGCAGATGCTGGAAGAACAGCCGGAAACCACGGAGTCCGATCTGCACGAGCTGCTGCGCCCCCTCTTGCGCGATCATTTCCAGCCGGCGCTGCTGGCCCGCTTCCAGACTATTATCTACCATCCGCTCAGTGAACCTGCGTTACGTACGATTGTACAAATGAAACTGGATCAAGTTAGACAGCGATTACTGCGTCACTACGGCATCACTACGACGATATCCGAGAACCTTTTTGATGCCCTGACTGCCGCTTGCCTGCTACCGGATACGGGGGCGAGGAATATTGATAGCCTGCTGAATCAACAAATCTTGCCAGTGCTCAGCCAGCAGTTGTTAACGTATCTTTCCCGGCAGCAAAAAGCACACTCGTTGCACCTTAGCTGGGATGACTCCAAGGGCATCATGATGGAGTTTGAGAGTGACTAAAAATATTAAGGAAGGGGGGCTCAGAACGCTTACACTTGGGGAGGTTGAACTGGCAAAGACCGTATTTTTCTCAACTATCCAGTATCATAAAGTGTGGATCCACAGGGACAGTTATTTGCCTTTTAATCTACAGAATTCGAATACGGCGATGGCTCCTGACGGTGAGATTTACTTTCGTGAACAGTATCGTGAAGATTTTTCTCAGACATTACCCCATTATCAACACTTATTTATCCATGAAATGAGTCATGTCTGGCAACGAGAAAAAGGCATGAATGTTATCTGTAGAGGATTGGTGAGTTGGCTAGTCAGTTATCGGTATAAATTGGATGGGCGGCTTCTAAGTGAATATCCCATGGAACAGCAGGCCCAAATCATTGCAGATAATTTTATATTGCAAAATGCAGGGTACAACGCTTGGTTAAATATGCGTTTGAAGCATATTGTGACTTTAGATGGGGATGTTCATAAAAGCGTGATTCAAGACGCTTATAAAAACACTCTTCGAGGATTCCCTTGGTGATAAAAAATAGAGCGTTTTTTACTTTCAGTCTGCTGAGTTGCTGCCTGGTAATTCTTTCTGGTTGCCCTGGATATGGTGACAGAGCATTTACTGATGAGGAAGCCGTGGTTAGCATGATTGGAAATAATATCTGCTTCTGGGTGAAGGACTCTGAGAAATACAAACCAAGTATCATTACGGTTACACGTAGAGGTGCTGTTTTTGGTAACGAAAAATTTATGCTAAATCCACCACTAATTCTTCTTGAAAATAAATGGTGCATAACACCAGATTTTTATATTTTTCCAGATAGTGGGCAGTTTGTAGTTACGTATACGTTAGGGGTTCCTTATTCAAGTGACAGGCCGCGAAGTATTGTTAGCGGGGTTGAACTCTCTAATGGTCGCATTTTTAACATCCATCTTACCGATATGGAAATAGCCAGACCTTATTCTGCGATGGATAAGTGATTTTTAACATCGATAAATATTGAGTGTTGAAAGGAGTGAATCTTATGGATAAGTCTCAGCAAGCAGTGATAACTACGCTTAATCGATATTTTTTATCTATTTCTTCTTGCTCTTCTGCTCTGGATGTAGAGGATTTCAGTGGCTCTGAAGGACTGAGTCGGAATTATTACTATGATATTTTGTTTACCAGTGCGGATAAGGATATTCAGGCAAATCAGCTCTTGCGTCAGGTGGCAACATTGACGATGGATACTGGCAAGCTGGCATCTATGACGACGCAAAAAATAGTTCATGGTGTGATAACTGATTTTCAGCGGTTATCTGGTTCTGCCGATGAATCAAGATATCATATTACGTTAAAGCCTTATCTCTCCCTGCTCGATAAACAGTTCCGCACACACCGCTTTTTTATTAATAAATCAGTTCCGGAAGTGGTGAGTGAAATCCTGCAGGAGCACGCCCTGCACGGCTGGGAGTATGAATTCACGTTGATGCAGAGTTATCCGAAACGTGAGCAGATTAATCAGTATCAGGAGAGCGATCTGGCGTTTATTGAGCGTCTGCTGGCGGAAGTGGGGATATTTTACTTCTTCACGCTGCAGCCGGACACCCGAACGGAAGTGGTGCATTTTGCAGATCAACAGAGTGCGTATGAGTTTGATAAACGGCTGACGCTGAACAGCCCGTCAGGAATGAGCGACAGCGGGGCGGACTCCATCTGGGGACTGAAAATCCTGCACCAGGTGGCACCGGCGGGAGTGATCACAAAAGACTATAACCATCGCGAAGCGCAGAAGGTGCTGCAGTCGGCGAGGGCGGATATCACCGGCGGTGAAGGTGAGGAAATGCGCTATGGTGAGGTGTATCACTACAAACCGCGCCATCTTGAAACGGGTGACGCATCCGGCTCGGCACCGGAAACCGGGAACTTCTGGGCACGGCTGGACCACGAGCGTTTTCTGGCGGAGCAAACGCTGATAACGGGGGCCAGCACGGATGCGGGGTTACGTCCGGGACAGGTGCTGACGATAACGGACAGCAGTGTGCCATCGACGTTGCCGGGCGTGCTACAGCAGCCGGTGGTGGTCATCCGGACCGGGTTCAGCGGCAGCAGAAAAGATGCGCTGAAGGTGACGCTGGCGGCGGTACCGTACAGCGAGACGCAGTGCTGGCGTCCGGCGCTGAAGGCAAGACCAAAGGTCAGCGGTACGCTGACGGCGCGGGTCAGCAGCCCGAAGAGCGGGGATATCTACGCGCATCAGACGGCGGAGGGATTGTATCGTGTGAAATTTGATGCCGACCAGGACAGCAAACAGCAGGGTTACGAGAGTATGCTGCTGCGCCTTGCCAAACCCTATGGCGGCGACACCTACGGTATTCACTTCCCGCTGATACAGGGCACAGAAGTGGCGGTGGCGTTCCATGAAGGGGATCCGGACCGGCCCTATATTGCCCATGCGCTGCATGACTCCCGACATCCTGACCACGTGACGGAGGTAAACCACACCCGCAACGTCATCCGCACGCCCGCCAATAACAAACTGCGCATGGAGGACAAACGGGGCGAGGAGCACATCAAGCTCAGCACCGAGTACGGCGGGAAGACGCAACTGAACCTGGGGCATAACGTGGATGCGCAGCGCGCGCTGCGGGGAGAGGGCTTTGAACTACGTACAGACCAGTGGGGAGCTATTCGGGCTGGGAAGGGGATTTTTATCAGCGCCGATCGTCAGGAATTAGCTGGAGGTTTGCAATTAGATATGCATGAAGCAGTAGCGAACTTACAAGCTGCGCTTCAGGATGCGAAAGGTATTCGTTCTGCGGCAGAAAAAGCGAAAGCAGAACTGGCTGATATCGAGAGGCAAAAAGCATTGTTGATGGAGTCTATGACAGACCTCAAGAAACAGGCTTTACTTTTTTCTGCTCCTGCCGGTATCGCTCAAGTGACCCCCGCCAGTATCCAACTCTCATCAGGTGAGAATATCATTGTAACCTCTGGAGCGGACGCGGATGTCAGTGTCGCTAAAAAATTCCGCCTTGGTGTGAAAGAAACAATAAGTCTTTTCGCTCAGTGGATGGGGATTAAAATTTTTGCCAGCAAAGGAAAAGTGGAGATTCAGGCACAGGGAGATGCAATGGATCTCATGGCAAAGAAAACGTTGAGTATAGCCAGCAAAGATGAGCAGGTGATTATTACCGCAGCGACAGAGTTAGTACTCAGTTGTGGCGGCGCATTTATCAGACTTAAAGATGGTGAAATAGAAGTAGGGGCACCAGGCAATGTTCGCGTCAAGAGTATTGGAATTCAGAAAATGGCTCCTGCAACATTGAATGCTAGCATAGAGTTATCGGATCCTTGCTCCACAGCCATTGATGCTGCTGGTGGTACGCAAAGCCCTACAGTGACGCTGGGTTAATGGAGGTAAAATGAAGGAATCTTTAATTACTTATGATTACTCCTTACAGGCAATGCAAAAACGAGGGGATGACATTGGTGAACAAATATTTAATCATTTTAAAACGTTAAATAGAAATTGCATATTAATGATTGATACTGCAATTATAAGACTGAGGAATAAAGATTCGTCATTCTATGATAAAATAAAAAATAGGGATGTTGTAAGGGTACCTGTTGCTCCTCGTTATCTATCAGCTGAATTTGAACCCTGTTTGGTTTCACTGGATTTATCTTTACCTGCTGATTGTAATATACTACATGAAAGTATTATGCAGGCTCTGAAAGAGATAGAACCTAATGAGATACTGCTGGGTAAGGGCAGGATGATTTGTGGTTGGCTTACTTGTGCAGAAAATATTATAAATCTCGCTGCTTATCTGGGAAAAGTCGCTATCCAACAGCGTGATGGCAAAGATGTATTGCTTCGGTATTATGACCCCGCAATTATAATCTCTCTTTTCTCCATCCTGGATGATTGGCAACAACGACGTTTGTTAGGACCAATTGAAGTGTGGAGTTTTATTGATGGTGATGGACAGTTTATCAATAAAATAAATAAATCTAATAATCAAGTTCGACTTTCATATACTTTATCTCTGAGTGCTGACAATTGGCGTGATATAAATTTTGTAGGGATAAAAAACAAGGTTATTTGTAATTATCGCTTAACACATTTGAGTGGTGAACGGTTTTCGGAAGTAGAGGTGTTTAAGATATTAAAAAATTCACTCAAAACAGCCGAATCGTGTGCTTTCTTTGATAAAGAAGATCTTATTAAATGGGGTGAGTGTTCAATTAATGTCTCTCCGGAATTTTATAACCATAGCGTTATTAAAAAACTGCTTGAAATAAATAAACGAAGTGAAAGAGGAAATTTTATTCAAATCACGTCCCATGTCACAGAACAGCAATGGAATGAAATTCGTGAAGAGCATTAATTAAGAAGTTTACAGTTAGAATATGCAGGAGAACAGGGATGAAAAATCATAAATGTGACTGTATGTCACAGGGACCGGCATTACTACCCGTACGCTATGCGGTGATTCCTGAATATATTAAAGAACCGTTACCGGAGTGGGCAACATCAGGAGTATCGGCTTACCCGGTGGAAAACGAAAATTACCACTATGCGCTGCGCGCAATGCGCAGAGGATATATCTATATCTACTATCCGTATCTGACGGACTGGGAGGCGTGGTCGGTATGTGATGACGGCAGTTTGTGGAAACAGCTTTCGGCGAAAAATGTCCTGGAGAAAGCAGAGCCTGACTGTCGGCAGGGAACCTACAGTAATGGCGGAAAGGATTTTCTGACGCTGCCCTATGAAGTTCTGGAGAATGACATCTGGATAGCATTCACGCAGTGTCCGTGGACGGAAAATACGCTGGAGCGTTACGCGAGCGATGGCGTACAACGGCAGAGCAGAATGCAGTGCGTGAGTCCATCGAACTGGAGGGCGCCACAGGCTTCACAGCAAATAACGGAGGCAACGACAGCGAATCTTGCCAGTGTTCTGGATTACATTCCGGCGCAGGGCAGCATGCTGAGCCCGGGAATGCGGTTACCTTATGGCACCCATAATAAAATACGCGTCAGCCAGTGCGTGAATGAACGCTATGCAATAGTCAAAGAGCCGGGGCCGCAGGAGACATTGTACCCGTGGAAGAGTCGAGTGGTCGGAAACACAATCCGGCAGATGAAGGAACGGGGTGTGAAGCCAGACGGTTCCCCGGCCACACCGTTGCTGATGGCGCTGCATGATGCAACAGGGATAACGCATGAGCTGACGGGATGGACGAACGATGTCCTGGCGATGGCGAAGATATTCGGTGATGAACGCGCCCTGGAGTTCTGTACCCAGAATCTGATTAACGGTGTTAAGGAGATTGTTAACAAAAGCTCGGAACAGAATGTTGAAGCCCAGCTTTCTGTATTACCCCAGGAAACATATATCTCTACTCCTGCAATGGATTATTCTTATTACATGTATGTCCAGAATGAGAAATCTAAAGGAACAGAACCGAAGGATATACTAACTCGCGAAGAGTTCGAAAAACAGATAAAGGGAAAACAAAACGAAGTTTATAAAAAACACCTGGTCGCTAATGATTGGTCTAAATATGCTCGAATGATCAATCAGAGCAAATGGGATTCTTTTAATAAATGTTGTGCTGATCTTACACAAAAAATTGATGAGCAACTCGCTAAACTGATTGTCTATCGTTGTGAATGGTTACAGACTTCTTTATTTATAACAATGTTACAGGATTTTTTCTCTAATGACCCTGTTGATAATGCAAACTATCGTGAAATTGCTGCATTCGCGATGGCTGGACTTAATGAGTCGCCATCAGGTGTAAAATTGCTGGATGACTGGATCGACGCATATACCACGACAAGTAAAACTAATCTCGTCTGGAGAACACATTTTTATAATAATCCAGAAATAATGGCAGATGCAGAGCCATTATTGGCTAGCTTGCAACAGTGTAGCATATCTCCGGTTTCTGAAAATGATGTGCTCTACTTTTTTGAGAAGAATGGCGCTAAACTTAATAAAATATTTAAAGGTTTTGAAAAAGCAACGAGTGAAATTTCAAAACCTCTGGATAGCAATGCCGTATTCTCGAAAAGAGTGCTGTATAAAATAGATCAGCACATGGTTACCGTGGGGACCAGGTTTTTTTCCGTATCACGGATTGGACCTGTGCTCAATACCATGAATGACCTTATAGTTCGAACTCTTTTTTCACTATCTTCAGGAAAGTCAGAGTTAGAAACAAAAATATTGTTCAGTAAATATTTTGGTTGGGCAACGGAGCGTAGGGCTTACATTACTGACACTGTTTTTTACAGCACGCAAAGAGCCATTCGGGCTGATCGTCTCCGGGTGGCGAGTAAGAAATATGCCGCACTTGAAAAAGCGTATGCAGATTATCTTCGCCAGCCTGCAGGATCTTCTGGTTATGCGGTGACCAGTATTAGAATTTTTGTTTTATTTTTCAATGTGGTCGAGCTGTATAACCAACTCGATAACTTTAATAATAAACCCTCTGACTATGCCAAGGTAGTCAGCGCAATATCGGCAACGGCAAGCGGGATTATTGATATTGCAACACCTGCAATGGAGGTCATTCTTAAAGAGAAAAATAGTCTCCACTACATGAAAATGTCTGGCGCAGGATGCTCGCTGATAAGTGCCGGCCTTTCGCTGGGATTAGATTTTTCCACATTGTTGAATAAAGTTAGCTTACCGAATTCCAGTAAAAAATGGGCATTTACCGGCTTATATTTAGTTAAGACTCTTAGTGATGTTGCCATTATTGCCAAAGCGGAAGGGAAATTGATGTCGGTGTTGATTGAACGCTTTGGTTGGGATACCGCTAGAGGGGGATTGGCCGTATGGCTGGGAAAAGCCGCAGCACCACAATTAACAAAATTAGGTGTCGAATGGGTAGGGTTGTTGGCTTCGTGGGAGGTTGCCCTGTTATTGATGGTGGCTGAATATATTTTGACTGAATATTATTCACGTGATGCGTTACAGTCGTGGATTGAGAATAGTTTGTTTGGTGATGATAATTCGATTGATATCGATAGTTATGCGCCGGAAAAAATAAATATGTTTATTGATGAGGCCCGAAATTCACTGCAAGAAAGCACACGTCAATTATCTTCAGGTAAAAAACAACAACGTGGAAAACCAATAATTTACTGGCCATTTATTATCTATGATGAGCCGGAAGTCCCTGCTGTGGTTTAATTTTGGAGCAACGAAATATTATGACAGAAGATGATGAACTGTTCGCCGATATGCCCCGGGCCTATATCCGGGGGCTGGAGAAGGGTAAAGGGTATGTGAAAGAAAACTATCTCCGGGAGCGCAGGGAATGGATAAAATTAAGACAAACCATTGCGTACTATGAATCGGAAGGCAAGAAGAAGCATAAAAAACGGCTGGCGGAACTGTATCGTGAAGAAAAGCAGCTGGCAAAAGCGCTGGCTGATATGCCACCGGACCCGATACTGCCCCCGCCAGCCCCGCTGATAAAGGTCAGGGGAGTGGTGAAAAACTATCACCAGCGCTGCCTGACGCACTATTTTGACACCAAAGCCTATCCGCAGACGTGGGAGTATTTCAGCAGGCAGGATGAGAACATGGCGTCTGCCGCGATGGTGCTGGCCTCGATGGGCTCAGCGGCAACGGCGCAGGGCATGGTGGCGAGCAATGAAGACAGGGTTCCAGCTGCGGCGTGGTACGTTACTGGAGAAATCAACGGTCGGCAGTTTTCGGGGTGGCTGGGAGCGCCCTATTGTCGGGAAGGTGAGGAAGTGGAACTGATTGCCGCGCCGGTGGGAGAGGAGTACCTGGTCTATGCCCTTGTCCGGCCGCATGCGCGCTCGCTGACTATGCCACCGTGGTGTTACCAGGGAGTACGACGGGCACGAATTGACGGGATGAAAGTCCCCATTTCGGTCGTTATTTTATTAATTATTATTATGTTGATAGTGTTTATTTATCAGGATGGCTGGATTGTTAGTGAAAAAATGGTGAGTGGGGTAACGATGTTCCTGACCATGGGAACCTTTCTGTATATCCTTCCTGCAATATGGGCAATCTGGCGACGCCACCCCTTTCCGAAAGAACAGTTGACGGAGGAGATATTGACTGTTGCTGGCTGGGATAATGTGACGAATATTGACCTTCGGAAACTCGACAAGAAAAATATAAAAGAATTTAAGAAGCAAGGGCGGTCTGTTCGATTACTTAAATCAGGATGGTGGTTTTTTTACTATTAGTTGACAATTATTTAAATTTTGAATTTTAAAGCTAATATTTTTGACAGGAAAGATATTAATATTATCTGATCTTTATCTAATTGTATAAATGTGTAGGAAAGTGTGTTTTTATCTTTTTCGAAAGTTTATATGTCGCTAGTTATATTTTTTATAGTGAGGGTTTATGTTTCAAGGTTTGGTCAGGCTCAATGATCCATTAAGTAGTGGTGGTAAAGTGATTTCTGTTTCGTCAACGATAATTATCGATGGTTTAGGTGTTGCACTGCTTGGTGATACTGTTATATGCCCAATTCCATTTCATGGCGTAAATAAAATAATCCAGGGTTCTCCAGAGTGGATCTCAGATGGAAAACCAGTAGCCGTGCATAAATGTATCTGCCAATGTGGTTGCTATGTTATTTCAACACTTCCCTGTACGGGGGTCTGGTAAGTTAAAATGAGTTGGAATATTCCAGATAAAAAGATAATACAACCTGTACCTTCTATTAGGTGGGGCCGCGATAGTGGTATTTTTTTCTCATTGTTAATAACTGTTGTTCTGCTATTCAGTGTATTATATTACATTACTCATAATAATGAGTCTTTTTATTATGCTTTTGTAATATCTTTAATTATTTTTTTAGCATTCATTATATACTTAGGTCTTCGATTATTTCAGCGAGGATTGTCTCTTGAAAAAAATGAAATGATATTAACGGAAGGTTCTAATATTGATTGTAAGTGGTCTGAATGGGCTTCTGATTATTTAAGTGTTGTAGATTATAGTTATCTCTTTCCCGAAGATTCTCAGATCCTAAATTTACTTGAAGAAAATGAGTTCAATGCAATTGGGGCCAGGGCGTTAAATTTCCCAGAATCGATTGGCTATACTGCTTTATTTCATGAGTTATTAGCTCCCATAAGAGCTAGATTAATGGATGTTACTTCTGAAAATGGTTTGATTATTAATTTTATTGTTGGTCAGGTATCGGGGGTTTCAACATGGCAGTCTTTTTTATTGGCCTGGAAACAACTTGGCCTCTCTGATGCTATAATTAATAGCAGTGAATTTATCTTTCACAACTATGTATTAAATATTGATGAATGGCTAAGTGTTACGGAGGATAAATTTAGATTAATTATTGTAGGGGAAAAGTCAACGGATATTAATAATAAACATCCTGGTACGGGGGATGGTATGTGTGCTTTTCTTTTTGCTCCAGCGATTTTAATTAAACAGAATAATATTGCCGAGAAGGCAAGACTATATAGATCTATTTCTACAAATGAAGATAATCTGATCAAAGATCTTAACAATTTGATTTTTTATCAGTCCAGTGTCGGGATGGTTGATAATTTTTTGATAGGAAAAAATAGCAATAAAAAAGATGTAGCTAAGGCAGCTTTTGTTCTTAACGAACACAATAAAAATCTTGAGCAGTATTATGCTGAATTATATATTGGTATTCATGGAGAATTTGATATCTGGGTGATGTTAATGTTTTCTTTATTAAATATAAAAGATATAGATGCTGTTGATCTGATATTCTCAGAGTCGGATGGAAATATTATATTGTCGAGGGTTAAAAAAATTAGAAGTCGGGAATAGATATATGCAAAAGTCTAGCTTGTTGCGATTATGTGGTTTGTTATTTATTTTGGTTGTTGTTGGTTTGATATGCTATGTAGTACTTTATTACTACGGGGGGTATTTCGGGGTGACAACCCCAACAACCAGGATCATAGTTATCACTTCGATTTTATTAGCACTGTGTTATATTTTTAAAGTATGGCAGGTGAATGCGTTGAAATCAGTGTTAGGAGCGTATGTACCATTATTAAAATATAAAGCCATTGCTTATTTTCTTTTACCATGGAAGTCAGCTTATGAGTCAAATGTAGAAAATCATACTGCAGCCACATTGGACAGCAATATATTCATTAACTTCTACTCTACACTTAAAGATAACTACGGTCGCCGCTGGCGCGCCAAAACGCGTATCCTGCTGGTGATGGGGGATGCCCCTCAGGTTGATCAACTGGTACCTGAACTCACCTCCCAGCGCTGGGTTGAAGGGGATGGCGTGGTGTTAATCTGGGGAGGCAAGCTCACTGCAACGCCAGATGTCTCGCTGTTTGATACGATACGCAAACTGCATCGGCGCCCGCTGGATGGGGTTGTATGGGTAACCCACACTTTTCAGCAACATGATGCCTTGCTTCAATCAGCCCCTGTTGTGCCCTTAACTTCACAGCAAATGGATGAGGCCGCCCGCCATCTTCTGGCTGTTTTTACCACGCTTCGCTGGCGAGTGCCTTTATACCTCTGGTCGCTGCATGGTGCTCAATTTGTACCGGATAACGTAACCTTACACTCTGCGACGTGTATGTTCCCTTCAAAATGCACCACGGCTTTATGTCGTTCGCAGTTGACCTCGTTGGCAATGCACATGGCGGAGCAGGGCACGCAGCAGGTTACGCGAAATATCCGCGATAACTTCTTACTGAAAATGGCTAATTTGCTGATGCCTAATGCAGAAGCCATCAGCGACTCGTTGTCCACTTTTTTCAGCCCGCATCGGCCCCTGCCGCTGGCGGCGGTAATCTTTAGCCAGTATGCGGAAAGTACCCCATCGCGCGTTGCGCATGCCTGGACGCGTGATGAGCGTTGGCGCGCGTTGCTTGATTCACTCCCTGCGTTACCTACGGAGCTAAAGGCACAGCGCACAGGCCGTTCAGGGATTCGAGTGCTGGCAGTCGGTACAGCCGGTTTGATGCTGCTATGGGGCGCGGGAATGGCGGTTTCTTTCCTGGCTAATCGCAATATGATCACCGAAAGCCTGGACCAGGCGAGACTGGCTGGCGGTCCGGATAAACCGCTCGCCGAGCGTCTTACGGCGCTATCCGCTCTTCAGCAAACGCCGGGCATGCTTCGCTGGCGTCAGCAGAATGGCGTGCCGTGGTATTACCGCTTTGGTTTAAGCCAAAATGATGCTCTGCTGGATGCCCTATGGCCGCGTTATACGCGTATTGCTATTCCACTACTGCGTGATGAAGCCGCACAACATCTCACTCAGGAATTGACGGTGTTAACGAGACTGGCACCGGATAGCCCGCAGTTTGCAGCTCGGGCAAAGATCGCCTACAACCAACTGAAAATGTATCTGATGCTCTCCCGGCCCGAACAGATGGAGGCGTCATTTTTTAGTCAGGCGCTGATGCAAGACTGGCCAGAGCGAGCGGGTATTTCGCGCGCATCATGGCAAGGCATCGGGCCGGGGCTGTGGCAATTCTGGGGAGAAAACCTTCAGGCGCATCCTGAATGGAAAATAGCAGCCGATAAAAATCTTATTAGCCAGGTGCGAACACTGTTAATTCGTCAGATGGGGATCCGCAATGGCGAAGCCGCCCTGTATCAGAAAATCATTGAACAGGTGACTCCGCATTACACCGATCTTCGTCTGGAGGACATGACCGGCGATACGCGGGCAGACCAGGTATTTTATACCCGGCGTTCGGTTGCTGGTGTGTATACCCGCAAAGCCTGGGAAGAGGAGGTTTTGCCTGCCATAGAAAAAATCGTAAGCAACCGCCGGGAAGAGATGGATCAGGTGCTGGGGGATGAAACGCACTCTGCAAGCGACCCTCTCTCTCCACAGGCGTTAAAGTCGCGTCTTAGCGAGCGTTACTTCATGGATTTTGCCGACAACTGGCTGGATTTTCTCAACAGTATTCACTGGAAGCGCACCCAAACGCTGAGTGATGCCATCGATCAACTCACGTTGATTGCAGATATTCGTCAGTCTCCTCTGGTTGCGTTAATGAATACGATCGCTGTTCAGGGACGTACGGGGCTAACTGGGGAAGCGCTGTCGGACTCACTGGTGAAGTCGGCTAAGGATCTGTTTAACACCAAAGAGAATCAGACCATTGACCAGCATGCACGGGAAGAAGGTCCTATGGCGAGTACCTTCTCGCCAATCCTGGCATTGATGGATGACCCATCGGCTGGGCAGGATATCAGCCATCTGAGTCTGCAAACCTACCTGACCCGAGTAACGCAGGTCAGGCTGAAACTCCAGCAGATTACTAACGCTGCCGATCCGCAGGGAATGAGTCAGGCCCTGGCGCAGACGGTATTTCAGGGCAAAACCGTCGATCTCACTACCACGCGTGACTATGGAAATCTGGTGGCTGCCAGTCTGGGGCAAGTATGGAGTGGATTTGGTCAAACAATGTTTGTTCAGCCGCTGGAGCAGTCATGGCAGCAGGTGTTGCAGCCAACCGCGGCGGGTCTGAATGCGCAATGGAAGGCGCTGATTGTGAATGACTGGAACAGCGCATTCGGTGGACGTTATCCGTTCCGTGATGTCGGCAGCGAGGCTTCCCTGCCGCTGCTGGCGCAATATCTGCGAAGCGATAATGGCCGAATTCAGCATTTTCTCGAGAGTCATTTAAGCGGTGTGCTGCATAAACAGGGAAGTCACTGGGTTGCCGACACGGTGAATGCTCAGGGACTGGTATTTAATCCTGCGTTCCTCGAGGCGATGGACCAGCTCAGTCAAATTGCGGATGTCGCTTTTATTCGTGGAGAAGCCGGGATTCGTTTTGAACTGCGTCCTGGAACGGCACGGGATGTGATGCAGACAGACCTCGTGCTGGATGGTCAGAAACTCACCTACGTTAATCAGATGCCAACGTGGAAAAACGTTGTCTGGCCTGCGGATACGCTAGCGTCAGGAGCAACCTTAAGCTGGGTGAGTACGAATACGGGAACCCGAATCTACTCAGATAATCCCGGTACCTGGGGCTGGATAAGACTGCTTGAGAAAGCGGAGATAATCGATAATGCTGGCGTGAGCAGCGGTTTTAACCTGCGCTGGACTGCGCAAGATGGACTGCCGCTGAACTATACCCTGCGCACGGAAGCGGGTGACGGTCCCCTTGCATTACTCAAACTCCGCGATTTTGAACTACCCGAAGCAATTTTTATTGTTAGCCGCAAGCTTTCCTCAGAGGAAGAAGAATGAGCGCTCTGAATCGTCTCCTGGCCGCCAGCGCGGCTTCGACAGATGAACAACAGCAACTGATGGAACAGGCGCAAACGCAGACTGCGCTATGGCAAAACTGGTTATTGCCAATTTCAGCAGCTAACCCTGGTGGTGAAGATCCTGGCTATGACGATGATTTTCAGCGCATGCGAGAAGAGGTGAATAAACTTTCTGGTGCACAAACGGATCTCATCATTGAGCTTGCGGAAAAACTCCTGATCAACACCTGTAAGGATGTCCGTGTTGTCACTTATTACACATGGGCGCGTTTGCATCAGGATGGTGAGTCCGGCCTGGCGGATGGTCTGATGTTGCTGGCTGGCCTGATGCAGCAATATGGCGATACTCTCCATCCCTTAAAAGCGAATAGTCATAAAGCTGCCCTCGAATGGTTAGCAGGCGGGCGGATGCTGGATAGTCTGGCGCGATTCCCGGAAGTTTCACGACCTGACGCGCAACGGATCGCCGGTGCGCTGATGTTGCTGGACCAGCAATTTAATCAGCGAGAGGAGAGCATTCGCCCTGGGCTTGGAGCGCTGTATAGCGCGCTGGAGAACCGTCTGGCCCAATCAGGCGGTGCTCAGGCATTGGTACCACAAAATATCAGCACCCAAACCGCTCGGTACAGCGCAGAAACTCCCGTCCTCAAAAGTATTACCTCGGGCCGGGAGCTACTGGAGCAGGCACGGGTGTTGGCGAAATACCTGGCCGATCAGCCTGATGGCTGGCTGGCGGCGCATCATTTGATGAAAAGCGTGCGGCTCGATACGGTCAGCCAGCTTCCTCCGCCAGATGGCGCCGGACGTACACGTCTGGAACCGCCCAAGAGCGATTACCGTGCGCAGCTCAAACGTCTTTATTTGCAGCAAAGCTGGACTGAACTGATTGAATTAACTGACAGCTTATTTGTTGAGGGTGTGAATCATTTTTGGCTTGATGTGCAGTGGTACCTTCATCAGGCATTAATGAGGGCGGGATCGCCATGGGATAAAAATGCCGGGATTATCATCAGCGATCTGAAAATGCTGCTGCATCGGATGCCGGGTCTGGAAACGCTGGCATTTAACGACGGAATGCCCTTTGCCGATGACGTCACGCGTGAGTGGATCGCCCGTGAGGTGCTGCAGGAACGTGACTGGCAGACGGAAAAAGTCACTGCGGTTACCGCAGGGGCGGACGACGATATCCTGCTACTTGAAAGCGAGGCCTTGGCGCTGGCGGATAGCGAAGGCGTTGAAGCAGCGCTCGCCTGGCTTCAGGCTCGCCCCGGCGTGATTTCACGTCGACAACGCTGGTTACGCCAACTGTTGATGGCCCGGCTGACGGAACAATGTGGGCGCAACGATCTCGCGCTGCATTTGCTTGGCGAGTTGAATGCGACAGCACACTCTCTCACCCTCAAACAATGGGAACCTGAACTGCTGTTTGAAGTAAAAGCGCGACGGCTGAAACTTCTGCGTTTAAAAGCCAATCGCAGTGAGAGTGACAAAGCGCGTCTGAAGCCAGAGATGGACTTACTGTTGTCCGGATTGGTAGCCATTGATCCTGCCAGAGCTGCCGTCTTGTGTGGCTAAAACAAAATAAGCGAACTGTAAAATGGAAGACTTAACTCTGCGTTATTATGACGCGGAAATGCGTTATTTAAGGGAAGCGGCAAAAGAGTTTGCTCAGGCGCATCCGGATCGTGCAGCCATGCTGGATCTGGATAAAGCGGGTATTCCCGATCCCTATGTGGAGCGATTATTTGAAGGTTTTGCATTTTCGATGGGGCGATTGCGGGCCAAAATTGACGATCATCTTCCTGAATTTACCGAAGGTTTGATGAGTCTGCTGTGGCCACATTATTTACGTACCATTCCTTCCTTAAGTATTGTCGAGCTTTTACCTGATATTGATGTGCTGAAAATGAGCGAGAGGATTAGCGCGAGGTTTGGCGTATTGTCACAGCCCGTCGGTCCTAAAAAAACGGTATGTCAGTATCGTACTACACAGCCCGTCACGCTCAATCCGCTGTCTGTCACGGCGGTAAATATCGATGCGGAACCTGACGGACGCTCGGTCATCCGTATGCGAATAAAGTGCAATCCACAGATGGACTGGTCGCAAACCGATCTGACGCGCCTCAGTTTTTACCTGAGTGGTGACGCGCCGGTGACCCACGAGCTGCACCTTGCTTTGACAAAGCGTCTGGCCTCTCTTTATCTGAGGCTCCCCAAAAGCGTAGAGCGTATTCGACTGGATGGTTACTTCTCACCTGGCGGATTTGCCAGTGAAGACAGTTTATGGCCAAAAGGCGATACGGCGTTTGGCGGTTGGCAATTATTGCTTGAGTATTTTACGTTTCGCGAAAAATTTATGTTTGTCCATCTTAACGGTCTGGAAAAGATAACGTTTCCTGCTGGTATAGATTGCTTTGAAATTGAGGTGGTACTGACTCAACAGTGGAATTCTGAGCTTCCTCTGGGGAGTGAAAATATTCGTCTTCATTGCGTTCCGGTGATTAATCTCTTCACTATGGAGGCCGATCCACTGGTGGTTAATGGACTTGAAAGCGAATATTTGCTGCGTCCGCGCAGGTTGCAGGATGGACATACGGAAATTTATGCAGTCGATGCGGTTTCAGGTTCACAGCGAACGCATAACGCCGTCTATGTTCCTTTCACCAGCTTTCGCCATAAGGGAGGCATGATGCGCCGTAACGCGCCAGAGCGTTATTACCATACTCGCGTTAGACGCGGTGTATCCGGATTATATGATACATGGTTGATCCTGGGAGGAGATGCCTGGGAGCGGGATCGTCTTGCCGAGCAGGAAACCTTGTCATTAAAAGTGACCGGCACAAACGGTCAACTACCCAGGCGAGCATTGCAGAGTTCATTGCTCAATCGCTGCGAGCAGATCCTCCAGACGCCGATTGCTGTGCGCAATCTGTGTAAACCGACACTACCTGCTTATCCTCCCGCAGAGGATCGTTTTCACTGGCGAGTGTTGAGCCACCTGGGATCCAGCTTTCTAAATATGATGGCTAGCGCAGAAGTGCTCAAAGGAACGTTGTCCCTCTATAACTGGCAGGACGATGAGCTTAATTATCGTCGTCTGGATGCGATCATGGATGTTCAGCAACATGAAATACAGCGCTTTGAAAAAGGATTTTTACTCCGTGGTGTGGATATCGAAATAACGCTTGATGAGAACGGATTTACCGGTGAGGGCGATATTCATCTGTTTGGTGAAATGCTTAACCGCTTTTTTGCGTTGTATGCGGATATTCATTTATTCAATCAGCTTACTTTAATCATACAGCCGACAGGGAAAAGCTTGCGATGGAAAGAGAATCACAATCAGCGACTACCCGGCTGCTAAATAGCCTTGGTGAAAACCTACCCCGTACTAATTTTTATCGTTTCTGCCAGTTGTTGGAACAGTGGAATCCGCAAGCGCCAAGTCCTGGAAGTCAACAAAGTCCGCGCTTCGATACCATTCGTTTTCGTCCTCATCCGGGGATGGGGTTCCCGGCGGGGGAGCTAAAAAATGCAGAATATGATCCGCAACACCCCATACTTCCACCAACGGTTCGTGTCACTTTTATGGGATTGTATGGCGTGGAATCGCCACTGCCGACAACCTATCAGGATGATATTGCCCAGCGTCAGGAAGGTTCGGACGTTGCTGCTGAGTTTCTGGATATTTTTAACCATCGTTTAATTACGCAGTTTTATCGAATCTGGCGTAAATACAGCTATCCGGCGACCTTCCGCCCAGGCGGTACAGATGAAACATCACAATATTTACTGGGGCTGACCGGGTTGGGTATTCGGGGATGCGCCACGCAAACCGAGGCTCCGTTATCGCGTTTCCTGGCGCTGTTGGGAGTCATGAGAATGCCAACGCGTACGGCGGAAGGTATATCCGCGCTGGTATCTTTATTATCGCCAACAACAAATATCACCGTGACTCCTCATGATAAGCGCTTAATCCTGCAGGATAAGCCGTTAAAAATGAGTACGCGGCAACCCGTTAGCCTCCATTCTCGCCCGGTAATGGGACATACCGCCGTAGATATTAACAGCCAGGTACTTATTACTCTTACAACGGATGTTCCCGATGAGGTTCGCGACTGGTTACCGGGCGGTCAGCTTTATCATGATTTTCTCGCGCTGATGCATGTGTATTTAGGCGCCAGAGTCAACGCAAGGCTGCAATTACGCATTCCTCGCTCGGCGCTTCCGGATGCTCAACTTACCAGTAACAAATGTGAACGGGCAGTACAGCTTGGCCGCACGGCCGTATTGCGTCTGGATAACCCGGAAGCGAAGAACCAACTTATAACCATTAAACTTGGGCTTTGGCAGAGTCTTAGTCAACATGATCAGCGGAGGGAAGCCGATGAGACTGGCGATTATCGCTATTAATTTTGCCGTAATAACCGGAATGACCAGTCTGGTCTCCGGGTGTGGTCTGACACAAAAAGTATCTGAAGGGACGGTGTCATTAACGAAGTCCATTTTTTATAAGGAAATTAAAACGCTGCATTTGGATCTTTCCGCCAGAGAAGGCGCTAATAAAAATGCGCAGGGCATAGCGCTTTCGACGGTTGTGCGTATTTACCAACTCAAGGATCGTAAAGCGTTTGACTCAGCTAATTATCAGTCTTTATTTATGCAAGATAGCACGGTGGTGAAAACAGATTTACTGGCTCAGAAAGATGTTCGGATACGTCCTGGTGAAAGCGTAACTGTCGATATTCCACTCGAAAAAGAAGCACAATATGTTGCCGTGGCGGGGATGTTTATTTCTCCCGAACAGTCTGAAGACTCATGGCGCGTGGTATTACGTCGTGAAGATCTCGATCCTGATAAGGCGCGTGTGCTTGAATTAAATAACCAGACTTTGGCACTCCGGGTGCAGGAGGATGAGTAATGGTCAAGCAGCCTTCTCTTTATGACATCTTACTGGGTAATTTTTCCGGTGGTTTCCCTTTGCATTCGGTCAGTGAAAACACGCAGGTCATCTTATCCGTCCTGGATAATATGCAGCGCATTTTGAATACTCGCGCCGGTAGCCTCAAACATTTACCCGATTACGGTCTGCCGGATATGACCAAAATCCTCCAGGGAATGCCAGGAACAGCACATCAGCTTATCAGCACGCTTTCTCAGGTTTTGTTGAAGTATGAACCGCGGCTAAAAGGTATTCAGGTAACGATGCAGGCGCAGGAAACTCCGGGGTATTTGCGTTATTCCATTGATGCTGAACTGCAAGACCTTGGCATTGTTCGCTATGGTACTGATTTTACCCCTGAGGGGCGGGTTCTTATCCGTCACCTTAAGAGGCAGGGTTGGCTTGAGACGGGAGTGTACTGACATGGATAAGTATCGCATTAGCACCGGTGGTGACCCGCGTGCTTTCACGGAGTTCGGGTTGTTACGCGATGAAATCAGCAAGCTGACTCACCCCGCGCGCCCGGACGTTGACTGGCAAAAAGTTGAACAGTTAAGCCTGGCATTGTTTCGTCATAACGGCGTCGAACTGCAAACACTGGCCTGGTACACCGTCGCCAGAATACGTAATGCGGGACTGGTAGGACTTGCCGAATGCGCGGAACTCCTGGAGGCCTTACTGACGCATCACTGGAATGCAATATGGCCACAGCAAACCCATGCCCGCGTTGAGATCCTGGCATGGCTCTCAGCCCGTTTACAGCAAGAATTGCGTACGCTAACGCTGTCATATACTGATTTATCAAAGGTGTATCGGGTTGAACAGAGTTTAAAACATGCCTGCGAAGTGCTGCAACGGCTTGAGTTGAAAGCGCTTAGTAAACTGGAGGCTGTCGTGACCTGGATGCACAATGCGGCTTTGCGTTTGGAGAAGTCTGAACCCGATTCGGGAGCGGCTGTTGTGATGATTCCGGCTTCAGGTGCGAGCAATAACGTTGTGACGTCTTTGCCACAGCTGGTCTTTGTGGTTAATGAGCCTGCGTCCTCCGGGCAATCGGGCGCAGCGGTTTTAGCGACCAAAATCGATCATGGAACCCGACGAATATGGCTGGGGTTTGCGATCGGTGTCATGGTTACAGCAGTGGTGAGTGCAGGCGCTTTTCTTGGTATCAACCCTATGCGAGCCGATGGATATGAAGTGATTAAGCCATTGCCGCAGGTGATGACGCCTGAACAATTGTCCACCTTCAAGCAGTCCTCAGATTTGAAGGAGAAGAAGCAAGAAATAATTGCTGCAACGCAAAGGCAATTCGACGTTTTACATCGTTTGTCACCTTTGTGGTCGCGGGAATATGCTGCATCATTAGCGCAGCAGTTAATCATCCTCTGGCCGGAAGAATCGCAGACGACAGTCTTCACAAGCAGATTACAGAAACAGTTAACCACGGAAGCGTTGCCGGAAAGTGCTCTGCAAAGCTGGCATCATGCCCAGCAGGGGCTGGAAGCGTTAACCGCCCAGCTAAATGCGCTTGATGAACGCAAAGGTAAATATCTGACGGGATCGGAGTTGAAATCAGCCATTTTCACTATCCGCCGCCAGCTTGATCAAACGCCGCCGACAGAAGAATTGTTGCGTCAAATCGATGAGGAATTAAAAAAACAGGGGAGTGTATCACCCGCGTTGTATCAGCAGCTCGATATGCGGCTTAACCAGCTTCTTAATCGCTATGCGCTGCTGAAACAAAATGCTATTCGAGGGCGGTAGCACAGGAAATAAGCCAACCAAATATCATCAAATGTGTCAGCTAGTTGCATATATTTAGCTGATAATCTTTGCTATAAAATTATGCGAAAGAGTCAGCGCTTTCGCTGATTCAGGCGGATTGTATGCCTTATTATAAAGATCGCAAAATCCGTGACGGCTGTTGAGTATATGAAACGATACTAGTGAATACTGACGGAGTTTATGCTGGAGAAAGTAAGGATCATAGGCTTCTTCATATTTCGCCTGGATAACCAGTGTTGGGCAGTTGGGCATAATATCAGTATAATCACGAATACGGCTTCCGTAGAAACTGACGACACCATCGCATAGGGTGTTTTCTGAACACAACCATGCTAATGTTCCTCCAACACTGAATCCGACGATTATTACTTTTTTATAATTCTCACGTATCCCTGTTAGTAAATTGACGATCATTGATGTGTCGAATCCACAGAACTTCATAAAATAATCGTATGCCTGTCTATGCTGTTCGTATGTGAAAGGTTCTTCGCGATTCAAAAAGTTTGGGCAGTATACATCAAGTCCTGAGTGATGCAGTTCTTTGCATACATGTTTAATATGTGTATTCAATCCATAAATTTCGTGTAAAACTATCACTGCATTTTCATTTTTGGATAATAACGTAAACATCAATTGCCTCCAATAGCATTTAAGTATCTATTTTAATAATAAAATTTATCAGGGATAATCACCTGGCGTAACTTTTACAATCTCCTGGAATATCTCACTGCCAAGAATCTCAAGCTGATTCATGACCTCATCACTAGCCAGTTCCATTCTTTTCAACGCCAGGGACATATGATCGTGATCGCCTGAAACTGAATACTCGATTGCAAGAACGCCGGAGTTATGTAACATTTGGTGAGGCTCCTCCAGATTTTTATATCCGGTCAAATGTGCGAAACATTTTCCGTTGTCGCCGTAATACCATTTCCCCAGTCTGCATTGGCTGTACGATGTCAACGCTTCATCTAATTTATTCTCGGAAAGTTTTTTATATAGTTCTATTTTCCAGATAACATGGTCCATTTTAATGATGCTTAAAAATAGTAAGTTTGATATATAATCAATAATTGATTTCATTGCGGCTGATTTTTCAATTACACCTTTAATAGAATAAACAACTTCGTTTATATGTTTAGTTATTTTTGTGATTATTGCTAATTGTGCTTCGATGGATATATCAACTGTAGAACCATTGCGCTGGAGAGTTTCTGTTTGTAAAAATATATGGTTAGTGCATGTTTTGACATTTTCAGCCAGTTGCCTAACCTCTTTAGAGATAACGCTAAATCCTCTACCTGCCTCACCCACTCGTGCGGCTTCAATCGCTGAATTTATTGCAATTAAGTTTGTATGATTGGCAATTTTTTGTATGTCTTTAATTGCATCATTAATTTCAACCAATGATGACTTCAGATGAGTCATTTGCTTTTTTATTTCTGATGATTCTTTGCCTGCCTCATTGAACTCAATCACGAGTGATTCAAGGGAATGCATAGCTTTATTATTCTGTTCGTTTAACTCAATTATTTTATCTTTTTCTGTATTTAATTGTTCATGAGTTGAAATTAATGAGGTTCTTATCAGGTTCAGTGTCGATATACCAGAAGTAAAATGATGACAGATAATTTTACTGTAATTTTCTGTTTTTTGTTCAGCGAGAGACGTTTCTGCTTCGATTGTGTCGGAAGATGTGTCGTAATTATTGTTATTATTTATTTTTGCTATCTTAGCGATGATTTTCCTGAACATATCATCAATCCTTTTTAATAATATTTTTAGGGGGTAATGATTTTATCTTTTTATCTCCTATGTTATAGCTTTCGTCAATATGTTTTTGGTTAGTGTTATTTGATATATCATAATCTCTTGATAATTATTTTGTTGAATAGTTGTGCTGGGTGGGATTGTCTTTGCTTTAAATGTAAACGTCATTCAATTAAGATAAGGATTATATTTTAGCTTAACCAAAATATTCTTGTGATATATCTCTGTAATCTGGAGATGAAGATGGATTGCATCATTTATTTATAAATTGAAAGAAAGCAGGATGTTGCCAGATGTGATAACATATAACAATTACATAAGGGAAATTTAAATTTGATAACTGCAGGTTAAAATTCAACTTTATTAATGTATTTATAATAATAGTGGTGCTCGAACTCGGGCAGACGTGGAAGATTGTTGAACGGTGTGCTAGCCCCGAAGAGCTGTCCGCTGGTGGCGAATAGTCGATTGGAGTTCGATGGAGAGTACGTTTCTCCAAAAGCAAAAAACCAGCCATAGGCTGGGTTCTTTAAATAGTGGCGCTGGTCTCGGAATCGGCCTTTTATACTCGTTTATTGATAAATAACAATTAATTTAAGTTTGATTATTTTTGTGTCCTCATTTGTATCTACACCGTATCAACTGCCGGTGCTGGCGAAAAGAACACGATACCGTTAATCCAGCACGAGTCAGGTTGTGCAGCGAAATACGCCGGGTACCGAACCAGAGTCGGGGTTCAGCAGATGCGTGCACTCTGGCTGAAATACAGGCCCATAACAGCGTCCTGATGAGCCGTTATCGTGCCGGGCGTTTGATCAAATATCTGAATCTGAGTAGATTAGGCTGTGTATGGCCTTGAAGACAACATGAGAGAATATAAGACAATTACCGTCATATAAATAATCATGTTGATGCACCCGAATTTCTTCATGGTGCATCAACATTACAGGGTTCCTATGGATAAGCTGGACGAGTTCTGACTAAATCTGAATGAAGTTAGAGCCCAGACCAATTACCATCATGCCAAGGAGTCACAGTCTTATTGAGGTTCCAGTGACGACCAGGGATGTACTAAAAACAGAACCATCGCTGATCCTGATGCTACGTCACGTAAACTGCCCATACATATCATTGATATCCTATACATATTAGACATCAGGGCTTCCCTCCGTGCGCCTTAAAATTCACGATCTCAGCTACAGGCTTTTCGCCACGTTGCTGATTTGAGATGGTGTACAGACTGTCGTCGACGAATTAACATCCATATATATCCTCCTGGCATGTTTAAAGATGATATATAAAATTCGGTTTTGGAGGGACAGCAGGTGGATTTCGCGCAGAAGGTGTATCTGATACCGCACCAGGTTGTAATACTGCAGCTGTCTGCAATGTTAGCGGATTCTCTGCAGCGACAACACGTGGTTTTGGAGGGACAGCAGGTGGATTTCGGGCATAAGGTGTATCTGATGCCGCACCAGGTTGTAATACTGCAGGTGTCTGCAATGTTAGCGGATCCTCTGCAGCGACAACACGTGGTTTTGGAGGGACAGCAGGTGGATTTCGCGCAGAAGGTGTATCTGATGTCGCACCAGGTTGTAATACTGCAGGTGTCTGCAATGTTAGCGGATCCTCTGCAGCGACAACACGTGGTTTTGGAGGGACAGCAGGTGGATTTCGGGCAGAAGGTGTATCTGATGTCGCACCAGGTTGTAATGCCGCAGCCGCCTGCAATGTTAGCGGATCCTCTGCAGCGACACTATGTGGTGGTAGAGAGACAGTTGGTGTATTTGGCACAGTAGGCCCGCATGGTTGCATTTTTTTTTGTGCTTGTAATAGATTTTTTAGCCCATCATGTGGATCTGCTTGTACCTGTCGTGCTAAAGAGGTCATCCCCTGATTAGATAATAAACCAGCTAAATGCGTTGTAGGAAACCAGGTTGGAGAAAGCGGCGTTATATGTCGCTCATTTAATTGGCGTTCAAGTGTTCTGGTTACTTGTCCTGAAAATTTTCCTGAAAAAAACTGCGATACCCAAGGGCAACAGGATGTACCTGCTTCCATTCTGTTAACTTTGTAACAATAACTGTTATTCCCGTCTCTTAAAAACTTAATTGCATACTCTTTCCCTCTAAAAGAAACAATACTAACATCACCAATATCACGAAATATACTATGATGGCGTTGCTGCATTCGTGCCTTCATTTGTATTTCATCGATTCTATTTTCAGATAAATGCGGGCGCCCCCATGAAGTGTCTTGTGTCGTTAAAACGGTTCTCATGGTCATATCAGAATACGGTGTTACCATATCACTATCCTCCGTGTGAAAAGCATAAAAGCCAGTCCTTAATAAAGATAGTATATTTAATATACAGCATGTTTGTGTTATAGCAATACATCGACTCTTTTGCAACAAGATATATTAAAGATTGAATTATTTTAACTTTCACCAATCAGTTTATAGTGGTGCTTTAATGTATTAATATTACTATTGTTTTGAAATTGAAATTGATACTATTACACTAATTCTGTGTTTTTTTGCAGAGTAATGATTTCTGTGATGGTGATGAAATCGTTTTTAAATACTTTTGTTACATGTTTTATTTTAATTGTTCTGAGATAATTGTTTTTCATCAGACGGGTGTTGCTGAGACTGGTGTTGTGTGGCATGTAATCTGTTCCATACCATAAAACTCACTTTTGTTATGAAACTGAGTAGTTATTTTATTATTGTAAAAAGTTAAAGTAATTTCCTTATTTTTCCAGCACTTATTCCTGCTTTGCTTTCAAAAGTGACTCTGGACGTTATCAATTCATACTTTAGCCCAAATCTGTAGCACACAGATTCGGGTATTCTTCTCTCAGGACACTACCAGTCCTTGCCAGTCGGGGCGGGCTTACATCCTTAAAGGCAATGACAAGCAGAGGCCACTGGGTACCCAGTTTAGACTGGTAATGTTTTTAAGATGAATATCATAGTAAAATCAATGTACAGACTTTACTATAAAATAAAAATCATCATTAATTTTAATAATTGATCCACTAGCCAAATATTCATTATTACGAATCAATCGATACCCTCCCCAAAGATTATATTTATCGAGAGCTACGGGCATGCCGGTGGATGCCTCTTCAAGTACATTTAGATTCAAACTAAAGGTTCCTATAACACAATAAATGCGATTCTTCTCGCCATCAGACTCAATCATCGCCAGTAAACCGTTTTCATAAACATGGGAGAAATAAAGAGAGTCATCATTCAACTCTATTTGAGCAACAGGGTTATTAATCGTCAACCAGCAACTATTTCTATTAGTATCATCCACATAATAAATTTTCAATGCCTCACCGACATTAAGTTGAGATACCTGATAGTCAGACCATCCTAATACAATGGTCCCATCAAAAGTTACAGCACTTTTACGAGGTGCTCTTTCCCATTGTGCTCCAAGGATAAGAGATAGTAATTCTTTTGTAACATCAAGAAATACAAAGTTTAGTTTTTTATCGTTCTGAATTAACTCAACAATGGGATATACATCAGGTTCAAGAGTTATAAAGTCGATATTCTTAATTAATAATTCAGAACCAGAAAAAAAATTTTTTAATGACCATAAAAGCATTAATCTGAGAATATCATCGCCAATAGCTTTACAATCCCCGTAGGGAAATAAATCGCAACACCATTGTATCAACTGTGTTTCTGGTAACCAAAGCGTACACTCCTGGCCTGAAAAAAGGATCTTGACACGGACACCATCACCACTAAAACTTCGGAAAAAAGTGTGAAGTATCAATTCATCTTCCAGCAGAAGTCGTTTTCCAGAACCAATACAAGATAATAAAGGATAAAAATTTTTATTTAGTTTCATATGTTACCGAAAAAATAATGTTGTCGAGTGGGAATAACTGATTCAAACGTTCAGAGATCTCTCTTTCTCTATCATATAAATAGGAATGATAGGTATTATTGGGGTTTAATATCAGAGATAATAAAATATTATTACCATCGGTGTCTATTCTCAATATAACACCATGCAGTCGACCATTAATGAGACTAAATGAACGCTGTCCCTGTAGCATAAAGCGTCTGAGTAAATATGGGTTGTTAAATTTGTTTTTCCATAACTTGACTAGTTTCAAAAAAACAACATCTGGTTCATACCACTTACGCTTGTTAAGCATTTCATGGAAGTGTTTTTTTCTATCGTCAACGTTAAAATCACAAGGAGTTGCTGATATCATAATGTTATTTTTTCGAGTGATGCCAGAATTATTCAAAATAATTCTCCTTTAAAGCATAATTTATTTTTTCAATTGATTTATTAACGTTGAGAATATCTATTCTCAAACGTTCGATGTTTTCTGATAAGCGAAGGATTTCTTCCTTTATATTTTTTTTATCTTCAATCAATTGCTGCCTTCGTCCATCAAAGAGTGAGTTTTTCTTTTGGTATTCAAGCAATAAAACTGTATTAGTTGTTGTCAGCGAGTCGCAGTATACCTTTTTATCTACTGTTACTTGAGCAATTAAATCATTGCATTCCGATAACTTTTCATATAATTCAGATCTACGCGCATCAATAGAAATATTTAATCTGCGCAATCGGGTTAATCGGTTTTTACGTAATGATAAAATACGGTTTAGAATCACTATATTATAATCCGAGATAAATGATTTATAGTTTGTGAATAATTGCAGATATCATTGATTTTTTGCTGTCTAAAAGACTGAATAGCATTCCAGTTTTTGATTGCTCTATCGGCAACGGGATCCTGTCCAGTGGCATATTCTCCAATTCTGATAAGTAACTCAATATCTTTATATGTTGCAATAAGTTTTTTACATTCTGCTGCTGCCTGTAAATGCTCTGGAGTAACGACATTATGCATGACTCGACTGGCGCTTAGCCCAACATCAATTGCAGGAAAATGATTAGCCTCAGAAAGTTCTCTGGTCAAAACAATATGTCCATCAAGGATAGAACGCACTTCATCCCCGACAGGATCATTAACATTATCGCTTTCTAACAAAACGGTATATATGGCAGTTATAGAGCCTTTTTCGGCAGGGCCAGCACGTTCAAGTAATTTGGGTAAAGATGAAAAAACGCTGGGGGTAAATCCCCCACGAATATCTGGCTCACCTGAAGCCAGCCCAACATCACGCGCAGCACGTGCATAACGAGTAACAGAATCCATCATCAATAAAACGTTCTTCCCTTGATCACGAAAATATTCAGCTATCGTCGTCGCAGTAAAAGCAGATTTCACTCTTTCAAGGGCTGGTTTTTCAGAGGTTGTTACGACAAGCACACTTTTTTCCCGAGTCTCGGGTGGTAACAGAGAAAGAAATTCATTCACTTCCCTACCACGTTCACCAATGAGTGCAAGAACAATAACGTCGGCGGAGGCGCCATTACATATCATTCCAAGCAGAGTACTTTTCCCCACACCAGAACCAGCAAAAATGCCAATACGTTGTCCGATACCACAAGTGAGTAAACCATCGATCACTCGAACTCCCAGAGTGAAAGGTTTATCAATAACTTTACGTAGCAGTGGATCCGGAGGCGGGGCGAACAAACTTCGCTCAAAAGGAAGGTTTTCCGCTTTTGATAAATGCCCTAAAGGTCGGCCAATACCATCAATTATTGTTCCTAATAACGCGTCACCGACGCGAATTTTAAACTCCGCATCTTGGTAACTAAGCCATTGACCATAGAACATCCCCGAAACATGTTCGAAAGGGAGCAACAAAACTTCACTTTCATTGATAGCGATGACTTCTGCCAGGTCTGTCCCTGGTTCAATTCGATAAAGCGCTCCAATTTTCGCTTTCGGCAAAAACGCCTTAATCAAGGTACTGCCAATATGGGTTGTTTTCCCCTCGTATTTTGTTGCAGAGAGATAAGGAAGTTCAGGAGCCTTATGATTCATCACTTTATGTATGAGAGGATAGATATCACCGACGTTTTTAGGCATTAAAGTCATTAACGGTCCCCAATACTTTTAATTCTATATTATTACCTACCTCCTGGAAAGAAAGCACTGGAGTGGAAGGAAATGCTTTTTCAATAAGCTTCTTAATATATCTGCGAATATCTAACGCGGTAAGAAGCACGCCATTATTTCCAGGGGTCACAACTTGTTTTAATAATGATATTATCTGCTCCGTCCGTTCTGGAGTAATATTTAGATAAGAACCAGATGAAGTTTGTCTTATCGACTCTCGCAACTCATTCTCAAGTTCTGAACCAATTAACCACACATGTAGCATTGTTCCCCCAACACCATATCTTCCTAATATATGACGACGTAAACTGATTCGAACATACTCACATAGCAGGACAACATCCTTTTCCTTGGTAGACCAAAAAATGAGCGTTTCAAATATGGTTCTCAAGTCTCTAATTGAAATGTTTTCCTCAACAAGTCTTTGTAGAATATCAACTATTTTCCCAATTCCTAGTTGTCGTTGTAATTCTTTTACTAGCTCACTGTATTTTTTTTCCATAATATCCATTAAATAGCGAACTTCTTGAACCCCTATAAATTCTTTAGCATTAGCTAAAACGAGCTTACGTAATAGAAATATAATTTTTTCATTTTCGGATGAATATACTGTAAGATCTGAGAGATGCGCAAGTTGCTGGTTTGCGGAATCAGTTTTGTACAACTCTGCACCAAAATTCAATTTGTCATGACTAAACTCAAAGGGTGGTGAAATATAATCAGGTTCGAAATAGATGATATCTTTAGCGATAGTTTGTTTATGAACAGACTCTTGATACAGGAAAAGTTCAATAACATTATCTTTATTATTTTGTTGATTGATTACTATATTAGGTAACGGAATTCCACTTTCTTCGAAAAACTTCCATCTCATCACTTCTATTTGCTGGTGAATGTCCGCTCGATAAATTCCTCCGCCGATACTAACACTCAAAGGTTCAGCCCCAGAAGTAATATTTTGATTTCCGGTAATATCAGTAGATGAAGGATCCAGTGTACCTTTCATACCTGCAACAGAATTCTTTTTAAGCCGCCATGATATTCCCAGCAGACATAATGCTAAAACGATAAAAACGGCGGTCGGAAACCCTGGTATTATGGCAAAGACGAGCATTAACACAGCGCTAATCATGAAAGGTCGGTTATTCGTGGAAACCTGATGAATAATATCGCCTGCAAGGTTATCTTCTTTCTCACTATCGCCAGGAACACGAGTGACAACAACACCAGCGGTAACACAAATTAAGAGGGCAGGTATCTGAGCTACAAGAGCATCACCAACAGATAAAACGGAGAATAGCGTAAGAGCCTGACTAAAAGGCATATCAAACTGCCACATTCCGATCAACACGCCTCCAAAAAGGTTTACCAGTACAATAATAATACCTGCAATAGCATCACCTTTTACGAATTTCATAGCACCATCCATAGCACCATAAAATTGACTCTCTCTTTGCACTTTTGAGCGAAGCCCTTTCGCTTCAACGGCATCGATAACGCCTGCGCGCATATCACCATCTATACTCATTTGTTTTCCTGGCATTCCATCCAGAGAAAAGCGGGCGCTGACTTCAGCTACACGTTCTGCACCTTTAGTAATTACCATAAACTGTACAATAGTAATAATGGTAAAAATAATCAGCCCAACTACGATGTTGCCACCGACAACAAAATTCCCAAAAGAGTATATGATTTCACCAGCATCATGGTGTAATAGGATTAAACGCGTCGTACTAACACTTAATGATAATCTCATCAGCGTTGTAATCAGCAAAATTGTAGGAAAAACAGATAGATCTAGAGGGCTTTTAATATATATTGATAGCATTAATAGCAGAAGTGCCGTTGATATATTTATAGCAATAATCATATCCACCACTATAGTTGGTAGTGGAATGATCATCATCATTACGGCCATAAAGAAAAAAAATGCCAAAATGAGATCATGATAGGAATCAAACTTTTTAAAAGAATCTAAAACTCTACTCATGGTATTGACCTGACAACCTTTTCAATGATCTTTACATTATTATTAAAAACGTTAACCATAAAATAAACATCTACACTATCTATCATGTAGCTAATGCACAATCTATCTTCATATACGAAAATATGAGCAATGACTCCCACTGTTTTTTCAGGGGAGAATGAACTAAACGCATTAATGAATCTTTTGTAATCATAATTAATAGAAAATGAAAAAAACAACTCTTCATCAACAACTTCAATGAAAAAATCAAATGATTCAAAATTCAATTCTATCTGTTCATCTATTGTTTTAAATTCAATTCCTAGTAAATTCAAAAAAGATTCTATATTCCTTTTAATTAAAAGATTCATGAATAATCCTTAAAGCCAAATATTAAATCGAATTTTAAAAGCAACATCTTGAAAAAGACATAGGGATAATATATACCGTATATGTCTCTGAGATGCAATCTGCATAAATTTAAATAGTTTGATTGCCTTTGAGACCTACTTAATTGATTTTGTATATAAAGGAGATATATCATGGACGTGGTACAAACATCTTTTTCTACACCGCCCAGAGTAGGTAATGACCCTAATTCGGCTGCATCAAATAACGGGCTTACATCCTCTGGTAGAACGATCAGAGCAGTAGCGATTGCAGGAATTGTAACCATGGCACTAACTGGTGTTGGGGGAATTATCGCGGCTTCCGTTCTTCCGACAGGCTCAAGCAGTGCGGTTGTAGCTGGTGTTATCGGAGGTGTTTCTGCAGGTATCGCAGTCTTAGGTTCAGGGCTGGCAATGAAATATGCCTGATAGAATAGACTAAATATTTACAGCAAAGATAAAACTCTTTGCTGTAATTACAATAAAAAGGATTACAATGAACTCGATTCAAAATATTAATGAAATGACGACAAATGTTATTAACAAAGCAAATGGAGAGAGTCTACAACCCTCACCTTCGGCAGTAAGTGCGGCGCAGTTTCTGGATCAGCTATTGCCCAAAACTGCCGCGATAGCCTCTCCCGAACAGGTGTTAATTGAAGAAATAAAAAAAAGACATCTCACGACCATGAACACAAATCTTAGCCTGGATACTCTTTCTGCAGGAGGGTTATCACCAGAAAGCTTGATTGACTTACAAAAGACTGTACTGAACGCAAATATAAATATTGATGTGGTTTCTAAACTTGCAAGTCTTTTATCAACATCAATAACTAAATTGGTTTCAGTACAATAATATCAAAATGAAAAGCAAATTAAAAAAAACGATAATACTATCAATGTTATTATTGATTTCGGGGTGCAATGAATCTTTATATTCCGGACTTGATGAAAATGAAGCCAATCAAATGCAGGCCTTATTATTATCTAATAACATTAATGTTTCAAAAGAGACTGAGAAAGCCGGAGGTATATCAATTAATGTTGACAAAAATGACTTTGTTAAAGCCATCTCAATACTTAATAATCATGGATTACCACGAAAAAAACACGTGAACATTGAGGAGATTTTCCCCCCCAGTCAACTTGTTTCATCACCAACTCAAGAGCATGCAAAAATAAACTACATTAAAGAACAGAATGTGGAAAGGCTTCTGAGTAAAATTCCAGGGGTCATTGATTGTAGTATTGTACTAAATATAAATAAAGAAGGTGATGTGCCCTCTTCAGCATCAGTGCTGATTATCAGCTCGCCAGAGATTAACTTAACCCCTACCATAAATCAGATCAAAAGTCTGGTAAAAAACAGTATTGATGATCTAAAAATGGAAAACATTAGCGTAGTGATCAAAAACACAGCAGGATAACCAGGAGCCTTATGAACGATAAGAGCAAACAATGCGATCATAAAACAGATTGGCTGACAGCACTTGATTTTGTAAAAGGAATACAAGGCTCATCAACACATCTCAAATTTTTAATCTATGAAAAAAACAGTTTTCTACATGATTTTGGGAATTATTGGGTTCTTTATATCGAGCTTAACGGTGATTTTAGTTTGGTAGCACCTGATGTATTTATCAGACTATGTAGTATCCTTGCAGCAGGGAAAGAATATAAACAAACAGGGATTTTTCAATCCAGCAAGAAATGGTATTTGTGCCAACTTTACAGCAAAAATAATCATCATAGAGCAAATATCTCCTTAGTAATCATTCAGCACACATTGTCGACATTAATTGATAAACAATTTGATAAGAGCAATGAAGCAACGTTAACCACGACACAACCTCATGAAGATAATATTTTTTCAAAGATAGGAAAAACAGTGTAATGAAGAGGTTGATTATACTTATTCTTGCTGCAACTTGTAGCCATCCAATTCAAGCAGTGACTGGTGCTCTTGAGAAAAAAATAGGAGATGCAAATGATTATTTCATTATTACAAAAAGCACTCCTGTACGAACAGTACTTAGTGACTTTGCTGCTAACTATAGTATCCCTGTATTTATTAGTAGCGCTGTTGAAGATGAATTTTCTGGGGAAATTAAAAACACCAGTCCTATGGAAGTTCTTAACAAACTGGCCAAAACATACCATCTATCATGGTACTATGATGAAAACATATTATATATATATAAATCTAATGAAATAAATAGAAGTATTATTACGCCAACTTATTTAGACATCGACTCATTGATTAAATATTTAAGAGTTTCGGCTGCTACGAATAAACAATCATGCAATATAAAAAAAATAACAACATTTAATTCTATCGAAGTCAACGGCGTACCTGAGTGCTTAAAGTATATAACATCCTTAGCAAATAGTCTGGATCAGGAGGCTCAATCTAAGGCGAAAAACAAAGATGTCGTACGAGTCTTCAAATTAAAATATGCTTCCGCTACAGATATAAATTATAAATATAGAGATCAAAATGTAATTGTGCCCGGAGTTATCTCTATTCTTAAAACAATGTCAAGCAATGGATCATTACCAAATACAGGAAAGGGGGCCGCCGAAAAAAATGGTAGCCTTTTTGATAATAGTGCAAAAATATCAGCAGATCCGCGACTCAACGCAATTGTAGTTAAAGATCGAGAAATAACGATGGATATATATAAACAGCTTATTTCAGAGTTGGATATAGAGCAACGGCAAATTGAAATTTCAGTCTCTATTATTGATGTTGATGCCAATGATTTGCAACAGCTCGGTGTAAACTGGTCTGGGACATTGAATATGGGGCAGGGCTCAGTATCATTTAATAGTGCAGCGGGTCAATCTAACTTAAGTTCATCCGTGATTAGCAATGCCAACAACTTTATGATTCGTGTTAATGCTCTTCAGCAAAATTCTAAAGCCAAAATATTATCACAACCGTCAATTATAACATTAAATAACATGCAGGCTATTCTAGACAAAAATGTCACATTTTATACTAAAGTATCTGGAGAGAAAGTTGCATCATTAGAAAGTATAACTAGTGGAACACTATTGAGAGTGACTCCTCGAATTTTAGAGGGCAACAATAATCTAGTAAGCAAAAGTAAAGAGAGGGTGCGATTATTACTGGATATTCAGGATGGAAATCAATCACTAAACCAGATAAATGCCCAGGATCCAGCCTCAATTTTACCTCAAGTTCAAAATTCGGAGATGACTACCGAAGCAACATTAAGTGCAGGTGAAAGTTTATTATTAGGTGGTTTTATTCAGGATAAAGAAAGTACAGGCAAAGAAGGAATTCCATTACTTAGCGATATACCGTTTATTGGTCATCTATTTTCCAGCACTACTTCACAGAAGCACAGTGTTGTCAGACTATTTTTAATTAAAGCTACACCAATAAAAGCCCCTCAAACAACTATTAATAATGAGGATCTATGAAAAAAAGTTTTAATTCTCTTCAGGATATTTACGACTATTACAATAATGGCGGTACTCTTGCATCATTAACTAATCTAACTCAGAGAGACCTTGATGATTTGCAAGCTTACGCTTATACCTGTTATCAGTCTGGAGATATTATCGCAGCAAGAAATATTTATCATTTACTCGCTTATCTCGAGCATTGGAATTATGATTATACATTATCATTGGGACTCTGCCATCAGCGGTTATCTAATCATGAAGAAGCCCAATTATGCTTTGCTCGTTGCGCGACATTGGTAATGCAAGATCCAAGGGCTTCTTACTATTCTGGTATTAGTTATATACTTACTGGAGATAAAAAAATGGCAAAAAAGGCGTTTAAGGCCTGTTTAATGTGGTGCAACGGTAATGAGGATTATTCAATATATGAAGAAAATATAAAAAAGATTCTGGCTCAGAAGTGAACATCAAAAGAGTATGCTGCCTGCTAAATACCAGGCGGCTACTCTATAGTAAAACACGTTAGCTTACTGTTTTTTGTTACGTTTCATTAACATTTCATTCCAAATGTTCGATTGGCCAACCATTCCATTGCCAACACGATAGACTTTTCCACCGGTTCTTGCTACAGGACATCTTTTCTTCTCAAGGGCTTCAATTTCCACATCATCAACATAGATCTCAAGGCGTTTATAATGAAGCTTATTATAGGTAACTTGCCTTACCCGAAACGTAACTCGATCTTTTCGTCTTGATATATATGACATGATAAAAGAAGCTCTTCGCAAATTTATACCAAATGCCTCGGTAATATCATTCCTGGAAACCCATTTATTTTGCATTTTACACCAGATAGAAACTAAAATATATAATGGTTGATCTGCATAAATGGATAAAGATTCAGGTAGAGTTATATCATCTTTCTTTTTCATTTCACATATATTCTTGACTGAATTAAAAAGATACACTCATAAAATTACAAATCAAAGCATCTAGTTAAAAATAAAGATTCTAAACACCTTTTGGAATGTAATTCTATGATGTAAAGGAAAGCGATTCAATAAATCTCACATTAATATCAAGAGTGAGGTTTTTATTATCTTTTACATAAGCAGATAAATTGATTTCATCAGAATCATAGGCAATTCCATCGTCTATTTTTATGACTAATTCATAATCATGTTCAAGACCTAGTACTGATGGTATATCAGTATTGTAGCGACGAACACGCAACACAACCTCATCAGTAGAATAACGTCCCTGATATACAGAGGCTATATCTCCACCAGCAATTGAGTTATTAGATTTAATTAAAATACCTTCTCCAAAGGAGTTTTGATTACTAATGAAAGTTATATTATAAATACCATCAAACATCTCAATTTCCTCTCATGGCAGCAGCAATCTCCTTATTTATAACACATCCTTATGATCTGGCTTATATGTCAAGTTACAATGTTCAATCATCATTTGATTGTTATTTATCATAACATCAGCTATACTCAAACTTCAACTTTATTTTCACATAAATTACATAAAAAAAGATATTATTACTGTAATGAAAAGTGCAATATTTATAACGCTAGTAATGTCATTTCCATTAACTTCATTATCTAACTGTTTTGAAACTGTAGGAAAAGCATACAGCATCGATCCTTTATTGTTAGAATCTATTGCATTAACTGAGTCAAATAAAAATACAAACGTCATTAGCCAAAATAATACTAACGGCACTTATGATATAGGTATAATGCAGATAAACTCATCTCATTTAGAAACATTAAAGAAATACAATATAACGGAACAAGATTTGATAAAAGATTCATGCGTTAACATAACTGTTGCAGGATTTATTCTTTCATCCAATATAAAAATAAGAGGTAATACATGGGATGCGATTGGGGCTTACAATGCCGGTTATCATAACACCCCAGGAGCGACAGAGAGGCGACGTTTATATGCAGAAAAAATAAAAAAAACTTATATGATGTTAAAAAACAATGCTGGACAGAACAATTAATAATCTAAATCCATTGCAATCCTGATAACCTGTGCTACTGGTTCGAAAAGGTCCTCAGTAATGTACTGCCCTTTTTTTACTTTCCCGTAGATACTTCTGGCTAACTGCACATTTTCAATAACAGGAATGTCATAACGCTCTGCCAGTTTTATAATTAATAAAGCCTCCTTGTCTTTACCATTCTCAATGACCATAGGTAATGCTGTCTCACCTAATTTATAGTATAAGCATACCGCAATGTGTGTTGGATTTTTAACTATTACTGTTGATTTTTTTATATTGTTTGCCAAACTTCCACTCTGGATTTCAGAATGTAACCGCTTTCGCTCACCTTTTATTTCAGGATTACCATCAGTATCCTTTGCTTCCCTTTTAACTTCATCTTTACTCATTTTTGTCTTCTTCATGCTTTCATGTTTTTGAAACCAAAAATCAAATACAGAAAATATTAAATAACCAAACAACACACCTTTCCATAATAGAAAGACAAAGAAAGCAGCAATGATAAGTGCTCCATATGCCGTCATACGGGTAAAATTTGCAAACTCGCCAATATATGTATGCATGATGATGTAAAAAATTAATGATATCAAAGCGACTTTAAATATTGATTTAAATAACTCAAACACACTCTTAATTGAGAAAATGTTTTTAATGTTATTTTTTACGCTAATTTTTTGCATTGATGGTTTAATTTTATCGACAGCAAGAATAAAACCTATCTGTGAAATAATTGTTGCCGCACTGCCTAAGAACATCACCAGAACAATGGGAAGGATATAAAAAAAAGCAATATCTAACACCCCTGCGATAATTTGATTTATCGCAAACAGAAATGGTTTATTTAGCGCATCAAACGTCATGCTTATAAGTGATGAAAGGGCACTAAAGAAACTGCTGCCATATAATGAAAAAAATGAGAATAAAATTAAGGATTGAGCTGCAGATAATACTTCTTCACTCTTAGTCACATCTCCCTTCTTTTTAAGATCGCGTATCTTTTTCGGGGTCGGTTTCTCCGTTTTTTCACTCATGGACAAAATCTCGTAATAGTGAATTAAATAAATCTGAATTGATTCCTGCATTGATAAATTCAGGAAAAACATGAATTACAAGTAATAAAATAAAAACTGACACACAACTTTTAACTGGTAACGATAAAGTAAAAACGTTTAGTTGTGGTGCTGTTTTATTTAGAAAACCAAAACCCATATCACATAAAAAAATCCCAATGATCATTGGAATTGAAAAAGAAAGCATTAAGCTTATAAAGGATTCCCATAAAGAAAATGCAAATTTTACGACTGACCAACGAATTGTTAACACGGAATCAAGAGGGAGTAATTCATAAGAGTTATATAATACATTTAGTACACTCTGGAGCCCTCCGCTGATTATAAAAATGACGGTAACAAATTGGTACAGTAATACGCCTGTCACCGATGATGAATCACTTATTGCAGGGTTAAAAATTGAAGATATTGTTGACCCACGTAGAGTATCAATAATCTGTCCTGCTGCATCTATGGCCCAAAATACGATAGTAAAACTTAGTCCGATAAAAAATCCGATAATGATTTCTTTAAATGCAATACCTGCTAAAGATAATATACCAACAGGTAATCGTTCAGAAAAGCTGTAATTCTGAAGGAAAATTGGCAGTGCAAGAGAGATAATAACAGAGTTACGAATGAAGTTAGTAAGTAATATTCCCATAGAGAATATGGGTAAAATAAGAAAAGCTCCCAACGGACGCAATATACAAAAGAACATTGACACCATTGCATTTATAACGTCATTCATTGTCATCACACCTGAGGTATAATTTCATATATTATTGAAGTGAAATTGATTAGAGTCACCCCCATCCAGTGGTATGTTAGTGCTAATGTGGCAAAAACTGCTATTATTTTTAATAAAAAAGGTAGCGTCTGATCCTGCAATTGTGTTATGGCTTGAATTAAACTTATTACTATTCCGATGACTGAGGCCGCAAGCACTGTTGGCAGTGATAGTAAAAAAATAATCCATAGCATTTGCACACAAATTTGTACTAAATATCCTGTATCCATCAATTTACCACCAATAGATATTCGAATATTTTTTGCCATCCACCGACGAGAATAAATAACAATATTTTGAATGGAATTGATATAGTAACAGGTGAGACCATCATCATCCCTAATGCTAACAAAATATTTGATATAATTAAGTCAATTGCTATAAAAGGGAGGTAAAGTAAAAAGCCTACTTTGAAGGCAGCTTCAAGCTGACCTAAAGTGAAGGCCGGTAACAATATAAATATCGAATCTTCTTTTAACACCGTATCGTTACCAAGTTTCTTTTTCGCAGCGGCTTCAAAAAAAGAAATATCTTTTTCTAAAGTATTTTTTTTCAAAAAAACTCTATATGGCGATAATATCCCTTGTTCAACTTTTTGATAAAAGTCTCTATCAGAATAGTTGATTGGGTTTTTTTCAATATTATCATTAATTTTTAATATTACTGGTGACATAATAAACATCGTTAATACTAACGCAACGGAAGTGATCGCCATGTTAGGGGGGACCTGTTGAATGCCCAAGGCATTTTTCAATATGCCGAGTACAATGACAATCTTAAGGAAAGATGTTCCAATAACAACAAATATAGGTAATACAGAGAGCAGAAAAAAAATAACGATGAGTAATATTGGTTGACCACCAATTACTGATAATTGTGACATACCTAGCCTTCTTCAATGAGGTTAAAATATGTTAGTTTAAAAATATCCAACAACATATCAATTTGCTTTAAGGGATCCAGAGTTATCCTGACGTATTGATTTTCTATTATCACTTTATTAACCGGGAAACTACTATCATTGATGATATTAAAATTTTTGCTCTCATTCTGCAGTATACAATTTAGTTTCAGCGTTGGATTGCAGGTGATTCTGATTGCTCCTGTGATATGACTGTCTTCAAGCTCATGGCGGATTATATCACCGAGTAAATTTCCCCAGTCTAACTTTGATGATATTAATGTTGGCAATGCTTGAGTTAACGAAATGTGAGCCTTACACATTACATCATGTAGCAATAGTCGCTCAACATTCTGAAAATCAATCATCCAGTTAATAGTGTTACGGATCTCATTATCAAACTTTTTTGAATTATTGTTCCGTATTCGTTGACGGAGAGATTTAACATGCTGGGATAATTCCTTTCTTGCATTAAGTCGATACTGTCTATTTTTTTTTCTATAATTTAAAAGTTGAAGGCATGCCTTCTGTCTTGTGGAGGCTACGATATCAATTGACTTTATTATGTTACGTAAATCATCTTCACAAATAACATCATCTATAAAAACTCTATCAGTCGTAATACTTGTAAAATTATAAAGCCTCATATGGTGATAAGGTCCTGTTTAGCCTGTTCAAGAAATTTTCATCAATGTTATTGGCTTTAATTTCGCCACTTTTCGGCAACAAATATTTAACTATCTCCCATAATGGTTCATTACAAAAAATGTATTCCAGATTACCTGAGCCATACGTCAGAAGTTTTTCGCAAAAATTAGTATTGGTATATTCTGCTCCACTATCCCCATCCTTCCAGAAAAATGACAATTGTTTAACGTTCTCATAGCCCATTTCATTAATTAAATGCTCTCGATAATGCCCAGAAAAAAGATAATCTGGGCATTTCATCTCAAATAAGGCTCCACTAATTGCCAAAATCTTCGCTTTGCCGATGATTTGATATACTAATTTACTTTTGTCTACGAAAAAATCCTCCATGTTTTCTGTTATTAACTGGAATTTTATTTTTAGCACATTGTTTAATTGACTACGAGTGGCATTATTTTCAATCAAGTTACGATAGCATAGCCTGCTTATCCCCGTGAGTTCGGTTATCCAATCAGAATGAATTAGTGTTAACGGATGATTAATTAATTTATAGTAATTAAAATCATCTTGATTTAAAATTCTCATACTATTTTTCTATATTTATTTTTTCTTTTAATAGTGGTTTCTGATTTTTTTTCATGATTCAATAGATTTGCTAGAGCATCAACTTTTTCGATCGCTGAATTATATAAGCGTGCTTCTTCACCACGGGTATACCCTTCAATTATTTTATTTAATGTTGAGGCAGCGAGAGGATCATAGCGTGCCTGCTCATTTAGCTCAGTAACTTTCTTTTTTATTATATCAAATTCCGAAATCATTTCTTTAACGAGATTGATTTCCTTTTCAATCTTTTTCTTAAATAGATCCTGTTCAATTTTTTTTCTCATAAGCATCGCCTTTTTTATTATTACTAAATCGAAAAGCCATCAACTCAATCACTTGTTGCGCAGCCTCACAGGCAATGAGCATTTGTTCCGTTTTCTTATAAGCTAATTTGTCAAGAGGGTTTTCTAAACTTTCATTTAACTGTTTACGCTTCTCCTTCAGAATTGACAATAACTGTTCACTGTTGCTCTTAGTGTCCTCAATAAGCATATCTTCCAATTCTGTTAAACTCATCATGTGGTTTGTTCTTAGTGCCTATCTTGTAGCGGATTGAGCGCAACTGAAATGTTATCGTCAGATTCATTAACAAGGAAATCCTCTTTCTTCATTCCATTAGCGAGTTCCTCCTTTAACCACTTGGGTTGTCTTCCTACCCCAGACCACGTTTGTCCATCTTTATTTTTATAGTAGATCCCTTTATGAGAGCGTCTTGAACATCGGCCGTCATCATAGGCACCAGAGTATCCTAGCTCCTGTAACGTTATGTTATAGTATGAAATCTGCTTTTGAATAGTGTCAATGACACTACGTATTTCTAGATCGCGCAAACGTTTAGCTTCCTGCTGTAGCTCTTCTATTTGTTTAATGATTTGCGTATACGGTGTGGCTGAGTAAACTTTCTTATTTGTATCCATAAGTATAAATCCTCCTAACTGAACTTTTACCGATAACATAGATATTTACAAATACGACACCAACTTATAAATAGCTACTTAAGGTAAATTTTTTTTGCTTAAAAATCGCAATGACAGAGCTATTTCATAGTGAAATTTAACTTTCTTCAGTATCGTGTCTATATGTTTAAAAGACATTATAATAAGATGTCAACAAATAGTTTATGTAATTTCAAAAAAACGTTGTAATCAATATGATAGCTATTACGCAATAGTAATTTTTGCATACTGGAACGGCATTTTTCATATTTTAAACAGTAGTGATTGCATACAAAAAGGTATCAATACCTATTGGAGTAATATGTAATGTCTAACATGATTTTTTTAATTTTCTTGAACCCTAAGAATATTCTGAATTTTGCTGGCAGTATGATTCATAATCACATACATAAAATTTATTTAACAATTCTATTTGGAATCAATTATTAATGAAAAGATCAATTTTATTTTAAAAATAATATAGCAACAGTCTTTCTCATATATAAAATCACATCAGAAACCGTCAAAGTGATATTCACTGCTTGCGAAAAATCTATAAATATGATTTATTCACATTGATCAAGCTATCACTTATAGCAATACCGCTCAGTGGGAGAGTATATACAAATAGTTATTCTATTTAATAACTATTATTCGGAATAAGTAATAATTCAAGAAATCAAAAATGGAAATGTTTTTATTAAAAATGACACCAAAAAGGAATAGTTTATGCCTATAATTAACGGGAATAATCCTGCAGCCATCCCCGTGGCTCCGCCTCTGCCAAATAACAACTCTGCATCTTCATTACGTAATGGGGGCGGACATGGCCAGCCTCAGCAGACAATAACCAGCTCAGGCGCATTAAGTCAGCGGTCAACGCTGACACCGCTTTCTCCTGCGGCTGGTACTTCCAGTGGTGCTGGCAATGTTTCGCATCTTCCATCCTCGTCACATGTCTTAACCTTGCCGAGTACCCTTACCTTACACGGCGAATTGGAAGTAGCGAACGATTGGTCGTCACTGAATATGTTACATAAAGATATTGGTTCCAAAGGATTTAGGGTTGAGAAAAGTAGCGATGGTACCGTTCATGCTATTGGAGAAAAAGATGGCTTAAGTTTTGATCGCCTACTTTCACCCGAAGAGGCCGCAGGCCTGGAAGCAATAGGTTCGGGTAACGATCGATATGTCTTTAGTGGCAACCGTGGTGGTGCTGGTCACGTCATGGTCACCGCTGCATCTGATTTTGCTCTTGCGCGCGAAGCCATTGTCAAAAGAATGGACAGACAGAATACAGTCGATACTGGTACTGATGCGATACCATTTCATAACTCCTCTGGTGCGATGGAGATTGGTACTGACGCGCAACCACTTCCTGAGCCTTCCAACCCATTAAAGAGCGACCCCAAACTCTGGGTATCATTAGGTGTCATTGCCGCCGGTTTAGTTGGTCTGGCCGTTACGGGGATAGTACAGGCTACAGCCTTAACGCCGGCACCAGAAGAACCACAAAATACTGATCCTGATGCCGCCGCTGCGAATGCAGAGAAGGCGACAAGCGACCAGCTCACTCAGGAGGCATTCAAGGATCCGAATAATCAGAAGGTTGAAATTGATGAAAATGGAAATGCCAAGCCTTCTGGTGATCTTAAAGATGATGTTCTAGCAGCTATAGAGCAGCAGGCTAAAGCAGCCGGAGAAGAAGCAAAGGCCAAAGCGATTGAAGACAACGCCAATGCACAAAAAAACTACACTGAACAGAAAGCAAAACACGATCACGAAATGCTTCTGTCCTCCGGGATTGGTTACGGAATCAGCTCTGGGCTGATGCTGGGGGGAACGGCGGGATTAGGCGCGACGATAGCTCTTCATCACCGGAACAATAATGGCGCTGAACAAACCCCAATCGAGAATAACTCAAATAGTTTTCCCATGAATCCTTATGGATCAGCTAATAGTACTAGCCCAACGGCAGGTCACTCTGAAGAGCCAATTTACCAAAACACTTTGGATGCCAGGAACAACGCCCCTGCGGAAGATCCTTCAGCTCTTTATTCCAGGGTTAATAAACCCAGGGCTGAAGATGTACAGTCTCTTGCAGGCTCGGAGTTTTCTGAATTTGATGACATTTCCCTGAACTCGGTTGCTGAGATCCAATACGCTGATCTGGATCCCATTGCATTAGGTTCACCAGGTCTTCCCCCCACCCCAGAACCAACGCTTTACACAGGGATGCAGCAGAACCAGGGCAGAGCTAATTTTAGTGCAATCAGAAGTCAGCTCGAAAGCGTGTTTAGCCGTGACCCCACAGCGTCTCCTGCAGGTGCAGCAAGACCGAACGGCCCGGGTAATTTTGTCTGATTCTATTTAAGAAATAAATTTATTGAGGAATTATAATGTCATCAAGATCTGAGATTTTATTAGAAACTTTTGCAAAAAAAATTGGTGTTAGCGATATTCATTTTAATGAAAATAGATTGTGTTCATTTGCAATTGATGAACTCTATTATATTTCACTGTCAGATTCCAGTGATGAATGTATGATGATATATGGCATTTGTGGTAAATTCCCCACAGATCAACCTAATTTTGCTCTTGAGCTGCTAAATGCAAATTTATGGTTTGCTGAAAATGGCGGCCCTTATCTATGCTACGAATCCGGCTCGCAGTCCCTGCTACTGGCACTGCGCTTCCCACTTGATGATAGTTCTCCAGAAAAACTGGAGAATGAAATTGAAGTGGTAGTCAAATCAATGGAAAACCTTTACCTCGTATTACATAACGAAGGAATTACAATGGATAATAGTTATTTAAAAATAGAGGAAATTACCTCTAGTTCCAATAAGCATTATTATGCTGGAAGATAATAATATTTAATATTGTAATAACCATTCTATTCATCTCTGATGGAGTTCATAGTATGAACACTACTGATTCCCCTGTGCGCTTTCCGCGTAAATCAAAAATAGCATTATTGTCATTAATGCTAACAGGGAGTTATGTTTTCGGCACTATGCCAAATGCGTTAGCAGAAAATACGAATTACTTTCAAGTAAGAGATAATTCAAAGCTCATTACTAATAATGAAACTATAAAAAATCAGCTTTTTTATGAGATCAAAAATGGTGAGACTATTGAGAGTATCGCAAAATCGCACCAGGTTAGTGTGTCTACAATCTGGTCTTTAAATAAAGGAAGGTTTGCGACCCTCAATGCGATGCTTGAGGCCCCTCCGGGTACCCAGATCGTTCTCCCACTGAACAAAATTAAAACCGAGAAAGATGCAAGATCTGCAACTGACGTCTCCGCTGGATTGCTATTACATTCTGACCCGCTTAAGAGTAGTTCCGCTGAACATTCCGATAGCAAAAGCGCTAAGCAATACGCCACAGTAGGAACCACACTGCAGTCGATTACCGAAGGTAATGCACAGTATGCGGCGAGGAATATCGTCAGCAATGAGGCGCAATCAAAGCTACAGTCTTGGTTGCAGCGCTATGGTACCGCTGAGCTCAATTTGCAAAGCGGTAATAATTTTGATGGTAGCTCGCTTGATTTCTTATTGCCACTTTATGATACCGAAGCCATGATGGCATTTAGCCAGATAGGCGGGCGCTATATCGATTCACGTTTTACGGGTAACCTCGGTGCAGGGCAACGTTTTTTTACCCCGACCAATATGCTGGGTTATAACGTATTCATTGACCGGGATTTTTCTGGTAGCAACACGCGTCTTGGCATTGGCGCAGAATACTGGAGAGATTATTTTAAAAGTAGTGCTAATGGCTATTTCCGTCTGACAAACTGGCATCAGTCTTATAACAAAGAGGACTATGATGAAAGACCGGCAAATGGTTTCGACATCAGAGTGAATGGTTACCTCCCTTCATGGCCTGCTCTGGGCGCGAAAGTCATGTATGAGCAATATTATGGCGATAACGTTGCCCTGTTTAATGCTGATCAATTGCAGTCCAATCCTGGCGCCGTAACGGTAGGTCTGAATTATACTCCTGTTCCCTTAGTTACTATGGGAGTGGACTATCGTCATGGTACAGGGAATGAGAATGATGTTCTCTACTCTCTGCAATTACGTTACCAGTTAGATAAACCTTGGTCTCAGCAAATTGAACCGCAGAACGTTGAAGCGTTAAGAACGCTGTCTGGCAGTCGCTATGATCTTGTTCAACGTAACAATAACATTGTGATGGAGTATAAAAAGCAGAATGTTATTTCCTTAACGCTTCCGCAAAATATTAGTGGTACGGCCGGTAGCTTACAAAATATTCAGGTTGTCGTGAAAAGCAAACACGCCCTGGATCACATCGCCTGGGATGATAGTGCCCTCAGAAAAAATGGTGGTGAAATCCGACACGGTAGCGGCAAGAGTCTCAGCGATTATCAGGTTTTAATGCCTGCCTATGATCCTTCAGGAAATAATGTCTACCCAGTGACGGCTCGTGCCTATGACAGTAATGGTAACAGCTCTAACAATGCACCACTTACGGTGACCGTAACGCCTGGCAGTATAGTGGAGAAAACGGAAGTTACTGATTTTAAGCATGATAAAACCTCTGCGGCGGCTAATAACACGGAGATTATTACTTTTACGGCAAAAGTCACGAAAGGGGGGAGTCTACAGGACAACATACCTGTTTCGTTTAGTATTGTTTCTGGTACTGCAACGCTCAGCAGCACCAGCAGTAATACCGACTCCGCTGGTTTAGCGACCGTGACGCTGAAATCTTCAACTCCGGGGCAAGTTGTTGTCGCGGCCAAAACGTCAGAGATGTCCTCGCCGCTTAACGCAACACCAGTCAACTTTGTTGATGAGTCGCTGGCCAGTATTACTTCAATTGAAGTAGATAAAACCAACGCACTGGCAAATGGTATTGACAGAATTACCTATACCGCAACTGTGATGAAAAATGGTAATCCTTTAAGTAATGAAACTGTTACTTTCGCCACTAGCTTCGGTAACCTGAGCCAAACAACGGTGACAACAAATGCTGCAGGTAAAGCCAGCGTAACGCTGACTTCAGCAAATGTTGGTAAAGCTGTGGTAAGTGCCCATACCAGTGAAGTGGCCACTCCGGTTAATGCGCAGGAAGTCGAATTCATCGGGAATATCTCCATTGATAGCATCACTGTGGATAAAACATCGGCGATCTCAAACGGCACCGACAAATTCACTTACACTGTGACGGTGACAAGGAATTCTCAGCCAGCCGCGAATGAAACCGTTAACTTTGCTTCCACATTAGGGATATTAAGCCAGTCAACTGTTACTACCGATTCCAGCGGCAAAGCGGTTGTCACTTTAACATCCAGCACCGCCGGAAAAGCCCTTGTCACAGCAACCTCTGATGGAGTTCAACGTCAGGCAAACGAAGTTGAATTCTTCTCTCCACTGAGCATTGACAACGGTAATGTTGAAATCATTGGTACAGGTGTTAGTGGGGCACTGCCCAGTACCTGGCTTCAGTATGGACAGATCAGGTTAAAAGTCACCGGCGGAAATGGGACTTATACATGGAAATCAGCCAACACCAGCGCCGCTTCCGTGGAGGCAAACAGCGGGAAAATAACCCTTAACTCTAAGGCGGGGACGACAATAACGGTAACATCAGGTGATAATCAAACAGCAACATATACTATAAATGCGCCAACAAAGCTGATTACTGCAGATACCAGTAATCGTGTAACTTATGCAGCAGCTAACACAATCTGTCTCGCCAATGGTCGTTTAGCTGATAATCAGGCAGAACTTGATAGTGTATTTGCAACCTGGGGAGCTGCTAACACTTATGACCATTACTCAGGTGCCGCCAGCATAACTGCATGGGTCAAGCAGACCTCCTCTGAAATATCAGCAGGAACGGCAAGTACATATGATTTAGTCAGGAAGAATCCACTCTCAAATGTTAATGTAAATTCACCAAACGCCTTCGCAGTTTGCGTACAATAAAATTCCAGTAAAACCAATGCCCGCTCTGAACTACACGTTTTGAGCGGGCTTTTTTCAAGGTGTATTCAGCAGCCTCAAGGGTTCTGATGGGTATCCTCTGCCTTTTCGATAGTTGAATGAATTCCGCTATTCGCACATTTATCGATAGCGATAACTATCACGAAGACCACCAGGCAGACTAAGTTTACTGGCATGTATACAAGACCTGAGTGTTGACTGTTTTTTGTTCTTAGCTGATATCAACAAAGATTTGTAACCCTGAACAAGGTGGTTAAGCCTTCTAAGTCATAAAAGAAAAACGGGTGAAACTGCCCTTGCAAGATGAAAAAATGCAGCAGAGCTCGAGAACAGAGAAAATGAGGGGAGCCTCGCATACAAAAAGTAGTCTACGACAGACGTCTTGTTTCCATATGCGAGCGAAGATGTAAATGCAGAAAAGTATTGTCTAGTACGACAGCGGTATATGAATGTACTCATCCGGTCGGGAGAGGTTTATTCCACTAGCAGGATCAATTGAATCAATCACATAGCCGCCTTTCAAAATACTCCCAATGCTCAGATTGGTACCATTGTCGAGTACAATCGCGGGATTGTTTGCTGTGCCACTCACTCTTAATATTTTAGCTGGAAATAGATCGGTAGGTATATATGTCTGAATGTTTTGAAATAATACATGAATATTTTTTTCTTTATTATTAAAAGAGTTTACTAGTGATAAAATATTGCGCTCAACTTCTTTTGATACAGAACCTGAGATAACAATAACATCATTTTTTTTAATAACGCTAAAGTAATTGATAAGATTGTTATCTCGAAGCATTCTAATGACATTATCCAATGCAACATTATTATCGTGACGAATATCCCAACCAACGATTCCAGGTGTATTTGACAGCAATTTTTCCACTTCATTCCATTGTGGTGATGGTAAAATGTATCCTCTTAATGTAAAAAAGCCCGGTTTTTCCCCAGCAGATACACTAATATCATCATATCCAAATTGTTCTAAAACATCTTTAATTGAAGATATCAGTAAGTCATCACAAAGCGCATTATTAATGAAATTAATATCGACATTCTTTAAATAATTAAAGAATGTATTTAATTCTGTGGATTTTTTGCATCGTCCATAGACAGCAACATTTTTACCATGCCATACCAAGGTAATGGCATTAAGCCCGGCCTCTTTTAACTGCTGATACACATTCTGCCGGTTTATTGGTATCGTCTCTGTCTTATGATTAACAAGGAGAAAGTAACTTGTCACCGTGGCGACTGCGATAGAAGTAAATAGCAATGTTCCAGCAACAAGAATCCTCTTTTTACTTCTCTGTTTCCGGCTAAGCCTGGTAGGTACCTCCTGCAGGGCGATATTCTGATCAGCATCTCCCAAAATAAATGCACAACCAGCAACATCAATAACTTTACCCTCTGGCAATAGATACTCGCCCGTACTATTTTCCGGCTTGCCTTCAATCCAGAATGTTCCATGATACAAGAGAAAAACACTTTCCTCTCTTGTATCAAGCGAAAAATTAACGATTCCTTGTTCAAGTGGAAAGTGCACAATATCATTATTTTCTGTGCCAATTGTAACATTTCCGGCTGGAAGCTGTAATTCTCGATTTCGCATCGCACCGTTGATTATTTTAATCTTATATTTTGATAGCATCGTCAAATTTTATTTATCCAAAAGGTTGTATAACGAAAAAAAATGTGATGAACTACGCTGTAAAGAATAAGTAGAAAGGACGCTGTTGTACAGTACTTTTAATGGAATATTAGCCGATTTTATTTTAATTAATACGGAAAAATAATGGTTGATAACATTAACTCAATACAGAATGTTAATATCAATACGGAAAGTATTGAAAATCAATTTCAACAAAATAATCAGAGAAATGCTAATAATTCATCACCATTATTAAACTTACAAAATGAATTAGCTATGATTGGTAGTTCATCTCTTTCTGAAACCATAGAAGGTTTAAGCCTGGGATATCGCAAAGGTAGCGCGCGAAAAGAGGATGAAGGTGGCACTATTGATGACAAGCTTAATGATATGCTCGACTTAATTAAATTGAGCGATACGGACAAGTTAAAGGAATTGTCGTTAAAAAACAGTAATTTAATGGATCAGCATGATCCGCAGTTAGCCATGTTTGGCAGTATGCCTAAAGGTGAGATAATCGCATTAATTGCTTCTTTATTGCAATCTACAATAGTTAAAAATGAATTAAAAAGGAAATACGCAAAACTTTTGTTAGAGCTTTTAGGAGAGGAGCAATGGGAACTTGCTCTTCTTGCCTGGCTAGGCATCGGAGAACTTAACTACGAAAAAATTCAGAAAATTAAAAAGCTGTACGAAAAAGCGAAAGATGAAGATTCACAAAGTGATGCTTCTTTATTAGCATGGTTTCTTGAAGTTAAAGATTTTCCTGACAGAGAAAAATATCTCAAGGTGATTATACGGGCACTGTCTTTTGACTTGTCTTATATGACAGAACTTGAAGATAAAATTAGAACCTCAGCAATCGTAAGTGATATTTGCCGGGTGATTCTTTTTATTTCCCTAGACAATTACACTGATTTAATAGCGATATCAATTAAGAATGATAAAAATCTCATTCTTAATGAGGTTTTATCGATTATAGAACAAGTCTGGCTGACAGAAGAGTGGTTGATTGATAGCCCATCCAGGGTCTTTGTCGCGGAGGAAAAACAAATTTATTATTTTCATCTTTTAAATGTTTTTTTTCAGACATTACCTGATGCCTGTTTTATTGATGGCGATCAAAAAGAAAATATAATCTCAATTACCAGTAAAATAATAGATAATAAGGAGGGTATTAATTAATAAAAACGCAAATCATAACCTTTAACTTTTTATAAAAAAGCGAGGTCGTAATGGATAATTTATCTGCTGCAAATGCTTCATCTGCCATGCAGAATATCTATGATCTGGGCAGTATGTCCAGAGAGGATGTTGTAAATCTATTTGATAAATTAGGTGTATTTCAGGCAGCACTTCTTATGCTGTCATATATGTACAATGCGCAAAGTAATCTCTCAATTTCTATGTACGCTGACATGAATGAATCTTCAAAACAGTCAACAATGGCACAGAAAATGGCGAACTTAGTGGACGCAAAAATCGCAGATGTACAAAGTAGTAGCGATAAAAATGCAAAAGCTAAACTTCCTCAGGAGGTTATTGACTACGTTTCAGATCCAAGAAATGGGATAACGGTCAGCGGGCTTAGTAGCGGTGTCACGCTAAGCTCGGACATGGGGGCTGGTGATTTGCAAACGGTTAAAGCGGCTATCTCTGCTAAAGCCAATAACCTGACGACCACAGTCAATAATAGCCAGTTGTCTATACAACAAATGTCAAACACCCTGAACCTGTTGACTAGTGCACGATCAGATATGCAGTCACTGCAATACAGAACTATTTCGGCAATATCTATCGGTAAATAGCAGGAGCACACAATGCTGAATACCAACACAGAATTATTAGCAACACAAGTCGGTATAAATCCAACGTCTGACCCAAATACCGACGTCCCGGTCACCGGAAAAGGGTTAGATCTACATCTCACCAGAACAATTGATCCAACACCGGTGAGATCTTACACAGAGCTCCCCGTCCCTATTCAAGGGTACAAAATGGTAACACCATCAGCTGCTGAAGATGTGTTATCAAAACTCTTTGGCGGGATTAATGGCGATCCTGAAAACCATGGCAACACGGAAAATAAGGCCAATGAAGCAAAAGCCTACCCTTATCTTTCACAACTCAACAATGTTGATCCACAAGCAATGATGCTGATGGTCACGATGTTGTCGATGGACACATCCACCCAGAAAGTGGCCATGATGAAAGATAGCAATCAACTTTATACTGAAGGGCAAAACAAAGCCTTGGAAAATAAAGTTGTTGAGTTTAAAAAACAGCTTGAAGAACAGCAGAAAGCAGAAGAGAAAGCACAAAAAAGTAAGATTCTGGGACAGGTCTTTGGCTGGCTTGCTGTCGCTTTTACAGCAATTGCCGCTATATTTAATCCCGCCCTTTGGGCTGTTGTTGCAGTTAGCGCGACAGCGATGGCACTGCAAACTGCAGTAGATGTAATGGGTGACAAAGCCCCCGCCGGACTCAAAACTGCAGCGCAAGTTCTTGGTGGAATATCAATGGCTGCAAGTATTCTGACAGCCGGCATTGGCGGGGCTGCTGCATTAATGTCTAAGTTTAGCGAGCTTGGAACGAAAGTTGGCACCACTGTAGTGAAAATTGTTACTAAAGCCGCAGACGTTCTTATTAACAACGTCGCTTCAAAAGCGGCAGCTGTAGCAACGGGTGTGACCAATGCGTCTAAATCAGTTGGTACAACCGTAGTAAATAATGAAGCGGCGCAATATAACATGCTTGCTCAACTTTCGGCTTTCAATGTTGGCAATCTAACACGACAGAGTGAAATGATGGAGCAGAGCGCGAAAGCGGAACTACGCAGTGCAACAACTGAAATGCAAAATCAGGCTAATTATCTGAGTAGTGCCTCTGGTTTGCTTTCCGATTCTGCTCGTATTAACAGCCGGATTGTAAGCGGCCGAATCTGATTACAAGGAATAAGTTTATGCTGAACGCTATTGATACAACTCCTCTTCAGCCAGTGCAGGCTACTCCTGTTACTAAAGGAAAAACAGAAGAGACAACAACGAACTCTACAACATCTAATCCTGCGTTTTTAACTAACGGTAGGCTCGATGTCGGTAAACTTCTTTTGGAAATTCAAAAGTTGCTGCGTAAGATGCTGTCTACTTTGCAAGATTATATGCAAAAGCAGCTAGGACAAAGCTATAAAATTCAGCAAGCCGCTTTTGAAAGTCAGGATAAAGTGATTGAAGAAAAAAGATCAGCGGCTCAGGCAGCGTTGATTGGGGGAAGCATTTCGTCTGCTCTAGGGATTCTCGGCTCTTTTGCCGCAATAAATCAAGGGCTTAGTGAGTCTGGTAAAGCGGCAGGACAAGCGGCGAAAGAAGCGGCGGATGCAGCCACTAAAGCTTCGACAAAGGCCCTTGAATCGACAACTGACACACTGACTAAGACACTCACGAAGACCGCAGACAGTATTGCGGACAGCGTGACGGAAGGCATTGAATCAACGACTAAAACCATCAGCAAAGCCCTGAACAGTACCACAAGTGGGATTACTGAAGACTTGGCTGATGCTATGCAAAGAACATCACAAGTCACCGCCAGGAATGTAGATGTCATATCAGATGTGGCGTCTGAGGCTGAAAAATCTATCGGCATTGGGACTCGCCTCATGAATGGCGCTGAAAAAGTCACTAAATCTACGCCATTTATTGCTATAACCAGCCTTGCCGAGGGGGTAAAAACATTACCGATGACAATTACTGATTCGATTAAATCGACGCATGAAATTTCTGAGCAACAGCACAAAAACGTAGAAAACCTGCAACAAAGCAACCTTGATCTGTATCGACAGGATATGCGTCGTTCTCAGGATGATATAGCCAGTCGTCAGACTGATATTACTTCTGTTACTCGCGAATTCCTGGAGGTTCAGAATCGTATGGGTCAATCTTCTCGCGGCGCAGGGTGATAGACAATGACAGGTACGCTTAATGAGGAATCTCTTAATCATTATCTGCAGGGAAAAAATTATTTTTTGCAGAAGGAGTACCTCTATGGAAGTGCTTTTTTCGTTGGATGGCGAGTAGAAACAAGTTTTTTTTCATTAGCGTACAAGCTTGTTGATGGTCAGGAACTTATCCTGTGCCATTTTGAAGCGCGAAACAACACAGGGCTTAACGGCCCTGTGTTATCGTTAACACGCTTTCTAGAAGATTTGTATCGTCATTTTTCAGGTATTAAGAAAATTAGTGCAATGAAAGCAACATTTGGAACTGAGTCCGAATGTCTTAAACGAAATGAATTATTCATTTATTTTCAAAAAAAAGGAGCGAATATAATAGAAGATCAAGATGAAACTTGGTTTGTTTTAAATGTGAATAATCGCTAATAATTATGTTTAAGGTATTTAAATGAATCTTTCTGAAATTACAGAGCAGATGGGTCAAGTTGGGAAAACATTAAGTAACTCAGTTCCCAACTTACTTAACAGCTCAGATCTGGTTAATGATCCGGAGAAAATGTTAGAACTGCAATTTGCTGTTCAGCAATACTCTGCTTATATTAATGTAGAAAGCGGGATGTTAAAAACGATCAAAGATCTTGTATCAACGATTTCTAACCGTAGCTTCTGATTCATATGAAAAGTGATATTTCAGCAAGTAAAATAATTATATGGGCGGGTGTCGCCGCCGCTAACCATAAATTACCTCAGTATGCACTTAATATCTTACCAGCATTACCTCAACTCCTTACCAATGAAGAGGACATTGCTCATATTGAATTTATCATTCTATATGGTTTGAACAGAAAAGAGGAGGCAATGGAAAAAATTGCCCCTTTTATTGAGTTTGAAACAAGTAAGTTTCTTCTTAATCTTGCACATCGCAGCACGCAATAACTCCAGCTAAATAAGAAACATAAATCTTATATTTTAAGGTGAATCTCGTTAAACTAACTTTATCTTAATGGAGAAGAGCATTCAAGATGAGAAGTCATAATGTCCCCGATAAATGTCGTACAGGCATAATGTGTACTAAAAGATACTGATTTGATGAGGCCGTCATTCCTGACGGCCTCTTCTCTTTCTATTGCAGACGCTCTGATTTATTTAACCACTCTAAAGCATACCTTTCGGTAATCAGATGCTTGCTACACTACAAGCTCCGTAATGTGCCTGATTACATTAGTAACAATACTAAAATGTTGTCATAATGGTGAAAGTATTTCATTCAGTGTCGTTAGCAACTCGTGTTATGCCCTCCCATTATCTTCCTCCTTCTACGACTTGATAAGAAAGATACCGGATATATTCTTTAATTTTAGCGCTACTTTCAGAATTTTATGCAATGAAAATGTTAATAAATTTTCTATACTCAGATATAGATATCAATTCAGGACGACGGAACGCTGAGGCAACATGGTTACATGTAAAAGTGAAAGGGATGCGGAAAGTATATATTGGTCAACAAAAGTTTGTTATATGAATCCAATCCAACCGATGCCTGGTCTTTAATGAAATTTAATGTCCATTAAAATATAATATATATAATAACAACAAATTCTGCATATTTTATATTTAGGGTGCATTAATTTTATATTAATTTAAATCTAACGGGTATTTTTAATGAAGTATATTCTTATAATAGACAATGATTTATATAATCGCGCAGGCATTCACTCATATTTAATAAGTAAGTTCGGTAATATTGAGATTTTGTACGACATTACGCCCGGGAATATAATGAAATCATCACTGATAATTTTTTCTTTTCCTTTGATTAATAATTTGCCTTCTTTTGTATTTCTGAGAAAACATTATATGGCAAAGATTATATGTATAGTAACCAATCCAGGTTCAATAAATATGAAAATATTGCCTGCATGCATGAATGATATCATTCTTATTCCAAAAAACATTACTTTGCAGAAGTTTTATAATATTGTGAGAAATGGTCTTAATGATAGGGATAGAATGATAAGTAATAGTGGTAGCGTTTGCAATTTCTGTACTCAACGTTATTTTTCCCCCCAGCAATATAACATCCTGGTCAGGATGTTTAATGGGCAAACTGTTAATGATATAGCACGAGAACTAATGCTTAGTAAATCAACGGTATATTCACATAAATACAATTTTATGAATAGATATAAGCTTAAAACTACATACGAGCTTTATTTATTTTGGATGTTGCTTGATAAGTGTATCTGTGAAAAATGTTAGTTTATATATTGAAAGCTTCACAGGGGAATATGTGAGTTGTTAATTTGAATGATTTATTGTTTAATTATCGATATTAAGTAATTTGATTGGCCTGTTCACTATCAATATTCATTACCTCCTGCAAGTTACCTGTAAATGTATCGGTTATGAAGATGCCGTTTAGACATTAAGTCAATCGTGCCAGATAAAGGTCTCATGAATATTATGCCATTAAGGCATTACGATTGAAGGTGTTGCGTGTCTCAGAGATGCCGGTACCCAGCCAGATATTGTCCCTGCTGGTAACAGGACCATCGCTTGAGCTCCTGTATCAGCATAGTCAGGAGCTTTTTTCTGAAAGTGCCGTTGAGGCGAAGAGTTCCGCTATTGAACGCCACCTCAAAGCTTATATTGGAGACTTTAAGTACATCAGAAAAACGTTCTGGCAGCTCATCTGAATCATTCGGTCCTGCGTGGTCTGTCGTGCTTTACCGAGCTGAAAGGTATAGTTGTTATCATTAGCGGTAATTTATTAATGGATAAGTTGTACCACTATCGCCTCGAGTGGCGGTAGTGGGGCGGGATGCGGATCGTGATGGAGGGCATATGTCTCAATAAGTTATTAAAAAAGAAAGAAATACGCTATTTCTGGCTAATAAGAATAGCGATATGGTTGCTCCTAAGGGGGTTTTCATCACTCTGGCTATCGCCACATTCGTCGTATTTCTGGCAGAGTTTGCCGGTAATAAAGCGAGTTCCGCGCTGTTGATTCCGACCTTTTCTGTTGTGGCAGAAACTTTCCGATTGTCTCAAGTTATTCTTCAGTGTTGATTGCTGTTGCCGCATCGTGCATCTTTCTGTTAACAATAACTAGTGTGTGAAACTATTTCATTAATTACTACTTACAGTAAATAAATAAATTGCATTATAAGGTTTATTATTGTCTAATAATAATGCATTTTAAGTAAAATAACTGTAACAAAACAATTCAGTCATCTGGTGAGTTAATTGTGACGATAAGTAAAATATATTGAATGCAGCGCTATGTACTTCCTGAAAATAAAGTTTGACTGATGTGGATCATGGTATTTATTTTTTAATATTTTACCTGTGATAACGGGGTGAAATTAACCATATATCTTTCAGTAAATTAAATAAAAGCAACGTCGTTGGTCGCAAAATAATCATCTGTCATGCCTATTAATTAGTTAGGTATTTTTGATTGTCATTTTTTATACAATAAACAAATAATCCACCTGCAGTATTACTTACCTAAAAAAGGAAAAGGGTTATTGATATGATCAAAATGAAAGCTAAAATACTCACTGTTGTTTTATCGGCGATATTATTCTCAAATATGTCATCTGCCACGGAAACAAACACAATATCAGATAAATTCTGGAGCCCATCAACTTTGGATTTATCCCCTATGAGGATGCATAGTATTGAGTCTAACCCTTATGGCTCCGATTTTAATTATTCCAAAGAATTTAATAGCTTAAATCTGGAAGAAGTAAAAAAAGACATACTCATAACGCTCACGACATCGCAAGACTGGTGGCCCGCAGATTATGGCAATTACGGCCCATTTTTTATTAGAATGGCATGGCATGGAGCAGGAACTTATCGTGTTTATGACGGCAGAGGTGGTGCGGATGGAGGGCAGCAACGTTTCGAACCTTTAAATAGCTGGCCTGATAATGTGAACTTGGACAAAGCACGCCGTTTACTTTGGCCTGTAAAAATGAAATATGGCGCAAAAATCTCCTGGGGAGACCTGATGGTTCTTACAGGCAACGTTGCCCTCGAATCTATGGGTTTTAAAACACTAGGGTTTGCAGGTGGGAGACAAGATGACTGGCAATCCGATCTCGTTTATTGGGGGGCTGATTCTAAGCCACTTTCAAACAATAGAGATAAAAAAGGAAAGTTAGAAAAACCATTAGCTGCAACCCAAATGGGATTGATTTATGTTAATCCGGAAGGGCCCGGTGGAAAGCCTGATCCCCTGGCTTCAGCAAAAGATATCCGGGAAGCGTTTGCCGGAATGGCAATGGATGATGAGGAGACTGTTGCGCTGATAGCTGGAGGACATACTTTCGGGAAAGCGCACGGAGCAGCATCTCCTGAGAAATGTGTGGGTCCTGCACCGAATGGTGCTGCGATGGAAGAACAGGGATTGGGATGGAAAAATAAATGTGGAGTCGGTAACGGAAAGGATACGATCAGCAGCGGACTTGAAGGAGCATGGTCAACCTCACCGACACAGTTCACAATGCAGTATCTTACAAATTTATATAAATATGATTGGGTCCTTCATAAAAGCCCAGCAGGTGCCTGGCAATGGAAACCAAAAAATGCCGCCAGTATTGTGCAGGATGCCCACGATCCATCAAAACTGCACCCACTGATGATGTTTACAACTGATATCGCTTTGAAAGTAGACCCTGAATATAAAAAAATCACCACACGTTTCCTGGAAAATCCCAAGGAGTTTGAGCTCGCTTTTGCCAGGGCGTGGTTTAAACTGACACATCGGGATCTCGGACCGAAGGCTCATTATCTGGGTAATGAAATTCCTGACGCAGATTTCATCTGGCAGGACCCACTACCGGCAATTGATTACAAACGGATTGACAGCACTGATATTACAAAACTGAAGGATGCGGTGATAAAAAGTGGGTTATCAGATGCGGTGCTTATAAAAACTGCGTGGGCATCGGCTTCATCCTTCAGAGGAACCGATTACCGTGGAGGAAATAACGGTGCACGTATCCGCCTATTACCTCAGAAAAACTGGCCAGTAAATGACCCCGCTGAATTGCAGAATACGCTATCTGTACTGACTGATATCCAGACGGACTTTAACCATCAGCAAACAGATGGCCGTAAAGTTTCATTGTCTGATCTTATCGTATTGGCAGGTAATACAGCTGTTGAACGTGCAGCAAATAAAGCTGGCTATCAAATCAATGTACCTTTTACTCCAGGAAGGGTAGATGCTTCGCAGGAACAGACGGATATCAGCAGCTTTAACGTTCTGGAGCCCGTAGCTGATGGTTTCAGAAATTATTATGATAAAGATAAAAACCGTCTTTCGCCGGTAGATGCCCTGGTGGATAAAGCCAGTAAATTGCAACTTACTGTTCCGGAGATGACTGTTTTACTGGGAGGACTTCGTGTTATTGGTATCAACAGTGCAGGATCTGATGAAGGTGTACTGACAAAAACACCAGGCCAACTGGATAACAGTTTCTTCGTTAATCTTCTGGACATGTCAACACGTTGGTCTAAAACAACGCCGGGCCACTATGAAGGCGTTGATAGGCAGAGTGGCAAAATTGCATGGACAGCAACATCGGTAGATTTAGTGTTTGGCTCTAACCCAGAGCTGCGTGCGGTTACAGAAGTATATGCATCTGATGATGCGAAAGAAAAATTTGTCCATGATTTTGCGAGCGCATGGACCAAAGTAATGAATCTCGATCGATTCGACGTAAAAAAGTCCAAGTGATAATGTATTCGTCATACGGGAGTTAACTATGAAATATATTTGCAATGTGTCAAGTGCCATATTGTTAATGATTAGCAGTTCAGCTGTAATAGCGGCTGACATTGCCGACGATATGAATGTTATTGTCGAAAATGTTGGGGTCCTTCAGTCTTCAACTCGGACCGATGAGATATTATCTGCATTGGATAAAATGCAAAGTGCTGCTGAGAATGCCAAAAAAGGTGTCCCGAATAAGCTTTATGGAAAGGCAGATAATGCTATGGCGCTGGCAGATTATCAGCAGGGGCTGGATAAATTGATTGTTGTAATTGATAAGTCCAGGCAGCAAGTTAAATCTGGGAATATCCAGGCGCTAAAAGAAGATGTAAAAGAAATGATGGAGATACGTAACATCTATCACAAAAAATATCGATAATACTGTTTTAGATAAATTCCATCGAATGTAAACAGGCATCCTGCGCTCAGGATGCCTGTTTCATATAGCACTTTTCTTGCATACATAGTCAACATTATACCTGTCATAATTTCGGTATGTCGAAATTTATTCTCCACATTTTCTTTGTGAGAATGGGCTCTATTCGTAAAAAGTAGGGGAAGGTGGTTACCCTCAGGTACTAAAGTGAGCTGTCAATGAGTGGTGGTCATTTCTTGCAAATCATAAATGGAGAGGTTTTATTTTATAATTCCACAAGTGATCCTTGTATCGCCACCGCCAGTGTGAATAATTACGGCATGTCCTGTGACCTGACTGATTTGTGGTGTCAGTATGTTATTACAGTCAGATATCTATTGCTAATATGACTCAGCGCTATTCAAAGAATTTGTGCCCCGCGCTTACCTCACCCGAGCATTTCATAAGCGAATAGAGCCCCAAGGCCAGTGCCATTTAGATTCAGAACAATGCTGCAGGTGACTCAGCCTTTTGTGAAGCTGGTATAGGAGTAAATACCGACTTTCTAAATGAACACCAGCTTGTATATCTTAATATCCTGACCAATGACGACTACCTTTACCTTCATTTTGGAGAAGAGCTCAACTGCCAGGCAATGCAGAGCCTTGAGAAGCAAAATCTGGTATTGAGCATGGTCAGGGCAGTAGTGCTTACGCCGCTTTTATTAACAGTCACCACTTCGCTTTTAGCGTGAGTCGAAACTTATTATTACAGGTTGCCTCTTGATATCATAGCTTAAATAGTTATTCAGTATAAATTGCGCTTCCTCATTACTGGCATATTTTTCTCCCGATGGCGTAAAGACATAAGGGGCAGTCTCTCTTTGAATTTCGAGACTTATTTCGCGATATTTATTTTCGTAACAATTTTTATGAGGGTTTAATCCTGTGTCAAATAGCCATAAATTTTCAGAATCGCGTGCGACTGATATGGCATGAACGTTATCAATCATCAGTATCAGACATTGTCCACCAGGAAGAGAATTCAGTTTATATCTGACCAGATCGATATCAAAAGGATTTTCCTGTGCAATAGGCCCTAATTTCTCAGCTAATCGTCCATGTGAACACGTATCTCTATCTCGTGCATGGTTACTGGAAAAGTAAATATCAACTTTTATAGGGATACCTATGTTTGTAAGACTGTTGACAATATTAAAGGTTTCAGTCGAACAGTCTTTTCCTGTCATACCGTTGTATCGTACCTGATCGAAAAAAATATCAGCGTTTTCCTTTCCTCCTCCATTAAGATAAGTAAAAATACCCGCAGAAGTTAGTGCACAAGGTCCTTTAGCCATTTCAGCTGGTTTCAGGACTGCTCCTTTAAGCCACTGAATATTTTCAATACTAAGCCGGCCACTTAATGGTCGTCCCTCCGACAGATAAATTGTCTCCTGGCGTGTGGTGATTGCTGATTGAGATGCAGAAACTGGCAACATAAAGCCTCCTTTTTTCCAAAAATTATCATTGCTGCATGAGAAGTTTTTGCTGACTTGATTACATTAATGCGACAGAACCTAAAATTATCCCTGAACGACCGGCAGTATAGATAACAGAACACTTGGGAACGGCTCTCTGGCATGCTTTCACATATCATTTCCCACAAGGTTGATGCAGATAAAGGCATTCTGGAAGCCATGAGGTGTGTTGTCGTCCAGTGATACTTTATCATGACAAGATGAACGAGTGCTTTCTTCCCTGGAAACGTTTTGCAGGGAGGTCCTCGTTTTTATTCTGTTCTTATGTAGGACCACATCCAGATAGTATATGAAGTATTCTGCTCAATTCAATTTTTATTTTTATTAGGGAGTGATAAAAATATTTTTTAATTGATTTTGAGTTTTTTAAATGCAGATGATTAACATTATATGATTTTTTCATGTTTTTCTGGTAGTTGTTACGGGTACCCAGAGTGTCTCATTTTCAATTTCAAGGGGATAGTCAAGTTGCCAGAAAATGACATATAAAAAACGATACAAAAAGATAACTGTGATTACAATAAAGTATTGCAGAGGGTTAATAAAATTAAATACGTTTTTGAAGTTCTGTAATTAATTCGTTCAGGTAGCCAAATTCAGTAAACCACCACACCCAAGCTCAATCAGGACCGAACATCGCTGCAGCCAGGATATCCCGGCAGATGCCAGTTTCATCTGTAGCGTCAGTATTGAGCGGGAAAATTTCTCACTGTCATCAGAGTATCTGATATGTCTGATAACCTTAAGTCTCCCTTAGCAGGGCGCCTTTGCCCGGAGGTCATTGCAGTCATGCCTCAACGGCACTGAATGAGCTTGTATCCCGGCATCCTCCTCATCCGATTAGCAGGGAGAAAATAACAGAGTCGTATAGTGTTCCTCAAGAACATTGTCATTTTGACTCGGGGAAGGGGGCGTTTATACATTCTGCATCTGCATCTGCATCTGCATCTGCATCTGCATCTGCATAGCGGCGATAATGGCGTAGTCTGTTGAGAGCATTGGTATGAATCCTTGGAAAACAAAGCTGTGTTCCGTAATCTTATTGAGGCTGAGCCTGTTTTACTCCCAGGCCTGTGGGAAATGAGATACAGAATATCCGGTGGAAATTTTCTGACATGTATTTGCATATTACACACCATAAACAAGGAACCTCTGGAAACAATTTTATGAGGAAATTGTAAAAATAACATAAGGTTAATTTCTTGGGTCTATTTTATTTAACACTGTGTTAATAAGATAGATTTTTCCACCATGATAGGATTCCATAATCCTATCTTGCCTGTCCTTACTATCTGTATGCTTTAAGTTATAAGATGATATATCGATAGGGTTAAATATATTGGTGTCGCGGTTGTAAAGCACATTTGTTTCTGTGGTGTCAGAGAAAAGAATACCATACCGCTCAAGTCGATCAAACATCTCATATATGGCGCGCTCTGCGTGAGGAGGTAAGTTTTCGGCATAAAGTACAGACTCTCCTTGTATTCTTGTCATTCTGATACCTGAAATGTCATTGTCATTATATATGATTTCTGCGCTGCCTTTTCCATAAAATATGTTAAAACATTCGACTTCATGAGCTACCTCTTCGTAGCTTTGAGGTATGGTGAATATTTTTAAAACTTTTGTGGTATCGTCATTGTCAGTGTATACAATAGCATTGCCTCCTTCCCCAATGATTTCACCTTTATGTAAAGTGATATTATAATCTACTTGAGGTAAAGGTGGCGCTTCATCATAAACAATAGTTTTATCGACTATATTTTTGTTCTTGACTACATGACTTTCCGGTTGAGGTGCATTCATTATGAGTTCAATTTTTCTGGTAATTTCACCCTTTGGCCAACCCAATCTATACAAAAAACTCATAAGATAGTTGTCAACTGATTCTCGTGATACATGGACTTGATTATTTAATTCAACAACACGATATGTTCTGTTACCTACCACTACCTTAACACCTTCAGGTGAGTTGCTGACAGCATTCCGTATTGTTGAAATAGTATGAGTATCAGGTGAGGCCAGGTCTCTCCTGAAAAAATTCCAGGAGGATGCCAGGTTAAAAGTATTATGACCGTTAGACTCCATGTGCCCCCCTTTAAATAGTTTACTATAATGTCGAGGCTCTATATTATGCAAGGTGTATAATGAATATAAATACATCTTGCTGATATTAAATAAAAGTGCATTTTTGTTTTGGTATTTAATTAGTTTTAATTAAATTTTAAATAAAAATGTTAATTTATGTATATAGAGACTGTTTCAGAGTAGTTATCATCCTCTGCTGTTGAAGTGAAAATGGGGGCATCAGCGTGATACAAGGAACTCAAAGTTCACAGAATCGGGGCTTGATTTGTCGGGTTATCATGCTGCTTGTCATTAAAGAACCAGGAGGACAATACCCGGTATGTTTACGGCAGGCCGTAACGGATTTGAGTGAGTTGCACGAGAGACATTCTCATCTGAGTGCCGCAGTTAATATCTCTGCTGTTGACCTGTCAGCACCGGGGCGTGCAAGCCCTGTGCGACCAGTGTGAAGCTCACTACTGACTTAAAGCTGGAATATGAGGGCGCTGTTCAACGTAGGGAGCAAACAAGGGCTGTTCCTGAGGCCGAAAATCCTTTCATTGGCGCGGTTGTTCGTCCGGGAACAAAAAAGAAGAAAACGTAGCCACAGACGTAAATAGACACGATGTACCGGCTGATGGAACAACATCTGGACGCTGAGACAGGGAAGGGGAATAGCAGTGTGTTCAACGGTCGCAGAAATGCGCTACTCCCGGCGTGGTTCTGGATGACAGATCACACCGCACCGGTTACGGCATACGGTGGCCACACATATGATGAAATCACCTGAACGCAATTTGTACGCGGTGATGAACCTGCTGGGCCATGTCAGCTGGGATACGTTGATGAAAGTGTTGATGGCCTGCGGGATATACTGGAAACCGAATTGATGTAGCAGGGAAGACTTCAGAAATAGCGTCAAATACTTACATTATTTGACATTGAAACGATTTCTTGCAGATATCAGATGCGAAAAAAACAGACTTGTGTGAACAAGTCTGTTTCTCTGGAGCCTTTCTTTCCACTACGGTAACAGCGTTACATCGTGTTTTTACTGGCTTGCCTTCGTGTCCGTCAGGGCTGCATCTTGCAAATCTGACCAACCAGCTTTGAATAGTGGTGCCCGGACTCGGAATCGAACCAAGGACACGGGGATTTTCAATCAGATCGCCGAAAAACACAGAATTTTAACGTTATTTAAACAATTTATTTTGTTATAATTAACCGAAAAATTAGCAATTTTTGTACTCCTGAATCATGTTCAGGTGGACAAAATGCACAATACAATCGATCTTGACCGTACTTCATTGTTGGCAGGGAGTATTAAGAGTTCACTGTCAGTTATTGAAGGCAACAAAAGCCTGTCTGGTTTTCAAGAGCAGGGATTTCCTGTTGTGCTGCCTGTGGTTTCGACAAAAGGTGGCGAAGGTAAGTCAACTAAGGCGGGGAACATTGCGGGTTATACCGCCGATGCAGGTCTGAAAACACTGCTGATCGACGGTGATTATAATCAGCCTACCGCCAGCAGTATTTTTAAACTCCTCTATGAAGCGCCCTGTGGCCTGTATGAACTGCTCATGCAGACTGCGGATTTAAGCAACCCCAACAGCATCATATCTCGTACCGTTATTCCCAACCTTGATGTCATCGTTTCCAACGATCCGGACGATCGCCTTTCCAATGATATGCTTCATGCCGCAGATGGCAGAATGCGTCTGCGTAATGTTCTGCAGCATCCTCTTTTCAGACAATATGACGTCATAATCGTCGATTCCAAAGGCGCTGGCGGGGTGATGGTGGAGCTCGTGGTGCTCGCGGCGACTCAAAGCGTGATGGGTGTTATCAAGCCTATTTTGCCTGACGTACGTGAATTCCTTCGTGGCACTGTCCGCCTTTTATCCAAGCTGCTGGTTCTGGAACCTTACGGCATCCATATTCCTGACATTCGTATTCTTGCCAATTGTGTCGAGCAGACCGTTCTTGACCGCAACACCCTCAACGAACTCAAAACTATCGTGGAAAAAGGGCAATACGCCCAGTCAGACCGTATCTCTATCTCAATGCTAAACACTGAGATAGAACAACTGGAAGTCTACAAACGTGGGCATGCCTGCGGCCAGCCAGTACATCGTCTCGAATATAAAACAGACCGGGTAAGCCTGCCGGCAGCGGAGTCCATACACCATTTGGTTTGTGAATTATTTCCTCAGTGGAAAGATAAATTTGATGCGGTGCTGGTCAACCAGCCTCAGCCCGGGTTCGGTCGGGAGGCTGATGTATGATGCTCAACGTAATCTGGCGGGCTGTAGCCTATATCAAAAAAAATCTGGCAACGCTCAGTATCTTCAGAAGACTGCGCACCTGCTTTCCAGCGCTCGAAGTATTCCACAACCTGGCTGGTTGTCCGAGATTTGTCGGACTCCCACTGTTGATCTTTACGCTCGTATTCATCCCGCCAATTTTCATTAGTAATCATATTTTGTTCCTTGTAATGATGAACGTGATATCGCTGACGGAACGTTCTGACCGGTGTCGGCAAACATTGTGGTCAGAAAATGATCTGTCAGTAATCGGGATAATACGCCCGGCAGTGGTGAGTTCGACACCCTTTTACTTTGTGTTTTCAGTTCTTTACTTCTCAGGTCTCACCTGTTTTGTTGGCAACTCCGGTAATTCATTAAAGACCGGAGGTGAGCTATGAGCCAGAAACCTGTTTCTGCAGAATCCATGCTGTTTAACGTCGGGGCTGAAACCGGCGTTCTGGGTGGCCTGATGCTCGATAACGACCGCTGGGATGAAATTGCGCCGCTTCTGAATTCAGGTGATTTTTATTATGGCCAGCATCAACTCCTTTTCAGGGAGATCGAGCGTCTGGTCAGTGCCGGCCTGCCCATTGACCTGATTACCCTGTCCGAATCCATGGAGCGGAAAAACCTGCTGGAACGGTGCGGGGGATTCGCTTATCTGGCCGAACTGTCAAAAAATACGCCCAGCGCCGCCAATATTGTTGCCTATGCCGAAATTGTGCGCGAGTACAGTCGTAAGCGACGACTGGTGAAACTGGGGCATGAGATACATCAACAGGCTTCAGTTGGTGATGCAGATATATCTGGTCTGATTGAAAAGGCCGAAAAGCAGTTATTCAGTCTTGCTCAGCAGGCCAGTGACCCCGAACGTTGTCTGAGCGTCACCACTCAGGTCGCTGACACGGTCGGCTGGCTGGAATCAGTCAGTGGGGGAAGCGGTGTGACCGGTACTTCGACGGGGTTTGCTGAGCTTGATGAGAAAACCTGTGGCTGGCAGGACGGTGACCTGATTTTACTGGGAGCCCGGCCATCAATGGGGAAAACGGCAGAAGCGCTGAAACATGCCGTAGCCGCTCTGGAAGGCAGTCCCGACAAGACTGTTCAGTTCTACAGCATAGAGATGCCAACCCAACAGCTGATACTGCGTCTGCTTTCAATGCTGGCCATGGTGCCCTTTGACAAATTACGCAAGGGACAGCTGAGTGAGGGGCAGTGGGCGTTACTGTCTGACGCCATGGCGAAGCTCAGTTCATGGGAGGGCAGGTTACTGATAGATGATACCAGCTATCAGACACCTTCCACGTTACGTATCAGTGCGCGGCGTAATGTGCGCAAGTACGGTCAGTCCTCGCTCATTCTTGTCGATTATCTTCAGTTGATGAGTTGCCCGGGCAGGGAGAACCGCACGCAAGAAATTCAGGAAATCTCCCGCTCCCTCAAGTCGCTGGCCAAAGAGATAAAGTGCCCTGTGGCCGCACTTTCCCAGCTTAATCGCAGCGTTGAACAGCGTCAGGACAAACGCCCGACACTCAGTGACTTACGTGACTCCGGCTCACTGGAGCAGGATGCGGATGTCATTATGTTCCTTTATCGCGATGAAGTTTATAACGAGCACTCACCTGACAGCGGGATAGCGGAAATCATTCTGGGCAAGCAGCGTCAGGGACCACTGGGGACTGTCAAAGTCCGCTTCGACGGCGAGTATATGCGCTTTTCAGAGTATCACCTCGGTTATGGGGAGGTGAGTCATGGCTAAAGCCCCGCTTCTGAACCTTGGGGATGCACTGCTGCAGGGCGCAAAAGAGCCTTCTTCAGCGCCCGCAGTCCCGATCATGCCGACCAGTGAAATGCCTATGGTGTTGACACTGGATGAGATGGCGCCAAATCCGGATAACCCCCGCACCACGCGTAATCCAAAGTACGATGAAATCAAGGAGTCTATCCGGGCCCGTGGTCTGGATACGGTCCCGAAGATGACAAAAAATCCGGATATCCCCGGTTCCCCTTATATCTTCAGCGACGGCGGTAATACCCGCTATGCCATTCTGCGTGAGCTTTATGAGGAAACTAGGGATGAGCATTTTTACCGTTTCCATGTGCTGTTTAAACCCTGGCCGGGCAGACTTAAGTGTCTCCTGGGTCATCTGGCCGAGAATGATGTTCGCGGTGATCTGACGTTTATAGACAGGGCATTAGGAGTCCGAAAAGCCAGAACTATTCATGAGGAAACGCTGGGGCGAGTAGTAACACTGAGAGAACTCTCCGAATTGCTGAAACTGGAGGGCTATCCAATACACAACAGTATGATTAGCCGGATGGAGCATACTGTTGAGTTTCTTTACCCGTATATGCCTGGATTACTGACTTCTGGGTTGGGAAAACATCAGGTTGAACAGTTACTGTCATTACGTACATGTATCGAAAAAGTCTGGAAATTGCATAGTACAGAGATCGAGAGTGAAAGTGACGTAAACTCTGTATTTGGTGAGGTTTGTAGGCAGTTTGATGATCCAGATTTGTACTCATTTGAGATGTTCCGTGATGAGCTGATTGGTAGCCTTATCAAAGCATTACCACATCCCTCCCTGAACTATGAGCGCTGGCTTATCGAACTTGATCCCAAAGTGCAGAACCAACGTTTGCTTTTTGGCGAGCCAGAACCCGTGGCTCCTCATTTGGTGGATGCAGACCGTCAGGCATGGCAGAACGCTTCTGCATCATTGTCGGGTGCTGAAAACGATGATAATCAACAGAGCAACTCCTCTTCAGATTCGACATTGATATCGACTTCAAATAACGGCGCTGTCCTAACTCAACAACCTGATTCGGATAATGATGATGACGGAGCCGGGGGATGGTTTGGGTCTTCTGAATTATCGCGTCCGCCTAAAACTGAAGTTCAGAACGATTTCCTCGGAGGGCCCTCTGTTATATCCGGTGATATTCCCCCCGGAGAGTCCACATTTATTCCTGATGCCGGAAATATCGCCGTCATGGCGTCATCCTTTGCTGGCGCTCAGGCGTTGTTAACGGCTGACTCCTCGTTTGAAGGTGATAATGATGCCGTCGGTGAGGCATCTGATATTCCGCTTTTAGCCGCTAATGCTTCCCTGTCCTCTGTGGCATTTGCCAATGTTGGACTGGAGCCAGTGAATGACATCTGGGCGATTTCGGCACTTCAGGATGATATCGACCATCTGCAGGACATGGCCTATCGGCTGGTTTTCGAACTTGCTGAAGCGATGGGCTGTGAGATGCACGTCAGCGAAGATAAAAGTACCGGTGCGGCCGGGTTCGCTGTATCTGAACACGGTGGAGAATTTGCCCTTTTTCTGGCGGGTCTGTCCGGTCACTTACCGCATCAGCAGTTCAACATGTTTATGTTTTGCATGAACTTTTTTGGCTCGCAATCAGCGGGTGATGCGCCTGTTTTTGACGATATACATGTGGTGAAAACCCTTCGCCTTATTCGTGTTATTCGTCGTCTGCGTGAACTGCAGAGAAATATGCCAACTGAATACAATGACGGGGGGATGTATGAGCATTGATACCGATGATGCGATGGCTCAAATCGAATCGCAGATACACATCGACAGCAGGATTGCTGAAATCAGGGCAGCCCTCCGGGCGCAGGGAAATACCTCACGCAAACATTGCAGGGACTGTGGTGATGAGATACCTGAGCCACGCCGTGAGTCAATCCCCGGCGTAAGTCTGTGTACACACTGTCAGGAATGGCGCGAAGCGGGAGAGAAAAAATGACGAAGAGCCTGAAAAAACCCCGGGCACATTACCAGTGGATGGGAGCGACGGTAGTGACAACGCAGTCGTTAAGCAGTGGCGTTGCGGTTATTCCTGCGGGAAGTCATGGCGTGGTTGAAGGTGCAAAGCGCGGGTTGTCGGTGGTATTTGATGCCTGTCCGTGCTGCGGTGTTCAGTTACGGCTGACCCGTATTCGCCCAGAGATGCTCGATATTGTGGCATATCCGGACGTTGAGGAGGTGCCCCATGTCGGCGAGTGAAGAAGTGCTTTCACGCATCAAAAAGCTGATGGCTCTGGCGGATAACACCGGCAATGCTCATGAAGCGGCGGTAGCGCTGCGTCAGGCTCAGGCGCTGATGATGAAATACGGTGTGGCCCCGGAGGCCGTTGCACTGGCAGAGATAACGAGTGAAACCTGCAGGAATATCCCCAGTAATGCGCTTTCGGTGCCGGGCTGGCTGAATGCGCTGGTCACTGTGGTCTGCATGACTGCGGGTTGTCGCAGCTATTACGGCTGGTATCAGCACAGTGACAGGAAGAAGCGCCGCAGCGTGACGTTCTATGGCATTGGTGAACGCCCGGCTGTCGCGTGCTACCTCTTTGGCGTGGTATGCCGGCAACTCAAGCGTGACGCGGAACATTACCTGCATACTGCCTGTACACACCCGTTGCTGAAGCTGTCCACCATCCGACGCCGGATGGATGAATACCGGTTGTACTGGGTGGCGGGCGTCTGGTCGGTACTGGAGTCGGTCGAGCCTGAGTCATCAGAGAAAGCGGTACTCGACCAGTGGTTATCCCGGCAGCAGCGTAGTCTGACTCCCGCTAAAGTCCGGCAGCCGGAAGGGTGCCGCAATGCCAGTAAAGTCAGGCACGCGGCATGGACCGCAGGCAGTCAGGCTGAGATTTTTCCGGCTATGACGGTGAGCAACAATGAAGTGCAATTCAGTGAGGTGGGTAATGGATAGGTCATTCATGGGTACACAATCTGTTGTGGTTAATTTCACAAAGTATCGTCAGGAGAGTGGAATATGAGCTATTCATTATCGCAGGCTGCCAATACGTTGTTATTTAATCTGGTCATGGAGCTTAAGAGCGGCAATATTCGGCGTTGTGAATCGCTGGGGCTTGAGCCAGAAGAGATGCGGATGTTGCGTGAATTATCTTCTGATGATCTGCTGTACCTGTCTGAAAGTAAAGTCAGCGTTCTGGATGTGCGTATCCATCATGAGAACCTGAGCCTGATGTTGACGCAGGCGCGTCGGGAACAGAAACGACTGGAGCGTATTGACCGGGCACTGGCACTGGGGGCTTCAATCGAAATGATGCAGACCTATTTCGGACTTGAAGCTTCAGAGGTCAGTGCCCGCAGGCGTCTGGAGGGGATCCAGACCCGTAAAGGCCGCAGCAGTTCTCCTGAAGAAGATAAAGAATCCGCGTTATGGGAACAGTGGCGTGATGCCGGAATGATAAGTCCCGACAGCGCGGAAGGTCTGGATGTCATGATGCTGATGGCTGAGGAACAAAACGTGAATCTGACGTCGGTATGGACTCAGGTCAAGGTCTGGAGCCGTAAAAATGCTGCCGGAACGGAGGTGGCCTGATGGACTCGTTAACGCCCACATTTCAGTTTTACCGAACCGACCCACGCCATGTGAGTAAGTCGATTACCTCAAAGGCACGCTCACTTCTCACTCTGTATCAACAAGGAAAACGGGTCTATAGCCAGATTGGTCAGACGGGCTATCTCAAGATTGATTTGGGAATGCGCTGGCGTCTGCTGAGTAAGGACGCCGGAAAAAGCTGGCTATTTATGTCTCACCAGACTTATGACCGGGAGCTGAAGCGGTGAGGGGCTTACATTCCCCCCTGCGGCTGGTCATCACCCATTTGCCACGCGCTCTGCTGAAGAACGGTGTGCTCAGCTAACCGGTTCTGTCAGTGATGATTATTGTCGCTATTTTTCAGCGCGATTAAACAATCTGTACCGATATAACAACGAGAAGAAAACATGGCACCAGTAAACCGGAGTACGCTGCCGGCCGACAGCATCATTGACTATACGCTTGCCAGAATGCAGGAGCGTCTGGCAATGCGTAATGATGCACAGGCAGGTCAGGAGCGCAGCGGTCTGCTCTTTATGGGGAATGTCCACGATGCCTATCCACGGGCGCTGCTTCTCGACACCCGTCTGTCACCACTGGATAAGGTCGCATGGATGATGATACGCCAGTACGCCCTGCAAAATGACGGGGCGATTTTCCCTTCTTATGATGAACTGCAACAGCTGCTGGCGTCTCCGGGAGCTGGACTGGCTTCCCGGGGGACGGTGAGTCGCGCACTGACGATGTTGCGTCTGACCGGCTGGCTGAGCCTGTGTAAAAAAGTGAGAGATGGTAAAGGGCGCGTGCGGGGGAATATTTATGCTCAACACGATGAACCCCTCAGTGCGCGTGATGCGGAAACCTTTGACCCGGGGTGGCTGGACATGGTGGCTGATGCCTGCCGGCACAAAAGCCGGGCCGTGAATGAAACTGCATGGCAGGTCCTGTCATCCATTCAGGATGACCCAATGATGCGGCATCGACATTCCCGGGTGACGATGATAGCCGAACGTCTGACTCGTCTGTCCGATGCCGTGCAGTGCGCTCGAATACAGTCAAGTACAAAAATCGAACTCAGTGAAAAGGACGCTGAAAATCAGGCTGAAAGACTGAGTTCGAATATCGAACTCAGTCATAGTGGGGATGACAAAACACTGAGTTCGAAAAGAGAACTCAGTGGAGAATCAAGGGATTGCAGCAGAGTTCGAAAATCGCACCATAATAACGTACGTTCTTTCACACAAAGTGTGATTAAAAAAACGTACGTATCTCCGCAGGCCGACAAAAAACCGTTAACCGGGGGGCCCGAGGGTTTTGTGTGGCCTGACGGCCTGCAGGACATCCTGCCTGAAAATGAGCAGCCGATGCTGGCTCATCAACTAAACCAGCTGGCACAGAAATCACCGTCTGTGGCTGAGCAGGTTGCCATCAGCGTGGTGAATGGCTGGCGCCAGAAGCGCATCAGCAACCCGGTGGGCTACCTGCTGGCCACCCTCAAACAGGCGAGAGAGGGTAAGTATCACGTGGAACCTGCTGCGCCTCAGCAAACCCCTGCCAGACCTGTCGTACAGGCCAATTCATCCACTGAGGTACAAATCCCTGCATGCCCAACCGGGCCTCACATCCCAGCAGGTCAGGAAACCGTAAAAGCGATGGTAGCCCGGATTCGCCAGCAGCTAAATTGCTGAATCAGATAGTACGCATGCGACTGGTTAAAAAGTAAACTTGCTGCCCCGGGCAGCAAGTACAAAAAACAGACAATAAGGAGGGGGCCTAAAAAGCGACCTGAATGACCTTTTCAATTATAAAGCTGACAGAAGATAAGCATTGGTTAAAAAATAAGCTTGCTGCCCCGGGCGGCAAGTACAAAAAACGTACAGATGGTTTTGATGTTTCTGCGCTTTTGCGAAAAATGGAAAATGAATTGAGCGTTGAGTCACGAGCCGCCTCTCATTCATTCTTTCTGCTCTGTCTCTGAGTTTACAGGAAAGAACAGTTATGAAAGAAAATACTGAGAAAGGCACCTCTGATGAAACAGAAAAAAAGTCGGAGTTAAGAAGTGGCGCGTTGCGCTCGTCGCTTGCAGTCGAACTACACACGCGGTATGCCATCCTGTTATGGGAAGGGCAGCACGCAGAGAAAAAAGAAAAAGATGGCCGAAAAGTTTCTCATCGCCGCATTATGGGAATGCCTTACTTTCTGCATCTGGTGAATCGTATAAATGAAGATTCCCTGAAGGACGATCCTTTTGCTGATGAGAAGATGTACCTTCTCGAGCAGCAATTTAACCGGGGTACCGGGAGGCTGGAGAGATTAGTCACTGAACTGGACAACATACTGAAAAATGTCCCTGCCCGTATATCGCTGTCTGAAGCTTTATCTGTTTCCCCCGTGAATATCTCTGTTTTCAGCCGCACCCCCGTAGGATACCGGTGTGTCTGGTTACTGGTTGGGTTTGACCAGCTGGCTTTGAAAGCCTTTCAGGCATCACATTATGGTCTGATTTCTCATGCCCAGCGTGATGACTATCTGCGTCGCGGGGCTCAGTCAATTCATCGTTCATATGGCCTGGTACTGGGATACCGTTCGTCCGGGATCACCCGTCGTGATATTCTTCAGAACAGTTCTGCACTGACGGAACAAATGGCTTCTCTGGACGAAGATATTTTACTGGGCAAAAAACGTTCTTCATTTTCACCTCCGGTCAGCAAGGGGAGTATTGAACTTCTTCTGGCGGCAAAAGCAAACAATGCAGATATTGTGCCATTACTGGAAGATCCGCCAGAAGGACGGATTGTGGTTGATCTTTCATTATTTGCCGCTGATTCGAAGCGCATCGATGATTAACCACGCTGACACGCGGGTTTTCTGAAAGGAGTGTCATCATGCGTCTGGTGTTGTGTGAAAAGCCTTCCCAGGGCAGAGATATTGCGAAGTTTCTGGGGGCCACGCAGCGGGGAGATGGGTTTCTTAGCGGCCCCGGGGTGACGGTCACCTGGGCCCGCGGTCATCTGTTGGAAACTGCGGAACCTGAGGTCTACGGCGAGCAGTATGGTAAGCCCTGGCGTACCGAGGTGCTGCCGTTAGTGCCGCAGCAGTGGAAACTGGTCGTTAAAGCGGATGCAAAAGCCCAGTTCGCGGTGATTAACCGTCTGCTCAAGCAGGTCGATGAGGTGGTGATTGCCACTGACGCCGACAGGGAAGGTGAAGTGATTGCCCGGGAACTGCTGGATTACTGCAAGTTTCAGGGGAGGATATTCCGGCTGTGGATGTCGGCACTGGACGATGCCAGTATCCGTACCGCGTTGTCTGATTTGTGGCCATCATCGAGAACCGAAGCGTTGTATTATGCCGGCGTGGGCCGTAGCCGGGCTGACTGGCTTATCGGCATGAATCTGACCCGCCTGTTTACGCTCAAAGGCCGGGAGGCGGGTGTCGGCAACGTGCTTTCGGTGGGACGGGTACAAACCCCGACGCTGGCGATAGTGGTACAGCGTGACCGCGAGATAGAGAACTTCGTGGCAAAGCCGTACTTTGAGGTTATCGCTACGCTTGCCGTGAACGGCGCCGCATTTCCGGCAAAGTGGGTACCGGCTGCGCAGTACTGCGATGAAGAGAAACGCTGTATCCAGCCGGGAGTTGTGGCGCAGGTGGTAGAGCTTTGCCGGCAGACACCGACGGGGGCCGTGATTGACTGCCAGACGGAGAGAAAGAAACAGTCCGCGCCGCTGGCATTCAGCCTGAGTTCACTGCAACAGGCCTGTTCACGTCACTGGGGGATGCCGGCCCAGACGGTACTCGATATCGCCCAGAAGTTGTATGAAACCCACAAACTTACCAGTTACCCCCGCACCGACTGCGGTTATCTGCCTGTTTCGATGCGGGAAGAAATTCCGCAGGTTCTGTCTGCGGTCGTGGGTACTGACCCTGCATTACAGCCGGTGGTCGCGCAGCTGGACACGCAGTTTGTGTCACGCATCTGGAATGACAAAAAAATCACTGCTCACCATGGCATCATTCCGACAAAACACACCGGTGATTTGAGCAAGCTCAGTGATGAAGAACGCAATGTTTATCAGCTGGTCAGTGTAGCGCGGCGATCAATTTTGGATAATTTTGATATCAATTTCGGATCAAATCAGAGGGCATGAATACTGTATTTCGGACTGTCCAGAATTGATCGCCGCGCTACACTGTCGGTTACTTTGTCTTCTATGCCACCTCTATAAAACCGTCGTTAAGATTGATAGGGGCTGCTGCCCTGATCTCTGTCCCTGCGGTAACGGCAACAACAAGAGGGGGAGTAATGCTTACGCGATAAAACCCGCTAACCGCGACGGGGCTGCGTGTAATAACGGCTACATGATCGGACCCGTCTACGCCGCCTCCGGGGATGACTATTCTCGTCCCGGCAGACTTACCAGCTGCCAGTCCCCACGGTTTCGCATTCGTGGATTCGATAAAATCCTGTCCGGCAGCGGCTGCGCGGATAAGGTCACCGGCAGCAATAAAAGCACCTGATCGCGTTACTATAAACTTACCACCACCTTTTTTGTTGATGACGTCATTGCGGCAAAACTCACGGCCTGCCGGAAAGTTGTTGTCTGGAGCGTTATATGTATTACCGACGTTACCCAGTAACACACCGCGCGTCCCCCCGAACTGAGCCATCTGAGTGACGTCAAAGTTACACCCATGCGTCACGAGCCTGTCAGCATATAATGTGGTGTATTCTCCCGTTCTGGTCCCGTCATCACCCGTTGAGGTAATATCAGTAATAACAGCTTCGATATAAGCATTTCTCTGGAAGGGTTTACCGTCGTTACCGGTGCCGGTAAATTTTTGGGTTTTGATGTTACGGATTATCATCCGTGACCCAAGCCCCTGCAATGTTACCGTTTTGGCTTCAATATCAGAGACAATAAATTCATTTTTCGAGTCATCTCTCGCAGCGGTCATAATTAAGACCGATCCCGTTCTTGATACAATACCGGATAAATTAAAGTTACGTGACGGTGCAGCATAAGCCCCGTTATTAACACCCCATGCAATGAACACCATACGCCCGTTCTCTATTGCTGGCTCACCCGTCACGCCTTTTACCGTAAAATCGGTGCAACCATATGTCACAACGCCCGCAGCGTCTAAACCGGACGAGATTGATTTGGTCGAATCCGGGTAAACTTCCACATTCTCAACGGTAAAATCTCTGGATTTTTCAAAGTGGATACACTGGCGGGTATTTTTAGCCCTGATATTTCGCACGGTAATATTTGAGGCAAAATTATCATCACTGTCCCATGAGTAGGAACCACTGCCTGCAACGCCAATACCTATCCCCCAGTTAGGCTGGTTATTACGGTTATTTATATTATCCAGCAGTATGTCCTCAATAAGCATCCCTCCACCCTGATAATGTTTATTCACAAGGTTAAGCTCTATAGCATCGCCGTTCATATCATTAAAATCGACCCTGGCTATCCTGCCTTTGGTCACTTTAAAACCGGCACCGCTACTTCCCTGATGTAAAATACCGTAATTACCTTTTTGAAATTTACTGTCCAGAATCTCTATCGTGCTGTCAGAAATCAGATCCTGAATGATAATCTGTGCCGTACTGGTCTGGTTCACCATTGTAATATTTCGTGCATAGAATGCGCCCCCTTTAAGGGCAATGCGCGCGCCGTTAAACCGGACACCATCGAATGATGTATTCACAGCAGTAATGGTATTATTTCCCCGTAGTTCTCCGCCCATCCATTTAACGCTGTCCATATTCAGGCCCGAAGTCAGCGTCCCTGAATATCCCCATGCCATAACGGGAAGCCCCTTGGCTTTAGCGGCATCACAGCAAGCCTGCAACGCTTCCTGTGTTGTTGCATACAATCCGGTAAACATCTCAGGTGTTAAAAATCGCACCGCATGGTCTATTTGCGTGCGTATCCCTTCAATATCCTGCTGTGTGGTGGTTATTTGTGTCTGTAAGTTATCAATGTCTGCTTTTGAAGCCAGAGCAAGTGAATGGTCCACGACGATTTCAATAGCGGCCGTGTTTCCGACTTCAATGATAATTCTGATATAAATTTGTTTAGCGGCACCCGTGGATAAATCTGGCTGAAACTCGAGCGGATACTGGCCGACAGCAAACAGATGACCGGTATCATCAAATATACCGACCTCGCGTATATACCAGCCGCCATCAGGGGCCGCTTCAGGGGGGATAATAACCTCAGCAACAACATCACCATAGATATTGTCGAGACTGAATAAATCATTTGTCTGACCACGCCATATTTCATTTTTTAGCGCAGTTTGCGCTTCATCTGGTGTGTAATAGCTGCCACCACCATCACCGGCTGCGACACTTACCAGTTTAACCGGAACCTGTGTAATCAAAAAGTCAGCGATTGCATCACGCCCGTACTGAGTCAATATTGTTTTGAATGTTTCCATAACTATTTCCGGTCGGGATATAACGTTGTAATGGCCCCCCCGGCGATGCCGGAAGTCGTCATAACGCGCAGGTCAGATGCGCCGGACAGGTCTATATTACCAGGGATAACAAAACGACCATATTGCCCCATGACATCAGTTACGCTTCGGGTCGGATCAGGTAATACATCGCCTTTTAATTCAAAACTCCCCAGCGCATTACCGTCAGTAATAATCCCCAGTGTTTCAGCCGGATTAAATTGCACACGATACAGTTCGACTAATACCGGGCGCATATTTTCAGCCAGGTTTATGCCCTCATAACGGAGCATCACCTCCACCGGGCGTGTCGTCAGAATGGGAATATTGACATTACCCGCGTGTTTATATCTGACCGTGACCGGCTGCACGCGGGGCGTTTTTAAAAACTCAATAACGCCCCAGAGAGAATCGACAATAAAATCCACACCTTCTGTCAGGCCGTGAATAAACACGCCCCAGACATTTTGATGCGCAAGGGGATAACACCCTCTTGCAATAACGCCTGTACCAATTGACTGCTGCTCAGCATGTGCGGCCTGATTCAGCGATTGTCCAAAAAGAGCAAGACCTAAATTCTCTGCTGAATATTCATAAAAATTCGCGCTGACTGCGCAGTCATGATGCGTAAAATACTTTGTGGCTGTACCCGTCACACCATTAACTGACTGTCGGCCCTTATGGCTTTCGCTGTTAAAGGAAATATCCAGTTGATCCACATCTCCCACCCAGCGCATATTGACAGCCTGTCCGGGTGTTCGCACCCCCAGCATGACGCGGCCCTGACCGTAGTAATAGGTTTCACTCCGTTTCACTGGCGGCCTCCTCAATATAACCGGCAGGTAACGCGATATCCCATGAACGTATCGAGGACAGACCATCGCGAACGCTGAATAAAACGAGGCTTGCCGCCGGTTTTGTGCTGTCTGCAATCCAGGGGATTAAAATAGTGTCGTCTGCCGTTTCTGCCTGCCACAGTGTGCTGCCATCGCGTCTGATTTCCACGCGGTACACGGTGCCGGGTTCGGGTCCGATGCTGACATCATCACAGTCAATCATCTGGTCTGCCTGCAACACACGATCACGGTGCGACCAGCTCAGCACGTATTCATCGAGTGGGGCAGTCTCCACAGGCCAGGCATGGCCGGACAGTCTGACTCGCGCGGGCGGATAAGGGCGGGACTGGCGCTGCTGTGGCATAATACTTGCCACAGGCGCGTCCGCTTCACTCAACATACCGCTGCCTGTCCGGGTTAACAGCCGGACGTCCACAACATCCCCCATCAGATATTCGGTGCTGTCGGTTTCCAGATTGTCGGAAACAACCCACGCCAGCGCCCCGGCGGCATGTTCCTGCGGATAGGTGTCCGCACAGCCGCGTGCAACCCGCGCCGATTTGAGGGCGGTATCAACAACAGTTACCCGTAAAATTTCATCATCAATCAGCAGCACATCGCCGACAGCCGGGTCGGTGCCTGCACAATAAAAGAGCGCTTTAGCATCGGTACTCATCGCGCGGGCAAGTGTACCGGTTATGCTCCAGTCGCCTGTGCCTGCGCTTTTCCACTCCGTACCCGCCGCCCGACTCTGATACTGATAATTAACCGACGTCGGCGAAGGTGACTGTGCGACAGTGCCGATAAAACAGGCCGTAGGACTGAGTGCCGACAGCTCAGCGGCAGACAGATTACCGGCCAGCACGGCATAGGGAAGCTCCATTGTGACACTGTGTGAAACAGGTAACGGGGTTTTGTCCGGTGGCTGCCATTCGCTGCCCTGATTACCACTGCCCCAGCTCGTCGCAGGCATCCCGAAAACGTCCTGAATAACCGTGACGGCAATTGACCCGTCGTCGTTTTCTTCAATTTTCCCGACGCGCAGCACAATATTATTAATTCCGCGTTCGGGCAGGCTGGCACGAAAACAGGCCGCAGGTGTCAGACTGCTGGCACGCCGGTTCAGTTTCATGCCGAATTTAGCAATACCGGCCGCGCCGGTTTCCAGATCACGCGCAGCCACACGGGCGGCAAGATCAAACGTCGGGATAGCTTTGTACTCAACCGAACTGCTGATCGTCCCGACATTCGCGATAGCGCCGAGGTTTTGCGCGCGGGCCTCACCGTCGCTGTGCGTGACCGGGTCATGCCAGGTCACAACCACTTCATTGACGGCAGTATCCATTGCGGTGCTGTCGTCGTCGGTAATATCAATAATACCGTCGTCCCAGGTAAACAGCGGCAGCGTGTCTGCGTCGTAGTCATTGCGGATCAATTTCAGACACAACAGCCCGGTTTCAAGGTCTGCATACTGCGCCGCGCCGATATGATCCAAAATCTGCTGCACAAATTTATCTAAATCGGTTTGCCGGTTGTAACGAAAACACAGGCCGAACGCCTCCGTATAAAGCGTGTCCGCTGCGGCCTTATACGTGCTGACGTCAATATCGGACAACGACAGACCGCGCCCCCAGTCAGGATTGGTGGCCGCTTCCAGCAGAATATGCGCAGGGTTCATCGCATGAATACTGCGCAGGTTGTTACGCTGGGCGTCGGTCAGCTCGCTGTCGTTCGGTAACGTCGCAGTGCTGTTACTCAGGCGGATCATCGCTTTTTCAGGATACCAGGCGCTACCATTTTTCCAGCCCTCAGTCGTGCGCCTGACCCGATAGGACCACGGCTTCGGGCTTGAACTGTAAGCGCTTATCAGGCCGCTGAAAAACGTTGTCACCATCCCGCGAAAACCGGGAATAACACCGCTCAGAACAGAACTGAGGCGGGCAACCGGAGTTTGCGTGGGTGCGCCAAACATAAAATAGAGCGTACCCTGAATACCACCTTCGCCCCCTGTATCAGTCCCGCCGAACAGGTCTGGTTTATCAATAACAATCTCACCATTCTCCCTGACCTGACCCTCAGTACCTGCAAACACCATTTTTTTATCTGCCGTGATGGCAACCACTTCGTTAACAGGACCACGCCCCAGCCCGGCCTGAATATCCCAGGAATATTTATAACCGACCGTCGTTTTTTTGCTGCCGCCTTTACCGCCCATCGTTTTCTCCGGCTCCGGCCCGTTCAACGATACGCAGCGCAAGCGCATCGCCGGTATTAATCAGCACCTCTGACTCAATCCAGCCACGTTCTAAAAAGGCGTTTAAATCGAGGTTATAACGCGCAAAAAATGCCCGGATGCCCCATGCACAACCCCCACCGGCGCGGATATGCTCCATCGTAATTTTCATTTTTTGATTGCCTCGTAACGATAATTGCCATAGGCCAGGATGAACCAGTCATCAGTCCAGCAGTCGCCGAAAAAAACGCATTGCGGCGTACCTTCTGTCTGCTGCGGCATGTTCCAGTCGTCTTCTGTTGCCGCTTCCGGCGTTGTGTTTCTTTGCTTTGGTGCCATCGCCTGATTAACCAGGTAGCTGGCAACGATAACGGCAACAAACTTAGCAATAGCCCACCACATAGCATTCCCCTTATGGCTTAAAACAGTTTCACGATTTCATAGGGTGAAATGCCCGGCATGTGTGGCACGCCACCGTAATTCAGCTGGTTCCTGAATTTCTTCTCGCAGACAGCCAGCGTTCTGTCACAGCCGGGCCACAGTGAAACCGTCATCCCGACAGAAAGCCCGATGGTGCCGCCCAGTACGCCTATCACGTTGCCGCTGTGCGTTTTCAGCCCCCGGCGCTCTGTCAGTCCGTCATTCTCCCAGGCAATCAGGCCACCGCTGAACCAGCCGCTGGCATAGCTTCCCGGAATGCTGACAGTGATTTCAGCACCGTTGAGTGCCGTAATGTTCAGCCCGTTGACCGCCCATACGGCGCGTGAAACGGTGCAGTTACTGTCATACAGGGAATGCGGGCAGGCACGGGTCCAGCCGAGTCGCAGGCCATTACGCGAAAATGTACTGGCCGCACTGGCGGTAATGATGCGGGCGCTGTTGTAGCCTTCACGCTTCACTTCGGTAATGGTGCCTATCCATACCGTACGCGATTCAGCGTCACTGACAGCATCAGCGTGCTTTCTGAGAACCCGCAATTTTACGCTCGTCGAGGGGGGCGTTCCCCGGTACAACATCACCACTGGCAAATCAGACGGCACGGTCAGTTCCAGCCCCTCGCTGCCGCCAGAACTGATACCCGGACACGTAATCGCGGCAGCAATCCACAGCTGGCCGTTGAATGTGATGTCGTGGTCTGCACTGGTGTATCGCCAGCTATTGCTGCCGTGTTCAAACAGATAAAACTCAACCGGCAGGCCGTCCTGCACGGAATGCTCATAATCATTAAAACTCATGCGATTACCCCCCTGAAAATAACGGATACGGTTGCCAGCCCGTCGGCATCCGTGACGTGTTCCCATTCCACTGAATCATCGTTGAGCCGGGAAAGTGTCAGCCACGACACCGAGGCCAGTTCGCTGAGTGGTACGGCTTCGGTCCCCCCCGTCAGCATCAGGCGCTCCGTTGTGTTGTTCTGCCGCATGACTCCCGTCACGCGCCGGTAATACCGGCGTCCGTCGGTCAGTGTGATGACCACGTCCTGCCGTCCGGGTAGTTCACCCGCGACGGCGGAATCAGACAATGCGCAATACTGCACATCGATATAACCGGCATCCAGCCCGCTGACTGGTTGAAGGTCGCCGGGGTCACCGGGTATCCAGACCGCCCGCTGCCGTCCTCTCAGGTAGTAAAACAAGGCCCGCAGTGCCTGATGTTCTGCACGGCCGGATACAGACCAGGTATGCTGCATAGCCAGAAATGGCCGCCTTGCGGTATCGTTGCGATGTGGTATCCCGACCCGATTGTCCAGCTCCATAACAAGGCGCTGATATTCCGCGCTAAGGTCTTCGCTGAAATCCGGGGCGTGCTCAATGACCGGCCAGCCCCTGTACAAAGTGCCTGGACGGTCTGCCGGATGCGTATTACTGGTCGCAAGACGAAAACGAACCTGTGCCAGCATCAGCGCACCGCGACGGGTCAGCCCTGGCGGATCTGTCAGCACGGCCGGGCGCAGGGGATAAACCAGCGCTCCGGCCTGCCAGTTCTGCGACAGTGGCACCGTCAATGACAGACTGTCAGCGCTGACCGCCGACAGGGTGCGTACTTCTGACACGGCAAGCCAGCCAGGCTGAGACTGAAATAAAACATCATCTCCTGCGGAAAAGTCGCGACCGGCTGTCGGGATATAGAGAGTAGACGCTCCGGCGGCATAATCTGCGGGCAATGGCACCACGTCAGGCCAGACTGGCATGGCCCATACCATTGAACCCGCGCGGGCCAGCCAGTTCTCAAATGCGCCGCGCTCTGCGCCTGCGGCAACGGTGGTCAGCTCAAAGGTCCGGCGCGGGGTCAGGCGGCGTGCAATGCGCTGCTCTGCACCGGTCGGGGATTGCAGGATGCTGGTTTGCCACTCCAGTTTCTCTGTCACGCCATTGGTCCAGTCTGTTGCACCAAGCCAGGGGATAAGGGCCATCACTTCACCCCCAAAATCTGGCGCAGTGTTGGCGCGTTGGCACTCACAAACGTAATCATTGCACGCTTGCCATTGGTCGAATTAATGCCCGCGCTCAGCGCCTGTGCCGGGTCAAAGACCAGCGTCTGCTGTATGACGGGCTGTTGTTCCGGTTTTCCGGTCTGCATTCCGTTGGCAGATACGGCGGCAGGGGCGCTGTTGTTGACGTTGCGCCGTGATACCGGTGGTAATGACACCGGGCCACCATTTGCGAACGCCCCGATGCGCCCGGCATTCAGCGCATGTAAAAAGTCAACGCCATAACGGCGCACCGATGCCGCGTTGATAACGTATTCACCATCTGACAGACGCGCGGCGATGCTGTCTGAGGTGCCTGTGCCGGGGCCGCGAATATGGCCGCCGGTGGCAACGGTAACAGCCGCCATCACCCCGGACGTGGCCGCACCACCGGCGCTGGCAGCTGCGATTGCTGCCGACAGGGTGGTCGCTCCGGCCGCAAATGCCGCAGACAGCGCGGCCGTCAGCGTGGTGGCCCCGGCCGTCATTGCCGTGGTAATGGATGTGGCACCGACAGTGAGTGATGTTCCCATCGAGGCGGCCCCGGCCGTGCTGGCCGCAGTAATCGCCGTCCCGTAAGCCGTTGCGCCTGCGGCGTCTGCCGCCGTTTCTGTTGCGGTGGTTGCTGCGCTGCCGGTGACTGACGACCAGGCAGAACTGAGACCGCCCATTGCCAGCTCTGCCAGATTTTTAGAGGCAACCTGCGACAGCGCCGACAGCACGGATTGACCCAGATTCAGTACAGCCTCAGAGAGATTGGCGGTCCCGGCGGCCAGGGCATTTAAACTGCCTTCAATGCCACTCTGAAGACCTGCGCCAAACGCAGCAGCCAGACCATCACCGGCGGTCTTCAGGCGGGCCATTTCGGCTTCCAGCTGCGCAATGGCCGCGCGGGCGCTTTCTCCGGCCTCACCTGGAACGGCCGCAAATGCTTTCATCTGAGGCAGGTAACCCGCCATTTTGTCCGACACTTCCTGACTCAGGTTGACGAGTTCGCGGCGTCCCTCCATCTCTGACAGCAGCCCGGCCTGGACCTGTGCCTGAATGCTGGTTTCCCGCTGGCTGCGGTATGTCAGCAGATCGTCGATCTCCTTCTTCATCCCGTCGATGCGGATTTTCGTTTCCTGAACCGGGATCAGTTTGTCTACCCACGCCACGCCGTCTGTGTTGCCGGAAGCCTCAAACTCACGGCGCAGGTCAGCCATCTGCTGTCGCATTTCCACCAGATCCCCGCCGGACTGATCGCCGGTAGCCCGCAGATACTGTGCCTGAAGGCTGCTGTTTTTTGTCGCATCGGCATCAAGCTGTTTCTGACGCTCTGCGGCTGAAATTACCGCCAGCGCAGCCTCTGCACGGGCTTTAAGTGCGCCGGTCAGTCCCTTTTCCGCCAGCTCATAGGCCCGGACCTGTGCCTGCGTTTTCCCGACTGTCGCGGCCTGTTTTTCCAGCCCGGCAACATAGTTTTCCGTTGCCTTTGCGGCCGTTTCAGCAGCGCGGGCGCGGGATTTCGCGGCGCTGGCCTCAGCCTGCGCCTGCTTTTTCGCATCGCTGGCCGCATCCACCTTTTTTTGCAGCGAGATGATCCCGTCCAGACTGTCACGCAGCTTGTCAATATCGGCAGGAGCCTGACCGGCCGCAGCTGCTGCGATCACTATCCGGTCCCGCAGCTGCTCCAGTTGCTCAGCGGCGGTATATGTCGCATCAGCCAGCTCTTTTTTCAGCTTTTTCTCAAGACCGGCAGCTTCACCGGTCAGCTCAGCTACGGCGGTTTCGTTCGCCGTAATGCTGCGCGTGGCTTCATCAATCCACTGGATGGGACCGACGGCAGACAGTGTGTCCAGCGTCTGATTCAGTGTTTTGCCGCTGCTGTCGGCCGCGTTCAGCGCCCGCACCAGCCGGTCATCGAGGCTCGTCGTTAACGTGGCCTGTGCTTCGGTCAGGGCTTCAAATTTCGGCTTCAGCTCGTCGATCTGCTTTTCAAGCTTTGCCAGTTCGCTGCTGAGTGGCCCGGCGCTTATTATGCCAAAGCCGGTTATATCCGGGGTGGATGTCAGGACAGAGAGAGACGTCCGCAGGCTTTCCGCCCGCTGTTCCAGCGCGGCCAGCTTCGCAGCGTCGGTGCTCAGCGTACTGGCATTACTGCGGGACTGACTCAGTACGTCGGACGTCCCGGCACTGCCGCGTAGCTGACCTTCCGCGCTCATCAGCGCCAGTGTTTTCTGTCGCTGGTCCTCCAGCGTCTGGATGGTCTGCCGGTGCTGTTGCTCAAGCTCCGCCTCTTTCTGCCGGGATGCGGCATACGCAGCGGACAGGCCGGTGACGGCCAGCGTCACGCCGGTAATTGCCAGGCCCGCCGGACCACCGGCGAGACTCAGCAGACCGGACCCGACACTGGCAGCCAGGCTCCGGGTGCGCGTGGCAGCCGTCAGGGCGGTTTCGGCGGCAGCCTGCCGGGTCAGGGCAGCGGTCATGGCGTTCTCAGCGGCAAGGCGGCGTCCGGGGGCCATCGCACCGGCGGCGGCTGCGCGCTTCATTTCGGCCTGGGCCGCCGCCACAGCGGCGCGACTCTGCGCCAGTTCGGCTGCAGCCAGCGCGGCCGTTTCGACTTTAAGACCCCGCGCGGCCTGAATGGCGGCGATAAACGCCGCGACATGACGCCCACCCATGACGACAGCAGCGCCGGTGACAACCGTCATCAGGGTGTCGAGATTACCCGCCAGCCCGGAAATGACTCCGGCCAGCGCCCGCGATGTGCCGAGTGCGTTATCTGCTCCACCGACATAGCCGGTCCAGGCGTTCGTCAGCTCCGTCACGGCACGCTCGATGGTCAGCGGCATCTGTGAGAATTCCGCGTCAATATCTGCCGCGCCATCCTGCAACGCCCGGAAGACAACCTCTGTAGTCAGCTTTCCGTCTGCCGCCATTGCACGCAGTTCGCCGCGCGTTTTACCAAGCGATTTTGACAGCATATCCATGATACGGGGCATCTGTTCTGATACAGAATTGAACTCTTCCCCGCGCAGGGTGCCGGATGCCAGACCCTGCGACAGCTGGATGATGGCAGCACTGGACTCTTCCGCTGTGGCCCCCGACACGACGGCCGCTTTGCTGATGGTTTCAGTCACGCGCAGCAGTTCGGTCTGTGATGCAGCGCCCCGTAAAGAGCGCGCAAGGCGGGTGTATAACTCAGCGGTTGCCGCGATCCGTTGCCCGGTCTGGCTTGCCATGTCGGACACACTGGCAAACGTGGTTCTGGCCTGTTCCCCGGAATCCGAAACCAGTTTTACGCGGGCGTTTAAATTCGTGTATTCATCGGCCGTGGTGGCGATGCTCTTAAACAATCCGGCACCGAGCGTCAGGCCAGTGACGGCACCGGCGACGGACTGGAGGCGGGCCAGCTGGGTGCTGATGGATTCCACGCCCGCGCGTGTGCGACTGAATGCGGCATCTGCTGCTTTTGCGCTGCGTGCAGCATGGTCCATACCGGCCGCCGCCGCATCTCCGGCGTTCGACAGTTTTTTCGCACTGGCAGTAGTGACGACCAGGCGTTTTTCAAGGTCATCAATAGCCTGGCGGGCAGAATTTAAATCCGCCTGAATGCGCAGTTTTAGCTCTATATTGCTGCCTGTTGCCATGCTACTGTGTCCACTGGTTTGTCAAAAAAGGGGGATAAATGAAAACGTGGTTTGCGCTACACGTCCCGCTTCTGCTGCTGTCGGTATCCGTGCCGTCGATGGCCTTCATTCTGCTGCCGGTGATGCTGGCCGGTGACGCGTTTATCCTGCTTCGGGCGCGCTGACGCGCCTTTCAGTTGTGCAATATGTGATGACAGCGATTTGCCCCCGGCGGATGCGTTCGCATTGTCTACCGTGCGCGCCAGCCGGTTGCTGATTTCCCGCCGCTGTGCGGCATCGAAAAACAGCACCAGCTGGCGCGCCGTGTAGTTTTTTAAGTTGGGGAACGCATGACCGCTGGCCGTCAGCGTGGCAAAGAGGTCACCCCAGCTGACAGGCTCTGCACCAGCTTTTGCATCTGCGGGAGCGTTGCCTGCCTGATAAAAAAACTGGCGTTGACTCCCCACCAGGTAAAGAACAACTTTTCACTGTCTTCTCCACTGAGCGCCGCGACCCATTCACGCGGCTGATCGCAGGCGATGGCGACCACGCTGATCACATGGTCATACACCGCCGCCAGCGCGTCCGTCATATCGTCCAGCTTCACCCCGTCGACGTCTGTGCCGTCAAACAGCCCGGCAACCGCATCAATAACGGGACGCAGCAGCGCCCGGTGCTGCAGCTGTTCTGCGAATGTGTATTCATGGACAGTGACGGTGACACCCGCGACGGACAGCGACCGCTCAGGCATCAGGATGTTTAGCTCATCGATGTTGCTCATAACGATTCCCCGACGTGAATAACGCGTCCGTAGCGCCCGATAACAGGGTCATCTGCCCGCAGAGTGTCTACCAGTACACCTGCGCTGGTTTCCAGACCGCTGAGGCTGGTATCGGTATTGATCCAGTCCATCGCCGACACCGGATCAAGCTGGATTTTGTACAGTTCCAGAATGACGCGTTTCCCGCCTTCAGCCAGGTTGACCCCCTCATAACGCAGGGCCACGTCGCGGGCGTTCTGCGTAAACATCGAGGTATTCACCGCCTCGCCATAGCTGTAATTTACTGTGGGGGCCACGCCGTTTTTGATTTCTGGAGTTTTCAGAAACTCAACCGACCCCACGTCGGCATGCAGTGTATAATCCGTACCCTCGACCAGATCACCGATGACCACATTACTGACGCCCTGATACGCGAGCGCCACGAGGGAACCGGCAACGATGCCCCCCGGCAATTTTTCGGCTGTGACGGTTCCCGCCGCCACGCTGACTGCCTGCCCGTAAAGAACAAGCGCAACATTCTCCGGGGAACGGTCATACCAGGTGCTGGAAAGCGTTCCTTCCTTACCGGTATAGAGGCGGCGCACGGATGCGCGCTGGCCGCTGTAACTTTCTTTGTGATCGAACGATTCAACTTCGAGCGCCAGCGACAGGGCATCACAGTCACCAATCCAGCGATAGACGCCAGGCATCCCGGTCACCGGGTCGCGTTCGGCCAGGAAGACTTTGCCCTGGCCGTAGTAGTATGTTTCCTGCTTCATTCGGTTTTAGCCTCTTCGGTCGCGGTGTTGCCGTTGCGGGTGATACCGTTTTTTTCCAGCCATGCCGCTGTCGCGGTGTCCACGCTGATCACATCACCGGCGCTGTATTTCACGCCTGCATGCTGATGCGGTTTTGTCAGCGTGACGTTCTTCAGTTGCTGTGTTTTTCCTGCCATTAATAGCCTCCTAAGCTGGCGGGGATCTGGATCTGATAGACCAGGGGATAAAACCCGTAGCCGTCCTCATACTGCGCCGGTAGCTGCTGTGTACTGCGCCGGATGCGCGGAATATCAGCCGCAGGTTGCCAGCCCTTAAACGCCCCCAGCACTTTTGCCAGCAGCGGTCCGGCCTGACCGGCAATATCTCCCCCTCGTCCGGGACCGTCAGCAAAATAGACGGCGACCACCACGGCCCACAGCTGCGTCACAAACTGCTGCCGGTTCTGAACACCGCCCACCGCCGCCGTGGTGCCACTTATCTGATCGCCGAGATAAAACACCCATGCGGAGGGGGCCGGAATATTTCCGGCCGCCAGCTGTTCCAGCCCGGCCACGCTGCCAACGCAGGCCAGCTCCGGGATACGCTCGCGCAGGTGCGCAGTCAGCAACGGCTCACAGAACAAATAATCATCGGTAATATTCACCATAAGCCGCCTCCGTTCTGGCGGAACATGTTGCTGCCGGTGGTAAACTGGATGGTTTCCTCCGGGGCCGGGACGTTTCCGGCCTCATCGAGTCCGAGCGACAATTTACCGGTCGCGACGCTTTCCAGCTGCTTCACCCGCTGGCGATAACGCAACGTCACTGGCGTATCGTCGCGCGGGTTCTGATACAGGTAATAACGGGCAATATCACAGCTGATACGGCGCAGCGTGTCCGGGACTGTTTTCAGGGGCAGCAGGCCGCGCCCCTCCAGGTACATATTGATTTCAGCGGTGGCATCGTTAATCGCATTCGTCACCACAACCGGATCAATCGCGCCAGATGCCGGGCGTTTGCGGTCTGACAGCTGGCGGATCTCTTCCTCGCTGAACGCACTGATTAAATCGTCCTGGGTGCAGTACATGGTTATTCATCCAGCGGTATTAATTTCAGATGTGGGTCATTTTTGATGGCGTTCCATTCGTATTCGCTGAATTCTGACCGGGTTACGGTTACCGGTGTTTCAGTAAATAAACGGCCCGCGCGCATCCGGCGCTTGTTCGGCACTGCAACTGCCTGGATGCTCCATTTCGCTTCAGCCGCAGCGGCCAGAACGGTATCAGCTGGTGCCGTCAGATGTTGGCTGGCTGCGCTTTCCGACTGTTGGTGTGTCTGAACCGCCACCGCCGCTGCATCCGTATTGTTTTCATTCTTTTTAATCATCTTTAAAACGCCTTTAAATGGAGTTAACGCGGGATTAATTCAGCCATGCACAATCGAGAATTTTCGACATGTTGTGATGTGGGTTAGAACCGCCGCCCGTCAGATATTCCACGCCGACGACCGCTTTAGCGGCAGAAACCAGATTAGATGGGACAACCAGTAGTTCAGGGCGAACGTTTAGCGAGTCGCCGCCATCGGCTTTCATATTTCGCAGCGCCTGCCAGGCTTCCTGGTAGCTGTCCGCATTAAGCGGTTTGGTGGATTTGACGCACAGCTGCCATAACCCAAAACCGGCCGCAGAACGGGCGCGGATACCGTACAGATACACGTCATCCATAAAGACCTTATCTGATGTGGCGTCGCTCTGTTTGTTGGTGATTTGCGGCTTCACGCGCTGCTGGAAAATCAGTGGTTTAATCGGCTGCGTGGTGTCCATCAGATACCAGGCGGGTCCGTCACCAGTAAACAGGTTGCTGACAGCGGTAGTGTCCCCCGTGCCGTCAACTTTCTCGTAGACAGGATGGTCGGTGTCAAAAAAGTTCTGGCCGTCGTAACACAGCTCGCTGTCTCCCCGAGCCAGGAGTTTGAAAATATCGCGATTGGGGTACTGCTCAGATTCCTGGCCCTGCATCTGGAACATAGGCCCGTAGACACCGACCTGATCATCTTCTATCGCCGTGCGTGCAACCGGAACCGTCGATTCATATAAAATATTGTTGAGGGTATAGCCATGCGCGGCCATATCACGCAGGGTACGGGAGCCGATCCACTGCTTCATTTGTGGGAACTGGCCGAGCCATGCGTACACGTTCGCCGCCGTGGTGGACGGGACAACGCTTGCCACGGTCTTATACGATGTGTCGGCAAGTTTCATGCCATCCTGAAACTGTTTGTTGAACGTGACAAACAGCGCTTTGATTCCGTCAGGGGTAATAATCATCAGTTACTCCATTGATTTTTTTGCGGCGGCAAAGTCTTTCGGTGTCATCCCCGACAGGGCGGCGACCTCCAGCTCAACAGCGCTCAGTCCGTGGGCATCTTCGCCGGATGGCCCTTTGCCGTGGGTCTGTGTGTTAATGAGCGCAGCAACGGGGGCAGCGGCAGCAACGTAGCTTTTCAGGGCGGCCAGGTCTTTTGCGCCCAGTTCGCGTGCCCATGCCTCAAGCGACGGCAGCAGCTTCCCGGCCTTCAGGGCATCGGTGACTACGGTATCCAGTTCCCCGCCATTGATGCGTGCTGACAGGGCGGCAACCTGCTGCGTTAACGCGGTTACCGCCTCGACCGGAACAAATTTCTCCGGGTCCGGATTGTTGCCGGGGGCTTTCTTCGCGGCATCGACGGCCAGCGTCAGCGCGGCGATCTTTTCGTCTTTCGCTTTCACCGAGGCAAAAAAGCGGGTCAGACTGGCATCACCACCTTCACCGGGTTCCAGGTCAGCCGCCATTTTTTGCAGGGCGGTAATAATGGCCGTTTCGTCGGCATCGTCAGGCAGCCCCAGCAGCTTGCGCAGCAGCATTAACAGTTCTTCATTCACGGTGTGAGTCTCCGTTGTGGTCAGTGCGGCCAGCCGTGAGGCCGCCGCGAGAGTGACAGCGTTCATGCCGTCGAGGCCCGGATCGTTAGTCAGGGCCGCATGGATCAGTTGCAGAACGGCACCGTTTTTGCGGTCGTAGGTAAAAACGGGGGAAATGTAGAGATATTCTTCAGCGTCAATCATCTGACGCGCGCGGGCAGTCCATTTTACCTCGTCGGCAAACAGACCCGCGTCTTCCCAGACCAGTTTTGCGCCACGCATCCAGCCAGCTGCTGGTGCGGGATGGCCGTTATGTTCGGTGTGCAGCGTCTGGTGTTCGTAGTCGATAACGATCGGGTTTTTACGGGCAGACAACGCCGTCATAATGCGCTGTGCGATGCTGGCATCAATGAACCAGCTTTCACAGTCGAACGGGCGACCGTCCACAGCCCGGAATTTACCGGCCGGGAACAGCTGGATGCGGCCTTCTGATGCACTGATTTTAAATGCGCAGGCGGCTATCGCGGGTTCAGGTGTGGAATGAGGTCTTTTCATGCCGCCACTGTACGGGCGAACTGAAAACCGGGGCAGACGACAGGGTTCGTCACCCGGAAAGTGCGGGAAATTTACAACGCGTACAGACTACGCCAGCGCAACCCCATTTAAAACCCGTTTAAATCGCATCAGATGGCGTCGGACGGTTTTTAATGAACGCTGGCGCACCTCTGGCGATAAAAATCGCGACAGGCGCATCAGCGCGTTTTTTTAAGCGCAGCCTGAAGAACGCCCATCACGGCGTCCATTGCCGGGGGGATCAACTGATTATCCGGGGTCACGGGCAAAAACGGGCGGGCAGGAATCGTAATGATGTAGTTAACGGCGCGCGATGTGGCGCGCTTGTGTTTGCTGCGGGCAAAAACGGCGAGATTCGGGTGTCCCTTCTGGCGTATCAGTTCGCCGCTGGCGTTTGTGCGCAGGCGCACGCTGCCAGTTCTGTGAATGGTCCCGCCAAGATGCTGTATTGCTGCGTAAACGGTATTGGTGCCGACCTGTGCAAAATCATCACCGGCGGCGGCCTGAACAGACGACGCCAGACGGCCGCTGACCTGCAACATTTTTCCCGGCCAGTGGCCGCTGCGTTCACGGGCGCGACGGGTGGAGGGGCGCAGCGCGGGCCAGCTTCCTGACGGCCAGCCTTCATTGTGAAACAGGCTCATGCTCTGCGCGTGCAGGGTTTCGGCTATCTCCAGCATCAGCGGCCGGGGTTTACTCAGCGTGCCGCTCAGCTGCGCCAGCACCGTTTTGAGCGGGGCGCTGTCAACGGTGATTTTGATGCTGCTCATCGCAAATCCCTCAGTATTTCGCCAGTCAGTAAACCCGACAGGGCATCATCAGTAACAGTAATAAACAGGCTGACGCGCTGTGCGGCATCAAGCGTGACCGCATACCAGCCGCCCGCCTCGCGCGGGGAGAAAAACATCACAACGCTTCCGTCGCGGGTGACGACCACAGCGGATTCGATGACGTTCTGAACCACCGGCAGCTCGTCTGCTGCGGGCAGGGTCGCGTCTCGCAGCTGCTGCGCGAGCCTGTGCTCTGTCAGCCAGACCGTGCGGGATTTCAGACCGAACGCCGCCGCATCGGCGGGAGTCAGCACTGCGGCGGCCAGCTGCTCGCCGTTCTGCTCACCGGCACGGGCAGATTTCAGCATTTCACCCAGCTCCGGGCCTGCCAGCCCGGCGGCGACATACGGTCGTGCCAGCGCTGTATCGTACCTGTCCAGATTTGCCCGCCAGACCTCCCGCGCACTGTTCCTGTCGAAACCCACGTCCGGGAAGAAGGAGACAGATTTGCCGTCCGGGTCCGTGAAACGGACACCGTTAACGGGGGTGAATACCGGGTTACCGGCGTCATCGAGGTCAGTCATGACCTGCTGCGTGATTTCGCTGTCGGTTTTCGAGATAACCAGCCCCAGCGCGATGACCTCTGCTTCAGTCAGGGCTTCGACGCGGCAGCGGCAGTTAAACCCGTTCGGCGGAAAAATGAATTTCCAGATGGGATCGAGATAATGGAAAACGCGGTTATGCAGCCGGGCATGGGCCGGGCGGGTGCGCATATCCATCACGGCAACATAGCGCCAGTAAGGGCGGGTCTCTGCGTTCGCCAGCATGGACTCATAACGCCCGGCCGCATATGCGCCCTGTAACTCTGTACGGAAAATGGTGCTCAGACGGGCAGGATTGCCCATCTGTTTCTGTGTGATTTCCCCGGTTGTCAGGTCGATTTTTTCATCCGTTCCCCACCATCCCTTCTTTTTCAGCAGGGGCGTTAATGCGTCCTGAAACTGGCGGACCGTCTGACCGTTCGCCAGCGCATCACGCAGCCCGTTGACAATATCCTGCGCAATATCCAGCCGGGCAAGGTTGGCAAAGCCGAACGCGTGTGCATGGTCGGTAGCGCCCATATTCTCAGCATCCCCCCGGATGCGCAGCCCTTTATTATTGAGCCAGCGCAGCGCGGCATCCGGTGCCATCGTAAACAGGGCGCTGATTTCACCCTCTGTCAGCGCCATTACAGCCCCTGCGTGGCCGCATGGCCGATAATGCGCGCCAGTGCGGCACTGTTGCCGAGGCTTCGGGCAAGCAACGTCGGGTCTGCGGCCGGGAATGCTTCGGCAAGCGCCCCCAGTAATGCGGCCTCACTGTCAGCCTGCCGGGTGGCAGCGAGTACCGGCTGCAGTAAGGCGGTCAGCCCCTGCGCAGGCTGGCCGGTATTCAGCAGCGCGGCCAGGCCGCTCTCAAGTCCGCGTTGCCCCGCATCGCCAGCGGAACGGGTTAATGCCGCCACAAGCAGACGTGACAGGGCATCGTTCCCGGATGCTGGCGCAGGGTCGCTGGCACCGGCGGCGTTTTCTTCCGGGACAATAAATTTTAGACGCGGCGTACGGCGCGGGTCAGCATTCGCCCTGCGGTTTAAAACCAGCATCGGCCAGAACAGATCCGAGCGAATGGTCGCGGCCGTCTGTTTTGCATCAGAGATTAACAGGTCGCGGCGGACGTCGTTATGAATGACGCCCAGCGCATTTGTCGAGGTTTTTCCGTCTGCCTGGCTGGTCAGCGTCCCGCCGAGAATAGCTTTACTCATCGACTTTTCAGCCCATTCGGCCAGCGCCATGTGCGGGGCGTGTGAGCCGCTGGCGGCCTGTGTCAGCTCGATTTTCATCGAGTCGGGAATTATACCGCCTGCATAGCGCCCCAGCTCTGATACGGCGCGCATCAGCGCATCGCGCTCAGGTTTACCGATACCAGCCGGATATTTACCGATGCGGATCGGTACGCCGTAGATTTCCAGCATTTCCGCCAGGGCCTGCGCCCCAAAATTGCGGAAGATATACGGCCAGCACAGGGTGCGCATCAGCCCGGCGCGGGCAATATACCCGGATCGGGATTTGTGCCGGTGCTGTATCCAGCTGAACGGGCGCAGTTCTGCCCCCTGGCCATCATCAGTGCGCAGCAGCAGCCTGTTCTGGTCGTTTTGATCAAGCTGGAACCAGGACGCGGGCCGGTGCGTAAACGCTGCCGGATACCACTCCCGGCCGTACATCTGCCAGCTAATTTCGGTATTGCTGAATCCCTGGCCGATGGCGTCCAGCATATCAATCAGTAAGTCCTCCCACGCGTCCAGCTCGGTGATGAACTCCGCCAGCCAGGCGGTATCACTGCGTTCCTCGGGTGTCGCGTTCGGCGGAGGGGCAACCTCGTAACCGACCGTCAGTAACTTACGTTTGCGCTTCTGCATTTCTGCGAACAGGTGCGCGTCGCGTTCTTCCATATCAGTAAACAGGTCAGCCTGTCGGATGAGGTTACCCTGCTCAGCTTCCAGCAAAATAGACTGTAACCGGGCAGGCGTCAGCCGGTGGCTGGGATGCTCGGCAAAGGTATTTGCCAGCCCTCTGACGTGCGACGTCTGCGGCTCCATCAGCGCCGGTTTCAGAATGGGATTGCCGTTTATATCCAGAATTATGCTGTTTTCCATCTCACCACCTCAGAGCAAATCCGCCATCGTCGTTATCGTCGTCATCATCAGGATCTCCGGTATAGCCGCCACTCTGACTGCGGGCCGGGACGTGCTGCCACTCAAAACCAGCTCCCCTCGAGACGGCAATCATCCACAGAATGTGTAAGGCGGACAGATTGTCGTAGTGGTGACCGGTCTGCGCCTCCGGCCAGGTGTCCAACTGGTCAAGCAGCGCAATCTGTGACGGATGAAAAAGAATGCGGGGATCGAACGCATCGGTCACAAACGGCTCCAGAGAGTCAACGCGGATTTCCAGCGGGACAGATGCGGTGACGCCGACCAGCGGCAGGGCTACCCCCTGCGCCAGTCCGGCCGTAATAAAGGTCTGGCGGCTGTGTTCGTAGGCGTTATTGTTCTCAAAGCCAATCGCAATACAGTTAAATTCGCGCTGTACGCTGATCAAATCAGCCTCCAGCTTTGACGGTAAACGCCGTTTACTGCGGGCCTCAATCACGTTTAACTGCTTTTTAAACTGGTGCCAGCCGCCGACCATAATCGAGCTGGGATCAGACGTCTGGCCCCGGCCCATTGAAGGATCGCACGCACCGAACATCAGCCATGTGTCTGAGCGCTGAACCCAAAACCGGACAGGGGTAAACACTTTGTCTTCGTCTGCGCGCGGGTCGCCCTGCATTTCAGTGGAGAAGGCTTTCCCGTCTTTGGCGCGCTGACGCATAAGCCAGAACAGCGAGCGGACCGACGGCCAGCTGGTGACCGCGCCGTCGTCCATTGCCGTTTTGTTCGCGAGATAAAACCGGTATGACGGTAATTTATCGTCGGGCAGATCCAGCGCCAGCTCTTTTGCCTGCTCCTGCGCGGCCTTGTCGTCATTGAGCATCAGTGCCTGGCACTGTTCCCACAGTTCCATATTTTTTGGGTATTCGACCACTGCCCGGAAATGGTGGACGACATGGCCGACGGTCTTTTTCGCCCGGCTGATAGGGTCGTCTTTGTTCAGGACGGTGCCAACGCCCATGTATTTTACGGACCCGTCAGGCGGACCGAGATAATCAATCGCTTTTGACAGCCAGTCCCAGCGGTTTTTACGCTCCGTCGGGCTTTTGGCTTCGGCGTCGGTTATCAGGTCATCGCCTAACAGCAACTTAGGACGACTGGCCCCGTGGAACGTCCCGCGAATTGCCTGTTCCGCGCCGAACGCTTCCAGCTTAACCCCGGTACGGGTGGTAAATTCTCCGATTTTCCACTGCCCGGACCGGCCGCAGACCTCCGGGAAATCCAGCGCCAGCGCGTCATTGACCGTCAGTTCTGTTTTGACGACTTCCAGCAGTTTTGAGGGGAGTTTTGTTTCTGCGCCCAGCATGATGACGTAATCAATAAAGGGGGGCCGCTCACCGGTAATACCCAGCTCTGCGCGGACCTCATCCATCTGGTGCAGCGCCTGAACGGCGCACCAGCACGGCCCTATTTTGGTCAGCATGGACGATTTGGCCTCACCACGCGGGGCTATCCACCATTCGGTGCAGCCCCCCGGACGGGTCAGTAGTTGCGGGTAGCGTGTGCAAAAATGCGCCTGGAACTGTGACGACTCGCCCCGGATATGATGGGGGAAATAGGTATAAGCGAAAAAGCGGAAATCACCGCTAAGGACACGGCGGCGGCGCGCCCGGACAGCCTGCGGCGACGTATCCAGCCCCGTTGCGCTGGATTTGATATCGGCGCGTAACTTACGTTTGATCTCCGCCAGTTCTTTGAGAAACTCACGGCCCGTAAATTGTGCCACTGCGCCCCCTGGCAACCGCCTGTGAGATACGCTCACAGGCTACATCAAAATAATGATTGCTCATTTCAATGCCGATAAACCCGCGTCCGGTTTCAACGGCTGCAACACCGGCAGAGCCTGACCCCATGAACGGATCTAACACCACGGCTCCTGCCGGAACCGGGGCGAGGTAATCCTTCAGCAGTCCGACCGGCTTACCTGTCATATGGAATTTTTCAGCAGGATTTACACGGTGCGTAAACATGCCAGGGAACGGGCCACCGTGAGCACATTTGTTCAGTTTGTTACGACTTCCCCATACGACGTATTCACACTGATGACGAAAATAGCCGGTGTGGGGGGCGCGGCTCGACAGCGTTTTATCCCACGGCACCACGCCACGCCATGTAAAACCCCCACTTTGTAAAACGTCGGTTGTACCCGCCAGTTGTCGCCAGTCGGTAAACACCATCGCGTAAGCAGCATCCGGTAAAATGCGATAGCACTGCGACATCCACATTACTGACCAGAACGCCCATGAACGGGCATCTTTATTATCACCGTGAAAATCGACGTTATGTTTTGCGGCCCGGCAGCTGTTATCGACGTATTTTTCAGCCGGGCTTTGCTGACGGGATGAAATTGTCTGACCACCGCTGCTGTAAGGCGGGTCGGTTAACAGGCAGTCCGCAGCGCCCGGAAGCAGAGTTGGAAGAATTTCCAGAGCATCACCACAATAGAGGGTGGCTGAGCCAATTTTCTCAACCTGCATCAGTTATCATCCATCGCAGCATTAATGAGCCTGACCAGTTCGTCACGCCGTTGCCAGGGCGTCTGACCGTAGCCCGGCAGAACGGTAATCTTTTTGCCATCGCGTAAACGGGCTACCACATCCCTGTTACAGTTCAGGAAAACCTCTGCAAATTCATCCGCTGCAATGCTGTGTGCGTCGCCAACGGGGATCATCTTAGCTGCCATATTTAGCCTCCGGTTCTGCGATAAATCGCGATAACTGCTCAGAATAAAAGCTGTGCTCATTTCAGAATTATGCGGGGTTTTTACCCATGCCCGGCGCATGGTCTTGTGGTAGGTTACTTTCTGTCCGCGACGTTTTGGGAGATAGAGCGGAAAAAACAACCAACACAAGGAGTAACCAACATGTCAGATAACAATATTGAAATAGCAAACATCGCGGTGGAGCTGACTAAGCTGTGCATGGCTCATCCAGTTTCAAACCGCTATACAGGGTTACCCGTTGTGTTACCACATGATGCAACGCCGTTAGAAGTATTTGACGCCATTAACGCTCATTTGCGAAAGCAACTTGCGGACGAACGCTGAACCATTAAAGCGGCCCACTCAGGGCCGCATATCATCTGAAACGCCAGCCACATTGCCTGACCCTTACCGATTGTTGCCAACTGCTCACTGTCAAATTCACGTCGTATCAAATCGGCAATTTTGCGGGCCAGCATGTCCTGTTCAAGAAAGGTGTTTTCTGGTGTTGCCATGTGAATATCCTCAGTGGTTTTCATTATCCCGGACGACCTGCTCAGAATAAAAACTATGCTCATTTCAGAATTATGCCGGGTTTTTACCCATGCCCGGCGCATGATCTTGTGGTAGGTTACTTTCTGTCCGCGAAAGTTTTGAGAGACTGAACGGACAAAAAAACCAGCCAACACAAGGAGTAGCCACCATGTCAGGTGACAACGATAAAGAAACCGGGTTTTTTGACGGTTCGAACCGTCTTCCCGATGATGCCGAACCACTTCACGCTCTGCACCGACCTTACCAGCCTGATAAGGAGCGGGACGCAGACGACGATCAGGAGTAACACCATGCAAAAGCCATCCTTAACCCTCCCGCTTACTGCCCATTACAGCTATTACCTGGAAGTCATGACAGAAACTCTCTGTCGCAGGGCAGACCGCTTTCTGTGCTTTGTCCAGTTCCTGCTGGGGGCGTCTGTATTCGCCGACAGCCGTTACGGATGGCTTGCGGGGTCTGTTATCGCCCTGATTTCCGCTATTCAGTTTTCCTGTAAACCCGGCGCTCTTGCCGGACATGCACGGCTTCAGGCTCAGCGCTATAAAAAGCTGTGTGATGAACTGCCCGTACTGGACGCTGCTCAGGCACTGGCGTATCTGCACAAAATTGAAGAAAACGACAGCCCGGTAAATACCCGACTGTGCAATCCTGCCCGGCTGCGGGCCTGCATCGCGCTGGGGCTGAAAAAGGACACCACGCTCACCCCTGGAGAAAAGCTGATGGCACACCTGGCAGGCGGCATCCCTCAGTAACTGGCATACGTTATTACCCGGCGCTGCACTGCCCGGTTCAGCTGCCATATTTAGCTTCAAGTTCTGCGCCGAACGGCTCCAGCACATCGGCAAACGCCTGTAAATGCTGCGGGAACCGTTCTGCGATAAATCGCGACAGCTGCTGGATAACCTCCAGCGCTGTTGCAAGTTGATTGGTTTCGGGCAGTAATCGCTTACTGCTGGCGACCGTCTTGTTCAGCGCATCGGTCAGACTTACCAGAAGTTTCACCCGCTCTGCCGGGGCCAGTTCTTCCTTGCTGCCGTCGGTCACCTGGAGTTCGTCCATCGTGGTCTGGAACTGAACCAGCAGCGATGTAATCATCCCCCGGCCGAGTTCATCCAGTCCGCCCCCGGCGAGCGTATGCGCGGCCCGGACCTTGTCCCAGTCGTCACCCTGCTGTTTAGCCGCCGCTTTCCAGCGCTGCGCGGTCGGGCAGGCAACGCCGCATTTAATGGCGGCTAAATCCAGCGACAGTCCGTCAAATACATACGCGCGGCGGACCCTGTCGCGCATCTCTTTCGGATAGGCCATTAACTGATCGCCGCCTGGTATTTTGCCAGCGTGATGGCGGCGGCTATCAGTGCGCTACAGATGGCTGTGGATTGTGCAGCCGTCAGACAGGCTGATAACCGTCGTTCGTGTTTTGTCCGTTTCATTTGTCTGCCTTTTTGTCCAGTTTCTGCTCGATGCGCTGTAACAGCACCATGATCTGTTCAAATTCCCGATGCGCATCATCACGCCGCTGGTAGTGATCGCGGATTAACTGCATATCACGTTCAAGTTCTTTAATGTCACCCTGTAGTGTTCTCATCCACATTCCGCCGAGGGCAGCAACAAGGCTCAGGGTGATTTGCAGCGCTGTATCAATCGTCAGGGCCATGTTCACGCTCTCCCCTGGACCAGCGGCCTATGGCTATCAGCTGGCTTTCAAGTGTCAGGCACCACGCGCCGTAGTCGGCCCCGTGGCTCAGTAGGTCCGCTGGTGGTAGCCCGGCTCTGGTGCCGCCGGTTTTGGCGGGATTTCCAGCAGCTGTGCCGGTATCGTCGGGCAGGTATCGACTGTCCGGGGGGTAGCCAAGACTGGCACGCCAGGTGCGCAGGCTGTCAGGGCCAATACCGGTATAAGCGGAAGAATCATTTTTAACGGCATCATTAATCTCCTGTTTATGCTGCTTACGCTCGGTATCCAGCTGCTGGCGGACCTGCCTCAGCTCAGCGGATACCTTTTCAGCCCGCTGATATTCTCTGCGCTGCTGCGCCAGTGCCTCAGCAAGCTGTCGCGCGTTCTGCTCCGCTCGGACGCGGGCCTCTTTTTCGTTGTTCGTGACCTGCATTGACAGGGACCGGTTATCACGCCAAACATCCGCCAGTTCTCCGGCACCGCTGCGCCAGCCGGTATTCCATGCAATCAGCCCGCTGACCAACGCAACCACAGCAGACAGCAACAACACGGCGAGCAGTGCCGGAAAATGGTTTTTAACCAGCGGCAGTATTTTTATCATCGGATTTAGCCCTGTTCCTGTTGAGCGCCTGCCATTTTGACGCCTGTGACTGCGTGACCCATGCCCCCAGGTATCCGAGCCAGAGCCATTCGTCCAGCTGGCCCGTCAGACCACACCAGACCAGAATCGTGGTTGTGGCGATAAACGCCCCGATAACTATCGTGTCTGACGTGGACATCCTGCCGGAAGCCGGATTGGTGACCAGTTCGGCCAGGCGCTTGCGTATCATTCGACGATATGCCCCGCCAGTGGCTGCCCGCCCCCGGCCAGCCAGTCAGCGACGGTAAATCCGGGGCAAATCTTGATCAATTCGTCAGGGGTGATCACACCGTCGCCGTTTTTATCGGGAGAGAGGTCACGATGGCCGCAGATGCGGGCAGACGGAAAACGGGTCTTCAGGCCATTCACCAGGATGCGCAACGCCTCCCATTGTGCAGGAGTGAACGCGTCTGTTCCGGTCATGCAGATCCCGACTGAACCCGCGTTATAGCCGCGAACGTGCGCGCCGGTTTCGCCGATACGGCGGCCGGTTTCGGTTTTGCCGGTGATATCGATCACATAGTGATAACCGATGTATTTAAGATGACGGTTGCATTCGGCCACGTTCGCGGCGGTGCGGTGGAAACCAGCATCACGGTGCCAGCGATCGATGACCTGCGCGGCGGTTTCGTTCGCAGTGGCGAGACTACGCCCGTTTTTCGAGGCGGCACAGTGGATAACAATAAGATTGATGGCAGACATAATCAGCACTCACAATAAAAACTGTGCTGACAGTGTGACAGGCAGTAATGAACGCGGGCAGGTGACGGGGTTCGTCACCCGCCCGGTCAGAAAAGGGGTAGCTGTTCGGAAGTTTTACGGGCCAGCAGGCGCTGGCCGTAACGGTCGCTGAACCCAAAGCGGGGGCATAACGTCATCAGGGCAATGCGCCCGGATTTACCGGCCGTCAGCATGGCGTAATAGTCGGCGATAAAACGGCGGTTGCGCAGTTCCCGCAGGGCAGCAGCACAGCGCGGAATATACAACGTTTCACCACCAAAGCGCGCCATGATCTTATTCGCTGCGTCCACGGATACCGCATCAGATAACACGCTGATACGGTGCGCGCCGGTTTTCACGTTAATATTTTTTCCGACCGGGAATGACACCCCGCCAAGCCGGGCAACCAGAGACTGCGTTTCACGATAGCCGATTAATCCGACCAACTCCAGCACGACCGGCGGTAACAACATGCTGACGGATTCGAGCGACTGATCGCCGCTCATGCTGTCTGTCATTTGCGTTTCTCCCGCCGTTTTTGATCAATAACCAGCGCCTGCATCAGCCGGTACAGCTCATCGTCTGTGAGCCACTCAATCGCCTGGCGACCGTTAAACATATGACGGGCCATTGATTCGGCGTAGGCCCACTGCCGCCCGGCATCGGCCAGCAGCGCCTCGATTTTGCGCAAGGTTGTTTTTTTGTCGCGGGATACGGACGGACGGCGGCCATGCTGGCGGGGAAAGCCCGCTTTATGCATATAGTCGATAACCGTTTTCAGCTCGTCCAGGCTGCATTTTGTGGCGCTGGTTTTCCCGGTCAGGCGGAACAGGGTCTGGCGGTAGAGGGTATCATCCCAGGCGAGAAACTTCTGGCCCGCCTTGACACCACCAATCAGTTTTTTAGCGTTTGGCGTCATGATTCTGACCTCCCGATGAGTGCCGGAGCCGTGGCGGAACCGCCCACGCCATGATGCAGCGTTGCTCTGCGGCCCGCGAGGTAACCGGCGGTCCCTGCTGAGTCACTGCCGTTGCATTTTCGGGCCTCGCGGAATGTGCCAGGGGTCATGCTGCTGGCAAGTTTGCGCTCGTGATACACCTCCATGAGCGTAACTTCTGATTCCGTCGGGGCCAGTTCGGCGATAATGTGCCAGACACCGCTGACCCAGCCTTCACAGAACTGATCTGCTTTTGCGACGCGGTTAGCCGGTTTCGTGTTCCGGTGAATGCTGGCCTGAAATTCTTTACGTGCAGCCGTAATCTGACGTGCCAGAACATCAAAGGCATAGGCAGCTATCTGAGGGCGATCGTCCGGGCCGTAGAACGTGATGATGCGACGCGGTGCGCTGTAAAACGATTTCCCCTCACGCCAGGTAAAATATGCCTCAACGCCAAACGCCCGCTTAATGACTTCAACCAGATAAACGAGATACTTAGGCGGCGTCTGTGCATGGTTTGGCGCGCCTTTGCTGCTGGTCTCGCTGATATTGGTAAATTCTGCATCCAGTTCAGTCACTCCGTGCGTTTTCATGAGGTTCTGAGCCTGACGCAGAGCCGCTGCGGCTTCGTTAGGGTTCGTGGCCTTACGGGACAGATTTAAAAGCTTTTTAATTTTCGCTAAATACCGTTCTTTATTCATGACAGGTTCCTCAGATTGCTTTCAGAAAGATGAAAATCAATAACCAGAATGCTATTGACGGAATAATCACGTAGTACCAGTGATATTTATTCATGGTTGTTAACCCCAAAATCAGACGTAAACCGGCCCTGGCTGGTTTACGCCATATTTAAAGATGAATTAATGCCGGTTTAAGTCAGCTGGCTGGTTTTAACGTATTAATATTTACGAAATATGGCTCCAGATTAATTTCAACAATGACACCGCAATTAAAGTCGCGGGCAACACCGGTCGTTTTTATCAGTCGGCTACCGCGTAAAGCAGGGTACGCATGATAAAACGCTGACCCGACTTTATACTTTGCATTAAACTCGTTAGCTTTCACCCGGAACTCCCCAGCCGCGATTCGCGGCATTTGCGCAGAACTCCATTCGACGGGAGGCCCAGAACCGACCGGAAGTGCCACGAGCAAACATCAGCGCTTTACTCCATAATTCAGCAGCCCTGGAATACTCACCATTACGTTCGGCACGAATTGCGCCCGTGACATAACAACCGTAATTATTACGTGCGGCGTTCTCGTTAATCTTTCCGGCCATATCACACTCCTGCAATATCTAGTGCGATGGGACGATACTGGTCACTGTCTCCGATTCGCTCATAAACGCGGATATAAGAGCGACTGCCAACCACTTGCACTGCCTCGCTAATAGCTTCCATCGCCTTTACCCAGCGCTCGTCGGTGATATCCAGGCGGCGCAGCGCCAGAACCGCACCGGTGTTAACTTCACCTTCTTTTTCCGTCTGGAATGCACGACTGATGATGGCATGAATTTCAGGCTTCGCTCCTTCGACCCAGTCAGCCAGACACTCGTCAATCAGCGCTTTTGCTGCCTGTAGGCGTTCGTCGAAAGCGATACGGTCCTGCATGGCGCGTTGAATTTTGAAACGGCCATCAAAGGTGTGCAGTGTGACATTACCTTTTTTGCCACCCACATTAATGCCATATTCATTGGCTGACAGGTCAACGAACGCCGCAATGTCTCCGAACCCAGCCAACTTAAATTCAGACAACGCAGTATTAAGCGAAACAGCGCGCTCAACGATTTCACCAACCAGTTGATCGCGGGCGATATCGACAGGTTTAATCAGATGCTCAGGGGTTAATACGCCTTTGGCATCAACCCAATAGCCGACAGGGGCCTGTGTGGTGGTGTATTGCTTATTCATATTTTCAGTGGACATTTTTATTACCCTTATTCAGTTGTATAACCTTACAAATGTCATTGCCGATTTTTTTATATCCAGGACGATGACTCATAACATCAATAATCGATTTATAAATAAATGTTGCATATTCAGACTCAGCCTTTGAACATGGTCCTTCGGCATGAATGCCTGTATCTATACCTGTTTCAGTTTCCTGAATGGTTATCGTTAAAGTAATTGACATATCACTCTCCTGATTTAGTGCAAAGCCTCCGTCCAGACAACCTTGCAGCCTCCTGTGTTAAACTGCCCCTGTCGATAACGACCCTCAGCATTACAGCCAAAATACTGATAAATTGCTTTACCCTGCTGAATCAACAAGTCGCAGTACCTGCAATAGCTGATGCGAATAACGGCTCTCTTATTAGCAAGAGTTACACTGCGAACAACAATATTTTGTGCGCTCAGCGCCTTAATAACGAGACAGGCGCTTTCCATTGACCGGATATAATCCATTGTTTCCGTCATTATTACCTCCCGTGATACTTAATTCTGGCCGCACGGATTTCTGACAGCGTGACGCCGTGCCAGCCTTTGCTGTAAACAGATTGCCACGTTGCGTTATGGCTGAACGTGGGGGCGTTTAATGTGTCCAGACCGTTACATTCGGCAAATAGCCTGGCCTTGCGGCCACAATTAAATATTTCGCGGTGTTTTGCGTTTTTTAGTTCAGGGTACTGTCGTCTAAGTAAATGGACCGGACAAAGATAACTTATATCTATATCCAATAAGCCTCCCGTTAATTAGTGGATTAACATTTCAGCGAATTTATCAATTGCTCCTACACTGACCGGAGCTTTGCTGATATCACAGATGCGATAGACACCACGCGCCAGTTTGAAGAGGCGGCGGGCATTTCCCATAGAGCGCGCATATAGCGCATCACTGATATCTGTTTTATCCGCTTCCGGCATCATATCTGCTGCTATCTGGTTAAAATCATCACGGGAAAGGGTATCTCCCATATTCAGGGCCAGTGCGACACGGCTATATAGCTGCGCGAACTCACCACGACGTCCTTTGAGGTTGATTAACAGACGTGGCATACCAGCCAGTACCACACCAATTCCCGCCTTATCATGCAGACGGCGTAACACTTCCAGCGCCCTGTAGGGCAGAAGTTCTGCCTCATCTACCATGATCAGACGACCGGAGCCGTGCAGTTCACGCACACAGGCATCAATCAGTTCATGGATATTACCGCGCACTTTCACCCCCAGCAGGCGGCACAGTTCCTCCAGCATTGTGCGGGCGGTATAACCAGGGTCAGCTTCAATAAACAGCGCATCTTTATTTCTGGCGGCGTATTCACTCAACAGCATGGTCTTACCGAGACCTGCCGCACCATAAAGCACACAGATTTCACATTCCTGATGTGCATAGGCCAGCACTTCGAGGCCTTTAGCTGCCATTTCCGTGGTGACAAAATGCGCCTGAAGACGGCGGTTCTTTTCTTTTTCCTGCTCGCGGTTAATAAAGCTGGTAATACGCTCCTGAATATCCGCCATATCGCCGGTATATTTATTCTGTAAAAACTGATTCACGACAGCAGCGCTACGGCCAATGGCGCGGGCAACCTGTGTCTGTGAATAACCGCGACGTTCCATGACGTCTTTTAATTGCGTTATTAACTCCATAATAAATACCTTTTAAATTAACGGTGATATGTGCCGTTTTTCTTTAAATCGCGATCACGTTCTGATGCGAACAAATACAGTTTTTCTTCGCCCTGCGGCAGTTTTGGCTGCAAACTGAAGCCAAGATTAAAATCAGACTGGTGCTCAATAGCTGGGGTCAGCTCGCGACTGGCGTCATCAATAGTGACCTGTGCTCGGGCTATACGACCTTTCACGCGGTTTTCAGTTGCCCGCTGTACCGCTGCCTTTGGTATGGCATCAACCCTGTTTCCGTTCCATATTGCGTCACAAATAAATGATCCATCCATCCTGCGAATAATGACACTATTAGCATCGTGAATATCATAATTAACGCGGACCTCATTTCCGCTCTCTGCTGCCAGTTCATGGGAGAAATAAATGTTATTAAATAAACGAACTTCCCCTCTGAATGTTTTGCGTACCATTTCTGGTCTGAACATTTCGTGCAGTTCTTCATGGGTCATATAATCAATTTCAGTATTTTGCTCTCTTATAAGCAGCTTACGGTATGCTGCTGGACTGTAATGCTCCCCGTTATCCCTGCGTGGCAAACTGGAGTGCGGGCGGTTGTTATACCGCGCGACTTCCTGCTCAATGGCTTCCAGCAGTTGTTCCCATGTAGGCACTTTACCTATAGCCCCGGCCTGCCTTTTCGTCAGGTCTTTGCCTTTGTGCATGGCAACCAGGGCAGAACGGGCAATGCGTTGTTGTAGACGGACAGTTTCTTTATCTGCATCCCTGGCACAATAGCTCTGAAAACTGATAGCGACATCACGAGGGATCTCCTTGTTTACGCGTTCTATAATTCCGCGTCCCTGGGGGTTGCCCGGAATACCGGTCATGTGCTCAATACCCAGCCGGGGTAACACACCGGTAATGTCAGCATCCAGTTGCCGGTTCTTCTCGCCACCTCCGTTATCAGAGTAATAGAACAGAGGAATGCCATGCTGAGACATACCATGACGCAGCGCATCGGCCACAGCGATCACGCTTTCAGATAAGGCCAGAGACCATCCGACAATAAAGCGTTGTCCTGCATCCATGACCAGGGTGACTTCAGGGCGGAAGATATTCCCGGTTTCAGGGTTGAAGGCTTCCATCTTCATACAATGCCCGTCACCCACCCATACCGCATTAACCGGTAATGTTGTCCAGTCTCGACGGATAAACGGATTGAGCGCACGCCAGGCCGATCCCGTAGAGCGAAACCGCTCTCTGACATTCAACGGGACTGTTTTCAGCACCCGGCGAACCGCATCGACAGAAGGCAAAGCCGAAGTCATGGCTTCATTACCTGAATAAGCCGACTGCCACCATGCCGAAAAGTTTTCATAGGCTTTTGTGACGCTCGGCCGTTGCCATGTCCGGTAAAACACAAAAAAATCATTCAGCCAGGAAACCTGTTCCCACGGAGTAGCCTTATGGTGACCGGGGGCCAGTAACGCCTGCAGTTTAATCGCATCCCCCTGAACCAGCAGAAACGACGAATACCACGCTTGTAATGATCCGGTACTGATGCCGACCCGGCTTTTCCCCTGGCGGGCGTTCGCAGTGCCTGCGGCGGTAATCACGCGCTCAGATAACGCACCAAGGCGGACACCCTCAACGATGTATTTCACCGCAGCGGTACGGCTCATGCTGCCATACTCCCGCAGTTTATGGACTTCAGCGGCCAGCAAAATGCGGGCATCAGCGATCGCTTTTTGCTTGTCGGTCAGGGTCTGAACTTCGCGCAGGGCCAGTTCAGGACATTTGACCATCACCTCCAGCTCCTGACGAACGGTAATATTCTTACCCGCGCGGCGCTCAACAACCGCAGGAACAGAAGTATCATCCATTAACTGCTTTGCCAGATGATCGCGCAGTATCTTTTGCGCGTTGGCGGGTAAACAGTCGATATGGTATTCAATTGTTCTTGAACCAGCACGGCTACGTTTCGCCCCCTCTGATTTGCTAGCCCATACTCTAAGGGATTTTCTTGCCCCTTGAATTGTTCTAGGAAACCCCGGAAGGCCCACAATATCATTTGCGGTTACATACATGATCACGCGACCTTACGAGCATACCGACTCGGCCAGATCTCATCAGGGGAAACCCCGAGAGCATCCGCGATGATACGTTCATATTTGGGACATGAACGATACAGCGCATTTTTTAAAGAGTCTTTTTTCAGACCAGCACGTAAAGACAACTCACGCAATGTAAACCCCTTGACGTGAACAGCCGCGACAATGTGCTCACGGTGCCAATCCTGGCTTGCTACTTCATTTCTAAGCATCATTCAGCTACCCTAAAAGATTAACCGGGCGGATAACACAGCAAGGTTATCCGTATGGATAAACAATAGAGAAAATAAAGAAACTAATCAAGCTCTTTTTGGTTTCTTTGTTGGGTGGAAACCTTTTCTTTGCAAAGTCATTTGAATTCAACAGGATAGAAGAATGGAAACTTCCGGCACTAAAAACCATCGAGTTTCTTTTACTGAGGAACAAAAAGAAACCTTCTTAATACGTCTGCGAGAATTGGTTAATGGGCGCCCATTACAGCAAGCCGCTGATGTTTGGAGAATACCTAAATCAACGTTAAACAATTATTTTTATAGAGGTTCGCATCCTCGCATGGAAATTATTCAACACATCGCCAGTGAAGAGGGTGTCTCAGTTGAGTGGTTGCTGGGTAAGTGCAACACCAAAACAGAAAGAGAGAAAAAAGAGACTATCGAAACGACACAAATGAAGAGATTAGATGAGGATCTTCAAATCATCTCTCTGTTGGACATGGTGTCTCAAGAAGACAAAAGGGCTTTACTTAAGGGTATTTTTGAAATAGGTATTAAAGGTATCTTGAACAGGCTACAGCAGGCTGATGAGGTAGAAACTAGTCAGCATGATCAACCAGAACGCGAATATACCAAGGAAGAACTAGAAGCAATGATAATGGCTCTCCCAGTAAGGGAATCACTCAAGACTGCTTTCGCTAAGGGGGTTGCTGCTGGTGAAGATGCCGACAAAGAGATTTTGCGAATACTCGAATCATACCAGCGAGGGATATCACCGGAAGGTGGCACCGATAACACGGCGACCCCGGATTCATCACTAAACACTAAAGCAGGATGATGAGCCGCCACAGAGTCGGTGGCTCACGTTTATGGATTTTTCACAGACTTCACCATGCAACTTGTGACTCGCGAGCAAGCTGATAATTGAGTTAGGCGGAACAGTTGTCTGATGGGGTTTCAAGGTGATTTACGCTAAGGGATTTAAGGTGTTGTGACTATTCGAATGTCATAGATAATCAATTCACTTAATCATCAATAATGGAACCATTAAAAATTATTAAAAGGCAATTAAACCTACTCAAAGTCGTATCTAAAAAGTCCAAAATTGACATCAAAAAACATGCGTTTTTCTCATTTCTGTCTGAATGATCCAGAACCATTAGGTCCTCTCTAAACCCGCTTCACTCAAGGCTTACGGGCCTATCCGTGCTGCTTATACTCCGTCCAGAATTGATCACCTCCCCACATCAGGCTGCACTATCTGGCCCAGTTCATGCCGCTGATGGAGGTTGACGCGACTGAGGCCACCTTTAATATAGGCGGTCAGCTCTTTCGTACCCGTGGCAATGTGGTGGTGAAAACTGGCTGGAAGTCTCTGTTTGGAAAAATGGCCGATGATGACGAGAAGGGTGATGAGGCTGTCCTGCCTGCCATGCAGGCAGGTCAGGTCTGCCAGGTACAGGGGGCGGAGCAGAAGGCGCTGCAGACCAAACCGCCAGCCCCTTACAACGACGGTACGCTTATTGCCGCGATGACCAATGCGGCGGCGTTCGTCACCGATGCCGTGCTGAAAAAAGTGCTCAAAGAGAATGCGGGGATAGGGACTGAAGCAACCCGGGCCGGGATAATTGACACGCTGGTGAAGCGTGGATTTTTAGTGCGGGAGAAAAAGGCGCTGCGGTCAACGCCTCTGGGACGTAATCTGGTGGATGTGTTGCCAAAAACGTTGACGAATCCGGGCCTTACGGCACTGTGGGAACAGATGCTGGATGAGGTGGCCGCAGGCAGGGTGAGTCTGGATGACTTTATGGCAAAACAGAGCCAGTGGGTCAGTCAGTTAGTGGCTCAGGGGAAATCACAGCCACTGGCCATACAGGCTCCACCTTCACCTCCCTGTCCCGTGTGTGGCGGCAAAACGAGTCAGCGCAAGGGAAAAAATGGTTCGTTCTGGGGGTGTCTGAATTACCCCGATTGTAAGGGCATTGTCGGTGACGGCGGGAACGCGAAAACCCTTCAGGGACGGGGGGGATCATCGCTTCCCACGCGCCTGAAAATTAAACTCAGGTAGCAAAATCCCGGTTGTTTTCATGACGCATTTTTCGTATGGTAACTGCGGTACTTGAAGGTGCCGCACTCCTGTGGTTGCAGGGTCTGTATCGCTTGTGCATTAGTGATGCTGGCGGCAACCCAATAAGACATCTCCCTGAACAGGATGGGCTTATAAGGTACAAAAACCGTGTGAAATATGTGCCGGGTTACCTGACCCCACGGTGCCTTTTTTCGACTTAAGAGCATAGTGCACTCTGCGATGGCGGTTTCCGAAAGGAGCCGCCATTTTTTGTTTTTTCCGGTTATCTAATTTCCCTTTTACCTCACATTGACTTCCCTTTCCTGTGGCTTAAAACTGAACACGCTAACTCGTTATCTCCGGATAACTGCCAATGCTTCAGGTGCCTGTGAGTACTGAGTGATCTGAGAGAAGCGCCTTCGGGTGATCACATGCCAAAGTCATAGCGGGTCTGAGACTGACGCCTTAGGGCGACCCATGCCAATGCTGCCGTAGCCTGAGAGGTGGCGTCTTCGGACGGTACGTCTGTCACCCCTGGGAACAGACGTTGTTAAGTCACTGTACGTAACAACGGGGGCGTAATTTGACTTCGACAGTCAGTTGTAAAACCTATTCGACTGACCTCCTGCGGGAATGCAACTTCCCGACAGGGATGATGCGTTCTCCACTCTGACGTTTTTATATTTCACTCCATGGAGAAACATCATGTCCAAAGAAACTAACTATTTTAACCTGAATATTAACGGTCTGGGCTATATCACCAATGTGCGTCAGGTTGTCAACGGTAACAGTAAGTTTACCTGTTGTACGCTGAATGCCCTGAGTGGCCCGACAGATAATACAGACTATACCCGCTTTGATGTCACCGTCGCCGGCAAAGACGCAACGAGTTTAATCAACCGTTGCCAGAAGTCGTCTGATGAGGACAAAAAAGTGATGATCGGTTTTGTTCTCAGCGGGATTAAACCCGACATTTTCACACTGACCAAAGGTGATCATGCCGGTGAAAACCGCGTCAGTCTTAAGACACGTCTTATCCGTGTGGACTGGATAAAAATCGACGGTGAGATTGTTTACAAGGCTGAAAAGCCGGATTCCACGCCTCCGTCACAGAGCCAGCCTGCGCAGAAGCAGTACGCGACAGATTCGTTCTGAGACTTTCTTAACCCTTCCTGATGGAAACACACTTTCCGTCAGGAAGGTGTGTTCCTGATTCAATTCAAAAGGAACAATCAATGTTAACTTCATCCTCATCTTCGACTGGATTACTGGCAGCCAAATTTGCCGGGTTATCCTTACCGTTACAGATCCTTCGCAGCGGTGCCGGGTATTACATCGGCACGCAAAATGAAGAAGGACCGGTATCCCGTGAATCCGTGGAATATTTCTCCACGCACTCTCAGGCTGAACGTGCGCTCGAACAGGGCACATGGTCACAGCGTGAACAGGCTTAAGGAGAAAGACTCATGGCTTCTAAAGGCGTTAACAAAGTTATTCTGGTGGGAAATCTGGGACAGGATCCTGAGGTGCGCTACATGCCTAAGGGCGGTGCAGTGGCGAATCTCAGCCTGGCAACCTCAGATACCTGGAAAGATAAACAGACGGGTGAGCAGAAGGAGCGTACCGAGTGGCATCGTGTGGTACTTTATGGAAAACTGGCAGAAATCGCCAGCGAATATCTGCGTAAAGGTTCCCAGGTGTACATCGAGGGCGAACTACGTACTCGTAAATGGACGGATCAGTCTGGCGTGGATAAATACACCACGGAAGTGGTGGTCAGCCAGTCAGGCACGATGCAGATGTTGGGCGGACGGAGTAACGCGGGAAATGGTCAGCAACAGGGCAGTTGGGGGCAACCTCAGCAACCTGCCGCGCCTTCTCACAGTGGAACGCCACCTCGACAGCATCCGGCCAATGAGCCGCCGATGGATTTTGACGATGACATACCCTTCGCGCCGTTCGGGCACAGTGTGTCAAGACATGCACTGTATGCCCTGTCCTGAGGACTGTCGTTAAGTAATGCCTTCCTGTGGAAGGCATTATGTTCTGAACATATGAAGGATACGGAATGGATAACGAAAAGGGCCATAACCGGCCCGGGCACGATGGCCTGTTTAAGCTTTTTCTGCGTGAACCGGACACGGCGAGGGATTTCCTGGCAGTGCATCTTCCCGCAGATATTCGCTCGCAGGTTCGTCTTGATACGCTGAAGCTTGAACCGGGTAGTTTTGTGGATCAGAAGCTTCGCGAACTGCACTCGGATGTCCTGTATTCGGTGGAGACCGCAGAAGGTCATGCCGGGTACATATACTGTCTTGTGGAACACCAGTCGACCGCAGACCGCATGATGGCCTGGCGGATGATGCGTTACTCGATGGCGGTAATGGATGCCCACCTGAAAAAAGGCAACGACACGCTGCCGGTGGTGGTGCCGTTGCTGTTTTATCAGGGTACGGTGCGACCTTATCCCTACAGTACCGACTGGATGGATTGTTTCGATGTACCGGCGCTGGCGCGGGAAGTTTACTCCCGACCGTGGCCCCTGGTGGATGTCAGCGTCATGGAGGACAGCGATCTGCAGTCTCACCGACGCATGGCATTACTGGAGCTGGTTCAGCGGGATATCCGACACCGCGATGCCGCATCACTGTTGCGAGACGTGGTACAGCTGATCCGGCTGGCCGGTAACACCCGTGAGCAGGTAGAAGCTGTCCTGTGTTATATTATCTACAATGGCATGACAAGCGAGAGTATCACGCCGTTTTTATACGAACTGGCTGGTGAGATCCCGGAGTATAAGGAGTTGATCATGGGCACAATTGCACAGCAACTGAAAGAAGAGGGTATCCAACTGGGTATCCAGCAAGGTATCGAACAGGCGCGACTGGTGGCACAGCAGAAGTTACTGGAGACCGCCTATGCGCTGCTTGACAATGGCGTCAGCCTTGATGTGGTTATCAAATCCACGGGCTTAAGCCGCGAGACGCTGGAACAACCGCGTCATTAACATCATGGGTCCTCGACCCGCTATATTGAGTTAATCCATGTATGCAGAGCGCCGACAGCAATGTCGGCGTTTTTTTTGGCGTTTAAAAAGGAGTTGTTTATTGAGTCAGCCCTGGTGTTGCCTCACGATGGTCATCACGACAGTGGTTGAATGAGGTGTGCTGATGAAACTATTTTCTCTGGGGCCTGTATCCTTGTTCGACTTTGGGATTGCCACTGGTGTGATAGCTGCCCTGTTGGGTGTCTTTTTTACTTGCCGTATTGTTGTCCCGCCTGAGCCGGAAAGCGTTTGTGAGCTCAAAAATACACCGCAGGGTAATACGGCTCCTGAAAAACAGATACGGGCGCTGTGTGAGAAAGAGCGCAAGAGAATCAAGCAGACCCGCTGACGTTTTTTTTCATTTTTGCAAAAAGAGTTGTTTATTGAGCGCTAACCCAAATCCCCGCACGATTGCCGTAATTATGGTCATCCACGGGATTTTTCATGAACACACAAGCGCTTTTCTGCCTGAGCCTGCCGCTGGTGATTGCCGGGTGTGCGCAGCAGACCTCCACCTTAACCGCCCGCGACAGCGCGTTTGCACAAAGCCAGCGACCGCCCGCCTTCTCTGATATCTACCAGCGCTCGCCGGAGGTCACCCGTAGTGGTCGCTACACGCTGGTGAGCGTTAAAAGCGCGGATGCACAGCGGGAACCCCTGAACCAACTGATCGATATCACGATGCCCGGGCAACTGGTTAACTCGGTCGGCGACGGGTTTCGTTATCTGTTATTTCAGTCCGGCTATTCGCTGTGCGGTCGCTATGGCGCCGACTTTGCCGAGCTCTTGAAGCGGCCGTTGCCGGCCGTTCAGCGTAAAATTGGCCCGATGCGCCTGAGTGAAGCCCTTCAGGTTGTTGCGGGACCGGCCTGGCGTATGTCCGTGGATGAAGTGAATCGTGAAGTCTGTTTCGTGCTGCGCGATGCCTATCTGGCACAGGCAAAAACAACGGCATCTGCAACACCGACATTAAAGTCTTCTGATACTGCCGGTGTGTACGTCTCTCCTGAAACCTCCCGCAATCCTTACACCGGCGTTCTGCCGGGCAAGAATGCTGTGCCTGTGGTGGCCGGCCAGTTACTGACATCAAAAAAAGACACCGCACAGAAACCGGTCAGCCAGTCCCTGCCGGTACCCGCACTGCAGCCACCTGCCACTTCCGTGAAATCAGTCGGGGCGCCTGTGTCTGCGACAGCCCCTGCTCCACGTAATCCTTTCACGGGTGAAAACCTGACAGGTACCACGATGCCGGTGACGGCATCGCCATCTCCTGTGGGGGGGAAACCTGATGTCAGCACGCCGGCGCCTTCCACCGCCACACCGGTTAAACCGGCCACCGCGACGGCAGCCGTGGCAAAACCGTTAACAGGCACGCCGGTGACGGTGGTGGCCAGTGGTCCTGAATGGAAGGCGGTTGCCGGCAGCACGCTCAAAGAGTCACTGACTGACTGGGCAGGTAAAGCTGACTGTTCGAGTGGGGGGCACTGGGTGGTTATCTGGCAGACCAGCACCGACTACCGCATCGATGCACCGCTGGTATTCAAAGGCAATTTTGAATCGGCACTGGTTCAGGTGTTTGACCTGTACAAAAAAGCCGACAAGCCGCTGTTTGCTGAGGCCTCCCGCCTGCAGTGCCTGGTCTCGGTGACGGATAAACCGGCGGACAGGTCGTAATCATGGGCTGGCTTATTGTCGCCTTCGGCACGGTATTTCTGCTCATCGTCGGACATATCCAGACCAGTCAACGGGTCGAGGTCGTGAAAATGCAGCAGTCGGGGAGCAGTCACCTGCTGGCCCGACAGCTGTTGTCGCTGGCCGCGGGCATTAACGACTGGCGCTACCGGCATACCCTGACGAACGGCACGGTCGCTTTGTCAGCACTGGCCCTGCCGGTGACGCCCGACAGCCGTATCCGGCATGTCATCGTGGCCAACCGGTTGTGGGTCTGGATGCCTGAAATTCCGGGTCTGGTGGATGCACTGCGTGAACAGTCTGGTGGCTCGGCCTTAATTGGCACAGTGACGCAGGGACAACTGGTCTGGTTATCCGGAGTGAGCGCAGGGTTGCCTTTACCGGCAGGTATTCAGAACGGGGATGTGGTGTACCTCAATTAGGAAAATCGTTAATGACAAGAAAACGTTACAACGTCAGGCTCCGTCTTGCAGCCACGGCCGTCGCTGCCGTACTTTCACTGTCAGCCTGTACTTTTCAGGAGATGGACAGGATGTCGCGCAAGACGCAGGCCAGCGGTGATATTGCGCGCGGGCATGTCAGCGAACAGATGCACTCTTCACAGGGCGCACTGGTCTGGACGGACAAGCCCTGGGTCAATCTGAAACCCGTCCCGACAGTGTCACGGGATACCCCTCTGGAAAACTTTCCGGACTGCCAGATAACGCTGGCGCGGGATGGGCTGACGCTGCCGGAAATCGGGGAGCGTATTACGGCACTTTGCGGCGTCAGGGTGATTTTTTCACCCGATGCACTGGCTGTCGGACAGTCATCCGGTACCACGCGGGCATTGAATGGCCCGCTGCCGACACCGGATAACAATGGACGGATCCCACTGGATCAACTGGGCGGTGCTGTGGATACGGCTGGCGTGACCGCCACGCCTCTGGTACTGAGTGGTCTGCGCTGGCAGGGCAAACTGTCCGGCCTGCTGGACATGATTGCGGCCAGAACCGGCCTCACGCCGCGGATGGATAACGGCGCTATCCTGTTTTCACTGCTGGAGACCCGGACGTTCCAGTTCACCTTCCTCAATACCAATATCACCAGTAATGCGAGTGTGACCTCGGGTTCAACGAGCAGTATGGGAACCAGCGGGGGCACAACAAACAGTTCGGTTTCGGGGGATTCCAGCTCTTCCCAGCAGACGACGGTCGACCAGAGTCGTAATGTCTATGACGACATGAAAAAGACGCTGGAAACCATGCTGACCCCGCAAAAGGGGCGTTTCTGGCTGTCGGCCAGTACCGGCACGCTGACAGTGACGGATACCCCCTCCGTGCTCAACAGTATCGCGGCGTATGTTGAGCAGCAGAACCGTCAGATGAACCGCCAGGTCAGGCTCAACGTTCAGGTGTTGAGTGTCAGCACCTCCCGTAAAGAGCAACTGGGTCTGGACTGGAACATTGTTTACAAATCCCTGCGTTCAGCCGGCGCCTCTCTCAATAATGTCAGCGGCGATATTGCCAACGCCACCTCGGCGTCGGTGTCTATTCTGGACACCGCGACCGGCAACGCGGCGAAATTTGCCGGCTCCAGCCTGCTGATTAAAGCGCTGTCAGAGCAGGGGGATGTGAGTGTGGTCACCTCTCAGGGCAGCGTGACCACGAACCTGACGCCGGTGCCTATCCAGATGGCCGACCAGACGGTGTATGTGGCGCAGAGCTCGACCACCACGACCACCGATGTGGGCGCGACCACCTCACTGACGCCGGGAATGATGACCACCGGCTTCAACATGACGTTGTTGCCGCTGATTCAGGATGACGGTGATGTACAGCTGCAGGTGGCGTTCAACCTGTCTGATCCACCGACTATTCGTAACTTCACCTCCAAAGACGGCAACTCGTACATCGAGATGCCGTACACCAAACTGCGCTCGCTCAGCCAGAAAACGAACCTGCGTGCCGGACAGGCGCTGGTGCTGACCGGGTTTGACCAGAGTAATACCCGGATGACCAAAAATGGCACCTTTACGCCAGGCAACTTCCTGCTGGGCGGGGGCCGGGACGGCGATGACTCGCGCAGTACGCTGGTCATTATTATCACCCCGGAGCTGATGGGGAACGGGGGCTGATATGGCGGAGATCCCATTATCCGGGAAGTCCCGTACGCAGGTTCTGCGCTGGCAGCGGCAGTGCTGGGTCGTGGGACTTCGCTGGGAAGAAAAACAAAAGTCGGTACGCCGTCCCCTCGTGCAACGTCGCGGTGTGCTGAACGTGATGCTGACGGTGAAGCAGGGTAAGAGCCGGCTGACCGCGCAGGGGCAAATTGAGGCGGGTTCGCGTCACCAGAAGCTGTATTCCCTGGCGGCGCTGTTCAGTCAGCAGTGTACGCCCAATGGCTATGGGGTGTACCAGCTCGACGACGGCAGGCAGGTCTTTCTGGCCACGGTGAAGGGGATGCCATCGCCGATGGCGGACGTGACCGGTACGCCAGAGCAAATTATCCGGGCACAGGAATTATTTCTGTCCTTCAATCCCGCTCCCGAGGACGGATGGACAATACCGTCATATCCGGAGGGGCCTCTGTCATGGGAGACGCTGGTCGGCCAGGTCTCTTCGGCGCAGCTCCGGTTTGCCCGCGTGTCAGGCGTGTCAAATCCTGTGCGGAAATACGGGGCGGGCGTGCTGTCACTGGCTGCTCTGCTGGGCGGAGTGGTCTGGTGGAACAGGTTACCTGAACCGCCGGCCGCGCCTGTCGTGCCGGCGTTACCGGCACCTGTGCAGGACGTGTTTAAAAAAGCCCCTGAGCCTGTTTACCTTCCCCATCCCTGGGCAGATATGCCTGTGGCCACAGACTTTTTAAACCGCTGTCAACGCTGGCGGTTCAGGGTGCCCGTGAGTCTAGACCGGTGGCGTCTTGAACGTGTTCGTTGCAGCGCTGAGGGGCTGGAAACCATGTACCAGCGACAGCCCGGTGGGACGGCGTCGCGCTTTGCACAGCGGGTGAAGCAGGTTTTTAACCGTACACCGGTATTCAATCTGGTGTCAGGCGGAAACGAAGGTGTGGTGTTTATTCCCTGGGCGAAATTCACACTGCAGGATGAGGCCGCGCCGGATGCAGGAACACAACTGATGCAGGCGGTGTCGTGGTTTCAGTCACGTCAGGTCAGTTTTTCGCTTTCCGAAGTGAAAACTCCGCCTGTCATGCCGGGTAATGATGCCGGCGCTGATGGGGCACAGCCGATACAGGACTGGCATGAATACACCTTCAGTATCACGGATAAACACATGCCGGAGTGGATTTTACAGGGACTGGCTATGCAGGGCGTACGCCTGAGTTCTGTGGCTTACACCCTGAGTCCTCAGGGACAGTTTACTTATCAGATTGAGGGGTATCTTTATGCCAAAGAATAGTGTTTTCATCTGTGGCGTTGTCCTGATGACGCTCAGCACCGGTGCGTTCGCGCAGCCCACGCCGGCGATCACTCCGTCCGCAGAGGTTGCTCCTGCAGCGTCTGGCCGTGAACCTGCGGCAGCTGCCGTGCCGTCGACGTCGACCACAGACACCTCAGATATTGTCCCGATTAACCCCGGTGATGGTCTGACGGGCGGGCAACTGGAAGTGCTGCAGGGTAAAACCCTGCTTCTGGAGGCGAAGGTTCAGGCGGCCCGGCTGCAAAAAGAACTGACTTCTGCTCTGACGCCGGCGGAGGTGGGCAACGTCCCTGCGACCGGTCCGTTTGCTGTGGGCATGCCTGCTGATATGGGGGCAACGCCCGTTCAGGCTGCTCCGGCTCCTGAACGGGTGCCGGGGCGGATCACTGTTCTGGAGGTGAGTGGCCGTGGAAACGCGCTGCAGGCCACGCTGTCATTTCCGGATGGCCGGCAAAGCCAGGTACAGACGGGCAGTGTGGTGCCGGGGACGTCGCTGAAGGTGAAGGCGATAACACTGTCATCGGTCACGCTCAGCGACGGTCAGCAACTGACGTTTTAGGAGAAGAGTATGTCTGACACCGACCTGACGTCAGTGAACCCTGTACTTACGCCGCATAACCTTCAGATATTGCAGTGGATGATCCAGCCAGCCTCAGAGGGATTGCTGATTTTATCCAGTCCGGCGCCGGCAGGGTCCAAAGCGCCAGAGGGTATTTCAGGGGAATCACATGTCTGAACATAACGATGCGGTTCTGCTTTACCACAATCCGGAGACCACGGCTCACGAGCTGCTGGTTGACAGCCAGCGGCGTACCGATGTGGCGGTGCAGCAGAGGGTGATGTCCCTGATGGAGGAAAACCCCGGCGTCACCATGAGGCTGGTCACCCGTTCAGAGCTGCTCAGGTGCAGTGAAATGGCTCGCCAGCTGTCAGAGCAGGGTGAGAAGGGACTGCGTCTGGAGGATATCAAAAAAGAGGTCAGCAGCCGTCAGGGCGATATTCTGAACTACTTTATGGTCGCGAAAGAAATCGGGGCGTCTGATATCCACGGTACCACCCTTCCGGGGCTGACCCGCATTGAGATGCGGGTTCATGGCGAGCTGGAGACTATCTCGGAGCTGGCCGAAGAGGACGGAAAAGCACAGGCGGCCACCATCATCCTTTCCATGTGTGATGTGACCGAACCCCAGTTCTACGCCGGTCGAAAACAGGATGGCCGCGTGGCTGCTAAGTTTCTGCGAAAGGTGGGGTTATTTGGCGCCCGTTACAGCCACACGCCGACAGCAGATGGCCTTCACTTTGTGATGCGCGTTATTCCGGATGACGGTGATGTGGTACCCACGCTTGAAAAACTCGGTTTTCTGCCGGAACAAATCCGTCTGATAAAGCGCATCCTGCGCCTGCCGGAAGGACTGATTATTTTGTCCGGCCCGACCGGGGCCGGTAAATCCACCACCCTGCGTGCCTGCAGTGATCTGTATCTGGAGCGTACCCGTTATAAAAAACGTCTGCTGACGGTGGAAGATCCACCAGAGGGGCGCATCAGGGGGGCGATACAGACCCCGATACTTTGCGACAAGGCCGATGAGGCCGAAGTCCGGCGAGCCTGGGAACGTGCGCTGTCGTCGGCGTTACGTCTTGATCCCGACGCCATTTTGCCCGGTGAACTGCGTGATTTGATATCGATACTGGCGGGTATTTTTGCCGCCCAGACGGGGCATCTGGTGTTGACTACGCTGCATGCCAACTCGGCCTTCTCTATCCCCGAGCGCATGATAACCATGGGCGCGAATGCCGGACTGGTTGCCGACGCGCAACTGCTTATCGGACTCATCAGCCAGCGCCTGGTTCAGGTGTTGTGCCCGCACTGCCGTGTTCCATGGTCGGTCAAAAAAGACCAGCTCACCACCGAAGAACGTGAATATCTGGAAAAGTACTGCTCAGTGGAGGGGATATGCCGGCCTGAAAATCTTCATTTCAGAAATGAATCGGGATGTCCTGCCTGCCGGAAGGCGGTGGTTATCGGTGGCAAACAGGTGGCAACCGTAGGCCAGGGCGTGGCCGGGAGAAGTGTGGTGGCGGAGGTGGTACGTCCTGACACTATGCTGTTCCGTCTGCTTATTCAGGAAGGGAAAGAAGCCGCGAAAGCGTACTGGCTCAGTGAACTGGGAGGAATAACCCGGCGTATTCACCTGCTCCACAAACTGAACGCGGGGCTGGTTGACCCACTGGATGCGGATTTGATTGTTCCTCTTGATGAGGATGAGGTGACGCTGTCGGTGAGTGACCCTGTTACCTCGTCGTCTGATATTGATACGGCGCTGATTGAGCGCCTTGCTTTGGTGATTGCAGCCAGCGTCAGAGAAGGGCTGAAACAGGGCGTTGAAGACGCCATTAAAGCCGGCATTACCGCCGGAATGGCTGCGCTGAAGGAGGTTGCATGAGTCCGTTTTACCTGTTTCGTCGGGCGCTGGCGCGGCGATTTTTTACGTCCGGATACCGTCTGCGGTTTTACCGCATGCTGTCGTTACAAATGAGAAATGGCGTGAAGTTGTCAGAAGCGCTGGAGCAAATCAGCAATATGTACACCGATTTTGGTCGCCGGACACACGGCTTTGGCTATCTGGTGGACGACTGCCGCGCGGCAATCAGTGACAACAGTGATGATAACTCCCTTGAACATGCCCTGGCGCACTGGGTTCCGGCCGAAGAAGCGGCGCTTATCAGCGCGGGGATGTTCAGCGGTTGCCTGCCGGAAGCGCTGGGACAGGCGGAGACACTGATTGACTGCCGCCGGCGTATTCGTCATGCGGTCCTCAGGATGGCCATTTACCCGTCTGGCTGTGCGCTGATGCTGCTCGGTACCCTGCTGGTCATAAAAACAGAGTTAATCCCAACCCTGGCCGGAATGTCAGATCCGCAGTCCTGGTCGGGGGCGCTGGGGATGCTGAATGACGCGCTGCTTTTTTTTTCTGAGCATGGCCTGATCGCCGGCGCTGCGGTCATTCTGATTGTGAGCTGGTTGATGTGGTCGTTAGCTCACTGGACGAGGCCGGACAGGCTTCGCCGGCTGGCAGACAAACGACTGCCCTGGTCGGTCTATAGCGACATTCAGGGGGCGATATTTCTCATCAATATGGGGGCGCTGCTGCGCGCGGGGGTGAAAACGCTGGTCGCGCTACAGGTGATGCAACGCTTTGCCTCCCCCTGGCTTGCCGTCCGTCTGGACGCGGTGATGAGTGAGGTGGAGGAAGGTGACAGCTTCGGTGTGGCATTGCGCAACTGTGGTTATGCCTTCCCTTCAAAGGAGGCAGTGAACTATCTCTCGATGGTCAGCGGAGAAGGGGCGGCGGAGATGATTGCCCAGTACGGCCAGGAGTGGCTGGAGGAGACCGTGGGACGGGTTAACCGACGAGGGATAGTGGTGATGCTGGTCTCGATGGTGATGCTGTTTGCGTTGATTGGCGTGGTGGCCATGGCGGTGTGGGAGCTGTCTGCGATGACCAGCAGTATGGGTCAGTAGTGATTTTTTCAATGAGATATGAATAACGGAGAGAAAGTATGAATGCGTTATCAGCAGGTAAAGTGAGTTGTGCGCCGGACCGTGGTATGTCAGCGGATGCGGGGGCAACGGCGATTTTTATTCTGGTGGTTGTGGGATTGATTGCGGCAGGCGTCTGGAGTATGTGGGGGAAAAAGGATGCGGGTTCTGAGCTGACGAATTATCAGAATCTGGCCACCAATACTATCGGACAGATGAAGGGCGTGGATGGCTATGCCTTCAGCAGCGGGGCAAAAATGACCGGGATCCTGATCCAGAACGGGGCGGCAAGGGGGATGACAATTAATGGCGATCCGGCCTCAGGCACGGCAACGCTGGCCAATGCCTGGGGCGGTCCCGTGGTTGTGGCACCGGATTCGACCGGAGGAACCGGATTTAACAACGGCTTCACTATCACGACCAGCAAGGTTCCGCAGTCGGCCTGCGTCACTATTTCGACCGGCATGAGCCGTTCGGGCGGTACCTCTGGTATCAAAATTAATGGCAACAACCATGCCGACGCCAGGGTGACGGCGGAAACCGCCGGCAGCGAATGTACAGCAGACAACGGACGTGCGGGTACCAACACGCTGGTATTCACGTTTAACGGCTGAGGGTGAAGACGGATGCTGAGAAGGCGGGTATTTCGTCTGTTATTGGTGCTGACGCTGTGCGGGGTGCCTCTGTGGGCGCAGGCTTTTTGTTTCGATGCGGCTGCGGCGAAATACCATGTCTCTCCGCTGCTGATTAAGTCCATGGCTATCGGAGAAAGCAATCTGGATCCACTTGCGACAAATGATAACCGGGATAAAAAAACGGGGAAAATCAAAAGTACCGACTACGGACTGATGATGATTAATTCGACGCATATTCCCCGCCTTGTCTCGATGGGCGTCATCAGGGACAAAAACGATTTGCTGAACAAACCCTGCCTGAATGTGCAGATTGGAACATGGATCCTCGCGAAACATTTCCAGGTCTGCGGGGTGAGCTGGAACTGCCTGGGCTCTTATAACGCAGGCTTCCGTGCTGACCGGCATGAAACACGGGAACGTTATGCCAACCGGATCTGGAAAATTTATCAGCAGCAAACGGGGGCGCAATGACGGTCTCACTTATCGGTACTTCTTTCCCCACGGTGTATGCCATACCCGCGTTTATCGGGTGCGTTCTTATGGGGGCGGTATTTTTAAGGCCGGTACGCCTTTACCTGACCGCGGCGGATGTGGATATCTCACGCCACTGCGCCGTTGTGGTTGGTATCTGGCTGTTTGCGGTAACGGGTTTACTGATACTCATGGCGCCGCAGGACGGGATGATACGTATCGGGATGCTGCTGATGTGCGGTTTTTTGCTGCAACTGGGGGTGATGGATGCGACCAGCGGCTGGCTGCCCCGGCCGTTTACTGCCGCCTGTCTGTGTAGCGGATTACTGTTCTGTTTCGCCTTTCATCGGGAGCCGGGGCTTCGCTTAATGGAAACTGCGGCGATGGCGGTGGTAATGGGGGCAATCTGTCACGGCGTTAACCGCCGGCGCCCACAGCTGGGCGTGGGCGATGTCTGGCTGCTCTGTGCTCTGGTTGCCTGGATGGGGGTAACGGATGCCCTGCAGGCGGCATTTATGGGGCTGAGTGGTTTTATGTTGTGGCAGTGGACAGTCCATCGGAACTGTCAGCGATGTGGGGTTCTGGGTCCCTGGCTGTGTGCCGGGTGTATTCCAGTCATTGTAGAGCGGCTGTACCAGCCAGAGTGGATACTGTGATGAAAAAACAAAAACATGATGGCGGTTTTGTGGCGATGAGCGTGGGCGCCGGCTTACTCATTGTTCTGGTGATGGCCTCGATGGCCGCCCGATATATGGGGGATTACCTGAAATCCCGTGAGTGGCAAGTTGTGGCCATGTAAACGAATCGCTTCACGCAGGCGGCCTCATCCTATGTCGGACGGTATTACCCGACGGTACTGGCGTCAGCCACCACAACCAAGCCGGTGGTGGTCACCTCCCAGATGCTGAAGAACACCGGGTTGTTGCCGGCGAGTTTCAGCGAGACTAACAGCTATGGTCAGCAGTATCAGGCGATGATAGTGCGGAATCAGCAAAACCAGGAACTGCTTCAGGGCATGGTGGTCAGTCGCGGCGGGCATGCCATGCCCTTTACCGCGCTCAACCAGGTTTCGAAAGATATTACTGCCGGCTTCGGGGGATACGTTGAAGACGGGCAAACGGCTGTGGGGGCGATGCGCAGCTGGCGAATTGCCCTGTCCTCCTATGGGACCAGCACCGGAAGGGGCCATCTGGCCGTCATGCTGAGTACCGATGACCTGTCCGGGGCGCGTGAAGACGGGGATCGGTTGTATCGTTTTCAGGTCAACGGCCGTCCTGATTTAAACAAGATGCACACATCCATTGATATGGGGGGAAACAATCTGAATGCGGTGGGGACGGTGGTGGCCAACAGTGCAACGGTGAATACGGTGTCAGGCCAGAGCGGGAGCTTTAGCGTGAGTCTGGTGAGTAATGGCCCGATTACGGCGGGGGGAGATATCCGCAGTACAGGGGGCTGGATAGTGACCCGCAGCGGAAAAGGGTGGATGGATGAAACCCACGGCGGCGGTCTTTATATGTCGGATAACGACTGGTTACGTATCCTGAATAACAAGGGATTTTATACCGGTGGTGAAATTCGCGGAGGTAAAGTTCGTTCAGATGGTGATGTGTCTGTCGGCGGGGTACTGGACCTTGATAAAATCAATGTTGCCAACACTTATTGTCCTAAAGACGGGTCTGTAAGCCGCACCGCAACAGGTGCCCCACTTTCGTGCCAATCCGGTATCTGGC
>Ga0153982_1000017_pt1 | contig 178870 bp, 174 predicted proteins | sample TSGA066MetaG_FD_104743 | JGI IMG/M metagenome (GOLD analysis project Ga0153982, IMG submission 104743) | Attine ant fungus gardens microbial communities from Georgia, USA - TSGA066 MetaG | ecosystem: Host-associated > Fungi > Mycelium > Unclassified | place: USA: Georgia, Alexander Wildlife...
ATGCCGAACTCAGAAGTGAAACGCCGTAGCGCCGATGGTAGTGTGGGGTCTCCCCATGCGAGAGTAGGGAACTGCCAGGCATTAAATAAGTGAAGAAGCCCATCCTGCCGGATGGGCTTTTTTCCGTCTGCAGGGAATGAAAAATGCCGGAGGTGACTTCCCGCCTTATCCGGCCTACAAAAGCGTATCACGACACAGCAGCTATCTTCTTATCCATTGCGTAACAAAATCGGCAACTTGCTGTATATCGTTGATATCTAACAATGGAACATCCACCGCAAGCGGAACATCACTGGCAACCGCGATAACATAGTTGTCTATCGCCAGGTCCTCTGGGCTATGCCCGCAACCGTCGCGAAAAAGAACGATCTTAGCAACAGGTTCATGCTTAAAGCCCTCAACCAACACCATATCCAATGTAGAAGCATCCATCCTGCTTACCAGGTACGCTAAATCCAGTTCGGGCTCTTCCGGGGTCTCTACCATTAATGCCCAGCGCTGCTGGCTGGCGACCAGGGTTTGTGCTGCACCTGCTTTGCGTAGCTCATAGCTATCTTTGCCGGGCTTATCAACATCCATATTGTGATGAGTATGCTTAATCAATCCGGGACGAATGCCTCTGGTACGTAGCGCCGGGATCAATTTTTTAAGCAGCGTAGTTTTTCCCGTTCCGCTCCATGCTGCTATAGCGAGTAATGGGATCATGATTTGTCCTGCCATTTTGCAAGTTCTTCAGGTGTGTTCACGTTCACGAACGCATCTTTATGATCGCTGAAATCGACAGCATGACCGCCAGCCTGGCGCATAAAGACCATGACGCGTCTTTCACCGGACTGAAGATAATCCTGTAGCAAGGGTTGCATGGTGCGGTGCATTAGCGCAATGGTCGGATGATCTCTTTCCCCATCATGCACCCAGACAACCGGTGCAGCTTTGCGCTGTTCCTTCAAACGTTTGACCAGATCGTGAGGAATATAGGGCATATCGCACGGGCAGAACAGGAACCACTCCCCCGCTTGCTGCAGGAATACCGACAGCATCCCGGCCAGTGGGCCAGGGAAATCGGCCAATGAATCAGGGATAACTTTCAGGCCGCTTTGTTGGTAAATATCCCGGTGGCGATTGGCATTAACCACCACGGTTTCGACCTGTAAAGCGAGGGTATCGGCCACATGTCGCCAAAGAGGTTTACCGTCCAGCTCAAGCAGACCTTTATCGGCTCCGCCCATCCGTCTGGCCTTACCGCCTGCCAGCACAACCCCTGTTATTGCACTATCCAGAATCACTGATATCGCCTCTTTTAATGTGGGATTGACCCTGCTAACGTATCTGTATTGAGCCTAAGGAGCACAACCATGAAATGTAAACGCCTGAATGAAGTTATTGAACTCCTCCAGCCGGCCTGGCAGAAGGAACCCGATCTTAACCTGATGCAATTTTTACAGAAACTGGCGCAAGAGTCAGGTTTTGACGGCGAACTGGCGGATTTAACTGATGACATTCTGATCTATCACCTGAAAATGCGTGACTCGGCGAAAGACGCCGTCATCCCAGGTATTCAGAAAGATTATGAAGAAGATTTTAAAACCGCACTACTCCGCGCACGTGGCGTAATTAAAGAGTAAAAGCTTGTAATCGCCACCACCGAAAGCGCTGCGAAATGATATCCTGAATCATTCGTAGTATTTTCCGGATGATGGGATGAACGACAACGCTTTTAATTTCCAGACGCTACACCCGGATACCATCATGGATGCACTGTTTGAGCAGGGGATCCGGGTGGACTCCGGGCTTACCCCGCTTAACAGCTATGAAAACCGTGTCTATCAATTCCAGGACGAAGACCGTCGACGCTTTGTCGTTAAGTTTTATCGCCCTGAACGTTGGTCTGTCGATCAGATCCAGGAAGAGCACCAGTTTGCTCTGGAACTGGTAAGCGATGAAGTCCCGGTAGCTGCGCCATTGGTACTAAGCGGCAAAACGCTGTTAAACCATCAGGGTTTCCATTATGCGATCTTCCCCAGCGTCGGCGGACGGCAGTTTGAGGCCGACAATATCGATCAGATGGAGGCGGTGGGGCGTTATCTGGGGCGTATGCATCAGACCGGATGCAAGCGTACTTTTGCTTTTCGCCCGACGATTGGCCTTGAAGAATACCTGACTGAGCCGCGTAAACTTTTTGAACACGCACAGGTGATCCCATCAAGGCAAAAAGCGGCCTTCCTGAAGGCAACGGATGCGCTTATCGCGGTCGTTACCGAACGCTGGCATACACGTTTTACCACGTTACGTCTGCACGGTGATTGTCATGCCGGTAATATTCTGTGGCGCGATGGTCCGATGTTTGTTGATTTAGATGATGCCCGCAATGGTCCGGCTGTTCAGGATTTATGGATGCTCCTTAATGGCGATAAAGCTGAACAACGCATGCAGCTTGAAACCATTATCGAGGCTTATGAAGAGTTCAGTGAGTTCGACACCTCTGAAATCGGACTAATAGAACCTTTACGCGCTATGCGTTTAGTTTATTATCTTGCCTGGCTAATTCGACGTTGGGCTGACCCTGCGTTTCCAAAAAACTTCCCGTGGTTAACCGGGGAAGATTACTGGCATTGTCAGACTGCGACCTTTATTGAGCAGGCAAAAATTCTGCGAGAGCCCCCCTTACAATTAACGCCAATGTATTAATCGGAGAAACTTGAACATGAAAAAAATATGGCTGGCGCTGGCTGGTATGGTCTTAGCTTTTAGCGCATCTGCAGCGCAGTTCCAGGATGGCAAGCAATACATCACTCTGGAAAAGCCTGTTGCGGGTCAACCGCAAGTGTTGGAGTTTTTCTCCTTCTACTGCCCGCACTGCTATCAGTTTGAAGAAGTGCTTCACGTCTCTGATAACGTGAAGAAAAAACTGCCGGAAGGTACCAAGATGACCAAATACCATGTCGAGTTTCTGGGACCTTTGGGCAAAGATCTGACCCAAGCTTGGGCCGTTGCTATGGCGCTGGGCGTTGAAGATCAAGTAACCGTTCCGTTATTTGAAGGGGTTCAGAAAAACCAGACCGTTCAGTCTGTAGCTGATATCCGTAAAGTGTTTGTCGACGCGGGTATTAAAGGTGAAGACTATGATGCGGCATGGAACAGCTTCGTGGTGAAATCACTCGTGGCGCAGCAGGAAAAAGCGGCGGCTGATTTACAGCTGCAGGGCGTTCCGGCAATGTTCGTGAATGGCAAATATCAGGTAAATCCGCAGGGCATGGATACCAGCAGCATGGATATCTTTGTACAACAGTATGCGGATACCGTGAAGTATCTGGTTGGTCAGAAGTAAAAGCAAAAGCCGGTCACTTGTGCTGACCGGCTTTTTTATTTGAGGCTTTAATCGCGTCCAGCTGCGCATCTTTCTCACTCCACAGCGTATTAAGCCATAGCTGAAACCGACGCTTGAATCCCTTATCGTTCACGTAATCACCGTGCAACTCTTCATGAATTGGCTCGAGATTCACCCGCACGACAATACGCGTTAGCTTACCACTCAGCATATCGTAGAACGGTCGGCTGCTGTTTTCCGGATAGCACAACGTGACGTTCAACATTTTATCGAACTGTGACCCCAGTACGTTCAATGCCATCGCAATACCGGCCGCCTTAGGAGGGAGCAAGTTTCGATAAGGAGAGCGGGTTTGCTCACGTTTCTCTTTGGTAAAGCGTGAACCTTCGACAAAATTCACAATAGTTGTCGGATGTACGCGAAACTTCTCGCAGGAACGACGCGTGGTGTCGACATCTTTACCGCGCCGTTCCGGATGACGGAGCAGGTAGCCTCGCGAATAGCGTTTCATAAACGGCATATCCAGCGCCCAGCAGGCCAGGCCAATAAAGGGCACCCAGGCCAGTTGTTGCTTGAGGAAATATTTATTCATGGGGATGTGCTTACGGAACAGCACGCAAAGCACAACGATGTCAGCCCAGCTGTAATGGTTACAAATGAGCAGATACCAGTTTTTCTTGCTAAGACCTTCCAGTCCCTCGACATCCCACTTCAGTCGCGGATTGAGGTTTAGCAGTAGCGCCAGACCTTCACACCAGCAGTACATCATGAAATTACAGAAGACAGAAACCTTCCGCCAGACAACGGGAACGGGCAAAAGGAGTTTTACAACCCCGGCAAGGATGATCGGCACAGAACAAAAAATCGTGACCAATATGGTCAATACGATACTCAGCAATAGCGTTATCGCAGCGAGTATTCTCGTCATAATTAAATTATTCAAAAGGTTAGCCATAGATAGTGCGCTAAAGAGGCGCAAGGGGCTGATTTTATCAGAAAACGAACCAAATGATGGATCTTCCCTGAATAGAAAAAAAGGGAATATCTATCCACATCAGGATATACGCTGTCTAAATGGAATAAAATGCTACGTATTTATTTAAGCTTATGAAATATATGTATAAATAAAATGATGTGTTAATTTCATTGCTATATTTAAAGAGCTGAAAATTATTTATTCACAAAGTTATCCACAGTCTTCTTTGCGAGCAAAGCAGAAGATCTACAAAAGTTTTTCGACAAATGCGGTGAAAAACTCATGTTTTCATCCTGTCTGTGGCATCCTTTACCCATAATCTGATAAACAGGCACGGACATTATGGTTCAGATCCCAGAAAACCCACTTATCCTTGTAGATGGCTCCTCTTACCTGTATCGCGCATATCATGCGTTCCCGCCGCTGACTAACAGTGCAGGAGAACCGACTGGCGCGATGTATGGTGTCCTCAACATGCTGCGTAGCTTGATTCTGCAATATCAGCCGACCCATGCTGCGGTGGTATTCGACGCTAAGGGTAAAACCTTCCGTGATGAGTTATTCGAACACTACAAGTCACACCGCCCACCCATGCCGGACGATCTGCGTGCGCAGATTGAACCTCTTCATGCGATGGTAAAAGCGATGGGGCTGCCCCTGCTGGCCGTTTCGGGCGTTGAAGCAGACGATGTCATCGGTACGCTGGCGCGGGAAGCAGAGAAGGTGGGTCGTCCGGTGCTGATTAGCACCGGTGATAAAGATATGGCTCAGTTGGTGACGCCGAATATCACCCTGATCAATACCATGACCAATACGATCCTCGGCCCGGATGAAGTGGTGAATAAATATGGTGTTCCACCCGAACTGATCATCGATTTCCTGGCGCTGATGGGTGATTCCTCAGATAACATCCCTGGCGTTCCTGGCGTAGGTGAAAAAACCGCGCAGGCTCTGCTGCAGGGGCTGGGGGGGCTGGATACCCTCTATGCTGAATCAGACAAAATCGCGGGGCTGACTTTCCGTGGTGCGAAAACCATGGCGGGCAAACTTGAGCAGAATAAAGAGGTAGCGTACCTCTCTTATCAATTGGCTACCATCAAAACGGATGTTGAACTGGAGTTGACCTGCGAGCAGTTGGAAGTACGTCAGCCGGCAGCGGATGAACTGCTTGGCCTGTTTAAACAGTATGAATTCAAGCGTTGGGTTACTGACGTTGAAGCGGGTAAATGGCTACAGGCGAAAGGAACGAAGCCGGCAGCAAAACCACAGGAAACTATCGCCGTCGATGAAACGCCTGAGGGGCCGGCCACGGTTCTCTCGTATGATAACTATGTGACAATTCTCGATGAAGCGACGCTGGAAGAGTGGATTGCGAAGCTGAAAAAAGCGCCTGTCTTTGCCTTCGATACAGAAACGGACAGCCTGGACAACATCGCCGCGAATCTGGTTGGCCTGTCTTTTGCCATTGAACCGGGGGTGGCTGCATATGTTCCTGTTGCCCACGATTACCTGGACGCCCCCGATCAGATCGCTCGCGACCGCGCGCTGGAATTGCTGAAGCCGTTGCTGGAAGATGAGAACGCGCATAAAGTCGGGCAAAACCTGAAGTACGATCGCGGTATCCTGGCGAACTATGGCATCGAACTGCGTGGCATTACCTTTGACACTATGCTCGAATCCTACATTCTTAACAGCGTCGCTGGCCGACACGATATGGACAGCCTGTCGGACCGCTGGCTGAAACATAAAACCATCACCTTTGAAGAGATCGCCGGAAAGGGCAAAAACCAGCTGACCTTTAACCAGATAGCGCTGGAAGAAGCCGGACGTTATGCTGCGGAAGACGCCGACGTTACGCTACAGCTTCATCTCAAAATGTGGCCAGAATTGCAGCAGCATAAAGGACCGCTGAACGTCTTTGAAAATATCGATATGCCGCTGGTTCCTGTTTTGTCTCGCGTTGAGCGCAACGGTGTGAAAATCGATCCGGCTGTTCTGCACAAACATTCAGAAGAGCTGACGCTGCGTTTGAACGAGCTGGAGCAAAAAGCACACGAGATCGCCGGAGAAGCGTTTAACCTCTCTTCCACCAAACAACTGCAAACTATCCTGTTTGAAAAGCAGGGTATTAAGCCGCTGAAGAAAACGCCTGGCGGCGCGCCATCAACGTCGGAAGAGGTACTGGAAGAGCTCGCGCTCGATTACCCATTGCCGAAAGTGATCCTGGAATATCGCGGCTTAGCAAAACTGAAATCGACCTATACGGATAAGCTTCCGTTGATGATTAACAAGAAAACCGGGCGTGTGCACACCTCCTATCACCAGGCGGTGACCGCCACCGGGCGCTTGTCTTCCACGGATCCAAACCTGCAGAACATCCCGGTACGTAATGACGAAGGTCGTCGTATTCGTCAGGCGTTCATTGCGCCAGAAGACTACGTGATCGTCTCCGCGGACTACTCGCAGATTGAACTGCGCATCATGGCACATCTCTCGCGAGATAAAGGTCTGCTTACCGCGTTTGCCGAAGGGAAAGATATTCACCGCGCAACGGCGGCAGAAGTCTTTGGCTTACCGCTGGATTCCGTGACTGGTGAACAACGCCGCAGCGCGAAAGCCATCAACTTCGGACTGATCTACGGGATGAGTGCCTTTGGTTTGGCGCGCCAGTTGAATATTCCGCGTAAAGAAGCACAGAAGTACATGGACCTCTACTTCGAACGCTACCCTGGCGTGCTGGAATATATGGAACGCACCCGTGCACAGGCAAAAGAGCAAGGTTATGTCGAAACGCTGGAAGGGCGTCGTCTCTATTTACCGGATATTAAATCCAGTAATGGCGCTCGTCGCGCTGGTGCAGAGCGCGCGGCAATTAACGCCCCGATGCAGGGTACTGCCGCAGACATTATCAAACGAGCCATGATTGCGGTGGACGGATGGCTGCAAACCGAGCAACCACGTGTGCGTATGATCATGCAGGTACATGATGAACTGGTGTTTGAAGTGCATAAAGATGACCTCGAAAGCGTCTCTAAAAAGATCCATCAACTGATGGAAAACGAGACCCAGATTGATGTGCCGTTGCTGGTGGAAGTCGGTAGTGGCGAAAACTGGGATCAGGCGCACTAAGGGTTTACTGAATAACGCCCCTTTTTCGTAACTAAGCAACATAAGATAGAACTTTTTGTGATGTCCATTAGAATTCCCTATGTAAGGAATGAAAAAAAATTACAAAAAGTGCTTTCTGAGCTGCTTAAAAAAGAGTAAAGTTATTCACGTAGGGTACAGAGGTAAGATGTTCTATCTTTCAGACCTTTTACTTCACGTAATCGGATTTGGCTGAATATTTTAGCCGCCCCAGTCAGTAATGACTGGGGCGTTTTTTATTGTGCGAAAGAAAAGTTTCGCACCGGCTGTAGGCCGGATAAGACGCGCAGCGGCGCTATCCAGCATATCGGTGGGTTATTCCCCGTCCTGCATCTCTTCAACCGGCGCCAGTTCACTAAACCAGCTATCCAGCTTCTGCCGAAGTTTGTCCACGCCCAGTTTTTTCAGTGATGAAAATGCTTCTACCTGTACATCACCGTTAAATGCCAGTACGGCTTCACGAACCATATTCAACTGGGCTTTGCGTGCACCGCTGGCCAGTTTATCTGCTTTAGTCAGCAGTACCAGAACCTGAACGTTGCTCTCAACCGCCCACAGGATCATCTGCTGATCGAGGTCTTTTAGCGGGTGACGAATATCCATCAGTACCACCAGACCTTGCAGGCTCTGACGTTTTTCCAGATATTCAGCCAGCGCGCGCTGCCATTTGCGCTTCATCTCTTCCGGAACTTCGGCATAACCGTATCCAGGCAAGTCGACCAGGCGTTTGCCGTCAACGACTTCAAACAAGTTGATGAGCTGAGTACGACCCGGCGTTTTAGATGTACGCGCCAGACTCTTTTGATTCGTCAGGGTATTTAGCGCACTGGATTTGCCTGCGTTGGAACGGCCAGCAAAAGCCACTTCGATACCGGTATCGGAAGGTAAGTGGCGAATATCAGGCGCACTCATCACAAAGTGCGTCTGTTGATAATTCAAGTTAGTCAAAGCAGTCCTCTCCATCAATCAGGGCTTTGCAGCGATTATACCTGAACCCCAGCAAAAGGCTGGTTTTTCGACGCGTAGGTTATGTAAGTAAAAACCTCGCACTTTGTGAGACATTGCCGATAGTTTCTATACGAGATGACAGAGTAAAAAATAACGTAACCAAAATAAATCATAGAGTTAAGATTAGGTACTATTCTTAAAGTCCGAAATTGTTACCCAGGTTACTTGTACGTTTAAACCAAAGCGGTAAAGTAACGTCCATAGCGAGGAAGCTGACAGGATAGTCGACTCAGGATGAGGGTCAGGAGCGCCAGGAGGCGAAGACACAGGATTGTCAGGGAGACAAACGTCTGGAGACGTTAGTAAAAGGAAATGGAAACAACACGGAATGTTTCAGGCTAAGGGAAAAACAGGGTGTGTTGATAGCCAACAGGGATTGTGGAGCCCGCAAGGGTTGAGAGTCAGGAAAAAAGGCGACAGATTACTCTGTCGCCTTTTTTCTTTATTTCTGCTAGATTCCGGCGCAATTATATACTGAATAAAAACAGCCAAAGACGAATCATGATGAAACCAACTTTTACACCACGCGGTAAAGGTCCTGCAAAAGCGCGTCGTAAAACACGCGAAGAAATTAACCAGGAAGCGCGCGACCGTAAGCGCCAGAAAAAACACCGTGGTCATGCGGCGGGCAGCCGTGCGTCCGGTAGCGAAGGCGCATCTGGTGGCGGAAACCAAAATAAGCAAAAAGATCCTCGTATTGGCAGTAAAAACCCCATTCCATTGGGCGTGACCGAAAAAGTCACCAAACAGCACAAACCGAAGAGTGAGAAACCTATGCTTTCACCACAGGCTGAGTTGGATTTACTGGAAACGGATGAGCGCCTGGATGCGCTGCTGGAGCGTCTTGAAGCAGGAGAAACCCTGAGCGCGGAAGATCAGACCTGGGTTGATGCCAAGCTGGACCGCATCGATGAGCTGATGCAAAAGCTGGGTCTTTCTTACGATGACGAGGAAGAAGAGGAAGAGGAAGAAAAGCAGGAAGACATGATGCGCCTGCTGAAAGGCGGCAACTAACGGTTTTACACCGTGGGTCTTCCTGTCCTGCTTATAACCCTTCCGGTTATATGTTATCTGGTGTGGTTATTCGTTAAACTACAGCGGTTGTCGCGGCGACAGAAGTGGCTGCGCAACCGGCTTATCACCCGCACTGGGGTTAAGCCGGTACGCCGTACCCGCCAGAGACGCCATCGGAAGGAGTGAGCATGTCAGAGCAGTTAATAGACTGGGACCTGGCCCTGATCCAGAAATATAACTATTCCGGGCCACGATATACCTCGTACCCGACCGCGCTGGAGTTTTCTGAAGACTACGGCACAGAAGCATTTCTAAAGGCCGTGGCGCGTTATCCTGAGCGTCCGCTCTCGCTGTACGTTCACATCCCGTTCTGCCACAAACTGTGCTACTTCTGTGGCTGCAACAAGATTGTGACTCGCCAGCAGCATAAAGCAGATCAATATCTCGATGCCCTGGAACAAGAAATTATCCATCGCGCACCGCTGTTCGCCGGACGCCATGTCAGCCAGCTGCACTGGGGCGGCGGTACGCCAACGTATCTGAATAAAGCGCAAATCAGCCGTTTGATGTCACTGCTGCGTGGCAATTTCAACGTTAACGACGACGCCGAAATCTCGATCGAAGTGGATCCGCGTGAAATCGAGCTGGATGTCCTTGATCATTTACGCGCTGAAGGTTTTAACCGGTTGAGCATGGGAGTGCAGGACTTCAACAAAGAAGTTCAGCGCCTGGTGAACCGTGAGCAGGATGAGGAGTTTATCTTTGCGCTGCTGAATCATGCGCGGGAGATTGGCTTTACCTCAACGAATATCGATCTGATTTATGGCCTGCCAAAACAGACGCCAGAGAGCTTCGCCTTTACCCTGAAACGCGTGGCAGAGTTGAATCCAGACCGTCTGAGCGTCTTTAACTACGCGCACCTGCCGACGCTGTTTGCTGCCCAGCGCAAGATTAAAGATGCCGACCTGCCCAGCGCGCAGCAGAAGCTGGATATCCTGCAGGAGACCATCTCTTCACTGACCGAAACTGGCTATCAGTTCATTGGCATGGATCACTTTGCCCGCCCGGATGACGAACTGGCCATTGCTCAACGCGAGGGCGTTTTGCATCGCAATTTCCAGGGCTATACCACCCAGGGTGATACCGATCTGCTGGGGATGGGCGTATCGGCCATCAGTATGATTGGCGATAACTACGCGCAGAACCAGAAAGAGCTGAAGCACTATTACCAGCAGGTAGATGAGCAGGGGAACGCGCTGTGGCGCGGAATTGTCCTGACCCGCGACGACTGCATTCGTCGGGATGTTATTAAGCTCCTGATCTGCAATTTCCGCCTCGACTATGCCGCCGTGGAACAACAATGGGATCTGAGCTTCGCTGACTATTTTGCCGAAGACCTGAAACTGCTGGCGCCGCTGGCGAAAGATGGGCTGGTGGATGTGGATGAGAAAGGGATTCAGGTTACGCCGAAGGGGCGTCTGCTAATCCGTAATATTTGCATGTGCTTCGATGCATATCTGCGCCAGAAAGCGCGTTTGCAGCAGTTCTCGCGCGTCATTTAACCGGGTTGCCCGGTGGCGCTTCGCTTACCGGGCCTACGAAATCTCAATACGTAGGTCGGGTAAGCGAAGCGCCACCCGACAAACCCGCTAGCTGAACAGCCCAACCAGCGCCGCACACAGCACTGCGGCAACCGCAGTTTGTGGCGTATGGCTTTCGACCGCACCGCTTGATAGCAGATTTATCATTGATTCCAGCATGATGACTTCCCCCCCGTTTGCCGGGCACGATCATACTTAACTCATCGGAACAGTAAAGCGCAAAATAGCAGCAATTTGCGCTCAATTATCAATCTTTACACAGTGACTGATAGTCACTCCATTCCGAGTTCTTTTAACTTTCGCGTCAAGGTATTACGGCCCCAACCGAGCAGCCGTGCCGCTTCCTGTTTATGCCCCTGGGTATGACGTAGCGCGGTGGTCAACAGCGTGCGTTCCATCTCCGGTTGAGCCTCTGAAAGCAGATTTTGATGACCGGAGCGTAATGCCCGATCCGCCCACTGTGCCAACAGGGTTGCCCAACTGTCTGGCTGCATATGGGACGGTGCGTCAGGTACGGTGGTTTCAAACAGCTCGGTCGGTAAGTCCTGAATGAGTACTTCTTGACCGGCGGCCATTACGGTTAACCAGCGACAGGTATTCTCAAGCTGACGCACATTTCCCGGCCATGACAGACGGGTGAGCGCCGCCTCGGTTTCAGTGTGTAATTGCTTGGCTTCTACTCCCAGTTCGCGGGCGGCCTCCTGCAGGAAATGACGCGCCAGGCGTGGGATATCTTCCCGACGTTCGCGCAGTGGCGGCAGATGCACCCGGATGACGTTCAGGCGGTGGAATAAGTCCTCACGGAATTTGCCTTCCTGCACCCGCAGTTCCAGGTTCTGGTGCGTGGCGGCGATAATACGTACGTCCACCTTCACGGGCGCATAACCACCAACGCGGTAAAACTGTCCATCGGCTAATACGCGCAATAAACGTGTCTGCACGTCCAGCGGCATATCGCCAATTTCATCAAGGAACAGCGTGCCGCCGTCAGCCTGTTCAAAGCGCCCCTGACGAATCGTATTCGCCCCGGTAAACGCCCCTTTTTCATGGCCAAACAGCTCAGACTCAATCAAATCTTTCGGAATAGCAGCCATGTTCAGCGCGATGAACGGCGCTTTGACGCGAGGGCTATGACGGTGCAACGCATGGGCGACCAGCTCTTTACCGGTCCCGGACTCTCCGTTAATCAATACGCTGATTGAAGAACGGGACAGGCGACCAATAATGCGAAAGACGTCTTGCATTGCCGGTGCTTCGCCGATGATGTCGGTTGTTGGGCCGTTGATCTGAACATTACGCGGCTGCTGCTGTTCCTGATAATGGCTGATGGCACGTTCGACCAGCGCCACGGCTTCATCAATATCAAAAGGTTTGGGCAGATAATCAAACGCCCCTTGTTGATAGGCGCTGACGGCAGCATCCAGATCGGAGTGGGCGGTCATTATGATGACCGGAAGCATCGGATGCCGCTGTTTAATCTGTTTTAACAACGTCAGGCCGTCCATGCCCGGCATGCGGATATCCGACAACAGTACGTCCGGCGTTTTGCTGGCCAGCGCGTCCAGTACCTCTTTACCGCTTTCAAATGTCGTGCAGCTTAGTCCTGCCCCTGCGAGCGCACGTTCAAGCACCCAACGGATGGAACTATCGTCATCAACTACCCAGACTATTCCTCGTTGCATAAACGTCACCTTTATTTCCTGATAGGCAGGTAAACCGAGAACTCGGTATGACCCGGCCAACTGGTAAATTCAATTTTGCCGGAATGTTGATCAATTAAATTACGGGCGATGGATAATCCAAGGCCGGTACCGCCTTCGCGACCGCTGACCATTGGGTAGAACAGCGTGTCCTGCAAATGCGAGGGAATTCCCGGGCCGTTATCCTCAACATCAATCCGCGCCGCCAGACGATAACGCATACCGTGCAGCGTGAGCTGAAATGCGGTGCGGGTACGCAGAATAATCTCGCCGCCTTCCGGTCCCAGCGCCTGCAAAGCATTGCGCACGATGTTCAGCAAAACCTGCTCGATCTGGTCCGGGTCGTGCAGTAATTCAGGCAGACTCGGGTCGTAATCACGAATCAGCGTGACGTTTTCCGGCAACTCCATCGAGACCAGCGCTACCACGCGCTCCGCCACTTTGTGAATACTTTCCGTGACGTGCATTCCCGGCTGTTGTGGTCCCAGCAGACGGTCGACCAGGTTACGCAGGCGGTCGGCCTGCTCAATAATGACTTTGGTATATTCGGTCAGCGCCGGGTCTGGAAGCGCTTTACTGAGCAGTTGCGCCGCGCCGCGTAATCCACCCAGCGGGTTTTTAATTTCGTGCGCCAGGCCGCGCACCAGATCGCGGGCAGCAATCTGCTGGGCGTGCTGGAGCTGTTCCTGGCTCAAACGGCGCTGGTTATCCATGGGTGCCATCTCCAGCAGGATAAGGCCATCAGGCAGCCTCTGAGCGGTCACAGAGAGAATGTGTGAGTGGCTATCTATCACCAGCGTCACTTCGTTATCCGTAAAGCCCTGGCCTGCTTCCAGGCTCTCTCGCATCAGTCCGATGTTTAAGGAGAAATAACTCAACAGATCGGGAAGTGGGGTACCAAACAGTTTGCGGGAGCTTTGGGCGAGCAGCTGTTGTGCCGCCGGGTTGGCGTAATGTACCGCCAGCTCATCGTCGACGAGTAAGATGCTGTTGATTAAAGAATTGAGGATCTGCCCAGCATCGGGCAGCGTGCCGGTTGCCATTCAGCAGTCTCCTGAAAAGTGTTGCACCAATTTAGTGCATTATAGCTTTTTACATCAAAAAAGCGCGAGGAAGCAGGTTGTTAGTGGAGAAAAAAGCCCATCCTGGGATGGGCTAAAAGTTCCACGGCAACTAAAAAACTCCTGACGCCTTTCACGCTGCTGCTGCGTTGGCTGCCTTCGCTTACCCCAGTCACATAGCTATCTATGCTCCTGGGGATATGCTCAGTTGCCGCCTTGCCGCAACGCGAAATTCGTTGGATTTTTAATATATGATCAAACGCTGTAGTACAGCTCAAACTCTACCGGGTGCGGAGTCATGCGCACACGATCATCTTCTTCGCGACGCAGCGTAATGTACGCATCGATCGCTTCATTAGTGAACACGCCGCCTGCAGTCAGGAACTCACGGTCCAGATCCAGTTCTTTCAGTGCTTCTTCCAGAGAACCAGCAACCTGTGGGATCTCTTTCGCTTCTTCCGGCGGCAGGTCGTACAGGTTTTTGTCCATGGCTTCGCCCGGGTGGATCTTGTTCTTAATACCGTCAAGACCGGCCATCAGCAGTGCTGCGAAGCACAGGTACGGGTTAGCAGCCGGGTCCGGGAAACGCACTTCGATACGACGCGCTTTCGGAGAAGCCACTACCGGAATACGGATAGAAGCAGAACGGTTACGGGCAGAGTAAGCCAGCATTACCGGCGCTTCGTAGCCTGGGACCAGACGCTTATAGGAGTTGGTGGTTGGGTTAGCCAGGGCATTGATCGCTTTAGCGTGTTTGATTACGCCGCCGATGTAGAACAGCGCCTGCTCAGACAGACCCGCATATTTGTCGCCAGAGAACAGGTTTACGCCATTCTTGGACAGGGACATGTGGCAGTGCATACCGGAACCGTTATCGCCAAACATGGGTTTTGGCATAAAGGTCGCGGTTTTACCGAAACGGTGAGCGACGTTGTGAACCACATATTTGTAGATCTGAATTTCATCCGCTTTTTTGGTCATGGTGTTAAAGCGGGTGGCAATTTCGTTCTGACCAGCGGTCGCCACTTCGTGGTGATGCGCTTCAACCACCAGGCCCATTTCTTCCATGATCAGACACATGGTAGAACGGATGTCCTGAGAAGAATCTACCGGAGGAACCGGGAAGTAACCGCCTTTCACGCCAGGACGGTGACCTTTGTTACCCCCTTCGTATTTGGTGGAGGAGTTCCATGCGCCTTCGATGTCATCGATAGCCACATGGGAACCGGAAATGGACGCGCCGAAACGAATGTCGTCAAACAGGAAGAATTCTGGCTCAGGCCCGAACAGAACGGTGTCTGCGATGCCGGTAGAACGCAGATACTCTTCAGCGCGTTTAGCGATGGAACGTGGGTCGCGGTCGTAGCCCTGCAGCGTACCTGGTTCCAGGATATCGCAACGGATGATCAGGGTAGACTCTTCATAGAACGGGTCGATAAGTGCAGTAGACGCATCTGGCATCAGAACCATGTCTGATTCGTTAATGCCTTTCCAGCCACCGATGGAGGAGCCGTCAAACATTTTGCCTTCTTCAAAGAATTCGGCATTTACCTGATGAGCAGGAATAGTGACGTGCTGTTCTTTACCTTTGGTATCAGTGAAGCGCAAATCAACAAACTTCACTTCGTGTTCGTTCAGCATCGTCAAAACGTGTTCAGCGGACATACTTACTCTCCCGGATTGGTCATGGTCGTCGTGGTAACGAAGTCTTCAATTCTGCAAAAATTGGCCGTGTCGCCGTAAAAAATATAAAGCGAAATCTGTGCCAACTTTTAAATTGCCCCTAAAAGGCGTTATCATGCGCACTATCGTGCAAAGGGGCTGCACCATGAAGGTTGTATTGCACCATTATAGTGCTTTAATGTGAACATTAAGCACCATATTGGTGCAAAGCATGTCAGATTACCCCTTTTAACGCTCCGTGAATGTGATCACAAAGAAACTCTGCAATACTTGTTTGCGGAGGATGTTTGTGATCCTGTTTTGTACTGCGATTAATCCGTGTACAATAACGCGCTATTTCTAAAATGCCTGAGGCAAAGTTGTGATCGAAAATTTGCGTAACATCGCCATCATCGCGCACGTAGACCATGGTAAAACGACCCTGGTAGACAAGCTGCTCCAACAATCCGGTACGTTCGATGCACGTGCTGAAACCCAAGAGCGCGTGATGGACTCCAACGATTTGGAGAAAGAGCGTGGGATTACCATCCTCGCTAAAAACACCGCTATCAAATGGAATGACTACCGTATCAACATCGTTGATACCCCAGGGCACGCCGACTTCGGTGGTGAAGTTGAACGTGTAATGTCCATGGTCGACTCCGTGCTGCTGGTGGTGGATGCAATGGATGGTCCGATGCCGCAGACGCGCTTCGTGACCAAAAAAGCCTTTGCCCATGGCCTGAAGCCAATTGTTGTTATCAACAAAGTTGACCGCCCTGGCGCGCGTCCTGACTGGGTTGTTGATCAGGTATTTGACCTGTTCGTTAACCTCGACGCTACCGACGAACAGCTGGACTTCCCGATCGTTTACGCTTCCGCGCTGAACGGTATCGCAGGTCTGGATCACGAAGATATGGCTGAAGACATGACTCCGCTGTATCAGACCATCGTTGATCGTGTACCGGCTCCGAACGTAGACCTTGATGGCCCGCTGCAGATGCAAATCTCTCAGCTGGACTACAACAACTACGTTGGCGTAATCGGCATTGGCCGTATCAAACGCGGTAAAGTTAAACCGAACCAGCAGATCACTATCATTGATAGCGAAGGCAAAACCCGTAACGGTAAAGTCGGTAAAGTGCTGACCCATCTGGGTCTGGAACGTATCGAGAGTGATATTGCCGAAGCGGGCGATATCATCGCGATCACTGGTCTGGGCGAACTGAACATCTCCGACACCATCTGTGACCCGCAGAACGTCGAAGCGCTGCCGGCTCTGTCCGTTGATGAACCAACCGTAACCATGTTCTTCTGCGTAAACACCTCCCCGTTCTGTGGTAAAGAAGGTAAATATGTTACCTCTCGTCAGATCCTTGACCGCCTGAACAAAGAGCTGGTGCACAACGTTGCGTTGCGCGTCGAAGAAACCGAAGATGCGGATGCGTTCCGTGTATCTGGTCGTGGTGAGCTGCACCTGTCTGTTCTGATCGAGAACATGCGTCGTGAAGGTTTCGAAATGGCGGTTTCCCGTCCGAAAGTCATCTTCCGCGAAATCGACGGCCGTAAACAAGAGCCGTTCGAAAACGTAACGCTGGACGTCGAAGAGCAACATCAGGGTTCTGTCATGCAGGCTCTGGGTGAGCGTAAAGGCGACCTGAAAAACATGAATCCAGATGGCAAAGGCCGCGTACGTCTTGACTACGTGATCCCAAGCCGTGGTCTGATCGGCTTCCGTTCAGAATTCATGACCATGACTTCCGGTACCGGTCTGCTGTACTCCACCTTCAGCCACTACGACGATGTTCGTGCGGGTGATGTGGGCCAGCGTCAGAACGGCGTACTGATCTCCAACGGCCAGGGTAAAGCAGTTGCGTTCGCACTGTTCAGCCTGCAGGACCGCGGTAAGCTGTTCCTGGGTCACGGTGCTGAAGTTTACGAAGGCCAGATCATCGGTATTCACAGCCGCTCTAACGACCTGACTGTAAACTGCCTGACCGGTAAGAAACTGACCAACATGCGTGCGTCCGGTACTGACGAAGCAACGGTTCTGGTTCCGCCGGTTAAGATGACTCTGGAGCAGGCTCTGGAATTCATCGATGACGACGAACTGGTAGAAGTTACCCCAACCTCTATCCGTATCCGTAAGCGTCACCTGACTGAAAACGATCGTCGCCGTGCAATGCGTGGCGCGAAAGAAGAGTAATTAACGCTCTTTCTCAGGTAAGCATAAAAAGCCGCTGATTATCAGCGGCTTTTTTTATCGAAAAGATCAGGTTGTTTCCTGATCCGCAATAACCAACTCAATATTTTCTAAATCGAGTAATTGCTTGAAGGAATTAGGCGGTTGGGCATCGGTAAAAAATGCTCGGATTTTACGCATATTACCGATGGATACAGCAGCTGATGCAGCAAACTTAGTATGATCAGCAACTAAAAGCGTATTACGTGCATGCTTAATCATCGTTTTGGCGACGAGAGCCTCGTTCACATCGAATTCCAGTAGTGTGCCATCTTCCTCGATGGCACCAATACTGGTAATCAAATAGTCGGCTCTAAATCCTTCAATGAAGTTTACTGCTCCAGGGCCAACAATACCGCCATTATGAGCGCGTAATGTTCCACCAGGTACCATGACTTCGAGATCTTGATTCTTATACAGGATCTGCGCAACACGAAGACTGTTAGTAATTATGCGTAGGTCCCGGCGGTTCAGCAAGGCTCGTGCAACGGCTTCTACCGTAGTACCAATGGTAATAAAAACCGTACAGCGTTCAGGAAGATAATCAGCAACAGCCTCCGCTATCGCTTCTTTTTCCTGAATGAGGGATAACTCTCGCTGTTCGAAAGCGGTATTCATGATGCTGGATACACGTCCGGCTCCACCATGATGTCGGGTGATCAAACCCTGTTCACTCAACTTACGAATATCCCGGCGCACGGTTTGCGTGGACACATCCAGCAGTTGCGCTAGTTCTTCGATATTCATATAGCCGCGTTCTGAAATGTAATGAACAAGTTGATCATGGCGCGGATTACCGGTGACTTCAATGATGCTCATGAATACTCCTGGACCTCTTCCCCGTAATTGTCGGCTATTTTACGCATAAAGTGACAAAAATGATTCGGTTTGCGCACGATTAGGAATTCCGGCTCGTCCGCCTGCCTGAGTGCATTTCATCGCAGCCACAGCACTTGCAAAACGGATGGCTTGATCAGTAGGCATTTTCTCTGCAAGAGCTGCCGCCATAGCACCGTGGAAAACATCGCCTGCGCCAGTTGTATCCACCACATTGACAGGAAATGCAGTTTGTTGGCACGTTTGCCCATTTTCAATCCATAGTGATCCTTCACTACCAAGCGTAACGTACACTTTACCATTGGTATGCTTAGAGGCCATTTTAAGTGCCAGTTGTGCATCATTCTGCCCGGTCATTCTCTTCAGACCTGGGGTTGAAAAAACTGCATGGTCGGCAAGTGCTACCAACGGAGTTATGTCTTGTGGAGTCATATCGGCATCCAGCAGTGTTGGGACACCTGCGGCACGTGCCAGCTCGAAGGATTTCAACGTTCCTTCATGCCAACGTACATCAGCCAGAACGATGTCATAACGTGAAAAATCAATCGAATCCAGCCACTGAGCATCTGTACCAAGGTCCGGGCTTGGATAGTTCACGATGATGCGTTCTCCGTGCTGATCGACCAATATAGCGGACTGAGATGAACGGGAATTCGGGTATTGCCGACAAAACTCTGTATTAACCCCCCAGACCTCAAGCTCGTTAAGCAAAGTATTCCCGCAACTGTCATCGCCTACGCGACCTATAAAATCAACATCAATACCGAGTCGGGCAATGGCGACAGCCGCTGTTGCAGCTGGGCCTCCACCTGCTTCAAGATACTGATTAGACTGGTATTTACCCCCACCATTGGGCAGGTCGTTTAAAGAATAAATACGGTCCTGAACGGTGATTCCAATACAAGCTATTCTGGTCATATTTGTTTATTCCTGTGTGAACTTGTCTTCTTTTGCTCATTTTAATGACATAAATGATCAGATTAGTGACGCGTGTCTAGTTTTTAGTCATAAATTACAAATATGCTCAAAAACAGACGAAAACGTGTTTTTAATTGTAATTATTTTGTCAAGCTGAGACAGGAGAGCATTCATGACAACCATTGCATTTTTGGGCTTAGGCCAGATGGGTAGCCCAATGGCTAATAATCTGTTGCAAAAGGGGCATGTTTTGCGCGTGTTCGACGTAAATAAACAGGCAGTCAATGAGTTAGCAAAAAAAGGAGCGATTGCGGCTCAAACTCCTGCTGAAGCCGCTAAAGATGCTGAGTTCATTATCACTATGCTGCCAAATGGCGACATTGTTCGGCAAGTGTTGCTGGGAAAAGATGGCGTATGCGAAGGCGTGTCTTCTAAGGCAATGGTCATTGACATGTCCACTATTCACCCATTGCAGACCGATGCATTGATTCATGAGATGCAAGAGAAAGGCATTAGCTTGATGGATGCCCCTGTGGGTAGAACGTCAGTCAACGCGATTGACGGTACGCTGCTGATTCTCGCTGGCGGAACACCTGAACAGGTTGAACGTGCGCGTCCTGTGCTGATGTGCATGGGAGATGAGCTGGTGGAGGCTGGCGGCCCTGGAATGGGGATCCGCGTAAAACTGATCAATAACTATATGAGCATTGCGCTGAACGCCTTGTCAGCAGAGGCCGCTGTTCTTTGCGAATCATTGGGTTTGAGCCTTGATGTGGCCATTAAGGTCATGAGCGGTACTGCTGCAGGCAAGGGACATTTTACGACAACCTGGCCTGGCAAGGTCCTTAAAGGAGATCTTTCTCCAGCATTTATGGTGGACCTTGCGTTGAAAGACCTACGCATAGCGGTCGATGTCGCTAGTCAGACTGGCGCGCCGCTCAATATGGGCATTGCAGCTGAAACTTATTACACCCGTGCCAGCGAGAACGGTCGAGGCCGTCAGGACTGGAGTGCACTGTTATCACAGGTTCGTCAGCAGGCTGGCCGACCAGATTCACTTTAAATTTTAAATAGTTACAGGAGTTATTATGTCTTCCCTCAATACCCCATACACGCTGAAAGATATTTCTCGCCCTGGCGGCGGATTTGCCATGTTGGCTGTTGATCAGCGTGAAGCAATGCGCCTGATGTTTGCGGCTTCTGGACATCCCAAACCGGTCGCTGACAGTGTATTGACTGATTTTAAAGTCGCAGCAACACAAATTCTGTCGCCCTATGCTTCAGCGGTACTTGCAGATAAACAATTTTGCCTCGATCAGATTGTCTCATTAGGCGCAGTCGCTGATACATGTGGACTGATTGTGGCGGCTGACCATTTTGTTCCAGGTAATGGTATTCCGGTTGATCGTGTTGAAATTGACAGGACGATTGATCCGCTTAAGGCCCGTGAGATGGGCGCGAAAGCAATGAAGTTGCTGGTCCTGTGGCGAGAAGATGAACCTGCAGAAGAGCGTTTGACCATGGTGGCGGAGTTTGTTCAACGTTGTCGTAGCGCTGGACTGGTCAGCATTATTGAGCCCGTCGTCCGTCCTCCTCGCTGTGGCTGGGAATTTGACCGGGAAAGCGCCATTGTCGCCGCAGCGGCGGAACTTGGCTGCACCGAAGCTGACCTTTATAAAGCGGAAATGCCATTAGGTGGCAAAGGTGATGAGCAGACCCTACTTGCTGCGTGTCAAAAGTTGCATGAACAAATGAAAATGCCGTGGGTCATTCTCTCTTCTGGTGTTGATGCGGATATTTTTGGCCGCGCGGTCCGTATCGCCATGAAGGGGGGAGCTTCCGGATTCCTGGCAGGGCGTGCCGTTTGGGCATCGGTTGTTGGTGCTCAAGATCCGCAAACAATGTTGCGTGATGTGTCGGTTCCACGCTTACAACGCCTGGCAGAAATCGTCGATGAAGGGATTTCTCAGCGTTAATCACCCATTTTAACGAATCTGGAGAAGAACCATGGATAAGATTACCCAAGTTCTATTTTCTGATATTGGGAAGGTGACCACCCAATATGTTGAGCTGCCGCACCAGGAACTTAAACCGCAAGAAGTCCGCATTGCTCCGGTGTTTTACGGAATATGTGGCTCTGATCTGCATGTACTGAAGGGAGGGCACCCATTTGCAAAACCTCCGGTTGTGCCCGGACATGAAATTGCGGCACGTGTCATGGAAGTGGGCAGTGAGGTGACGAATGTCAAGGTGGGCGATCATGTAGTAGTCGATCCAATTATGGCCTGTATGGAGTGTCGAGCCTGTAAAGCGGGACGCTTTAATTTGTGTGAGCCTCCGCAGGTTGCAGGTTTCCGTGCACCAGGCTTTGCCCGCTCACAGCATATTGTTCCGGCACGAAACTGCCATGTTGCGCCAGCATCATTACCTCTGAAAGTGCTGGCTTTTGCAGAGCCAGCAGCTTGTGCGCGCCATTGCGTGAGCCGTATGCCAAAAGCATCACTGGAAAGTGTATTAGTGATAGGTGCTGGAACAATTGGCTTATCTATCGTTCAAGCACTGCGCATTATGGGAGCAGGAAAGATCACCGTCATCGAACCTGATGCCGCCAAACGTGAGTTGTCATTAAAGTTAGGTGCTGCGGAAGTTTGGGCTCCGGGGGAAATAGATGCACAGGTCCGTTTTACGGGCGCAATTGATGTTGTTGCCGCCCAGGCCACGCTGAATGATGCATTTACTCACGTCTATGCTGGCGGAACGGTAGTGTGCATGGGGGTACCGAGTGGCCCACGTGAAATTCCTCTTCCGATGATGCAACGTTTCGAACGTGATTTGCTGAATTCCGGTATGTATATCCCGGAAGACTTCGATGCCGTGATTGAATGGCTTGCGGATGGGCGGTTTGACACCAGTGAACTGGTGACCGATCTCTTCCCTGTCGAAGATGCGGATAAGGCGTTTGAACGTGCGCAGCAAAATGACTCTATAAAAGTCATGCTGCAATTTGCTGAGGTTTGATGCTGTAACCCTCTGTCTGGCGCTGCTTAATGGCGGTGCCACCCTACAACAATGAAAAAGGATACTGCGATGAGTCACATCACCAGTCCTACACCTTACTCGATCGGGCGTCCCCAGGACGTGATTGATATTGTTAATAAACATTCAGCAGTAAACACCAGCGTCGGCGTCATTTTTATCGCTCTTGGCGGCATTTTAATTGATGCTTATCAGGCGGCGATGGTGGGGTTTGGTAACAAATATATCGCATTGCAATTTGGTATTTCACCGGGTCTGGCGGCGACAGTGAACGCCTCTGTTTTAGTTGCTGCTCTCATTGGTGGATTGCTGGCGAATCGTGTTATTAACCGCTTTGGTCAAAAGCGTGCATTTATAATCGGAATGGGGTTGTGCACAATAGGTGCAGCTGCTGTCGCGATAGCCCCAAATATTTGGTGGGTGCTGGTGTGTCGCGTAATTATGGGGTTTGGCTTAGGTATTGATTTCCCCTTGGCAACAAATGCGGTGGCAGAACTTCGCGGCTCAACATCAAAGAAAACCGGTTCATCTGTTAATCTCTGGCAAATGGCCTGGTATGTATCAACTACGGTCGTCTATCTTGTTCTGCTTCCGCTGTTGCTATCCGGTATTGCTGAAGAGCAATTATGGCGCTATGGGATTTTTATCGGCGCTATTTTTGCCATCATTATCATGATCCTACGTTACTTCTTCATTGGTGAATCTGCAATGTGGGCCGCACGAGTCGGACGTTATGATAAAGCCTGCGATATTCTGGCTAAACGCTATGGTGTTCAGGCTCGAGTTGCTCCTGCATCAAAACAGAATGATATTTCTTCTGAAAAAACAGAAAGTAAGTTTCATGGTGGCTATGGGATTTTATTCAATTCACGTTACCGCAAACGTACTATTCTCGGCTGTGTCGTGGCGACCATGCAAGCATGGCAATATAACGCCGTGGGTGTCTATTTGCCGCTGACTTTGGCTGGAATACTGAGCGGAGGATTAACCGGGGCACTTAGCGGTTCCGCAGTAGTGAATGCTTTATGTGGAATTACCGGTGGATTGATTGGATCACTTATCCTTCAACGCTTGGGTACTCGTCTTCAGTCGATGTATGGATTCGCCGTTGTGACGATTGCACTACTGGCTTTAGGTGCACTAGCTACCACAAACCCATGGCTTTCTTTAGGTCTATTAGGCGCAATCATTTTCTTCCATTCGGCGGGGCCTGGTGGCCTCGGAATGACCATTGCTACTCTTTCTTATCCGCCAACTATTCGTCCGACCGGCGTAGGATTTGCTCGTGCCATTATGCGTACAGGGGCAATTGCCGGACTTATCTTCTGGCCTATGTTATGGGGAGCACTAAAGACAGAGGCATTCTATTGGCTGGCAATTGTTCCTTTCCTTGGTTTCCTGACATGTGTATTGATTAAGTGGGAACCACTTGGTGCAAATGTTGATGCTGAGGACGCTGAGGTGCTGGCCGAACTGGATAAATAACAAGCAAGCGCGTCGCAACATGCCGACGCGCTTTCTCATATAAATCCACCGCCTTATTTAGTGGTTTTGTTGCGCAGATTTCTCGCCGACCCGGAGAGGAAAATTATGGCTGAAATAGTACAGGCACCAGGGAAAGAACTATCCGGCAAAGCCATGAGACGCGTTGTCATGGGAAGTTTCGCTGGCGCGTTGATGGAATGGTACGATTTTTTTATTTTCGGAACGGCGGCAGGGCTTGTCTTCGCTCCTCTATTTTTCGCTGATAGCGATCCTTTTATTGGACTGATCGCCGCATTCGCGACTTTTGGTGTTGGTTTCTTATCACGCCCGTTAGGGGGCATTGTTTTTGGCCACTTTGGCGATAAAGTCGGTCGCAAAATAACGTTGATTTGGACATTAGCGATTGTTGGTTCCTCAACGTTTTTAATCGGCTTCATACCAACATACAAAGACATTGGTATCTGGGCGCCGATTATATTGATGGTTCTTCGTCTGGTGCAGGGGTTCGGTCTGGGTGGGGAATATGGTGGGGCTGCATTGATGACTATTGAATCTGCACCTGAAGCTAAACGCGGATTTTTAGGTTCGCTCCCACAAACGGCAGCATCGGTTGGGATTATGTTGGCGACAGGGGTGTTTGCAATATGTAATCACTTTCTGACCCAAGAAGAGTTTCTGAATTGGGGCTGGCGTATCCCATTTTGGCTCTCTGCCATCATGCTAATTGTTGGGATGTTCATACGACTGCATACCGAAGAGACTCTGGATTTTAAGAAACAAAAAACGGCAGTATCGAATAAAAAATCAGCACCGCCGTTGATTGAACTTTTCCGTAAACATCCACGGAATATTCTATTGGCGCTTGGGGCGAGGCTGGCAGAGAGTGTTTCGTCGAATATTATTAATGCGTTTGGGATTGTATATATTTCCAGCCAGCTGGCGTTATCAAGGGATATTCCACTTAACGGTATGCTGATTGCTTCAGCAATTGGCATTGTATGTTGTCCATTAATTGGTTGGATTTCCGACCGTGTTGGGCAACGGAGGATGTATTTGTTTGGCGCTGGTTTTTGCATCCTTTTCGCATTTCCATTCTTCTTGCTCCTGGATACAAAAAACACTCTGATTATTTGGTGCTGCATGATCCTTGGCTATAACTTAGGGCCAACGATGATGTTTGCAGTACAACCCACATTGTTTACCCGAATGTTCGGAACCCGGGTACGCTATACAGGCCTTTCGTTTGCCTATCAGTTCTCCGCCATTCTGGGTGGATTAAGCCCGCTAATTGCTTCCAGCTTGTTGGCTCTGGGAGGTGGGAAACCGTGGTATGTAGCATTGTTTCTGTTTTTTATCTCAATACTTTCATTCATTTGTGTCTGGCTTATCGAGCCACATTCAGACAATAAAAATGACGCTAATAACATTTAACTTCTTACTGAAATCTCAGAGAGCAATGATATGAACAATGAATTGAATACAGAACATTATCAAGCATTACAGCGTGCTTTTGATACCTCCTGGCCGGGACCGATCGGTCAACCTGTTTTACTGGAAAAAGGACATTTGCGTCTGCAAATATTTCCACAGGATGGTGCCAGAATCACCTCACTACAGGCGTTTGGTTTTGAAGTATTGCGACAATGGGAACCACAACGCAGAGCGTTTCAATATGGTTGTTTTCCTATGGTTCCTTGGGTGGGACGTCTGGGCGATGCAATGTTAACTATGGGGGAAAAACAGTACGTATTGCCAGCTAACAAGCCACCTCATGCTCTACATGGTATGGCTTGTTATTCAGCGTGGGAAATCGTCGAACAAAAAGACGATGCCTTAAGGCTACGTATGCTATTGGGGACTCCATGGCCATGGCAAGGAGAGGTTCTGCAAACGCTGACCCTTGAAGATGATGCGCTAATTCTACGCTTAGAAATTCATACTTTGTCTGAAACTTTCCCTGCATCAGCCGGTTGGCACCCTTGGTTTGTAAAACGACTCGACAAGCAGAATGAGCAAGAACAATTACAGGTACTTTTTGATGCTGATTGGCAGGAGGAGGCTGGAAGCAATGAGCTACCAACCGGTAACAAGATCCCTCCGCAATCAGGCCCGTGGGATGATTGTTTTGGTTTTAATGCTGATCTCAATGTTAGGTTACAATGGCTTGGTAAACTGAGTATGACAATGACATCGGATGCACAAAGTCTGGTTGTCTTTGATAAACAGCCCGATGCAACTTGTGTTAATCCCCTTACTCAAGCTCCGAATGAAATTAATCGTGCGCCGCAGTTTGTCAGTCCGGGTGCACCTTTGGTCATTGAGACGATCTGGCGATTTAAAAGAGATAACTGAAGTTGTTGATAGATATTGATAACAGAAAAGCCGCTGGAATCAGCGGCTTTGGGATTGAATGATTTAAATTATTACTGGGCTTTTATTGATTCATCCGCTGCGCGGATTGCTGCCACTTTTTTGCCAAATAGTACCTGAAGTACCACAAGCAGGCCAAAAACAGGTAACAACGCGCTCAAGGCGGATATTCCCGTGGCACCTTTAATCAACATAGCACCGGAAGCGATTAGCAGCAGAAATACCATGATGCGGAATATTTTTACTGAAATACGCTTGTGCACATACTGCCCCACAATGGAACCAAGAATCATTGTTGGAATGCAAAATAGCACCAGCTTAATTGTTGAAATAGTCAGAATGCCGCTGGTGGCCAGTCCTCCAATAATGGCGATGTTATTGGCAGTAAAAAAAGCATTCAGTGTGCCGCGAAATGCTGCTGGTCCCAGGTTACGCAGCATCCCATACATGACCACCGGAGGTCCATTTGTTGAGAATGCGGCACCTAACGCACCAGCAATTGCCCCCATCGGCGCGGCGATCCAACGTTTGTCATAAATTGGCAGACGCGGAATAAACAGACTATAGAACGAGTAGATAATAATAAAACCGCCCAGGCCTATCTTCATAATATGGTCGGGTAAATATGAGAGCGCATATAGTCCAACCGGAATACCAGCAAACGAGAAAAGAATGAGAACGGCGGCAGATTTCCAGTCAGTCTCTTTTCGGGATAACCATGTTGCATAAAGCGCGGTTGCCGTACCAACCATCACCGACATTGGCGCCGCCATTTTTAACGGCAGTACCATAGTAATTAACGGCATTGAGGTTAAACCGCCACCAAATCCTGCACATATTCCCACAAAGGTATATAAAAACATTACCGCGATGACGATCAGCATGGCGCTGGTATCGAGTGCGGCGCCATCCGGAGTAAATAATGTGAAGAAATCCATAACGATTCTCTTAGTTAAGTGATAATCCCGCATCAACAATAAAATCCTGACCGGTACAACCGCACGATTCCTCTGACGCAAGGAACAGCGCTAACCGCGCGCAGTGACTTCCATCCAGGCGGAATTTCAGTGCCTGTAATTCAACGAATTGATTCACGGCAGCAGGATCCAACTTAGCCCACATGGCGTCCTGTTTTGCCGTACGAATCGCGCCCGGAACAAGGCTATTAACCCGGATGCCGCGAGGGCCTAACTCCTGAGCTAGCGTACGGGTAAATCCATGGATGGCGGCTTTAGACAAGGAATAACAGACGCGGCCTGGACGTCCTCGCATCCAGTTGATCGAACCCATATTGATAATGCAGCCCGTTCCTTTTTGGGTCATTGCCGGAATCACAGACTGAATGGCAAAGAGATGGTGACGTAAATTCACGTTAATGCGGTTGTTAAAATACTCTTCCGTTAAATCATCAATCGTATGGTGATCGTCACTGCCGGCATTATTGATGAGAATTTCGACGTCACCCAATTCTTCAGCGATGGTGGTGAAACAGTTTTGTAATTGAGGAATATTGGTGACATCACAGAATAAAAATAAGCACCCAAGTTCAATGGCAAGTTTTTCACCGGCCTGTTGGTCATAATCAAGAAAGGCAACTTTAGCGCCTTGCTCTACAAAAGCACGAACATAGGCTTCGCCAATGCCGCTGGCGCCACCGGTAATGGCAACAACTTTGTTTTTAAGGGAGTGGTAATTTACGTTGAGATTATTTTTCATTTTTATTTTCCTGATTAATTTTTAGCATTGTTATGCACGACTTTATATGTCGCACAAAAATCTTCATTGCCGATGCCAGTTTCTAATCCACGATCGTAAACATTTTTTACGACATTAACGCCCGGAAGGTGTAAACCAGATTCAATTAGCATCGTTTTCATAATGTTGACGTCTTTAGACATATTTTGTAGAGAGAATGCGGTGCTGTAATCTTCAGAAATTAAACTGTTAATTTTGCTGTCGAGGTAGAAATTGGTAGCGCCACCATAGGAGATTGCTTGATGGAAATTCGCTTTGCTAATTCCATAATGATCTGCTGCGGTGAGCATCTCATTGACGCTATTTTGAATGCCTGCGACCAGAACATTATGGAGCATTTTCATCACCAGACCGCGTCCGTTATCGCCCATGTGGATTTGATTGCAGCCCATCATGGCGAGGACAGGTTTCACTTTTTCCCATGCAGCTTTATCTCCGCCAATATAAATTCCCAGCTCCGCTTTAACGGCAGCGGGGACAGATTTCACCACGGGGGCATCCAGCATTACTGCGCCGGTCTTATTTACCTGTTGTGAAATATCGACAGAAACGGAAGGGTCAATTGTCGACATATCTATCGTGATTTGTCCTGCATGCAGATAAGGCATCATTTGCTGATAGACTTCACGCACATGTTCAGAACGTGGAACCATACTGATGACCACGTCAGCATTACGCGCAATATCTTCTATTGACGCTGCGCCTTTGGCTCCGGCAACAACTAACCGATTAATCGCATCCTGATTAATGTCATAAACTAAAACCGTGCCATCGAATTTTGCGACAATATTTTTGGACATAGCTTCGCCCATTAGGCCAAGCCCGATAAAGCCGATCGTTTTCATTGTGAAATTTCCTTAAATTTGGGTTTATGCATGCCAGCGACGGCAACGTTCAGGGTAAAAATTGCGCCAGAGAGGGGGTACGCTGCGCACTCTTGCGTGGTCATGTTTTCCCGGGTGGTGGTGATAAACAGCGTTTTCATTTCCGGACCACCGAAGCAGACCATGGTTGGGCAGCGAACGGGCAGAGCGTACTCTTCCAGTATTTCCCCTTGAGGAGAGAAACGGGCAATGCGCCATCCGTCGAAAAGCGCGCTCCAGTAACATCCTTCGCTATCCATGGCCGCGCCATCAGGACGACCATTGCCACGTGGGAATGTCTTCCAGACCTGACGTACTCCCGGCTCGCCTTGTGCGTCCAGCGGCGTTCGATAAATCACATGATTTGGCGTATCGCTGGTATACATCCAGCGAGAGTCTGGTGAGAAGGCCAGGCCATTGGCGCCCAAAATGTCGCACTGCATCACTTGCATATGCAGGTTGTTGTCTACGCGACACAGTAGCGCGCCGTTGTAATCGCGGGGGCCCCATAGGTCCCTGCCCAGAAGCGCCCTGCCGGATCCACGCCGCCGTCATTGAAGCGTGCCAAGGCTGGATTATTGGGGTTATCGCCGATTTTCGTTTCCAGTTGACCGTGCGCGTCGGTAAGCCAGATACCGCTACGTAGTGCCACAATAAAGCCGCCGTTCTCTCGTAACGCAAAGCATCCCGGCTCTTCTTTAAAGGAGAATACTTTGTGTTCCCCTGAATGAGGCTGGAAACGGTGGATCTCACATTCCAGAATGTCAGTCCAGTAAAGTGCCTGTTCTTCATGAGCCCAGGTTGGGCACTCCGGCAAATGGCCCACATAATCGAAAAGCAATTCAGGTTTATTCATCGCTGACCATCCGTAATTCCATCCAGTGAGTTAATGACGCTCCTGGATTAAGGGTTTTCATCGCGTGTTCGCTGCCGTTAGCAGGAAGTAAGTTGATAGCGTTATTGATGTGCGTGACAGGTTCAATTGCCACGACATTGCGTTCACGTGGGGGAATAAAAAGAATGGCATTGGTTGCCGCAGAATCTATTTCCACGCGAATGTGTTGTTGCGGCCATCTGACTTCTGCCGGGGATTGCCAGCCGGTAAAACAGTTATCAACCGACCCCGGTATTGGGGGCCTGAAAGTGTGATAGCGCCATGGTTCGGGGACGTCAGTTTCTTCGCAGGGCAGGCTATTCTCATCGTTTAGCCATACGCGTGAGGAGACAAAACGTATTTCGCTGTGTTCGGCATCGGCAAAGAAGGGGTGAAACCCGAGGCCGACCGGAACGTTTTCCTCGGCGTTATTGAATAGCGTTAATTCCATACGCAACCCGTCAGGGAACAGCCTAAACCGTTGCTCAGCGCGATAAGGCCACGGCCAGCTTTCGCTGGCAGGGCTGTGCAGTTCTAGTACTATTTCCTCTTCCGTGGCGCGCAATACCTGCCATGCGGTTTGCCAGCCATTGCCATGCAGGGAGTGAGGATGGTCGCCAAAATTGCGTTTTACCCGATATTTCACCTTATTAAAGGTGAAGCATCCGTTCGCAATACGGTTTGACCATGGGATGAGCGGGTAGCTGCCGCAGAGATTGGCTCTCTGCTCTCCTGCCGGGTCCAGAGGGCGCAGAATGTCATGTCCTCTCCAGCGTAGCCAGGCGAGTGCGCCCCCCAGTTCAGGCGCGACGGCAATGCGGGTTTCACCCAAGGCGCATTCGAGCAGGCGGGTCATCTCAATACACCTCGCCGCCGCGAATCTGTAGTTCTTCACCACGAATAGCGGCCAGTTGTTCTTTGGCACGCGCCAGCATAAAGCTCATGTCTGAGGCCAGAGCGACAAAGGTAAAGCCCATTTGCTGATATTTATTTGCCAGCTCCGGATTACCGCCTACGATGCCGCAAGGGAAGCCAAGTCGCTGACAAGCTTCCAGCCCACGTTTTATCATCGCCTGAACCTCTGGGTGCGATGGATTGCCAGGATGACCCATCGCAGAGGACATGTCGCCGGGACCGATAAAGAAACCGGTAATGCCGTCTATTTTGGCGATCTCATCAATGTTGGCGATCGCTTCTGGCGTTTCGAGTTGAAGGATCAGACACAGCTCATTTCGTGCATCCTCCACAAACTGTGCATTACCACCCCAACCCGAGGCGCGATGCATTGCGGCAAAACCGCGTTTCCCATAGGGCGGGTAATAAGCCGACTCTACCGCTCTACGCGCTTCTTGAGGCGTATTGATAAAGGGGATCATCAGCGACATGGCACCGCCATCAAGCGCGCGTTTAATTAATACAACATCGTTGCCCGCAAGGCGGTAGAGTGGTGTGATATTGGCGTTTACGCTGCGAATAGCGCGATCGATGCGGATAGCATCAAGCGTGTCGACCGCCACATGTTCCTGATCAAGAACCAGGAAATCAAAACCTACGGTAGCCATGGCTTCGGCAACAGTATCGCTGCCGGTCATCATCCAGGTGCCTAACTTACGCTGGCCGGAAAGAATAGCCTGTTTGAAATCGTTCATTGTTTTTCCTTAAAAAATAGGAGGTTCCGGGACATCGCTGCCGCTTTGCAGGAAATCGAAATCACACCCTTCATCGGCCTGAGTGACGTGCTGTTGGTAAAGTGCGGACCAGGAACGAGAAAATGTTTGATGAGTGGGTTTTAACGCTGCGCGACGTTGCGCCAGTTCGGTATCGTCAACCAGCATGTTTAACGAGCCAGCTTCTATATTCAGTTCGACCAGGTCACCGGTCTGAACCAGAGCCAATGGACCGCCGACAGCAGCTTCCGGAGCGACATGGAGAATGCAGGTGCCGTAATGTGTGCCGGACATGCGGGCATCGGAAATACGTACCATGTCTGTAACGCCCTGCTGCAACAGCTTTTTCGGAATCGGCAAATTTCCCCACTCTGGCATACCGGGGCCGCCAACAGGACCGGCATTGCGCAGAATAATGACGGTATCTTTGGTGACGTCGAGTTCCGGGGAGTCAATCTGATCCGAGAGTTGCTGGTGGGTATCGAAAACCAGCGCCGGGCCAACATGATGGCGTAGGTGGGAACTGGCAGCAGAGGATTTCATTACCGCGCCATTGGGGCACAGATTTCCATGCAGCACCGTTAGAGCACAACCTTGTGAAAGTGGAATCACCGGGTTGCTTAAATCGCGGATGGTGTCGTCATCGTAACAGTCGGCATTTTCGATCCAGGCGCTGACAGGCGTATTGGTTACACCTTTTGCATCCAGATGCAGGAATGGGCTGATTTTCTTCAACTGGGCCATCAAGCCGCCTGCGAAGAAGAAATCATCCATCAACCCTTTACCTGAAGGAAATAAGTTGGCCAGGACGGGGATTTTACGGGCGATCTCCTCCATGTCGGCAAGACTTAACGTTATCGATGCCCGGTTAGCCATTGCGATCAGGTGGATTGCAGCATTGGTGGAGCCGCCCAGCGCCATGTAAGCAGCAATACCATTAAGGAAATTCTTTTTCGTTAGCCAACGGGAAGGTTTGTGGTCATACCAGACCATATCCACAATGGTTTTTCCGCACTGGGCGGCCATCTGTGGATGGCGACAGTCCGCGGCCGGAATAGAGCTTGCGCCGGGAAGGGTAAAGCCCATCGCATCGGCAATTGAGGTCATAGTGGAGGCCGTGCCCATCGTATTACAGGTACCGATGGACCGCGTCATCGCCCCTTCCAGCTCAATCCAGTCGTGCTGGGTGATCGCGCCAAGACGAAGCTGATCCCAAAACTTTTTCGTGTGCGTACCCGCTCCGGTAACCTGACCGTGCCATTTGCCTGTTGTCATTGGGCCTGCCGGGCAAAAAATGGTTGGGATATCCATAGATAACGCCCCCATTAGCAGAGCCGGTGTAGATTTATCACATCCACCCAGTAACACCACGCCGTCAATCGGGTGCTGACGTAACAACTCTTCTGTTTCCATGGCCAGAAAGTTGCGATACAGCATGGTGGTGGGTTTCACCATCACTTCGCCCATTGAAAGTGCCGGGAGTTCTACTGGAAAGCCGCCCGCCGCCCAGACGCCACGTTTTACTGCCTCCGCACGCTCGCGCAGATGGGAGTGACAGGCGCTCATATCACTCCAGGTGTTAATGATGCCGATAACCGGCTTTCCCAAAAACTCTTCCCGAGCAAAGCCCATTTGCTGGGTACGTTGGCGGTGCGCGAAAGCTCTAATTGTCTTTGGGGCATACCATCTCTGGCTACGCAGCTCAGAAACATCCCGTCGTACTAAACAATCCTGGTTGAACATCGTCATACTGTCCTGTGTGTGGTTTCTTTTTACGGTAGTATCGTAGCGCTACGATAATCAAGATGCATTTTGCACAAAATGTGATCTTCAGCCCATTTCATTCACGCGTAAGCTTTTTTTTGTTTTGTGGCTTCCAGTTTCGCTGTAAAGACGTTTTATCTGCATATGTCGCCGTGTGATAGTAGCGTTAATCACTTCGTCGACGAGGTTATGCTATGGAAATGCTATTTTCTGTCGCGACTTTTTTTCTCTTTTTAATTTTCGTAGCGCTATATTCATATCGCAAAACAAAAGGGATTTCAGAGTCAGGCGTGGAAGGATTCTTTCTTGCGGGAAGAGGGCTAAGCGGTTATTTCATCGCTGGCTCACTGCTACTGTCTAATCTCTCAGCTGAACAATTAGTCGGATTAAATGGCAACGCATATCGTTTTGATATCAGTGGAATGGCTTGGGAAAGCACTGCCGCTATCGCCACTATCATGATGGCTGTTTTTTTCTTGCCGCGTTTTTTACGCCGCGGCATTACCACAATGCCGCAGTTTCTGGAGGAGCGTTTCGATAGCGCCACACGGCGAACGGTCAGCGTGATGCTGTTAGTGGGATATGCGGTGATGGCCAATCCATGCAGCCTTTACCTTGGCGCGATCACGATGAATGAGATGTTCGATGTACAAAAATTTTTACATCTGCCTGACTGGAGCGCCATCGGATTATTGGCCCTTGCGATGGGAGCCGTTGGTGGGCTCTATGCGACGTTGGGTGGCCTGAAAGCCGTCGCCATTTCAGACACTATCAGCGGTCTGATTTTACTTGTCGCGGCAATGCTCATTCCCGTGCTGGGACTCATTGCCCTTGGCGAAGGCTCTTTTCTTGCGGGTGGGAAAGCGTTGTTAAGCCATCCGGAACAGCTCAATGCTATCGGCAGCGCGAGTTCATCAGTGCCTTTTAGCACCGTTTTCACCGGTATGCTGTGCGCCAACATGTTTTATTGGTGTACTAACCAGATGATCATTCAGCGGGCTTTAGGAGCGAAGTCGCTTGCTGAAAGCCAAAAAGGCGTACTGCTTGCAGGTAGCATCAAGCTACTGGTGCCACTGGCGATGGTGTTGCCAGGGCTGATTGCTTTTAATCTTTTTGGCCCTGTATTTACCCATGTCGATTATGCCTATCCGGCTCTGGTTAAAGCGGTCATACCTTGGTGGTTGATTGGTATGTTCGCCGCAGCGATTTTTGGGACGGTAATTAGCCATTTCAATTCGGTGGTGAATTCAAGCGCCACGCTGTTTGTGATCGATCTTTATGCTCCGCTGACGGGATGTCTGGATGAGAAAAAACTGGTTCGTGTCGGCAAAATTGCCTCTCTCGTTGTCTCGCTTATTTCGATAGCGATAGCCCCTCTACTACTGTGGAGCCCTAACGGTATTTTTGATCTGATGCGCCGCTTTACCGGATTCTATAGCATTCCTATTATCACAATTGTACTGGTCGGTTTTTTAACCCGAAGAGTGCCAGCACTGGCAGCAAAATGGGTACTTGGTTTTCATGTCATCGCTTACGGGTTATACACGTTTGCCGGTGGGGAAAAATGGATTCCGCTACATTTTATTCACGTTATGGGCATATTGTTTCTGATTGAAACAGCAATGATGTTATTGATTGGGAAAATGGCTCCCGGAAAGCGCTATGTACCGGACGCACAACCTGCCAGTATCCCTATGGAAAAATGGCGATATGCTCATTGTGTAAGTGTTATTATGATGGCGGCTTTAATCAGTATTTTCATCGCATTGTCGCCGCTTGGTCTGGCAAACACTGAGGGGCTCCCTGCTTCATTTTACCCTCTGCTGGGATTGGTTTGGGCGGTCGCGCTGATACTGATTGTGGGATTGGCTCGTCATCATCGTCGTCAAGAGAGGGTGTTGATTAATGAGAATTCGGGAGAGGAATGCGTCAGAGATCGCGTCAAATCGTAAAACTTGATGATGTTGCGCACCAGGCCGGCGTGTCGCCGTCAACGGTTTCCCTGTATATTCGCCAGCCCGACCGTGTCTCGGAGAAGACCGGGAAAAAAATCCAGGCGGCTATCGATAATCTTGGCTATGTGCACAACAAGATCGCCAGCCAGTTTACCGGGGGGCGTAGTTGCAATATGGCGGTTGTCTTGCCCTCTCTGGCGAACGTGACGTTTAGTTATGTTATCCAGAAGATAGAGTCGACGGTTAGTGAACAGGGATTTCAGTTATCTATCGCTTCTCACGATCACAGTCTGGATAAAGAAGAAGAGCAGATCCGGGCAATCTTGCAATGGTCGCCAGCAGTCATTGCCATTGCAGGTGCCGACCACAAAGCTTCAACGCTTAAAATGTTGAAAAACAGCGGTGTACCTGTGGTGCAAATGTGGCAGGTTGATGGCAGCGCATTTTCCGCTCAGGTTGGTAATAACCAGGAGCAGATAGGTTATTCTGCTGCACGCTATTTGCTCGATACCGGCTGTTCCCAATTGGCCTATTTCACGACGCGTTTTGATGACGACATTCGCGCGCGTACACGTTACAACGGATTTTGTCGTGCGCTTGAGGAAAAGGGCGAGAAGCCCCTGCTGGTTGATATCCCGCAAACCCCGAATATCTGGCAGGCCAGCCGTGAAATTCTGATGCAAACGTTAGTCAAGGAACGGGGAGTTGATGGAATTTTTTGTACCAGCGATGCAATCGCCACGGCGCTTCTGATGGAGACACAAGCCCGGGGTATCAAAGTGCCTGATCAGTTGAGCATTCTTGGGTTCGGTGATTTTCCCTCCAGTGCCTGGCTTGCTCCTGTAACGTTATCCAGCATTAAGTGGAATGCTGACGAGATAGCGGACAGGACAGCAGAGATGATGCTAAGAATGGCGCAGGATAAAACCTGGCAGGGCGAAATTGTTGACGTCGGCTTTGAAATCATGCCGCGTGGAAGCACACGCTTACCGTTTTAGTTAACACGCCTGGTCAGTGCGTGTGGATGTTAAGCCGATAAAAGTTTCTGAGAACAATATTAGGTTTTTTGCGGTGTTTACTGAATCTCACCGTCACAGTATCGCTGGCCTCGTGGGTAGCGTTGCCAGCGTTTCTTCATTGCCCTGGCTCGTTCATTTTACTTGCCTTTGTTAAGTATCTTTAAACGGATACACATCGCCGATCCCGGTAGTCAAACTTCTCCTTTCCCGCTACAGTTATTCATCCACGGCGATTAAGGAGAAGATTATGCTCTATATCTTTGATTTAGGTAATGTGATTGTCGATATCGACTTCAACCGCGTGTTGGGCACATGGAGCGATCTGAGCCGTGTACCGCTGGCCTCGCTGAAGCAAAGTTTCACCATGGGGGAGGCTTTTCACCAGCACGAACGAGGTGAAATAACGGATGAAGCCTTTGCCGAGGCGCTATGTCATGACATGGCGCTGCCGCTAAGTTACGAGCAGTTCTCTCACGGCTGGCAGGCCGTTTTTGTGGCATTGCGCCCTGATGTTATCGACATCATGCATAAGCTGCGTGAGCAGGGGCATCGGGTGGTCGTCTTGTCGAATACTAACCGTCTGCACACAACATTTTGGCCGGATGAATATCCTGAAATCCGTCAGGCTGCAGACCATATTTATCTTTCTCAGGATCTGGGCATGCGTAAACCGGAAGCGCGGATTTACCAGCATGTCCTGCAGTCTGAAGGTTTTTCTGCGGACGATGCGGTCTTTTTTGACGACAACGCCGATAATATTGAAGGAGCTAACCGGTTAGGGATTACCAGTATCCAGGTCGTCGATAAAACGACCATTCCTGACTATTTCGCGAAGTTGTTATGCTAAAAAATGTTAAGCAACAAGCCAGGCACCATACGCGTCCTGTACGGGACTGGCTGAAGCTACTATGGCAGCGGATTGATGAAGACAACATGACGACGCTGGCAGGGAATCTTGCCTACGTTTCACTGCTCTCATTAGTGCCGCTTATCGCCGTTGTTTTTGCTCTTTTCGCCGCATTTCCGATGTTTTCCGACGTCAGTGCTCAGCTACGTCATTTTATTTTCGCAAACTTTATCCCGGCGACGGGAGACGTCATCCAGCGTTATATCGAACAGTTTGTCGCCAACTCGAATAAAATGACGGCCGTTGGGGCATGTGGGCTGATTGTCACGGCGTTATTGCTGATGTATGCCATTGATAACGCCCTGAATACTATCTGGCGCAGTAAGCGCACTCGACCCAAAGTTTACTCATTCGCCGTCTACTGGATGATTTTAACGCTGGGGCCGTTGCTGGCGGGGGCCAGTCTGGCGATCAGCTCTTATCTGCTGTCATTGCGCTGGGCCAGCGATCTCAACACGGTGATTGATAACGTCTTGCGTATATTCCCTCTGGTGCTTTCCTGGCTCTCGTTCTGGCTGCTGTACAGCATTGTACCGACTACGCGTGTGCCCAATCGTGATGCGGTTATTGGCGCTTTTGTGGCCGCCTTGTTGTTCGAAGCTGGAAAAAAAGGCTTTGCGCTCTATATCACGATGTTCCCGTCGTATCAGCTCATTTACGGTGTCCTGGCGGTGATCCCCATTTTATTTGTCTGGGTATACTGGACGTGGTGTATCGTCTTGCTAGGCGCGGAAATAACTGTCACTCTCGGGGAATACCGCAAACTTAAACAAGCCGCAGAACAAGAAGAAGCAGAGCAACCATGATTGCATTAATTCAGCGCGTAACCCGTGCCAGCGTCACCGTGGAGGGCGAGGTGACGGGTGAAATTGGCCCAGGACTTTTGGTCCTGTTAGGTGTCGAAAGGGATGATGACGAACAGAAAGCGAACCGTCTGTGTGAGCGCGTACTCGGCTATCGAATCTTTAGCGATGCCGAAGGCAAAATGAACCTCAACGTGCAGCAATCAGGTGGTAGTGTACTGGTGGTTTCACAGTTCACGCTGGCGGCAGATACCGAACGCGGCATGCGCCCGGGGTTTTCGAAAGGCGCTGCGCCCGAGCGGGCAGAAGCGCTGTATGAATACTTTGTTGAGCGTTGCCGCCAACAGGAAATGAATACGCAAACCGGTCGATTCGCTGCGGATATGCAGGTTTCACTGGTTAATGATGGTCCCGTGACGTTCTGGTTACAAGTATGAACCAGCTACCGGTGTGGCCGCGGGCAACAAGAGAGAATACGACTATGTATCACCTTCGAGTACCGCAAACAGAAGAAGAGTTGGAGCGTTACTACCAGTTTCGCTGGGAGATGTTGCGTAAACCGTTGCACCAGCCAAAAGGCTCCGAACGGGATGCCTGGGACGCGATGGCGCATCACCAGATGGTGGTGGACGAAGAGGGAAATCTGGTCGCGGTCGGGCGTCTGTATATCAATGCGGATAACGAAGCCTCCATACGCTTTATGGCCGTTGACCCCTCAGTGCAGGAGAAAGGGTTGGGCACGCTGATGGCGATGACCCTGGAGTCTGTGGCGCGTCAGGAAGGGGTAAAGCGCGTAACCTGTAGCGCCCGTGAAGATGCGGTCGAATTTTTCGCCAAACTGGGGTTTGTGAGCCAGGGCGAAATTACCACGCCGCAAACCACGCCGGTGCGCCATTTTTTGATGATTAAACCCATCGCGACGCTGGACGACATTCTCCATCGCGGGGACTGGTGCGGACAGCTACAGCAAGCCTGGTACGAACATATTCCATTGAGTGAGAAAATGGGCGTGCGCATTCAGCAGTACACCGGGCAGAAATTTATTACGACGATGCCAGAGACTGGCAATCAGAACCCGCACCATACGCTGTTTGCCGGAAGCCTGTTTTCACTGGCGACGTTAACGGGCTGGGGGCTTATCTGGCTGATGCTGCGCGAGCGTCATCTGGGGGGAACGATAATCCTCGCCGACGCGCATATCCGATACAGCAGGCCGATCACCGGGAAACCTACCGCTATTGCCGATCTGGGCTCGCTGAGCGGTGACCTGGACCGTCTGGCAAGAGGCCGTAAGGCGCGCGTTCAGATGCAGGTCGGTGTGTTTGGCGATGACACGCCGGGCGTCGTGTTTGAAGGTACCTACATTGTGCTACCCGCGAAACCGTTTGGCGCCTATGAAGAGGGCGGGAATGAAGAAGAGTAGTTTCTCTAGTTAAAATGCAATATTGGGTTCATTTGCTGATGTAAAATGCGGATTATGAAAATGCCATAATCCGCATTTTGATAAAAAATTGCATGTTGGCGGTGGTTGTATTGACGGGTACCTTCCTTAATTTCAGAGCTGTTGCGACCCATCAAAGGATTTTTCTCTAATAGTAAAAAAAGCTGCTCCAACTCAGTCGTGTATTTATCTGCATGTTGATAACCGAATTTTCTCCAGGTGTATTCATAGATAGATTCAAAGTCTTCGACTGCCCGATTAGAGAGTTTATACATTCAGACTGCGCTTCTTCCTGAGCGCGACCTCCTGTAGAGTCAGGTCGCTTGTGCCACTGTGTATCCCATCCTCCAGCGCGTCGCGTAATGCATTATTTCGCAATTCTTGTTCCTCCAGCAAACGCAATGCCGAACGAACAACTTCGCTGGTGGAGCCATAGCGCCCACTTTCAATCATTTCGTTAATAAAACGATCGAGATGCTCGCCGATTGTAATGCTGGTAGTTCTGGGCATAAGTTTGTCCTTTGTGTTATCTATTCACACAAGATAGCACCCGTGGACGAAAACATAAACAACCTTAACGGCCAAGCCGCCAGGCCACATCTCGCATAACATTTCGTGCCGCCTGGCTCACTCCTGCTAACTGGAAAAATCCGTGGATAACGCCAAGATAGCGTTGGCAGGTGCACTCCACGCCCTGCTCCTGGAACCGTTGATACAGGGCCTCGCCATCATCGCGCAGTGGGTCGAATTCGGCTGTAATGATGTGTGTGGGCGGCAGACCGTTGAAGTCTTCACGCCAGACTGGGCTGGCTTCGGGATGCCGTAGATCGGTTTGCGGCAAATACATCTCGTAGCCCGAAAGCAACGTGTCACGTGTGATAATGTAATCCTGCCCATTTCGGTCGTAGCTCTCAAACCTGGCGGTCGCGTCCAGCATCGGGTAAATCAGCATTAGCTGCGCAGGTTGCCATTGATTGGCAGCTTTCAGGCGCAGTGCGGTGACCAGCGCCAGGTGCCCGCCCGCACTGTCGCCAGCAAGCGTAATCCTGCCGCGGTCGATACCCAGTTTCTGGGCGTACTTCCAGATAATATTGGCTCCCGTTTCAGCGTCGTTATGTGCAGCCGGGAAAGTATGCTCCGGTGCGAGGCGATACTGCACCGCAATGACCCGACAACCGCTGTACCAGGCGAGCTGCCTTAGCTGGTTATCATGCGTCGCGAATCCACCACTGACAAAGCAGCCGCCGTGATAATAGATAACGCAGGGTAGATTTCCCGTGGTGCCCCACGGCGAAACCAGGCGAAATGTCATTGCATCGAGTTCAATATCTTCAACCTGTACGCGGGTTTCAGTTTCTCCTGCCAGTACCGTGCTGGCAATGTAGCCTGCTCTCCGGTCATCAATATTCTGCTCGCGCGAAGAAGGGCGTCCCGCCGCGATAAATGCCTCAACCAGCTGTGCAATCCCGCTTTCCAGTGCCATTTATTATTTCCTTTGTCTGTATGGATATACAGGTTTATAACCTGGATAACCACGAATGAAAATGGGAAAAGGGATGGGGTGTACGATTCTGGAAAGCGGCTCGCAGATTAAATACCGTCATTGGTTTCTGCGGTTTGAATTCTGTATTGTGAGGAAAATGTGCTATACGCCATTGACGTATAGATGATTTTTATTAATATAGTCCAATGGCGTACTCAAAATGCTATTCATAGAAACGGAAATCTTCACTGAAGACGTCAAAAAATTACTGGATGATGATGAATACCGTAGATTACAGATATTCCTTGCGATTCAGCCCGATTGTGGCGATCTAATACAAGAAACGGGGGGCCTGAGAAAGGTTCGCTGGAGAGCGCGAGGGAAAGGAAAACGTGGTGGTGTGAGGATTATCTATTTTCATCAAATCAGGAAATCACAAATTCGATTGTTGCTGATTTATCAGAAAGGGGTTAAGGATGATCTGACTCCGCAAGAAAAAGTACTGCTGCGTATGTTGAATGAGAGGTGGTAAATGGATAAGGCACTATTTGAGCGACTAACTCAAAGTATGGTTCAGATGAATGAGATCGCTGAAGGAACACGGCAACCTTCCCGTACTTTTCATATTGATGCCATGAAAATAAAGGAAATCCGCCTGTCTTCAGGATTATCACAGACTCGTTTCGCAGATTTGATATCGGTAAGCGTGGATACGTTGCGCAATTGGGAGCAGGGGCGTCGTTCACCGACTGGTCCAGCAAAAGCGTTGTTACGTGCCATTGCCAACGATCCAAAACATGTCATTCATGCGCTAAGATAATCCCCGGCAGTCTGGGTCACTTGCCGGGGGAAGATCTTAAAACTTACTCCCCTTCACCCGGGAACAGGAACGGGTTGATGGAGCTGCGGGCAAAGCCCTCTTGCTCCATGTGTGCATCCAGCATCAGTGAAGCGAGATCGTCGGCTACGGCCTCGACTTTCGGGTCTTTTTCCTGATAGAGAATCTTCAGGTAAGTCCCGCAATCGCCGCAGCTTTCAGCTTTAATTGCCGCCTGTTCGTTATCCAGCGACCAGTAGTTCAAATCACGGCTCTGCTCGCAGTTGCTGCACTTCACGCGCACCACGTGCCACTCGGTTTCGCACAGGTTGCAGTGCAAATAGCGCAGCCCCTGAGTGGTACCGATTTGCACCATGCTGGAGACCGGCATTGAACCACACACCGGGCAGTACTGACGCTGTTCGCCGTATTCCGCACGGGCTTTGCCGGGGATCAGGCTCGCCATCTGCGCCCAATAGAGCGACAGGGCTGCCCAAATGAACGGAGCTTTGTCGCTGCTGACGGAGGCGAAATCGGAGGCAAACAGCGCGCTGGCCATCAGTTCCAGCTCCTGCTCCGAGGCTTTTTCCAGATTCTCGATCACGGCCAGCGCAGGGCCGCTCATCTCCGGCTTCAGCTCAGCAATTAGCGATTGCAGCAGTTTTTGCCAGTGCTTGTCGCGTGGCAGAACGTGGATATCCAGTGGCGGTTTGCCCTGATCGTTCGCTTCTTTGATGCGAGCGGTCAGATCCATCTGCAGCGGATGGTCGTACAACACCACTTCCTGCGCGTGAGCGATCAGCGCGGCAAAACGCAGGTAATCACCCAGCGGGTTGTTCTCGGCCAGCTCGCGCAGACGTTCAGCGCGGCGGTTATACAAATTTTTGAGTCTGGGGAATAATAACGGCGGAATCATATCCGCCGTGCGTTTCTCGCTCTTCTCCAGCTCATCTTGCGGGATTATGCGAATACTCATTCAGATGACTTTTCCTGTTTCTGGCGGACTTCACGGTACCAGCGCGGGTGATGTTTCTTCGCCCATGAGCTGGTAACCCATCCTTCCACCATCGCGGTAATGGTGCCTTTCACCCAAAGGGCGGCGTAAATATGCACCATGATAACCACAATTAACGCTACTGCGGCAAATGAATGCAGCATTAACGCGAATCGGATCACCGGGATTGAGAAAGCAGGCGCAAAATACGGACGCCAGATGACCACTCCGCTCACCAGCAACAGGACCAGGAAGATAATCGCCGCCCAGAATACGCATTTCTGGCCGAAGTTATAACGTCCCGTGTCACCTACTTCCTCGTTGACGACAATCTTACGAATATTCTTCGCCCAAAAGATATCATCCCGATTGATTAGATTGTGGTGCCAGTAACGGAAAAACATGATGATAAACGAGGCAAACATGATCACGCCGACAAACGGGTGCACAATTCGCGCCAGTTGCGGCGTGCCCATGATGTGCATCAGCCAGTTAAAAGACGGGAAGAGAAAACCCATCCCGCTTACTGCCGCCAGAATGAAGCAGAAGGCGGTGATCCAGTGGTTGATGCGTTCCGGCGCCGTGTAGCGCACGATGGTGTCACGTCGTTTCATTTGCGCACCTCGTCTTTTTCTTCATGCAGATTGTCTTCTTCCTCTTCCGCACGGTTCGGACCTACGCCGACGTAGTGGAAGATACTGGCCGCAAATGTCGCTGCAAAGCCGACGGCTGCGAGAGGTTTCCAGATGCCTTTCCAGAACTTCACGGTGGCGCTGATTTCCGGGTTCTCTGGCAGACCGTGGTACAGATTCGGCTTGTCCGCATGGTGCAATACGTACATCACGTGCGTACCACCAACGCCTGCCGGATCGTACAGACCCGCGTTTTCGTAACCACGCGTTTTCAGCTCCGCCACGCGCTCACCGGCCAGCGTTTTCATCGACTCTTTGGTGCCGAAATGAATGGCACCGGTTGGGCACGTTTTCACGCAGGCTGGTTCTTGTCCGACCACTACACGGTCAACGCAGAGCGTACATTTGTAGACGCGGTTGTCTTCCGGGTTGAGGCGAGGCACGTCGAACGGGCAGCCCGCGATACAGTAGCCACAGCCGATGCACTGCTCGGACTGAAAGTCGACGATACCGTTGGCATACTGAATGATTGCTCCTTCAGCCGGACACGCCTTCAGGCAGCCCGGATCGGCGCAGTGCATACAGCCATCCTTGCGGATGAGCCACTCCAGTTTGTCGTTTTGTTCCACTTCCGAGAAGCGCATTACCGTCCAGGATTTAGCGGTCAAATCAGCCGGGTTGTCGTACACCCCAACGTTGTTGCCCACTTCATCACGGATGTCGTTCCATTCTGAACACGCCACCTGACACGCTTTACAGCCGATACAGGTGGTGACGTCGATAAGCTTCGCCACCTCTTCCTGGTGATCCCGCGCCTGAGGCGCGGGGGTGAAACCGTTAGTGGCGGAACGACGAATGATGTCTTGCGATTGATAAGCCATAGGTCGTCTCCGTTACACCTTTTCCACGTTCACGAGGAAGGACTTAAATTCCGGCGTCTGCGTGTTCGCATCACCGACGAATGGCGTTAGCGTGTTAGCGATAAAGCCTTTTTTCGCCACACCCTCGTAGCCCCAGTGGATCGGAATACCGATAGTGTCGATATCCTTACCGTTGGCCTTCAACGTGCGAATACGTTTGGTCACCACCGCTTTGGCTTTAATGTAGCCACGGTTAGAGGAGACTTTGACGGTATCGCCATGAGAGATACCGATCTTATTCGCCAGCTTCTCGCCAATTTCCACAAACTGCTCCGGCTGGGCGATGGCGTTAAGCAGCGCATGCTTAGTCCAGTAGTGGAAGTGCTCGGTCAGACGATAGGTCGTACCGACGTACGGGAACTTATCCGCTTTGCCCAGTGCTTCAGCGTCATCCTTAAAGATACGTGCGGCAGGGTTAGAGATAACGTTCGGGTGCAGCGGGTTAGTCCCCAGCGGCGTTTCAAACGGCTCGTAGTGTTCCGGGAACGGACCTTCCGCCATCTTATCGATAGCAAACAGGCGTCCCATCCCTTCCGGCTGCATGATAAACGGCCCAACGTTGCTGCCCGGCGCGGCGGCACTGTAGTCAGGAATATCCATCCCGCTCCATTTCGCCCCGTCCCATTTCAGGATCTGACGTTTTGGATCCCACGGATTCCCCTGCGGGTCAGCGGAGGCGCGGTTATACAGAATGCGTCGGTTGAGCGGCCACGCCCATGCCCAGCCCAGCGTATTGCCAAGGCCTGAAGGATCGGCATTATCGCGACGTGCCATCTGGTTGCCTTCCGGCGTCCAGCTACCGGCAAAAATCCAGCAGCCGCTGGAGGTAGTACCGTCGTCACGCAGTTGGGCGAACGAGCTAAGCTGTTGGCCTTTCTTGACGATAACGGCGCCGGTGGCCGGGTCGGTAATGTCGGCCAGCGCTTTACCGTTGCTCTCCATCGCCACTTCTTCCGAAGCCGGTTCGTGCGGTGTGGAGTAGTTCCAGGTCATGCTCAGCACCTGTTCCGGGTTCGCGCCACCCTGTTCGGCATACATCTTGCGCAGACGCAGGAAGATACCGGCGAGGATTTCACCATCGGTAATGGCAATCCCTGGGGCATCCGCGCCTTTCCAGTGCCACTGCAGCCAGCGACCGGAGTTGACAATAGAACCGTTCTCTTCGGCGAAGCAGGTGGACGGCAGACGGAATACTTCGGTCTGGATTTTCGACGGATCAACATCGTTCGACTCACCGTGGTTCTGCCAGAAGGTGGAGGTCTCTGTGTTGAGCGGGTCGATGGTGACCAGGAACTTCAGTTTGGACAGTGAAGCCACAACCTTGTTTTTATTCGGGAATGATGCGACCGGGTTAAAGCCCTGGCAGATATAGCCATTCACTTTGCCCTGGTTCATCATCTCGAAGTACTGCAGGACGTCGTACCCTTTATCCCACTTCGGCAGCCAGTCGAAGCCCCAGCTGTTTTCCGCTGTCGCTTTATCGCCAAAGAAGGCTTTCATCATCGAAACGAAGAATTTCGGATAGTTGCCCCAGTAGTTCACCTGGCCTTCCAGCAACGGTTTTGGCGTGTTGGCGGCAAGGTAAGTTTGCAGGTCAGTTTGCTTCTCGCTTGGCAGTGTCATATAGCCTGGCAGGCTTTGTGACAGCAGACCTAAGTCGGTCAGACCCTGAATGTTAGAGTGTCCGCGCAGGGCGTTAACACCGCCGCCTGCCATCCCCATATTGCCAAGCAGCAACTGGATCATCGCCATGGTACGGATGTTCTGCGCACCAACGGAGTGTTGCGTCCAGCCCAGTGCGTACAGGAACGATGCGGTTTTATCTGGGCGGCTTGTTTCTGCGATGTACTCACAGACCTTCAGGAAGTCGGCCTTTGGTGTACCGCAGATATTTTCTACGACGTCCGGCGTGTAGCGGGAGACGTGCTGTTTCAGCAGGTTCCACACGCAGCGAGGGTGTTGCAGGGTGACATCGCGTTTGGCGAAGCCTTTTTCATCCAGTTCGTAGTTCCAGCTGGTTTTGTCATACTTGCGTTTGTCCGCGTCGTAGCCGGTAAACAGGCCATCTTCGAAACCGTAATCCTCACGCACGATCAGGCTGGCGTTGGTATAGGCTTCAGTGTATTCGCGGTTGAATTTTTCGTTGTTCAGCAGGTACAGCAAAACGCCTGACAGGAAAGCAATGTCAGTACCGGAACGAATCGGCGCATAGAAATCAGCCACCGCCGCGGTTCGCGTAAAGCGCGGATCGATAACAATCAGCTTCGCGCCGTTGTGAATTTTGGCTTCCATCGCCCAGCGGAACCCGACCGGGTGAGCTTCAGCGGCGTTACCGCCCATCACCACAACGAGGTTGGCGTTTTTAATGTCGACCCAGTGGTTGGTCATCGCACCGCGACCAAATGTTGGAGCAAGACTTGCTACCGTTGGTCCGTGTCAGACGCGTGCCTGGTTGTCGACCGCGAGCATGCCAAGCGCGCGGGAGAATTTTTGTGTTAAATAGCCGGTTTCGTTACTGGAAGCGGAAGCACACAGCATCCCGGTGGAAAGCCAGCGGTTAACGGTTACGCCTTCGGCGTTTTGTGCAACATAATTTGCGTCGCGGTCTTCTTTCATCAGCTTAGCGATGCGGTCAAATGCCTCATCCCAACTAATCTGTTGCCACTTATCAGAGCCAGGTGCGCGGTATTCCGGGAATTTCAGGCGGCTTTCAGAGTGGATGAAGTCCACAAGTCCTGCCCCTTTCGGGCACAGTGCTCCGCGGTTCACTGGGTGATCCGGGTCCCCTTCGATATGGAAGATGGATGCTTTGGCGTTTTTTGCTCCGTCACCGAGACTGTACATTAACAGTCCACAGCCAACGGAACAGTAAGTGCAGGTGTTACGGGTTTCACGGGTGCGCAGCAATTTATATTGCCGTGTTTCCGCTAGCGCTACGCCGGGTGCAAAGCCCAGTGCCGCTGCCGTGGTGCCTGCCATACCGCCAGCGCAGATCTTAAAGAACTGCCTTCTGCTGACCTGCATGGTTCGCTCCTTGTTTCGACATTGTCACGTTCCCTTCGTTTTTCTATAACGCGAACGCGAGGGAAATGGTTGTTATTTTTCTTTGCGGACGGGACCGCAAAGGTCCAGAATTGGTTGAATTTCCCTCCGTCCAGGAGGGGTTTGTAAAGAATACCACAATGTTGGTATGCGTGTTCCAATATGGTTAAAAGAAAGTGAATAAGATTATTCAAGAAAACATCAAGAATGTGACATCTCCGACAGGATCTCGTCAGTTGACTCTCTGGAAGCGCGAGGACTTGCAACATCCTCAGCCAGATGAGGTAGCTGAAGAAGTGCCTGTGGCGCTGGTATACAACGGGATTTCACACGTGGTGATGATGGCATCACCGAAAGATCTTGAGCACTTCGCGATGGGTTTTTCACTTTCTGAAGGCATTATTGAGTCCCCGCTGGATATTTACGGGATGGACGTGGTGCCTTCCTGCAACGGATTAGAAGTGCAGGTTGAACTGTCCAGCCGGCGCTTTATGGGGCTGAAAGCGCGTCGTCGCGCACTGGCCGGTCGGACTGGCTGCGGTGTTTGTGGCGTGGAGCAACTTAATGATATTGGCAAACCGGTTCAGCCGCTGCCGTTTACCCAGACATTCAATCTGGCGTATCTCGATAACGCCTTAAGGCATCTCCCTGATTTCCAGCCTGTTGGGCAACTGACCGGTTGTACGCATGCAGCTGCCTGGGTACAGCCGTCAGGTCATCTGGCTGGCGGGCATGAAGATGTTGGACGTCATGTTGCGCTGGATAAACTGCTGGGACGACGGGCGATCGAAGGGGAAACCTGGCAGCAGGGCGCGGTAGTAGTCTCCAGCCGCGCCAGCTACGAGATGGTGCAGAAGTCGGCAATGTGCGGCGTGGAAATCCTGCTTGCTGTTTCTGCGGCGACAACGCTCGCTGTGGACGTTGCCGAACGCTGTAACCTGACGCTGGTGGGTTTTTGCAAACCGGGCAGGGCGACGATTTATACACATCCCGAGCGTCTGATAACTGAATAACCAGTATTCAATTAATTTGAATAAGACTGGCAAATCCTTCCGCTTTTAGTTGTGCGATGAGATGGCTATTATTTATCACATCAAGGCAAACCGCCTTACTCAAACAACTAACTCAAAGGGTTTATATCATGAAAAGCATCAAAACTTTTGTCGCAGTTATCGCTCTGGCTACTTCTTTCGGTTCTTTCGCGGCTCAGACAGTTACCGCAACCGGTTCTACACTGGAAAGCGCTGAAGCAAAAATTGCCGCTCAGGCTGAACGTGCAGGTGCCAGCGATTATAAAATCACTCAGGCATACACCGGCAACCGCGTGCACATGACCGCTGAACTGCTGAAATAAGATACCTCAGTACTGTCGAAAGAGCGCCCTTGAGGCGCTTTTTTCATTTCTGGCATTCACTGCCTGAGCAATGCGATAAACGCGTTATAGTCTTTCAATCCCGCAATAGTTTCTGCCGGATGGCTGCTCAGCACGCTGGATAAATAACTGAAGATTTTTAGCTCATGCCGCGCCTCGGCGGCGGCACAGGCGATCAGGACATGGCTGACCGGTTCGTTATTCACCAGAATAGGGTGTGCGAGGGTGATAAAGAAACCACGAAAGCGACGCTCCTGTTCGCTCCAGCAATGAGGAATCGCCAGGCGATTCACGATCAGGTTTTCACCTTCATGCTCCCGGGCGCAAATGCGCAGCGCTTCGTCCTCGGTGATATGGCTCTGCGCCACAAGCTTGCCGCAGATCCGGCCGATGATACTCTGCCAGCTTTCACCCTTCATATTGGCGTAATGGAAGCTGCCCTGCTGTAAAAAGAAACGTTCGGGCTGCTGGCGGATAAAGGCCGTCGCGAGGAAGTGTTTAATCTGCTCGGTACCCGCAGCGGTGATGATGTTCTTGATGGTTAAGGTATTTTTTATAGATTCATCAAGTAAATAGTGACTATTGTTGATGATTAACAGTGGGGCGATTTCTTCACTGATGGCGCTGACTTCACTCGTATTTCGCGCAATGATCACCCGACAATTCAGTACATCTCGTTCAATGGCCTGTTGGTTGATGGTAGCGATAGCATTCTGGTCGGATAACAAAATGACCGGCTGGCGCTCGTTTTGATGCCGCTCCAGTGCGCAGGCGAAGTAAAGCCCGATGAGATCGCTATCGAACAGTGGGATATCCAGTTTTTCACGCAACAGGGCAATAAAACGCAGACTCAAATCGAAGGCGGCAGGCCAGGTCGACTTCAGGTTGTGCATACTACTCTGGCGATGTTCCGGTACCCAAACCGGGGCACAGACGCATCTCAGCAGGTGACCGGTAATATTATCAACCAGTTGGGCATCGATAATGTTCAACGCAGCGATGCCGGGAACGCTTTTTAACAAACAGGTCACCGCATCGGCAGAGATTGTCATTGCCTGCCGTTGTCTGATTTCCAGAAGGCCGGTCAGTGTTCTGAAGGCGTTCTCGCCCAGGTAGACACCGCCTTGTTCCACCGCATTTTTTAGTGATCCATACCGACACTCCGGCCATGACCCGGAGAGCTGGTTACGCAGCGCATAGACGGCCAGCACCAGACTTGCCAGGTACTCTCCCGAGATGAGCGGGAATTCATTAAGTTTTTCACATGCTGTATTGAGCCTGTCGATGTTGTCTCGGGTAATACCCGGCAGTGGAATTAAGAGGGGATCTTTTTTAAGCAAATTCGCCAGCAGGATAATGCGCTTTTCTTCCGGTTCATCAATGAAATGACCGACGCCCGGGCGGCTGGCAAGACAAAAGGCGCGCTCATAGCGCTGCTTCAACCGTGGGAGACGATCGGCCACCCAGGTTTCAGGTAAATTGAGCGCCGAAGCCAGCTGTACGCGGGGTGTAAAGGTATTGAGCAGAAGAAAGGCCAGCAACCGGTCATCATTATCATGGCGTTGCAGAAGCTGAAAATAACCGCGTCTGTCGACAATTTCCAACTGATAGCCCGCACTGCCGCCGGGCTGAATGCGGGCCTTACCGCTGAGGGTAAAATTGAGGTAGTCAATATCGCGCAGGATGGTTCTGCCTGAAACGCCAGTTTGCCGCGCCAGGTCGCCCAGCAAACACGGTCGCTGTTCAAGAAGATCCACCAATTTTAACTGGCGTTCCGAAAGCATTAACTCTCCCGGCGAAAGTCAGTAAACGCGCGGACCTTTTCGATCGACAGCGAGGTGAGCAGTTCACGCACCAGCGTAAACAACGCGTCGTAATCCGATGCGGAAATCATGCCGCTGTTGGCGTGGAGATAGCGAGTCGGCAGGCATAGCGCCGCCACCGGACGACCGCCTCCCATCACGTTATAGCGTCCACCGTCCGTCGACCCGGTTTTCATGGTGCAAAACTGCAAGGGCGCGTCGCTGTTTTTCGCGCTCTCTTTTAAGGCCGCGACCAGCTGCTGATTGGGGAAATAGCGCTTATCGAACAGCATCAGGCCAGGGCCTTTACCCAGCTTCAACGGATATTTAATGCTGTCGATACCGGGCACGTCACCGGCGACAGCGGTATCCAGCACGAGAACTACGTCAGGTTTGATATGCTCCGCCGAGGTTTGCGCCCCGCGCAGGCCCACTTCTTCTTCCACGCTGCCCACGCCGTAGAGGGTAATTTCTGGGTTATCCACGGTTTGTAAAAGCTCGGCCATCAGAGCGCAGCCAACGCGATTATCCAGCGCTTTGCCGACGATCTTATCTTCGCCCCAGCGAGCGAAATTGGCTTCCGGGCTAACGAAATCACCGATCGCAATTCCGCGTTTTTCTACTTCTTCGCGACTGTTGGCACCAATATCGATGAACATTTCGTCAAATGTTAGTGGCTGCTGTTTCTGCTTGTCCGTTAAGGCGTGCGGTGCCACGGAGCCGATTATGCCAGGGATTTTAACGCCCTTGCGGGTACGGATAGCGACCTGGTGGTTCAGCATCGACTGGCTCCACCAACCGCCAATGGTGGTGAAGCGCAAAAAGCCGCTTTCGTCGATATGCGTGACCATAAAGCCCACTTCATCCATGTGACCAACGATGGCAACCTTCGGCCCACGGTTGCCTTTGCGTGCGACAACGCTGCCGAGGCCGTCAAAAGTGATTTCATCGACGCTGGAATCCAGTGCATTAATGAGAAGCGCGCGAACTTCGTGCTCATCACCGCTGACGGCGCTGGCTTCGCATAACTGCTGAAGTAACTCAATGTTCATGGGCAAGCTCCTGTTGCGCGGCTTTACGTTTCAGCCACAATCCTTTCAGGATGATAATTAACGAAATGTTCAACGTCAGACCGATAGCCAGCACCAGATAAAATGACCCTACCGGAGACATCAGGCCAATCAGCGGGTCAAAGATACCTAACCCCGGCGCGAGGCGTTTGATTCCAAAGGCGATGACCAGCATGCCGGTAATGCCGCCGGAGAGCGTATTGGCGGTAATCATCGGTAGCGGCGCGGCCAGCGCATAGGGGATTGCCGGTTCGGTGGCGACAGTGGCACCCACCACAATCGCACTGCTGGCGGCGGCCTTCTCCTGCTGGGTAAACAGTTTTGGCGCTAAATAGGTAGCGATACCTGCCGCGACGGGCGGCATCAGTGCCACCACGCCGACGATGGCGTACCAGTCATAGATATGTTTTTCCAGCAGTGAGAAGCAGAAGAACCAGGCTGTTTTATTGATTGGCCCGCCCATATCAAATGCCAGCATTGCGCCAACGAGGAAGGCTGCGCCCATTTTCATTGAGGGCGGAATGGTGTTCAGGAAGTGCAGCAGCCCCCCCATGATATCGGACATTACGGGGCCGATGACGTAATAAGTCAGTACGCCAAACACCAGCAAAGTAACAAACGGGATCAGCATTGAGCCGAGCAGCGGTTGCAACGCTTTGCCGAGCCGAATCTTGCGAAACCACAGCACAAAGTAGCCAATTGCCAGTCCGAGTACGACCGCGCCGAGAAACCCCGCGCCGGACTGGGTACCGAGTAGGCCTTTATCGTTCGCCAGGTAACACACCAGAAACGCCGGGGCAAACGCGGGTTTGTCGGCAATCGACCATGCGATGTATGCCCCCATAATCGGGATCATAAAGGTGAAGCCGAGATAGCCGATGGATTCAACAACCCAGGTGAACGACGGCGCGCCTTTCGACATATCGGTATAGGGTAAGCCGAACTGCACCAGCATATTGGCGATAGCCACCAGAATACCGCCGCCAATAACAAACGGCAGAGCCGCGGAAACCCCGGCCATCAGGTGGCTCATCACGCTACCGTGCTGGACCTCCTGTTTTCCCAGCTTAACGCTGCTATCAGTGGCAAAAAGTTGTGAATGGGTCGGTAACTGGGTAAAAATCTGGTCGATATTTTTCAGCGCCTGTGAGATGGCGATCTCATACACCTTTTTCCCGGCGAAGCGTGCGCGATCTTCACCGCTCAGGCCGCGTCCGGTGGCCAGAATCACGTAATCGGCAGCGGCAATATCTTCACTGCTCAGTCGGTTTTCGACGCCGCTTGAGCCCTGGGTTTCGACTTTAATGGTATGGCCGAGCGAGTGCGCTTTTTGCTCCAGCGCTTCCGCCACCATGTAAGTGTGGGCGATACCCGCCGGGCAGTTGGTGATCGCCACTAAACGTAAGGATGACTCCATAGCCGCTTCCTTATGAGGTTAAGGTCTGATTGAGAAGGGTAAGCACCTGGGAGGTGTCGCCCTGTTTCAGTTGGTTGATAAAATCTGGATGGATAATTTTGCGGCACAGGGTGCCAATAATTTTGACCTGATCGTCCTCGCCCGTTTGTGGCACGCCGAGGCAGATCCAGCAGTTAACGTCCTCGCCGTCGCTGGCTTTCCAGTCCACTTTTTCTGATTTGCGCGCGAACAAGACGAAGGGGCGTCTGATACAGGCGCTTTTGCCGTGTGGGACGGCAATGCCCGAACCAAAGCCGGTGGAATGGAGCTTTTCGCGTATCAGTAATGTTTGCAGGAAGGCGCTGCGGTCAGAGACGTAGCCATTTTGAAGCGCCATATTCGCCAGTTGCTTGAGGATGGCATAAACGCTATTCCCCTGAATATTCAGGTCAATGCAGTTAGCTGTAAGGGCTGTCATGGTGGGACTCCGTTAAAAACTGTTTGATTTGATTTTAACGGTGAGATGGTGAAGAGATGAGCAGCAATATGTCAGCAGGGAGTGACATATTGCGTGCTAAGCATGCTCAGACTTTGTGCGCAAATCCACATTTTTCCTCGTGGCAGCAATGGACATTCCTGCGCTGCGAACCTCTTTATCGCAAAAGAATGCGGTATTCGTCACATTTATCTCTTTCCGTAAAAACAGATCTTCGCAGGGAATATGGCGTGGTATTGACGCCTTCCTCTTCAGTTAATAACTCAATGATTCTTAAAAGAATAAAATAATAACTGTTAATTAGGTCTCACGTTTTAAATGTGATTTATTTCACAAAAAATAACTTAATAAGCTAGCTGTCAATATTGGGACGTGAAGAATTTATCGACATATTGTGATCTCTGTTGCAAATAAGAGTCTTGAAGTCAGGGAAAAATGTTTCCACGGATTCGTTGGAGGAAACGTGATGAAAATCGGCATCGTTATTAGTGGCGGAGATGTTTCCGGAATCAATAACTTTATATTCCAGGTTGCCAGACTCGCAAATGCACAAATCACGCTGTTTAACGGGGGGATCCCCGGTTTACTGGAGAAGAATCACCATGATGTGGAATGGCGTGATCTGGTCGATTATTCTATCGCGTCTATTCCATTGATTACCTCAGGGCGGACAACCCGAAAGTTATTGCGCAGTGAATATGAAATCATTGCCAAAAAGATAAAGTCATTACGTATTGATGTGCTGATTATGGCTGGCGGGGATGGCAGCTTACAGTTTCTCAATATCCTTAGCGAATTTGATATTAATTGTTTTGGTGTGGGGATGACTATCGATAATGATGTTTACGGCAGTGACTATACGATTGGGTTTTCTACCGCCTGCGAGCAGATTATTAAGGAGGTTTCTCGATTAAGAAATACTGGCAGAGCATTGCCCGGCCGCGTATTTATGGTGGAGCTACTGGGCGGCTACTGCGGAGAGTTGACCCTTCAGTCGGCCATCAAATGCAACGCTGATATTGCATTGATACCGGAGTCTCAGATGTCGCTTGAGACGCTGGCTGAGCGCGTAAAGCAGAAACTGGCCGCGCAGAACAGTGTGGTTATTCTCTGTTCCGAAGGCTACACCAGAGAATATTCCCCTGGTTTTCAAGGGGCTATAGACACCATGATAAAACAACTCGAACCACGTATTGGCGTGCGTATTCGTAAGACAATTGTCGGCTATGGTTTGCGTAATGGTGACCCTACCTGCGAAGAAATTTATCAGGGCACGATTATGGCAAGTGAAGTTGTTCGCTGTATTCAAACAGGGATGAAAAATAAAGCCATTATTATAAATTCAAGTAATAAACCTATTCCGATTGATTTAGTGAGTATGAAAAAACGTCTTGTTGACACTGAAGGACATCATTACAAACTTGCCAAACAACTCAATATTATTTGAGGAGACCTGACATGCTGAAAATTCTTTGCGTATGTGGCTGCGGCCTCGGCTCAAGTTTTGCCATTGAAATGACTGCGAAAGCTGTTTTAAAGAAACTGGAAATTCCTGCACAGATTGAACATACCACTGTCTCTGAGGCCGGAGCATTTAAGTCTGACATGATTCTGACACAAAAAACCTTTGCCGATATATTAACGGCAGATGCCAGCGCGGAGGAGATCAAGCGTGTTGTGGTTCTTAATAAGCTCACGGATAAAGAGGAGATTGAAACTAAGATCGTCGCATTTTTAAAAGAGCGTAACCTAAAGGTAGCGGATTATGAATAGCTTCGTAGAGTTTATCGTTAAAGATTTGCTCGGCCAGGCGTCGATATTAATCGCGTTTATTGCGATGCTGGGGTTGATTTTGCAAAAGAAATCACCGGGAAAAACGGCTGAAGGGACATTTAAAACGCTGCTAGGTTTTTTAATTATGATGGCGGGGATCAACATTATTGTCGCCACGCTGACATTCCTGAACGATATCTTCACTCAGGGATTTGGTATGAAGGGCTACATTACCGATGTTGCCGCTATTGCGGGGTTAGCGAATCGTGAATTGGGTTCCGAAGTTGCGTTGACCTTACTGGTGATTTTCGCCGTTAATATTATTATCGCGCGTCTGACACCGTTGAAATATATCTTTCTGACCGGTCAGGCGCTGTTGTGGATGGCAACCATTGGTGCGGTTATCGGCTATAAAGCCGGGTTAACGGGACTTCCATTGATTCTGACCGGCGGAATTTTTGGCGGGGCGATGGCGGTATTGATGCCTGCGCTGGCCCAGCCGGTCGTCAGGCGTATTACCGGCTCTGATGATGTGGCGCTCGGACACTTTTGTACCATCGGCTATTTGGTGCAGGCAGCCGTCGCCAAAGTGGTGGGTAAAGGTTCCCGCTCCACGGAAGATCTTGAGTTACCTGATAACTTTAAGTTTCTGCAGGACACCTATCTCGCCATGGCGGTGGTGATGGTGCCGATGTATCTCATTCCGGCGCTGGCGGCTGGCCCTGAATATATCGGCCAATTTTCTAACGGCATTAACTACCTGATGTATGCCTTTATGCAGTCCATTCAGTTTGTTGCTGGGGTCTTTGTTCTCTATAGCGGCGTACGTTTACTGCTTAATGAGTTGGTGCCGGCGTTTCGTGGAATTGCGATGCGGATTGTCCCGGACGCGAAGCCCGCCCTGGATTGCCCTGTTTTGTTTCCCTATGCGCCTAACGCGGTGATTGTGGGATTCCTGGCGACCACAGTCGGTTCCATTATCGGCATGTTGGTCTTCCCGATGTTTGGTCTGGCGATGATTTTGCCCGGTCTACTCACCAACTTTTTTGCTGGTGGTACGGCGGGCGTGTTTGGCAACGCGCTGGGAGGTCGTCGCGGCGCGATGATCGGCGGCGTAGTTCACGGTCTGTTTATCACCTTCCTGCCCGCTATTCTGGTGCCGATGCTTGAAAGCTACGGCTTCACTGGCGTCACGTTCAGCGATTCAGACGTCATCAGTTCCGGGTTGGTATTAGGTCACGCATTCCAAAACAACTGGCTATTTGTCGCCTTGTTTATTGTTTTTGTCGCCGCACTGGCATGGTTTGTAAACGGTCAATCCACTAAGCCGAAAGGGGAAAATATTCATGAGTCTGTATAACTTCAACGATATTCTGAAAATTGCACAGCAACGAAATTTTAAAGCGGTTGGATCATTTAACTTGCACTGCATTGAGATGTTGCCCGCTTTTTTCAAAGCAGCACAACAGGCCAATAGTCCGCTAATGATCCAGATCTCGACCGGGACGGCGGAATATCTGGGCTATCGGTTATTGGTGGATGCGGTTTGTTCGCTGGCGGAAAGTGAAAATGTTCCAACCTGCCTGCATCTGGATCACTGTTCCGATATTAGCGCCATTGAAACGGCAATGGATGCGGGGTTTTCATCGGTGATGTATGACGGTTCTCACCTGGGGCTGGAGGAAAATATCGGTAATACGCGGATTGTGGTAGAGATGGCACGACCACGAAATATTACTGTCGAAGGCGAACTTGGCGCAATTGGTGGTTCAGAAGACGGTAAAGCCGTTGCCGCAGAAGATATCTGCTTCACCACTGTAGATGATGCCAAACGCTTTGTGGATGAAACTTGTGTCGATATGCTGGCGGTGTCCGTAGGGACGGTGCACGGCTTGTATACCGGCAAAGCGCAGATCCAACATCAGCGGCTGCAAGAGATTAGCGCAGCAACTGGCGTACCGCTGGTTCTGCATGGAGGAACGGGAGTGAGCGATGATGATATGCGTAAGGCGGTTACCGAAGGTATTAACAAAGTAAATGTCGGCACCGAAATGAATGTCCAGTGGGTTGATCAATGTAAAACCACCTTTGAAAAAGGCAAGGTGAATGACAGTGTGCGGAAGTTTTTAATTCCGGCTAATAATGCAGTGACCCAGGTATTAATGGAAAAGATCGCCTTATTTAAATAAACTTCACATTATTTAATGTTATTCCGGTGCCCTGTTATTCGTCAGGGGGAGCGCTCTATGTTTGAATCTTTAAAAACGTTGTGGAAAAAAGAAAACGGCACACCACAGAATTATGATGAACAATCCCGCCAGATGTCGGAAGAGATCGCCAGGCTGGAGGGCGAATTACAGGGTAATCCAGGTGACGGTGAAATACAGAAAGCATTAATGCTGATTTATAACCGGGCACTGTCGGTCTATGCCAAAAGCGCAACGCATCGGCAGGAAATTGATTCACTTTTTATTCGTATTGATGAATTGCGTAATGTTATTCGTCGCAATATTTAGGGAATGATCATGACGATAAAAGCGTTACTTATTGAGGCTGATGCCATTCAGATCGGCGTGACGGAATCTGACTGGCAGCAGGTGATTAATCTGGCAGCCAGCCCTCTGGTGGCAAAAGGATTTATCTCACCGGAATACAGCCAGGCGGTGATTGATAACACGCTCAGTCACGGCGCGTATTATGTTTTTGATGAGGGCGTGGCGATTCCGCATGCCCGTCCAGAGTGCGGCGTGAAGCGCAACTGTTTTAGCCTGGTGCTGTTGGACAAACCGATTCGGTTTGCCGACAGCGAAGCGGCAGACATTGTGATTATGTTCGGCGCGCAGGACAGCAATGCGCATATCGAAGATGGGATCCGCGCCATCGTCGCCTTACTCGATAACAACGAGCGGATGGCAAAGCTGCGTGCGGCGCGTTCCAGAGAAGAGGTGGTGGCAGTACTATGAAACAACACCTTACGCCGGGCGGTAAAACGGTCATTCTCATTAATGGAATTCCCGCTTCGGGGAAGAGCACGATCACCCGGCAGCTCTCTGAAATATTTGGTCTGCCGCTGCTGACCATTGATGGTATTAAAGAGCCATTCATGGCGCGCTTCGCTGAGATCGATCGTCCCTTTAACCGCCAGTTAGGTTGTGCAGCCTACGAGGTGATCTGGTCGATTGTCGGCCAGTCACCTGCAGATGTTGTCTGGTTGATTGACGCCTGGTTTGGTTTCCAGCCACGTGAGACGCTACAAAGGCTGTTACAACAGGCGGGCATTGAGAAGGTCATTGAGGTGTGGAACCAAATTCCACCTGAGCTGGCTGTGTCACGCTACGCCACCCGGCTGAAAGATCGCAAGCCGGGGCATCCGGGTGCAGACTATCTCCCCGAACTGGCGTTACTGGCAGAAAGAGCGGAACCGATGCGCCTGGGACCGGTGTTCACGGTAGATCAACAGCAGCCACCGGATATCGAGGCGATTATCCGTTGGATTGCGGCAGAGATAACATAAAGCGCCAGCAGGCGCTTTTAACGTATGCCCACCATTCGTAACAGCGCGGTTACCACTGCGGCGGCAACGATCACCACGATCAGCGGCATCTTGCGCCAGGCGAGAAATACCGCAAAAGCCACGCCGAGCACGCGCGCCATTCCGGCAAAGTGTTCGCCTTCGTAAAAGGTGGTCGCCAGCGCAACGGAGAACAGTAATACCGTTGCGGCGTCGGAAAGCAGCGCCTGCGAGCGTTCTGAGAACGCTAAACGGCTTCCAAGCTTAGCTCCCCCTAAACGCATTAAATACGTTCCCAGAGATAACATGGCGATACCGACGATAAACAGCGTCATGTTGCCCATTATTTTTTCCTCGTCAGTAAGCCAAAGAGTGAGAGCAAAACCGGTAAACCGACCGGCGCAAAGGGGATGGCGGTAAGCGATAACGCGGCACCGCTACAGGCGCGAATCAGCGTTGTACGGTTTTTGAATGCCGGGACGACCAGAGCCAGCAGAATGGCAGGGAAGACGGCATCCAGACCGATGGTTTCCGGGGCAGGGAGCAGTTTGCCGACGCCTGCGCCGATCAGTGTGCCAACAGGCCAGAAAATTGCGACGCCCAGACCGCACAGCCAGTAGGCGGCTTTACGTTGCTCGGGCGTTTTTTGCGACAGGCCAAAGACCACGCTTTCGTCGTTCATAATATGACAGCCGAGGAAACTGGCGGCCCGGGTACCCACCAGATCGCGCACGGTGACGCCGAACGGCACGTGTCGGGCGTTAACCAGTAAACCGGCTGCCGCCGCCGCCAGTGGATTACCACCGCTGGCGATAATGCCGATAAACATAAACTCGGACGCACCCGCCAGCACAGTAATAGAGAGTACAAACGGTACCCACAGCGGGAAGCCATACGCCATCGCCAACGAGCCGTATGACATGCCGACCACGCCGACGGCCAGACAAACTAAAAATATTGCTTTTATCGTGTCGCCTTTGAGACTGGAAAAATAATGTTTCATACTGTTTTAGCCATATCGAACGAGTTTCCATTATAATGAACGCAACCAATTGGCTTTACAAGTCGAACGATTCGTTCGATATAAAAAACATGGAGTCGTGAATGACCCAGCCCATCAGTATGATCGCGAAAAGTCTGGTGCGTGAACGTCAGCGCACCGGTTTGTCGCTGGCAGAGATTGCCCGTCGCGCGGGGATTGCAAAATCGACACTCTCGCAGTTGGAAGCGGGCAATGGAAATCCTAGCCTGGAAACGCTCTGGTCGCTGTGTGTAGCGTTAGATATTCCCTTTGCACGTCTGCTGGAACCGCAGGAGCAAAAAACGCAGGTCATTCGCCGCGGCGAAGGGACAAAAGTCGTGGCTGAGCAGGCCCACTATCAGGCCATTTTACTGGCCGCCTGCCCACCGGGCGCGCGGCGGGATATCTATCTGCTGCTGACGCAGCCGGGCGCGGATCGTATTTCACAACCGCATCCACCGGGATCGGTTGAACATATTATCGTGACGCAGGGTAAGGCGATGGTGGGATTGACGGAAGCGCCGGAAGAGTTAGGTGAGGGCGATTATATTTGTTACCCCGCCGATCAAGCGCATATTTTTAAAGCACTGGAGCCTGACACTCAGGCGATTCTGGTTTCTGAGCAGAGTTAATTGAACGCTTATTAAATAAAGGCGCGGCGATTTTCGTTCGCGTCTTTATTATTTTTAATTATATTTGACTGTTATTCATATAAAATTGTTTTTGTTATTTTTCGTTAATTCCAGCACTATTGTTATATCCCTCACATTCTTAATTATATCTGCGTTACACATAAGAAAATCAGTATGATAATCAATATTAGCCTGCACTGGTGCCACGTTTTAATGTTCTGATTTTATTTCAGTCATCGGTATCGTATTACCTATAAAAATATTTTTTTGGATTTGCATGTTGCGCGTCTTCCGGTCGGAAGACGTTGGGTGTTCTTTATTTCAAGGAAAGCAAATAATGAAGAAATCGACGTTAGCATTAGCAATAGGTCTATTATTAGTGGCAAATAATGGCTTTGCTAAAACGCAAAAAATGACTCTGGAACAGCGGCTCGAACAACTGGAGGCTCGGCTGGAGGCTGCGGAAAACCGCGCGGCAAAAGCGGAAAATCAGGTGCAGCAATTGCAGGTACAGCAGGCTGCGGAGATCCAGGAAATTAAAGTTGCTCAGGGGAATACGCCAGTCAACGGCACTACGCCCGCACAAGAGACCAAAAAGAACGCCACCACCCCTACCTGGTGCTTTCCGGCTATGGCGATCTGAAAATCTACGGCGACGTGGAATTCAACATGGATGCGGAAAGCAACAAAGGTGTGCTGGCGGCAACCAATTCGAATGTGGGCGACCCAACCAATGAACGCTGGGATCTGAACGGACGTATCCTGCTGGGCTTTGACGGTATGCGTAAGCTGGATAACGGCTATTTCGCCGGTTTCTCAGCGCAACCGCTGGCTGACATGACGGGTTCGGTCAATCTTGATGACGCCGCTTTCTTCTTCGGTCAGGAAAATGACTGGAAAGTAAAAGTCGGTCGTTTCGAAGCTTACGATATGTTCCCGCTGAATCAGGATACCTTTGTTGAGCATTCAGGGCATACCGCCAACGATTTGTATGATGACGGTAGCGGCTACATCTACATGATGAAAGAAGGTCGTGGCCGTTCTGATTCCGGCGGCAGTTTCCTGATGAGCAAACAGCTCGATAACTGGTATTTCGAGTTAAATACCCTGCTGGAAGATGGGACCTCGCTGTATCAGGATAGCCGCTATCATGGTCGTGAGATGCCGCAGGAGAAAAACGTGGCTTATCTGCGCCCGGTCGTCGCCTGGACGCCGGTGGATGCGCTGACGATTTCTGCGGCCATGGAATCGAACGTTATCAATAACGCCTATGGATATACCGATGCTCAGGGCAACTTTGTCGATCAGTCCGATCGTACCGGTTACGGTATGACGATGACCTGGAACGGTCTGAAAGCCGATCCGGAAAATGGCCTGGTGTTTAACCTGAACACCGCTTATCTCGATGCGGATAACGAAAAAGACTTTACGGCGGCGGCCAACGTTCTGTGGAAGCGCTTTGAACTGGGCTATATCTATGCTCATAACAAGATCGAGGAATTTAACGGTCTGATCGATCACGATGATAATGACTGGTTCTACAATGAGGGCACTTACGATATTCATACCATTCACGCGTCTTATTTAATTCCGAATGTGATCGATATGCAGAACTTTAATATTTATCTCGGCGCTTATTATTCGATGATCAACAGCGATAACAGCAATCCGGAGAATTATACCGACGACGACGACCGTTACGGCGCGCGTCTCCGTTTCAAATACTTCTTCTGATTTTCCGTTCTCAGGCGCCTGGATTCAGGCGCTTTTTCTTAGAGCCTGGTCATCAGGCTTTTATTTTCCCACCCAGTTATTTTTGATTTTGAACTTGTCGGCGCGGTTGTAGCTACACGAGTAGTTAAATGCCGTCCCGTCTTCCAGTTTGGTGACGCCGGAGACTTTCAGCATCGGCAAGCCTGAGCAGGTGCCGGGTCATGAGGCAATGGCGTGGATGATAAAATGAAAGCAATGCTGCTGACGGGAGAAAAAAGTTTCCTCCCCGTCAGGGGAGGAAACAGAGCGGTTAAGGCAGATAAAACACTTCTTTTAGCTCAGCGCTGACCGGGCTGTTGTCCGGGTTTGCCGGCATTACATCACGCATATGCTTCCACCAACGCTGGCAAACATCGGTGCTGGCTACGGCGTTCCAGCGTGCCTCTGACTCAATCTCGACAGTGGCGAACAGCAGGTTGCGTTGCTGGTCGAGGTAAATCGCGTAGTGATGGGCACCGTGCTCTTTCAGCACCGCTTCCAGTTCTGGCCAGATGGGATTGTGCCGACGTTGATACTCAACGTGCGCGTCGGGATTAACCTGCATGACAAAGGCCTTGCGGATCATAACGCCTCCAGATACAGCTCGCGTACCTCGTCGCGGCTGGCGGTGCGCGGGTTACACGGCGCGCATGGATCGGCCAACGCTTTATCCAGCCAGCCTTCAATATCCTCTTTCGTTACGCCAAGGGAACTAAAGCCAGCCGGAATACCTACTCGCTTACTCAGGGCACGAATCGCGGTGATGGCTTCCATGCTTGCTGCTTCGTCGCTCATCCCGCGGGTGTCCACGCCCATCGCCTGCGCCACGCGGGCAAAACGCGCCACGGCGTTAGGGCGGTTAAAGTTTTCGATGATCGGCAGCAGGATGGCGTTGCAGACGCCGTGCGGCAGGTTGTGGGTCGCGCCTGGCTGGTGAGCCAGCGCATGCACCAGACCCAGACCAGCGCTGTTGAATGCCATACCTGCCAGATACTGACCAAACGCCATTTGTTCACGGGCCTCGAGGTTATGACCATCGTCGACAGCTTTTGGTAGCCACAGGTTGATCAGGCGAATTGCTTCCAGCGCGTTGGCGTCGGTGAGCGGATGCGCGCCAACGGAAACATAGGCTTCCACCGCGTGAGTCAGGGCGTCCATACCGGTTGCGGCGGTCACGGAGGCTGGGATTTCCAGCATCACGCTGGCGTCATCCACGGCGATATCCGGGATGATGTTCGGATCGATGATCACTTCTTTGACCTTGCGGGCAGAGTCGATAATGACCGCGTTGCTGGTCATCTCTGCTGCTGTACCCGCAGTGGTATTGATAGCGACCAGCGGTACGCCCGCATTTTTCACTTTGCCTACGCCGGAGTAAGCGGTAGAAGGGCCAGGGTTGGCGGTCAGGATCTTCACCGCTTTGGCGGTATCGATCGGGCTGCCGCCGCCGAAGGCGATAATGTAGTCACATTCCGCACCCTGATATGCCGCAAAACCTTTCTGTACCAGCGCTTCTGTCGGATTCGGGAACACCTCATCAAACAGGTGGTAAGACATTTGATGTTCATCCAGTGCGGCAAACAGGCTATCCAGCAGGCCCAGCTTCACCAGTTGACCATCGGTGACGATCAGCGCTTTGCCCCATTGTTTATTCGCCACGAGATTCACCATATCGGCAATTGCGCCGGCGCCATGCAGGCTAATTTTTGGCAGTGCCAACATAAAGCTCATCACTATTCTCCTTAAAAAAAATCCCTGGTGCCCGATGGCATTACGCTTATCGGGCCGACGGTGAAACGTGTATCGTCATGTAGGCCGGATAAAGCGAAGCCGTATCCGGCGTTGAGTTGGCAGGTATCAGTACAGCGCTATGGCGCTTGCCAGCGGAGTCACGCCAAAACGTTTAGCCAGTGCTACCAACTCTTCACGCGTGATGGTCTGCTTCATACCGCCCATCGAATAGATTTTGACTAAAACTTCGGCGGATTTTTCTGCGGTATCTATCAAACCAAACGCTTCGTCGAGGGAGGGACCGCTGCCGAACACACCGTGGAACGGCCACAGTACCAGCGAGTGTTTCTGCATTTCCTCGGCGGTTGCCTGGCCGATTTCATCCGTACCCGGCACCATCCACGGCAGAATGCCGACGCCATCCGGGAATACCACCAGGCACTCGGTGCTGCCTTCCCACAGTTTGCGGGTAATCAGCGGGGTGTTGTTTTCCAGCACGTAGGTCAGGGCGATCAGGTTGGTGGCATGACAGTGCATGATCACGCGGTCTTTGCCGTTCGTCGCTTTAATACGCTCGCAATGGGAAAGGAAGTGAGCGGGCAACTCAGAGGTTGGCACCGCTTCGTGGGTCAGGCCCCAGAGGATGTGGTAGCCCGCGCCGTCGCTGTCTACTTTCACCACGCCCAAATTTGCCGCGGGATCGAGCTGAACGTTACGGAAAAATTTACCGGAACCGGTGACGATAAACGGCGTGTTAGCCAGCAAAGGCATTGGCTGACTTAGCGCGATATAGCGCGGTTTTTCGTGGAAATCGGCGCTAAATGGCGCAATGTCAGCCTCATCCAGACGTAGCGTCAGGTTGCCGCCGTTACGTTCGTCCCAGCCTTTCAGCCACGCGTCGGAAGTGGCTTTGATCATCCCCTGGACGAACCAGGAATTAGTTATGTTTTGCATATTTGGTGATCCTGTTGATTGCCCGATCGTTATCGGGTCTTACGTAGGCCGGATAAGTGAAGATTCCTCCGGCAATCGTGTTTCATTCATTGCCGGATAGCGACGTGGGGCGTCTTATCCGGCCTGTAAGCCTGGTGTCACGGTTTAGCTACGTTTGCTCAAAATCTCTTTCTCATAGGCGCGCACGCTGTCCAGCCACTGGCTGCCCGCTGGCGTGTCGTGACGCTGGCAATACATCTCCCAGACGGCCTGCCACGGCAGCGATTTTTGCTCTTCCAGCAGGGCCAGACGTGCGGTGTAGTCGCCGCTGGCTTCAAGCTGACGCAGTTGCTCGGTCGGTTCTAACAGCGCGCGCAGCAGGGCTTTTTTCATATTGCGGGTGCCGATAACCCACGCGGCGATGCGGTTAATAGAGGCGTCGAAGAAGTCCAGGCCGATGTGTACGCGGTCAAACAGGTTGTGGCGGACGATCTCGCTGGCAATCGCCTGCGTTTCGTCATCCAGCAGCACCACGTGATCGCTGTCCCAACGCACCGGACGGCTGACGTGCAGCAGCAGGCGCGGTACGTACAGCATGGCGGCGGAGATTTTGTCGGAAATCACCTCGGTCGGATGGAAGTGACCCGCATCCAGGCACAGCGCGGTCTGACGGCTGGTGGCGTAACCCATATAGAACTCGTTGGAGCCCACGGTATAGCTTTCGGCGCCGATGCCAAACAGCTTGCTCTCGACGGCGTCGATATGGTGCGCCGGGTCGAGTTTTTCGCTGATCACTTCATCCAGTGCTTCAAGCAGACGTTGGCGCGGCGCTAACCGGTCAACAGTGATGTCTTTCATGCCATCCGGGATCCAGATATTCATCACCGACGGCGTACCCAACTGCTCGCCAAAATACGCTGAGACGCGACGGCTGGCTTTGCAGTGGTCAATCCAAAACTGGCGAATGGTGTCATCGGCGTGGGCCAGCGTGAAGCCGTCGGCGCTCAGCGGGTGAGAGAAGCAGGATGGGTTGAAATCCAGCCCTAACTGGTTTGCTTTCGCCCACTCGACCCAGTTTTTAAAATGTTCAGGTTTGATTTGGTCGCGGGCAACCGGCGTTTCAGATTCCAGATAGATCGCGTGCAAATTCAGACGCTTTGGACCCGGGATCAGGCTCAGCGCCTGCTCCAGATCGGCGCGCAGCTCGGTGGCGTTACGCGCTTTGCCCGGATAGTTACCGGTAGCCTGAATACCGCCCGTGAGTGAGCCTTCCGGATTCTCGAAACCGGCGACATCATCGCCCTGCCAGCAGTGCATGGAGACTGGCAGACGATCGAGCTGGCGTAAGGCCGCCTCGACATCAATGCCTACCGCGGCGAAACGCAGTTTTGCCAGTTCCCAGGCTTGTTCAAGTTGAGTGGTCATGCGCAAAGCTCCTTTGTCTGTCGTAGTGATGGAAACTGCGCCTGGTAGCGGGCAATTTCACTTTCAGGATTTGGAATGAAGGTGGTCAGGTCGTAGTTGGCACGCACCACCTGACGGAAATCATCGACGTTGTTTAGCTCGTCCAGCGTCATCAACTGGATGCCAATATTGCCGAGCGTGGAGGCCTCAATCGGCCCGGACATCACGCGAATACCGCAGGCATCCGCGCACAGCTGGTTCAGTAAGGCGTTCTGGCAGCCACCGCCAACGATATGCAGTTGGCTAAATGCTGCACCACGCAGTTGTGCCAGCTCTTGCAGAATGTCAGCGTATAGCAATGCCAGGCTGTCGAAGATACAGCGCGCCAGTTCGGCGTTTTGCAGGGGAACGGGCTGACCCGATTCACGACAGGCTGCCTGAATTTCCGCGCTCATATCGTCGGGGTTGATAAAGCGATCGTCGTTCGGGTTTATCAGGAATTGGCAGGCCGGCAGCGCTTGCGTTTGGGCAATAAGCGTTGGCAGGTCGGTAATCTGGCGCTCTTTTAAAACGCGCTGGAGCAGCCACAGTCCCATGATGTTTTTCAGTACACGGTAGCGCCCTTCCGCGCCCCCTTCGTTGGTGATGTTCGCTGCCAGCGCCGCATCGTTGGTATACGGCGTTCTGCTCTCAAAGCCCATCAGCGACCAGGTACCGGAAGAGAGATACGCACTATTTTTATCGGCCAGCGGTGAAGCGATGACCGCGCTGGCGGTGTCGTGACTGGCGACGGCCACAACCGGAATTTGGTTTTTCTGCGGGCAAATCCAGTGACCAATCACGTTCCCCGGATGCGTCGGGCGACCAAACCAGGCTTTGTTTGCCCCGGTCCACGCCAGCAGTGTGTCATCCCAGTCATCGGTGTTGATATTGACTAACTGGGTGGTGGTGGCGTTGGTGTATTCCCAGTTCAATTCGCCGGTCAGGCGAAAGCTGAAGTAGTCGGGGATCAGCAGAGCATGGGCCACCTGCGCAAGCAGTTCTGGCTGCTGTTCAACCAGCGCACGCAGCTGATACAAGGTGTTAAAGGGCAGAAACTGAATGCCGCTACGGCGGTAGATTTCACCTTTACCTGGCTGCGCCATCGCCTGTGACATAATGCCGGTCGTGCGGTTGTCACGGTAAGAGACCGGCAGACCAACACGTTGACCAGCGTTATCGATCAATACGTAATCCACGCCCCAGGTATCAATGCCAATGCTGTCTATCCGAATGCCTTCATCACAGACTTTTTTCAGGCCAAGGCGAATGTCGTTTTCCAGGCTGTCGATGTCCCAGGTGTCAAAACCGTCCGTTTTTTGCAGACAGTTAACGAAGCGGTGGATTTCACACAGCGTCAGGGTGCGGTGTTTACTGTCGTAACGTGCGAGCATTACGCGCCCACTGGATGCGCCGAGATCGACAGCGACACAATGGCGAAAAGTCATAGCGAGGTCCTTCTGAGTTTTATTGCACTCAGTCTAAGAACCCCGAATAAGGTGTACCTTCTTGACAGTGACAGCCCCAATTCGCGGCTGGCAACATGGCAAAGGTGAACGTGATGTTGTTCACAGTTTCCACTAATAGCGCGGATTTTGGCGGGTGTGACGCCTTCCGCATTTCCCGATCTTTCCCGCCATTTCTTGAAGAATTAACCGTGTTTACGCACTTTGGCGTCAAAAAATTAAGGTGAGGGTAGGAACCCTTAATTACTATTCAGCCATATTCGTTAATCAGGGGGAGCCGTCATGACCGTACTGCATTGCGTGGATTTTTTTCCGACAGGTAAAGCGCCAGTGGCTATTGAACCGCGGCTTCCTCAGCCCGCGTTTCCTGAGCATCATCATGATTTTCATGAAATTGTGGTGGTCGAACATGGAACGGGGATTCATGTGTTCAACGGACAGCCTTACACCATCAGCGGCGGTACGGTGTGTTTCGTCCGCGATCATGACAGGCATTTATATGAACATACTGACAATCTGTGTCTGACCAATGTGTTGTATCGCTCTCCGGATGCGTTTCAATTTCTGGCCGGACTGAATCAGCTTTTGCCTCAGGAACAAAATGGGCAGTATCCCTCCCACTGGCGCGTAAACCAGGGCGTACTGCAGCAGGTTCGTCACCTGGTAGGACAGATGGAGGCGCTCGGCGAGGAGATGGATACGCCCACGGCGGCAAATCGCGAGATCCTGTTTATGCAGTTGCTGGTACTGCTGCGTAAAAGCAGCCTGATGGAAGCGGCAACTGATAACGATGCGCGGCTTAACCTTTTGATGGCATGGCTGGAGGATAACTTTGCCGAAGAGGTGTGTTGGGAGGCGCTGGCCGAGAAGTTTTCGCTCTCTTTACGCACTCTGCATCGCCAGCTTAAACAGCAAACAGGATTGACGCCGCAGCGCTACCTTAACCGTTTGCGACTGATTAAAGCCCGACATCTGCTCCGCCACAGTGATGACAGCGTGACAGATATCGCTTATCTCTGCGGTTTCGGTGACAGTAACCACTTTTCGACGCTTTTTCGCCGTGAGTTTGAGTGGTCGCCACGCGATATTCGTCAGGGGCGCGACCTTATAGCGGGAAGCAGCCTTCAGTAACGCGAAAGCTATCAACGTTTTTTACCGTCCGTTTGCTGATAATCATACCCTTTCATGCCGGATAAGCGCAGCGCATCCGGCAAGCGTACAGGTTGAGGTGATGTGATGGCGAATCATCTGGTTCTTTTGAAATCAGACTTTTTTGCGCATGAGCAGCAGGCTGTCGCCGTGGCCGACCGTTATCCGCAGGATGTCTTTGCTGAGCATACCCACGAGTTTTGCGAGCTGGTTCTGGTCTGGCGTGGTAATGGTCTGCATGTCCTTAACGATCGTCCGTACCGGATAACCCGCGGCGATCTGTTTTACATTCGCGCCGAAGATAAACATTCCTACACCTCCGTTAACGACCTTGTGCTGCAAAATATCATCTACTGCCCGGAGCGGTTAACGCTGAATGTTGACTGGCAAGGGGCGATCCCCGGATTTGACGGTACGCCGAGGCAGCCGCACTGGCGACTTGGCAGCGTTGGCATGACCCAGGCCAGACAGGTGATAAGCCAGCTTGAGCATGAGAGTAATCAGCGTGATGCGCAGGCCTTTACCATGGCTGAGCTGCTGTTTGGCCAACTGGTCACTCACCTTAAACGCCATCGTTATGCCACGGATACGCTCCCGGCGACTTCAAGTGAAACGCTGCTGGATAAACTGATCACCGCGTTAGCCGGTAGCCATGAGCATGCGTTCGAACTGGCGAAGTTTTGCGAGCGTGAACGGTGCAGCGAGCGCGTTTTGCGCCAGCAGTTCCGTAGCCAGACCGGAATGACCATCAACCAGTATCAGCGCCAGGTGCGGGTCTGCCATGCCCAGTATCTGCTCAAGCATAGTCGATTGATGATTAGTGAGATTTCCATGCGCTGCGGCTTTGAGGACAGTAACTACTTTTCGGTGGTATTCACGCGCGAAACCGGGATGACGCCGAGCCAGTGGCGTCATCTGGCTGAGTGAGGAATCATAATAATGTCGCATATTAGGGTGATAAAACCTGACAGCGAATACTCCCATAAAATAAAATCTCCACGATGGTTTATTGCTGTAAATAAAGAGTAAAATAGGAATAACGCCCATTATCATGGGGGGTATGAACGTATATTATAATTTATCATCATAAATGACTGAGAGCTAAGTAATGCAGGCGTCTGACTATTTAAGGATGAAGTTTCAAAATGATAGACGGCTGGCTCTAACCACTCAGAATGCTGTTGGTGGAGTTTTTCAATCAGCCAGAGGTGTCGCTTCAGATATATATTCTGGTATTGAGCGAGCTAGTTGGTATTCATCATGTTTTATACCTCAATATAATGATATTTGTCAGGAGTTAAAATCTGAAGAAATAAGGATGCTCTATTCCATTGAGTCAATATATAGATATCGTGATGTAATTACATATATGCTTTATTTGTACTTCATAACAATAAGTGATGATGTTGATGAAGGTAATCCCGAAGGCTCGGCTCGTCAATTTATCAGAAAAATGTCCGCACTGGCTACTCATATGAATATTGCGGGAGGGACTCGGTATGCTTTTGCTTCCGCGGCTTCTATTGCGTTGTCTCAGTCTGGCTTCATGTCGAAAATCATCGTTGAGCGTTTATCTGCAAAACTGCCGCAAGCGGTATTTTTGCTGCAATTTTTCGGAGTTCAACAAAAGTGCGCTCTTGCTGCGCGGCAGCTAAAAGGAATTGATCCAGATTATTATTGGGCTTTATATCAGGCAAAGCTTGAAATGCTCTATTATTTTGTTGAACCAGCTATTTCCAATATGATTAGTAGAGTAAAGTCAAAGCGCTTCTCAAATCTTGATAATTTAGCGGATTTTTTGCAGAGGGATTTTGGTGTTTAATAGTTTGATCACACTTTTATTAGAAAGTGTAGTGTTTCCAGCGCTGATAATAGGCTTTGGTCTGTTATGGCTTCATCTATTTCCTGAATATTGTCTTTTACTAACATTAATAACGATTATTGTTTTGTTGTGGTTTTTCCCCCGGTTGACTTCACTATTCACTAGGTTTAAATAAAAGGAGTAGTTCATGTCTAATCCAGCTTATTTGTGGCTAACCGATGAGAATGGTTCTCCTATGCCCGGCTCATGTCAGGTCGTAGGTCGCGTTGGAGCTATTGAAATAAAGTCACTAACTCATAACGTCAATATTCCGGTTGATAGTAATACAGGGCGGCTGACCGGTACGCGAATTCATGCGCCCATCATGTTCCAAAAAGAATTCGACCGAGTTACACCCTTTTTGTACAGGGCCTTAAGTACCGGAGCTACGCTTAAATCCGCGATGATTAAAATGTACTCAATTAATGAAGCAGGGATGGAAAAGGAGTATTTCAACATAACCCTTCACAACGTGAAGCTCACTTCAATCACGCCTGATTTATATCCTGGCGCAGCAACAGGCACACATCTAGAGACTGTTCTGCTGCGCTACGAGAAAATTACCTGGAAACATTGTGACGGTAATATCATTTATACCGATGAATGGAATCAACGTACAACCTATTAAGTCAGCGTTTGGGCAACGTGAAAATGGGTGTGAGGCATTATTTACTAATGATGGGAACTGGTGGATAGATGACGCCAGCGCAGTGGCGTCATCTCAGTACCCAACATGATTAGCTGGCCATTCCCAGACCAACAATGTTTGCTGCGACAATGATCACTACGCAGCCAAGACTTAGCACGCTGACCGGACGTCTCCCCGCATTACTCCACTCTTTCATGATCAGGCCCACGATACCGCCGCACAGGACGTAGAAGCTCATGTGCAGCATCCAGCTCATATAGTCATACTGTGCTGGAATTTTGGCATGGCCCCAGGCGTAAAAGAAGAACTGGAGATACCACATCAGACCAGCAAGTGCCGAAAACAGGATATTGCTGATAATCAGCGGTTTTGCTAAAGAGAAGTCGGCCTTTACTGACAGGTTTTTCATTTTTGCCAGACGAATGAAGCAGTATCCCAGATTGATCACCGCACCACCGCCCATGATGACTACATAGCTTGGCAGGGCGACATACAGCGGATCGATACCGAGTGTTGCAGCGGCTTCGTGCATTGGTTTAGCCGCATCCATAGCAAAGGACATCCCCGCGGAGAAAAAGCCGCACATCACCGCCAGTATCAGACCTTTTTTCAGATTGAACTCTTCGGCCCTGATGCCCATCTTGCGCTCTTTTAACTGTCCGGCGCGGGTGACAATCGCCACTCCGATCAGGGCGACCAGCACGCCAAGCAGGGTCATACGCCCACCAGGCGTGCCGATGAGTACGTCAAATTTACCGGCAATGATTGGCGTCATTAAGGTGCCAACAATTAGCGTAATGCCGATAGCGATCCCGATCCCCATTGACATACCGAGATAGCGCATAGTCAGGCCATAGTTGATATTACCAATCCCCCACATGGCACCGAATAAAAATACCGGCAGCAGGGTGGACGCACTGAATGAACTGTAATAGGCCCAGAAGTCCGGCAGCAGGATCGCGCTGACGAGCCAGGGAAGGATCAGCCATGAAACAAAACCACCTATGGACCACATGGTTTCCCAGGACCAGTGTTGTACCTTTTTAAAAGGGGCATAGAAACAAGCGGCACTAGCGGCACCGATAAGATGCCATATTATCCCCATCGTAATTGCGTTACCCATTCTGTTTCCTTTTGAATTATCGATTTGGCAGGATGAAAATCACCCGTTTGGATGTTCAAAAGTCTAAAGAGTGAGCAATAGATTAACCTTCAGCATGCTGCCGTGTGATGAGTAATGCTGGCAAAATTCAGGGGATGAAAAGGATGTTGATCACAAATGCGGCTTCACCCCTCTTTTTTGAGAAGGGTGAAAATAGAGAGGATTAGCAGATTCTTACTGCCTGAATATCCAGTAGCCAGGCGAGTTTTTCCAGTGCCTCGCCATGGTGCCCCAGGCCAATGCTGCAATGATGAGCTGGGCCGCCCATACACCATTGCGTGGTGAACTCGCGAGCGGATAACGGGAAGCGATAGCGGCTATTGGTATTGCCAATATCCAGGACTTCACCTGTCACAGCTTCACCTTCGGCATACTGTAAACGCACCCCATTTTCGGCATCTTCAATTACCGAAAGAAAGGTGACCGGACCCGATTTCACGGTCATCTGGATAGAGACACCTTTACCGGGTTTACCATGATAAACCGGCAGCGGTACCAGACTCACCGGACCATCCGCCATCAGCGGGTGTGCCGGACCGTCATGTCCCCACAAAACAACATCATCATTAAATTCAATGCCATATGGTTCGGAGAATGAACCGCCAGCCCCCAGGAGTTGCTGAATTTTCATCGCCAGCACATTTTTGATTTCATATTCTCCCGCTACGGGAATGCCACGGTGGGTAAGCAGCGTGTTGCCGAGAATGATTGAGGTGATGATGTTCTCGTAAATGTTGCCGTTACGGCCTTCATAGTAATAGGCGAGTGCACCGAGTTTATTCTGGGCGATTAGTTTATCCATGGCGCAGGCAGTGGTGAGTGCGCGGTTGAGCTCTGCAGGTTCGCAGGCCGCATCCAACTGAAGTACACGGTGCATTTCCTGTTGTTTGGCGTTGAGGTCTGCCTCGCTGACCTGCTCGCGATATTCCGCCAACTCACACATTTCCAGTGGCTTAAAGCGTACGCCCATTTTGGCGGACAAGTTCGTCATATTGCTGTAAACATCCACCATGCCGTCATAATAGTGCCCGAGGACGCCGACCTGACAATTACCCAGCATTTTTCGAGCGTTAAGTGCCTGTAGCCACTGTGCCGTTTGTTGCCAGACGTACTCATCACCCTGTAATGCGCCCACAATCAACTGAAAGCGGATATTCGCACGGTTAAACACGTTTGCCAGTTCGGGGGCGCTGCAGGCCTGACAGTGCGCCAGCCACTCTCCAGTACGGCCTCCCCGATCGGGAATTTGACGGATTGTTGAATAAGGCAGCCCTGGCTCTGGCTGTAGGGCCAGAATAATGACCGGTTTATTGATACTCTGCACAAGCGGTAGCACCGTTGAGCTGAGCGCGTAGGTGCTGATGTAAAGACAGACAGCATCGACCGGCTGTTGCTGCAACCGTCTGATAAGGGCATCGGCTTTATCGACGTTATCAATCAGGCCGCCATTAATTACGCTGGCGTGTTGCGCCGTCAAGCGCTGATCAATTGCTTGCAGATAGCCCTGAAGACGTGACTCCAGGCCTGTAAACTGGGGCCAGTATGTGTCGAGGCCGATACCAAAAAGGGCGATGTTGACAGACATAGCAATATTTCCTTGTGAGATAATTTTCAGACTATGTCGCGCTTTATCTCTCATGTCCTTCATGTCGCTGCCTGTTTTCTACCCAGATTGGCAAAATCAGCCTGATTTTCCCAGTGATGCTCACACTTTCACCACATAATAGCCATGTAAAAAGTACGGCATTGATAATCATTTTCAATATCATTTAATTAACTATAATGACCCAACTGCTTACGCGGCGTTAACACTGGCCGCCCGACAATACTGGAGATGATTATGAGTTATACACTGCCATCCCTGCCGTACGCTTATGATGCCCTTGAACCGCACTTCGATAAGCAGACGATGGAAATCCACCATACCAAGCACCACCAGGCTTACGTAAACAACGCTAACGCTGCGCTGGAAAGCTTGCCTGAATTCGCGAGCCTGTCTGTTGAAGAGCTGATCACCAAACTGGATCAACTGCCAGCAGACAAGAAAACCGTGCTGCGTAACAACGCGGGCGGCCACGCTAACCACAGCCTGTTCTGGAAAGGTCTGAAAACCGGTACTACGCTGCAGGGCGACCTGAAAGCGGCTATCGAACGTGACTTCGGCTCCGTGGACAACTTCAAAGCTGAATTTGAAAAAGCGGCGGCAACCCGTTTTGGTTCCGGCTGGGCGTGGCTGGTTCTGAAAGGTGACAAACTGGCTGTTGTTTCCACTGCTAACCAGGATTCCCCGCTGATGGGTGAAGCTATTTCTGGCGCCTCCGGTTTCCCGATCATTGGCCTGGACGTTTGGGAACATGCTTACTACCTGAAATTCCAGAACCGTCGCCCGGACTACATCAAAGAGTTCTGGAACGTGGTGAACTGGGACGAAGCTGCCGCGCGTTTCGCAGCGAAAAAATAAGTTCGACGCTTTAACAAGCCCCTGCAAGCGATGCTTGTGGGGGTTTTTTTGTGATCAAAATCAATATGAAAACAATGATCCATTTAAATTGAAACAATGTTTTATTGTGCGGGCGGGATCACTTTTATAGTCTCTATGAATGTCTATCTTCGTTTCATCAAGACGGGCGCATCTCATAAGCAAGATGCAATCGCCCATAAAAATTGCCCCATTTTTATGTCTACAGGTGATGGAAATGCAGATCAAACGAACGATAGAGAAAATCCCAGGCGGCATGATGCTGGTGCCGCTTTTCCTGGGCGCGTTATGTCACACCTTTTCCCCCGGCGCCGGGAAATACTTCGGCTCCTTTACCAACGGTATGATCACCGGTACGGTGCCTATTCTGGCGGTCTGGTTCTTTTGCATGGGGGCGTCGATCAAGCTAAGCGCCACCGGTACCGTGCTGCGTAAATCAGGCACGCTGGTCATAACCAAGATTCTGGTCGCGTGGGTGGTCGCGGCGATTGCATCACGTATTCTGCCGGAACATGGTGTAGAAGTGGGTTTCTTCGCCGGGTTGTCTACGCTGGCGCTGGTGGCCGCAATGGATATGACCAACGGCGGGCTGTATGCCTCAATTATGCAGCAGTACGGCACCAAAGAAGAGGCCGGAGCGTTTGTCCTGATGTCACTGGAGTCTGGCCCGCTGATGACCATGGTGATTCTGGGAACCGCCGGGATCGCTTCGTTTGAACCACACGTGTTTGTGGGGGCCGTATTACCGTTCCTGATTGGCTTTGCGCTGGGGAATCTGGACCCTGAGCTGCGGGAGTTCTTCAGCAAAGCGGTGCAGACATTGATTCCTTTCTTTGCCTTCGCGCTTGGTAACACCATTGATTTGAGCGTGATTGCGCAGACCGGTGTACTGGGTATTTTGCTGGGCGTGGCGGTGATTATCATTACCGGTATTCCATTGATTATCGCCGATAAACTGATTGGCGGCGGCGATGGCACGGCGGGGATTGCGGCTTCAAGCTCAGCCGGTGCGGCGGTCGCTACGCCGGTGCTGATTGCTGAAATGGTTCCGGCATTTATACCGATGGCGCCAGCAGCAACTTCCCTTGTCGCCACGTCGGTGATTGTGACCTCCATTCTGGTGCCAATTATCACTTCCATCTGGTCGAAAAGAGTGAAAGCCAGGGCGGCGGAAATTGATATTCGTAGCGCCGTGAAGTAAATCTCTTTTGCCGGATGGTCTGTTCCATCCGGCTTAACGATTTACGCTTTGACGACAAATACCTCATCGATGGTCCGACACTCACTCTCGTTCAACTCTCCACCGGCATTTCGTGACACGCCGGTGCAATAGCCAAACTTACGCGATACCACGGTTTTGATAGTGGTGACGAAATCTTCGCCGATGGCGTAGATGGACATGTAGGTGCCAATCTGGTCCTGAATGTCGCGAAGTGCTGCCAGGTCGCCCTGTTCAAACGCTTCCCGTGCGCTGACAAACAGCTCAGGCATGACGTTGTTTAATCCTGAAATCACCCCCGCGCCGCCTGCCAGCAGGTTCGGAATGAAGTATTCGTCATAGCCGGACAACACGGAAAAATCCTCCCGCACGGCGCGGGTGCTCTGAATCATACTGCGAGTATGGGACTGGCAGTCGACGGTATCTTTAATGCCTGCGAAGTTGGGGAACTCGGCGGCGAGGGTGGCAACCAGTTCGGGCGTTAAATCGCAGCCAGTGCGCGCCGGAAAGTTATAGGCAAACCATTTACCGCTGAGCTTCTGCCCCAACTGACGGAAGTAGCTCAGCAGCTGTTTCGCCGTTTGCCCGTAGTAGTAAGGCGGCAGGATCATCACGGCGTCGTAATCGGCACGATATGCTTCCTGCGCCATCAACAGCACATCATTCTGGCAGGTAGATGAGACGTTGGCGACCATCTTCAGCGAGCTCATGGCGCGGGCCTCGCGGATCAGTAGCCGCTTTTCTTCGAGCGTAAAGGAGGCAAATTCCCCGATGCTACCCATCAGCAAAATCACGTCGATTTTGGCCTCGGTTAGGCGTTTGAGATGCTGACTCAGACCGTTAAGATCGATCTTGCCGTCATTGTCCATTGGCGTAATGGAAGGACACCAGACGCCAGCAAATTGCGATTGACCAGTCACGTTGTCGACTCCTTATTTGAAATGATGTTTCAAAACCAGATTACATTGATAGCATGTGTCCCTAAGTTTCATGTGAACCGTGCTCTCATTTTGAGCGACTGGGGTAAAATAAATGTGGTGTAATGGGGGGAAATTTATCGGGAGAGGGAACAGATGCGATATCCGGTCGATGTTTTTACAGGCAAAGTTCGGGACTACACGGGAAGCCGTCCCAGCGCGATTGCTAAGGTCCAGGTTGACGGCGAGCTAATGCTGACCGAACTGGGGCTGACGGGTGATGAACAGGCGGAAACGAAAATTCACGGCGGGCCGGATCGCGCGCTGTGCCACTATCCGCGCGAACACTATCAGCACTGGAGACAAACGTTTGGGGAGCAGGCAGAGCGCTTTGTCGCGCCCGCGTTTGGCGAGAATCTCTCTACTGAGGGGCTCACGGAAGAGAATGTATTTATTGGCGACATTTTCCAGTGGGGAGATGCGCTGATTCAGGTCACGCAGCCGCGCTCGCCGTGCTTTAAGCTGAATTTCCATTTCGGCATCAGCGATATGGCAAGCCAGATGCAGGATGCAGGCAAGACGGGCTGGCTGTGCAGCGTCATCGCTCCAGGTCAGGTGTCGGCGGACGCGCCGTTGATCCTGGCGTCACGCGTCAGCGACGTCAGCGTGCGGGAGGCGATTGCCATTGCCTGGCATATGCCGTTTGATGACTCACAATATCACCGTTTACTGTCGGCTGCCGGGTTATCGAAAAGCTGGACCAGAACGATGCAAAAGCGTCGTTTAAGCGGCAAGATCGAAGACAATTCCCGACGTTTGTGGGGAAAATAAAGCCATTCTGGCCATGCAATTAAATCAGGTGGTAACACCTGATTTGCCTCTCTCGTGGTTCTTATCTCTGCACACTAAGGCGGGTAAAAAAACCTGCCTGTCACGCCATGTTTTCAGTCCATTCTTGATACCTGGCCCACAAAAAGAAACTCTGCGTAGAAAAAAAACTTGAGTATTTCCGGCACTCAAATATCTTAACTTCAAATTGGTTTAAACCAGATGAGCAAAATGAAAAAGAAAAACAATGTTGATGTGCTTAGAGAGCGCTTTGAAAGCTGGTTAAACGAGAATAATTTGCCAGCGGGCTCTAAATTGCCCTCGGAGAGAGAATTATGTGAGCTGTTGGATGCGAAGCGCATGACCTTACGTCAGGTTCTGATTGAGCTTGAGATCGATGCGCGTATCTTCCGAAAGAACCGCAGTGGTTGGTTTATTTCATCGAAGCGATTTATTTATAATCCCAAATCACTTTCCAGCTTTAATGCTGAAGCCTGTGCTCAGGGGCGCAAGCCTTTTTGGGATTATTTAACCAAAGAAACGATTGCGACGGTTCCGCACCATGTTGATGATGTTTTTCTCTCCTCCGGCGATCGCTATTTAGTTACCGGTTGGTGTGGTCTTGATTCGCATAAAGTGTTTTACCATGAGTCCTATATTGATGCTGATGTTGCGCCAGGATTCATTAACAAATTGGGGAATCAGTCTTTTGCCAGCGTCTGGGAAGATGCGTTTGGTCATATTTTAAGTATCAAAGAAATGATTTTTAAACCGGTCAATATGCCAGAAGTAGCCTGCAAAGAGTTGGGCGTTGCACCTAATACTTATGGAATTTTAGTAGAAAAACATCGGGCTACCCGAGATAAAAAAGTGGTTCAGGTTGATTTTGAATACTGGCGACTTGAATCAGTGGAACTTGTTATTCGTGATGAATGAGAAAAATAATGGGAAAATGTAACCAAGAACTTCTCGCTGAGCGTGCGAGAAATATACCACTGTACCTACATGCTTATGCCTTTCATTTGAATATGCGCTATGAGAGAGTCCTTCCTGGCGATCTTCTGGATATTGCGCATCAGCAACAATTAAAGGGCGTGAAAATACATGTTGAGGATGGTGAATCCCAATCACTGCAGAAATTAAACGATCGGCAGTTACACGATTTTAAAGAAAAGGCCAAAACATATAACCTCGATGTGCATATTGAAACGAGTGCATCGGACAAGGCGACATTGACGGATGCGATCCGTATTGCTGTGGCAACTGGTGCAACTTCAGTACGTTTCTACCCGCGCTATGAAGGGCATCTCAACGATGTCATGGCAAAGATTGCCAATGATATTGCGTGGTTGTCTCAGTATGACGATTGTGGACTGAGCTTTACTATCGAACAGCATGAAGATCTGCAAGGCCATGAACTGGTGACGCTGGTTAATAATAGTGGAATGAAGAATCTCTCTATTCTGTTTGATTTTGGCAACATGATTAACGCCAATGAGCAGCCGCTTTCTGCGTTGGAGGTCATGTCCCCTCTAATCACTCAGGTGCATATTAAAGATGCAAAAATTATTAAAGAAGGTAAAGGCTGGGGGCATGAGGCTTGTCGTTCAGGATACGGTGACTTACCAATGGAAGAGATGCTTAAGGCATTATTACTTTTAGGTGAGGATAAACCGCAAGTAAATGCTTTCGGTCTGGAAGAGGAAGTTGAATATTATGCTCCGGCATTTCGTTTCGCTGATGAAGGTGATAATCCCTGGATCCCATGGCGCGATGCAAGCTATACGCCGCTGCCCGACAGCGACATGATTGATGCGCGACTGGCGCAGGAAAAAGAACATGCTCTTGCTCAAATAAAATATATTCGTGATTTATGCGACAAGTTTACAGGTAATAAATAAATTCCTTTAAATGTTATTAAATGCGAAAAGGGTTATGAAAATAGCTCCCTTAAGTTATTAATTATATAAATTAATTTAAATATTTCTCTCAACAAGCAATGAGGGTTTAATCATGTTCATGAATAAATGGGCAAGGCTCTGCTTTTTAATTTTAGGCGGCGGCACAATATTCAAACTTTCAAGTATGAAAGATGTTTTTTATGTGCCAATGCAAAGTGACTGGGGTTTAACCAATACGCAAATTGGTTTAAGTTTTACCGTTTATACGATTGTTCAGACAACCGGGCTTTTTCTGTCGCTCTATATCGCAGACCGTTATTCCAAGAAAATATTATTACCATTTGGTCTGATCGGCGTTGGGCTATGCGGTTTATATTTGGCAACGCTACCGTCATTTACCGGTTATCTGATTTGCTTTGCCGCAATGGCGTTCTTTGCCGATGTGGTTTATTGGCCGGTGTTATTGAAAGCTGTGCGTCTGCTAGGTACGCAAGAAGAACAAGGGCGAATGTTTGGCTTTTTAGAAGCCGGACGCGGCGTGGTGGATGTTATCGTCGCTTCTGGCGCTCTGTTTGTTTTCGTCCAGTTTGGTGAAGGTAAAGCGGGGATGCAGGCGGGTCTGTTGTTTTATACGGTCATTACGCTTGCGGCAGGTATTGTGACGTACTTTATAGTCGATAATGACAAAGTGAAAGGCGGCGAGAAAACCAGTGCCAACATGGAAGTGTTAAAGGGTATCAAACATGTGTTGTCCTGCCCTAACGTCTGGCTGGCTTCTTTAGGGATTTTCTTCGTTTACGCCGCGTACTGTGGCCTGACTTACTTCATCCCATTCTTAAAAGATATCTACATGCTGCCAGTAGCGCTCGTCGGCGCGTACGGCATCATCAACCAGTATGCGTTGAAAATGGTAGGAGGTCCGATTGGTGGGCTGCTGGCGGATAAGGTTGCTAAATCGCCGACGGTTTACCTGAAGTGGACATTTCTGATCTCCGCTGCTGCTATGGTTGTTTTTATGCTGCTGCCACATCAAACGATGAATGTGTATATCGGTATGGCGGCGACGCTAGGATTTGGGGCGATTATTTTCTCACAGCGCGCCATTTTCTTTGCACCAATGGATGAGATTGGTACTCCGCGTGAATATGCCGGTTCGGCAATGGCATTTGGCTGTATCATCGGTTATATGCCCGCCATGTTTGCCTATACGTTATACGGCTATTTACTGGATACCAATAGCGGCATCACGGGCTATAACTATGTCTTTAGCGTGATGATTGCGTTCAGCTTAATGGGCTTTATCTGTTCGACCATTTTGGTGAAGCGGATTAAAAAGCAAAAGCTAGCGGCTGCGACTGCGGTAGCATAATGTGAGAGCTTCCCCCGGCACGATGTGCCGAGGGAAGCCTGTTAAGCGCGTTTATACAGCGGTAACCAAATTACCAGCCGTAAACCACCCAGCGGGCTGTCTTCGGCCTTCACCCAGCCACGATGCTGTTGGATTGCGGTTTCAACAATCGCCAGACCCAGACCTGTTCCGCCAGACTCGCGATCGCGCGCCTCATCGGTACGATAGAACGGACGGAAAATCTGTTCCCGGTCTTCAGGGCTAACGCCCGGGCCATCGTCGTCTACGGTGATGGTAATCCCGTCGATATCCACCGCGAAGCCAACTTCAATCTTCGTGTGTGAATAACGCAGGGCATTGCGCACAATGTTTTCCAGCGCGCTTTCCAGCGCATTTGGGTTGCCGTACAGCGGCCACGGGCCCGGCGGGAAATTCACTGTGAGCGATTTCCCCATCTGTTCGGCTTCAAAGGCGGCGTTATCCAGCACTTCGCTCCACAGCTGATTCGCTTTCACCGTTTCACTGACCAGCGCGTTTTTCTGCTGATTGCGTGACATCACCAGCAGGTCGTTGATCATGCTATCAAGCCGATGCGCTTCTGTTTCAATACGCTCCAGCTCTTTGCTCTCACCGCTACGACGGCGCAGCAGCGCGGTGCCCAACTGCAGACGTGTCAACGGTGTTCTCAACTCGTGAGAGATGTCCGACAACAGGCGTTGCTGCGAAGTCATCATTCGCTCCAGCGCCGTCACCATCTGGTTAAAGCTGGCGCCTGCCGCCAGAAACTCTTGCGGACCGGCTTCCAGTTCCGGATGCTGACGCAGGTTACCCTGGGCCACTTCATCCGCCGCGTTTTTCAACTTACGCGCCGGTTTCGCCAGACTCCATGCAAGCCAGAGCAATAGTGGAGAGCTGACTAACATGGTGACGATCAGCAACAACAGTGGTCGGTCGAACAGCAGATTGATAAAGTCAGATTGTGAGCTGCTGGCAGGTCGAATGAGATACAGCTGGTAGTTATCTTCGCCGTCTCTGACGGAGAAAGGCCCGACCATCTCAACGCGACCGTATTTTTTCTTTTGCGGATGGTCGGCGTTATCGGCCTGACCAATAAAGTTACGAATGATCTGCATTTCGTTGCGTTCTGCGCCGATCACGCGTCCTTCCGTCGTAACAAGCAATAACCGCTGTCCTGGCGGCGCCCACTTGTCTATCGCCCGAAACAAGCGACGCCACCACATCAAATCGTTGGGTGGATCGTTCGCCAGTTCAGCTTCAACGTGTTGCTCAATCATCAACCCTTGGCGCTGCTCGCTATCCAGTAGCTCGGTCATCTGGCGTGAATCAAGCTTGGGTAACATCAGTACCAACATCAACACCAGTGCCAGCGTCAACCAGAAGATGGCAAAGATGCGTGCGGTTAAGCTCCCTATCATGAAGCGGAGACCATCAGGTAGCCGCGACCGCGCAGGGTTTTAAACCACGGGTGTCCGTCTTTACGTTCTGGCAACTTACGACGCAGGTTCGAGATATGCATGTCGATCGCGCGATCGAAAGGTGTCAGGCGTTTGCCCAGCACTTCCTGGCTCAGGTGTTCACGCGAAACCACCTGACCGAGATGCTGTGCCAGCAAATAGAGCAGGGTGAATTCGGTGCCAGTTAATTCCAGGATTTGCCCGTCAAAGCTGGCTTCCTGGCGACCCGGATTAAGGCTTAACGCATCCACTTCCAGTGTCGGCGAACCGTTGTCGCTGTTCTGCTGCTGCTCGCTCCAGTGCGAGCGACGCAAAATAGCGCGGATGCGCGCGACCAGTTCACGGTCGTTAAACGGTTTGGGTAAATAGTCGTCCGCGCCCAGCTCAAGACCAAGTACGCGGTCCAATTCGCTGCCGCGAGCGGTCAGCATGATTACGGGTGTCTGGTGTGTCTGACGAAGTGCTTTCAGCGTATCAATGCCATTTTTCTTCGGCATCATGACGTCGAGCAAAAGTAAATCGATGCTGTCATCCAGAAGCTCAAGCGCCTGTTCCCCATCATAGGCAACCAGCACATCGAAACCTTCCATTTCGAGCAACTCCTTTAACAGGGAAGTCAGCTCTCGGTCATCATCAACTAACAGGATTTTATTCATTGTTTACGTACCTCCGAGGCAGAAATTACGTCATCAGGCGTCGCTAATCTATGACTTTACGTTGTTTTACACCCCCTGACGCATGTTTGCAGCCCGAATCGTAAACTGTCTCTCGTTGAATCGCGACAGAAAAGATTTTGGGAGCAAGTGATGGGCAAAGTTACCGCTGCCGTCATGGCCTCAACGCTGGCACTGAGTACTTTAAGCCATGCAGCTGAAGTCGTCACAGGCGATCACTGGCACCTGGGTGAAGGCTCCGCGCAACGCAGCGTTCAGAGCCACATGTTTGACGGTATCAGTTTAACCGAACATCAACGTCAACAGATGCGAGATTTAATGCAGCAGGCAAGACACGAACAGCCTCCTGTTAATGTTAGCGAAATGGAGACAATGCATCGCCTTGTCACCGCAGAGAAATTTGATGAACGCGCTGTGCGCGCTCAGGCAGAAAGAATGGCGCAACAACAGATTGCCCGCCAGGTGGAAATAGCCAAGGTTCGCAACCAGATGTATCGCCTGTTAACGCCCGAGCAGCAAGCGGTTTTAAATGAGAGACATGAACAACGAATGGAGCAACTGCGCGACGTAGCGCACTGGAAAAAAAGCTCATCGTTGAATTTATTGAGTAGTAGCAACTCACGTTCCCAGTAGTAACCCTGTTTTCCTTGCCATAGACACCATCCCTGTCTTCCCCCACATGATGTGGGGGTTTTTTTTATCAGGCACTTAGAAAAAATCCCTTATAAATCAACCCTTCTTGCAACAGCTATAAGCAGTTACAAGAAGGATATAGCGTTACGGGTGTAGACAAGATGTAGACAACATTGTCACACCACCAACCCGCCGCCGAGTGGGTTCAACGTCACCGCGTGTTGCAGATAATCAGGGGCGAGGTGAGCATAAACCATCGTTTGCTGAATGCTCGCATGACCAAGGATCTGCTGTAACGCGATAATGTTGCCACCGTTCATCATGAACCAGCTCGCGAACGTGTGCCGGAGCACATGCGTAGCCTGTCCGCGTGGCAAGTCTGGTTTAACCTGCCTGAGCCGTTCGCAGAAGTTTTCATAGTCAACTTTGAACAGTGGCCCGGTGTCGCTGGTCTTGATCTCTTTCTCCAGTTCTTCTGATATCGGAACCGTACGCTTTTTTCCGTTTTTGGTCTTAAGGAACGTCACGCGCCCGTGATTAACCTGCTCACCTCGCAGCGTGCTGCCTTCACCCCAGCGTGCGCCAGTGCTTAAGCATAGCAGTGCTACACGTCGATCGTCGCCGGTTAGAGTATACAGCAATTTGCTGATCTCTGATTTGGCGAGATAGGTCATAGCTGGCGGTGCTTCTTTCAGTGGTTCCAGACCCTTACAGGGGTTTTCCTTCCTAAACTCTTCCAACTTTATCAACGTGCTGAACATCCCGGATAAGCGGTAAATGTCCCGGTTGATTGTTGCTGCGCTGATACCGTCTTCCAGCCGTTGGCTTCGGTGTTGTGCAATCATTCGCTTGTTCAGTCGGTTAACGGCTGGATCACCAAGCGCCCTGATTGTTTTATTCAGGTGCCGCTTTTCAATCTCGCCATTTTCCTGAGTCTGTCCATACAGCAGCCACCAGGTATCTAACAACTCGCCTAAGGTACGGCGGTCAACGCTCGCGCCGAGCCATTCTTTTTTGTCGGCGTTGGCTAATACATAACGCTCAAAAAGAAACGCCTCTTGTTTCTTCTCAAATCGCCTGCGGATACGTTTTCCGTTACGTCCGCGCGGCCATACGTCCACTTCATATTGACCACCTTCGAGCTTCTTAATCGACATAAGAAAGCCCTCCGGCATTTATTTCCCCATCCTGATAACAGATAGTGAAAATGTAATGTTTATAGATAGTTAACCAGTTTGTTTCTCGGAGCGGTCTGATCCAGTAGACTCTGGCCCAATGTGTGCGAGGGCCGGTGCGATTTGACCAGCTTGAGGTGCGGTCTTATCAGTCATTAGCCAGAGCGTATATTTTGCGAAACGTGAATGCTGAGTGATCTTAAGCAAGATATCGCTACCAATACTCTCCACTCTTCCTGTCTCGTAATACTTTTGTGTGCCAGCAGGTATTCCAGTTAATTCAAAGAATTGCTGCCTTGTTAGCCCCTCCGCATCCCTGATAGCTCTGATTTTTTCACCCACGCCGCTTGACGGGGTAGGGATCTCTACCATAACACCCTCCTTAAGGGTGGTAATCTCTACCATGAGCAACCGCCAATATAAGCAGTTACAAGCCGAAATAAGCGCCTAGCGCCGATGGGGATTATGACACATGACAGAGAAAGAGTTAGAGGGGTTCATTGAAGTGCGTCACGCCGTTGACGCGGTTCCATATCCTAAATTTGCCGAGTTAATCGGTAAGAAACCTGCCACGGTTAAGAGCATGATTGATGACGGTAAGTTGCCGATCATCCCGTGGAAGAACCCGGAAAGCCTGGGCGCCCGCGCTGAGAACTGGATCTATATTCCTGAATTCAACCGCGCAATGCGTGACGCCTACTACAACCGTCCGAGAGAGCAGCGCGATGCTTGGTTGCTGTGGATCGGTCTTTGAGGTTATCGCGATGAGCCAGAAAACAGCCAACCACAAAAACCGGGTGCGTGAATACAACGACATTCTGGACACCCATTTAAAAGATATGCAAACGGGATTCATGATTCGCACCAATAGCGGCGAGTTTATGATTAGGGATAAAAAGCTGATTAAGAAAATAACCAAAGACGTGGCCCGCCATGTTGATGGTGAATTGCTTAAATTGGGAATGTGAGGGGGATTTTGTGGCTGTGCAATTAATACAGTTAAGTCGTCACTCATATTTATATCGTGGCTTCACTATTCAGAAATGCCCGCGTAATCCTTTTACGTTTAAGCACTCTTATCGTATTTCCAGCAATAGCGATTATTACGGGCGTGACTTTGCTTTAGCGGAAGCCATGCGCACGGTTGATCAGATTTATAAGCAAGGGGGCAGTAATGCACGATGAAGGCCCATCACTGGCAAGCCTGCTTAAGCACGGGTGCCAGGTTACACACTTCAAGAACTCACACGGCTGGCTGGAAACTCCAGACGGAAGATTTTTTAAGCCCGAACCCGCGAAGGTTCAATTTATCAAAGGTAAAAATAAACCGTTTATTTATACCCAAAAAATAAATAAAGGCTTCCTGTTTACACTGGCTGAATTATTTAAAAAGCTAATTAAGTAATTCGGTTTTAAAAAATCAACTCTGTTTTCTCCGTCTCTTTATTAAGTGGCGGCGGTTCAACTCATTCTTTTTTTGAGGAAGAGATTATGACCAAACGTGATCAATATAACTTCATCCTGCACGTTCTCTTACCTGCTGTTGAGCGTGAAGGGCTGACGATTAAAACCCGCCGCGATGGTGAGTTAACCCTTTCTTCTGACGATCCCTCTGTTTCCTGCTTTATCGACGATATGCGCCAGCGCCTTACCACGGCGTTGCAGCGTCCGGCTGTTCCATCTTCCCCTTACGGAGTCCTGTAAAATGATCCGCCCGTTCATCAAATGGGCAGGGGGTAAAACCCGTGTCCTTCCTGACCTGCAGCCGCACCTTCCTAAAGCCGACTGCCTGATCGAACCGTTCGTAGGCGGCGCATCGGTATTTCTGGCGACTGAGTACCGCCGCTATGTGCTGGCTGATATCAACCCGGATCTTATTAACCTGTATCGGGAAGTCACCCGTTACCCGGACTTAGTGATCGATGCGGCCCGCGAACTGTTCAACAGCAAGAACAGCCCGCAGGGGTACAACGAAGTCCGAGCCGCGTTCAATAAGCGGGTAGGTACGGTAAAAAGCGGTGGGTTGCGTTATGGCGTCGAAATGGCGTGCATTATGCGCGCTGCTCAATTCCTGTATCTGAATCGCCACGGTTATAACGGCTTATGCCGATACAGCCGGAAGACCGGCTTTAACGTACCGTTTGGCAAGTATAAGAGCGTCTACTTTCCTGAAAATGAAATCCGCCAGTTTGCTGAAAAAGCCAACGATACAAAGGCGATATTTCTTTGCGCGCCGTTCCAGCGTTCTCTACAGGTCGTCACGGGTGGCGATGTTCTCGTTTACTGCGATCCGCCTTACCTGCCGGAAAGCAAAACAGCCGATTTTACCCAATACCACACCGAACCATTCACGGAAGACAACCACCGCCAGTTAGTCCAGGCACTGCTGGAAGTTAACCGTAAGCATGGCGTGAAGGTCGTCATTTCCAACAGCGACACCGAAGCCACCCGCGCGATTTATCAGCCCTTCAAGATGCACGAAATCAGCGTGCAACGTTCCGTCAGCACTGACAAAGACAACCGCCAGAAGGCCAAAGAAGTGATCGGCGTGCTGCCTGTCTGCGACTGCTGCGGACGTTACGGCGGTGGTTGCCCTGATTGTGACGCCGTGATGGGTGATGCGACTTACAACGCGATGGTTGCAGCGGGCACGTTTGACGATCTGGAGGCTTTCTAATGACTACTTTCACAGCACCATCAGTAATTGTTCCAACGGATATAAGCGCAAAAGTTCGTGAAATTGAAACGGCCTATAAGCGCTTCCTTTCTGAATTCCGCATACCTGACGATCATAAAATCGTCGTGAATTACAGCGGCGGTAAAGATTCAACGGTAACACTTGCCATAGCTCACGCGCTTTTTGGTGATCGCGTGCAAGGTCTTATGGCCGACACTGATAACGAGCATGAACTGACGATCGAATACGGGCGCACTATTCATCAGCAAATAGGTTGTAAGCCTGTTCAGGTTGTTAAGCGGAACTATACGGAAGAAGACTTTGCCAGCCGCCGCGCTTATTTGCAGAAAAATTGGCCGAGGCGTCAGACTATCCGTATGGGGGCGTATCGTGGTGTGGTGATGCCTTCGCTGGCCCGCAAAGATACGAAGTTTGCAAAAGCATGGATGCAAACAGCGAAGCGCTGGGGAATTGAGTTTGAGACAGCTTTAGATGCTGCATTGTCAGTTCTGGGCCAGCCGTCTGGAAATAGTTTTCTGGATGCTGCATTGCTTCATGGCAAATTCCCAATGCTGCGCGATCGTTTTTGTACCGATGAACTGAAAATACAGATTGCCTTTGATGCGGTGATGAAACCTTTGTTAGATGAAGGTGAAGTCATTGTGCAGTGGTCAGGTGTCAGGGCTGATGAGTCATCAAAGCGGGCTGGCTATGAACGCTTCTCAACAGACCAGCGCGATCCCCAATTCCTTTACAACTTCCTGCCTATCCACCAGTGGACGGCGAAAGACGTTTTTGCCCTTCATAAACATTTTGGTATCAAGCCTAACCCTCTTTACACGCAAGGTGCCGCCCGTGTTGGCTGCATGAACTGTGTGCTTTGCAACAAAGAAGAGATAGCCGAAACAGCAGCACGCTGGCCTGAACATATTGATAAACATCGCCAGTGGGAATTGCAGGTCAGGTTGGGGAGTCGCTGGGTTCACTGGATGAGTGTCGGCGAGGTTAGCCAGCGCTGGATGTCGTCTGTTCTGGGCTTACGTGAAATCACTGACCGGCACGGAAAGAAAGTGAAGATTCGAAACAACTTGGGCAAAGAAGTGATGCTTCAGGGGCTTACGCCGGAAGTGCAGCATATTGACTGGTCTGGATTTTATGGGCCACGCGGCAACCTCAATTCGCCGGGTGTTGATGAGGTTCTTGAGTGGGCCAAATCTGGGCGCGGTGAGCAGGTATATGAACTGGCTTTAGCTGGTCTTGAAGCAAGTGTCTGCTCATCTCACTACGGCCTTTGTGAATAGGTAGCCATATGACCGCCTATTACAACGAGATCGATCCATTCGCCGCGCAGTGGCTGCGCAACCTGATCGACGCCGGGCATATTGCCCCCGGTGTCGTTGACACTCGCTCAATTAAGGAAGTATCCGCAAATGATCTTAAAGGATTCACGCAATGCCACTTCTTTGCCGGGATCGGCGTGTGGTCTTACGCCCTGCGCCGCGCAGGATGGCCCGATGATCGCCCCGTCTGGACAGGTTCATGCCCCTGCCAGCCTTTCAGCGCCTGCGGAAAGCGGCAGGGAAAAGACGATGAGCGCCATCTCTTCCCCACATGGTTTCGTCTTATATCGGAGTGCCGCCATGACGTTATCTTTGGCGAACAGGTTGCGAGCAAAGACGGCCTCGGCTGGCTCGACGATGTACGCGATCACCTGGAAAGAGCGGAATACGCCTTCGCAGGTTTCGATCTCTGCGCTGCGGGCTTCGGTGCTCCGCACATTCGGCAACGCCTCTTCTGGGTGGCCGACGCCGAACGCGAGCAATGTCAAAAACGCCTATCAGGATCCCCAGAAAGTCATAGCCAGGATGTTGGCGGGGCGGCAATCGAACCTACAGGATTTTGCCTGTCTGGCGGGCTGGAACACTCCTACAGCAACGGATGGGAAGGGCGGATATGTGGGTGGGAGGATCCGAAACGGGAAGATTTCAACGGATCGGTTGGATGTAACGGCGCAACTTGCGGGCTGGCAGACGCCGACAACAAGCAACGATCGCAAGCCGAATCAGCAAAATGCGCTAACGAGTTATCGGGAGGACGGAACAAAAATTCAGAAACGGTTGCAGGATTTGGCAGCAATAGCGGGGCCAATGCGGTTAACGGTTTCTGGGGATCTGCTGACTGGCTCTTTTGCCATGATGGAAAGTGGAGGCCAGTTAAACCCGGACTTAAGCCGCTGGTTAATGGGCTTGCCGGACGCGTGGGCCAGTTGCGTGCCTACGGAAACGCCATCGTTGCACCGGTCGCGGAAGCGTTCATAAGTGCATATTTGGAAAGTGCGCAATGACCACGGCAACCCGTGGCCGTCGCGCCCCTTCTCCACCTCCACCGTATCCGGGTAGCACTGATAATGCTATCCCTTACGCTTATGGCGGGAACAAACCATACCAGCCGATTGGCGTTGATGTAGCGCCGGGGCTGGATGGTTTCGACTATCTTACACCGGACGGCACCCGCAAGCATATTGCGTCCAGTGAACTGGTAGCGGAGGACGAAAAGCCGGAGCGCAGCAAGCTGCTGCGTCGCCGTCTGGCTTCCCTTCCGCAGTATATCCGCCGCCACTTTGCCGCGAAGCTGGACGCACTGGATGCGAAAGACCGCAAAGCGGCAGATCACTGGCTGGTTAATACCTTTGAGCGCCACGTATTAACACGTATTGATAGCGTGAACAGTGTTTACCAGCCTGACACTGTGATGCCTGGCATTCTGCTGTCAATCCGCGATCAGCTTTTCCGTATGCTTTGGGCAGGGAAAAAAGAGTTAAAAAGACTGGCTTATACGCTTGCCGATATCTTTACGAGCGAGTTTATACGCGAGTCCGATCACCAGTTGGCGCGCACCGGCGATCCTGAGTTCGCGGCGCTTTCTGGCTATGGCCGTATTGCGTCGCTGGCGGTGCATCTGAAAACGCCGATCCCAGGTTGGACAGCGTATTGCAATGAAGAACTTGAAGCGGAGGACGCGTTACGCGCGGTTCTCCGTCTTGAGTCACCGCAATGGTGGTTAAACCGCCTGCGCCGTATCCATGCCCGGTGGCGTGAGCACTTGATGATCGCGGCGGGATACGTCCAGAAAAAATCTTCCCCATACAGTAGCGCCCCGTGCCTTACGGAATGGCTGGCCCAGAAAAAGGCTAACCGTGAATACCTTAAGGCTATGGAACTGGAAGACCAGGACACGGGCGAGCGCATTTCACTGATCGATAAAGTCGCCGGCAGTGTTGCCAATCCGGCCAACCGTCGCCGCGAACTCATGACGAGAATGCGCGGATTTGAAGATCTGGCGAAGCTGGAAGGGCTGGCCGGTGACTTCTACACGCTGACAGCACCTTCCCGTTACCACTCCATGCAGCATAACGGGCGCCGCAATAATAAATACTGTGGCGCGTCGCCGCGCGAGACGCAGCAATATCTTTGCAAAGTCTGGGCGAGAACCCGCGCAGCGTGGAAGAGAAAAGGGATCCGCGTCTTTGGTTTCCGCGTGGTCGAACCGCACCATGATGCAACGCCACACTGGCATTTACTTCTTTTTATGCGCCCGGAATGCGTCGAGCAGGCGCGTGAAATCTTCCGTAAATATGCACTGAAAGAAGACGGCAACGAACCGGGAGCGCAGGAAAACCGCTTTCAGGTTGTACCGATCGACGATGCCCACGGCAGCGCAACCGGCTATATAGCGAAATACATTTCGAAGAATATCGACGGCTTCGCGCTGGATGGTGAGAAGGACGACGAAACCGGGGAAGACCTGAAAGAAATGTCACTCCGCGTTAGCGCGTGGGCATCGCGCTGGGCTATTCGCCAGTTTCAGCAGATCGGCGGTGCGCCGGTCACGGTATATCGGGAACTTCGCCGCCTGGGCGATCGCGAACTGGTGTTACATCCTGAACTGGAAACCGCCCGGCAGGCCGCTAACGGTGGCGAATGGGATAACTACGTATTAGCCCAGGGTGGCCCGTTGGTTGAGCGCGATAAGCTGCGCATCCGTCTGAACTATGAAACCACTGAAAACGGCAACGCCTACGGCGATAACGTCCAGCGAATCACTGGTATTTACTGCCCGATTACGGGCAATGACTCTTTGATCTTCACCCGCACCACTCAATACAAAATCGTGCCGAAGCGTCAGAGCGCTGATGGTGTGGCCGTTGACGTTGGTTTTTCAGGCGGCAGCGCCGCCCCTCGGAGTTCTGTCAATAACTGTACGCGGGATCCCGCGGCAGGTGCTGACGGTGTTGAACATGCCGCCTGCGAAGATGCAGGACAGTCGGAAATGACTGTGTCAGCTGAGGGCGTGACGGTGAATTTTGATGCGCTTTCACGACAGGAAAAACGAGAGCTGGCGCAGCGACTTAGTGACGATGTGCGGCGTAGGCGTAAAAAGCGGCCACCGGAGGGGGAAGAAGGGGCCGGGCTATCAGTGAAAGAACAGCAGATCAGTGAACTGCTGGCGCTACGTGGGATTGATGCCAGCGCCGGAATGGTGAGATCGGTGATGGCAGGTGCGTCAGTGGCGTGCGGTGATCTCGTTATTACCGTGCAAGACGGGCGGCTGGTATCGCGCAACCGTGCCGCGTCCGGGCTGGATAAGTTGCCGTCTCAGGTTATGGCAGCGAAGAAAAAGACAAGCGACCTCGTTAACCGAATGAAAGTCGCGTTTTCGGGACGGAAATAGAGCGCCGATCGGCGTTGTCGCCTTTGACAGTGTGGTACCGAATTCCGGCAAATACCGCCATTTCCGGCAGTGTTGGCCATACATCGAGAACCGTCATTTTTAACAGTGCTGCAGGTACAACGTGAGGATTTACGGATGAGTTATTTAGGGAGCAAAGGCGGCAGCGGCGTTTATCAAAAAATCATTGCCGAGATGCCGCCGCATGATACTTACATTGAAACCCACTTGGGCGGTGGGGCAGTGATGCTACATAAGCCGCCAGCTCAGTGGAATATTGGGATTGATATCGACGACGAGGCACTACGGGGATTTAGAGACAAATATCGAATGAGGGAGCAAGAGGAATTGTATCAGTTGCGGTGTACTGACGCCGTGGAATATATGAGCAGGTTTGATTTTGCGTCGGCCGGAAACGTCCTAGTGTATTCCGATCCTCCTTATCTGCCAGAAACGCGCACCAGTCGCGCCCGCTACCGTCATGAATATACCGTTGCCGATCATGAGCGTCTGTTAGCCAGCCTCATGAACCTGCCGGAAAACGTCAGCGTGATCCTTTCTGGTTATCCGTCGCAGCTTTATGAGGAAACGTTAGCGGGCTGGCGCAGCATGGAATTTCAGGCTATGACTCGCGGCGGCGTGCGAACAGAAAAAATCTGGATGAACTACCAGGAAGGGCGCGCGTATTCGCACACATTTGCCGGGAAAGATTACAACGATAGACACCGGATAAAGCGCAAAGCTGAGCGCTGGCGCGCGAAATATGCAGCCCTTCCGCCTGCTGAAAGACTAGCGATTATGGTGGCGCTTAATGAAGTAGATGCGGGGAAGTAAAAAAGCCGCCAAGCGGCTTTTTCAATGGCGATAGTTAGTTATTCTTCTTAAGCGGTTTGGCTTTCCATCGCTTAACCAGCCATTCAAATTCTTGATAGGTAGTTTCTGACTTGATGTGCTCTCTGATGGCTTTGATCAGAGGTTCGGCAATATCGTAGGTTTCTATAACGGTGGTATACGATGTTCGTTTGATCATCTGCTCGTTATAAATACCTTCGCGGATGCTCACGGCAACCCTTTCGTAAAAGTTCAGGATGTACTGAAATTTGCGGCGCTCAGTCATTTCTTCTTCGGTGATCGCTTTGCCTTCGCATGGAAAGACGTAAGCACGGAACGATTTTCCTGAACGATGCACTTGCTTAAGGACATGTAGCGACTCTATGTACTGCGTATCCTGGCGGCTTTCGAATAAAAAGTTAGCCGTTTGCGTTTTCTTCGCGGTGCGGACGTTATAGACGATTGTCCAGATGGCAACGACAACGCCGAGAAGCACAATGGCGTTACTGATAATTTGCAGGGTATTGGCGTCTAATGTCATGTTTTTTATCCATAAAAAAGGCGGGGTAAGTTCCCCGCCTCGTAGAGGTTAGATTCAGCTTAGAAGCCGTCGAACTCATCAAACAATTTTCTCATAATAACCCCCTTTGAAAGCATTTCGTAGTTCACTGATTGGTGAAGATTCACTTATTAGTGAAGTAATACGACAAAATTACCCTAAAGGTAATCGGTAGTCAAATGGATGGGCCTTTTGGAGCTGCACAATAGTGCACAAATTTGCACAATTTTTTTGAACCTGTTTATGTCCTTTCCGGCCTGTAATGGCGCGGTCTGAGCCGGGATCCGTGCCTGCACAAAAAAAGGGGCGTTTGTCGCGCGCAGGTGACGGGGGAACAGCCCCCGCAACAGGGGCTGGAAGGGGATCCCCTTTAGATACACTGATTAACACCGTAATCGCTTCTTTGCGTGTCGTTTCGTCATGCGCTGTTGTGTTTTGATGGTCAGGGAAAACGCCTGTCAGCATGGCGCTGAGGCGCTCTGATGTGATCGATGTATTGAGCGTTGTTCAGGCGTCAGTACGCTGATCCAGAAGGGAAGAAACACAGGGATATTGAAAGTATTTGATGATGTGCCGGACGGTTCGCCATGCGCTGGCCGGAACAGTCAGCGCTGGCGGTGGTTTATGGTGGGGGCGTTGCGGATTAATTCTGATCCAGCAGTGCGTAAGGGTTGAACCGGATCACTTCTTCGCCAATCCAGTCGTTGACGTGTTTCATGGCCTCCATCACGGGCATAAGCTCGTTAATCGCGTAAACCCGTGCGGCTTTCTCCACGTCGCCAAACGACCCCTTCTCACCCGGCATGGCTCCCATCAGTTGCGGGGGCACACGATGAGCGGCAAGGATATCGTCACGGGAGGATGCCTTGACGTTCATGAATTCATCTTTCGCGGTTATCTGCTGGAATGGCAGGATCTGCACGCCATCTTTGCCGCCGCCAGGCGCATGCAGCAGGATATTCTTGAAAGCTCCCTTCCCTCTGGACTCTGACAGCGTTTTCTTTACCACCTCAACGCTCTTGTCATTGGCCTGCGCCGAGCTGATGTAGATGATGCAGCCTGCATGAGAGCCGTTGTCATAGTACAGCTTGCGGAACGTATCCGCAGAATGAGCAAGGCTTGCAGACAGTAACCCGCCGATATACTCCGGCATGCCGTAGATTTCCTGATTGATATCAGGATTCATGATGTGGCATACATCACCGCGCCGGAAGGTGTACTCTTCCTTCCCTTCCTGCACGTACCAGTAAGTATCAAGGTCTGTACCTCTGCGTGTGTATTTTGCCAGGGCGTGCCGTAGTTCGAGTGGTCCACCGAGTCGGTTCGTGCGCAGCTCAAGATAGGTGTTACCGAAAACAAACCAGTCGAGGGCAAATCCGGAGAACGCCTGACGCGATAGCAATTTGTGGGGGATAAAACAGCCGAGCAACACATTGCGCTTAAAGTACAGCGCGGACTGATGCCATGATGTTTTGCGCGATGCGCGCGCCAGTCCGTACCAGTCAATCGGCGTTTCAAAGTACCGGCCATTATCGGCGCAGTACATGTTATCCAGCAGATCATAGCTCTCCGCCCGGTAAGGGCCGTCAAAGCTGAAGGCACTCAGCGACGGGGCGCTTCTCAGTGCGTCAGACAGGTCGCGCGATGTGGCTGGCTGGCGGTTGTAACTCTTTTTACTCTTTTTCATCAGAACTCCATCGCAAATCCACCGCTGCCGTCTTTTTCCTGTCCCAGCGGTTCGTTGATAATGGCGAGCATCGTCGCCCAGGCAAGATCGCCATGGCTGATGCCGCGGGATCGGTCAGTGTCATAGGTGATAAACCCGCCAGGTGTCTTAACCTTTCGCACGGCATTGAAGGCCGTCACAAGTGCCCGCTCGCTGCGATCGTATTCCCAGCGACCGGCGCGAATGATATGGAGCATTTTCAGCACCAGGGCGCGCTTTGAAGCCAGGTTAAAGGTATACGGCACCGCCATGGGGAAGAACTTTCTCACTATCTGGTAGACGGCTTCACCGTTACCACCGGTCACGTCAATGCCAATGTGCTGAACGTTATATTTAAACGTCAGGTTTTCGATAACTTTCGCCTGCTCTTCGAACTCCAGCCCCTGTACCTGGATGGTTTCTATCGTGCGGAACTTCCCACCGGGCACCAAAGGTGGCACTGTGACGGAGACCCCGCCACTGTCACCCTTACCACTGCTACCGTTGGCGTCATAGCCAATCCAGACCGCGCGCTGTCCCATGGGTCTGCTGGCAAAAGGTTTCCAGTCGGGCCACTCGTCGTAACCGTCAGCCCCACAGCCGATCAATGCGTTAAGGTTGAACGCCGACTCACCATCCCGGACGAACTCGCACATGTACAGGTTCTGGAATTCATCGTCGCTGTTCTCATCCTGAATTTCGTCCAGGCGGGTAAGTTTCCAGCCCTTATCTATCACATCCTGAATGGTGACTATCTGCCGCCAGGTTTTATCCGGACATAACAGGCCGCTGTTGAGCGTCTTCCAGGACACGTCAAACGCCTGCCGCTTCGATTTGGCGCGCTTTTCGTTCCAGCGATCGCCCGTCCAGAACTGATAGGCCTCGTGTGTTTCACTTGACGGTGTAGAGAAGTAAGTACGCGTCAGCCCTCTCAGCGTCGCCATAGCAGCCGCTACTTTGCGTAGTTTGATGAAATTAGCCACCCAAAAAAATTCATCGAAATATAAATGCCCTGTGTATGACTGCGCACTTGCTGCTGATGTGCCGAGAAAGTGCAGCTCTGCGCCGTTGGACAAAACAATTTTGTCACCACCTTTCAGCTCAACGTCCACCTCTTCCGCCAGCTTCTGGATGATCCCCTTGAACTGGTATGCCTGACGGCGCGACGCAGAGAGGAAAATCTGATTTCGCTGATACGGGTATTCCACCGTATCCCTGAGCGCTCTCAGTAATGCTTCCTGAGCAAAATACCAGGTAGCACCGATCTGACGGGATTTGAGTATCATGCGGTTACGGCAATCTGCCGCTTCACAGACCGCCAGTGCGTCATACCAGTCACGCTGATGTGCAGCGAGAGAACCCATGACCTTTTCACGCAGTGCCGTTATTTGCTCATCGGTGAAATGGTTCTTCTGCTTGCGTTTGCGCGTTTTTTTACCGCCAGCAGCCTCTGCTGGCTGACCGTCATTCAGCTTTTTCAACTGCCGGGTAAGCAAATCAATTTCTTTGTAATCACCGCCCGTTTTATTGTCCTTGGAACCCAACTGAATGAGCCGGGCATCAAAGGTCTGGGTTACGCGCTGGATGGTGGGCGTTTCGTCCCATTCGTCGCGTTTCTTCCACGAATAAATTGTGTTCTGGCTGATGCCCATCAGGCGCGAGATCTCCGCTGGCGGGTAGCCCTGCCAGTAGAGTTGTTTTGCGCGTAGCCGTACAAAAGCGTCCTGAATCATCTCTTCTCCCCTTGTATGCCGGGAAGATTACCGCGCGCGCGATCCCGCTTTCGCCCTCTTTCAGTTCTGTGCCTTCAGCGACAACAAAAGCACGTTGAGACAGCAACTTACGCTCTGTCATCATGACCATAAACCAACCAGTAACAGGACAATCAGCATGGCGAGCACCGCAAAACCAGCCCGCAAAAAGTTTCGCGTCGCCGTTTCTGGCGCCACCGTTGACGGTCGCGAAATTAGCGGCGAACACCTGAAAGCGGCAGCGGAAAGTTATGACCCGGGCGTTTACGCTGCGCGTGTGAACGTGGAGCACTACCTGTCAATGCTTCCGAACAGCGACTTCAGCGCTATGGGGGACGTGACCGGACTCAGTGCCGAAGATATCACCGATGGCCCGTTGAAAGGCCGCACCGCACTTTATGCGGAGATCGAGCCTTCAGCACGTATGAAGCAGCTCACTGATGAAGGCAAAAAGGTGTATTCCAGCATCGAACTGCACCCGCAGTTTGCGCTGAATGGCAACGCCTATGTTGTCGGGCTCGCCATGACGGATACCCCGGCAAGCCTTGGCACCGACCGCCTGAAGTTTGCCGCCCAGCAGCGCGCCCAGGTCATGGCGTTCAATAACCAGCAGACCGAGCCCCCGATGTTTACCGAAGCCATGGAAGCGGAAGTTATCGAACTGGCGCAGCAGCGCAGTGAAGAGGGTAAGCAGTGGCTCAGCCGCGTGATGGACCTTATCGGCAAAGGCCGCAAATCCGACAGCGAGCAGTTCAGCCAGGTGCGTGAGGCCGTGGAAAATGTGGCGCAGTCTCACTCTGACCTTCTCGATCGCTTCAATTCACTGGAACAGAAGAACAGCGAAGCCAGCCAGAAGGTTGAAAAACTCACCAGTGAATTAACCACCCTGCGGGAACAGTTGCAGACCCAGGACAGTAACCAGGCGTCCCGCTTTGCTGCTACCGGTGGTAATGGCGCGCAGCTGGTTGATTACTGATTTAACGAAGAGAGACAGACTAATGACAATCGTACTTTCCGGGAATACCCGCACGCAGCTTGAGCTGTACATGCAGCGTCAGGCGCAACTGAGCGGCGTGACCGTCAGCAACCTGACTAAACGCTATTCGGTGGATCCGTCCGTGCAGCAGCGGCTGGAAAATGCCGCCAAAGAAAGCACCGAACTGACGCAAAAGATTAACGTTATCGGCGTTGACGATCAGGAAGGCGATAAAGTCCTGGTTGATACCACCGGGCCGATTGCCCGCACCAACTCCAGCAGCGACGGAGTGAAACGCCGTAACCCGGTGAGTCCTCACGAGCTGGCTGCGCGTCGCTACCGCTGCGAGCAGGTCAACTACGATACTTTCATCAGCTATTCACAGCTGGATGCCTGGAGCGCTCACCCTGATTTTCAGGCCCGCGTCAGCCAGCAAATTGCGCGACAGATTGCGCTTGACCGCATCATGATCGGTTTTAACGGCACCTCGCATGCGCTGATCTCCGATTTCGCCGCTAACCCGCTGCTTCAGGATGTGAATACCGGCTGGATGGAGCAAATCCGTAAGCATGCAGCGGCCCGCGTTATGTCAGATGTGACCATTTCCACACGCGACATGGATAACAAAGTTACCGCCAGAGGCCAGTATGGTAATCCGGATGCACTGGTGCAGGACGTCCGTTCTTCTCTGCTGGATGAATGGCACAAAGACGCGCCGGATCTGGTGGTTCTGATGGGGCGTGATTTGTTCAACACCCTGCGCCTGCCGTTGATTAACGCGATGAGCACCACCAACCCGAACACGGAACTGATGGCCGGGCAGCTGATTATCTCTTCGCGCTTTATTGGCGGTCTGCCGGTGTACCTTGCGCCATTCTTCCCGAAAGACGCCATGCTGATCACCTCGTTCAGCAACCTGTCGATCTACTTCCAGAAGGGGTCTCTGCGCCGCCTGATGAAGGAAGAACCGGAATACAACCGTATTGCAACCTACCAGTCGATGAATGATGCCTACGTGGTGGAGGACTACGGCAAAAGTGCACTGATTCAGGGCATTAAGTTTGCCGATGCCCCTGCTGAGGGTGGCGGTGCGTAACTGACGGTACGGGCGCACGCAATGCGCCCGTCATAACGGAGGACATAACTGATGCTGACACCGGCACAGAAACATTTTCAGAACGTCATGGCGCAGCGTACAGGGCTCAACAGCGGTGAAGAAACCCTGGGCGAGCGTACTGCACACGAGCAGATCCTGCACCGCCTTCGCCTCGCGCAGTCACGGTTAAGCGGGATCCAGGCCAGGGCGGCAAAAGCGGAGGTTAAAAAAGAACTTCTGCCCGATTTTGCCGGATGGATTGACGGCACGCTTGAAGGTGACAGCGGTCGCCAGGACGAAGTGATCACCACCCTGATGGTATGGGCTGTCGACTGTGGCGATCTGGCACTTGCCCTGCGCATCGGCGAGTACGTAATACGCCATAACCTCAGTCTGCCGGACAATTTCGGGCGTGATGCCACGACGGTACTGACAGAAGAGATTTGCAATCCGATCCTGACGCTGGCGGGAACCGATCCGGATGCGGATTTATCCGGCTTCATCGCCCCGCTGGATACGCTGTGGGAGATGGTCGCGAACCGTGACATGCCTGATGAGGTGCTTGCCAAACTTTGTAAAGCCTGCGCCTTCGCTCGTCGCGCCTCCACTGACCCGGAGACGCAGGGCGCTTCGCTGAAGCTGCTTCGCCAGGCGATGCACCTCAACCCGAACGCCGGTGTTAAGCGTGAGATCGCCGCATTAACCCGCGCACTTAAAAAGGTTCAGGGTGCCGGTGGTGATGTGGCCGCTACTGCCGAAAGTGACGTTGCTGCAGAAAAGAAAGAGCCTGCGAAGACTAAAGCCAGCAGAACGCCGCGCAAAACGACCACCGGGAAGGCCAGTGCCGCCCGCAAGAGCACGAAAAAATAATTAACGACTTCGACCCCCGTCGACAGGCGGCGCGACCGGCGATCTGAACCCTCTCCGTGTTCTTTTTTCCGGTCGCCCACCGCCTGATTTTTCCGGAGAGCGCCCTATGAGCATGGTGGCAAAACCCAGAGTAGAACCGGCAGAAAACGACATCACCGATATTGATGACGGTGAAGAGAAAGTCACTGCCGGAGCGTTCTGGCCTGACATTGTGCTTCGGGAGCTGCGTCTTGCCAGCCGCATTCCGGGCAGGACAACCACTTCACGGCTGATGTATGTCACCACCGAAGCCGTCGCGCATGTTACCGATGAACTTCAGGAGTGGCAGCAGCAACAGCAGGCAGAAGGTTACAGCACGCTGGCGGATGCCCCGACCATTAAACCGAATGGTGAACCTGAAATACCGCCGCGAAAAATCAACGGCGCGAGCATCAATATTCACCGCTACCGCCGTGCGGTCTATGCCGCCACGCGCGCCCTTATCCTTGAGAGCGCCCGCGACGTGGACACGACCAACAAGAGCGACCGGAAAGCCGATGCGCTGGACACGCAGGCGGAAGACCTCTGGCGCGACGTACGCTGGGCTATTGCCGATATTCGCGGTGCTCAGCGTATCTGGGCGGAGCTTTGCTGATGAAAGTGAAGGCACTACAGGGCGATACCGTGGATTTACTGTGCTGGCGTCATTACGGCACCACGCAGGGGATGACGGAGAAAGTGATCGCAGCCAATCCAGGGCTGAGTGGACAGTTATTCCTTAATCCTGGTCAGGAGGTGGAACTACCGGACCAGGGGCAAAAGAAACAACGGGAGATGGTACAGCTATGGAGCTGAATATATTCCAGCGGATACATGACCACATCACTTTTTTTATGTCAGTGGTAGTCACCGGTATCGGCGTAATGACCATCAGCGAAAAGATCGCGATGGCGGGGCTGCTGTTAGGGGCGCTTTCGCTGGCCCGCGCCTGGCTGCACCGTGGCAGGATGGAACGGGCGCAAAAACGCCGTAACGATCTGATTGCACAGATCCTCAGTCAGTCTGAAGCCAGAAGCCTGCACGAAGCGGAACGCCGGGCGCTTGAGCTGTTACAACATGACGGGCATGGCGATGAATCTGCCCGTTAAGCGCTACGCCGTCGCCGTCATTGTTGCGCTGGGGATCTCGCTGGCTCCGGAAGCCCTGCGTACATCCGAAGAAGCGCAGGTAAAAATTGCCACATGGGAAGACTGCCGCGCCACCCCATACCGTGACATTGCGGGAGTGGCGACGGTCGGCTGTGGTTCCACTGGCAATGTGCAGAACCGACTGTACAGCGAAAGTGAAGTGGCGAAGCGCTGGGTTAATGACCTGCGTCATGCAGAAAACTGCGTTAACCAGAATTTTAACGGTGCGGGCATGCCACAGTCTGCGTTTGAGTCCATGACAGACGCGGCCTATAACATGGGCTGCTCTGGCCTGATGTGGTTCAAAGACAGAAATGGAACGCGCCAGCGCACCACCATCTGGAAACTGGCACAGGCGCACCAGTGGGCTCCTATGTGCGACCGCCTGACCGATTTTGTTAACAGCAGCGGGAAGCGTGTACAGGGATTACTCAACCGCCGCACCGATTTTAAGGCCTGGTGCCTGCGTGATATTGAGACACAGCGATGAATCAGACAATCACACTTTGCCTGCTGCTGGCGCTGGTTACGGGTGGATTGCTCTGGCAGACAAACCAGCGCGGAAAAGATTCGGTTCGTAATGATGTGCTTTCCCGTGAGCTGAAAAGCACCGGCGAAATCATGGGTGAACTGCGGGCAATAAAAGCAGACGTCACTGCTCTGCTGGCACAACGGCAGGCAGATGAACAGCAACGAAATGCACAGGGGGAAATCAGACGTGAGCAGATGCGCGAAGCAACGAAAAACGATACGTGCGCTAACACTGTGGTGCCTGTTGCTGTCAGTAACAGCCTGCAAAACCGCCCCGCCAATACCACGGGTACAGATAGTGCACGAGCCGGTGCCGGAAAGCCTGACAGCCGCGACGCCGCAGCCGGAACTGGCAAGCCCGGTCACCTGGGGCGGAATAGCCAACTGGAGTGATCGCCTGCGCGATGCGCTGGATAGCTGCAATGCCGATAAGGCTGCGATTAGTGAACTCGATATTCGCCGCCTTAAACGACTGAATGAGAACACGGGAGCAGGACAGTGACGTTATTCGATTTTATTGCTGAGCATCCATTCTGGACGCTGATTTATCTGCTGATCATTGCGGGCGTGATTGAACGCTTCGCACGTTAAAAAAGGTGCCACCATGCTGAAAATTAACTCACTGCGTGAAGCGATGGTCCACGCCAGCCGCTGGTGTAAAGCCAACCCGGAGAAGTTCACGGTATTTGTGGAAAGCGGCGGCATTGAGACAACCGGCGAAACACCTTCTTTTGCCTACCGCTATAACCTGGTGTTTTTCGCCATGGATTTTCCCGGCGATATCGACGATTTCACCTTACCGTTGATGGCCTGGCTCTGGCACAACCAGCCAGACCTGCTGCTTAACCCTGAGAATAACAAAGATGTTAAGTTTTCAGTCGCCATCAATGACGACGACAGCGCCGATATTCTTTATGAAATCCCGGTCAGGGAGCGTGTGAAAGTCAGCCGCGATGAAGACGGAACCGTCCACGCGGAACACCTGCCAGAACCAAAACCCCGTATTCCATCAGCTGGCGGAGACTGGCACGCCGTGTTTGAAGATGTGACGTGGGAGACTGCCGTATGAGTGACGATCGATTTCGTGAACTGGATAAAGTATTCAGCGATATCCTCGCAGGTATCTCTGCGTCCGGGCGGACTCGCTCGGCACGCCTCATCGGGCAACAAGTTCGCCGCAGCCAGCAGCAGCGTATTCGGGCGCAAAAAGGCCCGGATGGAGCTGCTTACCCACAACGCAAGCGCCGGATCATTCGTTCCCAGCAGGGCATTAAATTTATCTGGAATAACGAAGTCAGGACGCTGAAAAACTGGCACGGCGGGCGGGGGAAATACGGACGCACTATCACCGGCTTTGACACCGAACGTAATGACATTCGCACGTTTTACCGCAGCGATATTGATCGTTATCTGGAAATTAACACGCGCTCGCTGCGCCGCGATACGGCCCGTAAGGCGCCGATGTTTGAGCGTCTGCGTACACTGCGGTTTATGAAGATGCACCCTGATGCGCAGGGCGTGACCGTGGGTTATGACGGTGTGGCTGCGCGTATTGCCCGCGTGCACCAGTACGGACAGCGCGATCAGGTCGGGCCGGGTGTTGTGACTAAATACCCTGTTCGTGAACTGCTGGGCCTGTCTGCGGTGGATGAACGTCTGATTTACAACGCCACCATTAACAGCCTGGGAAGTGCCGCACGATGAACGCCGAACTGATACGCCTGCTGGAAAACATCATTCGCACCGGCGTAATTTTTGCCGTTGATGAAAAAAAATGGCGTGTCCGCGTGCGTAGCGGAAATCTGGAAACAGGATGGCTGCGCTGGAACACCCCACGGGCGGGAGAATTCAACATCTGGATCCCGCCGTCCACAGGTGAGCAGGTCTCCATTGCCTGTATCGGCGGCAACCCGGAGACCGCCATTATTCTGGGAAGCCTGTACAGCAATGACCATCCGGCACCGGGCAGCAGCCTGAAAGAAATCGTGATAAAGGCACCAGACGGCGCAGTTATACGCTACGACGCTGACACCAGTGCGCTGGAAGCCACCGGCATGAAAACCGCGAAGCTTGAGGCAACTGTTAGCGTCACGCTTGATACCCCTGTTGTGGAGTGCACTAAACATCTGAAAACCGCCACGTTTGAAGTTACGAAAGGCGGCAAGATGCGCGGTGATGTTGAGCACAGCGACGGGAAAATGACCTCTAACGGCGTGCAGGTCGACGACCACGGTCACGGTGGCGTGCAAAGAGGCGGTAGCTGGACGGAGGGCACAAGATGACGGCGACTTACACGGGGATGAATCCCAACGGCACCGGCACCCTGAACGATACCGATCAGCTGTGGAACTCAGTGAAGGACATACTTACCACGCCGCTTGCCAGCCGGGTGATGCGACGTGATTACGGCAGTCTGGTACCTGACCTGATTGATGAGCCGCAGAATGATGCCACTCGTCTTCAGTGCATGAGTGCCGCCGTTATCGCGCTGGCACGCTGGGAAACCCGAATTGCGCTCAACACCATTGATATCCGCTGGTCAAAGGATGGACGGGCTGTGGCAGAACTCACTGGCATTATCACCCGAAGTATGCAACCGGCCACCATCACGATGACACTACGGGAGAGCAGCCATGGCGACCGTTGACTTATCGCAGCTTCCGAAGCCGCAGATTATTAAAGTGCTGGACTTCGAAGAGATCCTTGTTGAGGTCAAAGCGGACATGATTGCGGCATTTTCTCCGGAGCAACAGCCCGCTGTTGCCGCTGCGCTTGAGCTGGAATCTGAACCCCTGAACGCCATTGCCCAGGTATTCGCCTACCGGGAAATGATGCTGATGCAGCGCGTAAATGACGGTGCGGCGGCGTGCATGCTGAGTCATTCCACCTTCAGCGACCTGGACAATCTGGGAGCAAACAATAACACCCAACGCCTGGTCACGAAGGAAGCCACAGATACCACTGAGGCCGTCTATGAAAGCGACGCTGCATTCCGGCTGCGTATTCAGAGTGCGTTCGAAGGGCTGAGCGTTGCGGGACCAACCGGCGCATATGAGTATTTTGCCAAAAGCGCCAGCGGTAAGGTGGCTGATGCCAAAGCAACCAGCCCGTCACCTGCCGTGGTCGTGGTCTCCGTGCTTTCCACGGAGGGAGACGGAACGCCAGACCAGGCGTTACTGGCAACCGTTAATAAAGCGCTGTCTGCGGAAGACAAAAGGCCGGTCGCCGATCGCCTGACGGTTCAGGCGGCAGAAATCGTGAATTATCACATCAACGCCGTCCTGTATCTCTATCCGGGGCCGGAGTCTGAACCCATCCGCGCCGCCGCAGAGGATGCGTTACGGTCGTGGATAAGCCAGCAGGGCAAGATAGGTCGTGATGTTGCACGCTCCGCCATTATGGCGGCATTGCATGTGCAGGGCGTTCAGCGAGTGGAATTACCGGAGCCTGTCAGCGATATCGTTATTGACGACACGCAGGCTGCGCGATGCGAGTCATTCACTATCACGGTAGGGGGAACAGATGAATAACAGCCTGCTCCCGCCTTCTGCCAGCCGCTTCATGCGGGATGTGGAGAAAATCACTACGCGGCTTGATCGTGTTCCGGTTGATCTCCGCACGCTGTGGAACCCGGATGAATGCCCCGTGGACCTGCTTCCTTATCTTGCCTGGGCGCTGTCAGTTGATCGCTGGGATAAAAACTGGTCAGAACAGACGAAGCGACAGGTGATTAAAGCCGCCTGGCTCGTTCATCGTCACAAAGGCACGATTTCCGCGCTGAGACGTGTGATTGAACCGTTTGGCTATTTGATGCGGGTGACGGAATGGTGGCAAAACGACGACGAACCGGGGACTTTTCAGATTGATATTGGCATTCAGGAACAGGGGATCACCGAGGAAATCTACCGCGAACTTGAGCGTGCGATTGATGACGCAAAACCCAGAAGCCGCCACCTGACGGGGCTCATCCTGTCATTGAAAACACAGGGAACAATAACAGCAGGTGCTGGCTGTTATACGGGCGATACGCTGATTGTTTATCCCTATTTTCCTGAAACCATATCCGTGCACGGTGGCGACTACACCGGCGCAGCAGTCCATTTTATTGATACCGTGGAGGTAGCATTTGGCGACTAAATATCTTGCCCTGTTAACCAATATCGGGGCCGCAAAACTGGCAAAAGCCACAGCTTTGGGTATGAAGGTTGAGATCACCCAGATGGCCGTTGGCGATGGCAATGGCGTGCTGCCAACTCCGGATCCTGCACAGACCACGCTGATTCATGAGGTGCGTCGCGCACCGCTGAACATGCTGACCGTCGACCCGGCAAACGCCAGCCAGATTATCGCGGAGCAAGTTATACCGGAAGACGTGGGCGGGTGGTGGATCCGTGAAATCGGTCTGTTTGATAAAGACGGCGATATGATTGCGGTTGCCAACTGTGCGGAGACCTATAAACCACAGTTGCAGGAAGGCAGCGGACGCGTTCAGGCCATCCGAGTGATACTGATCGTCAGCAGTACTGAAGCGGTGACACTGAAAATTGATCCGGCTGTCGTGCTGGCAACGCGCCAGTATGTTGATAATAAAATTATTGAGGTGAAAACCTACGCAGATAACGTGATGAAAAAGCACGTTGCCGCTGATAATCCGCATAGCCAATACCCGCTGATTGAGAATGCGTTAAAAGAACTGGCTGATGCTGGATTAGTTAGTGAGGCTCTCAAAAATCTTGGTTTGGGGGAAGCGACGGAAACACTGGATGATTTACGTTTTTGTGGGGCGTTAGTTTCGCGGGGCAGGAAAGCGCTGAATCCGGTGCGCATTTTCTTTGGGGCCGATTCGCTGAGTGAGGGCACACCTGATTCCTATACCCAAATTGTCGGGGGGATGATGGGAGCCAAAACAGCACAATCAGGCCTGCTTGTTCCATGCCGCAAATCGCTTGTCAGTAACGTCAGTGGATTCCTTGAAGGGCGCGATGCCGGAACGCGTGGAATTTACCCGAGGACGTATTCTCTGTCAGGGGATGCGTTATACGGTGACGAACTGGTCAATGCCACCCTGCGCCATCTGCCAATGGTTACGTCAGGGGTAATGATGGCATGGAAAAAAGCCCGCCTGTACTACCTGGCCCAACCCGGCGGCGGTACGTTTGATTTCAGACAGTATGCTGCATCAGGAACAAAAGGCGATATCGTCAGCGTTGATACTCACAGCGATGTGTACCAGATTCAGTATGCCGAAATTGCGATTAATCCCGGTGTCAGTCAGGCTTACACAGAAGTGCTCAACGGCAACGGAAAGCTGTGTCTTTTCCTTATGGAATATATTAACTCTGACAACGACTATGTAATTTTTAACGGTGCTCAGGGCGGTGCCAGCGCTCAGGACTGGAATCGGCTGAATAAGGAAACGCAACGGCAGTGGATGAGCCTGTTGCGCTTTGACACCTGTATTTATAACGCAGGAACCAATGACCGCTACTCCCGTACCGCAGAAGATTTCAGGCAGGACTTGTCCGGGTATCTGACCAACCTCGCCAGTGCAGACAATGCCCCACATATTATTGTTGTTGTGCCTACACAGACGAAAGATTACGCCAGTACGCACGCGAAGGATTACCCGGATGTTTATTCTTCTGTGGCGGAAGTTAACGGTTTTGGCTTTATTTCCATGCCGCTATGCCTCGGAGATTATGCTACCTGCAATGAACGGTTTGGCATGCTGGCAGATGGTATTCATCCGTCAAAAGCGGCGCACAGGGCATTTGGCTTTTTCTTCGCCTCTTTGCTCAATATGTCTGTTAAGAATGAACCTCGCCCGACGTTTAGTGCCGGGGGCGGTGGTTCGGATGCCGACCCATACGAGGTGGATTTTAGCAAGTGGTACAGCAATAACGCTCTGGTTAAAGGGGGCATCAGGACGTTGATTGCCACCTTTCAGCCTGGTGCTCCTTATATTCATGTTTATGTGGATATTGAAGTAGCAGCGCGGGTTAATCCGGGGGTATTTTCCTTCATTGAACGCAGAATGCGGATTCATATGCGCTCAGGCGGATCGAGTGGGAATATCACACAGGCGCAGGTATTACTGAATGAAGAGAAAACTAAACTGATTGAAAGCGGCTGGGGGTTTACGTTCAGCACAGAGGCGGATACGTCCACTGGAATGCTGCAGATATTCATGGAGGTTAGCCGGGACTGCAACATATTCAGCCGTGTGACGGATGTCAGGGTATTGGTGGGCTCTGTTGCGGCAAAAGGGAGCGCGCTCAAAATGGTCAATATGCTCTGAAACCGGAGTGACAGAAACGGCTCATCAGCGAGCCGTTTCTGTTATTGCAGCATATTGGTAAACAGCATGCTCCGGATCACACACTCACTTCTGACGATGCCGGGCATTGTCGAAATGCCGTTCACAATATTGATGTGTTACTGGGAAACATTGAAATCCAAATCAATCATGACAAAATACTTTCATGTAACCAGAGTCTGCCTAACAGGTAATAGCCTTCTTTTATCAACGGAGTATGTTTATATGCCATTAATTAACGTTAATTTACCAGCGAATATGAATGTTCCGCCAGATCATCTACGGCATCTCAGTAACACCGTCAGAATGAGCCCGGAGGGGATAGAGGTGAGCGCTGGAAACAGAAGATATAGCGTAATACATATTCCGTGGTTGCAAGGGTTTAGTGTGAATGCTCTGGACAGGGGGTGGCTTAATCAATTTGTTTTCAGAGTTGATCAAAGGGCGGAGAGACTGGAGAGGCAACTAAATAATGGTATCAGACTTGTTGATATTTTGATTAATTTACCCAGAATCTCATTCGCCCCCACCGCCCATGCAGAACAACAAGACATGGCACTGAGGATAATAAGTAAAATTGATTCAACGGATTTTAATGTTGAGCAGGAAAATCTCTTGCTACCAGAAGATCACTTGACCTGCCCGATAACGTTAAGTATTCCTGAAAGGGGGGTCTTTGTCAGGACATCATTGCAGTCAGATACCTGTTGTGTATATGACTCAACGGCTCTGAAAGAACTGGTTTCCCGACGACTGCCTCACCCTGTAAGTAGAGAGGTGATGACAGAAGCCCATATTGTTCCGAAAGAGCAGTGTCATTTTGAATCAGAAAAATGGACTTTTGTTCACACTATTTCAAATTGAGAGATTTATTTTATCAAATGACATTTTTAATATTAATTAAAAGTCCTGAACACCAGAAGTAATATCAACAAATGTACTACCATATTTGACCATACTCGATACACAGCAGCGCTACACCAACCCGGATAGCTTGCTGTTTATCGAATTAAACGCCGCATTGGCACCATCCTTCAGTCCGGTCAACAGATCACCGACAGAGGAAGACTGAAGCCGTTCGCGAAGGTCTTCATCACAACGCTGAAAACTTATTGAGAACTCTATTTTTTTCGCCTTGCCGTACTGGTCAAGCTCCGATCGGGTGGTTTGCAGGCCGGTGATAACGTACATCCCGTAAATCTGCCCTGTGCCATCAATCAAAGGCCAGGGGCGTCCGGTATAGGCCTGCGTGGTCAACACCGTCAGCGAGACCTCGCCGCCAGTAATTTCCGGGTAAAGTATGCCAGAAAGTGTGATCTGATCTTCACCGGCCCCAATGTACTGCCAGCTTGCCGAACGGTTGATCCGCTCATTTTTGACGTGCCGCCAGGATTTATTTTGCTGTAGCTGCTGATGGGGTAACGTCTTCAGCTCAAACACAAACATACCGTAAACCATCATCATAACGTCACCTTTTCACCTAATCTGTGTCCCGGAAACTGCCGCGACCTGCACGGGTCAGCCGGTTTAATTCTGCCTTAACCATTTCCCCCACCGTCTTCGCCAGTTCGCGGGGGTTCTGAGTCACCACGTTGTGCAGATGTACGTGAATTTCACCGTTAAACCCACCTGCAGCACTGTCATTTCTGGCGCTGTCAGCTGGGCGTCTGACCGGGGATAACATGGCCTGCACAACAGGAGCCGCCGCCGCTGCAACAACCGGGGCAAGTGGCGGCGCAATCGCGGCTGAGGTTCGCGCAAGCCTTGACTCCTGCCATTCACCACGTACTTCCAGGGCGCGGGGCAGGTTTTTGAATACAATATCACCGGGGCCAATCCGTTTTTTCGTCTCCTGAAGCATGCCGCCCGTGTTATCGGATATTTTCTGTAGCCGCCGTTGAGTCCCCTGATCACCAGTCAGCGGTGTATGCGCTGGTGGAGGCGGCGTTGTACCTGTTTCAACTTTCGGGGGGGAAGGCTTCCACTCTTTCTTCACCATCTTTTTCTGTTGTGGATCCCACTCCCACATAACAGGTTCTTTTTTCAAATCGTCGAGCTTTCTTCTGGCCTTTTCTGCTTCGTCAGGCAGCACCCCCAGCTTTTCCAGTATCCAGGCCAGTGAGTCCATGAGGGCTTTGGCCGGAATCAGCACCAGTTGCAGCGCACCGCCAAGCACGTTGCCAAAGATTTCCCCGGCGCTGGCACAATTATCAAGAGTCTCTTTGCTGGATTCCATCGGGGTAAGGAGTTCTTTAAACCAGCTCCACACCTGACTGATACCATTGCTGATTGCGTCAAACAGCGGGATGAACTGTGCAAACGACTCCCGGAGCGGTGCCAGCTTTTCCATAATTCCGCTGAACACACCGCCAAAAAATGCTTTGACTGGCTCCCAGTATTTCCAGATAAGCAGGCCAGCCGCGACAAATGCCGCACCGACCAGACCTATCGGACTCAGTAACAGCGACAGCGCGCCGCCAAGCACCGACACAGCACCGGTGATCATTCCCCACAACACAGGGAGACCGGTAAGGCGAAGCGCCAGCATCGCGATATCGCGTACAAGAGAGCCCAGCGCGGCACCAGGTGAGGCAAATACCGCCAGCAACATCCCTCTCAGTGGGCCAAAAATACCCGTCAGTCTGCCAGCCCCCCTAGCCATTGAAGAGAATGCAGCAGGCCAGCCTTTGATGCTTCCCATAGGCCCGCCCATAAGCGCGCGCAACTGAGCAAACATCGGGATGGCCCGACCGAGTCCTTTTGTTCCTGTCAGCAACGCAAAGCCAAGTTGCAGTTTTGCTATTGGCCCCAGCAATACCCCGACAACCAGAGACAATCCACCGATGATGGCCGTAAAGGCCAGCGCACTGCCGCCGATAATCAGTAATGTCTGCGTTAACCGGGGATTTTCTTTTGCCCAGGTCGTCATTGCCCCGACAACATCGCTGATCCTCTGAACCAGTCCACGAAGTGGCCCGTCAAGCAGCTCTTCAATCTGGATGCGAAAGCCTTCCCATGCGCTGTCGAGGTTCTTCAGATCGCCATCAAGGTTATCCGCCATCTTTTTCGCGACCGTGGCAGATTCGCCCTGCGCTTTTTTCAGCTCAGCCAGCAGCTTTTGCAGCTCACCACTACCCGCTGACTGCACCAGAGCCTGGAAGGATTTGGCTGCTTCCTCACCGGCAATGTCTTTGAAGAACGAAAGTCTGTCCACATCGCCGTACTTACTGACGGCCTTATAAACATCAGCAAGGACAACTTCAGCCGGTCGCATTTTCCCGGTTGCGTCTGCAACGCTGACCCCGAGTTCTTTGAGCGCATCTTTGGCTTTGCCCGTTGGCGCAGCCATACGGGAGAACGTGGACTGCAACCCCGTACCGGCGATGCTGCCACGCAACCCAACGTTTGCCATCACGCCGATCATCGCGGTGGTCTGCTCAACGCTGACGCCCAGCCCGGCCATCCCCGTTCCGGCGTATTTCATCGCCTCACCAATGTTTGCCAGGTCGGTGTTAGTGCGCGTAAACGCCGCCGTCAGCACGTCACTGACCCTGTCCATCTCTTTCGGATCCAGTTTGAACTGCGACAGAATATTTGATCCGATATCGGCACTTTCGCCCAGCTCCATCCCACCGGCCAGCGCCATGTTTAGAACGCCGGGTAACGCAGCCTGTATGGCCTGTGGCGTGAATCCGGCCATTGCGAGAAATGCCTGACCGCTGGCCGCATCACGGGAATTGAACTGCGTTTCTGCCCCCAGTTTTTTAGCCTGTTCACGGAGCGCGGCAAATTGTGGATCGGTTTTATCGAGACGCGTCAGCGCCCCGACGCGGGAAACTTCCCTGTCAAACCCTACAGCCGGAGCAAGAAAGCGACCGGCACCGTAACCGGCAACGGTAGCGGCCCCCATGGCAACCGCACCGCCGCCGCGCAACTTACCGGCCATCTGCTGAGCATGGTCATAGCGTGCACGCGCCTGTGTCACTCGCGCCAGCATCTGCCGTTCGCGCTCCAGCGTCTGGTTGTACTGTTCGGTACGCCGTATGGCGCTTTGGATGGTTCGATCACTGCCGGACAGCGTGATGCCATGCCTGACCATCACAGCCGTCGCCTCGCGCAGCTTCTCTTTCTCACGGGTGCGAACTTCATTCAGGCGATTCAGCTTTGCCGTCAGCATTGCCATGTGTTCGCGCTGTTTGTCCGTCATCACGTTCCCGGCCTGCTGTGCCTGACGGAGACCGTTCAGCTCCCGCTGCGTCGTCTGGATCTTTTCGGTGGTTTTGGTGAAGTTCTCGCGCAGGCGGGCAAACGCTTTTGACTGCGTCCCCAGCGATTTAATGTCGGTCTGCGTTTTTTTGAGGGAATCAGAGAGACCGCCCACACTCTGGCGGGCGGTCTCAACAGGTCGGGTAAGTTTATCGATCGCGCTGAAGGCGATACGGATATCAAGTGTCTTCATCTTCACGGGCTCCGCTACGTCGCGCGGCCCGTTCGCGCCAGGTGATAACCTCACCCGGATCCATCATGTAGATATCGGCGCGCGACCAGTTAAAAACAACGGCAATATCAGCGACCAGCTCTTCAATCTGGTCGAATTTGACCACCGTTACAGTGCTTCCGTCTCCGGCTCGTTCTGTGCTCCAGAGCCCGTAGGCACCAAAAAAGGCACGATCGCCTGAGAGAGCGCGATAAAATCAGCGGTGGCCATCGTTTTAATTTCGCTTTCTTTAAGGCGTGGCGAAGTCACGCGCGTGAACAACGTCACCAGTGTGTCTGTTTTCATATTGAGCACATCCGAGAGAGACAGACCACGCAGAGAACCGGACTGTTTAATTGCTTCGCTAATCTCCACGTAGGTGATTGTCTCTTCGCTGCGGACAATTGGCTGGGCCAGCGTCACACCACCTTCAGCTGTTACTGATGCAGTATCATTTTTTTTCATCGTTGAGTCTCCGGGCGGCACACCGCTGTGCCGCCGTCAGGGTTAATTATCAGCCCATTCCCAGGGCGGACGTGATGCGGTCAGGGTAGATATTCTTGCCGTCTTTCTTGTAGATAAAGTTCAGCAGATCAATCTCAATAATCGGCTTATCGTCGATGGAGAATTTGTAATACGTCGATTTGAACGTGTATTTCTCGACGGTGTTTTCACCCTGCTTACTGTCGCCACCATCAAGCTCGGTAAAGCGTCCGCGCAGCTCTACCTCAACAAGCTGGCTGTCGCCATCGGTGTAGTATTCACCGGCGAAACGCAGGCGGGTGCCGTCGATATCCGCGCCATATTCAAGAAAAAGCGCTTTAATCACGCCGCCAAATTCGATGGAGGAATCCAGCGCCCCGGCATCCAGTCCGAGATCCACACCAACGGATCCAATCATGCCGCCACCCTGGTAGTCTTCCAGCTTGCGGCTGAGTTTCGGGCGGGTAAACGAGGTGACTTTCCCGATCTGGTTATCGCCGTTAACAAAGCAGGTGAACAGGCGGAGTTTATGAGGAACAGCCATTTACGCACCTCCCAGAGAAGCGAATGCAGGTCCAAAGAATTCATCCGTGAAGGTCTGATGTAGCGTCAGATCTTCCAGCGGCGGCACGGGTGTATATTTGTAGCGGATACGCACCCGCCCCTGACGAAGGTCAGTGGTGCTGTTGTCCACCACGTCATACCAGCATTCAGCACCGATAAGACGCCCGGACGTGACCAGCTTATCCAGCTTCGCGCGGATGCCGCTGATAACATCTTTCACGTTCGCCGGGGTCAGCGGTTCGTCAATATCTTCAAACTGTGCTTCCGCAATGCTGTCTGCCAGCACCTGCGCGGTGCGGGTGGAGACTTCAAAGATATAGTCTTTGGTATCCGGCGTGCGGTTGCCCCAGAAACGAAAGCCGTTACGCTTAATCAGCGTGGTGATTTCTTTGTTGTTCAGCGCGTTGGCGTCGCTGTCTTCAGCCTGAAGTGACCAGAACACCTGTTTTGACATTCCAAGCACATTTTTTACCGGGACGTTTGACAGCGACTTGTGCCAGCCCTGGGTGTGATCGATTTGCGCACGCAGACCGCAGGCATATGCCGGGGCCGGGAACACTTCGTTCTTACCAGACACCGGGTTATAGGCGATGAAGTCAGGCCAGATAAGCATCAGTTCGCGATACGCGAAGGTTGCGCGGTAGGCGATGGCATCCGCCATCGTTTCACAACCGTTGCACCCGGCATACACAAAGGCACGCAGCTTCTCAGCAATCACACAGAGGGAGGATGTCACCTCTTCCGTATCGAGATCGGGCGCTGACAGAATGCGTGGACGATATCCGATACGCTCATCCTGTTCCGCTACCAGAAAGGCATACATCCCGGTATAAGTCCCATCGGATTCAGTACCGCCGATCACCAGCTGCGACTGCGTTTTTTTACCTTCACCGTCTTCCGCTTGAGCGACACGCACTACGATGACTTTTGTGCTGACCTGATCGGCAACTGCTTTCAGGCTCTTGTACAGTGTGCCGGTCTTACCCGTCAGGCCCAGCACGTCGTTGACCCGATGAAGAAGAACGGGTTTATTCAGGGGGAAGGTGTCAGCGTCAGCATCATCCGCCACAGCAACAATCCCGATAACACTGGAATCAATGTCATCAATGGCTGTCACCAGGTCGGTATTTTCTCTGACGCGGGCACCGTGGAAACGCTCTTCGCTCATGTTTTCCACCATTATGTTGTTTGAGTTCGCAGCCATAATCCCTCATGCACCAGGGCACTTCACGCATTAAGGATTCTGACCGTCAGCCCACAACAAAAAGGGGTTATCGCTTCCCGCGCGCGCGTGAAATCATGCGGAACAACGGAGGCGCTATGACACTGACCGACACACTCAATCTGAAAATTAACAGCTGGTTGGACAACCTTGACGATGCGATAAAGATCCCCGATTACAGCATCACCGCAGGGGGTGAAATACTGTCTGACCTGAATGACCGGATCATGTCGGTATCGATGACCGATAACCGGGGGTTTGAGGCCGACCAGATAACCATCAGCGTGGATGATACGGACGGCATGGTTAAGCTGCCGCCGCGCGGCACGCAGCTGGCGTTATCGATGGGCTGGAAAGGTGAACCGCTGATTTACAAGGGGCTTTATACCGTGGATGAAATATCCCACGAAGGCCCACCCGATATACTGCAGATCACCGCCAGCAGCGCCGACTTTAGGGAGGAATTTAACGTCAAGCGCGAGGTTTCATGGCATGACGTGACGGTAGAACGCGTCGTATCTGCGATCGCCAGTCGCTATAAGCTGAAGGCGCAAATCAGTGAAATGCTGATGAATATCGAAATTGACCACGCCGACCAGACCGAAGAAAGCGACATGTCATTTTTAACGAGGATGGCCGATATGCTGGGAGCCATTGCCACCGTCAAAAATGGTTATCTGTTATTTATCCAGCCGGGCGGCGGCGTAACAGCAGACGGTAAGGCGTTGCCCTCTTTCGCACTGACGCGAAGCGACGGAGATAGACACAGGTTCCGAATTGCTGACAGACAAGCCTATACCGGCGTACAGGCGTACTGGCTGGATCTGAATTTTGGCAAAAAGAAAAAGGTAAGCGTCAAACGCCGCAAGCCGTCAAAGGCTAAAAAAGAAAAGAGCAGCAGTCGCGAAGGTGATTACATGGAAGGGGCAGAGGGAAACGTGTATGTCCTGCGAAAAACTTACCAGAACGAAGAGGCGGCAAAGCGCGCCGCTGCGGCTAAGTGGCAGCAGCTCCAGCGGGGAGCGGCAGAATTCTCGATCACCCTGGCGCGCGGACGCGCTGACCTCTACCCGGAAATGCACTGCACCGTGTCAGGCTTCAAAGCGGAAATAGACAACCAGGACTGGATAATTGCAAAAGCGGAGCATGTGATTGACGACAGCGGCGGATTTACCACGCAACTGGAGCTGGAAGCCAAAATACCCGAATGGATAGCCGAAACGGAATAAGCAGAATACAATGGCCGGGAGTTCAACTCCCGTGGGGGAGCCATTATGTTCAGATGTCCAATTTGCGGCGCGTCATCCCGTATCCGTACCAGCGCTAAAATGAATAACACCAACACCGTCCGGCGTAAATATTACCAGTGTAATAATCTGGCGTGCGGTCTGTGCTTTAGCACTATGGAGGCTTTCGAAAAGTTCACCTCAAAGCAGAACAAAGGAGAGCCTTCGCTTCCGGATAATTTTATTCCACACGATGCCTTTCCGGCTTCTCACCGTGGCCGTGATCAGCTAAATCTAGCTATATGAAAAAAGCCCCGCAGGCAATTTGCGGGGCTTTTTTTGTCGAAGTGTAGTCAATATGTAGACGACGTTTAGAATAAATCCTTTTATTCCATGGTGTTATCTTCTTGGTTTCTTCACCATCCCTGTCTTCCCCCACATGATGTGGGGTTTTTTTTTGCCCAAAATTTGTCACTCGGTTATTGCCTGACTGTTTTACTTCATCCGTTATACTAGCGGCATATCCTGACAGGAGTGTTTATGAATCAAACCTATGGGCGGCTGGTTAGCCGGGCGGCAATCGCGGCGACCGTGATGGCATCGCTGTTACTTTTGATCAAAATTTTTGCGTGGTGGTACACCGGATCGGTCAGTATTCTGGCAGCACTGGTGGATTCTTTGGTGGACATCGCCGCGTCGTTAACCAACCTGTTGGTGGTGCGCTATTCTTTGCAACCGGCCGATGATGAACATACGTTCGGACACGGAAAAGCGGAATCGCTGGCGGCGCTGGCGCAAAGCATGTTTATTTCCGGTTCGGCGTTGTTTTTATTCCTGACCGGGATTCAGCATCTCATCCAACCCACGCCAATGAAAGATCCTGGCGTCGGGGTGGTTGTCACCATCATCGCGTTAGTGTGTACCATCCTTCTGGTCTCGTTTCAGCGCTGGGTGGTGAAGCGCACGCAAAGTCAGGCCGTTAGGGCGGATATGCTTCATTATCAGTCTGATGTTATGATGAACGGTGCGATTCTCGTGGCGCTTGGGCTGGCATGGTACGGCTGGCATCGCGCAGATGCCTTGTTTGCGCTCGGGATTGGCATCTATATTTTATATAGTGCATTACGCATGGGTTATGAGGCGGTACAGTCTTTGCTGGATCGCGCTTTACCCGATGAAGAACGTCAGGAAATTATTGATATTGTGACGTCATGGCCTGGAGTCAGCGGCGCTCACGATCTTCGCACGCGGCAGTCAGGGCCGACCCGCTTTATTCAGATTCATTTGGAAATGGAAGATAATCTGCCCCTCGTTCAGGCGCATTTAGTGGCTGAACAGGTAGAGCAGGCAATTTTACGGCGTTTCCCGGGATCGGATGTCATCATTCATCAGGATCCCTGTTCGGTCGTACCCAAGGAAGGCAAGATGTTTGAGCTTTCATAATTCGTTGTAAAAAAAGTGAACCGGGCCAGCATTTTGTGTATAAATTACCACCATTTGGCCTGACCTGAATCAATTCAGCAGGAAGTGATTGTTATACTATCTGCATATTCGTTGGATCGTTTCGATATGCGGAATCGACTTCCGGCAGCAGATTTCATTTTGCATTCCAAAGTTCAGAGGTAGTCATGATTAAGAAAATCGGTGTGTTGACAAGCGGCGGTGATGCCCCGGGCATGAACGCAGCAATCCGTGGTGTTGTACGTGCAGCGTTGACGGAAGGGCTGGAAGTCATGGGGATCCATGATGGCTACCTGGGTTTGTATGAAGACCGTATGGTTCAACTTGACCGCTACAGCGTGTCCGACATGATCAACCGTGGCGGTACATTCCTCGGTTCTGCCCGCTTCCCGGAATTCCGCGACGAAAACGTGCGTGCCGTGGCTATCGAAAACCTGAAAAAGCGTGGCATTGACGCACTGGTTGTTATCGGTGGTGACGGTTCATACATGGGGGCAAAACGCCTGACTGAAATGGGCTTCCCATGCATCGGTCTGCCGGGCACTATCGACAACGATATCAAAGGCACCGACTACACCATCGGTTATTTCACCGCTCTGGGTACCGTAGTCGAAGCGATTGACCGTCTGCGTGATACCTCCTCTTCTCACCAGCGTATTTCCATCGTTGAAGTGATGGGCCGCTACTGTGGCGATCTGACCCTGGCGGCTGCCATTGCTGGTGGCTGTGAGTTCGTGGTGGTTCCGGAAGTGGAATTCAGCCGTGACGATCTGGTTGCTGAAATCAAAGCAGGCATCGCGAAAGGTAAAAAACACGCGATTGTGGCGATCACTGAGCACATGTGTGACGTTGACGAACTGGCGCATTACATCGAGAAAGAAACGGGCCGTGAAACGCGTTCAACCGTACTGGGTCACATCCAGCGTGGTGGTTCTCCGGTGCCTTACGACCGTATTCTGGCGTCCCGTATGGGCGCATATGCCATTGAACTGCTGTTGGCAGGTCACGGCGGTCGCTGTGTAGGTATTCAGAACGAGCAACTGGTTCACCACGACATCATCGACGCGATTGAAAACATGAAGCGTCCGTTCAAAGGTGACTGGCTGGACTGCGCGAAAAAACTGTACTGATTGTTTTTTCGGCGCCTGATGGTGCTACGCTCATCAGGCCTACAGGTTGCAAAGACTTGTAGGCCTGACGAGCCGCTAACCGCCATTCGTCACACCCTCCCGCATTTATTCCCCCAAGTTATAGCAAATCTTTTTTTATTCTTTAATGTTTGGATACCTTTCTGGCACGCTTTGCTCATCACAACACCACATAAGAGAGCTGGGCGATGAACAAATGGGGCGTAGGGTTAACATTATTGCTGGCATCAACCAGCGTTTTGGCAAAGGATATTCAGTTACTTAACGTATCGTACGATCCAACGCGTGAACTGTACGAGCAGTACAATAAGGCCTTCAGCGCGCACTGGAAGCAGGAAACGGGCGACAACGTCGTGATCCGCCAGTCGCACGGCGGTTCGGGTAAACAGGCAACCTCCGTCATTAACGGCATTGAAGCCGATGTCGTGACGCTGGCGCTGGCTTACGATGTGGATGCCATTGCTGAACGTGGCCGTATCGATAAAAACTGGATTAAGCGTCTGCCGGATAACTCTGCGCCCTACACCTCCACCATCGTTTTCCTGGTCCGCAAAGGCAACCCCAAACAAATTCATGACTGGAACGATCTGATCAAACCAGGCGTGTCGGTCATTACACCAAACCCGAAAAGCTCAGGCGGCGCACGCTGGAACTATCTGGCGGCATGGGGCTACGCCTTGCACCACAACAACAACGATCAGGCTAAGGCACAAGACTTCGTGAAGGCCCTGTATAAGAATGTTGAAGTGCTGGACTCCGGTGCGCGTGGCTCAACCAATACCTTCGTTGAACGCGGTATCGGTGATGTGCTGATCGCCTGGGAAAACGAAGCCCTGCTGGCGACGAACGAGCTCGGCAAAGACAAATTCGAGATAGTGACGCCGAGTGAATCTATTCTCGCGGAGCCGACCGTTTCCGTGGTCGACAAAGTAGTGGAAAAGAAAGACACCAAAACGGTGGCGGAAGCCTACCTGAAATATCTCTACTCCCCGGAAGGTCAGGAAATTGCAGCGAAAAACTACTATCGTCCGCGTGATGCAGACGTTGCGAAGAAATACGAAAATGCATTTCCGAAGCTGAAACTGTTCACCATCGACGAAGAGTTTGGCGGCTGGGCGAAAGCGCAGAAAGAGCATTTCTCTAACGGTGGTACGTTTGACCAGATCAGTAAGCGCTAAATAAGTCTGTGATTTACCGACCCGGTGGCATAACGCGACCGGGTTTTTTATTTGTCATGGTTTTGCGTTACTCTTGCCCTTCAATGAGATACAGGGAACGCGTAATGAAAAAAGCAGGCTATCTTTTACTGGCGGTGATTGGGGTCGCTGCAGCAGCAGGTATCGGGTACTGGAAATTCACCGGCAACCCGGACGCATTACGCCAGATTGTTCTTCAGCAATGCCTGCCGCATCAGTTGCAACAGCAGGATCCCGCACCGTGCGCAGAAGTGAAGCCGGATGCCGGATATGTGGTGTTCAAAGATCGTAACGGCCCACTGCAATACCTGTTGATGCCGACCTGGCGTATCAACGGAACGGAAAGCCCGCTGCTGTTGAAATCAGGTACGCCGAACTTTTTCTGGCTGGCCTGGCAGGCGCGCAGCTTTATGAGCCAAAAATACGGTCAGGAAATCCCTGACAAAGCGGTATCGCTGACCATTAACTCGCGTAGCGGGCGTACGCAAAATCATCTGCATATTCATATCTCCTGCCTGCGAACCGATGTCAGAAAACAGCTGGATGACAATCTGGCGAAAATCAGCACCCGTTGGCTGCCATTACCGGGTGGGCTGCGCGGTCATGAATATCTGGCGCGTCGCGTCACGGAAAATGAACTGGCGCAACGCAGCCCGTTTATGATGCTGGCAGAAGAAGTGCCGGATGCGCGGGAGCACATGGGCAGCTATGCGCTGGCGATGGTGCGTCAGAGCGATGAGTCCTTTGTCCTGCTGGCGACCCAGCGCAACCTGTTGTCGCTCAATCTCGCCTCCGCTGAGGAAATTCAGGATCATCAATGTGATATTCTGCGTTAACCCCACCTAATCTGGCATTTACTCCGCATGTCTGTCCCCGTATTCTTGTTGAAAAAACAACAGGAGACAGGCATGTCGCTCTGGCTTACACACCCTCTGTTTATCCCCTCTCTGGTGGTTGGCATTACCATCCTGCTCTGGGCGACGTCGCTACTACCGGAGTTTATAACGGCGCTGCTGTTCTTTTCCGTGGCAATGGTCGCCAAAATCGCACCTGCGGACGTGATCTTTGGCGGGTTTGCGTCTTCGGCATTCTGGCTGGTCTTTAGTGGTTTTGTGCTGGGTATCGCGATTCGCAAAACGGGGCTGGCGGACAGGGCGGCGAGAGCGCTGTCATCGCGATTGACCGATTCCTGGCCGTTAATGGTGGCGAGCGTGGTGCTGCTCAGTTACGCGCTGGCGTTTGTGATGCCGTCCAACATGGGGCGTATTGCGCTGCTGATGCCGATTGTTGCTGCAATGGCGAAACGTGCCGGAATTAACGAGGGTACGCGCGCCTGGTATGGTCTGGCGCTGGCCGTTGGGTTTGGGACGTTCCAGCTTTCCGCGACGATTTTACCCGCTAACGTGCCAAATCTGGTAATGAGCGGCGCGGCGGAAGGCTCTTACGGCATCCACCTCAATTATCTTCCCTATTTGCTGCTGCATACGCCGGTTCTGGGCTGGCTTAAAGGCGCGGTGCTCATCATGCTTATCTGCTGGCTGTTCCCTGGCAAGCCCTACGCACCGCGCGATCTCACGCCAGCGGAACCAATGAGCCGGGATGAAAAACGTCTGGCGTGGATGTTAGCAGTGGTGCTGCTGCTGTGGGTAAGTGAAAGCTGGCACGGTATAGGACCTGCGTGGACCGGGTTGGCGGCGGCGGTTATCACGCTGCTACCACGGGTTGGCTTTATCAATGGCGACGAGTTTTCCTCCGGGGTAAATATCCGAACCTGCATTTACGTGGCGGGTATTCTGGGGTTGGCAATTACCGTCACCCAGACCGGTATTGGCAGTGCAGTGGGCGAGGCGCTGTTACAGGTGATGCCGCTGGATGCGGAAAAACCATTTACCAGCTTTCTCGCGCTGACCGGCATTACCACCGCACTCAATTTTATTATGACGGCGAACGGCGTTCCGGCGCTGTATACCACTCTGGCACAAAGTTTTGCCGATGCGACTGGGTTCCCGCTACTGTCGGTGATTATGATTCAGGTTTTGGGGTATTCCACACCGCTCCTGCCGTATCAGGCGTCGCCAATTGTGGTGGCGATGGCGCTTGGGAAAGTACCTGCGAGGGCGGGGATGTTGCTGTGTATCGCGCTGGCGACGGCAACGTATCTGCTTCTTCTGCCGCTGGATTATCTGTGGTTTAGCGTGTTGGGTAAGTTGTAAAAAAAGCCCGGCGGCGCTAACGCTTACCGGGCCTATGGTCTTGGAGGGCGGGTCAGCGAAGCGCCACCCGCCTCAACAGCATTACGCCTGTTTAGCCGCTTCTGCTGCTTTAACGATGACCGCGAAGGCATCTGCTTTCAGAGAAGCACCGCCAACCAGCGCGCCATCGATGTCCGGCTGAGCGAACAATTCTGCTGCGTTAGCTGCGTTTACGGAACCGCCGTACTGGATGATAACTTGTTCAGCGATTTTCGCGTCAGCTTTAGCAATGTGGTCACGAATGAATTTGTGAACAGCCTGAGCCTGAGCAGGAGTTGCAGACTTACCGGTACCGATAGCCCATACAGGTTCGTAAGCGATAACGACGCCTTCGAATGCTGCCGCGCCCTGAGTTTTCAGAACGGCGTCGATCTGACGTGCGCAGACTTCTTCAGTTTTACCCGCTTCGTTTTCTGCTTCGGTTTCACCGATGCACAGAACCGGAGTCAGACCTTGTTCTTTCAGCACGGCGAATTTTTTAGCGATCAGTTCGTCAGACTCTTTGTGGTAAGTACGACGCTCAGAGTGACCGATAATGATGTACTGCGCGCCGATATCTTTCAGCATTTCAGCGCTTGTTTCACCGGTAAATGCGCCAGACAGGTTCAGGTCAACGTTCTGCGCGCCCAGGATAATGTGGCTACCGGCAGCGGCGTGTTTCGCCAGGTCGATATACATTTCCGGCGGAGCGATTGCTACTGCACAGCCAGCAACGCCAGCCAGTTCTTTACGCAGATTAGCAACCAGTTCGTTTACCATGTGGCGGCTGCCGTTCAGTTTCCAGTTACCCATCACTAAAGGATGTCGCATTTCATTTCTCCACGCTTGTCAGCGAATTAAGGAATATGGCCGCCCGTCAGGGCAGCATGGTCTGTGAAACAGTATAGAGATTCGTCTGCGGAAAGGCTTTGCTTTTTGTCATCAATTCGCTTTCTCAAGACTTTCTGATAGTGCCAGCTTAATCGGTTCAACAGCGAAGGTCAGCCCTTTTTCACCGTTATCTGCTACAACATAGCGAATTGCGCCTTCGGTTTCGGCGTAATAGTGTTTACCTTTGCCGGCTGCGAGCAGTTTTTGCAGCTTTTTCTGGCTCTGTTCTTTCGTCAGTAGCGGCGCGACGGTACGAATGACGGCGGTCATGTATTCCAGCGCTTTCGCTTTGGCCGCCTTTTGTTCTGGTCCCTGAATCGGCAACCAGGTTATCTGCATACTTTTGATTTTTAGCGTGCCGCGCTCAAGGGCAGAGGACGCATACAGGTTTTCATTAATTTTACTGGCCGCGCGGGTGAGATTTGCCCGATCGCGGCTGCTGTCTATGGCGCGGAACTCATTCAGGATAAGCTTCGGATTCTGCGTATTAAAGTTTTCGCGAAACTGGCTAATCGACAGGTCAAAGGTCGGCGCACCCGCCAGTAAATAGGGGGCTGTGGTTGCCGTCGATGGCTCTTCCGCCCGTGCCGCAACGCTCGCGGTGAAGGCTGAAAACAATAATAAAAACAGTGTAAATCCTTGCTTCATCAATCGTACCTTTCGTTATGACTGCTCACGATTAAAACGGTAACTGTCGGGCTTGTCAAAAGGGTAAACTATTCTGGAAGGTAAAAATAAAGGAACTTACATGACCATACAGCAGTGGTTATTCTCATTTAAAGGGCGCATCGGGCGCCGTGATTTCTGGATTTGGATAGGTCTGTGGATCGTCGGAATGCTGGTTCTGTTCTCGCTGGCGAGCAAGCAATTACTCGATATTCAGACTGCGGCATTTTGTCTGGTGTGTCTGCTATGGCCGACGGCGGCAGTGACGGTAAAACGCCTGCACGATCGGGGACGCTCTGGAGCGTGGGCGTTGTTGATGATTCTGGCGTGGATGCTGCTGGCCGGAAATTGGGCGGTGTTACCCGGCGTCTGGCAATGGGCGGTTGGTCGCTTTGTTCCGACGCTGATTCTGGTCGGTATGCTCATCGATCTGGGCGCGTTCATTGGCACACAGGACGAAAATAAATATGGTAAGGATACGCAGGACGTAAAGTACAAAGCCGAGCGCCAGTAGTTGTGGACCGGAGAAGCGCAAGCGCCACCCGGCAAACCCTCACCAGTAGTGCTCAGCAGTCATATGGCCCGGTCGACGGCGCAGGTGTTTGGTCATCTGCCGGGTCTCTTTCAGCAGTTGCTGCGTGTCGCGTACCATTTGCGGATTTCCGCACAGCATCACATGGCTGGTTTCTTTATCCATTGGCAACCCTACCGCTTTTTCCAGTTCACCGCTTGCAATCAGCGCCGGTACACGCCCGGTCAGCGAATCTGCGATTGTCTCACGGCTAACAACCGTCTGGATGCGTAATTTGCCTTCGTAGCGTTTTTCCAGTGCCTGCATCAATGGCAGGTAGCTCAAATCGGCGGCATAGCGTGCGGCGTGGACCAGTACAAGATTTTTAAAGCGATCCAGGTTTTTGCCTAACTGCAGAATCGACAAATACGGGCCGATAGCCGTGCCCGTTGCCAGCATCCATAGCGTTTCGCACTCAGGGACTTCATCCAGCACGAAGAAACCTGCGGCCTCACTCACCACCTGAACTTCATCGCCAGGCTTTAGCGCCGCCAGTCGAGGGCTGAGTTTGCCGTCGGGAACCGTCACCAGATAAAATTCTAAGTCGGGGTTATCGGGCGCATTCACGTAAGAATAGGCGCGCTGGACGCGCTCACCGTCGATCTCAAGGCCAAGCTTGGTGAACTGACCTGCAGTGAAAGGAAGAACCGGAGCTCGCACGGTCAAACTAAACAGGGCATCGGTCCAGTTCTTCACCTTTGTGACTTTGCCTGTTACCCAATCTGCCATGGTTTTCTCCTGTCTGCTTTGATTACCTTATCTTCGTTCGTTGGACGAAAGATTTCCAGCCCGGATGGGCTGGAAGGCTCTATTGATCAAATCAATTACAGGATGTGCACCTGCACATCGGGATCTTTGCGATCGAGGTAGTGAATCGACTGAATGCGGCGGATCGTGCGCGATTTGCCGCGGATCAACAGCGTTTCGGTGGTTGCGATATTGCCTTTACGGCTAATCCCTTCCAGCAGATCGCCTTTGGTAATGCCGGTGGCGGAGAAAATGACGTTGTCGCTGCGAGCCATTTCATCCAGACGCAGCGCTTTGCCCGCTTCAATGCCCATCGCGGTGCAGCGGGCCAGTTCCTGCTCGCCAATATGACGGTTCTCTTCGCTGTCGCCTTTGACGTCATGACGTGCCAGCAGACGGCCCTGCATGTCGCCGTCCAGCGCGCGGATGACGGCCGCGGAAACCACGCCTTCCGGAGCGCCGCCAATACCGTACAGCACGTCAACTTCGCTGTCTGGCATACAGGTCAGAATCGAGGCCGCAACGTCGCCGTCAGGAATGGCGAAGACGCGCACGCCCAGCTTCGTCATCTCGGCAATAACCTCGTCATGGCGTGGTTTTGCCAGGATGGTGACGGTCAGGTCACTCAGTGGTTTGTTCAGCGCGGCTGCAATGTTTCGCAGGTTGGTTTCCAGCGACAGATTCAGGTCGATGGAGCCTTTTGCGCCTGGGCCGACAATCAGCTTTTCCATGTACATGTCTGGCGCGTTCAGGAAACAGCCTTTATCGCCTACAGCCAGCACCGCCAGCGCATTCGCCTGACCCATTGCCGTCATGCGCGTGCCTTCGATAGGATCGACGGCGATGTCGACCGCATCACCGTGACCGGTTCCGACTTTCTCGCCGATAAACAGCATTGGCGCTTCATCAATCTCACCCTCGCCAATCACGATGGTGCCGTCGATGTTGACCTGGTTGAGCATAATACGCATGGCGTTTACCGCCGCGCCGTCAGCGGTATTTTTATCGCCGCGGCCCAGCCATTTATAGCCAGCCAGCGCGGCCGCTTCGGTCACGCGTGAAAATTCAATGGCAAGTTCTCGTCTCATTGCAAACTCGTAGCTGAAAGGAATGGCGCGAAGTGTAGCACAGGGGAGGGGACTAGATTATTGATGTGTGTGCGGGGTTGCCCCCGCACGAAGATATTGCCGGACAAGGTAAAGTCGCCATCCGGCAATGACGAATTACTCGTCGTGATCTTCCCACGCCATGGCGCGTTTGACCGCTTTTTTCCAGCCGCTGTAACGGAAATTACGCTCGGTGGTTTCGATGCCCGGGCGGAATTCACGCTCGATGACCGCTTTCTCCTGCAGTTCATCCAGATTCTGCCAGAAACCTACTGCCAGACCGGCAAGGTACGCCGCACCCAATGCGGTGACTTCGCGGACTTCCGGGCGCTCAACGCGCGTGCCGAGAATATCGGACTGGAACTGCATCAGGAAGTTGTTGGCGACCGCACCGCCATCGACGCGCAGGGCGTGCAGGCGAATACCGGAATCAGCCTGCATCGCTTCCAGTACGTCGCGGGTCTGGTAAGCGATAGACTCAAGCGTTGCGCGGATGATGTGGTTGGAGTTTACGCCACGGGTCAGGCCGAAGATGGCTCCGCGTGCATACGGGTCCCAGTACGGTGCGCCAAGGCCTGTAAATGCCGGAACGACATACACGCCGTTGGTATCTTTCACTTTGGTGGCGAAATATTCAGAGTCGAATGCATCGCTGATGAGTTTCATTTCATCGCGCAGCCACTGGATGGATGCGCCAGCCATAAATACCGCACCTTCCAGCGCGTAGTTCACTTCCCCGGTCGGTCCGCAGGCGATGGTGGTCAGCAGTCCATTTTCGGACTTAACGGCTTTCTCGCCCGTGTTCATCAGCATGAAGCAGCCGGTACCGTAAGTGTTTTTCGCCATCCCTTCCTTCACGCACAGCTGGCCAAACAGAGCGGCCTGCTGGTCACCGGCAATACCGGAGATAGGAATACGAATGCCGCCTTTACCACCGATGTTGGTCTGGCCGTACACTTCAGAAGAACGACGCACTTCTGGCAGCATTGCACGCGGAATATCCAGCGCCTCCAGCATCGTGTCATCCCAGTCCAGGGAGTGGATATTGAACAGCATGGTACGAGAGGCGTTGGTGTAATCTGTTACGTGTACGCGTCCCTGCGTCATTTTCCAGATAAGCCAGGTGTCGACTGTACCGAACAACAGTTCGCCACGACGAGCGCGCTCACGTGAGCCTTCTACGTGGTCGAGGATCCACTTCACTTTGGTGCCGGAGAAGTACGGGTCAATTACCAGACCCGTGTTGTTACGGATGTACTCTTCCATACCGTCGCGCTTGAGCTTTTCGCAGATATCCGCGGTACGACGACACTGCCACACAATTGCGTTATAGATAGGTTTACCGGTCTCGCGCTCCCAGACGATGGTGGTTTCACGCTGGTTGGTAATGCCGATCGCTGCAATTTCATCGGAACTGATATCGGCTTTCGCCAGAACTTCTACCAGCGTGGAGCTTTGGGTTGCCCAAATTTCCATTGGATCATGTTCTACCCAACCTGCTTTCGGGTAGATTTGCTCGAATTCGCGCTGTGAAACACTTACGATATTCGCATCGTGGTCCATTACGACCGCGCGGGAGCTGGTGGTGCCCTGGTCGAGCGCAACGATATATTTTTTTTCAGTCATGATTTTTTGTCCCGTAGTCACATTACTGCGAAGCTTTTTGTTGAGTGTTGGTCGCAACGTCTTTCTCTTCAATTGCGCAGACATCGCACGGTAAATGGCGACCAATCAGTTTGCGATATGCCCATGCGCCTAAAATCGCGCCGGTAATCGGGCCAAACACCGGGACCAGGAAATAAGGGATATCACGACCACCCGTGAAGGCAATCTCACCCCATCCGGCCATCCAGGCGAAGAGTTTCGGTCCGAAGTCACGTGCCGGGTTCATCGCAAAACCTGTCAGCGGACCCATGGAAGCACCAATAACGGCAATCAACAAGCCGATCAGCAGTGGTGCCAGCGGACCACGAGGTACACCGTTACCATCGTCGGTCAGCGCCAGAATAAGCCCCATTAGAATAGCGGTAATGACCATTTCAACCGCGAAGGCCTGCACAAAATTGATATGCGGGTTCGGATAGGTCGAGAAAGTCCCTGCCAGACCCAGGCTCTCGGTACTGCCGCGCACGATATGGTTAGTTTGTTCGAAATCGATGAAAAGATTGTAATAAAGCCCGTAAACCAGTGCCGCTGCGCAAAAGGCGCCGGCAATTTGCGAAATAATAAAAGGGGCAACTTTGCGTTTATCAAAACAGGCGAACAGCCAGAGTGCGATGGTTACCGCTGGATTCAGGTGTGCACCAGAAACGCCTGCGGTCAGATAGATAGCCATCGCTACCCCCAGACCCCAGATGACACTGATTTCCCACTGACCAAAAGTAGCCCCAGCGACTTTGAGTGCAGCGACACATCCCACACCGAAGAAAATCAACAACCCGGTACCGAGGAATTCAGCAATGCACTGGCCTTTTAAGGTTGATGTTTGACTCATAATCGGATCCTGAAGAGAGTTTAATGTTTATTGTATGCGAGAAGGTCACTGACATCCCCGGAGCCGGTAGGCACACTGTTAATTTATCGTTAACGCTCAAAAACGAGAAATATCGAAATTAAAATGTGTGTACTCCATCAACAAAATGAGCGTTATCGCGCCATTTCGCGGTATTTGTTATACAAAAATAGTGAGAGCTGAATCATTTCAATGATCAATTCGTTAACACTTAAGAGTTATGATAGTAATGTCACCAGGAGAAAGACGAAAAGTGTTGCAAACCGCAATCTGCGCGGGATGCCGCTGGACAGGGATGACGCGGCTTCATACAATCGGTGTTAAGTAGAGTGCGCTTGTTTTTATTAAGGCGTCGCCGGTTATCGGGACGAGGATTTTTATCCATCAACGCCTTGCAATTCAGGAGAGGTATGACGATGTCATTAGAAGTGTTTGAGAAACTGGAAGCAAAAGTACAGCAGGCGATTGATACCATCACGCTGTTGCAGATGGAAATCGAAGAGCTGAAAGAAAAGAACAACTCACTGTCGCAGGAAGTTCAGTCTGCACAGCAGCAGCGTGAAGAGCTGGAGCGTGAGAACAACAACCTGAAAGAGCAGCAGAACGGCTGGCAGGATCGTCTGCATGCCCTGCTGGGGCGTATGGAAGAAGTCTAATTCTGATTTCTTTAAAAAGGCATCCATAATGGATGCCTTTTTACTATGTAGACTTTAGGATATCGTAATTCTCAAATTTCAAAGAATACGATATGACAAAAAGAAGCGATATTATTGATAATTCGGATCGATTTATCACCAGAGATATTAGATATGGTCTTATCTATACAGATAATCTAGGGTGGATTGATTTAGGCCACGCTAATCCGGCAGGCGCTGAAAATTTATGGTTTGAAATGACAAGACCTCGTGGTGGTGATAGTGAATTTTATGAAGTAAATTACCATCAAAGTATGTCTAAAAGCATTCACGGTCTAAATATTAATACTGGTATATATCGTAGATTCATGGTGCGAAGAGGATTGCAGGAGCGAATTCTGCAAGGTATTGCTTTGTCTATATTCTTGAGTACGTCACATCGTTTCGAATCCTTACAGGATTTTTGGCCTTACGTTTATTTAACGGATAGTGGCTATAGTGCTGAAGATTTGGTATCGAATTTATTTGGTTTTTACCAGGCTGTAAATTATGCAGATTACACATCTTATCTTCAAATATGTTCGAAAGAAAAAGCTTATCGTATCTGGGATTTCTATGGTCCTGTTGGTGAGTTTAAAAACAAAAGCGTTATTCCGTTACTCTTTCCTGACCCATTAGATAGGGATAAGAAACATGAACCCTATTCAGGGACGTTACCTTTTTTCATGGATGTAATTAAACCTGTTGCGAATCCAAATTATGTTCGGGAACTCCGTATATGACGTTTCGACGATTAGGTGTTATTATTGCATTTATGCTTTTCTTTGCGCTGCTTTATTGTTATTTCATGGTGAGTGTCTTTACAAAAAAATGCTATACGCAGCATGATTTATTAATTTATCAGTTATTAACGCCGAAATTGATTAAAAAGGTTCCAAGGGTATCCAGCAACTGGTTTTTTGTAAGCCATACAGATGAGGGTAGCCATCTTCAACGCAGTGAAATAGTTTTTACGGGGATATCTAAGAATGATATTCACAAAGCAGAAGAAAAATTAAACGCATACGTTGAATCTTATCCTGCAAGTCGCGAGATGATGAGTGTCGTTGTTGAAGCAAGAGCTGGGAATTATGATGCTAAGGTCATTCACTACAAATCGGATGAATGAAGAAAATAAAAGGCCATCAAACTTGCTGATGGCCTTTTTCGCTTACTCGATATCGAGCGGGTCTTCGGAGAGGATTATCCCGGTGTTGTCGGCGTACAGGTGGTCGCCGGAGAAGAATGTCACGCCGCCAAAGTTGACGCGCACATCGCTTTCCCCAATACCTTCTCCTGAAGCACCTACCGGAATTGCGGCAATCGCCTGAATGCCGATATCCAGTTCTCCCAGATCGTCTACCTGGCGGACTGAGCCGTAGATGACCAGACCTTCCCATTCATTCTGTACGGCCAGTCGTGCCAGTTCGGCATCGACCAGCGCACGACGGACAGAACCGCCGCCATCGACCAGCAGAATGCGACCACGGCCATTTTGTTCGAGCAGATCGTACAGCAACCCGTTGTCCTCGAAACATTTTACCGTGATGATTTGTCCGCCAAACGACGACCGTCCTCCAAAGTTAGAGAACAGCGGTTCCACGACGTTGACATCTTCCTGATAGATGTCACAAAGCTCGGATGTATCGTATTTCATAGGCTTAACGTTCAGTTGCTGCGAGAATTTTTAGTATATCGCGCTATGTGTACTGTTGGCAAAATCATCAATTGTTAATTGATATTTGTCAGTTAAAGAGACCACTGACTTAAGAAAATTCCAACGACAAACAGCAAGTTAGTTAATAGCGCCGCTTTTACGGTTCGTTCCAGCATCGGGCGCATTGCCGCAGGATCCATTTCGCGCATCACGTAACGCGCCTGTTTGAAAAGCAGCGGAGCGGCAAGGATAAACAGCCATCCCCACAGACTTTGTAGCGAAAACAGGTTAAACAGCGCCAGGCAGACCAGCGTACCCATCAGCAGACAGGCATGGTAGCGACGGGCATTGACGGCACCTAAACGTACTACCAGCGTGTTCTTGCCGTTCTCTCTGTCGCTGTTGATATCGCGCAGGTTGTTGATGTTGAGCACGGCAGTTGCCAGCAGGCCACAGGCGGTGGCAGGGAGAATCAGCGCCGGAATAAGCGTATGCGCTTGCAGATACCAGCTTCCCATCACGCTCAGCCAGCCGAAGAATACCAGCACGGAAATATCGCCCAGACCGATATATCCGTAAGGGCGATTACCTACGGTGTAGGTGATCGCCGCGATAATCGACAGGCCCCCAAGCACCAGGAAACCGACAAAATCCGCCAGCGTGTGGCAGGCCACAGCAACCAGGGCCAGACCCGACAGACAGATCAACACAACGGTGACGATCAGCGCACGCTTCATCTGCTGTTGGGTGATAACCCCTTTTTGCATACCGCGCAGCGGTCCAATGCGATCGGGTTTGTCGCTGCCTTTGACGGCATCGCCATAGTCGTTAGCGAGGTTGGACAGAATTTGCAGCAGTCCTGCCGTAATCAATGCCAACAGAGCAACCAGCGGATCGAAGTATCCTTGCCACCATGCTAATGCCGTACCGACGATGATCGCCGCAAAGGCGAGCGGTAAGGTCTTAGGTCGTAAACTTTCCAGCCAGGCTTGTGAGCGGCTAATTTTTTGTTGTTCAGTCATATTTAGCGCCAATAAAAATGGGGCTTTATCAGCCCCATCAACAGTGATGAAAATGCATTGAACGCGATTATAGGATAAAACGGCTCAGATCTTCATCTGCGACCAGCGCATCCAGATGTTTGCTCACATATTCGGCATCAATTGTGATGCTCTGGCCGTTTAAATCGCTCGCATCATAGGAAATATCTTCCATCAGACGCTCGAGAACGGTATGCAGACGACGTGCACCGATGTTTTCGGTGGTTTCATTGACCTGCCAGGCCGCTTCGGCAATGCGTTTAATGCCCGATTCGGTGAAGTTGATGTCCACACCTTCGGTCGCCATCAGCGCTTTGTACTGAACGGTGATGGAGGCATTCGGTTCGGTAAGGATACGCTCAAAATCGCTGGTGGTCAGCGCCTGCAGCTCCACACGAATCGGTAGACGACCCTGCAGTTCCGGGATCAGGTCAGACGGTTTCGCTACCTGGAATGCGCCAGAGGCGATAAACAGAATGTGATCTGTTTTCACCATACCGTGTTTAGTGGAGACCGTGCAGCCTTCAACCAGCGGCAGCAGGTCGCGCTGCACACCTTCACGGGACACGTCCGGGCCGGAGGATTCGCCGCGCTTACAGATTTTGTCGATTTCGTCGATAAACACGATTCCGTGCTGCTCAACGGCGTCGATAGCTTCCTGTTTCAGCTCTTCCGGATTCACCAGTTTGGCCGCTTCTTCTTCAATCAACAGCTTCATTGCGTCTTTGATTTTCAGCTTACGCGGTTTTTGCTTCTGACCGCCCAGGTTCTGGAACATGGACTGTAGCTGGCTGGTCATCTCTTCCATTCCCGGAGGCGCCATGATTTCAACGCCCATCGGTGCGGCCGCGAGATCGATTTCGATCTCTTTATCATCCAGCTGGCCTTCACGCAGTTTTTTACGGAACGCCTGGCGCGCTGCAGAAGGTTCCTGCGGCTGCTCTGACTGTCCCCAGTTATTTTTAGCCGGTGGGATCAGCACGTCGAGAATGCGCTCTTCCGCCATCTCTTCGGCACGGAAGCGGTTTTTCTCAATTGCCTGAACGCGGACCATTTTGATGGCTGCATCAGTCAGATCGCGGATGATAGAGTCAACTTCTTTACCAACGTAGCCGACTTCGGTGAATTTTGTTGCTTCAACTTTGATGAACGGCGCGTTGGCCAGTTTTGCCAGACGACGGGCGATTTCGGTTTTACCGACGCCGGTCGGGCCAATCATCAGAATGTTTTTCGGCGTAACTTCATGGCGCAACTCTTCGTTGAGCTGCATGCGGCGCCAGCGGTTACGCAGGGCAATCGCCACGGAACGCTTAGCGTTATCCTGGCCGATGATGTGTTTGTTCAGTTCGCTGACAATTTCGCGTGGGGTCATTTCAGACATGGGGGATCCTTACGCTTTGGAGTTCAATTCTTCGATGGTATGGAAGTGGTTGGTATAAATGCAGATATCCCCTGCAATATCCAACGCTTTCTCAGCAATCTCGCGTGCGCCAAGCTCGGTGTTTTCCAGCAGAGCGCGTGCAGCAGCCTGGGCGTAGGGACCGCCGGAGCCGATGGCAATCAGATCGTTTTCTGGCTGGATGACGTCGCCGTTACCGGTGATGATGAGTGATGCAGTTTCATCCGCAACGGCCAGCAGCGCTTCGAGTTTGCGCAGCATACGGTCGGTACGCCAGTCTTTTGCCAGTTCAACGGCAGCTTTCACCAGGTGACCCTGATGCATTTCCAGCTTGCGTTCAAACAGTTCAAACAGCGTGAATGCATCCGCAGTACCGCCCGCAAAGCCCGCGATGACTTTGTCGTTGTACAGACGGCGGACTTTCTTCACGTTGCCTTTCATTACGGTGTTACCCAGTGTGGCCTGACCATCACCGGCGATTACCACATGGCCGTTACGGCGTACGCTTACTATTGTTGTCACGAGCAGACCCCTTGGTTACAAATGCAAAACACAAGCCCCGCGCAGTATGCGGGGCGTAATGCAAGTATAGATGGGGGGGATTTTGGGGGTTTCAACCCCCAGTGGCGAGTCGAATGCAGTTTGTGTGACCAGCAACTTTCAGGCGGCTGATGGTGTTGTCGGCATTCTCTTTGCCTTTGACCGGACCAATGACCACGCGATTCCAGCCGTTATTGGTGGTAATACGTGAGTTGAAGCCTTCAAAAGCCAACTGCGCACGCACAGTTTCTGCCTGCTCAGCGCCTTTAAATGAGCCGCACTGTACCATCCAGCGGCGTTCATCTTTTTTCTCCGCCGTCTGTTTTGGCGGCTGCGTTTCATTTGTTATCGGCGCGGCCGGCTGCGTTTTCGGCTGAGCGGCGGTAGTATGCGCAGGTGTTTGCAGTAGATCCTGATACGGCTGCTGGGCCGCCGGTTTTGGCTGCGCTTTCGGCTGCTGTACCGGTGCAGCTTGCGCAGTACGCGTTTGCTGCTGCTGGTAAGGCTGTTCCGTTACCCGTTGGCGCGGCTGTTGAGCCTGTTGCTGGGTGTTGTTCCACTGCTGTTGTTGCACCTGACGCTGACGCTGCAGCGTTTGCTGGCGTTGTTCAGGGGTTTGTTCGTTCCACGGTACTTCGTTGAGCTGCGTTGGCTGTTGGCGCATATCGGCCTGCATTTGCGCCAACAACTGACGCTGCTCATTGGTTAGCTGATCGGCGTTCAGTACCTCGCCGCCTGCGGACGGTTCGGTAGGCGCACGTACGCCAGGCTGACGGCTCTCCAGCTCTTTGATGTATCGCCAGCGCTCTTCCGGTTTTGGCGGGATGCCATTACCGGTGACTTTCTGGTTTTGCAGCGTTTCGGACTCTTCTTTCTTGTGATGCGTAATGAAGTACAGACCACCGATAAAGGTCACGAGTACGGCTGCAGCAATAGCAACCATAGCGGGCGATACCGCAGGCGTATTGCGTTGTTTTTTCCGTGATGTGCTCTTCTTGCGCCGCGAAGGTGCCGGTTGGCCGCGACGTACATAATCTCGTTGTGCCACTATCGTTTCGCTGTATTTATTCGTTCGTCAGCCCGCCATGTTACTTAAGCGGCGGGCCTTTGACCAGACAGGGGAGTCCGAAAGCTCTTTACTTTACGTCAGGGCCCGGGTAGTACCCCGAATAATAAGCTCGCAGTCCAGTAAACGTGAGCCACTGCTGACGTTATGTCCTTGTAATTGATCGAGCAGTAACAGCATAGCTTCACGTCCGATATCGAAACGCGGCTGTGCGACGGTTGTCAGGGGTGGATCACAATATTCCGTGAGCGAAATATTATCAAAGCCAATGATGGATAAATCGTCAGGTACCTTCAGACCCTGACGTTTGGCGTAAGAGAGCGCCCCCAGCGCCATGACATCGCTGTGGCAAAAGACCGCAGTAGGTGGCTGTGGAAGCTCAAGGAGCTGTTTAAGCGCATTGGCTCCCGCTTCATAGGTAAAGTCACCGCGCGCGATGAAATGCGGATCGACCGTAATTCCGCTGCGGCGCAATGCCTGAACGTAACCTTGTAGACGGTAATGGCACAGCGGCATATCTTCTGGCCCGGCGATACAGCCAATGCGTTTATGCCCAAGTTCCAGCAGATAATTCATCGCGTTGAAGGCCGCGGTGAGGTTATCAATGTGTACGGTAGGGAGTTCCAGCTCAGGGGCGAACTCATTGGACATGACCATCGGCGGCAAGTTGCGCTGCTCTTCCACGCTGGCATCAAACGGCAGGCGCGAGCTGAGCAGTACCATACCATCGATCTGCTTGGTGATAATGAGATTCAGGAAGGTCTTTTCTTGCTGATTCTGGTGGGCGCAATCGCCGATAAGGACCAGATATCCCTGCTCAGCGGCGGTCACTTCTATGCCGCGAATCACTTCGCTAAAAAACGGATCGCAGATATCCGGCACAATCACCAGAATGGTACGTGATTCATTACGCTTAACGTTGCGTCCCATTGATTGGGGTAAATATCCCACTTCCAGCGCTGCCTGTTCAACCTTGTTACGGGTTGACTGCGAGACTTTGTCCGGGTTCATTAATGCGCGGGATACGGTTGCCGTTGAGACTTTCGCCTTCAGAGCAACATCTTTCATCGTAGCGGCGGCAACCTGCTTATTCGGTTTCACTCTTTCTCCTCGCCAGAGGGCTGCTGGCACAGACTCGTCCCTGGGTAACCTTCATCTGAAACATTTTTATCAGATAGTTAATGGAAGCGGTTACAGAATTTTCATAAAAAGTGTGATGGATATTTAATTTTACGATCCGCCTCGCATCGTGAGGGATTATCCCTCGATGGGATCGACATCCAGCACCCATTTTACTTTACGTGCATCGGGTAACGTATTGATCAGCGCCAGCGTGCCGCTGACGATATGCTGCAGGCGAATTCTCGACGGATGTTGCAACAAAATTTGCCAGCGATAGCGACCGCCGCGCTTGGGCGCCAGGGCAGGAACCGGGCCGAGCACCCACAGTTTGTCATCGGTAAGTGGACTGGCCTGGATCAAATTTCGCAACTGCTGTAAGAACATAGGCGCATGCTGGTTGTTATGATCTTCTGCCCGCACGATCACATGGCTGGTCCACGGGGGAAGCTGGAGCGTTTGTCGCTCGGCCAGCGCCTGCTCGGCGAACGCGTCATAACCTTTATACAGCAAAGTTTGCAGCAGCGGATGTTCAGGATGGTGCGTTTGTAGCACCACTTCGCCTTGTTTCCCGGCGCGTCCTGCTCGCCCGGAGACCTGCGTGTAAAGCTGGGCGAAGCGTTCTGCCGACCGGAAATCTGCAGAGAATAGTGCGCCGTCAACGTCCAGAAGTGCCACCAGGGTGACGTCCGGGAAATGGTGGCCTTTGGCCAGCATTTGCGTGCCGATCAGAATTCGCGCGCCGCCGCGATGTACTTCCGCCAGATGTTGCTCCAGCGATCCTTTACGGCTTGTGGTGTCGCGATCGATGCGTGAGATTGGTACACCGGGGAAAAAAGGGGCCAGAGCCTGCTCAAGCTGTTCGGTGCCCAGTCCAACCGGAACCATATGCGTTGAGCCGCAGGAAGGGCACTGACGCGGTATTGGGCGCTGGCTGTCGCAGTGGTGGCAGCGTAAATGGTGCTGCGCCTGATGCAGCGTGTAGTAGTGATCGCAGCGCGGACATTCGGCAATCCAGCCGCAGTCGTGGCACAGCAGCGCAGGGGCAAAACCCCGGCGATTCAAAAACAGGATCACCTGGTTATCCGCCTGCAGGTGCTGACGCATACGGGTAATAAGCGCAGGGGCGAGTCCGGCTTGCACCTGCTGACCTTTGAGATCCAGCACGTGCTGAGTGGCGGGGCGCGCATTTCCGGCGCGTCGCGTCAGGCGCAGCATGTGATATTTTTTCTGCCGCACGTTGCACAGCGTTTCCAGCGCCGGAGTGGCTGAGCCGAGAATAATCGGGATCTGCTCGCTGTGGGCGCGGTAAACCGCGAGGTCGCGCGCATGATAGCGCCAGCCTTCCTGCTGCTTATAAGAACTGTCGTGCTCTTCGTCGATGACAATCACGCCGAGATTTTTAAACGGGGTAAACAGCGACGAGCGCGTGCCGATAACAATCGCCGCTTCGCCATTTTTTGCTTTCAGCCAGGCTGAAAGACGTTCGCTGTCGTTCAAACCAGAGTGCAGGACTTCGACTGGCGCATTGAAGCGTTCACGAAAACGGGCAATAGTTTGCGGCGTCAGGCCAATCTCCGGCACCATCACCAGCGCCTGCTTGCCCTGGGTCAGGACATTTTCCAGTACGCTTAGATAGACCTCTGTTTTGCCTGAGCCCGTCACGCCCGCTAATAGCCAGGCGCTAAAACTGTCCGCGGCGCTGTGAATCGCCCCGACGGCGGTGGCTTGCTCGGTGTTCAGTCGAAGACGCTCACCGGAAACCGCGTAGTGCGTACGCCAGTCGCTAAAGCCTGGCGTTTCACTCGCCAGATCGCACAGCCCTTTTTTCCGCAGCGCTTGTAATGCGGCGTCATTAAATTCGAGTTCAGCCACCTGGTCGCGCCAGATTTTTCCCTGGCGTAGCGCAGCCAGCGCCTGCTGCTGTTTGGGAGAACGCTTCAGGCTGTTAAGATCAATCACCCGACCTTCTTCCGTAGCAAACCAGTACCATATGGGCGTGTTTGTTGCCGGGCGTCCCTGGCGCAGCAGAATCGGCAGGGCATGAAACAGTACGTCGCCGATAGGATGATGGTAATAGTCAGCTGCCCACAACAGCAGACGCCAGACGGAGGTCGAATAAACCGGTTCGCTGTCCAGCACTTCGAGAACGACTTTTAATTCGCTCTGCGGCAGTTCGCTGTGTTCGTTGACGGATAGAACAATGCCCACGCGCTCCTGCTGCTTGCCAAAGGGCACGCGTACACGACACCCAGCTTTGGCGCTCATGCCTTCCGGCAGCAAGTAGTCAAAGGTGCGAGGTAGCGGAACGGGTAAGGCAACGTGCGCAACGGGCATTGAATCATCCTGACTTGAAATCTGACGGGTTAGTATACACATTAGTGAAGGCTGGAATGCGGATCAGTTTGCATGAGCAGGTTAATTTCTGTATGATTCGCCGCCTTTGATATGAATTTGTATCATAGGCCTATACTATTAACATCGCGTGGTGTCTGGCGTTAGGGCTGGAAGAGCGACGCGGCCTTAAACCGAGGTTTTCCCATGAAAAAAGATATTCACCCGAAATACGAAGAAATTACTGCAAACTGCTCTTGCGGTAACGTCATTAAAATCCGCTCTACAGTCGGTCACGATCTGAACCTGGACGTGTGCAGTAAGTGCCACCCGTTCTATACTGGCAAGCAGCGTGATGTTGCTACCGGTGGCCGTGTTGATCGCTTCAACAAGCGTTTCAGCATCCCGGGCAGCAAATAAGTTACAGCTGTCAGAAAAAAGCGCCATATGGCGCTTTTTTTGTTTCTGCGCCTGCAGACTGAAATTTGTATTGATGTATTGAATGATGTCTTTTATTTAATAAATAAAACAGTGTTTTTATTTTTACGATAAAATGTTTCAACTGGTGATCTGCGTCCTTTTTATCTTTTCGTTTTTGCCACTTATAGCAATCTTTGGCAATATACCAAAGGTTTATCCCTTCTTTCTAAAATACACTTTTGTGGAAATATAAAATTATTCTTATTCCTTCATCGTTTCCTCATTTATGGACGGAGCGAGATGGGCAATTTCCTAGATTTAGTGTGAAGAGGGATGGTCATGAAATTTAAATCCGCGTTATTACTGATTCCATTATTTTCTGCGGCCGCGCAAGCAGGTTATGTTGATTATCGACATGAATATTATGATGATGGTCGTAATTACGACCGCGTTTATATGTCGCATCGTTTTGCTACTGGTTTTGGTGTGGCTGTTGAGGCCATCTCGCGTTCCGAAAATACGCAATCTAATGATGCGTGGAATAATATGGAAAGTAATGGCAACGAGTATACGGCAAGCTACCAGTTTACCTGGAAGGACCTTGTCTGGCAGACGGGTATTGCGATCGAAACAGGCGATAACATCGCGGTTTATAAGCCTTATATCCGCGCGCAGTATAACATCAATGACAATTGGTGGACCGCGTTCCGCTATCGTCAGGAGTACATGCGCAGAAATACTGATAACAAGGATGACCGCATGGTCTATCGTCCGGAAGCATGGCTCGGTTATAACATCAATGACTGGATGTTTGAGCTAAACGGTATTTATAAAATTGCCGATAGCGAAGATCTCTATAACAACCGAAAAGACGACTACGAATATAACTTCCGCGTGGCCTATAAAATAGATTCCTGGGTTCCATTTGTTGAGGTGGGTAACGTTTCCTCGGGGTATAACACCACAACCACAGACGATCGTCAGACCCGTTATCGCGTTGGTCTCGGTTATAACTTCTGACCGTTAATACACTTCGTATCGATTTATTACGCTGAGCATCGGTATACGCATAGTTTGCGTGAATAATGTGTCTAAGGAGTTAACATCATGTCTAATGATGGAACAATGATTGGAAGCAATCAAAACATTACCGTCAGGCCTTTCGGATTAAGAGATAAATTCGGTTATTTATGTGGTGACCTCGGAACCTGTTTTATTCTTGGTCTGGTAAATAGTTTCTTAATGATTTATTACACCAACGTACTCGGTATTTCCGGTGTTATTGTTGGTTCACTCTATTTTGTGACCAAACTCTTTGATGCGTTTGTCGACGTTGGCGTAGGGCGCTTATGTGATACCTCTAAACTGACGGTACATGGGCGATTTAACCCCTGGGTGCGCCGCATGAAGTATCCGTTTTGTATCATTGCGGTCGTCCTGTTCCTGCCGTTTGTGCATGATTTTTCATATACAGCGAAAATTATCTACATCTGCTGTTCCTATTTTATTTACGGTTCGCTGTTATCGACAGTGAGTATTCCGTATGGCGCCATGTCTGCGGCGATTAGCTCAAACCCGGAAGATCGCGTATCGCTGTCAACCTGGCGCAGTGTTGGGTCCGCCATCGGCGGCGGGACAACCGGCTTTTTTATTCCGATCCTGATGTACACCACTCTGGTAGACGGAAGCCAGGTGATCTCCGGTCAGCATTTCTTCTGGATTGCCATCGGTTGCTCTGTGCTGGGTTTCATTTTTTTAACGTTGACCTGTCAGTTAACGACGGAACGCGTGCGGGTGGAAAGAAAGGAGAGCATGCCTGTTTCTGTGCTACTGAAGGGGCTGATACGCAATAAAGCGCTGATTGTTTTAGTGGTTGTGGATCTGCTGATTGTGATTAATCAGGGGTTGTCTGGTACCAACATGACTTACCTGTTTAATGACTATTTCCATAACAAAGAGGCCATGTCTGTTGCATTGCTCTTCACCTTTGGCTCTCTGGTTTTGCTGGCACCCTCGGCATCCTGGCTCACGAAGCGCTTTGGTAAGAAAGAAGCCAGCGTAGGCGCGCTGCTCTTTGCGGTAGCCATGTATGTGATTATGTACTTCACTCACATTACCGATGCGAAGGTCTATTTGGTTTTCCTGTTCCTGGCGACGTTGGGAGCCGGGTTATTCAACCTGATGATTTGGGCGTTTATGACCGATGTGTGTGATTATCACCAGTATGTCACCGGCGATCGTGAGGATGGGACCGTCTATGGCGTGAACTTCTTCGCCCGCAAGGTTGGTCAGGCGTGCGCAGGGGCTATTGGTGGCTTTATGCTGGCCATCATTGGTTATCAATCTTCGTCAACGGGCGGCGCTGTGCAAACCAGCATTGTGCAGGAAAACATCTATACGATGGCGAATCTTTTACCGGCTTTATGCCTGTTTTTGGCCGCGGTCATTCTGATTTATTTCTATCCATTGAACCGTAAAGAGACGCTCAAAATGGAAGAAACATTGAATAAACTTAATGGGATCAGTAAGTAACGTAGTGAGAAGCGGCGGGAATAATCCCGCCTTTTCTCATCTGTCTTGAAAAATCAGTATTCCCACGTTTCCGGGTTGATACCCAGTTCACGCATAATTACCTTTGCTTCTTCCGGGATTTCATCGCTGCGCTCTTTACGCAGGTCATCATCGTTGGGTAATGGTTGCCCGGTAAAAGCATGCAGAAACGCCTCACACAGCAGTTCGCTGTTGGTAGCGTGACGCAGGTTGTTAACCTGACGACGCGTGCGTTCATCGGTAAGGATTTTTAACACCTTCAGAGGAATGGAAACCGTAATTTTTTTGACTTGCTCACTCTTCTTACCGTGCTCAGCGTATGGGCTGATATATTCGCCGCTCCATTCAGCCATGAGATACCTAATCCTCTTTGTCATTAATATTGAGGCCAGAACCTGAGCCCGGACCATAATTGCGCGTAGTTTATCGTAGTGGCGTGGCCCTGACACGAAGTAAGCCGACGCGGATGTACGCTAATGCATATAATTTTAACGGCTATTTCCGGTTTGCTCAATCTATACGCAAAGAAGTTTAGATGTCCAGATGTATTGACGGCTATCATAACTATGATTACTCTGGTGTCTGACTTTTCACCGACTCAGCCAGGATCTCCTCAATATGACGCGTAAACAGGCCACCATCGCAGTGCGTAGCGGATTAAATGACGACGAACAGTACGGTTGCGTTGTCCCACCGATCCACCTCTCCAGCACCTATAACTTTACCGGTTTTAATGAGCCTCGCGCCCATGACTATTCGCGCCGCGGTAACCCAACGCGTGATGTCGTTCAGCGTGCGCTGGCGGAACTGGAAGGTGGGGCGGGGGCAGTACTGACCAATACCGGCATGTCGGCGATTCATCTGGTGACCACGGTATTTCTCAAGCCTGGCGATCTGCTGGTCGCGCCGCACGACTGCTACGGCGGGAGCTATCGTCTGTTTGACAGCCTGGCAAAGCGTGGCTGCTATCGCGTACTGTTTGTCGATCAAGGAGATGAGCAGGCGTTGCAGACGGCACTGGCGGAAAAACCGAAGCTGGTGCTGGTAGAAAGCCCAAGTAACCCGCTGCTGCGCGTGGTGGATATCGCGAAAATCTGCCAGCTGGCGCGCGAGGCCGGTGCGGTTAGCGTGGTGGACAACACTTTTTTAAGCCCGGCACTGCAAAATCCACTGGCATTAGGCGCCGATCTGGTGTTGCATTCATGCACGAAATATTTAAACGGTCACTCCGACGTAGTGGCTGGTGTGGTGATAGCGAAGGATCCGGAAACGGTCACTGAGCTGGCATGGTGGGCGAATAATATTGGTGTGACCGGCGGCGCGTTTGATAGTTATCTGCTGTTGCGCGGCCTGCGTACTCTGTCACCTCGTATGGAGGTGGTGCAACGTAATGCTCAGGCGATTGTGGATTATCTGCAAACTCAGCCGCTGGTGAAAAAATTGTATCACCCGTCATTGCCGGATAATCAGGGCCATGAGATTGCCGCGCGCCAGCAAAAAGGGTTTGGCGCGATGTTGAGTTTTGAGCTGGATGGCGATGAGCAAACGCTGCGTCGCTTCCTCGGCGGGTTGTCATTGTTTACGCTGGCGGAATCGTTAGGGGGCGTTGAAAGTCTGATCTCCCATGCCGCAACCATGACACACGCGGGTATGGCGCCAGAAGCGCGTGCTGCAGCCGGAATTTCGGAAACGCTGTTGCGTATCTCCACCGGTATTGAAGATGGCGAAGATTTAATTGCCGACCTGGAAAATGGCTTCCGGGCTGCAAACAAGGGGTAAACATGAGTGTGATTGCGCAGGCAGGGGCGAAGGGTCGTCAACTGCACAAATTTGGTGGTAGTAGTCTGGCTGATGTGAAATGTTATCTGCGTGTCGCAGGCATTATGGCGGAGTACTCGCAGCCTGGTGACATGATGGTTGTTTCAGCTGCAGGCAGTACCACTAACCAGTTGATTAGCTGGCTCAAATTAAGCCAGACCGATCGTCTTTCTGCGCATCAGGTTCAACAGGCGTTACGTCGCTATCAGAGTGAGCTTATCAGCGGTTTGTTATCTCCTGAGGTGGCGGATGGGCTGATCGGCGCGTTTATTCACGATCTGGAGCGTCTGGCTGGGTTACTCGACAGCGGCGTGAATGATGCCGTCTATGCTGAAGTCGTCGGGCATGGCGAGGTGTGGTCGGCGCGTTTGATGTCTGCCGTCCTTAACCAACAGGGGCTGGAGTCAGCCTGGCTGGATGCGCGCGATTTTTTACGTGCTGAGCGCGGCGCTCAGCCGCAGGTGGATGAGGGTCTTTCTTACCCATTGCTGCAGCAACTACTGGCGCAGCATCCAGGCAAACGCCTGGTCGTTACCGGTTTCATTAGCCGTAGCAACGCCGGTGAGACGGTACTGCTGGGGCGTAACGGCTCCGACTACTCGGCAACACAGGTTGGCGCGCTGGCGGGTGTTTCCCGCGTAACCATCTGGAGCGATGTCGCCGGGGTTTACAGCGCGGATCCGCGTAAAGTAAAGGATGCCTGTCTGCTGCCACTGCTGCGTCTGGATGAAGCCAGCGAGCTGGCGCGTCTGGCGGCTCCGGTTCTCCATGCCCGCACCCTCCAGCCGGTTTCCGCTAGTGATATCGATCTCCAGTTGCGTTGTAGCTATACGCCGGAGCAGGGATCGACGCGTATTGAACGCGTGCTGGCTTCCGGTACCGGGGCTCGTATTGTGACCAGCCACGACGACGTTTGCCTGATTGAGTTTCAGGTTCCTACTGGCCAGGACTTTAAACTGGCTTATAAAGATATCGATCAGATTTTAAAACGCACCCAGGTGCGTCCGCTGGCAGTGGGTGTGCATCCTGACCGCCAGCTGCTGCAATTTTGCTATACCTCCGAAGTCGCTGATGGCGCACTGAAAATTCTGGATGAAGCTGGTCTGCCGGGCGAGCTGCGTCTGCGCCAGGGGCTGGCGCTGGTGGCGATGGTTGGGGCGGGCGTCACCCGTAACCCGCTGCACTGCCATCGCTTCTGGCAACAGCTGAAAGGTCAGCCGGTCGAATTCACCTGGCAGTCGGAAGAGGGCATCAGCCTGGTTGCCGTATTGCGCACCGGGCCAACGGAGAGCCTGATTCAGGGTCTGCACCAGTCAATCTTCCGCGCGGAAAAACGCATTGGTCTGGTGCTGTTCGGCAAAGGCAACATTGGGTCGCGCTGGCTGGAGCTGTTTGCCCGCGAACAGAGCACGCTCTCGGCACGTACCGGATTAGAGTTCGTGCTGGCAGGAGTGGTTGATAGCCGCCGTAGCCTGCTGAATTACGAAGGGCTGGATGCCAGCCGCGCGTTGGCCTTCTTCGATGACGAGGCGGTAGAACAGGATGAAGAGTCATTGTTCCTGTGGATGCGTGCCCACCCGTATGATGATTTAGTGGTGCTGGACGTCACTGCCAGCGAGCAGTTGGCGGAGCAGTATCTGGATTTCGCCAGTCATGGCTTCCACGTTATCAGCGCCAACAAGCTGGCGGGGGCGAGCAGCAGTAATAATTACCGCCAGATTCATGACGCCTTTGAAAAAACCGGTCGCCACTGGCTGTATAACGCCACCGTCGGCGCAGGTTTGCCGATCAACCATACCGTGCGCGATCTGATTGATAGCGGAGATACTATTCTGTCGATCAGCGGGATCTTCTCCGGCACGTTGTCGTGGTTGTTCCTGCAATTTGATGGCACGGTCCCGTTCACCGATCTGGTGGATCAGGCGTGGCAGCAGGGTCTGACTGAACCTGACCCGCGTGTGGATCTGTCCGGCAAAGATGTGATGCGTAAGCTGGTGATTCTGGCGCGTGAAGCGGGTTACGACATCGAACCGGACCAGGTGCGCGTAGAGTCGTTGGTGCCTGCGCACTGTGAAGCAGGCTCTATTGACCATTTCTTTGAAAATGGCGATGAGCTGAACGAGCAGATGGTGCAACGCCTGGAGGCGGCACGTGAAATGGGACTGGTGCTGCGCTATGTGGCGCGTTTTGACGCTAACGGTAAAGCACGCGTTGGCGTTGAAGCTGTACGCCCTGAGCACCCGCTGGCGGCGCTGCTGCCGTGCGATAACGTGTTTGCCATTGAAAGCCGTTGGTATCGTGATAACCCGCTGGTCATTCGCGGACCGGGGGCGGGCCGCGACGTGACCGCCGGGGCGATTCAGTCTGATATCAACCGCCTGGCGCAACTGCTGTAATTAGCGCTTACTGTTCGCCGCAAACACCTCTTTTGCGGCGAACAGGCCGTTTAGTGCGGCCGGGAACCCCGCATAAACAGCCATCTGCATCATCACTTCAATAATCTCTTCCTGCGTTAAGCCAACGTGCAGCGCGGCGGCAATGTGTACCTTAAGCTGCGGTGCGGCGTTACCCATGGCGGTGAGCGCGGCGACGGTGGCAATTTCCCGGCTGCGCAGATCTAGCCCCGGGCGTGCATAAATATCGCCAAACGGGAACTCGAGCAGATAGCGGGCGAAGTCCGGCGCGATATCCTTCAGGCTATCGACGACGGCATCGCCGCCTTTTCCATCAACCTGTTGCAGCATTCTCTGACCAGTTATATAGCGTTCTGAATCCATGATAATTATCTCGTGAGTTAGTGTATGGCGAGAGGATAGAGCGCGCAGAATGATTGGGATAATACCGTTTCCGTGATACCTTTTCGGTATGACAACATCGCCTTTGCACTTTCTGGACATCCGCCTTCTACGCTATTTTTCCGTGGTGGCGGAAGAGAACAACATGAGTCGAGCGGCGCAGCGTTTATTCATGTCGCAGCCGCCGCTCAGTCGCCACATTCGCCAGCTTGAAGAGCGCCTGGGGGTGACGCTTTTTGTCCGTCATACCCGTGGACTTACGCTGACCGAGGACGGCCAGCGCGTACTTGAAATCGTGCGCCCGCTCTTGGCGTTACAGGATAAAACCTGGATGGCGTTGAGTCAGATAGCGAAAACGGGAGAGCAATCTCTGCGCTTAGGGCTAAGTACGGCGTTTGAGCAGGGCGTTTTTGCTGCGTTTGAGTCGCAGCTTGCTTCGCGTATACAGAAGTTACAAATTATCCGTCATGGTTCGCCTGAACTGGCGCGTCAGGTGCGTCGGGGAAAACTGGATGCAGCGCTGGTGGCGCTACCGCTTGAACACTCGGGTCTTAGCGTCACGCCGATCGGCTGGCAAGAATCGATGATCGCCGCCTTACCCGCGCTCTGGCCAGAGGCGGCTCTGCCTTCGCTCTCGTTAACGTCGCTGAACCACCGACCGCTGTTCTGGTTCAAACGTGAACGTAACCCTGCTTTTTTTGATTACACTCGACACATTTTTCGTCGTGCCGGTTACTCTCCTGCTCTTATTGAGGAGCCGATGGAACATGACGTGCTGCTGGCACGGATCGCGCAGGGTGACGGTCTGAGCCTGGTTCCGGCCTCCTTTTCCGCTATCCAGCGTCAGGGCGTGATCTTCCTTCCGCTTACTGATACAGAATTGCGTATTAGCATGGGGTTAGCGACGCTGCCTGAGAACGTAACAAAAGTAGGGTGGCTCCAGACGGTCGTGACGCAATCCCTCACCATTTCAAGCTGATGTGAATTTTTTTCACGTTGGCTGAGTATTCCTCACCTTTAACGATGATTTTTGTGTTGACGCCAGCATGCTTTTCCGTCATTTTTACATCTAGACGTCTAAACGTATAGCAGTTCACAACACAACATATAACGACAAAAGATTGATGAGGTAAGGTATGAGCTTTTTTCACGCCAACCAGCGGGAAGCCCTGAATCAGAGCCTGGCAGAAGTGCAGGGTCAGATTAACGTTTCGTTTGAGTTTTTCCCGCCGCGCACCAGTGAAATGGAGCAAACCCTGTGGAACTCCATCGATCGCCTGAGCAGCCTGAAGCCGAAGTTTGTTTCAGTCACTTACGGTGCAAACTCTGGTGAGCGCGACCGTACGCACAGCATTATTAAAGGTATTAAGGATCGCACGGGTCTTGAAGCGGCCCCGCACCTGACATGCATTGATGCGACCCGCGATGAGCTGCGTACCATAGCCCAGGACTACTGGCACAACGGTATTCGCCATATTGTTGCCCTGCGTGGTGACCTGCCGCCGGGAAGCGGCAAACCGGATATGTATGCTTCTGACCTGGTGACTCTGCTGAAAGACGTTGCGGATTTTGATATCTCCGTTGCGGCTTACCCGGAAGTGCATCCAGAAGCGAAGAGCGCTCAGGCGGATTTGCTGAACCTGAAGCGTAAGGTTGATGCCGGTGCAAACCGCGCGATTACCCAGTTTTTCTTCGATGTAGAAAGCTATCTGCGCTTTCGCGATCGCTGCGTGTCTGCGGGAATCGATGTGGAAATTATTCCGGGCATCTTGCCAGTATCTAACTTTAAGCAGGCGAAAAAATTTGCTGACATGACCAACGTCCGCATTCCTGCGTGGATGTCGACCATGTTTGATGGTCTTGATGATGACGCGGAAACCCGCAAGCTGGTGGGCGCGAATATCGCCATGGACATGGTGAAAATTCTCAGTCGCGAAGGGGTGAAGGATTTTCACTTCTATACCCTCAACCGTGCCGAGATGAGCTACGCTATTTGTCACACACTGGGTGTAAGACCTAACTAAACAGATGCCCAGCCCTCTACGGAGGGCTTTTTGTTGATCATTTTGATCTACATCTCTGTAACTTAAAATATAAAAGGAATTAGCTATCGAATCTGTGGGTTATTTCGACTATATCTTATCTCTGGTGGTGTATATCGTAGTCAGAACACTGTAAAGGGAGCATATAGATGAGCATGTCCGACGATAGCCAAAACGCATCAACTGCCGGTAAGTGTCCTTTCCATCAAGGCGGTCACGATCAGAGCGCGGGAGCAGGAACGAATAACCGCGACTGGTGGCCAAATCAACTCCGCGTTGATCTTTTAAACCAACATTCCAACCGTTCGAACCCGCTGGGTGACGACTTCGACTACCGCAAAGAGTTTAGTAAACTCGACTATTCTGCCCTGAAAGGGGATCTCAGAGCCCTTCTGTCCGAATCTCAACCGTGGTGGCCCGCTGACTGGGGAACCTATGCCGGATTGTTTATCCGCATGGCATGGCACGGCGCGGGAACCTATCGCTCTATCGATGGACGCGGTGGAGCGGGTCGCGGACAGCAGCGTTTTGCACCACTGAACTCCTGGCCGGACAACGTCAGCCTGGATAAAGCGCGTCGTCTGCTGTGGCCTATCAAGCAGAAATATGGTCAGAAAATTTCCTGGGCCGACCTGTTTATCCTCGCGGGTAACGTGGCGCTGGAAAACTCAGGCTTCCGTACCTTTGGTTTTGGTGCCGGTCGTGAAGATGTCTGGGAACCGGATCTCGACGTAAACTGGGGTGATGAAAAAGCCTGGTTGACTCACCGTCACCCGGAAGAGCTGGCAAAAGCGCCGCTGGGCGCAACCGAAATGGGCCTTATTTATGTGAACCCGGAAGGGCCGGACCATAGCGGCGAACCGCTTTCTGCGGCAGCGGCTATTCGCGCGACCTTCGGTAACATGGGGATGAACGACGAAGAAACCGTGGCGCTGATTGGCGGCGGTCATACGTTGGGCAAAACCCACGGCGCAGCAGCGGCATCGCACGTTGGCGCCGATCCAGAATCCGCACCGATTGAAGCGCAGGGCCTGGGCTGGGCCAGCAGCTACGGTAGTGGTGCGGGCGCGGATGCAATTACTTCCGGTCTGGAAGTGGTGTGGACGCAGACGCCGACCCAATGGAGCAATTATTTCTTCGAGAACCTGTTCAAATATGAGTGGGTACAAACTCGCAGTCCGGCAGGCGCTATTCAGTTTGAGGCGGTTGACGCGCCAGAAATTATTCCTGATCCGTTTGATCCGTCGAAAAAACGTAAGCCGACGATGCTGGTTACCGACCTTACGCTGCGCTTTGATCCTGAGTTCGAAAAGATCTCTCGCCGTTTCCTGAACGATCCGCAAGCGTTCAACGAAGCCTTTGCTCGTGCATGGTTTAAACTGACGCACCGCGATATGGGGCCAAAATCGCGTTACATTGGACCGGAAGTGCCAAAAGAAGATCTGATTTGGCAAGACCCGCTGCCGCATGCGTTCTTTAACCCAAGCGAAGAAGATATCCTGAAGCTGAAGGCGACCATCGCGGCTTCCGGACTCTCTGTGGGCGAACTGGTATCGGTAGCGTGGGCTTCGGCATCGACTTTCCGCGGCGGGGATAAACGTGGCGGCGCTAACGGTGCGCGTCTGGCGCTGGACCCACAGCGCGGTTGGGATGTGAATGCCACCGCGGCACGCGTTTTGCCTGTGCTGGAAGGTATTTATAAGTCTGCCCATAGTGCCTCGTTGGCCGATATTATCGTGCTGGCCGGTGTTGTCGGTATCGAGCAGGCGGCTAGCGCAGCGGGTGTCAGCATCAAGGTACCTTTTGCGCCGGGTCGCGTGGATGCGCGTCAGGATCAAACGGATATTGAGATGTTTGAACTGCTTGAGCCGATTGCCGATGGTTTCCGTAACTACCGCGCTCGTCCTGACGTGTCGACCACTGAGTCGCTGCTGATCGACAAAGCGCAGCAGTTGACGCTAACCGCACCGGAAATGACTGTGCTGGTGGGCGGTATGCGCGTACTGGGGACCAACTTTGATGGTAGCCAGCACGGCGTCTTTACCGATCGTCCTGGCGTACTCAGCACTGACTTCTTCGTCAATCTGCTGGATATGCGTCATGAGTGGAAGGCGGTTGATGAGTCACAAGAGCTGTTTGAAGGCCGTGACCGTTCGAGCGGCGAAGTAAAATACACCGCAACTCGTGCCGATCTGGTGTTTGGTTCTAACTCTGTACTGCGCGCAGTGGCTGAAGTTTATGCCTGCAGTGATGCTCACGAGAAGTTCGTGAGAGATTTTGTTGCCGCATGGGTGAAAGTGATGAACCTGGATCGTTTCGATCTGCTGTAACAAACCATGCCGGATGTCGCTTGCGTGGGTCCGGCATAGTATGAACAAAAAAATCCCCGCTATCGCGGGGATTTTTATTGGCCGGTTATTCCCACTCTTGCAGGTAACGTTGACCATACTGGTCAGCCACCAGCAGGGCGGCATACACCTGGTCCGGCGTTGCGCCGCCAGGCATGTTGTGGATGGTTTCGCCTTCGGCACAGGCAGCTTCAGCCACAATACGCATTTTCGCCGGAATATCCTGTTTGATGTCCAGTTGCGCCAGGGTAATTGGCAGACCAACGGAATGACACAGCGCCGCAACAGTTTCAATTTCATCGACTGGCGCGTTTTCCAGTACCAGTTGCGTCAGCGTGCCGAAAGCCACTTTCTCGCCGTGGTAATAGTGATGCGCATCCGGGATTGCCGTCAGACCGTTATGGATGGCGTGCGCCGCCGCCAGACCGCCGCTTTCAAAACCGACGCCGCTCAGATAGGTGTTGGCTTCAATAACGCGCTCCAGCGCAGGCGTTACCACGTGCTGCTCGGCGGCCAGCATCGCTTTTTCACCTTCTTCTATCAGCGTATTAAAGCACAGCTCAGCCAGCGCCAGCGCCGCCTGAGTGCACTGACCGCCCGCCATGGTGGTTGCGCCGCTGCGTGAACAGGCGCGCGCTTCGAACCAGGTCGCCAGTGCATCGCCGATGCCCGCGGCTAACAGACGCGCGGGTGCGCCCGCAACAATTTTGGTATCAACAATGACCCTGTCCGGGTTATTGGGCAGCAGCAAATAGCGATCGAATTCACCGGCATCGGTATAAATAACGGACAGCGCGCTACACGGTGCATCGGTAGAGGCGATAGTTGGCGCAATGGCGACAGGCACGCCCATAAAGTGCGCCAGCGCTTTGGCAGTATCCAGCGTTTTACCGCCGCCAATACCAAGTACTGCGCCACATTGCGCTTTTTCTGCTACGCCGCGCAGACGGTCGATTTCGTTTTGTGAACATTCGCCGCCAAACGGCGCAATCTCCAGCGCCAGTCCGGCATCCTGGAAGCTTTTTTCCAGTGCGCCCTGGGCAAAGCCTAAGACAAACTTGTCTCCAACGACCAGCCAGCGCGCTGCCAGTGGTTTGAGGTAGTTGCCAAGACGGGTAATAACATCGGCACCCTGGATGTACTTACCAGGTGATTGAATAATGCGATCCATACTTTATTTCCCTCACAGGTTGATGTGACCAAATGTGTTGTTCCAGTCCTGCTCAAACTTCTCTATTGCTGACTCTACCGCAGGGGTATTGAGCATTTGTTGCGCTACGTCTAATGGCAGGGTGATTGCTTCACATCCTGCCAGTAAGCAATCCAGCGCCTGACGAGGGGTTTTAAAGCTGGCCGCCAGTATCATGCTGTTTGGCGCATGCAGTTCCAGTAACGTTTGTAGTTCTTGTACCGTGCGAATTCCGTCGCCGCCCTGCGCGTCAATACGGTTAACGTAAGGCGCGATATATTTCGCTCCCGCCAGCGCTGCCAGTAACCCCTGAGAGGCACTGTACACGGCGGTTCCCAGCGTGGTGATACCCTCTTTTTTCAGCATCTTGATCGCGGCCAGACCTTCGGATGTCACCGGGATTTTTACCACCAGACCGGGGACCGCGTTGTTCAGGCGTTTGGCTTCCTCCACCATGCCTTGTGCGTCGCGGCTCATGGTTTGGGCAAACAGAATGCCCTCTTCGCCAATGACGTTTTGCAGGCGCAGCAGTACATCCCAGATGGGTTCTTTGCTTGCCGCCACAATGCTTGGGTTGGTGGTGACACCCGCGATAGGGAAGATGCGTGCCAGACGTTCGACTTCCGCGACGTTGGCGGTATCAAGGTAAAGTTCCATACAAAAACACCCTCTTTAAAGTTCAAGTTCATGTTGCAGCAGGCAGGCGATAGCCTCGGCAGAGGCGGCATTAACCAGCGCGTTACGGAATTCTTCATGCATAATGCGCCGTGCCAGACGCGAGAAAATACGCATATGCTGGTCGCCAGCGGCGTGTTTGTTGAGCGTCAGCATAATAATGAACTGCGCATCATCATCACCCCAACGTACCGGCGCTTGCAGGCGCGCTACGCTGATAGTGGACTGCTCGATATGTTCTGATTTGCTGTGCGGAATGGCGAAGCTAAAACCTAATCCGGTAGAGAAGACCGCTTCGCGCGCCCACAGATCGGCTTCCAGTTTACGCGGATAACGGCAACGACCTGCCAGCAGGAGGTTGTCGGTCATCCCTTTGATGACCTCCTCTTTACTTCGCCAGTCGCTATCCAGCGTGATGCACTCGGCGGTAACCAGAGGGGTATCCTGTTGGGTCATGCGGAACTGGGCCAGCAGATGTTCGACCTCCAGCGATGTTCGACACGCCATTGCTTGATTCAGCAACTGACGGCAGGCGCGGCTGTCAAGTTGCGCCATCCGCGCTTTGGCGGCGGGAATGGAGGGAGCGCTCATGCTGATCTCGTCCAGACCCAGTCCCACAAGCAGCGGTAGCACCGAACCTTTAGCGCCAAGTTCACCGCACAGGCCAATCCATTTCCCCTGACGATGTACCGCCTGTACGGCGTAATCCAGTGCGCGCAAGAAGGCTGGATTCAGGCTGTTGTAATGACGGGTAACTTTGGCGTTGTCGCGGTCGACCGCCAGCAGATATTGCGTCAGGTCATTACTGCCAATACTAAAGAAATCAATTTCTTCGCAGCATTGATCGATGATGAACATCACCGACGGAACCTCCAGCATGATACCGAGCGGGATCTTCTCATCAAACGGGATGTGTTCAGTACGCAGTTGCTGTTTGGCTTCAGCCAGCTTCTCTTTAACCCACAGGATCTCTTCCATAGAGGAGATCATTGGGATCATGATTTTCAGGCTACCGTGCGCTGATGCGCGCAGGATCGATCGCAGTTGCGTGGTAAACAAAGCGGCGTATTCTTCATAGATACGCACCGCACGATAACCGAGGAACGGGTTGGCTTCGGCAGGAATATTCAGGTAATCAACGGGTTTATCACCGCCGATATCCATGGTGCGCACAATGATGCTGCGTCCCTGCGCGGGCTCCAGCGCCTGGCAGAAAATGTTGTAAAGCTCGTTCTCATCCGGGGCGCAGGTACGGTCCATATACAACATTTCCGTGCGGAACAGGCCAACCGCTTCCGCACCGTTGCCAAAGGCTGCTTGCGCTTCCACGGAATGGGCGATGTTGGCGGCGACTTCCATGCGGATGCCATCACCTGTGCGCGCCTCCTGGGTTAGCCAGATACGTTGTTGTTCTCGAATTGCATCCTGGATACGGGCTTCCTGCTGGTAGTAACGTACGACGGATTCATCAGGGGCAACAACGACCGCTCCTGCGTTACCATCGATATAAACCGTTTGCTGCAGCCATGGCATCAAGGATTCAATCTCCACGCCAACCAGTGTAGGGATGTTGAATGACCGGGCGAGAATCACCGTGTGTGAAGTGGTACCGCCGCTTTTTAACAGCAAGCCTTTCAGCAATGTTTTGTCCAGTTCGAGGAACTGGCTCGGTGTGAGCTCATCCGCCATACAGACCGTAGGCTGAGTGAGTTTTCCTGGCGCCGGGAAACGCTGCTCTCCATAAATTTGCTGCAGAAGCTGGAAGCAGACATCGCGCACATCCAGCGCGCGTTCCTGTAAATAACGGCTGCTGGAGCGGGCAAATTCATCACAAAAATGTCCGGCACTTTCGACAATCGCCTGGGCGCAGCTTAACCCGCGAGATACTCCGGCGAGCAGGTGCTGACGCAGTGAGAGGTCGCTTGCCAGCGAGCGGTGTGCTTCCAGAATCGCACTGGTCGCGCCGTCGCTGTCGAGTAACCGAAACGCAATATTCTTCATCAGTAGCGTTAAGCCGTTATCCAGTGCCGCCTGCTCGGTTTCAATATCTTTAGCGGACGGGAGATTGTTAAGGGCGTTGAGATCCAGCGAAGAGAGCAGGCTCAGTACGCCTCCCGCACTGCCGCTGCAGACGGTGCGAGCGCGAAAAAGCTGTGGGTTTAGATTGGTGAGGGATGCCGGAAGTGGCTCCAGCTCGTTGCTTTTGGCTTCCGCTAGCGGTGCATCGCAGTGTGGAAATTCATGACGTAACCATTGGGTTAAATGCTGGTGGGCTGCCTGTTCATCTGCACCGGAAATCAGCAACTGGCAGCTATCACCCGCCAGAGTATCGGTACCAATCAACGCCAATGCGCTCTTGGCGTTGCCCCTGCGTTCGGTACGCAGGTTGTGCCACTCAATGTGCGAAGTAAAGGTGTTGCACTGCGTTTCTATGTGACTTGCCGGGCGCGCATGTACGCCATTGGGCAGCTCACAGGTAAATTCCACAATCAGGGCCATAGCCTCATCTCCCATAACGATTTCTCGCTACAGGATAAAAGGGCAACGCCTGAGCCTGCTATCTGACAAATCTGCCAAAAACTGGATAAATGTAATGTAACCATCAAAGTGAGATATCCCTCACAAGTCAGCGTGTCCTCTATAAATTCCGAGAAACTACAAGTTATGAGGCGGATCGCATTTTTGCGCTGACATTACAAAAGTCCAGCAAATGGCCTTTTTATCCACTGTTTGCGCCGCGTCGGATTGCCTATTGTTTTCCGCAACAAGTTTATGGATATGGGCTTTAGGCAGCCTGGGAGCGACTTATGAAAGAGTTGGTACAAATCCTGAAAAATACCCGCCAGCACCTGATGACGGGGGTTTCGCATATGATCCCTTTCGTTGTCGCGGGTGGAATTTTGCTGGCGGTCTCCGTCATGTTGTATGGCAAGGGCGCGGTACCGGATGCTGCGACCGATCCTAATCTCAAGAAACTGTTTGATATTGGCGTCGCTGGACTGACGTTGATGGTGCCATTCCTTGCCGCTTACATTGGTTATTCCATTGCTGAACGTTCTGCTCTGGCCCCTTGTGCGATTGGCGCATGGGTGGGAAATAGCTTCGGCGCAGGTTTTTTCGGTGCGCTGATTGCCGGGATTATTGGCGGTATCGTCGTCCATTATCTGAAGAAGATCCCCGTACATAAGGTGTTGCGATCGGTAATGCCTATCTTCGTTATTCCTATTGTCGGCACCTTTATCACCGCAGGCATCATGATGTGGGGCCTGGGAGAACCCGTTGGCGCGTTAACCACTAGCCTGACCGAGTGGCTGCAGGGTATGCAGCAGGGCAGCATCGTACTGCTGGCGGTAATTATGGGACTGATGTTGGCCTTCGATATGGGTGGGCCGATTAACAAAGTTGCCTACGCCTTCATGCTGATTTGCGTGGCGCAGGGTGTTTATACCGTGGTGGCAATCGCCGCGGTAGGGATCTGCGTGCCGCCGCTGGGCTTAGGTTTAGCGACGCTGATTGGTCGTAAGAATTTCTCTTCTGAAGAACGTGAAGCCGGTAAAGCCGCGCTGGTGATGGGCTGCGTTGGCGTAACGGAAGGCGCAATTCCTTTTGCTGCCGCCGATCCGCTACGCGTTATCCCATCCATTATGGTGGGTTCCGCCTGCGGCACGGTAACCGCCGCGCTGTTTGGTGCGCAGTGTTATGCCGGCTGGGGCGGGCTGATTGTTCTGCCGGTCGTGGAAGGAAAATTGGGTTATATCGCGGCGGTTGCCGTGGGGGCTGTAGTGACCGCAGTGTGCGTTAACGTACTGAAAAGTCTGGCGCGGAAAAAAGTGTCTCAGGTCGACCAGAAAGAAGACGACCTGGATTTAGATTTTGAAATGAATTAAGTGAGGAATGAGTCATGACCAAGATTATCGCAGTAACTGCATGTCCTTCTGGCGTTGCCCACACCTATATGGCCGCTGAAGCGCTGGAAAGCGCTGCTAAAGCCAAGGGGTGGCAAGTAAAGGTGGAGACTCAGGGGTCGATCGGTCTGGAAAACGAACTGACCGCGGCGGATGTGGCAGAAGCCGATATGGTCATTCTGACCAAAGACATTGGTATTAAGTTTGAAGAGCGTTTTGCGGGCAAAACTATTGTTCGTGTCAACATCAGCGATGCAGTGAAACGTGCCGACGCCATCATGAACAAGATTGGCGCACACCTTGCGCAAACCGCATAACAGTTTGTTTGCCGGAGGGGGGCAAATTATCCGGCCTACTGATACGTAGGCCAGATAAGCACAGCGCCATCTGGCATCAGTTTTTCTACAGGAGTTCCTCATGACTAACCGTATCCAACGTTTAAAAAACGCTCTGTTTCAGAATAACCGCGAAATTTCGCTTGAGCGTGCGCTGCTCTATACTGCCAGCCACCAACAGACGGAGGGAGAGCCGGTTATACTGCGTCGGGCGAAAGCCACCGCATATATTCTTGAGCACGTTGAGATTTCGATTCGTGATGAGGAACTGATAGCCGGGAACCGTACCGTTAAACCGCGGGCGGGCATAATGTCACCGGAAATGGATCCTTACTGGCTGCTCAACGAGCTGGAGCAGTTTCCAACCCGTCCGCAGGACCGTTTTGACATCAGCGAAGAGGATAAACATCTCTATCGCAATGTGCTGTATCCGTACTGGGAAAAGCGGTCGATGAAAGATTTCATCAACGGTCAGATGACCGATGAGGTAAAAGCTGCCGTCCGTACGCAGATTTTTAGCGTTAACCAGACGGATAAGGGTCAGGGGCATATCATTATTGATTATCCGCGCCTGTTGAATCTCGGGCTTGGCGAACTGGTCGCGCAGATGCGGGCGCATTGTCTGCAGCAGCCGGATAACCACTTTTATCAGGCTGCGCTACTGCTGCTTGAGGCTTCGCAAAGCCACATTCTGCGTTACGCCTTGCTGGCAGAACAAATGGCGGCAAACTGCCCGGATGCGCAGCGACGCCAGGAATTGCTGACGATTGCTGAAAACTCCCGACATAACGCCCAGCATAAGCCGCAAACCTTTTGGCAAGCATGTCAGCTGTTCTGGTACATGAACATTATTTTGCAATATGAGTCCAATGCCAGTTCGCTCTCACTCGGACGCTTCGACCAGTATATGCTGCCGTTTTATCAGACCTCTCTGACGCAGGGGGAAGATCCTGCATTCTTAAAAGAAATCCTCGAATCGCTATGGGTGAAATGCAATGACATTGTACTGCTGCGATCCACCAGCAGCGCGCGCTATTTCGCTGGTTTCCCAACGGGTTACACCGCACTGCTTGGGGGATTGACGGAGAATGGTCGTAGTGCGGTAAACGTACTGTCGTTTCTCTGCCTTGATGCTTATCAGAGCGTACAACTGCCGCAACCAAATCTCGGTGTGCGCACGAACGCGTTGATCGATACGCCGTTCCTGATGAAAACGGCACAGACCATTCGCCTCGGGACCGGCATCCCGCAAATCTTTAATGATGAAGTGGTGGTGCCAGCGTTTCTTAACCGTGGCGTCTCGCTGGAAGATGCGCGGGATTACGCGGTAGTCGGCTGTGTCGAGCTGTCTATTCCTGGCAGAACATACGGTTTGCACGACATCGCCATGTTTAATCTGCTGAAAGTAATGGAAATCTGCCTGCATGAGAACGAAGGCAATCGCGCGCTGACGTACGAAGACCTGTTGAAGCATATTCGAGACAAAATCAGCCACTACATTGCGTTGATGGTCGAAGGCAGTAATATCTGCGATATCGGTCATCGCGACTGGGCGCCGGTGCCGCTGCTCTCCTCGTTTATTAGCGATTGCCTGGAAAAAGGGTGTGATATTACCGACGGCGGCGCGCGTTATAACTTCTCTGGCGTTCAGGGGATCGGCATTGCGAACCTGAGCGATTCGCTGCATGCGCTCAATGGACTGGTATTTGAACAACAGCGCTTAACTTTTGACGAACTTTTGTCGGTGCTAAAAGACAACTTTGCTACCCCGGAAGGCGAGAAAATTCGCGCCAGGCTGATTAACCGCTTCGAAAAATACGGCAACGATATTGATGATGTAGATAACATCAGCGCTGAACTGCTGCGTCATTACTGCAAAGAGGTAGAGAAATACCAGAATCCACGTGGTGGGCACTTTACGCCGGGTTCATATACTGTCTCTGCGCACGTGCCGCTGGGTTCGGTCGTCGGAGCGACACCAGATGGCCGTTTCGCCGGGGAACAGTTGGCGGACGGGGGGCTGTCACCGATGCTGGGTCAGGATATGCAAGGGCCGACGGCGGTTTTGAAATCGGTCAGCAAGCTGGATAACACATTGCTTTCCAATGGGACTTTGCTGAACGTGAAGTTTACGCCAGCCACACTGGAAGGTGAGGCTGGTTTACGCAAGCTGGCGGATTTTCTGCGGGCATTTACCCAACTTAAGCTCCAGCATATCCAGTTTAACGTGGTGAATGCCGACACATTGCGTGAAGCGCAGCAGCGCCCGCAGGATTTCGCCGGGCTGGTGGTGCGTGTGGCGGGGTACAGCGCCTTCTTTGTCGAGCTGTCGAAGGAGATCCAGGATGACATCATTCGCCGCACCGCGCATCAGCTGTGAGGTAATTGACCCACGAGGCGAGGAAGTCGCGCGTATATTCAATATTCAGCGTTACTCACTGAATGATGGACAGGGTATTCGTACGGTCGTCTTTTTTAAAGGTTGTCCGCATACCTGCCCGTGGTGCGCCAACCCTGAATCTCTCTCTCCACGTATTGAAACGGTACGGCGGGAGAGTAAATGCCTGCACTGTACTCCCTGTCTACGTGATGCTGACGAATGTCCCTCCGGTGCGTTTGAACGTATTGGTCGTGATATCTCGCTGGATGAGCTGGAACGTGAAGTGATGAAAGATGATATTTTCTTTCGCACCTCTGGCGGGGGGGTGACGCTTTCCGGTGGTGAAGTGCTGATGCAAGCGCCCTTTGCCGAACGATTCCTGCAACGTCTGCGGCGCTGGGATGTTCGCTGCGCGATTGAAACGGCTGGCGATGCGCCAGCCAGTCGTTTGTTATCGCTGGCAAAAGAGTGCGATGAGGTGCTGTTTGACCTCAAAATTATGGATGTCCGTTTGGCGCGTGAGACCATTAATATGAATCTGCCGCGCGTGCTGGCGAATTTACGACTAATGGTCGCTGAAGGGGTTAATGTCATACCTCGCCTGCCGCTGATTCCGGGTTTTACGATGAATGTAGAGAACACGCAGCAGGCGTTGACGCTGTTGTCATCATTAGGCATAAAGCAGGTACACCTGCTACCGTTTCATCAATACGGCGAACCGAAATACAACCTGCTCGGATTGCCCTGGTCGATGAAAGAAGTGCCCGTTCCGTCGGCGCAAGAGGTTGGTATGATACGTAAGTTGGCAGAATGCGCCGGATTTCAGGTAACAGTAGGAGGATAGTATGGCCATCGCACCTGTACGATATCTGGTTGCTGTCACCGCGTGCGTAAGCGGCGTGGCCCATACTTATATGGCCGCTGAACGGCTGGAGAAACTCTGCCAGCAGGAGAAATGGAGCATCAAGATTGAAACTCAGGGCGCGTTGGGTACCGAAAACCGCCTGACGGAAGAGGATATTAACCGCGCTGATGCGGTGTTGCTCATTACCGATATTGAACTGGCAGGAGCAGAGCGTTTTACGCAGAGCCGATACGTCCAGTCGGGCATTAGCGCATTTCTGCGTGAGCCGCAGCGGGTGATGAGCGCCGTGCGAAAGCTGCTTTCTGCCCCACAGCACACACATCTTACTTTGGATTAGCTTTTATTTCCGTCAGTTGGCTGTGGTATTGCCGACGATATTCTGATGGCGAACGTTCGGTATTTTTGCGAAACAGGCGGCAGAAGTAGTTACTGTCAACAAACCCACAGGTGTGCGCCACTTCTTTGATCTTCAGCTCATAACCCTTCAGCAGCGTTTTCGCGTGTTCCAGTCGCGTGTGATTCAGGTATTCGTTAAACCCGATAGCACCCGTTTTTTGAAACAGATGGGAGAGGTAATTGGGTGAGATGTAAAACGCCTGCGCGACGGATTCTCGGGTGAGCGGCGAAGCGTAGCGTTCATCAATGTAGTTGCGAATGGCTTCGAAAAGCGCCTGACTGCGCGATGCCGTCTGGATCTGGCTGCCGAGCAGATCGCGGCAGTGGCTCAGCAAGCTCGTGACGATTAGCCTCGCGGTTTGTTGCTCCTGCGGTTGCATCTGCATTTCATTGAGCGTTTGCAGCAGGAAAGAGCCAATTCGTGGCCCACGCCGCGCGACGTGCTGGCGGGTAAGGTTTTGATATTGCTTGCCGTCCCACTGGACGATGCTGAAACCCAGTTGCTGTTTGCCGAACAGAATGCTGAGCGTGGTGACCGGTGCGAGCCACTGCGGAAAGTTCCAGCCGCCAGCCGGAACGAACAGCACATCGTAAGGTAGTAAGGTCGCGGATGCGCCAGCAACTCCGTTATCGGTGAACTCACCTTCCAGCACAATTTCCAGCCGGGGAAAATCGACCTGATACGCCAGCTCCGGCGTTGAGCTACTGGTGCTGGCAAAATAAACCTGGCGCAGCGGCGTGGGGCCGTTAATCAGGCGGGAGAGAAGATGGCTGACGTCGTGATACATGTTAATCCCTTGCAGGCAGCAGACAGGGAAACAGTAACCGTCATCATAAAAAAAGGCCACTCTTTAAGAGTGGCCGATACGAGTATTACTGATTACCGATTTGATCGCCGTAAGGCAGGGTATCGTAATCAATCAGGGCATTCTTTTTGTACGGATTGCCAATCCAGCGAGTCGTCTCTTTGAACTGCGGGCTGGTAATGGCGCGAGTCGGATCGAAACCGTCGTAGGTGAATCCCGCTAAATCAGACCAGGTGTGGATAAGCTCTGAGCTGCTGTATTTACGATTCACATCCTGTGAGAAGTCACGCGGGTGTGCGGCCTGCCATTTTTCAGAGGTCCACAGCAGGAACGGTACCGTATACATATGGCGCGTCGGATTGTCTTCATTACGACCCTGCGTTTTATGCGGTGGCGTATCGTATACCTCCTCGCCGTGATCGGAGAAGTACAGCAGGAAGCCGTTCGGATCGGTCGCTTTATAGTCTTTGATCAGAGCGGCAATGATATGGTCATTGTAGACATTCGCGCTGTCGTAATCGTTGTACGCTTCTAGCTCATCATTGCCCAGGCCGGGGGGAACATGGTCGACATTGTTGTCGAATTTACCCTCGCCATCCGGATAGCGGAATTTGTACTTAATATGTGTACCCAGCAGGTGCACGATGATGAACTTTTTCGGTGCCGGATCGGCCAGGACTTCTTTAAATGGCGCCAGCACGTTGCTGTCATATTCGCGCGCACTTTGCGTACGCTGCTGGTTCATATAGAACTGCTTATCCGTCTGCTTAGAGAACACAGTCAGCATAGTGTTGCGGGCTGTCATCGTCTGCTGATTGGTGATCCAGAAGGTTTTATAACCTGCCTGTTTCATCATATTCATCAGAGACGGTTGAGTCAGATACAGGTCCGGATTCTTCTCGTTGGCGAAGGTCAGCGCCTGCTGCAGGATTTCAATGGTGTACGGACGTGAGGTCACGACATTATTGAATACGGTGAAGTTAGGATCGGATTTATGCAACGCATCCAGTTCTGGCGTCGTTTCGCGCGGGTAACCATACAGGCTCATGCGACCACGCTGCGTTGACTCGCCAATGACCAGTACCAGCGTACGTGGAGCATCCCCGGAGTTATCTTTGAAGTTAGCCAGCGGCGGCAGGGCATTGTTCTCATTAAGTAGGCTATTGAGTGAGGCCAACTGCTGGCGGTACTGATAATACCCGGAGATGAATTGCCACGGTGCGGCGGGCTCCATACGTGAGGCGAGACCATCCAACGTTTTTTCAAACGGTTTATGTTTGATGAATGTGTTAACGGTTATCGGATGCAGAATCAAACCGTATAACAACGCAAACGACACCAGATAGCGCCAGGGCGATGGGATATGCACAGGGCGCAGACGCGTCCACAGCAGAATAGCGATAGCCGTATAGGCCAGGGCGATAAGAACAATTTTTAGGCTGAAATACTGGCTGAGATATTCGCTGGCTTCGTTCGCATTGGTCTCAAACATCACGTAGAGAACGCTTTGCGAAAACTCTTGTCCGTAGATGACGTAATAGCTCAGCGCAGCCAGCGAGGCCGCCCATAGCACCACGCCAATGACGGCAGCAATAATGCGGATACGGTTTGGAAATAAAAATACCGGGATCAACCACAGCGAACTGAATAGCAAGGAGTCGCGTAAACCGGTAGAACCGCTGTAACCGCTAAAATAGATAACGGCCTGCAGTAATGAGGAAAAAAACCAAAAATAGAGGAGCGCCCAACCCAGGGCTTTCCAGCTAAACGCAGGTTTAGACTGGAGTTGTAAGGATTGCATAGTATGAGCCTGTCTTTAATCGTAGCGCCAAGAGTAGCGACTAAACATTAAGAGGAACTGAAGCATCACGATCTTAGGATCGTGTTTTGCTGTTGATACATTCATATGTCGAATATATTCAGCCGGGAATATATTGAAAAAGAAGCGGTTATGACAGTAGTTTTTGTTGTCGCCTTCGTACAATAGCACGAAGGCGACGGGAGGGGACGTTAGCCTGTATTACGCATGCCGGCTGCGACACCGGCGATTGTCACCATTAGCGCTTGTTCAACGCGCGGATCCGGCGCATTTCCTTGCTCTTCCGCCAGGCGTGAGCGGTGTAACAGTTCAGCCTGTAAGACGTTCAGCGGGTCAGTATAAATATTTCTTAACTGAATGGACTCGGCAATCCACGGTAGGTCAGCCATCAAATGTGAGTCGTTGGCAATTGCCAGCACGACATCGATATCGGCTTCCAGGCGCTGACGCAGCTCTTCACCCAGCGGCCACAGCTCTTTTTTGACCAGGCGCTGATCGTAGTATTCTGCCAGCCACAGGTCTGCTTTGGCGAAAACCATTTCCAGCATGCCAAGACGCGTGGAGAAGAATGGCCAGTCGCGGCACATTGCTTCGAGCTCGCTTTGCTTACCGTCTTCAACCACTTTTTGCAGTGCGGTGCCTGCACCCAGCCATGCCGGGAGCATCAGGCGGTTCTGCGTCCAGGCAAAGATCCACGGAATGGCGCGCAGAGACTCTACCCCGCCGGTTGGGCGGCGTTTTGCCGGACGTGAGCCGAGCGGTAATTTACCCAGTTCCTGCTCTGGCGTCGCGGAGCGGAAGTAAGGAACAAAGTCTTTATTTTCACGCACATATCCACGATATAGCTCACAGGAAATATCGGAAAGCTCATCCATGATATGACACCAGTTATCCTTCGGCTCCGGCGGCGGTAACAGGTTGGCCTCCAGAATTGCTGCGGTATACAGCGACAGGCTGCTGATGGTCACTTCCGGCAGGCCGTACTTAAAGCGGATCATCTCCCCTTGCTCTGTCACGCGCAGACCACCTTTCAGGCTGCCTGGTGGTTGAGAGAGCAGCGCCGCATGCGCAGGCGCGCCACCGCGACCAATCGAGCCACCGCGACCGTGGAACAGCGTCAGTTCGATACCGGCTTTTTCGCAGGTTTTGATCAACGCGTCTTGCGCCTGATATTGCGCCCAGGAGGCCGCCATCACACCCGCATCTTTTGCGGAGTCAGAGTAGCCAATCATGACCATCTGTTTGCCCTGAATAAAGCCACGGTACCAGTCAATGTTCAGAAGCTGGGACATGACGTCATCGGCGTTGTTGAGGTCGTCCAGCGTTTCAAACAGCGGGGCAACCGGCATAGCAAAACCAATACCGGCTTCTTTCAGCAGTAGATGTACGGCCAGCACATCCGATGGCGTTTTCGCCATTGAGATAACATAGGCGGCAATGGAGCCATACGGGGCTTCGGCAATGACCTGGCAGGTGTCAAGCACTTCGCGGGTGTCATTGCTCGGCTCCCAGTTACGGGGGAGCAGCGGACGCTTGGAGTTCAGCTCGCGGATCAGGAAAGCCTGTTTATCCGCTTCCGACCAGTTTTCGTAGTCGCCAATGCCCAGATAACGGGTCAGTTCGCCGAGGGCTTCAGTGTGACGGGTGCTTTCCTGGCGAATATCAATACGTACCAGCGGTACGCCGAAACATTTCACGCGGCGTAGGGTGTCGAGCAATTCGCCATTGGCGATAATGCCCATGCCACAGGCCTGCAGAGACTGATAGCACGCATATAGCGGGTCCCAGAGCTGTTCGTTCTGGGTGAGAAGTCCCGCAGGTTTCGGTAATTTCTCGCCTTTCAGACGGGCTTCCAGCCAGGCCTGGGTTGCCATCAGACGTGAGCGCAGGGTTTTCATCAGATAACGGTAAGGTTCTGCTGCGCCTTCTTCGCCCACCAGCGCCAACAGTTCCGGGGTGGCATCCACCATCGACAGCTCAGAAATCAGAAACTGAATGTCTTTCAGGAACAGATCGGTCGCTTTCCAGCGGCTGAGCAGCAGCACGTGACGGGTGATATCCGCCGTTACGTTCGGGTTGCCATCGCGATCGCCGCCCATCCAGGAGGTAAAGCGAACCGGGACAAAATCCACGGGCAGCTTATAGCCCAGATGCTCTTCCAGCTGTTCGTTCAGCTCGCGCAGATAGTTTGGTACGCCTTCCCACAGGCTATTTTCAACCACCGCGAAGCCCCATTTGGCTTCATCAACCGGGCTTGGGCGCAGCTTGCGGATTTCGTCCGTATGCCAGGACTGGGCAATCAACTGGCGCAGACGGCGCATCAGCTGATGACGCTCGTAATCGACGAGGTCTTTGTTATCAAGTTGCTTGAGACAGGCGTTCACTTCACCCATTTTATGGATCAGCGTACGGCGGGTGATCTCGGTCGGGTGGGCGGTGAGAACCAGCTCCAGTGAGAGAGATTCGACGGCTTTCTTGATGGTGGCTTCATCGAGGTTGGGCTGCTCTTTCAGTTTACGCAGAGTGCGAGCAATCACTTCCGGGTTGCTGGCTGCCTCGCCTTTTGGCGAAATGCTGTGGTACTGCTCGGCGGTGTTGGCCAGGTTCAGAAACTGACTAAACGCGCGGGCAACCGGTAGCAGCTCGTCGTTAGACAGGTTTTGCAACGTAGTGAGCAGCTCCTGGCGATTGACTTCATTGCCGGCGCGGGAAGATTTGGACAACTTACGGATTGTTTCTACGCGGTCAAGAATATTCTCTCCCAGCGCATCCTTGATGGTCTCCCCCAGCACTTTGCCGAGCATACTGACATTACTACGCAACGCGGAATATTGTTCGTTCATATTAACCCAGACACCCCATCTTTAATTTATGCGTCCTGTGTCTTTCGCGCTACAGCGGCGTTGGCTGCGCTCGGCCACCCAGGCCACTTACTTATGTAAGCTCCCTGGTGTGAGCTAGCTTGCCGCCTTGCTGTGACACGAAATCTCTCGGACTTTGTTTGTTAGCCGTCTTTTATAAAGCCACGTAAAACTCGTGACGTCAATTGCTGCGAAATCGGTTCAGCAAACGAAAAAATGGCGGGAATTTACGTTATTTAATTCACATCGAATCAAATAAGCTTTGCTTATGAAAATGTTAATAAATCACCTCGCTTATCGCTAAAGGATTCGCGAGGCGATGAGTGGTTAATGCCAGCAGAAATGGTGCACAACCTGGGTGATCAATTCGCGGGTTGGCTTAATAAAACGAGTTTCCAGATACTCATCCGGCTGATGCGCCTGATTAATGGAGCCAGGTCCTAACACCAGCGTTGGGCAAAGCGTCTGGATAAACGGCGCTTCGGTGCAGTAGTTCACCACTTCAGTCTGGGCGCCCAGCAGTTTCTCAACCACTTGTACCAGTTGATGATCCGGCGGGCACTCATAGCCTGGAATTGGCGGATGCAGTTCCGACACCGTCAGGCGACCCGGCCAGCGCTCGCTTACCGGAGCCAGCGCGTCGTTAAGTAAGCCATTGAGATCGTTGAGCGTCATGCCGGGTAGTGGGCGAATATCCATATGCAGCTCGCAGCAGGCGCAGATGCGGTTGGCGGCGTCACCACCGTGGATGTGACCCAAATTTAACGTCGGATACGGGACGGTAAAAGCATCATGGTGATAGCGCGCTTTCAGATCATCGCGCAGATTCATGATATGGCCGATGGCATCATGCATCAGTTCAATGGCATTAACGCCACGTGCCGGATCGCTCGAGTGACCTGATTGTCCTAAAATGCGAATCGCATTAGAGAGATGACCTTTGTGTGCGCGGACCGGTTGCAGGGAGGTGGGTTCGCCAATGATCGCGCAGTCCGGGCGTAGAGCGGTGGTTTCAGAGAAATAACGCGCTCCCGCCATGCTGGTCTCTTCGTCGGCAGTGGCCAGAATGTACAGGGGCTTTTTCAGTTGAGTGACGTCGACGTCACGCAGCGCGTCAAGGATAAAGGCGAAGAAGCCTTTCATATCCGCCGTACCCAGACCGTAGAGCTTATTGTCATGCTCGGTCAGGGTGAACGGATCACGCGTCCAGCGTCCGTCGTCAAAAGGTACAGTATCGGTATGACCCGCCAACAACAGACCACCTGCTCCCTGTCCAATGCTCGCCAGCATATTGAATTTATTACGCGTGTCGGGAACCGGCTGGACCTCTACATTAAAGCCTAAATCTTTGAACCAGTCCGCCAGCAGAGTGATTAAACCTGCATTACTTTGGTCGAGCGCTTCTTCGGTGGCGCTAATCGACGGCATGGCAATCAGAGCGCGGTATATCTCGATAAATGGCGGTAAATTGTTTTTCATTGTTGACATGCCTCGGGTCATGATAGTATCAATATTCATGCATTATTTATGAATAAAAATACATTAACATTGAGCGTAATAAAACCCACCAAGTGTAAGGTGAGGTGATAAAGGCTTATATCTGGCAATAGAATCTAAGAAGGTGAGCAGCCCCGATGTTGAATACGCTGATTGTGGGCGCCAGTGGCTATGCCGGCGCAGAGCTAGTGACCTATGTAAATCGCCATCCTGATATGACCATAACCGCTTTGACCGTCTCAGCGCAAAGCAATGATGCAGGAAAATTAATCTCCGATTTGCATCCGCAGTTGAAAGGCATTGTCGATTTACCGTTACAGCCAATGTCAGATATCAGCGAGTTTAGCGCAGGCGTGGACGTTGTGTTCCTCGCAACGGCTCATGAGGTGAGCCATGACCTGGCCCCGCAGTTTTTGCAGGCCGGATGCGTGGTGTTTGACCTCTCGGGCGCGTTTCGCGTCAACGACGGCGCGTTCTATGAAAAATATTACGGCTTTATCCATCAGCATCCCGACCTGCTGGAGCAGGCTGTTTATGGGCTGGCGGAGTGGAGTGCAGACCAACTGAAAGACGCGAATCTGATTGCCGTGCCGGGTTGCTACCCGACGGCGGCGCAGCTGTCGCTGAAACCACTGATTGATGCCGGGCTGCTGGATCTCAGCCAGTGGCCGGTGATTAACGCCACCAGCGGCGTGAGCGGCGCGGGACGTAAGGCGGCTATTTCCAACAGCTTTTGTGAGGTGAGCCTGCAGCCGTATGGCGTGTTTACCCATCGCCATCAGCCGGAAATCGCTACTCACCTTGGTGCGGAGGTGATATTCACCCCGCATCTGGGCAACTTCCCGCGCGGCATTCTGGAAACCATCACCTGCTGTCTGCAAGCGGGCGTAACCCATGCGCAGGTGGCTCAAACGTTGCAACAGGCGTATGGCGATAAGCCACTGGTGCGTCTGTATGACAAAGGCGTTCCGGCGCTGAAGAACGTGGTGGGCTTACCGTTCTGTGATATCGGGTTTGCCGTACAGGGCGAGCACCTGATCGTGGTGGCTACTGAAGATAACTTATTGAAAGGCGCGGCGGCACAGGCGATGCAGTGCGCAAATATTCGTTTTGGCTTTGCTGAAACGCGGTCTCTTATTTAAGGGTGCAACAATGAATCCATTAATTATCAAGCTGGGCGGCGTTTTACTGGATAGTGAAGAGGCGCTGGAACGTCTGTTTACCGCATTGGTGAATTATCGTGAGTCGCATCAGCGGCCGCTGGTCATTGTGCACGGTGGCGGGTGCGTGGTTGACGAACTGATGAAGCAGTTGAACCTGCCGGTGAAAAAGAAAAATGGCCTACGCGTCACGCCTGCCGATCAAATTGGCATTATTACCGGCGCCCTGGCGGGAACAGCGAATAAAACCTTACTGGCTTGGGCGAAAAAGCATCACATCGCATCCGTGGGTCTGTATCTTGGCGATGGCGATAGTGTAAAAGTGACGCCGCTCGATAAAGCGCTGGGTCACGTTGGACTGGCGCAACCGGGTTCGCCTAAGCTGATGAACACGCTGCTGGAAGGCGGTTTTCTGCCGGTAGTTAGCTCCATTGGCGTTACTGAAGACGGACTGCTGATGAACGTTAATGCCGATCAGGCGGCAACGGCGCTGGCGGCAACGCTGGGTGCGGATCTGATCCTGCTCTCTGACGTAAGCGGTATTCTGGATGGTAAAGGTCAGCGTATTGCCGAAATGACCGCCGCGAAAGCGGAACAACTGATCGAACAAGGTATTATTACTGACGGCATGATCGTGAAGGTCAATGCGGCGCTGGATGCCGCGCGCACGCTGGGCCGTCCCGTGGATATTGCCTCCTGGCGTCATGCCGAGCAACTTCCGGCGCTGTTTAACGGCACGCCAATTGGCACGCGGATTTTAGCGTAAGTTTTTATTGAATGACCGTGGGCTGGGTAAGCGTAGCGCCACCCGGCGGAACTAACGAATAAAGGAACGATGTTATGGCACTTTGGGGTGGGCGTTTTACACAGGCAGCAGATCAGCGGTTCAAACAGTTCAACGACTCGTTGCGTTTTGACTACCGCCTGGCAGAACAGGATATTGTCGGCTCTGTGGCCTGGTCTAAAGCGCTGGTAACGGTCGGTGTCCTGACTGCCGATGAACAGCTGCAATTGGAAGAGGCGCTGAACACTCTGCTGGAAGAGGTTCGCGTGAATCCGCAGCAGATCCTGCAAAGCGATGCCGAAGATATTCATAGCTGGGTGGAAGGTAAGCTGATTGATAAAGTCGGCCAGCTTGGTAAAAAACTGCATACCGGACGTAGCCGTAATGACCAGGTCGCGACCGATCTTAAACTGTGGTGTAAAGACACGGTTATTGAATTACTGTCGGCCAACCGTCAGTTGCAAAGTGCGCTGGTGGTGACGGCAGAGAATAACCAGGACGCCGTCATGCCGGGTTACACCCACCTGCAACGTGCGCAGCCGGTGACGTTTGCTCATTGGTGTCTGGCCTATGTCGAAATGTTGGCGCGTGACGAGAGCCGTCTGCAGGATTCGCTCAAGCGTCTGGACGTCAGTCCACTGGGCTGCGGCGCGCTGGCGGGTACGGCGTATGAAATCGATCGCGAGCAACTGGCCGGTTGGCTGGGCTTTGCCTCGGCGACGCGTAACAGCCTGGACAGTGTTTCTGACCGTGACCATGTGCTGGAGTTACTCTCCGACGCCTCTATCGGCATGGTGCACCTGTCGCGTTTTGCTGAAGACCTGATTTTCTTTAATACTGGCGAAGCGGGCTTTGTCGAGCTATCCGATCGTGTGACTTCGGGTTCATCTCTGATGCCGCAGAAGAAAAACCCGGATGCGCTGGAGCTGATCCGTGGCAAATGCGGTCGCGTGCAGGGTGCGCTGACCGGCATGATGATGACCTTAAAAGGCCTCCCGCTGGCATACAACAAAGATATGCAGGAAGACAAAGAAGGGCTGTTCGATGCGCTCGACACCTGGCTGGACTGTCTGCATATGGCTGCGCTGGTGCTGGATGGCATTCAGGTGAAACGTCCGCGTTGTCAGGAAGCGGCGCAGCAGGGTTATGCTAATGCCACCGAACTGGCGGATTATCTGGTGGCAAAAGGCGTCCCATTCCGCGAAGCACACCATATTGTGGGGGAGACGGTGGTCGAGGCGATTCGTCAGGGCAAACCGCTGGAAGCGCTGTCGCTTGCTGACTTACAAAAGTTCAGCCAGGTGATTGGCGATGACGTTTATCCGATCCTCTCGTTGCAATCGTGCCTGGATAAACGTGCGGCGAAAGGCGGTGTGTCGCCACAGCAGGTTGCGCAGGCGATCGACTACGCGAAGGCGCGGCTGGTGTAACCTTCCGGCGAACCGTTATCAGAGCCTGGCACCAAGCCGGGCTTTTTTATGCAAAAAAAATGCGGACTCAAGGTCCGCAAAAGTTCACGTTGGCTTTAGTTATTTCGAGTATGAGAGAAACTCTCAAAACGGACAGTAGCTTCAAGGGTTAAAGGGGTACCGTTCCGTTTCTGTGCTGCATTATTAAACAGAAAGCTTGATAGGGATAATCGTTCGTTGCTATTCTACCTATCGCTACGAACTATCGTGGCGATGGAGGATGAATAATGAATATTCGTGATCTTGAATACCTGGTGGCGCTAGCCGAACATCGTCACTTCCGACGAGCGGCAGACTCCTGTCACGTTAGCCAGCCAACGCTGAGCGGACAGATCCGTAAGCTGGAAGATGAGCTTGGCGTCATGCTGCTGGAGCGTACGAGTCGCAAAGTGCTGTTCACTCAGGCAGGTTTACTGCTGGTGGATCAGGCGCGCACCGTGCTGCGCGAGGTCAAAGTGCTCAAGGAGATGGCAAGCCAACAAGGCGAGACAATGTCTGGACCGCTGCATATTGGTTTGATCCCAACGGTGGGGCCATACCTGCTGCCGCATATTATTCCTATGTTGCACCAGACCTTCCCAAAACTGGAAATGTATCTCCATGAGGCGCAGACGCATCAGCTATTGGCGCAACTGGATAGCGGTAAGCTCGACTGTGTCATTCTGGCACTGGTGAAAGAGAGTGAGGCGTTCATCGAAGTACCGTTATTTGATGAGCCTATGCTGCTGGCGATCTATGAAGATCACCCATGGGCAAACCGCGACTGTGTGCCGATGTCCGATCTGGCGGGTGAGAAACTGCTGATGCTGGAGGATGGCCACTGCCTACGCGATCAGGCGATGGGCTTCTGCTTTGAAGCAGGCGCTGATGAGGATACCCATTTCCGGGCGACCAGTCTGGAAACGCTGCGTAACATGGTGGCAGCAGGCAGCGGTATTACCTTACTGCCTGCGCTGGCCGTGCCGCCGGAGCGTAAGCGTGATGGCGTAGTCTATCTGCCGTGCATCAAGCCTGAACCGCGCCGTACGATTGGCCTGGTGTATCGTCCTGGTTCGCCGCTGCGCAGCCGTTATGAACAGCTGGCAGAGGCCATCCGTGGGTCAATGGATGGCCATTTCGACAGTGCGTTAAAACAGGCGGTTTAAGCCATTTAGCGCTGCTACCCGATAGGCTTCCGCCATCGTTGGGTAGTTAAAGGTGGTGTTAACGAAGTATTCGATGGTGTTACCACCACCTTTTTGCTCCATTATCGCCTGACCGATGTGAATAATTTCGGCCGCGCGCTCCCCAAAGCAGTGGATCCCCAGAATCTCTTTCGTTTCGCGATGGAACAGGATCTTCAGCGTTCCGACACTCATACCCACGATTTGCGCACGTGCCAGATGTTTAAACTGGGCGCGGCCAACCTCGTATGGAACTTTCATGGCCGTGAGCTGCTGCTCGGTTTTACCGACGGAGCTGATTTCCGGAATGGTATAAATCCCGGTCGGGATATCTTCGATCAGATGCGCGGTAGCTTCGCCTTTTACCAATGCCTGGGCGGCAATGCGTCCCTGATCGTAGGCCGCCGATGCCAGACTCGGATAGCCGATCACATCTCCTACGGCATACACGTGCGGCAGCGCCGTCTGGTACATGCTGTTGACCTTCAACTGTCCGCGACTGTCGGTTTTCAGACCAATATTTTCCAGCGCCAGCGAATCGGTATTACCGGTACGGCCATTGGCGTACAACAGGCAGTCGGCTTTCAGTTTCTTACCGGATTTCAGATGCATGATCACGCCGTCATCGCAACCTTCAATCTTCTCGTACTCTTCGTTGTGGCGAATGACCACACCGCTGTTCCAGAAGTGGTAAGAGAGCGAGTCGGACATCTCTTGATCGAGGAACGCAAGCAGACGATCGCGGGTGTTGATTAAATCAACTTTGACGTCCATTCCACGGAAGATCGACGCATATTCGCAGCCAATTACCCCCGCACCATAAATCAAAACGTGGCGGGGTTCGTGGTGCAGGCTCAGGATAGAGTCGCTGTCATAAACCCGGGGATGGGAAAAATCGACATCCACCGGATGATAGGGGCGTGAACCACAGGCTATGACGAACTTATCCGCGGTCAGCGTTTCTACCGTGCCGTCGTGGCATTCAAGGGCGAGTGTGTGTTCATCAACAAAACGGGCATTTCCCTGCAAAATTTCACAGTGGTTGCGTTCGTAAAATCCTTGCCGCATACGGGTTTGCTGATTAATAACGTTATCAGCGTGGTTGAGAATATCGGCGAAAGAAGAACGAAGGAGTCGGGAGTGGTCGCTGTAAAGTGGGTTCTGATTGAATTCAATAATACGGCTGACGGCGTGGCGGAGGGCTTTCGACGGGATGGTACCCCAGTGGGTACAGCCTCCGCCGACGTTATGATAGCGCTCAATAACCGCGACGCGCGCTCCTTGCTTAACCAGACCCATTGCAGCGCCTTCGCCGCCGGGACCGGAACCTATTACTATTGCATCGTAATCGTAGGAATGTGACATGGTCAGGCTTACCTGTTCTTATACATAAAAGCAACAGAATAGTAACATCGTTGTCGGGATAACCCAATTATCGTTGTGCTTTTTTGCGAACCCGAAGCACAAACTGCGCGTAAACAATCATTCACAAAGCCATGCCAACCGCCTAATCTCTGGTATAGTGCCAGCAAGGTATGTGCAAGGATTCAGACATCGTGATGGGCGTTAGAGCGCAACAAAAAGAAAAAACCCGGCGTTCGCTGGTAGAAGCCGCATTTAGTCAACTCAGCGCTGAGCGTAGTTTTGCCAGCCTCAGTTTACGCGAAGTCGCTCGTGAAGCGGGCATTGCGCCAACCTCGTTTTATCGCCATTTCCGCGATGTGGATGAACTCGGCCTGACGATGGTGGATGAGAGCGGTTTGATGCTGCGTCAGTTGATGCGTCAGGCGCGTCAGCGTATCGCGAAGGGCGGGAGTGTGATCCGCACCTCGGTCTCAACATTTATGGAGTTCATCGGCAACAATCCCAACGCCTTCCGTTTATTATTGCGCGAGCGTTCGGGAACCTCCGCAGCGTTTCGCGCAGCGGTCGCACGTGAAATTCAACACTTCATTGCGGAACTTGCGGACTATCTCGAACTCGAAAACCATATGCCTCGTGCGTTTACTGAAGCACAGGCCGAAGCCATGGTCACCATTGTGTTCAGCGCCGGGGCAGAAGCACTGGATGTTGGCGCCGAGCAGCGTCGACAGCTGGAAGAACGGCTGGTATTGCAACTGCGCATGATCGCGAAGGGCGCATTTTATTGGTACCGCCGTGAACAAGAGAAGATGACGCATCATTCCGAGTAACGAGAAGGACGAGCAATGAAACAGTCAGGTCAAGATAAAGGTACGCTGCTGCTGGCGCTGGTTGCTGGCTTATCGATCAATGGCACATTTGCGGCGCTGTTTAGCTCCATTGTGCCATTCTCTGTATTCCCAATTATTTCGCTGGTGCTGACGGTTTATTGTCTGCATCAACGCTATCAGAACCGCACCATGCCTGTGGGATTACCGGGCCTGGCCGCCGCCTGTTTTATTCTCGGCATTTTGTTGTACAGCACCGTGGTACGCGCTGAATATCCGGATATTGGCTCTAACTTCTTCCCGGCGGTACTGTCGGTGATTCTGGTGTTCTGGATCGGCTTTAAAGTGCGCAATCGTAAACAGGAAATCGTGGAGTAATATCTGTAGGCCGGGCAAGCGAAGCGCGCTCGGCCAGGACATCATTTACTTTGCGGTCAGTAATACTCCGCACTCCATATGGTGCGTATACGGGAACTGATCGAACAGAGCCAGGCGTGAAACATTGTGCGTCTGGCTTAACGTTTCCAGGTTCTTACACAATGTCTCCGGGTTACAGGAGATGTACAGAATACGTGGATATGCCTGCACCATTTTCTCTGTTTCGCTGTCCAGGCCACTGCGCGGTGGGTCAACGAAAATGGTTTCACACTGGTAACTCTTCAGATCGATTCCCTGCAAACGGTTGAACTCGCGAACCCCGTTCATCGCCTGAGTAAACTCTTCGGCCGCCATGCGGATTATTTGTACGTTATCAATATGGTTAGCCGCAATGTTGTACTGCGCAGCAGCAACGGACGGTTTAGCGATTTCAGTGGCCAGCACGCGGTTGAAGTTTTGTGCGAGAGCTAACGAGAAATTGCCATTGCCGCAGTACAGCTCAAGCAGGTCGCCTTTCGATCCCCTGGTGACATCAATCGCCCATTCCAGCATCTGAATATTCATGGCGGCATTCGGCTGGGTGAAGCTGTTCTCAACCTGGCGGTAGATAATCTCTTTACCCGCAACCGGCAAGCGTTCGTCAATGAAATCCTGGTCCAGCTCGATTTTGGTTTTGGTTGCCCGGCCAATCAGATGCACATTCAGGTTTTGCGCCCGCAACGCATCCCGCAGCGCTTCAGCTTCCTGACGCCATTCATCATCCAGCTTTTTATGGTACAGCATCGATACCACCGCCTGATCGCTCAGGGTAGTGAGGTAATCAATCTGGAACAGTTTGTGGCGCAGGACGTGGTTGTTGCGAACGCCGTCGATCATTGCCGTCATCAGCGTGTTGATAAGCTCGCTGGCTGCCGGGAAGCTGTCGACGCGAATACGGCTTTTGGTCTGGCTGTCGAACATGATGTGGTACAGATCATCCCCGTCATGCCACAAACGAAATTCCGCGCGCATACGGTAGTGGCTGACCGGCGAGCGAAACACTTCCGGAGCCTGTGCATAAAAGGGCGTCATTAAGCTCTGCAGACGCACTACTTTTTCAGCTAACTGGGCGTCGTACTGTTCTGTCGGAAGGTGTTCGGGGGTCATGATGCGTCCTGAAAAATAAAAGTACGCGGGGATTGTAGGGATTGCTCAACAGATGTCCAGTCATTGATGATTTCCGATATTGTGATGCGCGGTCTGGACACCAGGTTGTAACAAACTGTAGCATCCGTTTTCCGGTCCTGTGAGTTAAAAGGGAATCCAGTGTAAATCTGGAGCTGACGCGCAGCGGTAAGGAAGGTAAGAGATGAGCGCACCTGGTGCAGACACTGCGGCTTGCCGCGGGAAGTCATCGTCTCTTTAAGTCGCCTCCAAGCCCGAAGACCTGCCGGCTAACGTCGCATCTGGTTTTCATCATCGCGTACTATCGGTGGGACCTGCGGCATCCTTCTTAAATTGTGGATGCTTTACAATGATTAAAAAATCGTTGCTGTGTACGGCGTTGTCCGTCACGGCATTTTCTGGTTGGGCACAGGACACTAGCCCAGATACTCTCGTCGTCACTGCCAACCGTTTTCAGCAGCCTGTTAATACTGTTCTTGCCCCCACCGATGTGGTCACGCGTGAAGATATTCAGCGCTGGCAGTCAAAAGATCTGAACGATGTCATGCGTCGATTGCCGGGCGTAGATATCTCGCAGAGCGGCGGTATGGGTAAAAGTTCCTCTCTGTATGTTCGCGGTACTGAATCTCGTCATGTTCTGGTATTGATTGATGGAGTGCCGATGGCGCGTGCCGGCATCGGCAATGCGATCGATATTGGCCAGATCCCGGTATCGTTGGTGCAACGTGTTGAATACATTCGTGGACCCCGTTCAGCGGTGTATGGCTCTGGTGCGATCGGGGGTGTGGTTAACATCATTACGATGAGTGATGAAGAGAAAGCGCAGATCAATGCAGGGATGGGGACTGATGGTTATCAAATCTACGACGGCGCGGTAAATAAGCGGTTTGGTGACACGATGGTGACGGCGGCTGGTGCTTACCAGACGACTAAAGGTTTCAACATTCAACCCAACTCCCCCTACAGCGGTGACAGCGACCGCGATGGTTATCGCAATAAACTGTTCTGGGGCGGCGTACAACACAAGTTTAACGATAACGTCTCCGGCTTCTTCCGGGGGTATGGGTATACCGCTAATAGCGATTATGACCAGGGATCGTGGGGCTTTCCTGGAGGGAATGATGAAGCCCAGAATTACACTCAGTCCTGGGATTCAGGTCTTCGTTACAGCTCTGGTATCTACTCCTCCCAACTTATTGCTAACTACCAGCATCTCAAAGATTACAACTATAGCAACGAACTCGGCCGTTATGTGGGAGAGGCAACCCTGGATAATATGGAACAACGTTATATCCAGTGGGGAAATAACGTTGAGGTTGGGCATGGGGCAATTAGCGGCGGTGTCGACTGGAAACAAGAAAAGCTGACATCCAGCAGTACGACGAAATCAGATGCTTATAAACGTAATACGACTGGACTTTATCTGACCGGGCAGCAACAAGTTGACAGCGTCACGCTGGAAGCCTCAGGCCGTGAAGATCATGATGAACAATTCGGCTGGCATGGTACCTGGCAAACCGCAGCCGGCTGGGAGTTTGTTGATGGTTATCGTGCAACGCTCTCTTACGGTACTGGTTTCCTGGCACCCTCGCTGGGCCAGCAATACGGGGCGACGCGCTTTGCCTCATCCTATGGGCCGGGTATCGCTGCCAATCCGAACCTGAAACCGGAAGAATCCAAACAGTGGGAAGCAGGAATTGATGGATTGACAGGACCGCTTGATTGGCGTCTTTCCGCATATCACTATGAAATCCAAAACCTGATCGACTACAAGAATAACCAGTACGTCAACGTTAAATCAGCCACGATTAAAGGGCTGGAATGGACCGGAAACATTACGACTGGCCCGGTAGAACACCATCTGACGTTACAATACGTTGACCCGCGCGATGATGACACGAACAAGCTGCTCTATCGTCGTGCAAAACAGCAGGTTAAGTATGAGTTAACCGGACAGATCCAGGATTTGGGCTGGAACGTTGCTTATCAATATATAGGTGAACGTTACGATAATGATTTCGACAATAATCGTGATGTTAAATTGGGCGGCGTCAGCTTATGGGATATCGGATTATCATATCCAATCACCTCACAACTGACAGTTCGTGGTAAAATCGCCAACCTGTTCGATAAAGATTACGAGACAGTTTATGGCTACGCAACTGCAGGACGGGAATACACCTTGTCTGGCAGCTACACCTTCTGATCCACGTCCCACCGTGCTGGTTTTTGATTCCGGCGTCGGTGGGTTGTCGGTCTATGACGAGATCCGGCGTCTTCTCCCGGATCTCCACTATATCTACGCTTTCGACAACGTCGCCTTTCCTTATGGAGAGAAGAGCGAGGAATTTATCGTCGAACGTGTTGTTGAGATTGTGACTGCGGTTCAGCAGCGCTATCCCCTCTCTCTTGCGGTTATCGCATGTAATACAGCAAGTACGGTATCGCTCCCTGCATTACGTGAGAAATTTGCTTTTCCGGTGGTGGGTGTGGTGCCTGCGATTAAACCGGCGGCGCGACTCACGGCGAATGGTGTGGTGGGGTTGCTGGCTACGCGTGCAACGGTGAAGCGTTCATATACTCACGAGTTGATTGCGCGGTTTGCTAACGAATGTCAGATAGCGATGCTGGGTTCCGCTGAGCTGGTGGAACTGGCGGAAGCGAAGCTGCACGGTGAAACAGTTTCTCTGGAGGAGCTGCGCCGCATTCTGCGCCCGTGGCTGCGGATGTCGGAACCCCCTGACACGGTGGTGCTCGGATGCACCCATTTCCCTCTATTACGGGAAGAACTTTTACAGGTCCTGCCTGAGGGGACGCGGCTGGTGGATTCTGGCGCTGCAATTGCGCGTCGCACGGCCTGGTTATTAGAACATGAAGCGCCAGACGCAAAATCATCCGACGAGAATGTCGCATTCTGTATGGCAATGACGACAGAAGCTGAACAACTATTGCCCGTACTGCAGCGTTATGGCTTTAAGACGCTCGAAAAACTGGCAGTTTAGGCGGTTTTGATGAAAAAATACGCACTCGGAAGATTATTTTAAATTTCCCCTTGTCAGCCTGAAATAACTCCCTATAATGCGCCTCCACTGACACGGAACAACGGATTACACGCCGCCGGGTCAGCGGAGAAAAGC